>Ga0210390_10000081_pt1 | contig 95451 bp, 84 predicted proteins | sample IncBWH11OmetaG_FD_161050 | JGI IMG/M metagenome (GOLD analysis project Ga0210390, IMG submission 161050) | Forest soil microbial communities from Barre Woods Harvard Forest LTER site, Petersham, Massachusetts, United States - Inc-BW-H-11-O ...
GATCAAGTATGCAAAGTATTTTCATTCTTGACTCGGATTGCCTTGCAATAGATACTTTGTCTCCCGCATCCCCTGCGGACGGCTGCGCTCCGACCAGCTTCCATTCGCCTGCTTAGGAGGACACTATGTCTCGGTCGAATTCTCGAAATCACAAATCCCCAAAAAATCGAGCTGCTATTTCCCTGAACCACGCGCTCGACCACAAACTGTTCGGCTACGCTGCAGCAGCTGGCGCTGCGGGCGTAAGTATGCTGGCATTGGCGCCAACCAGCCAGGCCGAGATCGTTTTCACACCGACGAATCAACTCATCACGACCCACTCTACGCTATCCCTTGACCTTAACAATGACGGAGTGACCGATTTCACTCTTAGGGAGGTTTTCGAAGTCTGCATTGAGACCACTAACGCGCGCCGTACTCCTGAGTGTAGTGAGTTCACTTTTCAAAACTTGTACGCACGTGGGAACGGTTCGAACGCGGTTGTGATGGGGGCAACCTCCGCCTCGGCATTGCCGGTTCGCACGAAAGTTGGGCCGGCAGACAAGTTCGGCAACGACGTGTCGTTGGAGTTCTGCACCACTCAAAACGGAACTTTCCAGCATGACGGCGGCCCGTGGCTCAACGTGAAGAACCTCTATCTTGGTTTGCAATTCACCATCGACGGACAGATTCACTATGGATGGGCCCGGCTGACCGTTAGCACGAACAAGACCACGTGCGTCACCAAGGCGCTTTTGACCGGATATGCGTATGAGACGGAACCCAATATGCCGATCACCACGGGAAAGCTTTCAGGAACGGATGAGCTCGGCGCGGTCGAGCGTCCCGAAGCCACGCTGGGCGCACTCGCGCTTGGCAGCGCGGGACTCGACGCTTGGCGACGAAAGGGCGGCGCTAACTAAAATCCGATACGAGAATTCGACTGGCTGCGCGGCTCGGGAACCCTTCCCCTCCTGCTAATGCGTGCTATCCTGCCCTCAGAAGCGCGCCTCGCATGCGGATTCTCACTCGCTACATTCTTCGTGAAGTAACTTCGCACGCCCTAATCGGGGCGGCGATCTTTACTTTCGTGCTCTTCACGCGAGACTTGGGGCGCATTCTCGAACTTGTGGTCCGCGCCAGCGCCCCGCTGCCCAGCGTCGCCGAAATTTTCTTCTACACCGTTCCGCTCGCGCTCACCTACACCATTCCCATGAGCGTGCTCGTTGGAATTCTCATCGGACTGAGCCGCCTTGCAGCCGATAGCGAAATCACCGCCATGCGCGCCAGTGGCATGGGTGTGTGGGACTTCGGCCGGGCACTGGCAATCTTTGTGTTTGCGGCTTGGCTGTTGGCGCTGGGCAACGGCTTATATTTGGCCCCGTGGTCGATGGCGTCACTTGGCCACCTCGAGGAACAGCTAAAAGGTTCGCAAGTTTCCTTTGAAGTGCAGCCGCGAGTGTTCTATGAAGGTTTTCCGAAGATCGTGCTCTACGTGCAGGACGTGCACACGGCGCAGGGTGCAGCAGTTTGGAAGGGAGTATTTCTCGCCGACATCTCCGACGCAGCCAATCCCCGAATCACGCTGGCCCACGAAGGCATTCTGGTTCCCGAGGGCCAGGACCGCCTGCACCTGCATCTGGTCGACGGTTCCACTCACGAGACTGATCCCAAACAAGCAGACCACTACCAGATCTCCACATTTGACCAAACGGACATTCCGATCGATCTGCCATCGACGGAGAACAAGGCGGAGGAACAGATTCCTGTCGGTTTGGTCAGCACATGGTCCCTGCGCGATTACGCCAAGCGTGTCGATCCTGTTTCGGCTCGCTGGTACCTCATCGAGTTTCATCGCCGCTTTGCCTTGCCCACAGCCTGCCTGGTGCTGGCCATGGTCGGAATTCCTCTGGGGCTATCTTCGAAGAAGAGTGGCAAGTCCGGCGGGTTCGTGCTCACCATTGTTCTGGTTTTCTTGTACTACTTCGTTTCGCTTATCGGAGTGTCACTGGCGCGGCAGGGCACGCTTCCTCCCGCTCTCGGAGCTTGGCTGGCCAACATCGTGTTCTTTGCGGCCGCGCTGTTTTTGCTGTGGCAGGCCGAGCGCAGGCCTTTTGCGCTGTCTGCGGTAAAGCTGGCATGGAAGCGTCCGGAATTGCAGCCAAACGGAGCGATCCGGGCATTCGCACTCGGACGCAAAGACAATGCCAACGCTTTCGAGCGCGCCTCCACGCGGCGGAGAGTTTTCAGTGCGAGTTTTCCCACTCTCCTCGACGACTACGTGCTGCGAGATTTCTTCGTCTACCTGGGAATGATTCTTTCCGCATTCCTTGTCCTGTTGCTGGTCTTCACCTTGTTCGAGTTGCTGGGAGATATTCTGCGCAATCAGACACCACCGATTGTGGTCGCAGAATATCTGCTCAACGTCGCTCCTTACTTGTTGTACAGCGTTGCCCCCCTGATCATGATGCTGGCCGTGCTGATCACGTTCGGACTCATGAACCGCGCGAACGAAATCACCGCCATCAAAGCGACTGGAACCAGCATCTACCGAATCGTCACACCCGTGCTGATCGCCGCTGCGGTGCTCGCCGCCGGCTTATTCTTTGCCGATCAGTTCTATCTGCCACGCACCAACCAGCGCCAGGAGGCACTGCACAACCAGATCAAGGGCAAGCCGCCGCAAACGTATCTGCGCCCTGACCGAAGATGGATCTTCGGTCAGAACAGCGACATTTACTACTACCAGTTCTTCGATCCCGACCGCGACCAGTTCGCCAACGTCACCATCTTTCGCATCGACCCCGCCAGCTTCGCCATCACCCAGCGCATCCATGCCGATCGCGCTCACTGGGCCGAAAACCTCGATCGCTGGGTCTACGAGCAAGGCTGGCAGCGTTCTCTGCAGGGCGCGGCCATCGCTGGATATCGCAACTTCGACGTTTCCACGTTTCCCGGACTTAGCGAGACGCCCTCCTATTTTAAGAAGGAAGTGAAACAGTATTCCGAGATGAACTACGAGGAGTTGCGCCGCTATATTCGCGACCTGCAGCAGAGCGGCTTCGACGTGGTGCGCTTGCGCGTGCAGTTGAACAAAAAGCTTTCCTATCCATTGATCACCCTGATTATGGCCGTACTCGCCGTCCCGTTTTCGCTTTCGGCGGCGAAGAAGGGAGCAATCACCGGCGTCGCGGTCGCGGTGGGCATCGCCGTGGTCTATACCGTAGTATCACGATTATTCGAAGCGATGGGAGACCTGAGCCAACTCCCGCCGGCGCTGGCCGCCTGGTCTCCAGACTTGATCTTTACCCTGTTGGGCGCCTACCTAATTCTGAAGGTTCCTACGTAAACGCTGCTTTCCTGCATCCACAGCAGCCGAACGGCAAGGCCTACTTCACCGCGACTCCCCAGGGATAGTTGTCCGTTGTAATTGGTGTCAACGGAGTCAACTGACCCGTCGCAGGAGTGATGGCAAACTCCGAAACATTCGCCGAATTGAGATTCGTCACGAAGAGCCATAAGTCGTCGGAACGTATCGCGATCGACTGGGGAAACGAGTTGACCGATACCGTAGCAGGTGTAAGCGGCGATAAAGTTCCAGTTGCGGAGCTGATTCTAAATGTCGAGATCGTGCCCGACCCTGTGTTCAAGACGTACAGGAACTGCCCTAGCGGATTGACTAGCAACGGCCCGGGAAGATTGCCGACGGCGTATGGTGAACCGGTCACCTCTTGCAGGCTGTAGTCGGCGTTCGGGCATTGCGCCGACACTGCAAAGCATATCTTGTATGCGCTGACGTTGTTGTTCGGGCTTTGGTTCGAGACAAAAACGAATCGGTTACAGGGGTCGACGGTTACTCCGGAAGGGACGGTACCGGTCGCAATGCCTGGCGCCGAGGTCGTTGAGGGCACCAGCGTAAGCGCTCCTGATGAGGAGACGGAATAATTCACCACCGCATAATTTGCCGAATCTGTCACGTAAAGATTCTCCGTTGTCGGAGGCGTAAACCCGGCGCAAGACGTATCTTGAGTTCCTAGTACGGGGAACACCGTTGGTGTCACCGCCAGCGCCGACGCAATGGGGCTTTGGCCACGAGCCTCCGTGGGCAGTGGAAACGGCGAACCAGCTACTTCGCTCAAACTGCCGCCGCTGCCGATGGAGAGCACCGAAACCGTTCCGCCCAAGTCGGCAACAAAAAGAAGCTTGCCTGCCGAGTCCATGGCTTCCGCTACCGGATACGCGGAGTCGTTCAGTGTTGTTGTCCCCACCACGGCTAACTTTCCGTCGGACGCAACTGAATACGTGGTAATCCCAGTGACGCTATCCCCGATTTGAGAATTCTGAGTCACGATCACGTAAGCGTATGCACCGGCCGGATCAAGCACCACAGCCGTAGCCGCTCCCGGCGTGGGCGGTCCATTCACGTTGTTGATCTGCGCGACGCTGCCGTTGCCCAGGTTGAGGCTGAAGGTATCCATCACGGCGCTGCCGGTGTTCGTCGAGACGACGATCAGGCCATTGTTGGAAGATGAATACTTGGTGCTACAGGCTATGAGAAAGCCGACCACAAGCAGAACCAGAATTGCTACAACCCAGGTAAACCTTGTCCGCATTCTGCGCTTTATCTCCTATGAACGTGCTACCGCATTCCCCGGCGACCATAAACCGGGCGAGAACCCTAATTGAGGGCGTGAATTGCCATCCATTTATGTATCAGGAATGCGTAGGAAGAGCAAACCCGGCACGCATTTATTAGAACTGCCGAGGCGGCTGTGAGTTGCCTGAAGGCCGGTGGTTAGGCGTTGATCATTTGTGGTCGCTGTAAGGAATCGCCGATTTTCATGGCACGGCCGACCACTCTTTTAAGCTTCTCGCTCTACTGGAACCGCAGCATCTGAATTCTCTTCTGCGGCGGCGAAGGCCCCCGGCGTAAGCGGCAGATGAAGCTCAACCCGAAGCCCTCCCTCTGGCCGGTTGAACGCCGACACGCGTCCTCCATGAAAGCGCACAGCTCTTTCAGTGATAGCCAGCCCCAATCCCACTCCCCCCGTGAGGCGGCCGCGGTCGTCGTCGATGCGGTAGAAAGGCAGGAACAGCTTTTCCAAAGCGTCGAGCGGAACGCCACAACCGCGATCGCTGACCTTTACTACGGCTTCCTGTCCGCTGGCGGTTTCGATCTTCTCCAAGCCAATCTCAACAGTTGTACCCTCACCGGTATAACGAATGGCGTTGCGCACCACGTTTTCGACCGCGCTGTGCAGCAGCGATGCCTCTCCGCGCACGCACCAATTCCCGTCGGGAATATGACTGCGCACATGGCAATGCCGCGCCTGCGCTTCGAATTCCGCATCTTCCGCCACACTGAGCACCACTTCATCGAGAGGAACCAACGTCGAAGGAACCTTCTTTTCCCCATCTTCGAGCCGTGCCAAAGTCAGCAGCCGGCCAATCAGTTCGTTGAGACGGCTGGCCTCGAGTTCGATGCGCTCGAGCATGGTCGCGCTTTCCGGTCCAGAACGCTGCCGCGCCAGGCCCAGAGCGACGTTCAGGCGCGCGAGCGGAGACCGAAGTTCGTGCGAAATGTCATTCAGCAAACGTGACTGAGCCTTGACCAGAGTTTCGAGGCGCGCCGCCATGGTATCGAAATCGCGCATCAATCCGCCGATCTCGTCGCGTCGGTTGCTGTTAGGCTTCCCCGCTCGGGCGGTCAAATCGCCCGCCGCAATTTGATGCGTCGCGGACCGCAACTGGGTCACAGGCTTCGTGATATACCACGCGAGGAAATAGCAAACCAATCCGGAAGAAACAACTGCAATGGCTAGGCCCGGTCCCGGTATTCCCCACGGTCCGAAAAAGACCCGCGGCCCGGGCGGTAATTCCATTGCAATGGTATAGAGATGGTTCCCATCGCTCGAATACTTCGACTCGGTTAAAATTTGTGGACGCGGAAAGACCGCACCTGGACGCGGCGGCAGAGGTCGCCCAGCGGCAACGTGCTCCGCCCAGCCTGTGCTCGAACGCCCGGAAATCTCGTTTCCCCGCTCGTCGAAAACGTAGGCTCGCACATGCTGCTTATGTTGCAGATCTTCCAGATAATCGTGCGCTTCACGCGTTCCACCATGCTCATAGGCGTTAATGGATTCCGCGAGCGCAGTCGTGCGCAGCGCATCCCAAGTAGAATTCCGCTGGGGACGCAACGCCAGCATCACGAGCACTGCCAGCACTAAAAACAATGCCTGCGCTACCCAGAAAGAAATAAAAATCTTGAGGAAGAGGCTTTTCACGGCGTGGTCTTTACCTTCTCTCGTGGCCGGGCAAAGATGTAACCGACACCGCGGATCGTCTTAATATGCTCGTCGCTGTCGGTATCGCCCAGTTTCTTGCGAACCTTGCTGACGTGCATGTCGATGCTGCGATCGAATGGAGAGAATTTTCTGCTGAGTACGGCGTTCACCAGGCGCTCGCGCGGGACGACGCGCCCCGCCTCGCGTAGCAACACTTCTAACAGATTGAACTCGACCGAAGTAAGGTCGACCGGCGCGCCATCGCGGCGTACGCTGCGCGTGGCCGGATCGAGTTCAATTTCGCCGACGCGAACAATGTCGGGCGCCGCCGGCACCGTCTTGTCGCTGCGAGTGCGGCGCAGAATCGCTCGAATCCTCGCGACCAGTTCGCGTGGGTTAAACGGCTTCGGAAGATAGTCGTCGGCGCCGATTTCCAAACCAACGATGCGGTCGACGTCTTCGCCGCGCGCCGTCAGCAAGAGTACTGGCAGTCGCGACGTAGCCCGAATCCGGCGCAGCACCTCGAAACCGTTAATCCCGGGCAACATTACGTCGAGCACGGCCAGGAGATAACCACCGCCGTTGGCGCGCTGCAGTCCGCTCTCGCCATCGTGCGCGCACTCGACCACAAACCCCTCGGCCTGTAGGTATTCGCCGACCAGGGTGCAGAGTTCAGTATCGTCGTCGATGACTAAAATTCGCTCCATCTTCGCACTTTTCATTTTGCACCACGCGGCAGCGGCTAAGGGTAAAGAATTGTCAAACCCGTCGCTAACGAAAGAGTTAACTCGAAATCGATATTCAGAGTTTCCCTTTGACAAAACTTTACGCGGATTGACTGACTCTTTACTACCTTGTTATCGCAACTCGTGTTCCTATAAGTGTACGCAAAATGCCGGTTCCGAGTTAGGAGCGGGCCACTAGGAGTCACCTTTATGAAATCGATCAGTCTTCGCTTTTTAGTCGCTGCGTTGGCCGTGATGCTGGGCGGCGCGATCGCCAATGCGCAAACCGCCGATGCGCCTCTGGCGCCACCCACGCACAAGCACGGCTTCGGCCCAGAAGGCCACATGATGGGCTTCTTCGGTAAATACCTGGATCTCACTGACGCTCAACGCGCTCAGATGAAAGCCGTCATGCAGAAAGAGCATGCCACCATGCATCCCCTGATGCAGCAAGAGCACCAGTTGGATCTGCAGCTCAAGACGTACGAAGAAGGCACCTACGATGAAGCTAAAGTGCAAGCTTTGGTCTCGCAGCAGGCGCAGACGCTGGTACAACTGAAAGTCGAGCAGAGCCGAATTCACAGCGAGCTCTATCAGTTGCTTACTCCCGATCAGCAAGCCAAGATGCAAGCGTTCGAAGCCAAGCGGGCTGCACGCATGCAACAGCACATGCAAAGCACACCGGCAAGCGATACGCAGAGCAACGAACAGTAAATTCAAAGCGCGGGGTTGAGTTGAGCTCGGCCCCGCACGACGCCGTCGGCGCATCCCAACCCCCAGGAGCGACGCCATGGATTCTGCTCAGATGTTCGTCTTCGACCTCGGATGGTTGTTCTTTGCCGCCTGGGGAACGATTCTTGTAGCGCTTGGAGTGCTCGCCTTTGGGCGAGATCTGCTTCTTCCCTTCGAAGCGCCACGCACTCCCAAAGCTGAGCGCCCCCGCCTTTCACGACAAACGAGCGCTCTCGATCAATGACGCGCCCGGAATCGGCCTCAGCGATCCGGCGGCCATGTCGCAGGGCTGGCCTTAGAACGCCAGACTGTTTCCGCCTGTAGTACGCCGTTGGCGTCATAGGAGCCCGCAGCCACGACGCCGTTGCCCACGGCGATCACTGGAAGGCGGAACGAGCCGCGTCCCTTGGCCGCATCCACGTCGACCATTTTGTGGTCGCGAGTCTCAAGCGTGAAGCGCGCACCTTCCAATTTGCGCACCGTTCCCGCGATCTGATGCTCTTCTGGCCCTTTTGCAAATTCCAGTTTAACAACGTGCTCAATGGGGGCTGTCCTGGACGCTGCATTCTGCCCGTTCGGCAGATGAATGCCAAAGATATCCAATTCTTTGTAAGTCGCGACATATACTTTGCCGTTGGCTACGACGGGAACGATGTTTGCATTGCCGCCGAGCGCCTGGTTCGACCAGCTTCCGGCGATGGCGTGAACCAGCAAGGGCAGTGAGCTTCCCGAGGGCTTTGCATTGAAGGCGTAAAGCCAGAGTGGAACCGCGTTGATACCGCTGGCGCCAGCCAATGGGCGCGACACCGCCCAAATGATCGCATTCTTGTTTCCTTTGGAGGACACCGAGGTGAAGAATCCGGGGTCCTGCATCGTATCGGGCATCGCCGCAGTTGCGGTCTGAGTCAGAGCGGGTGCAGGCGATGTCTGCAGCTTCCAAAGCTCAAGAATGTTTTGCGCCCCGCCAGCCGTCGGGCCTCCGCCGCTGCTCACGACGTGAGGAGACCCGTCGTTGAAATAGGTGGGCCCACACCAGCACTGCTGGCCCTGGCCGTTGCCGATGTTTTGGACGCCCCCAAGCGCACCCGTGTTCCCCGGTGTAAATCCACCCAGGTTGTCGCGATTCAGCAAGAACATGCTCCCATCTTTCGCATTTGCCACTGCTAGGTTTGGAACTGGGCCCGGCTGTGGGGGGAGCAACATGACGCCCGCGGAGGCTACGTCGGTATCCCCCTGATCGAGCTGGCTGACGTTGGCCGGGGTGAACAAGAAAGGTGGCGGCGTGCTGGGCCGGGTAATATCCGCTTTAAGTTTCACCACGCTCTCCTGAATATTTGTAACGCCGTCGTAAGTAGTTCCGCTAGGATCGGAATTGCCCGTGTTGAAGAAAATGTTTCCATCGTGATCGCCAGCTATCCCGTAACCCGACATCCAAACGGAGGAAAGGAACATATTGTTCGGCTCAGTGGTTTGGGTATCGTTCAGCTCATTGGAGGCGAGGGGCGTAAGAGAACCCGCTTGCCAACCGAGAACCCAGCCACGCGATAGAGGCCCGGGGACCGAGTGATCTGCACCCCAATCGCAGAAGCTGCCGAATCCCGCGTACACGTTCCCATTGGCTAGAAGCAGACCCGGGCGCTGGCGCTGAAACCTGGGATGAAACTCGAATGTAGTCACGCCGTCGCTGAGGGTATGGTGAGCTTCCACATGTCGCGGTGGGATCTTGTCTGCGAGGGTGGCCAAATCGAGCGCATGAAGAAAATAGGCGGGCGCGGGTTTCTTTCCTTCGAAGCTGTACATAACGTATGCGATGACATACATGGTTCTGCTGGCGAGATCGATGACAGGAGTGCCATTGATGCCGACAGTGGGGCCATTGTTTCCGCATCCGATTGGCCAAGAAACCGGAGTACCGAGGTTTACCTTGAGCAGCTTAGTGTCGCTATTAGCGTCGATGGCGTAAACGTTATTGTTTTCGGTGGTCACGTAGACCACGTCATGCGTTCCACCTGCGATGTGCACATGGGGGACGATCAAAGGCTGAGTATCTACCTGGTCGTTGGCATCATCCAATGCAAGCGCTAGATACTCGAGCGAGGTGGAGCTGACGTTGGAAGGGTTGAGTCTTTTTTCGTTCGCGTTCCATCCCGTGCGCAGATCGTCGTAGTGATAGGTCCTCACGGCAACACTGCAAGACGCGAGCAAGGCGAGCGATGCCAGCGCAGCGCCTGCAGCAAAGGTTGTCTGGTACGGTTGCACCGTGGAAAGCAACTTCTTATTGAAGGACTTCCAAGCTCCCGTCATCGTCGAGCCTCTGTCAACTTCTTCGTTTAGGACTTCCATGGGATTCCGTGAGACGGCTGTTTGTATAGTGATCGCCCCACCCAAAGCGTTACATGCCGTCTTTCCGAAGCCTCGCCTGCTAAAATTTCATCTACTCAACCTGTAATGATTCCCAAAAGTATGCGTCCGCTCCTGCCCTACCTCAAGCGCTATCGCTGGGGTTTTGTAGCAGGCGCCGTATGCGTGGTATTGAGCAACGGAGCATGGGCCGGGTTGCCCAAGGTCATTGGCAATGCCGCTCAAAGCCTTGAAGGTGGGGTCAACCGTCACAAGCTCTTCATCTTCGCGTTACAGGTAATGGCGCTGGCGGTGGTGCGTGGCATTTTCCTCTTCCTCACGCGCTGGATCGTGATCGGCGTATCCCGCGATATCGAATTCGACCTGCGTAATGACCTCTTCGCGCACCTGGAATCGCTTTCCTATTCCTATTATCAGCGCATGCGCACCGGCGACATCATGGCAAGAGTCACTAACGACTTGAATGCGGTCCGCATGCTGATGGGTCCGGCCATCATGTACTCGGCGAACACCGTAGTTTTTACCGCCGCGGCACTTTGGTTCATGATGCGCAACAGTCCCAAGCTGACCTTTTACGCGTTTCTGCCGCTTCCGGTTGTTAGCGTGGTAATTCAATACTTCGGACGGCGTATTCATGAGCGTTTCGAGCGAATCCAGGCGATGTTCTCCGACATTTCAGCGCGCGCGCAGGAGAATTTTTCAGGAGCCCGTGTGGTTCGCGCCTACGTGCAGGAAGAGGCTGAGATCGCTTCGTTTGAAACTGCAAATCAGGAATACATCGCTCGCAGCCTTAAGCTGGTACGACTCCTGGGCATGTTGTGGCCGACCCTGGAACTGATGCTCGGCGTGGCTATGGTGCTGGTGTTGTGGATTGGAGGCCGGGAAGTGTTGGCGGGCCACATGAAAATTGGTGCATTCACCGCCTTCAACATTTACATGATGCAGCTCACCTTTCCCATCATCGCGCTGGGCTGGGTGATCAGCATCTTTCAGCGCGGGACGGCGTCGGTGGGCCGCTTGAATGAAATCATGCAGGAGCAACCCAAGATCAAAGACGGGCCTGAGGCTCGCGACCTTTATGTGGGAGGAGAAATCGAATTCCGCGGACTGAATTTTGAATACGATGGCAAGCAGGTCTTGCGCGACTTGAACCTGCGAATTCCCGCGGGCAGCAGTATGGCGATTGTGGGTCCAACTGGGTCGGGAAAAACCACGCTGGTCAATCTGATTCCTCGCATCTACGAGGCTGCGCCGGGGATGGTTTTGCTGGATGGCCGGCCGATACGCGAATTTTCTCTGGCATCACTTCGCGAGAACATCGGTTTCGTGCCGCAGGAAACATTCCTGTTCAGCGAGCGCATCCGGGAGAACATCGCGCTGGGCATGGCGTCGGCTACCGATCAGGAAATTCACAACGCGGCCGACGCCGCCAACGTTGCCCGTGATATCGAGGGCTTTCCCGAGCAGTATCAGACGATGGTGGGTGAGCGCGGGATTACGTTATCTGGAGGACAGAAGCAGCGCACTGCGCTGGCTCGCGCCCTCATCCGCAATCCGCGCATTCTCATCCTCGATGACGCGCTCTCCAGCGTCGACACCCATACCGAAGACAAAATCCTGAATCACCTGCGCGAAGTGATGCAGGGCCGCACGACCATCTTCATTTCTCATCGCGTTTCCACGGTACGCAATGCGGACCGCATCGCCGTGCTGCATGAAGGACGCATCGTGGAACTGGGCACTCACGACGAGCTGCTCGCCTTGAACGGCTACTACAGCGACCTGTATAACAAGCAATTGCTGGAAGAAGAGCTGGCCGAGGTTTGAAGCCGCGGCGAAGGCTTAAGCAGTTTTCGTGCTTGCTATGCAGCGAATCGACGCGCCTGAGATTCTCGATTCCGACGCTTGTTCCCCCGCCGACGTTGAGATTTCCATGCGCGACATTGGCCGCGTCAACCGCTGGTTTGGCGGAGTCGCGACCACGCAGAAGATGGTGGAGCGTATCGCCCAGGCGAGCGGGATGACTCGCCTTTCCCTGCTGGAAGTGGCCGCTGGGTCGGGCGAGGTACCGGAGATGGTTCGGGAGAGATTGGCCCGCAGCGGCATTGCGTTAGAAACGACTCTGTTGGATCGGGCGGGATCTCATCTTCCGGCCAGAAATTCTCGCGATGCAAGTCTCATCGACCGGAATCGCTCAGTAGTGGCCGACGCGTTTGCCCTTCCCTTTGGCGATGGATCGTTTGATCTGGTAAGTTGCTGCCTTTTTGCGCATCATCTGAGCCCCGAGCAACTGGCACAGTTCGTGCGCGAGGGCCTGCGGGTAAGCCGGCGGGCGCTGCTGATCAACGACCTTGTGCGGCATCCTTTGCATCTGGCTTTGGCCTTTGCCGGATTTCCCCTCATGCGCAGCCGGGTCGCGTGGCTAGACGGATTAACGTCGGTGCGGCGGGCGTACATCCCAATAGAAATCCGGAGCACGATCTCGTCGGCTTTTTCTTCCGGTGCCTCGTCTTCACGGCCGCGCGTAGAGATCACACGCCATTATCTTTTCCGCATGGGAGTGATTGCGTGGAAGGCTCCAGTTTTAATTTCGGACTTGCTGTGCTAGGGCGCCGTTCACGTTGTCGAGCAACTCACCTGTAGGACAAGGCGGGCCGCAACGGAATTACACTGCAAAACCGGAGGCGGATGAGGTAAGCTGCTCACGATTATATGTTCCAAGTGCTGCCGCGCATCACGCTGGGTCTTCTACCTGTGTTGCTCTGCTTGATGCTCCGAAATCGCGCGTATAGGACTTGGCCATGGTTCTTTGCCTACGTGGCCTATGGCGTGTCCGCTGACTTGGCGCGGGTTGTAACTCACAGCTACCCCCGCCCCTTCTACTTTACCTGGTGGCTCACCGACGCGGGCTATGCGCTACTTGGAACTTTGGCGATGTACGAAATACTGCGCAAGGTGCTGCGCGGGATGGCAAGCTCCTGGTGGACGCACTTGATTTTTCCCGCCGTGGTTGCCGCGGGCGTAGGCCTGAGCATGGCCCATACCCGCTATACCCCGCCGCAGGTTAGCGGTCTCCTTTACTATGTTGTCGTGGGCGAAATTGCCGTGCGGTTCTCACAGGTGCTCCTATTTATTGGCCTAGCAGGGGTTTTCTGGCTCTCTAGCTTTCGCTGGAGCCTGCATGTTCTAGGCATCTCCGCCGGGTATGGACTCTACTCCGCAGTTGCCCTGCTGATCACGATCAAGCTTTCAGATATCGGAAGAAAGTACACTTTTTCGTGGGGAGCGATTTCGCTCGTGGCATATTGTTTGGCTGTATTGATCTGGATTTGCGCCTTCAGCGTGCCCCAAGAGCACGAGCCTTCCCCAATTAAACAGGCGGCAGTTACCCCCGATCAATTGCGCCAAGATCTGGAGGAGCTAGGTAAAAAGAGCAGGCGGTTGATTGGCATCAGGATGTCGCTTTGGCGCTGGCGCAAGTTCTCCAACTCAACTAGGAGCCGTATTGACCCTGCCTGACACCGGGTTTGTGGGGGCTTGCTACGGCACGCATGAATGCGTGCCCTGATACAACCCTTACCTGTGCAACGGCAACCATCCGGGCGCATCTACCAACTCACTGACGCGCTGCCTACGCTAGGGCTAAACTGTCCGCTGGGAACTTAGCCCCAAATCACACTTGAGGAAAACCAAATGAAACGCGCGTTCGCAGTCGCGTTGTTGCTCTTGTCTTTTGCTACTGCAGCACTGGCCGACGGATTTGGAAAGCCCCCGGGCCCACAGGGCACGACCATACAGCCCCCGCTGGTCGCATTGTCTAGTTAGGGAATCGGCGTTGTGCCTGGGCCGTCTGAGGTAAGATGTCTCCGGCCACATGACTGACCTCGTCTGGTACATCCCCTTTCCGCTGGTGCCGCTGCTGCTTTACCTGCTAGTGAAAAGGGGAGCGTACGGGACGTTCCCATGTTTTTTTGGCTACGTCGTGTTTGGGGTGGTGGCTGTCGTGGCGAGGTTCTTTACGCGAAGCCACGCCCCACTTTATTTTTGGACGTACTGGACCACTGATGCCGGCTACGCGCTCTTCGGAGCCTTGGCCATGTACGAAATACTGCGCAAGATCTTGCGCGGAATGACGGGCGTTTGGTGGACACGGCTGATTTTTCTCGCCGTGATCGCCGTTGGCGTGGGCCTGAGCCTCTGGCGAATGCACGAAGTTCCTCCGCAAGTCCAGGGCCGCCTTCTGCTCTTCATTGTCACTGGCGAAATTGCCGTGCGCTTCGTGCAGGTGCTCGTTTTCGTTGCAACGGTGGGATTCATTGCTTTTTTCGGCTTCCGCTGGAGACAATATCCTCTAGGCATAGCGGCAGGCTTTGGACTCCATTCTACGATTACCCTGCTGGCCACGACCAAACTTTCAGATATCGGAACAAGATTCACTTTTTTGTGGGGAGTCATCTCTCTTGTGGCATACTCTGTTGCCGTATTGATTTGGATCGGCTTTTTCAGTGTTCCACAAAAAGAACAACCTCCCCTGGATCCCAAGGTAGCAAAGCATTACATCGCTCTTCTCGAGCGATATCTGAACGTGCTAAGAAGGACGCGCTAGCGATGTATTTATCGATTGCGACCTGGCTGATCGTCGCCTCGGGAGCACTGGCCTTCATTTATATACTGCGTCGCGCTTACGCCCGCGCCCGAGATCCCAAGCCCGATCCCAACGATGCGGTTCATTATCTCTACCCCGTCGATTGGGCGCTGCTGGAATCGCTGCTCGACCCCGCCGCCGACTTCGCGCTGCGCTGGAGTCTGGATCGGCGCGCCTTACGCGCAGAACACCGCCGCCGCATGCGCCTTTATCGGGAGCTAGTCCGCCGCATGGCCCACAACTCCTCGGTTCTCGCGGACTTCGACGATGCCCTGTTTGCCGACAGTCATCTCACTCGCGGTCCTGATTCCAAGTTGCGGCAAGCGATCATCAAAGTGCGCTTCTACTGTGCAGGCGTCCGGCTAAAGCTCGGCGTCTGGCTATTGCTGCCGGATGCTTTCGGCCTCGTTCCCACTCCCGACCTAGCAAGCCTGCGGAAAGCCGTCGAAGTCGACGGTCCTAAGGCTTATGACGAACTCAGGGTGGCCGCCGTGGAAGCCTTCGCGCGCCTCCGGCCTAACGAACTCGAGGCCTTGACTCGCGGCTTGTGACGGCTTTCAGCGAATTTCTAGCGGACGACCAGCACTTCGCGGATATTATCTCGGGCAAGAAAAAACTTGATAGAAGCAAAGTCGCGGAAAAGCGTTTCGATGTGGCGGTTGTTGAACACGCGTTGCAACTGGAAGCCATCTGTAATGGCGGTGTGGACGGCTCCCGTAGGCCCACGGCGGGCTTCGCGGCGCAGTTCGATTTTTTGCATCTCCAACGTGTCGGGACCGACGATGTGGAAGCGGTGACAGGGCGAATCCGGACCGGCATCGCGCGTATGAAAGAACGCCAGCAACATTCCGCCGGGCTTCAGCACCGACCATAGCCGTCCTACGACCGGTTTCACCAGGCTCTCATCGAGATAATCTGGCAGGTTCCAGCACAGGACAACGTCAAAGTGGGCTGCGGGATAGACCAGATTATCGGCAAGAAACTTGCGGCTATCGAGAACCGCATTCCCCTGCTCGTCGGTGGTGGGAAGTTCAGGATCGGTAGAAGCAGTAAGCAGATCCTCGCTGTAAATTCTGTGGCCGCGCTCGGTAAAGTGACGAATATTCGTGGGCGAGGTCGAACCCAAATCGAGTACGCACAGACCCTCCGCGGTCTCCCAGGAGCGGGCAAGCTCCCCCAGTCCGCTGGACCGGCGGGTAAGCTTTTGTGAGCCTTGTGCCGGAATCGTCTCTGGCCCGGATGAACCACGAAAAAATTTCATGAAAGTCTGCGAAACTGACGACATCCTGACTTCTGAACCCCTGACATAATTTCCCCGTGAAAGGGTCGCCCTACTTAATATCCGTCCTGTGAATGTCCACCTTACCCTTCAGATAGGCGCCTTCTTCAATTGAGATGCGCTGAGTGGAAATATCCCCGGTGACCACAGCAGACTTGCGCAACTCGACGCGGTCGCTGGCCTGAACGTTGCCCTCAAGCTTTCCCTGCACCACCACGCCCTTCGCCTCAACGCTCGCCTTGACTTGGCCGTTTGGGCCCACGGTCAAGCTGTTTCCTTTTAGCGCAATGCTGCCCTCGACTTGGCCATCCAGATACAAATCCTCGCTGCCTGAAAGTTCGCCCTTGATGAAGACCGACTTGCCGATTTGCGCCAACCCGCTGGCGGGTGCGCTCGATGGTGCGCTCATGGAAAACTCCTCTTGATGCAAATGACCTGGCGCAACGGAACCCGTGCAGCCTGCTCAGGAAAGCTCTCTCAAGCAGGAGCAGCCGCTTACTCACACGACTATACGCAAGCCAGTGAGTGCGCGGCAAGCGCTCTCTGCACAAAACCAGTACCCATTTCGCTGTAGACAACGCTTGGAGCCGAATTGCTACACTAACTGATGAGCAGTTTGGGCTTGAAAAAATGAAGGCGGAAACCACTTCGCGGATGGTGCGGCGTCTTTCGTTGGCGGCCCTGATTACCGGCATGGCAGCGTCCTCTTTTGCGGCCGGAATGCCCCGAAATGAAGCCCAAAATTCGACGACTGCCATCGACTTGGTGCGGGCTGCCGTGGCCAATGAAGTGGTCGCCGCCAATGACAGCTCGAACAAGCACATGTTCCGCTCACGAAAGCAGACTCCCCAGGGATCCCAAACTCGACTCTATGTGGAAACTCGGGAAGCGATGGCCGGCATGACTGTCGCCTACGACGATCATCCCCTTACGCCGGAACAAGTGCAGGGCGAGCAAAACCGGCTGGCTGGTTTGGTCGGAGACCCTGAGCAGCTTAAACATAAACACTCTCAGGAGCAGGAAACTGCAGACCGCACTCTGCGGATCGTGAAGGCTTTGCCTGAAGCTTTTCTTTATGAGTACATGCCGGACGGCGACACCGCTAATTCGACTACTTCTAATCCGGCTAAGGATGTAGGCCAACTGGTGCGCTTGAAATTTCGGCCTAATCCAGAATACCACCCTCCCTCTCACGTGGAACAAGTGCTTGAAGGAATGCAGGGACTTCTTGTGATCGACCGCACCTGCAACCGCATCGTGACCATTGACGGCACCCTATTCAAGCAAGTTGGCTTCGGTTGGGGGATTCTAGGATATCTCGACAAAGGCGGACATTTTCTGGTGGAGCAGCACCAAGTAGCCGATGGATCGTGGCAAATTTCGCGGATGTCTCTGACCTTCAAGGGAAAAATTCTTCTGTTCAAGAGTATCGCGATCAAGTCTGACGAAGCCTTCAGCGACTTCCGACCCGTGCCCGCAGGCACAACATTTGCGCAGGGAGTGGAAATGTTGAAGGCGGCGGACGCAAAGCTCGTTCAAGTTAAACCCGAGGCGATGAACGCGGAGGGCAAGTCCCGCTAGTTTGGATTCTGTTCCGGCTGCTTAGGCGCTGGCTGTGACCGTAGCCCTTACCGTCTCTTTGCGTACAGTCAACTTCTCGACAAGGTCTTCCTTCACTCGATATCCGGTGCCAGGCTCGTTGCTGATTGGAATCATCCCCCGCGATGAAACCTGCATCTCCGGTTCGATGATGTCTTCCTTCCAATAGCGCTTGGAGGCCGAGACATCGCCAGGCAGACTAAAATTCTCAAGCGTTGAAAGCGCGATGTTATGCGCGCGGCCGATCCCGGATTCCAGCATCCCGCCACACCAGACCGGAATCTTCTGCTCCCGGCAAATGTCGTGAATCTTGCGCGCTTCGGTGAAGCCGCCGACCCTGCCGACTTTGACATTGATAATGCGGCAGGCGCCGGTTTCCAAAGCAATCGCCGCCGCGCGAGCGCTGACGATGGACTCGTCGAGGCAAAGCGCAGTGCGCAATTCTCTCTGCAGGCGGGCATGATAGAAAATGTCATCGTCCCAGAGCGGCTGCTCAATCATCAACAGGTTGAATTGATCGAACGCCCGCAAATGCTCAACCTGGTCGAGGGTATAGGCCGAGTTGGCATCGCAGCTCAGCGTGATGTCAGCCCAGCGCGATCGTATTTTCTCCAGCACGTTGACGTCCCAGCCCGGCTTCACCTTCACCTTAATGCGCCGGTAACCCGCAGCTAGTTCGGTCTGGATTTTGTCGAGCAGTTGCTCCACCGAATCTTGAATGCCGATCGAAACTCCGCACGGAATTTCGGCCCGAGTGCCGCCCAACAACTTCCACAGAGGCAAATTCTTCTGTTTGGCCTCGGCATCCCACAGTGCATTCTCGAGCGCAGCCTTCGCCATGCGATGGCCGCGAACCCTCGAAAAGAGATTGGCGCAGTCGCGCGCTGAACCGACCTCGCGGCCCATCACTGCCGGAGCAAGATAGTTCGTAATGGTGGGCCAACTACTTTCGATCCACTCGCTGCTGTAGAACGGGTCCTCGCCAGCCACGCATTCGCCCCAGCCATCGACTCCTTCGCAATGCGCGGTTAGCAGCAGGATTCGGCGGCTGTAAGTACGTCCGAAACTCGTCTCAAAAAAATGGACGAGCGGCATGTGAATCTCGCGCAGCGTGATGGCTTCAATCTTCATGGTTCAGTATTTGGTACCGAGTACCCAGTACCGAGTAAAAGAATGCGGCGCATACTAGGTACTCGGTACTGTGTACTGGCGATCTCATTCTTCCGACGCGTACGACCACTTCTCATCCCACTTACCCAGCAAGAACCTGCCGTTGCCTTCCGCGTCGCGCTCGTAGCCCAACACGGCGAATCCCCGGTCGAAGGCCGCAATAAATTCCTCTCGGTTGCATTCTTGAACTTCTTTTGCTTTGCTTCTCGTTTCGAGGGTAGCCTTCCACTCATAAATCTGCGCCGGAACTTCGATTTCGGTTTGTTGAGTAAACGCTGGGTTCTTTCCGGTCGCCAGTAAGGTTTCTACCCTCTTAGAGTTCAGCCACCATTCGGCGATCAGACGGTCGCTCTGCAGCCCGCCCTGCAACGGCGATGATGTGATTCCGTACTGGTTGATATTGTAGCGGCGCGAGATCGCTCCCAGCTTCTCAATATTCAGATAAGCGTTCTTGATCTCGAGTGGATCGAATGTCCACTCGATGAGTTCGATGCCGCGCGCGAGAGCATCTTCGCGCTGTAGCAGTTTGAGCCGGCGGCCCAATCCACTATTCCGATATTCCTGGCGCACGGCCAGCATGTGAGAGTGCAAAAAAATGTGGCCGGACCGCGTGCCTGGAACCGAAAGCGCGAAACCTACCATCCGATCGCCATCGAACGCGCCCATCACTTGCCCGCCAATTTTTTCGGCGACCACGAACATGCGGAGTGGAACCAGATCGGCGTCCGCAAAATTCCAGACTTCTTTTTGCAAGGTTACACAAGCTTGCCACTCATTCAGACCTCGGCAGTGACGGAGGGCAACGTTGCCTGCGGTCACAACCCGCTCTCCTGCCGCTTGGCCTGCTGCCAGAGCGATTCCAACTCATCCATCGTGGCCTGCTCGGGCGTGGTCCCGTTCTCATGCAGGCGTTCTTCCATACACTGAAAGCGGCGGCGGAACTTTCGATTGGTCCTGCGCAGCGCGGATTCAGGATCGAGCGAGAGATAGCGCGCAATGTTGACCAGCACAAAAAAAAGATCTCCGACTTCATCTTCCAGCCGCACCCGCAAATCTTCGGGAACAGCCTGGCGTCCAGCTCCCGCTACCCCTCGGCCTTCAGAACGAGGGCCAAGCGCCGGAAATTCCTGCAAGTCCCGGCGAAGTTCGGCAGTCTCTTCGCTGAGTTTTTCGAACAGGCCATCGATCTCGGGCCAGTCGAAACCAACTTGCGCCGCGCGCGAACTCAGCTTGTGCGCCTCCAGCAGCGACGGCATCGCTGAAGAGATTCCAGCAAGAATCGATGGCGCCGTCTTCCCCGCCGAGCCTCCTTCTGCTCCCTCCGCATTGTCGCCCGCCCGTTTTTTCCTTTCCTCGACCTTCAGCGCCTCCCAGTTGCGTTTGACGTCAGCCGGCGTTTCGGCTTTTGTGTCCCCGAATACATGGGGATGCCGGTCTACAAGTTTGCGCGAAAGCCGATCAAGAACGTCATCGATGGAAAACGTACCCTGCTCCTTTGCGATTTCCGAATAGAAGAGCACTTGCAGCAAGAGATCGCCGAGTTCGCCGGGAAGTTCGTTCCAGTCGCGATTGTCGATGGCTTCAAGAACTTCATAAGTCTCTTCAAGCGTGTAAGGCTTGATGGAATCGAAGGTCTGCTCGCGGTCCCACGGACAGCCTCCCGGAGCCCGCAGGCGCTCCATGATTGCGACTGCGCGTTCGAAACGTTCGCCGGTGGTGGACATTGCCAACCACTTTAAATGAGCCGCTTCACTGGAGCAATGCACCTACATTACGCAAAGCCGGTACAAAGGTCGCTTAACGCGACCTACATGAGAACTCTCTCAAGTCCCGGCCCGCAGCGTTGCAGTAGGCCGGGGATGTCTTCACTTGCAAGTCTCCAAATTAAGCGGCATCCCACCTTGGGGCCAGTCGTTTCGGCGGTACTAACGTTACCTATTCTCCGGGGCGTGCAGAGTTCAGACTTAAACTCGAGACTCTATAATTAATCTAACAAGTTCGGCATCTCACTGATAACCAATGGTTTTAGCCGCAAATCAGCGAGCATCGCTCGAGGGCCAGCACTTTCAGGTGGTGGTGATCGGCGGCGGCATCAACGGCGTGGCCGTGGCGCGGCAGTGCGCCCGTTCGGGAAAGCACACGCTGCTGGTTGAACAGAATGACTTTGCCTCCGGAGTAACCAGCCGGTCTACGCGCATCATTCATGGCGGATTGCGCTATCTCGAGCACGGCGAACTCAGCCTGGTAAGGGAATCCTTGCACGAACGCGAAAGGCTGTTGCGCGAGCGTTCTCACCTGGTGCATCCCATGCACTTTGTGCTGCTTTTGAATGAGCAAAGCCAGCGTAGCGCGCTGAAAATTCGCGCAGGATTATGGCTGTATCAACGAATGGCCGGAAAACCGCCGAGCGCGGATGTCACGGAAATGGAATTGAAGCGGTTGGAGCAGGCGCTGGATGCCGGACACCGCTGGTCGTTTTTTAATTATGAAGACGCCCAGTGCGAATTCCCAGAACGATTGGTCGCTGAATGGCTGATGGAAGCCTGGGATGCGGGCGTTACCGTTCGAAATCACATGGAAGCGTTGGCGGTTGATGTGGCTCACGGCCGGGTTCGCGGCGTGCTGTTGCGTGATCGGCTCACCGGCCGGGAAGTCCGCGTGGATGCCGGCTGGGTGATCAACTGCAGCGGCCCCTGGGCCGACCGTGTGTGCCAGCGCTCGTCGATTCGCATGGCGAAGCCGATGCTGGGCGGGGTACGCGGTACGCACATTGTTTTGCCGCGGTTTCCCGGTTCTCCAAATGCGGCTCTCTATACCGAAGCGGCAGATGGCCGTCCCATCTTTATCATTCCCTGGAATGATCAAGTCTTGGTGGGAACGACCGAGGTCGCCGATACGGGTGATCCCGGAAAAACAGTCCCTGCCGCCGACGAAATCACTTATCTAATAAGTTCGGTCGCAAAACTGTTTCCCAAGGCGAAGATCTCGGCGCAGAGCGTCAAGCATGCTTTTGCCGGAGTTCGCCCGTTGCCTTACTCGCCGGATAATCGTCCCTCGGCAGTAACTCGCAAGCACGTTTTGCACGACCACACGGATGATGCCGCGTCTCGCATGATTTCAGTGATCGGCGGAAAGCTGACGACCGCCGCCTCGCTCGCTCGAGAGTGCGCGCGAAAGATCGGACTAAATGCCGCCGAACCAACCACTGTGGCAATGGGTCAGGAAAACGCGCTCGATCCGCTGCTCGACGAGGCTGTGCTCGAGATTGCCCGGATCGGCTCCATCAGTGAAGAATCGGCGCGCGGCCTGCTGGAGTGGCACGGGAAACGCGCTGCGGATATCGCGCGCATGGCGCTGGTGAGTGCGGAACTGCGAGCGCCGATTTGTACGCACACCACGCATGTAATCGCTGAAGTAGTCGAAGCCTACCGCCGGGAGTACGCCGTAACATTAGCCGACGTGTTACTGCGCCGTGTGCCGGTTGCGTTGGGAGCGTGCTGGTCCGAGACTTGCAGCCGCGAGGCGGCGTTGCGCATCGGAGCGGTGCTGGGCTGGGACGATCACATGATGGGAGCGAACCTGGAAGCTTTTGAAACGGAGCGCACCGCTTTTTTACGACCGGCCAGCAGGTCTGAGGTAGCGCTCGAAGCAGCTGCCGATTGATCCCGGCAATTCCCGTGATGCCTAGCGCCGTGCCGCACTCACCGCATCGCTTGATGTTTCACGCAGTATCTCTGCCGGAATCTCTTTCAGGGTAAGTCCGAACTCGAACATCGGCGTCTCCGTACCGCGTCCCCAGCGCGCGACTTCCCAATGCGCGCGCACGAACTTCACATCGGGATGCGCCGTCAGATCGAGCAACAGTGGAAACTCGCCGCGATAAAACTTCTGGGGATAGGCCACCAATGACTTCGCACCCCAAGTCGCCCCTTCGGCCGAACCATAAATCGCGACATCGAGGGACTCCTGCTCAATGATGTTTGTGATTTCGAGCGTCAGCAGAAACACGCGTCCGCTGGCGCTGCTCACATCTACGGCGGCGCCGTCGCCCTTGGCGGTAACGACGGTTTTATCGGGAACTAAAGGAGTATTAAGCATGGCGTGAGAATTCTAGCAAAACCGACGATTCATTGTTAATTGCTGATTCTTGATTGCAGATTGAAATCCCATTCTTATTAGCCGCCTGAGCAAGGAGAATTCAACAAATTTTACGTAGTCTCGACGAGAGGTTGCCACAGTTCGACTCGGTTGCCCTCGGGGTCGGTGATCCAGGCGAAGTGGCCGTAGGGCGCGGATTCCTGGTGGGGGTCGACGGGGACGTTGGCCGCGCGGAGCTTGGTGAGCAGGGCTTCGAGGTCGTCGACGCGGTAGTTGATCATGGCGCGCTGGGCAGGGTCGCCGAAGTGCTTGGTGGTGTCGGGAAAGAGCATCCAGGCAGTTTGGCCGGTACCGGCCGGGACTTCGTCGGACCAGAGGAGGGTGGCACCGCCGTAGTCGGCGAGCTGTATGCCGAGATGCTGAGCGTACCACCCTGCGAGGACTTTGGGGTCGCGGGCTTTGAGGAAGACGCCGCCGATTCCGGTGACTCGTGCCATGAGGGTCTCCTTGAGTGTGTGTGAGCGGGAGAAGAAAAGCATATTCTTCCGCTGTAGTACGAGACGACAGTAGTACGAGACGACAAAGGTTAAGTGCAACGAGATGATACCAAGTAAGTGAAACAGAGTGACGGAAAAACGCTTCAACGCTCTACTCACTCGCTAGCACTAGCGGTTTCTCAATCAGCAATCAGAAATCAGGAGCCAACAATTCCCTACTCCGAAGGATGCGGCCCCGTGAACTCCGAACAGCAAGGTTTCTCGGCGGGTTTGAATTCCATCAATTCGATTCGCGTCAGATCGGGATCGAACAGGTTCAGCTGCCACTTGCCGTCTCTGCCCATCTGGGCCTTCTCGTTGTCATGCGGCTTCCAGCCGTGGGACTCGAGAACCGCCTGCGCCTTCTTCATGTCAACGACGCCGAGCGAGATGTGGTTCATTACACCGGTCAGCCGCAAGTCAGGATGCTCCGGCTGGTTCAGCATATATTCCAGCCAGTCGGTGCCATCCGGGACCTGTAGGGCGACCCAGTCGGTTTTTCCCGGCTGCATTCCACCGTGCCAGTAAGGACGGAAACCAAGAATGTCACGATAGAAGTGGTCTTCAGTGTCACGGCTGGAAACCAGAAATCCTGCATGAATCATGTGGCGCGAAACGGCTGACTCGGGCACCGCGGGCGCTTCGCCCTTGCCGCGCTCGACAAATTCGATGCGATGACCTTCTGGGTCGGTCAGGGCGACGGTGAGACTGTGGTCCGCGTGGCCTTCGACAGGTGTAACTTTCACACCACTCGCGATCAGATACTTGCGCAGCGCAGCGATGTTGTCGGTAGCGAACGCGACATGATCCATGCGGTCGGTCGCTTTCGGGTCGGGCGCAGCGCTAAATCTGACCCATTGCCTGCCCACCAGGTATCTCACAAGTTCGCCAGATTCCACGGGTGGCTCCGAGGCCAAACCGAGAGTGCCGCTGTAAAGCTGCTTCACTCCATCGGCATTGGTGGTGTAGAACGCAACGTGATCGATGCCGAGAATACGCGGTCGAGGGAGATGATCCTGTGATTGAGCGAACAGTGCTGAGGCAACGAAGATGATTGCGAGAGTGAGCCTTTTCATAGCGTGATGGATTTTATCGCGAACCGAGGCTCGTCGGATTTAAAGTTCATCAGAACTAAAGTTGATCCAGAAACTGCCTCAGCAACTTTCCGGCTTCCTGAGGCTGCTCCCACGCGGAGTAATGGCCAGCTTTCGGGATGATGCGCAACTGGCTGCCGGAGACATGCTGGCGCATGAGTTCAGCTTCGTTGACGCCCGTAAGGATGTCTTCGTCTCCGGTTATCAGCAGTGTGGGTACATTGATGGTCTTCAATGTTCCCACCGAGTCCGGACGCTTGGCCATGCAGCGCTGCACTTGGGCAACGTCCTCGGGAGACATCTTGCGCATCATGCGTAGTGCACCTTCGACCAAATCAGGACGTGTTTCTCGCGTGCTCTTGCCCAGCAGGCGTGGAATCATACTCTCGAAAAACAGTTCGGTGCCGTGGTCGAGAACATCGTTTGCGGCTTGCAGGCGTCCGCCGCGGGCTTCGGCTGAATCGGCTTGCGCCTTCGTGTTGCACAGGACAAGAGCGGCCACTCTGCCCCGATGCCTTCGCCAGAATTCAAACAGTAGATATCCGCCGATGGAAACACCAACCAGCGGAGCGCGCCAGACATCGGCATCATCCATTACGCGCGCGAGATCGGCGGCGTGCTTCTCCATTGTGGCCGGGCCTTCCCCGACGCCGGAGTCTCCGTGGCCGCGAAGATCCGGCAGAATCACGCGATAACGTGTGATTAGAGTCTGCGCGGCCGGAATCCAAAATTCGTGATTCGCCGGAAAAGGATGGAGTAAAACTACCGGAGGGCCGTCACCGAGCACCCAGTACGCGATCTCCGCGTCTGCGCTGGTGATGTGGTGAGACACGATCTGGTGCATGGAGATGGTTTGATCACAAATTCGGCGTCCCACCGCGCATTCGCCCGAGATATCGAGAAGCTATGGGTTGGTCACTCGCTGCGCGCCCGCTGGTGCCGCCAGCAGCAAAGGTTCTTCCGGCATCACGATCCATGCTATGGGATAGGAGATCAAACCGATCCCGGTCATGAATGACGTGATCAGCCAGACGAGCCGGACCACTGTTACGTCAACGTCGAAGTACTCGGCGACACCTAGGCAGACGCCCGCGATCTTGCGTCCCTGCCGAGGTCGCACCAGTCGCTTTCGCGCCACCGACGCTCCCACGCGAACCCCGCAGTAGGCGCAAACCGCCGCATCATCCTGAATTACTTTGCCGCAATAGTTGCAGTACATGGCTCTAGTCCCCCTCACCGCCCGTCTACAAGACAATACGTGATTGTAGACCGAAAGTTCCTTCATTTCAGCGCAGCAGTAGGTCGATCGCGGACTCGCCGCTTACTCCCGATAAGCTTCACGAATATGTCTGCGGGCGGCCTCAGCCGGGGCAGTGCCGCCGTTTTCCGCGAGAACCGCTTCGTACTTCTTCATCGCCAAGTCGCGCTTTTGAAGAAGATCGTACATTTCGCCGGCCGCGAGGTTGGCTTTCTGCAGGGTCTCCGGATCAGAATCTGGAACTTGGCTGACTTGTTCGTAAGCGGCTGCGGCTCCCGCGTAGTCCTTTTGGTTGCGCAGTAGCTCACCGAGACCCCACGCCGCGATCTCGTAGTGCAGGTTGCCGTATTTCCCTTCGCGACCACTTTGCCATACTTTGCGATAAGCTGCGGCAGCCTCGGTGGCATGGCCCCCAGCGCGCAGCAAGTTCGCTTCTTCGAGTGGAAAGAGATAATTCCTGGGAAAGCGTGTCCCTAGATCGTGCATGAAGACGCGCGCTTCATCGTAGCGGTGCTCGCGGCGCAGGAACAAGCTGAGCACAACCTTGGCGTCGACGCTGTTTTCTCCGCTGCTGTCGGCCACCTCGCGCAAATACTGGAGTCCCTTTTCTTTGGTCCCGCTCAACCCCACCAGAGCCACCGCGGTTTTCACGCTCCAGGGCAGGCTGCCCAAAACGTAACTGTGGGTACCCACGACCAGCTTCGCATCTACGTAGTTGGGGTCAAGTTCCAGCACGCGTTCATGGTCTTTGCGCGCACCCACTGCATTACGCAGCGAGGAAAACCACGCCCGCTCAACCAGCGCGGTGTAGAGAGCGAACTGCGCGCGCGTGACGCCGCGCGCGTAAAACGCATCTACGCCGTTTGGGCTGGCCTTGAGTTGCTCCTCCTCGTAGCTCTCAGCGCGCCCCACCAGCTGTTTGATTTGCTCTTTCACCTTCGGATCGGCGGTTCGATGGGCCTGGCCGATGAAGCTGTCGTTCGAGTACTCGCCAGTGTTCATCGCTCCCATGCGATAAAGCTCGCGCATCAGAACCGCGCTCAGCAGGTGGTTCACCGCCGAGGGATCGTTGGGTCTCCGGTCCAGCAGCTTTTCAAACTCCTGGATCGCGTGGTCGTAATCCATGTTGTAGAAGTGATCGAACGCGGCATCCGCCAGTGGATCGTGAGCGGGCGACGCGGCGGTAATCGCAAGGCTCTCGGGCATGGCTCGAGCTTGCCCATCCGCCGCCGGCAACGCCAGGCAAAGCAAGACAAGACAAAACAGCATTGCGTTCCTTGGCATGGATATTTGAGATTTCAGATCCAACTGCATCGCCATTCTTAAATTCTTAAGTTTTATCTCTTAAATTCTGGCCTGTGGCCTTGAGTCTTAGTCTATCCCATGTCTACCGAAGCACGGGACGAACCAAAGACGTTATCGGGCGACACCCAACATTTTCCGAGTGGATTCAACACTTGACTCTATAATGCGCGCAGTTACCCACAGTCAACGCACCTCCGTAACCGGGCCATCTTTACCTGAGTTGACGAGTAATTATTGCGCGGAAGACGCTGATTGTTGGGTATAGGGAAGCTGCAAGTATTTGAGTTGAAAATACCTTACCGGGTGCAGAGCTTTGGCTGTCGGCTTGCGTTGCTGAGATCAGAAATCCCACCGTATGGCTGATGTTATTCAAGATGCGCAGCGGGAGTTTTGGCGGTCTCCGACCGTAGTCGAATCCGTGGGAGAGATTCCGCTTCCGAGCGCGGCACCGGTCATGGCTGACGCCTGTTCCGAGTGCGGGGCAGAGTTCATGATCCACGCCCGCTTTTGCCATACCTGCGGGCGAAGGCGTCCCCTGCGGGCGAAGGCTGAGGTGGATTCTCCGGTAATCGGCGGGGTGTGGACTCGGAACCTAACTTGGTTTGGCATGGCCGCAGATTCCGTCACTGCTGCGTGGCGGAAGATTTCTTTCCCTGACTGGCTGCACTATCTCCATTTCCATGAGATTAAGCGCTGGGTCGGTCTGCCAACGGCGGCGCTTGTCGCCTTTATAATCGGCATTGGCTGTGTCGCTGGGGCGCTCAGCGTAAGTTTCTTCTACAAAGCCTCAAACTTGGCCGAGTTCCAGGCGATCCAGATGTGGCGGATCGAATGGTTACTGGCGGCCACAGCGTCTTTTGTGGCCGGGATTCTGCTGAAAAAGCCTTCGGGCACGAGCCACGACTAAGGTTGCCCCCGTTCTCCCCACATGCGGACTGCGCTTGGCTCCTGTCCGCGCACATCTGCATCTGCACCTGTTGTCGCGGTTCAAGATTTGCCACCCGAGCTTGCCCCCCGCCGCTGCTGGTTCATTCGATAGAGATGATGGACAGGCCCGTTTCCGCGCCCCAATGGATGGCCAGCCGCAATCGCCGCAGTCACATAGGTCTTCGCCAGCAAAGCAGCTTCTGCGATCCCTCGATCCAGCGCTAGGTGGCAAGCCATCGCCGTGGCGAATGCGCAACCCGTACCGTGGGTAGAATTCGAACGTTGCTTCTCGGCTCTAAAAACTTCCTGCTGCACACCATGTTTCGACGTGAAACTCAACAAGTCAATCGCTTTATCCAGATGCCCTCCGGTTATTACTACCGCCTTCGAACCCATCTCATGTAGCTTCTCCGCCGCCGCCCTCATTTCTTCCAGATCCCTAACCTTCAATCCAGTAAGCGCGCCGGCCTCATCCACATTCGGCGTAATGACATCGGCAAGTGGGAGGAGCTTCTCGACAAGCATCTTGGTTCCAGGCGCATCCAGCAATTCAGCGCCAGAAGATGACCGCAGGATCGGGTCAAGAACTATGTTTGGCACTTTCGCTCTGCCTTGCTGGCTAAGGAACTCTGCCACCACTTTGACCACTTTCGCCGTGCCCAGCATTCCGATATGGACCGCTGCAATCGGCATATCGGTTGCAAGTTCCTGCAGGATCTCAACAACCAAGCCAGGATCGACCGTCTCGATCCGGCGCACGCCAGCGGTCGACTGCACGGTCAGGGCGGTTACGCAGGCAACCCCATAGCAACCATGAGCGGCGATGGTTTTAATATCGGCCGTCACCCCAGCCCCCGAGGACGGATCAAAACCGGCGATAGTTAAGACGACGGGCGGTCTCTCAGCCATAGTTTTCTCGACCTTACCATGAACCATGCCACATATCGGAGCGGTCTCGGTCAGTGACCAAGAACGCCGTTTTTATGAACTCTCCGAAGCCGACTAGGGTCTCCAACGACCCACACGAAAGGACGATCTCGTCCCGAAAAACCGCCACTTTTTCGGGCAACCATCTATGCAACATGCTAACAATAAACAACTTACCCAGCTATTCCCCGTAAGTTATTGAATCAATTGATGATGAAAATACTTCACGGCCTACATTGCGTTGAGTATTTACCATAATATAAACAATCAAGCTCATTGTTTTAAGCAAGATACCGTATATTACTCATCATTAACAACAAGTTACGTGAGATATCGATTACTGCCACGTCACCATAGACCATTCACTTTCGGGTTGACAAGCCCCCGGCTGGCCTCTAGCATTTACATAACGTTAACCCAATTCTGGCCAGGAAGACTTTTGAGATGCGAGGAGAACTGAATGCATCGACGTATCGCTCATGGACTGATGATCGCTTTGCTGGTCATCGGGCTGAGAGCTGCACAGGGACCAAACAGCTCGGAGGCCACACCAAGCCCTGGTAGCCTAGCTCAAAACACGCCAAAAATTCGAACGCAACCCGGCAAGAATCCGGCGTATCAAGTTGGGACAGCCTCTTGGTATGGCGAGGATTTCGTCGGAAAACCGACCGCTAGCGGCGAGGATTACGACATGTACGACATGACTGCCGCGCACCCCACACTTCCCTTGGGAAGTTATGTGCGGGTTACCAATCTGCGCAATGGACGGGTAGTCGTCGTCAAAGTAAACGATCGTGGTCCGGTAGTGCCTGGACGCATTATCGACCTGTCGTTTGGCGCCGCTCGGGCCCTGCAGTTCGAACATCGGGGCTTGCAGAAGGTCCGGCTTGATCTGGTGAAGCCGCGGACCGAGCATCGGCCCGTGTACCAGACCGTGGCCTATAACCACCCACTGGTGGAACTTCCTTAAAAACCCTATACTGTGAGGGATGCAGGCCACTCTGCCCAACCGCATCCCTCACAATAATCCCTTAGAAAAACAGTTTCCAGACAACGCTTTTCGCGGCAGCGATCTGCGTAACAACGACCCGCGCGAGAAATTGATTGTTGCCTTGGACGTCTCCACCGCAGCCGTCGCGCAAAAGATCGTCGCGGCCGTCGGAGACTCTGCCCTGACGTACAAAGTCGGCATGCAGCTATATACCGCCGAAGGCCCGCAGGTGGTGAGGGACCTCGTAGCTTCCGGTCGGCGCGTATTTCTCGACCTCAAATATCACGACATTCCGAACACGGTTGCTGCGGCAGTGCGCGAAGCTGCTCGGCTCGGCGTGAGCATGTTGACCGTGCACGCGACTGGCAGCATTAAAATGCTGCGCGCCGCGGTCGACGCGGCCCGCGCGGTGAATCCTTCCCTGCTGGTTCTGGCCGTCACGGTGCTCACCAGCCTCGACCAGAACGATTTAGAGCAAGTCGGAGTTCAAGGAAGTGTTCAGGAAGAAGTCCTGCGATTGTCGAAGCTGGCTTTGGCGAGTGGATGTCAAGGGATTGTCACTTCAGCTCGTGAGTCCTCGAGGCTTCGCAGCGAACTCGGAGACGATTTTGCCATCGTGACTCCCGGCGTGCGCCCCGTCGGCAGCGACCACGCAGACCAGGCCCGAGTTGTCACTCCCGCCGAGGCGATTGCCGCCGGAGCGAGCCACATTGTCGTCGGCCGTCCTATCACAGAAGCGGCTGATCCCGCTGCCGAAGCCCGGTCAATTCTGCAGCAAATCAGCTGAAGGGATTTGTGTAACAACCAACAAATTAAGCAGCCCTGTCGGGAACGCGAACGCATTCCTTAACCATACCCACCTTCTTCGCAAGGATCGCTGACAGACGTTCCGCCTGTTTGATCTCTGCATTGCGTTCCCGGCGAAGCTCTTGCAATCTTTGCTCGTAGAGCTGGGGTTCCAACCTCTGGTGAAGTCTCATGATGGTGGTGGATTTTATCATGGTCTTGGTCTTGCAGTTGTCGCGCCGTTTTGTAGCTGCTGTTGCTGCTAGGTTGTCCAAGCCCAAGCATATTCCCCTGCCATTTTCATGTTTCTCAGACCGCGGGGAAGCTTGCGCTGGGCGGTTATCTCCTCGATCAAACCAAGCTTGAACAAATAGCACTCTTCGTGAACTGCGTGACCTCTTTCATCCGTTTTAGAACTTTCGAGGGAAACAGGTTTCGCGCAAACGCAACAGATCGGAAGTTGAAAGGCATGAGCGGAATACATTTTGCCCCTCCTCCGAAACATATTCGCACGTCGGATACCAAAAGCGCTGTTTGCAGCTAAGACAATGCAGCTCAGGAACTTGCCGCTGAGAACGACCATGGAGATGAACTTCCAGAATGTCGCCATTGCGGGAGTAACTTACACGCATCGAGCAGCGGTCAGCGAAAGGAAGCTAGGTCGCGCAGAGGAAGCGGTGAGAATGAGGATAGGGATCGACGGTGCAGCAGCTTTCATTTCTTTGCACAGATATTGTCCTGACAACTTTGGGTGATGCAAATCTAGGATAAAGTCCTCTCGATGTTCAAATTCATCGAAAGCGTCTATGGTGCAGCGGTAGCTCCCGCAGTCGTCGTCTTCCGTAAATCCTCCGCCGAACCCTGCAGCAAATTCCTCAGTACTGCAACTTCTGCTGTGATGCCGGTGCGAAGCGCAGGATCTACATTCGGCGCAAACAGAGAAGAGTGATTCGACGGCAGCATCGTCCCCGCAGCCTTGGCTTGCGCGAACTTCTCGGGATCAGCGCCTCCAAGACTGAAATAAAATCCAGGAATTCCCTGCTCCACATAAAAAGAAAAATCCTCCGAGGGAGTAATCGGCTCCTGGATTAACACATTCTTCTTCCCCAGCGCCGACTCGAGCACTCCACGCATTCGCTGCGCAAGTGCAGGGTCGTTGTAGACCAGGTCTGCGCCTTCATAGGCATCGATCAACGGAGGCCGCACCGCACCCGCCGCTTCGGCTTCGGCCTTCGTGATACGCGTGATCGCCGCGAGTACTTGCTTGCGCACTTCCGTCTTATTCGTGCGGACCGTCAATCCCATCTCAGCTTCATCCGGAATGATATTGTTCTTGGTCCCGGCGCGAATATAACCCACGGTGACCACGGCCATATCTCCCGGCCTCACTTCGCGTGAAGCGATGGTCTGCAAAGCCAAAATAGTTCGAGCCGCGATCACAATCGGATCGATCGTAGTCTGGGGCGCGGAACCGTGCCCGCCTTTGCCGTAAATCGTGATGCGAATGGAGTCCGCATTCGTGTTGTAAACCCCCGGCGTAATTCCGACCTCGCCCGCGGGAAGCGTGTTGCCCACGTGCAGCGCCACCACAACATCGGGTCTGGGAAAGCGCGTGAACAGGCCGTCGGCAATCATTGCTTTCGCGCCGCCGATGGCCTCCTCGGCAGGCTGTCCAATCAGCATTAGCGTTCCATGCCAGGTGTCTTTGCTGTGCGCCATGATTGCGCCCGTGCCGACAATCGACGCCATGTGTAGGTCGTGCCCGCAAGCATGCATCACCGGCACATCGTGTCCGCCATCATCCTTGGTCCGGACTTTGCTCGCGTAAGGAAGGCCAGTCTTCTCTTCCACCGGAAGCGCGTCCAGTTCGGTTCTCAGCATCACGATCGGCCCTGCGCCATTCTTCAGAATGGCGACCACTCCGGTGCCACCGACATGTTCCGTGACTTCATACCCGAGCGCGCGTAATCGACCGGCCACCTTCGCTGCAGTCTGCGTTTCGTGAGCAGAGAGTTCCGGATTCTGATGCAGATCGACGTAAAGCGCATGCGCGTCGGGATAAACCGCATCAACTTCTTTTGCGGTAGGAGCCTGAGCGCTCGCCAGAGCACTCAAAGAAACGCATAGCAAAAAATGAGGCCAAGTCATGTCCCGCATCATAACGGGCTTCCAGAACCGGCCGCAAATTCACACTCACCCGTAGAAGCAAGATATCTGTCACTATCTGCTTGAACAATACTTCTTTCCAATTATTGACCCCGCCGCAAAGCGTCCCTATATTCGCCGCACTTCAATCTGTGGGCGAATTCTCGCGCGTGTTTTCTAAAGCGTTGACGAGAGACTGTTTTGCGAAATCAATCTTGGTTTTTGAGGACGAATGGGGAAAAGCATGCGTAGTCCGAAGACGCTGACGTTATTCCTGATGGCCCTGCTTACAAGTTTGAATGTTACCGGACAGCAAATCACGGGGAGCATTCGCGGAACTGTGAGCGACCCGAGCGGCGCGATTGTGCAGGCAGCTACGGTCACTGCAAGGCATATCGAAACCGGATTGACCCGGGTTGCAATCACAGACCGTCAGGGAGAATACGTGCTGATCGAACTCCCGATCGGGCATTACCAGCTGGAGACTCGGGCGAAAGGCTTCCAGACATACTTGCAGCAAGGAATCTCGTTGGACGTGAACCAGAATGCAACGGTCGGCATTCACCTCAAACTCGGGTCGGAGACGCAGCAGGTGGAAGTGAGTGCGAATGCGGCTCTGGTGCAGAGCACGGTCAGCAGTCTCGGGCAAACCGTGATGGAGCACGAGATCCTCGACCTCCCGCTGGACGGCCGCAATTTTTCTCAGCTGGGGTTACTTCAGCCCGGCGTCGTGCCCCTGACTCCTGGACTGCTCGAAGCCGGCGGTCCGGCGCGGCAGAATCAGGCCTACGCCGTCGATGGTCAGCGCCCCGAATCAAACAATTTCATGATCGACGGTGCCGACAATGTGAGCTCCGTGGACGGCGGATTTGTTCTCAAGCCACCGATCGATGCGATTGCTGAGTTCAAAATTCTGAGCCACAACGCGAATGCGGAGTTCGGACGGAACACGGGCTCTACGACCAACATCGTTACGCGGTCAGGGTCCAATTCATTTCATGGCGCCGCATGGGAATTTCTTCGCAACGACGCGATGGATTCCTCCGATTACTTCACGCAGAACGTGCAGCCGTTGAAACAGAACCAGTTTGGTGCCACCTTCGGAGGGCCGATCCTTGAGGACAAGACTTTCTTCTTCGGATATTACGAAGGCTTCCGAAACCGGCAGGGTGAGACGGTGCCGGCAACCGTGCCTTCGCTGGCGGAACGGGAAGGCACTTTTCCACAGCCGCTTTTTAGCTTTTTTACCGGTCAGCCGGTTCTAGTTCCGAACGGCCAATTGCCCTCGATTAATCCCGTTGCGCAAAATCTCTTGCCGTTTTTCCCTCTGCCGAACAACGGAACAAACGGATTTATCGCAACGCAGACTTTAAGCGAAAATAACGACCAATTCGGCGTGCGCATGGATCATTACCTTTCCCACGCCGACACGTTGAATTTCCGCTACATGTTCAGCACTGGACCGACGACGGATCCGCTTTCCCCGGTAGGCGCAAATGTGCCGGGTTTTCCAGTGGGCGAGTATGACCGCGCGCAGAACTTCGTCGCGCAAGAGACGCACATCTTCTCGCCGACCACCATCGGCGTCGCGCGCTTTTCGTATCTCCGCAATACGTTTCTGCTGGACGAGCACCTGAATCACGAGTCCCCATCGGACTTGGGCTTTCAGTATGCTCCGACGTTGCCTTCGGCCGCCGGACCTCCGTTTATTCAGATCGGCGGATACGCTTCGGTTGGCGACCCCCTCACGGGGCCACGCAACACATATCAAAATACTTTTGATCTCTCCGGCTCTCTTAGTTGGGTTCACGGCCGCCACGAGTTGAAATTTGGCGGAGGCTATCGCCGCGAACAGATCAATGCGTTGCAGGGTATCGCGAGCAATGGCTTCTTTGTATTCGCGGATTTTCCCTATAGCGACGGATTCGCCAGTTTCCTGTCCGGTAATCCCGTGGTCTTTCTTCAGGGCGGCGGTAACTTCGCCCGTGAAATCCGCGATCGAGCGCTTGACGCGTACGGGCAGGATACCTACAAAGTCACCTCTCGCCTGACGCTGAACCTAGGACTTCGCTATGAGCTGCCCTTCCCCACAACTGAGCGGCACAATGAGGTGAATCTGTTTGTTCCCGGAGCAAAGTCGCGGATCGTTCCCAATGCTCCAGCCGGTCTTCTTTATCCTGGCGATCCAGGTGTGCCGGCAGGCTTGATTCCAACTCAGAAAACAGCGTTCGCTCCACGCTTCGGTTTGGCGTGGGATCCGCGACATGACTCCAAAACCGTGGTCAGCGTAACTTACGGAATTTTCTACGAGCCCTACTACACCGGCGAAGGAGGGCCGCTGCAGGATCCGGTCAGTTCTCCTCCCTACCTGAAGACCCTGCAGTTGAGCCCTCCCTTCTTAAACACATTTGCCGATCCCTACACCACCTCCAATCCTTTTGCGCAGGCGTTCCCTGAGCCGATGACATTGCTCGTGACTGCACGCAACCTGCATCTGCCCTACGCGCAGGATTGGAATCTGAACATTCAACAGTCTCTTGGCCAGGACTGGCTCTTCCAGATCGGGTACGTGGGCACCACCGGCGTGAGGCTGCCGCGATTCATTGAAGGCGATCCTGCAGTCTTTGTTCCCGGCGTCGTCACCAATGACCCTAGCGCTGGTTGTACGCCGACGACCCCGTGTCCGATTTCCACCGAAAACAATGTGAACTACCGTCGTCTCTATTCTGGATGTACGCTGGCGAATCCGACGGGTAATTGCACTTATGGCTCGGTCGGTGAAATGGCTAGCATCGCAAACTCCAGCTACAACGCTTTGGAAGCCAGCCTGCGCAAGCGCTTCAGTCACGGCCTGTCCTTCCTTGCGTCCTATACATGGTCGCACTCCATCGATGACGTTTCTTCCTTCAACATTACCGGCTCGGCGTCGCAACCCGTTGCTGGAGAAAATGACCTGGCACAGAACCCGTTCGATCTCGCGGCCGAGCGCGGCCGATCGATGTTCGATTCCCACAATCGGCTTGTGCTCAGTTATCAGTGGAGTGTTCCGTTCTTGCAGCGCTCCAGTACCTGGTATGGGCACGTTCTCGGCAACTGGCAGCTGAATGGAATTTTCACTGCCATGAGTGGGGGTCCGTTCACGGTATTCGACTCGAATGACGTTTCACTGCAGGGGCAGGCGCCGGAGATCACCGGATTTTCCGCGAACCGCCCCAATCTGATTGGCAACCCAAACTCCGGTCCGCGCACGCCTCAGGAATGGTTTAACGTAAGCGCCTTTCAGCAACTCCAACCGGACCCTCTTGGGCGGTTCGAGGTCTTCGGGGACGAAGGCCGCAACGTGGTCCAGGGCCCGGGATACGTGAACTGGGACGCCTCGGCCTTCAAGAACATTCGGCTGACGGAATCGAAAGAGCTTCAGTTCCGCGGGGAATTGTTTAATGTCCTGAACCACACGAATTTCCGTTTGCCGGTCAGCGACATAGAATCGCCAACGTTCGGGCAAATCCAGTCGGATGTGAGCCCGCGGGTGATCCAGGTAGCACTGAAGTTTCTTTTCTGATGATGAAGCTGAATCCATTCGCGCGAAGGCTTCTGCTCGGGTTATCTGCCAGCCTGATGATCGGGTACGTCTGTTTCGGGGCTTATATATGGTGGTCGATGCATCAGCCTCCCGAGACCTTCGGGCGGGTGATGGCAAGAATGCCTGGCCCAGTTCCCTTCTTGATCTTTCCATTCGAGACGGCCTGGCTCCACGCCCGCTCCGGCACGCTTCACGTCGGCGTCCTGCGCCGGACTTCTCGCTGCTCAAGTTGGACAAGAGCGAACGAGTCCAACTCTCCGCGCTAAGCCAACAACAACCCGTGGTTTTGGTGTTCGGCAGCTACACCTGACCCCCGTTCCGGCGGGAGGCTCCTGCCCTCAACAAGCTCTACGAGCAGTATCGCGGACGAGTTGCGTTCCTGGTTGTGTACATTATCGAAGCCCATCCCAGCGACGTGTGGCAGATGGAGGACAATGTCAAAGACAAAGTTGTCTTTGACAGCCCGAAGACTGAAGAAGAAAGAGCGTTCGTCGCCGGCGCTTGCGCCCGGAAACTTGGGACCGAATTTCCCGCCGTGCTCGACGAGTTTGGCAATTCAACGGAGCGCGCGTACACAGGTTGGCCCGATCGCATCTATTTGATCGACCAGCAAGGCCGTATTGCATACAAGAGCAAGCCTGGCCCTTTCGGATTCAAACCTGACCAGTTGGGAGCGGTCCTGTCTCGGACCTTACCAACCGGAAACATGGAGAATAACGTAGGCCACCCGTAGCGTGTTCTGTGCTAGCACAGTTCTTTTCGCGGCATCCTCATAAGCATCGAAGACTTCGCTAACGTGATGGCTTGCTTCCGAGCTAGGGTACTTCAGGTAATAGTTGTAATGCGTGAATCCGGAAGGGGAAGTGTGGTTACGTAAGTGGTGGGAAGAGTCTCAGCTTAAGCCCCCTCCCTTTTTAGGCCCTCTCCCTACAATATCTCGGGCGTCGGGTCCGACATCGGCATGGCTGAATCTACTATCCCTCCACTTACGACAGTGCAGATGTCGCAACACGAGTTGGCCAAGATCGCCTTCGGCGCGCTGTTGAACGACGTAGAATGCGAGAAACCACCACAGTCTGATCACAAGTATGAAACTCACCGCGAATTTGGTTTTGAGACGCTCGACGTTTTTAGCATTAAGTGGGCAGTACGCAACGATACCCCAGAAGGGCACACGATCCATTAGCCCAAGGGTAGGCACGGATTTGCGTTAGCATCGTGACTCTAGTAGTAATCTACGGTGAGGGAAACTAGCCAATTAAAAGAGATAAAAATCCGATTCGAAAAGTAGCCGAAGATTCCTTTGCAATTGTGAGTCGTCTGGTGAACGATCGCCATTGTGAGTAAACGATTACTAGATTACGCTTGAGGGCCGTACCGCGATCCGGCTGGGCTATTAAGATCGAAGACTATTTATGCTTCAACGATTACGCGAAGAAGTCCTGGAAGCCAATCTGGAACTGGTGCGTAGAGGCCTGGTTCTCTACACATTTGGCAACGCTAGCGGAATCTCGCGCGAAGAAGGACTGGTTGTGATCAAGCCTAGCGGAGTTCCTTATGAAGAGATGAGACCTGAGCATCTTGTAATCACCGACCTCGTTGGCAACAAGGTCGAGGGTCACTTCAAGCCGTCTTCCGACCTCGCTACACATCTGGTCTTATATAACGAGTTCCCTCAGGTTGGAGGAGTTGCCCATACTCATTCCCAGTATGCAACCGCATGGGCACAAGCGCGTAAGCCAATTCCATGCTTCGGCACAACTCACGCCGACTATTTCCATGGCGAAATACCAGTGACTGCGGACATATGCGACTCCGAGATTGAAGAAGAGTACGAGAAAAATACGGGCCACGTGATCGTGCGTGCGCTACAAAAGACCAGTGCGGATGCGACCCCTGGAATTTTGGTGGCGAATCACGGGCCGTTCGCGTGGGGCAAGGACGCTGGAGATGCCGCGCATCATGCCGCCATCCTGGAATCGATTGCGCGAATGGCATACTTCACCCTGGCAATCGATGTGGCCGCAAAGCCAGCTGGACAGGCGTTGCGCGATAAGCATTACTTCCGAAAGCACGGCGAGCATGCATCTTACGGGCAAACAAAGGACAAGCAATGACGTCACTGGCGATTGCAGTGACGCCAACGTCCGGTGGGGCGCCGCGCTGTTGCTGATCGGGCTCATCTATTGTTTCAAGTTCGCGCCTCGAAACAGGCTGAGTTTATTTTAGTGTTTCCAAGTTTGGTATTTCGCAGCAGGGAGTTTTATGGGGAACAAGAAAATGACAATGGGGTTGATCGTGGGCAACCGCGGGTTCTTCCCCGATCATTTGGCGAAGAGCGGGCGCGAGGAGATGCTGCGGGTGCTGGGTAAAGCCGGCGTCGAGGTGATGGCTCTCACTCCGGAACAGAGTAAATACGGCGCGGTGGAGACGCGGGAGGAATCGCGCCGCTGCGCCGATTTGTTCCGGCAGAATCGCGAGCGGATCGACGGCGTGATCGTTACGTTGCCCAACTTTGGTGAAGAGCGCGCGATTGCCGATACGTTGCGCCTGGCCGATCTGCGCGTACCCGTGCTGATTCAAGCCACGCCCGACGACCCGAAAAAGATGACGATCGCGTTTCGTCGCGATAGCTTCTGCGGGAAGATGTCAGCCTGCAACAATCTCCGGCAATACGGAATCCCCTATTCCATCACGACGCTGCACACGGAGAGCCCCGACTCACCCGAGTTTGCGATGGATTTGGAGTGGTTTGCGGCGGTATGCCGGGTGGTGAAGGGATTTCGCAACCTGCGAGTGGGAGCCATCGGCGCTCGCCCGGCTGCGTTCAACACTGTGCGCTATAGCGAAAAGATATTGGAGTCGCAGGGCATTTCGATTGAGACACTCGATCTTTCGGAAGTGCTGGGGCGCATTGATCGCATGCAAGACAACGACGATCAAGCGCAAGCAAAGCTCGCGGAAATCCACAAGTACGTGGATGCGAGCAGCGTGCCCGCTCCTGCGCTGTTAAAGATGGCGAAGCTGGGAGCAGTGGTCGACCAGTGGATGGCGGCGACCGAAGTTACCATCAGCGCCGTGCAGTGCTGGACATCCATCGAAGAAAATCTGGGCGTGGTTCCCTGCACCGTAATGAGCATGATGAGTAACGAGCTGCTCTCGAGCGCCTGCGAAGTGGATATTTGCGGTGTGCTAGGGATGCATGCGCTGCAACTCGCGTCCCAAACTCCTTCGGCTCTGCTTGATTGGAACAATAACTACGGATCCGATCCGAACAAAGCGGTCTGCTTCCACTGCTCGAACTTGCCGAAGCATTTTTTCCGCTCGGTGAAGATGGATTTTCAAGAGATCATCGCCGGCGCCGTCGGCAAGGAAAATACGTTCGGCACCTGCGTCGGGCTGATCAAACCGGAGAAGATGAGCTTCGCGCGGTTCTCCACCGACGACACAGCCGGCAAGATGCGGGGATACGTGGGCGAAGGACGATTCACTGACGACCCGCTGAATACCTTCGGCGGCGCCGGCGTGGTCGAAATCCAGAATCTGCAGAAGCTTCTCCATTTCATCTGCGAGCGCGGCTTTGAGCACCACGTCGCTGCCAATCTTTCGACCGTCGCCTCCGCGGTCTATGAAGCCAGTATGCGTTATCTGGGCTGGGACATGCACTATCACGGTTGCGAAAACGGAGCCTGTTAATGGCTATGGTGGCAGGAGTCGACTTCGGAACCCTAAGTGTTCGTGTTTCTCTTGTCGACAGCGAACGCGGACTGATCGGCTCCGCCAGCGCCGAGTACCCACTGCACCGCAAGCGCGAAGATCCGGAATACGCGACGCAATCCCACGACGATCACATGCGCGCGCTTTCTTCTGCAATGCGCGATGTTCTGAAAAAAGCAAGTGTTGCAGGCAATCAAGTGCAAGCCATTGCGCTCGACACCACCGGTTCGTCCGTGATCGCGGTGGGCAAAGATCTCCAGCCACTCGGCGAGTATTACCTGTGGTGCGATCACCGCGCGAAGGCCGAGGCCGCCGAGATTACCGAAGCTGCGCATCGCGAGGGATTGGAGGCTATTCAGTGGTGCGGCGGAATTTATTCGTCCGAGTGGGGATTTTCGAAGCTCCTGCATTGGCTCCGGCACAATCCTGATAAGCGATCACAGTTTGCCTCGGCGTTTGAAAATTGCGATATGGTAGCAGCCACGCTGTGCGGGTTCACCGACCCCGCGAAAGTGAAGCGCAGTATCTGCGCGATGGGCCACAAGTGGCTGTGGAACCGGCAACTCGGCGGCCTTCCTCCGGAAAGCTTTCTGGTAAAAGTAGACCCTCTCTTGACTGGAGTGCGAGCGAAACTCGATGGAGAGTTCGCCACCTCCGACCAGATCGCCGGTAGGCTGTCCGCTTTTTGGGCGGAGAGGTTGGGACTCAGGGCTGGGATTCCGATTCCGGTCGGCGCATTCGATGCTCATTGGGATGCGATTGGCGCGGGTTGCCGCACCGACGACATCGTCAACGTTGTAGGCACCTCGACTTGCATTATTGGAATCACGCCGTCGATTAATCTAGTGCCGGGAGTTTGCGGCGTGGTTGAAGGCAGCGTCCATCCTTTGCGCACCGGAATCGAAGCCGGACTTTCGGCTGTGGGAGACATCTTCAATGCGATTGCCACGCGCGCTGCGACCGATGTGACGACGCTGAGCGCGGGCCTGGAAAATTATCGAGCCGGGCAGACTGGCCTGTTGCGCATGACATGGGACAATGGTGACCGCACCGTGCTGGTAAATCCGAACCTGCGTGGCATCACGCTGGGATGGAACTTGCAGAGTACCGCGCAGGATGAACTCTTTGCCGCCATCGAGGGCACGGCGTTTCATACTCGCGTGATTCTCGACAGGATGGCCGGACACGGGGTGCACATCAAACGCGTTATTAACGCGGGAGGCATTCCGCAGAAGAATGATGTCCTGAACCAGGTTTATGCCAATGCGCTCGGGCGTCCAGTGCTGGTTCCGAGCACGAGCGCTGTGAGTCTCGGGTCGGCAATTTTCGCTTTCCTGGCCGCTGGGATTTTCAAAACGATCGAGGACGCGCAGGATAAAATCAGCCCTTCCCACCGGACGTTCTCACCGGATGACTCAGCCCGGCGAACGTATGAGCAGCTCTATCCTTTATATAGCAAGTTATATTTTTCTCTCGGCCAACGGGGCAGCAACGGTCTGGGCGACATTTTGCCCACGTTGATGTCGGTGGCCGAATCGGCGGCGACGCGGTAGCGCAACCAAACGAGGAGCGGCAATGAGCCAGAAAGTCCTGCGAGCGATCGTCATCAGCGCGCTATGTTCAACGGTGGTTAGCTTGACTGTGGAGGCCAAGACGAAGGTGACAAGCCAGCCTTTTGGTAAATTGCCGGACGGAACTCCGGTAGAACTTTTCACGCTCATCGACGGCGCCTACGAAGCTCGTATCGCAACATATGGCGGTGTGGTGGTTTCGCTGAAAGCTCCTGACCGTCATGGCAAGCCGGCAAACGTTGTGCTTGGCTTTGATGATGTTGGCGGTTATGTTGCCAACTTCAACGGTCCGTCTGATGCCTTTTTTGGAGCGATCATCGGCCGCTATGCGAATCGTATTGCGCACGGCAGCTTCACGCTTGATGGCGAGAAGTACTCACTGCCTCTCAACAATGACGAAAACTCCCTTCACGGAGGGCCGCACGGCTTCAACAATGTAGTCTGGAAAGCGAAAACGATCGCGAACGGCGTGGAACTAAGTTATCTCGGCAAAGACGGTGAGGCGGGATATCCCGGCAATCTGTCGGCCACGGTTCGCTACACGCTAGTCAAGAGCGATTTGCGAATCGAGTATTCAGCAACGACCGACAAAGCGACCGTGGTGAACCTGACGAATCACTCCTACTTTAATCTTGCTGGAGAAGGTGACATCCTCAACCATCAGCTCACGCTGCACGCCTCTCGCTTCACGCCCGTGGATGCGGGCTTGATTCCAACAGGCGAGTTGAAATCTGTGGAATCGACACCGTTCGATTTTCGTAAAGCAACGGCCGTTGGCGAACGGATCAATGCGAACGCCGAGCAACTTCACCTTGGCCGCGGCTACGATCACAACTGGGTGCTGGACAGCGGCGGCGGAAAATTATCGGAAGCCGCGGAACTTTACGATCCTACGAGCGGGCGCGTCCTGAAAGTTCTGACCGATCAGCCGGGAATCCAGTTCTACAGTGGAAATTTTTTGGATGGATCGATCAAAGGCAAAGGCGGAAAACCGGACGAACTACACGCGGCCTTGTGCCTTGAGACCCAGCACTTCCCCGACTCCCCAAATCATCCAGATTTCCCAACCACTGAGTTGAAACCCGGCGAGCGATATCACACGGTCACGGTTTACAGCTTCTCGGTGCGATAAATTGGTTGAGAGTAACGCGCAAAACCGGGGCAACAAAATTCGCCACACTAGTGTTGACTGATGCTTGACGCCATCTCATTGCCTGGGCTGGCACTCTTCGCTTGAATCAATTGCTCCGTAATGCAAAATTGCTCGCGAGCCAAATCGCCTTTGCCAATTCGTTGATAAATTCGCTGTTGTGGTAGAGAGCGCTGTGGCCGTATCCAGCGACAAAGAGATCGTCGAAGCCGTCGTTGTCATAGTCACCGACGGCAACGCCAGTTGAGTAGCCGCTTCCAGCGACCCCAGCTTTTTCGTTACGTCTTCGAAGTTGCCATCTGATTTCTGATGGTAGAGACGATTCCAATACTTCGGACCATCTTTTTGAGGAATCGTACCTTTGGGCGTGGGATCGTCGATGCGCGCGCCATTCGCGAAGAAGAGGTCGAGCCTGCCATCGTTATCGTAATCGAAGAGGGCAACGCCCGAGCCCATGGTTTCGAGCAGGTATTTCTTCGAGGTAGGCGACGCCGTATGTTTGAAATGGATACCGAGTTCCTCGGTCACGTCGACAAATCTGCCGGCGGTGGGAGCATTCAATGCAGGATGATTCTCCGACGAAGGGCTTTGTCCTGAGCTCTGGCCGACGAGGAGAAAAATACCCGCAAAAGAGATTGCCCGCCATCGCATGCCCAACGTGAAAACAAAGTGCGCGTAAGCCGGACAGTTCTGGTTGGTGCAAACCTTTGTCAACATCGTGATTCTTCCTTGCGCACTGCTCGGAGGATGGCCGCAGATTAATGACCGAGGCTGAAGGTAGCACGATGCAAGGCTGGCGCAGAACGGAAGTTCAAGGGCGCCGAATCGAATTTATTTCTGCGAATGAATGAGTAAGCCCTAATGCGTCCGCGGGCGAAGGGCTGCCTCAACCACATATATCTGTTACTTCCCTGTCAAAATCCCCTCGATCTGCTTCAGGTGATTGATGTCGTGGCCGGCAAACATGCGGACGATGTGTTCGATCGTCTCCTGGCCGCGCTCAGAGTGCATTCCATAGTGTTTCCACTGATCGGGCGTCAGAGATTTGAGCAATGCGAGATTGGCTTCGCGCACAGCGCGAAACTGCTCGAGGGACTTGTGGGGATTGCGCTTCTCATAGTGGCCGCTGATTACCCATGAATCCTGATCAAAAGCCACGATGGGAGTCCCAGGCGCGCCCAGAATGAGACGCATGCGAAAGCCGCCAACAATTTCGCCGTCGGCCAAGTGTGCGAGGATTTCGCTCACCGACCACTTGTCCGGAGCCGGCCGCTTCCGCAGTTTGGCGGGAGACATTCCTTTGATGAGGCGATCGATTTTCTTTGCAGTCGCGGCTTGCACCGCCAAAGGCTGCTTGCCGTCGAGGTAGTTAACTACTCGCTGCGTGTATTGCTGTGGGGTTTCTTTCATGGATGCACCTCCTTCTCGATGAGCGATCGAGAAATTCTACACCGAGGGTCGCCTACGGTTGCGCCGGGCTTCGCCCAGGTTGGACAGCCGAGGCGGCTGTCGCTACATAAATTTACTCGCTGCTTTTCTGTCCAGCCTTGAACGTCGTCCACGGACCGGCCTTCATGTCGCGCAGAAGCGGCTTCTGCCAGGCGTATTCAGGATGATGCTCAAGAAAATCGGCTGCCAGGAAATCTGCGCCGCAGGGATGCCCGGCGCGCGCCACAAAGCTCATGTTCGCGGCCATCCTGCTGTCGGTTGCTTTGCCTTGAACCGCGCCCCCCGGGTTGTAGCCTTCCCAACCCCACTCTTTCACGCCGCGGGCTGTGACTTCAACATGGCCGCACAAGGAGCGTTCGTCAGCTTGCTCTTTCTTCTCGAAGCTGTCTATATGATCCGACAAAAAGGCTTCGGCAACCTCGACATCGATCTTTCCCTTAGCAGTCTGCACAAATTCGTCAGCCCGGGCGTGGCGCGCGTTCATCGATGATGACGCATCGTTCGGATCGAATCCGTCAGTCTCTTCGCGAATCAACTTAGGGTCACGCGGAAAGTTTGAGCTGACAAAATATCCATCCTTCGTTCGCCATAGCGGCGTGTTCTTCAAACCAAGTTCGAGATAGGCAATCTCACCCGTCTTGCGGTCGCCGATCAGCCAGTCGTTGGCGTATCCGCCGTTGTTGCCTTCCTTGATGATGCGCACATAGTCATCGATACTTTTTGAATATTGCAGCGCCTTGCGGGAACGCATGAATTCCGGTTTGCCGTTCGGGTCCCAGCCTTCGAACTGAGTGATGGTGGTTTCAGTGATCATGATGCCTGCGCCGTTCACTCCGAAATCGTCGTCGCTGGTGATCACTCCCGGAAAGCCGTCCATCAAGATGCGCTCTCCGTGCTCCGGCAAAATGTCGAAGACGATCACCCATCGCTCGCCTGCGAGATAACTGGTCCAGTTGTTGTGCGCGATCACAATCTGATGATCCTTCGTGTAGGCACCGGTGGCGATGAAAGCGCTGCAATTCCCCGGAGCCTTCAGGCTCGGCGGGTTGGCCTTCTGTGCGCGCTTGTTCAGCCACGGCACGTAGTAGTCCGGAACTTCCTCAAATGCATTCAGCGCGACAATGTCATAGACGTCAAGATCGACCCCATGCGCCTTCACGCCGTCGGCAATCCCTTGTAACTCCTGCTGATACTCGGCATCGATGTGCGGCCACAGCATCTCGCGAGCGGTCTTGCGAAAGAATTCCCAGTCGCGTTGCGAGGTGTGCGTGTCAAAAAGCTTGATGGCTTCGAGGGCGTCGGCAATTTCAGGGGCAAGCAAATATCCGTGCTGGAAGCCGATGTTGGACGGCGAACCTTCCAGATGAACATAAGTCCAGCCGCCCTGCTGGAAGCGATACGCCTTCTGCAGGCGCGCGTCCGAACTCACAGGGGCCGACTGCGCCGGTGAAGCGGAGCCAGCAAAAGCGATTAGGAAGATTGCAAAAACCCGCAAACCTGAAAGAACGATCCTTCCGGACATTCGCGTACCCCGTGAGTTTTGAATGAATGCCATTGTAGCCGAAGCTTCGCACTCGCAATCATGAGTTATTCATCAAACTTTAACCCACCATTAACAAACCCGCGCTTTGACGGATGCCATAATTCTGCGCTTGCATTTCCATCGGGCCTGAAGTGCGTTCCTACGGAAGAAAACCGCTTTCCGTCATAGCGGTGGTTCATCTGGTTGCGCTGATAAGGTGCACTGATAATAAGGATCCTGTATTCATGAGAAGAATGGTTGTTTCCGCTCTGTTGCTCGCCGTCGCCGCTACTTTTACCGGTTGCTCCAGTTCCAAGATGCCTGCGGTCGCTCCGATGCCAAACATCGCCGGTCCGTGGGAATTCATCGCTTCGTCCACATCAAGCCCTGGATTCTCTACCGGCATCGAAACCGCTCTTCAGGAAGCCCAAGTTTTCAGCAGCCAGACCGGAACCTTCGTCCCCACCGGTCAGATTTCCGCCGGCGGGGCGCAAGTCAATTTTCTGGCTCTCAACGGTCTAAAGAACGGCGTGCCGTCCACCATCGGTTTCGCTGGGAATTGCACCGCTGCCACAATCGACCCCACGACTGGTGTGACTAGCGGAAATAGCCTGACAGGAAGCATCTCAGGCATCGCGGGTTCGATGAATTTTACTTACGTGGAAAGCGGAAACGTCTTCATGGTGACCGGCGATCTGAGTGCGGATGGAAAATCGATGACGGGAACCTACACCGAACAAGCTGCACAAACGGGGAACACTAACGGCACTTGCAATGGTGACGGCACGATTCTCGACCAGGGAAATATCACCGGAGCTGTTGTGTCGAAACTCTCCGGCACCTACACCGGAAAAATATGTGAGCCTCTTGATAGTTCCTGCGCCGCCGGCGCCAAGGATACTGCAACCGCCACGCTAAGCGAGAGTTCCAGCGGCGCCCTGACCGCGAGCGTAGTTCTGACCGGCGCCGACAATGCTTCCATCACGCTGCTAGGCTCGGTCACCGGAAATTTTCTTTCCGTGCAAGGCACTTTCAACGGGCAGACGGTTGTCTACGAGGGATACGCGGAAAATATCCCGTCGGGCAACTTCATCATCCCAACCCTCTACCTGGCGAATGTCGACGTCAACAGCAGCACGCCTACCGCTACGTATGCCGGCACCCTGATCGTGCCCCAGACTCAATAGGACCCCGGCCGAACCGTTCTCAAATGTTGGTGCGCTGTTCGGTATGCCCCTGGAGATACCAGCAGGGCGCGTATCCAGCATGGGGAAAAAGCGAGTTGACGCAGGTCTGCTCCTGGGGCGGATCGAAGAGGAATTCAGTCTTGCCGTTTTTCTGCTGGACTGCGTCGTAGTGCGTGACTGTAACTTGTCCGAAGGGCTGTCGGCCGCGCGCGACGCGATAACGAAACACAGCGTAGTCAGCCGCGTAAGCCAAACCCGCAAGCACCGCGACGGATAACAATGTTCCCGCCACGAGCCGTAGCAGCAAATGGCGGACCCGCGCTCTCGTCTCCGGACTCACGTGTGCAGTATAGCCGTCCCGCGCCGCCAGCAGACCGTCGACTGTGCGCAGGAATTTTCCTAAACAATTAGAGCGATAAACCGAGCTCCTCGTTGACAACACCCCATCTCGACAGGCACACTACCGCATTCGCTGCATGCGGACTGCGGCGAGCCCTTGTGGGCCAATCGCCTATGGGACAATCTAAGGAACAGGTGCGGGCTGAAGCGTAGTCTATCGACATGGAGCAACCAGTCTCCTACACCTTCGATTCGACCTTGGACACCGTGGACCATGCGGAAGAGACAGCGACCCGCGTTGCCAAGGATCTTGGCTTTGCTGAAGATGAGGTAATGCAGATTTCGATGGCCGTGCGCGAAGGCGCGGTCAACGCGGTTCTGCACGGCAATGCCTATGCTCCAGATAAGAAAGTGACGCTGGCCTTCGAACAGAATGCGGAGGGCCTGGTTATTACGATTCGCGATCAAGGCAAGGGCATAGACTTGAGCTGCATTCCCAACCCGCTCGCGCCGGAAAATCTGCTCAAGACTTCGGGACGCGGCATTTTTCTTATGCGTTCTTTTATGGACGTGGTGGAAATCCGCCCGTCCCCGACAGGTACCGAAATTAAATTGATCAAACGTGTCCACGGAGCATCCGCGGGCGCCAAGGAGGGGTCTCAATGAGCATGAAACTTAGTACTCGGCAGGTGGACGGCGTCACTATTATGGACTGCAGCGGACGTATCACTCTGGGGGAGGGCAGCGTCACCCTGCGTGACACCGTGCGCGACCTTCTTGCCAAGGGCAACAAGAAAATCATTCTGAACCTGGGCGAAGTCAACTACATCGACAGCTCGGGCATCGGTGAACTGGTCAGCGCCTTCACCACCACCAAGAACCAGGGTGGAGAACTCAAGCTGCTCAACCTCACTAAGAAGGTGCACGATCTTCTCCAGATCACCAAGCTCTACACCGTGTTTGACGTGAAAGAAGACGAGACGGCAGCAGTGAAGGGATTTAAATAGCTTGTTGCTTTCACTTCAAAATAGCTGGCCGCTTTGAAAGGGCGCGGCTTCAAGCCGCGCCGCCGAGGTCTCCATTCAATGGATGTCATTCCGAACCGGGCGCCAAGCCCGGTGAGGAACCCGCTGTTCTGCTTAAATCTCCACGAACGAGGCTGTCCCACTCGGCGCTGTCTCGGCTCGGCTCGGATGTCCAACTTCTCAAATCATCAGGGCGCTTCTGTGTTTCCGTTTCCGGAAAAACCACTCGAATAGTTGGCCGCAAAGCATCTGCCATCAATACCGCGGCCATAGAATTCAATTGTGACCCTAAGTTGGAAATCCGCTCTGCACGCACTCCTCTTGTTCTCCGCGCTCCCGCTTTTTGCGACTTCCAACTGCCTTTCCATCCGCGAGGCTAGCCAGCACGTCGGCGAGACCAAGTGCATCGTTGGGAAGGTCTTGAGGGTGAAGGTCGGCGCGAAAGGAGTGCATTTCGTGGACTTCTGCGAAGAGCAGGCGTCCTGCCCTTTCACCGTGGTGGTCTTCCCTCACGACCTGAAAGACATTGGCGACGTGCGCCGCCTCGTAGGCCGAGTCATCGAGATTCATGGCCCAATTAAGCTTTACGACGGTCGCGCTGAAATCATACTGAACCGGATCGGGCAGTTGACGGGAGGCTCGACGCTGATCCCGCCTCTGCCCAAAAACTACGACGTGGAAAAGCAAGGCCACTACAGCGCAGGGAGCATACGGCCTACCAAGAAACCGGCCAAAACCTACCCCACGCCCGCCACCAGTGCAACCTACGGCAACGAAGCCGACGTAAACGACGAACCGCCGCGGTAAACTGAGGTTGGGAGTAGGAAGTTTCCGACCTGGGGAGCCTGTCGTAGAAGGTACCGCCGCAAGCAAAAGCAGTGCCACCGTGCGATCTTCACGGCGGCACTGCTCTGTAACGTGATGCTGCCTGGGTTTAGATCTCGGGATAAAACATGAACGTCCCGTAATGATTGTCCTGTAAGACGATGAACTGACCCGGCCCGGAGTACGGCGGGCTGCAGCCAGAGGGCTCCGTTACTGACAGTGCGTTTGAATTGGTCTGAGTGACCGTCAGGGTGTTTAGCCAGGTATAGGCCCAGGTGAGGGTGTCCGTCGTTTTTATGTCGACGGTGAAAGTACTCAAGAATGTGCCGCCGGAAAAATTCTCCTCGGTGCCGAACGCCTGCTTGTAGGTGTACGAGGTTCCGTTGGACTCACTTTGAGTATTGACGTCGATCGTGTTGTACCCCGTCGTGGTTTCCCCCGGGACGTAGGGGATAGGGTTAGGAGGGTAAGGATCCTGCGTGAAACGCCCGTCCGCGGTTGAGGACGGAAGCGGTGTCGGCAGCGTATATGAGGGGTTCGTGAAAGGATCGGCCGCAAGTATGCTGGTAATGTCGGTACTCGTAATGCCGGGTCCCTGCCCAGCGGGCCAGACCATTCCGGGATCGTAGGTCGTTACCCAAGTACGCGCGAGGATCGCGGTGATAGTCGGGTCACTTCCGAAATGGCCGTTCAGGTACCCCACTTGGATGGGAACAACGTCCCGACCAAGAGTGCCGGCGGGATCGTTTTTGTCATAACCATACCCGTTCCATTGAATGTTCGTCTTGCCAGGGTATACCGTATAGATCACCAAAGGGTTAAGCCACAGCCAGATCGTGTCGTAGTCGTGATTCACTGGAGAACAGGTCGGCGAACCCTTTGTCTGGTATGACACAGTGGATGTTTTGCTCATCGTGACCGTAGAGGAACTGTTTGACCCTTGCGTAACGTCGGTCGATGAGGTGCCCGTGATTTTCACTGCGGCCCCACCGAGAGCAGACCAAGCGCTTATGTCGTCCGTGACCGAGATGGTCACGTTGACATCGCTCTGGAATGAGCCGGTAGTCGTGCTAGTGTTGCCAACGAGAGTGCTGTCGGTGTAGGTAACAGAGCTGCTCGACCCAGGGGGCGCGTAGGTGACGCCGACGACGATGTACTTAGGGTTAACAAACCCTATCACCCCGACCGGAGGAAGAGTGATCGTCCCTTGGCCCCCGTATGCGACTAAGACGTACCCCTCACCATCCGTCGAATTGGCCGTGAAGCCGTCCATGTAGTTCACACAAAATGCGTTGCCCTGGTACGTGTCCGACGTTCCGATGAAATCATGTGTGCCTTTGGAGTCCTTGTAGATCCAGTTGTAATAACTATAGTGATTACCCCGGCACTCGGCACCGACGCTCCAAGCCGTGGTCTTCTCCGAGCTAGAAAGTTGCGCCCGCGCGGAGGTCGCGAAGGTCGTTAGGCCAACCAGCAGGACTACAAACACTCCAATCGTCTTCTTCATTGAATTTTTTCCTTTGGAAGCGGAACTAAGAGGGGGCGAACTTCAGATGGGCTGACTTAGCTCAGGGAACCTGAAAGAGAGAAAGGGAGTGTTCGTCTCCGGCGCGATTGTCATCTATCAAATGCGGACCCAATGACATGCCTGTCGGCTTGTTACGAAACACGAACATCGCGCTCCCAGCAAAGAGACAATGAAGCATCGATACGGAGTTAACGTGGAGCGAGCCAGCCATTACTCGAGGAGGAGCTGTGGATAACTCTCCATCCGGGACTGCTCCTGTTACGAAGCCCGAACAGAGGGGCACACCTACACGCCTTCACACCATCCCCTTCCTCAACTCCTCCAGCGGATATTTGGTTCCGCGCCAGATAATTCCGTCGTTCGAGAGCGTGAGAAACATCGAGCGCAGCAAGGTATAGACGAACAGCGCTGTACTGATGGGATGCAGCAGAAAGTAATACGCGGGAACCTTCGAGCGCCACGACATACCAACATAAATCGCGAACATCGACGTAAGTGCGATGGCATAGGGCAAGCGCTCCCAGCCATGAGCCAGCCACACTCCGAGAAAAGGCATCAGATTCAGGAAAGCCAATCCGAACGCTGACACCAACGTGCGCGGCCACTGAAAAGAAAGTACGGCGAAAAAATTCTTAGTGAGGTTATTCACGACTCCCATCGCCCCATGCGCCCAACGTATCGAAATCAAATCGGCGCCAAAAACATTTCGCTGCGCAAATCCCGCGTTCTTCACCACCTTGCCCAACTTCATGTCATCCAGCACTTCCATGCGTAGCGCCGCATAGGTTCCTACCGCTTCATACACACTGCGCCGAACCAGGTTGAACGCGCCAACGCCCATGTGATCCTGCGACTTAGGGTCGGCCACTTTCCACGGACGATGTCCAAACACAAACATCGTCTGGAAAAAGGCGATCATCATATACTCGCCCGGCCTCTTCATGATCATCTGCGGAAACACCACCACATGATCGGCCCGCTCCGCCTCGGCGTAAGCCAAGGCGCGCCGCAATGAGTCGGGCTTAAACAACACGTCCGCATCGGTAAACAACAACCACTCGCCATCCGCTTCATTTGTGGCTGTCCACATAGCATGGGTTTTTCCCAGCCATCCCGGAGGCAATTGGCTGTGGTGAATCACGCTCAGACGGCCTGACACGTCGCGTCGCGCGACCTCCTCCATGATTTCGCCAGTGCGGTCCGTGGATCGATCATCCACCGCGATCACTTCGTAATTGTCGTAATCCAGTTCGAGTAGGCGAGTCAGCGATTGCTCGATCGCTTCTTCCTCATTGCGAGCGGGAACGATAATTGAAACTCTGGGGTTCACGGAAACTGGATTTCCAGAAACCGAATGCCGGTCCCACTCAGGCTGGGAAATATCGACAACACTGGGCATCCCAATCGCCGCGTCCACGATGCGAGAGAACCACGCGAGCGCAAGAAAGGTGCCAGCAATCCAATGGAAGTAATGCATCCCGCTTAGTTCTTCCCCGCCCCGATTTTTCCTTCGGTCCCCGCGCCGTCGATGCGAACCTCACTGCCAACGACTGGCGCGAATTTCATACCGTAAAACAGTATGGCAGACGAAGCGACCATGGCGATCACGGGCAGCACGAAGGCAGCTTGCAATGACCGTTTATCGGCCAAGTACCCCATCATGGTTGGCGAGGGAACGTCGCCCAGCAAGTGGAAGATGAAAATGTTAACGGCCAACGCAGTGGCACGAATGTGCGCTCCCACTGAGTTTATGACCGCGGCATTCAGTGGCGAAGTATTGAGCAGGAGAAAAAAGGCCGAAACCGCAATTGCCGGCAACATAACCGGTCCACGCGTAAACAGGGCCACAATCATGAACGGCACGCCAAGCGCCATGCTTGCCGCCGAAACAAAATAGTAAGAACCCTTCATCCGCGGCAACAGATAATCGCCCAGCCACCCTCCCGCCAGCGACGCCAGAATTCCATCCACCACAATGACAATGCCGAACATGAAGTTTGCCGACTCCAGCGAGTAGCCGCGCGCCCGCGACAAAAATGTCGGCATCCACACCTGTATGCCGCCCAGTGCAAATGTCATCATCGCCATGCCTAGGGTCGAGGCCCAAAACGCGGGATTCCGTGCCAACCCCAAAAGCGTCCCGCGCTCCGGAGTTTCTTTCTCCCGATCGAACTGCCCCCGTTCCGGCTCTCGTAAGAACAACACCGCCAGCGCCAGCAAGAATCCCGGGATCGCCGCGATGTAAAACGGAAATCTCCATCCATAATGCGGACTGAGCTTGCCGCCCAGCAGATATCCTGCCGCAGTTCCCACGGGAATCGCCAGATAAAAGACGCCGAGGATCCGCCCGCGCTTTTCTTCTGGAAACAGATCGGCGACGAATGTCGGAGCGATGGTCACAAAGGTCGCCTCGCCGATCCCGACCAGCGTATGCCGGATCAGCAGTTCCATGTAGGTGTGCGTTACTGCCGTCAGCAGCGTAAGCCCGCTCCAGAAGATGGCCCCGCCAACGATGATTCTTTTGCGCGAATAGCGGTCCGCCAACGGCCCTACAAAAGGCGCAGCCACCATGTAGAACAGGAGAAACGCGCTGGTGAGATACCCGACCTGCGTGTTACTCAAGCGGAATTCGCTTTGCACTAGCGGTTGCACCGCGAACAGCACGGAGCGATCTACATAATTAAGCAGGTTCAGCGCGGTCAGCAAAGCCAGCGCGGTGCGGGGATAGAGTTCTGTTTTCGCCACAGGTCGAGCGAATATAGCATGCCGCGCTTTTGATCTCATCCCTTACACACGGTACATGCGTGCAATCCATTGACTTGCCAGAACTTGCCCCCTATCATGGGCGCTCACACGCATCCGGGACCCCGTAAACGACCGCATGATCGGCCAGACCATCTCGCACTACCACATCGTAGAAAAACTTGGTGGCGGTGGCATGGGCGTGGTCTACAAAGCCGAAGACACTGAACTCGGCCGCTTCGTCGCGCTCAAGTTTCTTCCCGACGAGCTGGCACAGGATCCCCACGCTCTGGAAAGATTTCGCCGCGAGGCCCGGGCTGCGTCCGCGCTGAATCATCCGAATATTTGCACCATCTACGAGATCGGCAGGGACGGCGAGCAATCCTTCATCGCCATGGAATTTCTTGAGGGCATGACGCTGAAGCACCGCATCGGTGGACGTGCCATTGAACTCGAGACGCTTCTCTCACTCGCCATCGAGATCGCCGACGCCCTCGATGCCGCTCATGCCAAAGGAATCGTTCATCGCGACATCAAACCTGCGAATATATTTGTCACCACTCGCGGCCACGCCAAAGTGCTCGACTTCGGATTGGCGAAAGTCTCGAGCAACAGCGGTTCGCACAGCCAGATGGCGGCCGCCAACACTCAGAGCGCGGCTGACGAACAGCTCACCAGTCCCGGCATGGCGGTGGGCACCATCGCGTATATGTCGCCGGAGCAGGTTCGCGCTAAAGAATTGGACGCGCGCACCGATCTGTTTTCCTTTGGCGCGGTGCTTTACGAAATGGCGACGGGCTCGTTGCCTTTTCGCGGAGAAAGTTCCGGTGTCATCTTTGCTGCGATCCTCGAAAAAGATCCAGTGCCGCCGGTACGCATCAATCCCGATCTGTCGCCGGAATTGCAACACATCATCAGCGGCGCGCTAGAGAAAGACTGCAACCTGCGCTATCAGAGCGCGGCCGAGATGCGGGCAGAATTGCAACGCCTACGCCGGGACACTGATTCGCGCCGTTCTGCCGCGGCCGTCGAAACCGTGGTTTCCACGCCAGCTTCCGGCTCGCGCTCTCGCTCCGCAGTGACAACTCAGCTACAGCGAGCGGCGACTGAACTGAAGAAACAAGATTCGTCCGGGAAGGCCGAGACTTCCAAAACACGGGCGTGGATCTGGAAGATTTCTATCCCGGTGCTGATCATGATCGCACTGATTGCTGCAGGACTCTATTACCACTCTCGCCGAATCCCCAAACTCACGGACAAAGACACCGTGGTGCTCGCCGATTTCACCAACACCACGGGCGATACAGTTTTCGACGGCACCCTGCGCCTGGCGCTCTCCGCGCAGCTCGAACAGTCGCCCTTTCTAAATCTTCTTTCCGACTCGCGCATCGCTCAAACCCTCTCTTTAATGGCCCAGCCTAAAGATGCCCGGGTCACGCATGAATTGGCTCGCGAGGTCTGCCAGCGTACGGCAAGCGCAGCCGCACTCCAGGGCTCAATCGCACAGGTCGGCACGGAATATCTTCTAACGTTGAAGGCGGTCAATTGCTCGAACGGAGAGCCTCTGGCCAGCACCACGGCGCAAGCTCACGACAAAAATCACGTTCTCGATGCCGTGGGAGAGATGGCGGCAGCGATGCGCGGCAAACTCGGCGAATCGCTCGCTTCCGTGCAAAAGTATGACGCGCCTGCGGAGAATGTAACCACTCCATCTCTCGAGGCGCTGCAGGCCTACAGCCTGGGTTACAAGGCGCAAGTCGTGAAAAGCGATTACGCCGCTGCCATCCCGTTTTTTCAGCGGGCAATCAGCCTCGACCCCAACTTCGCCATGGCTTACGCCCGGCTGGCGGCGAACTATTTCAACTTGAATCAGACGGTGCGCGCGGCCGAGGCCAGCCGCAAGGCTTTCGAACTTCGCGAACGCGTCAGCGAGCGCGAAAAATTCTATATCGCTTCGCATTATGGGCACTTCGTCACCGGCAATCTTGAAGAAGCGCGCAAGTCTTATGAACTGTGGGCGCAGACTTATCCTCGCGACTCCAGTCCTTCCAACAATCTTGCGGTGATCTACAACAATCTCGGAGATTACGCCAGCACTCTCGCCGGAGCTCAGCAGACTCTGAGGATGAATCCCGGCAGTGGCACAAGTTACAGCAACCTGGTCACCGCCTACCTCAGCGTTAATCGCCTCGATGAGGCTCGCTCCACGGCGGAAGAAGCAAAATCACGCAATCTCGATTCCCCGCTCAATCACGCGAATCTCTACCTTGTGGACTATCTTCAACACGATGCCGCTGGCATGGAGCGCGAGGCGAATCAACTCATGGGCAAGCCGGGATACGAAGATATCGCGCTCTATTACCAGTCGGAGACGGCGGCTTGTGGAGGCCAGTTCGCTAAAGCGAAAGAGCTGTCGCAGCGTGCCGTTGAATCCGCGCAGCGCGCCGATGAAAAAGAAACCGCAGCCGGCTACGCGGCAGAAGCCGCGCTTCGGGCGGCGCTAGTCGGCGACATGGCGTTCGCCAAGCAGCAGGCCCAGGCATCGCTCCCGCTCTCCGAAGGCGGCGACGTGAAGGCGATGTCGGCCATCGTGCTTGGACTAGCGGGAGATTCCGCGGCGGCCATGCGCGTGGCGGACGATCTGAATAAGCGCCTGCCCGAGGACACCATCGTTCAGTATGATTATTTGCCGATGATTCGCGCCGCCGTCGCGCGGCACAATGGCGCGGCGGAGAAAGCAATCGCGGCGCTCGCTCCGGCTGCTCAGTACGAACTCGGCGCCGCCTCGCAGAATTTGAATTTCCTTCTCTATTCTGTTTACCTGCGTGGCCTGGCAGATCTTGCCGCGAAACGCGGCCCCGATGCCGCCGCAGAATTCCAGAAAATTCTCGATCACCCCGGCCTCGTGCTCAATGAACCCATCGGCACGCTCGCCGTCCTGGGACTTGGCCGAGCCTATGTTCTCGCCGGGGACTCGGCGAAAGCGCGCACGGAATATCAGAATTTTTTCGCGCTTTGGAAAGACGCCGACCCAGGCATTCCAATTCTCCAGCAAGCCAAGGCAGAATATTCCCGGTTGAAATAGCATAGCTGCAGAAGAAGCTTGGGACGCCGTAGGAGAATCGATTTTTGTAGAGACAGCCGCCCTCGGCTGTCTGGCGGCCCAGGTGTATCGGGCCGCTTCTCGCCCAGAAAAATAATGCTACCCTCGCGGCCATTTCGCCACAACAGTCGTCGAAATTCCACCGCGCGGCCGAAAGTCTCCCTTCACCTCAGCCCAAACGGGCTTCGCCCATCGCACCACATCCTCCAGCACGCGGTTCACGACGTTCTCTTGAAAGATCCCCAGGTTGCGATAGGTCTGCAGATACTCCTTGTACGACTTCAATTCCAGGCAGACTTTGTCCGGCTGGTAACGCAGCGTGATCACGCCAAAATCCGGCAGTCCTGTCTTTGGACAAACCGAAGTAAACTCCGGATCATCGATCACGATCTCGTATCCAGGAAACTGGTTCGGCCAGGTCTCAATTTCGGGGAACTTCGCGTCCAACCCAGCAGCGGCGTGTTGAGGCGTGTAACGGCGCAGTTTTGCCATGGAGATATTGTAACGTTGTCCAAGCTTGCCCCTGCGTCCCAGCGAGCCGCAGTGAAGACAACGGCATCCGCCGCCTCCTGGCAGCATCTAAATGAGTATCGTCTCAGAAGGTGAGCGTGCGCTCCTAAGGCCCGCACGAGTGGTAAATTAATGCTTGCAATTGTCCCGCCGATACTCTGAAAGACAACCAGTTGGCAGCAACGAACAACTCGAATGGCAGACCACCACGCAAGGGGCGCACTTGGGTGGTGGTTGGAGTTCTGGCGGCGCTGGCCATTATTCCGGTTTTTACGCGGCCGGGCCCGCTGCGGGTTCGCACCACCACGGTCGAGCGTGGCCCTATTCGAAGTCTCATTTCTACCAACGGGAAGGTTGAGCCCATTCAGAATTTCGAAGCTCACTCTCCGGTGCCCACGACGGTGAAACGCCTGCTGGTTAAGGAAGGAGATCACGTGCGCCGTGGGCAATTGCTGCTGCTACTCGATGACGCCGATCTGCGCAGCCAGGCAGCTCGCGCTCAGGCTCAGATAAAAACCGCGCAATCCAATCAGTCCGACCTTACGACTGGAGGCACGCAGGAAGAGCTTCTCACTCTGGATTCAGAATTGACTAAAGCTCGCAACACCCGCGACGCAGCCCAGCGCAATCTTGATGCCTTGCGCCGCCTCCAGCAAGAGGGCGCAGCGTCGGCGGGCGAAGTTAAGCAGGCTGAAGATGCGCTGCAGCGTGCCCAGGCCGACACCACGCTGCTCGAGCAAAAAAAGAAAGATCGTTACTCTAAGCCCGAAACCGCAAGAGTTCAGGCGCAGGGCGCGGAAGCGCAAGCCGCTTACGATGCGGCCGAAGACGCCTTACAGAAATCCAGCGTCCGCGCCCCGTTCGATGGCATCGTCTATGCCCTCCCCGTGAAACAGGGTGCCTACGTGCAAACCGGCGATCTCTTGTTACAAGAGGGCGATCTCTCCCGCATGCTGGTCCGCACTTTTGTGGATGAACCCGACATTGGCCGTCTTGCCACTGGTCAAAAAATCGAAGTGACCTGGGACGCGATTCCCGGCCGCATTTGGCCCGGGGTTGTCAGCACGATCCCCGCCACCGTAAAACTTCGCGGCTCCCGCAACGTCGGCGAGGTCACCTGCACAGTCGATAACCACGATCTGCACCTGCTCCCGAATGTCAATGTCGGCGTCACGGTCGTTACGGCCGAACACAGTGGCGCGCTTACGCTGTTGCGCGAGGCTGTGCGCATGGACGATACCAAGCCCTACGTTTACCAGGTCGCGGACGACAAACTCGTGCGCCGCGAAGTTGAAATTTCTCTTCAGAATCTCACTCGCGTGGAGATCACGGCCGGGGTTCCGGAAAATGCCGTGGTGGCTTTGTCCTCGGTCGACTCCAAGCCCTTGAACGACGGCACCCGCGTCAAGGTGGTCTCCCGTCCATGATGTGGAGCAGCCCTTGGGATCGTCATCCTGAAAAAGCGTCACCGGCTCTCCCAATTCAAGCGCGTTGTGCGAGGCCGACCCTGTGGGCGATGTGTTTACTGATTGCCTTGTTTTCGATCACTCCCTTCTCACTCGCGGTCGACAATCCCCAGGACCTTCTGTCGGAAGGCGGTGTCGATGAAGCGATTCAAATGCTACAGGGGCAAATCCACCGTGCCCCTAACGCCGAAAGTTACAATTTGTTGTGCCGCGCCTATTTTGAGCTCGACGACTGGAACCCGGCAGTTTCCGCTTGCGAGACCGCCGTTGCAATCGAATCAAGTAACAGTCTTTATCACCTGTGGCTGGGCCGCACCTATGGCGAGAAGGCCAATCGCGTCAATTTTTTGAGCGCAACTGGGCTGGCCAGAAAGGTTCACTCCGAATTCGAGCGCGCAGTAGAACTCTCTCCCGCCAACGTTGACGCCCGAACCGATCTTGCCGAGTTTTACCTCGAGGCTCCGGGAATCGTCGGCGGTGGAAAAGACAAGGCTGCCGCACAGGCCAATCTGCTTATGCCTCTGAATCCGGCGCTGGCGCATTGGGTGATGGCACGGATGGCCGAGAAAAATAAGGACAACGCTATCGCCGAACAGGAGTATCGTGCCGCCGTCGAAGCCAGTCATGAAGGCTCTCGCGCTTTGGCAAACCTTGCCGGCTTTTATCGCCACATCAACCGGATCAATGACATGGAGCAGGCTTTGCACACGCTGGAGTCTTCACGGAATCTCGATCGCCCAGCGGCTCTCGTCGACGCCGCCCACATGTTGCTTCGCACCGGAAACGATTATCCTTTGGCCATCCGTCTCGTCCGCCGCTACCTTTCTTCTGGGACAACCGTCGAGGAAGCTCCCGTCTTCAAGGCTCACTATTTGCTTGGCGAGTTGCTTGAGAAACAAGGTGACGCTTCCGCCGCAGCCGGCGAATACCGCGAAGCCCTGGCTCTTGCTCACAACTTCCGTCCTGCTCAGGACGCTTTGAAGCACGTTACTCGCTAGGATGCTCGGCCCGCGATAAGCTAGGGAAATAGAATTTCGTAGACCGTGCCAGCGTTGAAAGTGCCGCCGAATGGAGTTGTACCGTAGACAACCCCTTCTTGTTTGCAATCAAGACACTTCCGTAGGGAAAATATTCGTCGGAACCTTCTTGAAAACTGTAAAGTGTTTCGGATCATTGCCGCCCTTGGCCCGCGAGTTCCTTGTAGGTGGGCCGTCTCCCGATGATCTGCGGGCAGCTAGATCAAACCACGAACAAAAGGCGTAAGCGGATTTTTGCCTGCAAAACGGGTTGGAGCAGGGTGCGGCACAAGTTTTTCGGCTTACGCCTCCGGCAGGAAAAGCAAACGTCAGCGCAGCCATTTTGACGTGCGACGACGATTGAAGCGAGGCAGCCCGTCGAAATAATCCGCTTAGTTGCTTTCCCTGTAGCTTTATGCAATGGGATCATTCTAAAAAACGAAAATCGGCACGGAGTGGGAGATTCGAACGATCCTTAGCGATCGATGCGAGCTAGAAGAGCCTGTTCGCTTTGCATCCCTTTTCTCTCAGCGGCTCGCGGTATCATTCCTCTCGCGTCACATTATCCGTAGGATCTTCCCAGGAATCCCGAAGGTGAGAACTGATGACAAGAAAATCGTGGAGTAAGAGGCGCGTCACCGCAATCTTATTGGCTGTGCTTCTCTTTGCGCCGGCTGCATCTCTTGGCGAGACCGTGACCTTGCAGCGCGCGGTGGAACTCGCGCTAAAGCACGCGACCACCATCGGCATCGCGTCTGCTGACCAGCAACATGCATCCGCCAGCTACCGCGAGCTGCGCAACAGCTATATCCCGCAACTGAATGCAGGAGCCGGAATCGGTTGGTCCGATGGGTTTCCGCTCAGTCTCGAAGGCGCGGCTCCGTCGCTGTTCAATGTGACTGCGCAATCGGCTCTCATCAATCCTGCGTTGAAAGATTTTATTCGCGCCGCGCAGTCCGAGGTCGCAGTGACAAACCTGCGCACGAAAGACCAGCGTAATCAGATTATTCAAGATGTAGTGTTGAGCTATACCGAACTGGCGAAATGGGAGGAGCGTTCGACCCGCCTGCACGAGACGGAGGCAGCCGCGGTCAAAACGGAATCAGCCGTAGCACAGCGCGTCAAAGAAGGAATCGATAGCGCTCTTGACGACAGCAAAGCTCGCTTGTCCGTGGCCCGGGTGCGCTTGCGAATTGCCGAAGCTGGCGGCGCAGCCGATGTTCTGCGCGAACATCTCTCGCGGCTCACGGGTCTGCCAGCAGTCTCTTTCGAAATTAACGCGGAGTCTGTGCCGGCGTTCCCAACCGTAGAACAATCAGAACAGTCAACGGACAAAGCGACCGACGCAAATCCCGCGGTTCAGGCAGCCGTGGAACATGCGCGCGCGCAATACTTGAAGGTAAAAGGCGAACGCAGATCATTGTGGCCAAGCATCGATTTCGCGGCCCAGTATGCCAACCTCGCCACCTACAACAACTATCAAAAGTTTTATACGGCCGGCAGCTTCCAGCCCAATAATGCGACCGTAGGCGTAGCCATCCACTTGCCTTTCGTAAATCTTGCTCAGCACGCCCGGGTCCAGGAGGCTGAGTCGGAGGCCTTCAAGGCAACCAAGCAGGCGGAAGCCGCGCGGAACCAGGTCTCGGAAGAAACCTTGCGGCTGCAGCGGTCTGTGACTCAGATGCAGGCCGCGCGTGACGTGGCCGAACTCGAGTATGAGATAGCCCAGAAAAACATCGAAGCAATTCAAACCCGCATGGAATCTTCCGGCGTGAACCTGCACGATCTCGACAACGCCAATTCTGTCGCCAGCGAACGTCTCATCACGCTGCAGGACGTTACCTTCGAACTGGAACGTAGCCAGGTCGCCCTCTTGCGCGCCACCGGAGATCTGGAAAAGTGGGCCATGGGAAGTAAGTAGGCGAAGTAAGTAGACGACGAAGTAAAGCAGGCGACGTAACTAGCAACGACAAGCAAATAAAATGCGAAGTAAATTAACGACGAATGCCTCTTTTCCCCGTTCGCTGCATCAAACCATGTACTCAACGAAGAACCTGCATAAACACTGGTTTTGGCCAACGTCGATCACCCGTGGATGTTAAAATAAAGACTCACTCAATATGCCTCTTAAAACGCTGTTTCTGAATCCGCCATCCTTTGAAAACTTCGATGGGGGCGCTGGCTCCCGCTGGCCCGCCACCCGCGAAATCGAAAGTTATTGGTATCCGGTGTGGCTGGCTTATCCGGCTGGAATGCTGGAGGGCGCTCGTTTGCTCGATGCGCCTCCGCACTATATTTCGGCTGAGCAGACGATTGAGATTGCCAAGGATTACGAATTTCTTGTGCTCTTCACCAGCACTCCGGGGTTTCCGGGCGACATCGGCCTGGCTCGGGCGATCAAGGCGGCGAATCCCACGATGAAGATTGCTTTCGTTGGTCCGCACGTGAGCGTGCTGCCGGAAAAATCTTTGCGCGATTGCCCGGTGATCGATTTCGTTGCCCGCAAAGAATTCGATTACGCGGTCGTGGACTTTGCAAAAGGCAAGCCGCTGGAAGATATCGCCGGCATTTCGTATTTGAAAGATGGCAAGATCGTACACAATCCTGACGCGCCGCAGATTCAGGATCTCGACGCTCTGCCACATGTGACCGACGTTTACAAGCGCGACCTCGACGTTACCCGCTACAACGTTCCGTTCTTATTGAATCCTTACGTTTCGCTCTACACCACGCGGGGCTGTCCGGCGCAATGCACATTCTGTTTGTGGCCGCAGACTTTGAGTGGACATCCGTGGCGCAAACGCTCGACGGACGACGTTGCCGCTGAAATGTCGAAGGTGAAACAGTACTGGCCGGAAGTAAAAGAATTCTTTTTCGACGACGATACTTTCAACATTCAGAAGGCGCGGACAATCGAGTTGTGCGCGAAGCTGAAGCCGCTGGGCCTGACCTGGTCTTGTACTTCACGTGTTACGACTGATTTCGAAACGCTGAAAGCCATGAAAGAAGCCGGATGCCGGCTGTTGATCGTGGGCTACGAATCGGGCGATCAACAGATTCTCAAGAACATCAAGAAGGGCGCAACTATCGAGCGCGCGCGGCAGTTCACCAAAGACTGTCACAAGCTGGGGCTGGTGGTCCACGGCGACTTCATCATGGGTCTGCCCGGCGAAACGCACGAGACCATTAACAACACCATTGCTTTCGCCAAGGAGCTGGATGTGGAGACCATTCAGGTTTCCGTGGCGCATGCTTATCCTGGGACCGAGCTTTACGACTATGCGGTGAAGAATGGGTTCATGGTTGGCGACAACAAGATGGTGGATGAGGGCGGGCACCAGCTGGCGCACATCCAATATCCCGGGCTGCCGGCGGATGACATTCTCTCGGCGGTGCATCGTTTCTACGACGAATATTATTTCCGGCCCAAGGCTGTGTTCCGCATTCTGAAGAAGGCGGCATTCGACAGCAACGACCGCAAACGCCTTTACAAAGAAGCGAAGACGTTCCTCAAGTTGCGCTCGCAGCGGAACAAGATGGTGAAGCAGCACAGCGACGAGGCTGCGGAACTCGCCAAAGCGTAATTAGGATGCGAGCCAAACGCGCGAGTATTGTGTCGCAAAGAACGCGACACGTCGCGCGACTCGCCCAGATCCTTCGCCAAGCAAAGAACGCTTGCTCAGGATGACAAATCAAAACTACCTGCATCTAAACTTCCAGTGAACTTTCGCAAGTATCTTGTGCTGGCCGGTGTCACGGTCTTCGCTGCGGCTGGGGACTCGATGCTCTCGCATGGCATGAAGCAAGTCGGCGGCATTTCGGTAGGCCGGCTGCAGAGTGTTATTTTCGCCGTGCTCAATCCCTGGGTGGCAATCGGGATACTTCTTCTGCTCGCCTTTTTCGCAACCTACATGACCGCGCTTTCCTGGGCCGACCTTACTTATGTTCTACCGGCGACGTCGCTGGGATACGTGATACTCGCCCTGGTGGCGAGATTCGTTCTGCATGAGCACGTCAGTCCGCTGCGTTGGATCGGGATTGCTTTGATCACCGGTGGGGTGGGATTTATCGCTGGAGGGCCGGAGATCACGACACATGAGCACGGCGAACTCGCCCGAGATAAAGACGACGCTCGTGCGGTCGCGACTGCCAGCGGGGTCGAGCGATGAGAACGGCGGGAAGGGTCGATAAGGAAGCGCGCCAAACGCGCCCTCGGTCGCTTGCGCTCTCTCAGGGCAGGCTCTAAGGGATACGCGCGGCTCGCCCAGATCCTTCGCTGCGCAAAGAACGCTTGCTCAGGATGACAGGCAATCTATGAAGAGTGTTTATACATGGAGCGCAATTCTCGCCATCGTCTTTGCGTCGGTGGTCGGTGACATACTTCTCGCCCGGGCGATGAAGCAGGTCGGGGATGTAGGGGCCTTGCGGCGACGGGCGGGGCTGGGCGTGGTGATCGGGCGTACGCTCGGGAATCCGAACTTTCTCTTCGGTGTCACGGCCATGGCCGTCGCGTTCTTCAGCTTGCTATTCGCACTCTCGTGGGGAGATGTAAGCCTGGTGGCTCCCGCCGCCGCTTCCCTGACCTTTATTGGCAATGCCGTCGCCGCGAAGATATTTCTTCACGAACGAGTTGACCATCGCCGCTGGATCGCCGTTGGTCTGGTGGCGGCTGGAGTGGCGCTGTTGGCGGGGTGACGCCCACCTCCCGCAAGTAAGAAAAGGGACACGGCATCCTAAGCTACTTATTCGCACCGCTCTTGGTCGCAGCAACATGGGTTGCAGGCCGCGGTTTCGGAGGCGTTTCACAGCCCCTAACTGCGGGCGGAACGGGCGGGCGGCACTCAACCGTATAGGTACAACCTTCTCCACAGTTGTCACCGTAGGCGTTGTGATCGAAATCGCCAGAGCTCGCCAGCCCATCCGTGATCGCCAGTCCGATGCAGGCGCCGACACTATTTGGGTTCGGACAATGGTTTCTCCAAGAACCAGAGTGCTTCTCAACGCACTCCATTCCTCGCGGCAAGGGTATTGAAAACGGAGCGGTCATCTCGAAATGTTGGTTCGCTACAATCTTGTAAGGGGAAGATTTGGGTGTTTGCGTGTCCCGCTTGCCAATGTACAAAGAATGCGGTAACGGCTCGGCAGCGCGGGAATTCGCCGTCAGACGCAGTTCTACACAAGGATTTCGGGTGCATGTCAGGTTCACTCCGGAAGGTCCGACCGTAACTGAACTAGGGGCGACTTTGTCGTTGTAAAGGCACGCAGCTGCGGGTAGGGTCGCAATTGCTACGGCTATCTTGGACGGGCCGTCTCCTGGCGGGATGTACTTCAAATGCCAGTTGAAGTTGTAGACATCATCAGATTCCCGCTCTGCATACTGGGTTAATCCAGTTCTGTTTACGCACTGGATGAAGGCATTCAGAATCGCTTGACTTGCGACTTGTACCGACTCGGACAGATAGTTTTGCGAGGAGCTCTCGCTTTCGAAATCTGTGCACAATTTGGAGCGCCAATCTTCGTACTCTGACTCACTTTGTCCATATCCGAGGCTCGCGCCATCGTATCCGGCGGAGCCCTCCACCTTCTTGGCGCCATCCTTCGTTTTTGATTCTTCGCGGCAGTAGACACTTTTAAGGCGGTCTCGATTCGCCGCGCCCGAATTCGTGTTCCGTTTGTCAAAGACGCCGCTCCCAAGGAGGCCGGGACATACGCTGTCCTGGGCTGAGGCCATAGGTGTTATAAGACAGACGGCAGAGATGAGTAGACTTTGTGCGAGTTTCAAGGGGCGCTCCCGTCGAACGAGAATTTGAGTCACCCGGGTCCTAAGTCCTGCTGAACTGCGAGAAGTGGTGTCCGAGCACACTTTGTATCCTCAGGCTGGGATTCTGTCAACAGGAAACGTTATGGACACAGGCGGAGAGTGTGTGGTCCCGCCTTTTCGCAGATAAATGCGATCTCGCATACCATTCTGAGCCCATCCGCCACGAGGAACGTGGCGAGGAGCAGACCTTCCTAGACGGCTGTCATCCCGACCGGACCAGCACCCGGACCCAGCTCTCCTCGTTCGCGAGCGGCCGAACCCTTCGTTCTCTTGGAGGGTGGGATTCCACGGGCAGCCCCATCTTTCGCGTTCTTTGCGGTTCCAGGGGATGCTTCGACTGCGTGGGATTGTCCTTCGGACAATTCCACTTCGCTCAGCATGACAGGGCGAGCAGGGGTGCACGACGGCTTCGATCCCTCTCGCAGTCGCGATACGCGCGGGAGAAGCTTCGCAAAGGTTGGATTTGTGGAACTGCAGAGAACGCGAAAGATGGGGCGCCTAGCCCAGATCTCAGAGGACTCCCTGACGGGGCGCTGTTGGATATCGACGGGCATGGGGTCCCTCGACTCCGCGTGACCGTCCTTCGGACGCTCACTCTCCGCTCGGGATGACAAGGCGGAAGGGGGGCGGCGAACGCGGGGATGCTTTGGCTGCGTGGGATTGTCCTTCGGACAATCCCACTTCGCTCTGCATAACAGGGGTAGGAGTGTGCGTTCCTGCGAAAACTTGTCAAGACCCTGAGCATCAGCTTTTTTGCGTAAGGCATTGGTTTCGTTCGGGAAATAAAGTGGGGAACTACGTCACTTTTAGACCTCTTGACGTGGTATAATTAATTTATAAAGTAAAAATTGGCGCAGGCCGTCCGGCTTGCGCTTTTTGCTTTTCTAGCCTGATCTTCCGGTTGATTTTTTCTTTGTAAATCATTCATTTCGCTATTTATACATTTGGCCCATGTCAGTTTGACCGTTGCAATTTAATGGTTGACAAGGGCGAGAGCAATGGCGCGGGCCTGTCGGCCTGCGCCGTTTTTGTTGTGGGCATGGGACAACTCGGATCGCACCCAAGAGGCACGAGTAGAAGAGGTTGCGGGAAGAGTCCTTCGCGGATGGAATGTTCGATCCGGCGGCTGACGCCGCGGTTGGTTTGATTGGTCTTTGGGCGGCGCGACTGAAGTCGCGCCCTTTCAAAGCCGCCGCGAGACTATTTTTCCGCAGCCTCTAGAACTCGTGCTCTTCCCGATTTCGTTTGGTTAATCAAGGTCCTGACCACTGGCGCTAAGGAGTTAATAAATTATGGGGAGAGGTGGAAGTGGCGAGCAAGGTGGGCTGGGGCGGACGCCGGGGGGACGGGACAACACGAAGCATCGGGGAGCGATGGCGGAGATGCAGTTTATGTTGGACGCGGCGAAGAGAGGGTTTGGGGTGGCGAAGCCGTTTGGAGATAACGAGCGGTATGACGTGATTTTGGATGCGGCGCGGCGATTGTGGAGGGTACAGGTGAAGACGAGTGGGGCGCGACATCATAAAGGATTCGCGGTGCGGGCTTGCTGGAGGGCGAGCAAGAGGCATATGCCGTATACGAAAGATCAGATTGATTTTCTGGCGGTGGTGATCCAGGGGTGGCATCCTTCGACAAGCTCGGGGCAGGTTCCTTCGACAGGCTCAGGACAGGCTCCTTCGACAGGCTCAGGGCGGGCTCCTTCGATGGGCTCAGGACAGGCTTTCTTGCAGAGAATGCGTGGAGTGGGGCATCCGCGAGGGAAGAGGATTTGGTATGTGATTCCGGTGGAGGCGCTGGGAGGGCGGCTGACGATCAATCTTTATCCGTTTGGGTGCAGGAAGGATGGCGAGGAGCGGTTTGAGGAGTATCGCGGGGCGTGGAGGTTGTTGGAGTGTGAGTGAAGGGGGTGGTGGCGATTCAAATCCTAAGAGAGTGAGATTTGTGGAATCCCACCCTTCGGCAAGTTCGGGGTAGGCTGTTTCGCAAAGGATGCGAAAGATGGGGCAGTGGCGAGATCTCAGAGGACTCCCTGACGGGCCGCTGCTGGACATCGATCGGCATGGGGTCCCTCGACTTCGCTTGCCCGTCCTTCGGACGCTCAAGCTCCGCTCGGGATGACAGAGCAGAGGTGGATGACAAAGCCAAAGTGAGGGGGTGGGCAGCCGCGCCGTCAAATTAATATCTTTCCACTTTAATATCTTTCCGCCGAAAACCACGAATCAAAATCCGAAGGCACGCTAATTGTGCCGCCCTGCCTGACGTCCCCCGTACCTACGTTGAAGCCATAAATCTCAATATCCAGCGCCCCATTCACATCGTTCACGCCGTAGGCAATCGTTCCGTTGGGGCTGAACTGCTGCACCTCGTAAGGAATTGAACTGGTCTGCGTAATCTGCTGCGTGCTGAGATTGACTGCGCCGATATCGGTTACGTTTGTCGGATCGGTCAGGAAAACATATTTCCCCGAGGGATGCGCCAGCCCAAAAATGAAATCGCCGCAAACTGCCAGCATGGAAATGGTGCAATTGATCTGCGGCGTGGTCACATTCGGCAGTTGGTAAACATCAACCAGGTTCGCATTGGGCCCCTGATTGTAGTAAGAAACGAAGGCGAACATGAGATTACCTGCAAACTGAACGCTGGCGTTCTCGCTCGCGGCATAGGAGCTGTAGGTATAGATTTGTTGATCTGGTCCCAAGGCGCCCGTCTGCGGATCGACCGAGCGCTGGTTGTAGGTGATAGTGGCGCTGGCATGAGGTCCGTAGCAAAAAATACCGTCGTACATCTCGGTTCCGGCAACATTGAATCCTAAAACAGATAGAGAGCAATCGTTTCCGCTTGGATCTGAATCCAGTGAGTACGTCGCCTCGGTGATGGGAGAGCTAAGTTTTCCATTCTCGACGTTTATCAAGTTGCGCACGATGGCGTAGGGCGTAGTGAGTTGCGGGCTCGTAGCTCCCACAGCGATCCGATAAAGAAACTTGCCGCTGGGATCGACCACTAGTTCGGACAAGTGGGCAGCCTTAAGCTGCTGCACGGGATTCGGACTGGGCTCTCCAGAAGCGTTCGTGTCGTAAACATATATCTCGTGATCCTGCCGCGAGGAGCTCAGGTAAGCACTGTAGTAAAGGAATCGTCCGTTAGGGGAAGTCACGACATCTGGATATGTTGACTCTGGCAGCGTGAGCGTCCCAACCGCCGTAGCCTGCAAAGTCTGCGGATCGACATTGTAAGTAGTTAGCGTCGACCCATCGACGACATAGACGACCTGCACCGCAGATGAAGGTGCGGAACTGGAGATCTGGCTGGAGGTCTGAGCGAAAGAAAACGCGGAAAGGCAAAACAGCAAACAAACAGATGCACGCAACATTTCCCACCCTCATTCGGACGTGGAATCTGATGAGCCCCGGAAAAAACAGGTTGCCGTGTGGCATAGCAAAAAGCGAAAAAGCACAAGAATCTCAGGGGCGGGATGGTCAAAATCCCTGCCCCACACCTGGGGGGGCGCGGGTAGGGATGCTGAGCTGCGTGGGATTGTCTTTCGGGCAATCCCACTTCGCTCAGCATGACAGAGCGGTATTCTCAGACTTCGTCGCTTTCTTTCAGCTTCGCGATCACGCCGAAATCTTCCAGAGTGGTCATGTCGCCTTTGACTTCGCCGCTGCTGGCGAGTTCGCGTAGGAGGCGGCGCATGATTTTGCCGCTGCGGGTTTTGGGGAGCGTGTCGGTGAAGCGGATGTCGTCGGGCTTGGCCAGTGATCCGATTTCTTTCGCGACCCACTTGCGTAATTCTTCTTTCAACTCTGGAGTTGGCTTGCGGCCTTGCTCTAGCGTCACGAACGCAGAGATGGCTTGGCCTTTCAGTTCGTCGGGACGACCGACTACCGCGGCTTCGGCGACCGCTTCGTGTGCGACGAGGGCGGACTCGACTTCCATGGTGCTGAGGCGATGGCCGCTGACGTTGAGGACGTCGTCGACGCGGCCCATGATCCAGAAGTAGCCATCTTTATCTCTGCGGGCGCCATCGCCGGTGAAATAGACGCCGGGAATCTGCGACCAGTAGTGCTTTACGTAGCGGTCGGGATCGCCGTAGATGGTGCGCGCCATGCCCGGCCAGGGTTTGGTGATGACGAGGAATCCGCCGGAGCCGAGAGGAACGGGTTGGCCGTCCATGGTCATGATCTCGGCGGCAACGCCGGGGAAGGCTTTGGTGGCCGAGCCGGGCTTGGTCGCGATCGCACCGGGAATCGGAGCAATCATGATGTTGCCGGTTTCGGTTTGCCACCAGGTATCGGTGATGGGACAGCGGTTGCCGCCGATCATTTCGCGATACCACATCCAGGCTTCGGGATTAATCGGTTCGCCGACGGTACCGAGCAGGCGCAGACTCGACATGTCGTGCTTCTTCGGCCATTCACTCCCCCACTTCATGAAAGTGCGGATGGCGGTAGGCGCGGTGTAGAAAATGTTGACCTGATGGCGCTGAATGATCGACCAGAAGCGATCGGGCTCGGGATGATTGGGTGCGCCTTCGTACATGAGGCTGGTGGCGCCATTCTGCAATGGTCCGTAGACGATGTAACTGTGGCCGGTGACCCATCCGATATCGGCGGTGCACCAATAGGTGTCTTCTTCTTTGAGATCAAAGACCCACTTGGTGGTGAGATAAGTGCCAACGGAATATCCGCCGGTGGTGTGGACCAAGCCTTTCGGCTTGCCGGTGGTGCCGGAAGTGTAAAGAATGTAGAGCGGATGCTCGGCATCGAGGGCCTCGGCCGGACAAACATCAGAGGCGGTGGCCATGAGTTCGTGCCACCAATGGTCGCGGCCAGGCTGCAGGTTGATGGGCGTTCCGGTGCGCTTGTAGACGACAACATTTTTCACGCTGGGGCAGGACTTGAGCGCTTCTTCGACCGCGGGAAATAGTTTGACTTCAGCGCCGCGACGGTAAGAACCGTCCTGAGTAATGACGGCAGTTGCCTCGCAGTCGTGGATGCGGTCGATCAGGGCGTGGGCGGCGAATCCGCCGAAGATCACAGTGTGGGGCGCGCCGATGCGCGCGCAGGCCAGCATGGCGATGGGCAGCTCGGGAGTCATGCCCATATAGATGGCGACTCGGTCACCCTTCTTCACGCCGAGTGTCTTTAGAACGTTGGCGAACTTCTGGACCTCGCGATGAAGCTGCTGGTAGGTGAGGGTGCGAATTTCTCCGGGTTCACTTTCCCAAATGATGGCGGCTTTGTTCTTGCGCGCCGAGTGAACGTGGCGGTCGAGGCAGTTATAGGAGAGATTGATCTGGCCGCCGACGAACCACTTCGCCCACGGGAGATTCCACTCGAGGACTTTGTCCCACTTCTTGAACCAATGCAGTTCGCCGGCGATACGGCCCCAGAATTTGTCGGGATCAGCGATCGATTCGTTGTAGAGGTCTTCGTATTCGTCGCGGCTCTGAATGTGGGCACGGCGGCTGAATTCGGCGGGCGGCTCGAAGCTGCGCTGCTCCTGAAGAATGGAATCAATGCTGCTGGCCTGAAGATCGGCTATCGCTCTATCTGACATGAACAGAAACCTCGACTTGGAGGAATATGAAAATCGGTTGCGCGAAGATCATTAGTCGTTTGGCGCGTTTGCCGCGGGAGCACCGCGATATTTTACTACTACTGGTCAGGAAAGCGGCTGTGATGCGGATCATGGGTCAGTTTGAAAAGCGTGGTCAGTGGTCAGTTGGCTCAGCGTGCACTTCTACCCGTCGGCGTCATCCCGAAGCCCCGCGTTTTCTCCAGCGGGGCGAGGGATCTCACAGTGGTCAGTGGTCAGTGGTCAGTTGGCTCTCGCGCAACCGGCCCAGCGCGTAAGACAAACTGACCCATCACCATTTTTCTTTCTGGCTTCTTTTGTATGCTTGACGGTCCGATGTTTTCCTCAAGAAGCCATCTAGGTTGAATTTCCTAGGGTTTTGAATTTCGGTGATTGCGGAAAGGAAATCCTAAGACGTTTAGTGCGGTGCGGGTTATAGGGATCCTTCGACTGCGCATGATTGTCCTTCGGACAATCATGCTTCGCTCAGGATGACAAGTGGTGCAATTTGGCGCACGCGCCGGGCCGGTCAAGCGGGAGAACCCTTCGACTTCGCTCAGGGCAGGCTCTTCGCTCCGCCTAAAAGCGGCTGCGCTCAGGATGACGCCGACGGGAGAAGTGCACGCTGCTTTTTCAGACTGACCCACTCCCGGATCATGAGGCAGCGTGCATACGCGGGAGGACTCGAAGAAATAGCAGCAGTGGGCGTGGTGCCGGGAAACTATGGCACTCGTAAACGACCTGACCCTTGTCTCTCCTAGAACGGAAAGACAAGGACAGATCGCGAAGTTCTCGCGGGAGATAAAATCTCCGCTCTCAAAAGATTGCACCCGGCGCGTTACGAACCATCGTACGAGCCAGATCAGTACAAGAGGGAGGCGTTGAAAAAATCGTTCAGATCGGAAGTCACGCCCGTCCCACCCAAAGTTAGCGTAAGTGTATGTTGCCCAAAAGTCAGATTGAAACCGATAAACAGAGTCGGCAATGCGCGGTGGGTGCTCGCTCCGTTGGACCACATCTGTCCGGTCGCGATTTGAGTCCCATCCAGAGAAACGAAAATTTGCATAGGGACATTTGCTGACGTCGACCACAGACTGCTGGTTACGACCAGCAGCGCCGGGCCATCCAATGGAGCGTTAAACTGTGCTTTTAAAGGTAAGGGGCCCGGTTGATTAATGATCTGCAGTACTTGCATATTGGAAATCTCCTTTCAAATTTGCCCCCTAGAGACTCGTTACCGGGGTAGATTCTCTCAACTCGTGCAAATGTTTCGGCCCTGCGCTAACCTAATTGGTGGAATCAGTCGTTAGTATCGAGCTAGCGGACGCGGGGATTGTAGCACGGCAAATCGACCTAGCCCACTTAGTGCCAACCTGATGTAGACGCTGTTTTCAGTCAGCCGTCAATAACTTACTTTGAGCCGAGGCGGATTAGTTCCGCACGCAAACGCGCATGCTTCTGGGTTTGGCGAAGATAGGACATTTCGCCGCGGGCAGATTTGGCGCGGATGATTTTGATGACGTTTTGCTTCTCTTCTGGAGACCAGCAGGCCAAGTCAGGAATGAGAGCTAGGACCAGTGCCCAGTTTTCCAGAGATTGCTGCTCGTCTGGGGGCCAACGGTTTGAGGTGATTCCGAGGGCTCGGGTTACGGAGGCTGTTGAAGCTCGACGGATTTTCTGGCTGTCGCTCTCGAATTTCTGAGCCATGCGGCGGTTTATTCGCAAGCCTAAATTGCGAATGGAGAAAGTGTCCCAGGGGCCGCGGGGGCTGAAGCCCGTCCCCTTTTTCGTGCGCGAGACGCGGCCCTGGAAGGGCCGCTCTTCCACGGTTGCGCGCAAGGCTGAGCGGGTGTTCGTAATCGCGCCATTCGTAATCGTGCCAGTAGGTGTTTGCAGTTCGTAGAACATGTGGGCTTGGGCCAGGCGTTTCAGGATGCGCCGAGGGGTCTTATACTTCGGATCTGCAGTGATCTTTTCTTCTTCCTTCTCACACAAATTCCGCAGATCGGGACGGCCGGAGCGGAAGCCCAGCTTGCGATAGAACCAGAAAGCTCCGGAGTCGATGGCTTCGTCGTTGTTCTGGCCGATCTGATAGGGATAAATCGAAATGCACTTTGCACCCGTTAAGGCGCGCAGACAACGTAGCGCCTGCGCATAGATCCACGCGGTTTCTCCCTGACGATAGGTGTAGAAGGTGTTGAAGCCAACCTCGATCCATTCGCAGAGGCCGATGGCCTCGATGTAGTTGATGGGCACGCCATTCTTGAGCGTGTAGCCGGCCACGTAGGCGCGGAGCGGGAGACGGCGGTCGGGCGGAAGTCCCCAGAAATGCATGACCACGCCACGGCCCAAATCGGCGCGGACTACAGAGCGGGGATCACCCAGTGTAGTGCCGTACAGTTCGCGGTAGCGGACGACCATGATCTCGCGAATGGCGTCCATAACGGATTCTCCTGCAGCGACAGAAAGTTTTTCGAGCTTGGGCGCGGGCCGGGAGAGTTCGCGGGCGAGAGAAACTTCGCTACGCTGGATAAGCGGAGTGCTATGAAAATAGAAGTGGCGAGGACGCGCCCAGTTGCGCGTACGGGAAAGCTTCAGGTCTTCGAGTCTCCAGCGAATGGGCAGACGAAGCGAATCGTAAAGTTCGGCGCGTTGGGCTGAAGCGAGCGGAAGTTGCTCGAAGCGGCTCAGCAGAAACTGGAGGGTGTTGTGACGACCGCGGGCAGCATCCATCCAACTGGACCATGGAATGTTGGCTTCTACGGCGGCGTCCTCTTCAAGCAGCGGGATGAAGCGCGGCCAGGTGTTGCCGCGGGAGCGCTCGGCCTGATAGTCGTCCCAGTAATCGTTCCACGCAATTTCGACGTGGTTGGGAATGCGGCGCGCCAGCCAGTTAGCGACGTCGAAGGAGAGAACATCCTGCATGGTGGTGCCGGCGATGCCAGAAGTGTCGAAGTCGTCGAATGCTGACAAATCGGCGTTAAGGTCACGAAGATTTTCGATTCGTCGATAGAAGGTGTCGAGAAGACGTTCGACCGTCGCGACCTGAGAGGCAGCGTGCGGAAACGCGCGTAGAAAGAGCAGGCATTCGTGAAAGCGAATCAGTTGGTGAGGGTCAGTAAATTGGAACTTCGAGAGTTGGGCTAGAAGTTTGGCGATGACGGAAGCATGGTCTGGATCGAAGCGATTTTTCGCGGCTTCGAGCTGAGTGAGGAGATTGTTCGGATCGCGGAAAGTGGGCGACATGGACCGGCGATAGTGTAGCGCAAGGCGGGATAAGAGAGTGGATGATCCAGCGGAAAGTGGTTCGATTCGATGTGGAGTTCCAGACTTTGACCGCCAGGCAACAAGGGGGACTTGCTGCCTGGCGAGTCTGGTCGGGCGGGTTGGCTCCGGTTTGGAGGGCCGCCACGAAGGTGGTTCAACTCAACTAGTCGCCAACGCCGCAGGTGCAAACACCCTTCTTGCTGCCATCCAACTGGATCGCGTAGCACTGGGTCTGCAGCCGGCTAACTTCAGCGGCGCTGAGAGTCGCATCTTGCGAAGCGGTCTCAGTGATCGTGAAGTTGCTGTTCTGGATGTGCGTTCCCCACGAGCGAATCGCCGGAGACGGGTTCAGGCGAGTCGGAAGCGGGCAGATGCCGCCCACTGTCGGAGTCGACACAATCTTGATCAGGCCGGTGGAAAGAACGACGCCGGTCAGCGGATTGCCGGTCAGGTCCGTGTTAACCGAAAGCGTACGCAGACCATCGGGAGACAGGAAGCAGCTGCAGCACTCGGTGAGTTCCTGGCTAGGATCGAACACGAAGATCGCGGCGCAGATGTTGCTGTTCGCGCCTGACGTTCCGCTTACCGGTGCAAAGGTTCCGGGGTTGGTGAGGCGCACGGTGCCATCGGGAGCGCCGGCGGTGTTGGCGTTAGCAAAATAGTCCACTTTCAAAGTGTCGGGAGACGGAGCGGTGGTGACTGCCGCTGCCGATCCGGCACAAAGGGCCAGAGCTAATAGACACACTACGACTGTAGCGAAGTGACGCATTATTCTTCCTCCTACGGGTTTACGCCGCCCTGCTGGGGAGGAGATTAGCTCGGGCTATATGGCGCTTGGTTACTTTATCCTGAATCGAAGATCGTACAAGACTCCAGGTGAGCTAACCCAAAGGCATTAACCCGCCGAAACAGGCTAGCAGCAAGGCTTTTGGGCGGGTGAACAATCTTGCGGGGTTAAGCGGGTCGGTTTAGACCGGCTCCGGCCTTTGGCGGTTGGGCGCGCGGGGACTAATCGCCGGTGCCGCAGGTGCATTGTCCTCCCCTGCCGCTATCAAGCTGAATGGCATAGCACTGCCCCGCGATGCGGCGCTCTTCAGCAGTGCTGAGGGTCGCATCCTGAGAAGCAGTCTCGGTAATCGCGAAGGTTCCGTTCTGAATATGGGTAGCCCAAGCGCGAAGCGCCGGCCGGGGAGACAAGGATATGGGTAACGCGGGGCAGACTCCGTTGGCGAGCGGCGGGGTCGATACTATTTCAATCGAGCCGGCTGTTAGCATGACGCCGGTCAGCGGGGCGCTGGTCAGATCTGTATCGACCGAGAGAGTTCGCAGACCGTCGGGAGAGAGCAGGCAACTGCAGCACTCCGAGATCTCTTGATTAGGATCGAAGACGTAGATGGCGGCGCAGATGTTGCCGCTGGTTCCGGGGTTGGTTAGGCGTACCGTGGCATCCGAGGCGCCGGAAGTATTCGCGTTCGCGAAGTAATCTACCTTGAAAGTGTCGGGGCCAGGGGTAGTAGAGGCCGAGGAGTAAGCAACGCTCAGAGCCAGAGCTAAAGTGCACAGGACGAGAGTCCGAAACATGGAACGGTCCTCCTCAGTGTCGTATGCCGCCAAGGCGACGGCTGGAACTACGGGGCCCATGGTTACTTTACTACAGCTGGCCGGAATGACGCTGCCAGACTCTCGAACTCAAGCGTAGCCCTTTTTCTTCCAAACTTCCCAATCGTCGCGAACCGCTTGAAGCATGGCTTCGGCGGCGTGGTGCAGCCACTTTGCTTTTTGCTTGTCGATGTGATGCAGGATGAGTTTACGCGCGGAGGGTGTGCCGAGATGAATGTTGGCGGTTTCCCATCCCATGGCTTGCAGCAAGCGCAGCTCGGTATCGGGAGCGGTCAGAGAAGCGAGTTCGATGCGGGAGCAAAGAGGACCGAGTCGGCGAACGATCCAGCGACCACGAAGTTGGACGAAAGGATCGGGACAGCGGACGGCACGGTTAATGATGGTTTGATAGAGGATTTCCGCGGGGCCTTTGTGGTCTTGAGCCCACGAGGATGCGGAAGGCACAAGGGCCTTGGCCTCACGCGCGATACGACCGCCGTGCCAATCAGCGATCGCGACGTAGCGGGCATGGCCGAGACTGCCGAGCCCAGCTATGCGGTGAGCGAGGCGGTAGGGGACGCCCGGCGCCGGCATGAGGTGTTCGATGGCATCGATGGCGCTGATGGGAGCGGCAGTTTTGAGAGTTGCAAGCGCGTCGATTCTCTTCCAGAAGTGGACGGGATCGCGAAGTTCGCCTTCCGCGATGAGGCGCAGCCACGTGTGCTGCTCACCAAGGACGAACGGCAGACCCTTTGCGTTGAGGCTTTCGCGATAGCCGTTGAGGATGGCGTCGCAGATATCGGCACGTTTGACGGGAAGACGTCCGGCCTCGGCGGCAAGATGGGCGCTGACGGCGAGGCGCACCAGGTCGATGGTGTAGGCCATGGGCCAGGCTTCGTCGAAATCATTGACTCCCCAGATGAGCCGGCCTTCGACGTCGCGCCAGGTGCCGAAATTCTCAATGTGCAGATCGCCGACGGCAAGCACGCGCGGGGCCTGCGCGAGATCGGGACAAACCTGCGGCCAGAGCTGCGCCCAGCGGTAGTAAGTGGCGCGGAGAAACATGAAGACATCGGCCTTCATGTTGGTGTGCTTTAGGCGAAGGTCTTTCTGGTCGATGCTAGTGCGTTGGGCGAGCCAGGTTTCGAACTGGCGCGTCGCTTTAACGACATTCATGCGGGCAACGATAATGGCGAGGAAATGGGAAGTCAAATGGCTGAGGGAAGGAGTTTTTCACCACAGAGGCACAGAGCCACAGAGAAAACAAGAAAAAAAGAAGGATGATAAAGAATACTAAGAATTTTCTCTGTGGCTCTGCGGATTTGTGGTGAGGGCTTCGTGATGAAGAGTGTCACGCAGAACGGTGACAGCGGTCACGGAAAATTGAGAGCGGGTCGTGGCAGAATGCCTGCATTGAACTAATTCTTACTTGTTGAAGATCGCCCGGCTCCACCCACAGAACCCCACAGAGCCGTAACCCCAGACGGCATGGGCCGGGCGTCATAAACCCCAGATATTTTGGGTCGACCTCCGGTTTCATGAGTCTCCACTTCCGCACACTTTCTCCTGACGAGTGTGTTGGTCCCGACACACTGACGTCGAATGTCCACTCACCGCTCCCACGGCACACTGCATAAATCCTTAGCTTTCAATCTCATGAAGATTGGTGTTCGCCCTGCGAAGTAGTTTGGCGTGCCGCAAGCAGCACACGGGAGGGCGTTATGCAGATGGCGATCACATTTATGGCGGTAGTCGCGGGCCTGATTTTTTCGATAGCGGTGGCGTTGCTGGCGGAGGAAGTGATTTTCGGGCAGGTCGTCCGGCTGTTCTTCTCACAGCAGAGAGCAGTCCTGAAAGCTGGGCAGAAGCGCTGAGGCGCAAAGGAGAACGACGATGCTGGCGTTAAGGTATTTGCTGATTGCTTTCGGCGTGGGAATGATGATCGCGGCGGTATGCATTCTCACCTACGATCTTTATCGCGAAATGTTGTATCGGCGATTGCTGCAGACACCTGGAGGAGCTGTCGGCGCGGTGCGGGTGATGGTACGGTGGCGGATTTCGCTGGCGCTCGGGATGCTGGCCTGGGGCCCCCTGCTGGTAGCTTTCAGTATTGTGGTGGTGCCGAGCGGAATGGCGGGCGTGCGGGTGAGCGAGATGAGCGGGACGGTACCGGGGACGCTGTATCCGGGAGCGCACATGGTGGTGCCGCTGGTGGAGGATGTCGCATTGTTTGACACACGGGATCAGGTTTTTACTACTGGAGTCTCGGAAGATGGAAAAACCGCGGCTGCTAACGTTGCGGCGAAGACTCAGCTTCTTGATGTGCAGGCTAAGGAAGGGTTGACGCTGGGGCTGGCGATCACGGTGAGGTACCGGCTGGACCCGAAGAGGCTGGATTATATCCAGGGAAATTTGCCGCATCCCGTAGAAAAGGAGATTGTACCGCCGACAGTGGCCAGCGTTTGGCGCGAGATTGTGCCGAACTATACGGTGCGGGATGTTTTTTCTGTGAAGCGCGAAGAAGTCCGGCAGCGCGCGGCTGGGCTGATCACGCAGAAGCTCGCTGCGGATGGGATTGTGGTGAAAGAAGTGATGCTACGGGATATCCAGTTGCCACCGGAATATGCGAAAGGGCTGGAGGAACTGTTATTGAAGGAGCAAGAGAACGACCGCATGGGCATCGAGACGGAACTGAAGGGCAAGCAAGTGCGGATCGCCGAACTGGAGGCCGAGGCTGCGAAGGTACAGCAAGTGAAGCAGGCGGAAGGCCAAGCGCAGGTGCATGTGCTGCAGGCCAAGGGCGAGGCAGATGCAATGCAATATACGTTGCCGCTGAAACAAAAGCAGATTGAGCAAAGCCGGCTGGAGGCGCAGGGGCGGAAGGAAGCGACCATCCAGAACGCGGAGGCCGAGGCTCAGGCGAAAGTAATTGACAGCAAAGCTGAGGGAGAGCGGAGGACGTTGCTGGCGGAGGCGGAGGCAGGCCGCATTCGTGTGACGGCAGCGGCGGATGCGGAGCGGTTGAAGGGCGAGGCGGCAGTTTTGAAAGAGAATCCACTGCTGATTAATAAGATTGTGGCAGAGCGGCTCTCGGATAAGCTGCAAATCATGATGGTACCGGCGGACGGAAAGTTCTTTTTCGCCAATGACGTGCTAAGAAGCATGAGTGTGGCGAATCAGAATGGGCAGGTTGAACAGCGATAGGAATCAGCGGCCGGTGGTCAGTGGGAGTCGTTCGCATCTGCGGTGTGAGTACGATTATGTGCTCGCTGAGAACTCTGGCCATCGGCATTTTGCTGGCGATGTCGATCGTGACGGGTAACAATATGAGGCACACGATCCTTTCTCAGTTACGTTTGCTAGAACCGGTGCTGATTGTTTTCCTCATCTGTGGTGTGGTCAGAAGCACTACAGCAAGCGACTGGAATGTTCCTGCGCAACAACTAGCACGCAAGATTGTCGCCGTGACAGGACCGGGGGCCGTAGCGGTCAACGTGGAGAACCGCTCGTCTCTCGGCAAGAAAGATCTGGATGCGATCGCCGGCTTGTTGCGCTCGGAATTGGAAGCAGCGGGAGCGCGTCCGGCGGCGGCGGAGCAGTCGGCCGCGACGGCGATGGTGACCCTCTCGGAGAATCCTCAATCTTACGTGTGGGTCGCGGAGATTCACCAGGGAGCAGGAGAATCTGCGGTGGTCATGGTGTCTATGCCTCGCAGGGACCTCGCTGGATTCGGGCAGGAAACCATGCCGGTGACTCTTCGCAAGATTCCGCTGTGGGCGCAAGAAGATCGCATTCTGGATGTTTTAGTGATCGAAGAAGACAGCGCGCCGAAGCAGATCGCCGTGCTGGATGGTGAAAAGATCGCGCTCTACCGTTTGAAAAATGGAAAGTGGCAACAAGAACAAGTTCTGGGAATCACGCATGCGCGCCCGTGGCCCCTTGATTTACGCGGACGCGTGATTGGATCGAAGGATCATTTACTGGACGTTTACCTTCCCGGCGTGTTCTGCCGGAGCACAACCAGCCTGCTGCCAGCCCTGAATTGCCGCGAGAGCGATGATCCGTGGCCGCTCACGTCAACCGATGCCGCGATTCCTCCGCTGGGAGGCTTTTATTCTTCATCGCGAAATTTCTTTACTGGAGCCTTGACGCCGGGAGTTGGAAAACTGACAACGGTCGGGAAGTTTTATTCGGCCGCCGCGGTGCCTCGCGATAAATACGTGCTGTGGTTGTTCGCGGGGACAAACGGCCAAACTCATTTGGTGGACGGCATGACCGATCAAGCTGCGAAACTAGGCTTGGGCAGCGACTTTGCGAGCGTAAAAGCGGCATGCGGAACAGGCTGGCTAGTACTGGCAACAAGCGCGGAGGATCGTAACTCTGAACAAGACTCGGACTCCATGCGAGCTTACGAGATCACGGATCGAGAACTCGTTCCGGTAAGCTCGCCCTTGGGCTTTTCTGGCGAGATCACGGCGCTATGGACAGAGGCGAAAGGCGACAGCGCAATCGCTGTCGCCCGGAGCCGGGAGACAGGAGAATATGAAGTGTTTCGCCTGGCAGTGGGTTGTAGTCAGTAGCATATTGCTGATGGCAGCAGCTAGGGCGGAGACACGTCCGCAATACGGTGGAACGTTGCGCGTTGCTATACGCGAGGCGCCAGTGTCCCTCGACCCGTTGCAGGGTGGGGCGGATGCGACGCCGTCCGATTCCTTCGCGCAGCGGAACTTGCTGGCTCTCATCTTCGAAACCTTAGTCACCTTGGACGATCGCGGAAGACTCCATCCCGGGCTGGCGACCGATTGGCAGGCAGCGCCGGGAAACCAACGGTGGCAATTCCGGCTGCGCAGAGGCGTCAGATTTCATGACGGCGCACCTCTGACGGCGGAAATTGCCGCGTCTTCGCTAAGAACAGCGAATCCGTCATGGAAAGTTTTCACCGAAGGTGATTCGGTAATCGTGGAACGCGATAAAGCTGATCCCGACTTGCCCGCGGAACTTGCGCTGACGCGCAACAGCATTTTGAAAAGGAATAGCGGGGGTAAGCTGAATGGAACTGGACCGTTCCACATTGAGGATTGGCTTCCAGGCAAGAAGGTGACTCTGGTTGCGGAGGAAGAATACTGGCGCGGGCGAGCTTTCCTGGACAAGATTGAAGTGGAAATGGGCATCAACCTTCATGAACAGCTCGTTGAGTTGGAGACTGGCAAAGCGGATCTGGTGGAGGTTGCGCCGGAGCAAGGACGTCGAGCGACAATGGAGGGCAGGCGGGTGAGCAGTTCGCAGCCGATGGAGCTTGTGGCGCTGGTGTTCGCGAACGATGCTCTAACGTCCGATGAACAACTCTTGCGCCGTGCGCTCGCGGACAGCCTGGGGCGGAATTCGATGCGGAGCGCGCTGCTGCAAGGCGCGGGACAACCAGCGGCGAGTATCCTCCCGAACTGGATGGGCGGGTACGGATTCACCTTTTCAAGCGATGCCGAGCTGGATAGAGCTTGCCGCGAACGCGCACAGGTCCGCTCCGCGCCGAATTGGACGGTGGGATATGATGCGAACGATTCGGTTGCGCGGTTGCTGGTGGAACGTATCGCCCTCAATGCCAAGGATGCCGGGCTTGCGTTGCAGCCGACTGCATTAGCGACGGCGGATTTACGGCTGGTGCGGATTCCGTTGGAGACGGCGGATCCTTGGATTGCGTTGTCGAAGGCGGCCAGCATTCTCGGCATGGCAATGCTGAAACGAAGTGGAGATACGGTGGAAGATTTGTACAGCGCGGAACGGGAACTGCTGGCAGGCCTGCGTGTCATTCCGCTGTTTCATTTGCCGATGGAGTGGGCGTCGTCACCGATGCTGCGGGATTGGCGGCCTGGTGTGGACGGAAGTTGGCGACTCGATGACTCCTGGATGAAAAAAGAACAGCCATGATGTTTCGCCGAAAACTGCTGGTCGTGTTCGCGCTGACCGTATTCCTGTCGGTGGCGACCGTGGCGTTGATCGTCTCGGAGGTGACACGGCGAGCGTTCGCACGCACCGACGACGAAAGAACGGCGGCGCTGGTTGCGCAGTTCAAGCGCGAGTTCAATCAGCAGGGCGAGGAGGTGGCCCGGCGAGTCGATTCGATTTCCGGGTCGGACGCGATCAGCCGAATGGCACTGGCGTTGAACCGTACGCCGGCGGATTCCGGTCCGTATTTTGAGCTGGCGAAATTGACGGCGGAGAATAATCGACTCGACTTTTTGGAGTTCGTAGAGAGCGATGGGACGATCGTTTCGTCGGCACAGTCGCCAGCTAAGTTTGGATACCCCGAGGAAGCGTTCGGCGGTTTTGCTGCCGCATGCCAAGAAGGAGCATTTCTAAAGCAGGAACCATTGCAGAACGGAAGCTCGCTGGGTTTGTTCGCGGTGCGCGCGACCCGTTTGGGAGAGCATCCTGTTTACGTGGCGGGCGGGAGGCGGCTGGACAAGAATTTTCTCTTCGGACTGGATTTGCCACTTGGGATGCGGGCCTTGCTGTACCAGAATCGCGGGGACAAATTCTCGGCGGAAATGCTGATCGATCCTTCCGCGTCTCGCGCAGAAACCATTCATCCGCCAGAAAAGTTAGAACCACTGGTCGATGCGGTGCGGCAATATGATCAGGAAATGACAGCGGTGGTGTCGTGGTCAGGGAACCAAATCGACGATGAGGTCTTTCACGCGATTCCGCTGGTCGGAGCGAGCGCGGCGAATGTTAAACATCCGCCCCTTCTTGCGATTCTGCTGATCGGCAGTTCGCGGCGAACTTATGTCGAGTTGAAGCGGCGCATCCAGTCGGCGGCCTTGCTGGTGGGAGGCGGAGGAATTGCGATCGCGATTCTGCTCAGCAGTTGGGCGGCGGCACGGGTGACGCGTCCCGTGGAGCAATTGGCGCACGCAGCCCAGGAGGTAGCTGCGGGCAATTGGAACGTGCGGGTAGACGTGCTTGGCACGGATGAACTATCGCAGCTGGCGGATTCTTTCAATCGAATGACTACGGAATTGCTCGGGCAAAAAGAACGTTTAGTCCAGACCGAGCGCGTTGCTGCATGGCGCGAACTGGCGCGGCGCCTGGCGCACGAGCTCAAGAATCCGTTGTTTCCATTGCAACTGACGGTGGAGAATTTGGTGCGGTCCCGCCAGCTGAGTCCGGAGCAATTCGAGGAAGTTTTCCAGGAAAGTTCGCGAACTCTGTTGGTTGAAATTTCGAATCTTAGAGGCATCATCGAACGGTTCAGCGAATTTTCCCGCATGCCGCAGCCGCAATTCGCGCGGGTACAGGTAAATGACGTGATACGGGGCGTAGTTCAATTGGTTCAGGCGCAACTGCAAGCGCCAGATCGTGCGAAGATCAAATGCGAATTGCAGTTCGATCCGCAGCTTGAGCCAGTCATGGCAGATGCGGACTTGTTGCATCGGGCCATATCGAACCTTGTACTGAATGCCATCGACGAGATGCCACAGGGCGGAGAGCTGAGACTGCGCACTCAGCAAGAGAATAACGTGCTGATCGAAGTCACGGATACAGGGTCAGGGATGACGGCCGAGGAGTGCGAGCGAATCTTTACTCCTTACTATACGAAGAAGAAAAACGGCACCGGCCTGGGTTTGGCTATCGTGCAGTCTGTGGTGAGCGATCACGGTGGAAGAATTCGGGTACACAGCCAGCTTGGGCAAGGGACGACGTTTGTGATCGAGTTGCCGCGAAAGAAAGATGCGACGGAAGACGCCAGTTAAATTGTAAAGATCAAAGACCGGGAGGATGGTTGCCGACGAAAGCGCATCTGTTGATTGTGGACGATGAAGCGAATACGCTTGCGTCGTTATCGCGGGCGTTCCGTCTTGCCGGGCACGACGCGACCGTGTGCGACAACGCAACCAAGGCGGTGGAACTCGCCAAATCACAAAACTTCGACCTGATCTTATCTGACATGGTGATGCCCGGAAAAGGTGGAATGGCCTTGCTCGAAGAGTTGAAATCGCAAGGAGTCACGGCGCCAGTTGTCATGATGTCAGGGCAGGCGGACATCGAAATGGCGGTCCGGGCCACGCGGCTGGGCGCGCTGGATTTTCTGGAGAAACCGATCTCCACAGAAAAACTTTTGTTGACGGTTGAAAACGCGCTAAAGCTGCAGCGGCTGGAAAGCGAAAACCGGCAACTCAAGCAGAGGCTGGGCAAACACGAGATCGTATGGCAGGGCGCTGCGATGCAGCGCGTAATGGCACAAGTGGAGCGGGTAGCGGCCAGCGAAACGCGGGTTTGCATTCTGGGAGAAACGGGCACAGGAAAAGAACTGGTGGCACGGACGATTCACGAGCGCAGCGCGCGTGCCGTGGGGGCTTTTGTAACGTTGAATTGTGCGGCAGTTCCAGTGGAGTTGATTGAGTCGGAACTTTTCGGGCACGAGAAAGGCTCGTTTACCGGAGCTGCCGGAAGGCATATCGGAAAGTTTGAGCAAGCCAATCATGGCACGATATTTCTCGATGAAATTGGCGATATGCCGATGGCGATGCAGGCGAAACTGCTGCGAGTGCTGGAAGAAGGAGAGGTCGAGCGCCTCGGCGGCGATAAGCCCGTGAGCGTGGATGTGCGAGTGGTAGTGGCCACGCATCGCGATCTGGAAGCGCGGGTGCGCGAAGAGAAATTTCGTCAGGATTTGTTTCACCGTATTTACGTCTTTCCGTTGTTCCTTCCACCCTTGCGTGAGCGGCGAGAGGATATCCCGGCGCTGGTCTCGCACTTCGCGGCGCAGGTGAGCGCGCAGAATGGATGGAAACCGGTTCCATTCACTACAGAAGCCATCGCCGTATTGCAGTCGCAGCGCTGGCCGGGCAACGTACGTGAGTTACGAAACATCGTTGAGCGATTGATGCTGCTCGCAACCGACGGTCAGGTGGATCTTGCGACTGTTGAAAGTGCGATGCTGCGAATCGGTGGAGACCGCGGTACAACTTTCACTGGCTTTTCTTCGGGAACGCTGGCCGATCGCGTGAATGGTTTTGAGCGCGATGAAATCCTGGCGGAGTTAAAGCGCAACCATTCCAACGTGAGCATCGCGGCAAAATCACTGGGCCTCGAGCGGAGTCATCTTTACAAGAAGGCAGAGCAATTGGGAATCGATCTGCGCGCCGTGCGACGGGAACAAGGCACGCCGCAAGAATAATTTCAGTCGGCTGCTAGCTTCTGGCTTAGTCATCTTTTCGTCTCGTCTTTTTTAAAACATAGTTCAGGAGAGTGCGTTGATCGGACCCGCGCGTCGTTGGAGACTCCACATTTGGTTCCTCGGTCTGTTTGTTTCTATCTTCTCCTTTATGTCTACGATTGTTTCCGCGAGCGAGCCTCCGTCGCCGCCTGTTTACGGTGTTCGCATGGAGCAGGCGTGGATTCCCATGAAAGATGGCGTTCGACTGGCCGCAACGCTCTACATGCCGGACGCGGCGAAGCCTGGTGAACAATTCCCTGCTCTGCTGGAGTACTTACCTTATCGCAAAGACGATGGCACAGCGGCTGGTGATTATCCCAAGCACGCATATTTTGCGCGGCGCGGGTACGTGAGTGTGCGCGTCGATATCCGCGGATTTGGCGCGAGCGAAGGCGCAACACCAGAGCGGGAATACTCTGAGCAAGAACAAGTGGATGGAGAACAGGTGATCGCATGGCTGGCGCATCAGCCTTGGTCGAATGGAAACGTCGGAATGTTCGGTATTTCCTGGGGAGGTTTCACTGCGCTGCAGATGGCGATGCGGCACGCGCCAGGATTGAAGGCGATTTTGGCGACATGCGCAACGGCGGAGTTGTTCCACGATGACGTGCACTATATCGACGGCATCGCGCACATCGATGAATTTGAACTCAATATGGATATGGCGGAAGGATGGACGGGAGCTCCGCACTATACCCTCGATGAGAAGGTTTTAGGGCCACGCTTCGACACACCGCCATGGTCGCTGCTTTATTTGAAGCATCAGCGCGACGGGCCGTTCTGGCGGGACCGAGTGCGTCCGTTGAAGGAGATCGCGATTCCAAGTTTTCTGATTGGCGGCTTGCTCGATGGATACCGCGACAATGTAACCGACATGCTGATGCAGTCAAGCGGGCCGGTGAAGGCAATTGTCGGACCGTGGAACCACACATTTCCGAACGATGCTGTGCCGGGACCGCAAATCGAGTGGCGCAACGATGCGGTGCGCTGGTTCGATCACTGGCTGAAAGGGCGCGATACGGGGGTGGAGCGCGATCCGCGGCTGGTCATCTATATGCAGCATTGGCATCCGCCGGATCCGAGTCTCGAAACCGTTCCTGGAGAATGGAGACGAGAGGATGTGTGGCCACCGAAAGATGCGCAACCTTCAACTTTATTTCTGCAGCCGAATCACACATTGGCGCAAACTGCGGCGCAGCCCGACAAGCATCAACTCAAGTACGTGCCGTCGATTGGTGCGGAGGCGGGATTCTGGTGGGGCGAGTTGCTGAGCGATGTACGGCCTGTGGACGCGTTCGGGCTGGTTTACGATTCCGCGCCATTGCCGGAGGGTGTGGCGATCCTGGGTCGTCCGCATGCGTTGCTGCGAGCCTCGGCATCCGCGCCGCTGGCCGATTGGGTTGCGAGGCTCTCTGACGTGGCGCCGGACGGAACAGTCACGCAAATTACGGGAGCGGCGATTAACGGGGCGCAGCGCGACTCGATGGCCGAACCACGCGATCTGGAACCGGCCAGAGTCTATGCACTCGACATCGAAATGCATTTGACGTCGTGGGTCTTTCCCAAGGGCCATCGCATTCGCGTGGCAATCTCGAATGCATTGTGGCCGATGATGTTGCCCACGCCTTACTCGATGACGACCTCATTAGAACTTGGCGGGGCTGGCGGTTCGCGGGTCGTATTGCCGATTGTGCCTGAGCACGGCGCTGCTCCGCCTGGGTTTTCACGGCCCGAACCCTCCGAAGAACGAGCCGACGTTAAGACCGAAGGATTTCCATGGCCGGGTGAGTGGACGGTTGAGCGCGATGAAGCTCGCCATAAGACGACCGTACACTGGAAGGGAAAGGAGGGAGCGGCATATCCGTGGGGAACGGAAAGTGACTATGAAAATCTGGCCTATGATGCGGATGATGCACATCCCGAGACGAGTTCCGTACAAGGCGAGGCCGAGACCGTGTTTGCGCTTAAGGACCGCACGTTGACTTGGCGCGGGCATTTGCTGGTGACCACGGATCAGAAGAATTTTTATTACAAGTACACGCGCGAGTTGCTGAAAGATGGCGCGCTGATCAAGTCAAAGACCTGGCAGGAGGCCGTTGCGAGAGATCATCAGTGAAAGCATGTGAAGGCCAACCAGCGGCTAAAGCCGCATCAAATTTCAACAGCTTACGGCACGACTGAAGTCATGCTCTCCCGACTTATCCACGACCCCCATTCACGCTTCGTGACTAAGAGTTTCTACTGTTTGTAGATCTTTCCATCCTTCATGACGAACTGAACATTTTCCAACAGGCGAATGTCGGTGAGCGGATCTCCGGTTACAGCGATGATATCGGCAAACTTTCCCGGCTTGATCGATCCGATCTCACTGGAATGGCCGAGCAGATCGGCGGCGTTGCTGGTTGCGGCTTGAATGGCTTGCATGGGAGTCATGCCGTATTTCACCATGAAGGCGAATTGCTTGCCGCTGGTGCCGTAGGGGCAGATGCCAGCATCTGTGCCGAAGGAGAGTTTCACTCCCGCAGCGACGGCTTTGCGAAAATTGTCGCGCTGGATTTGGCCTAGTTCGGCATCGTGCTCCAGAAAATCTTTTGGCATCTTGCCTTGCTTTCCTTCTTCCTGGATGCACTCCTCGTCGTAGATATCCATGTCGAGATAGGTGCCGTGCTGCTTGGCTAGCGCGATACCTTCGTCGTCGATCATGGTGGCGTGCTCGATCGATGCTACGCCGGCGCGGATGGCATTCTTTATTCCTTCAGGCGAATGGGCGTGAGATTCTACGCGCAGGCCGAAATGGCTGGCTTCATCAACAGCAGCTTGAAGTTCCTCCAGTGTAAATTCCTGCGACTTGGGGTTGCTGCCGTGGGTGAGCACAGCACCGCTGGAGAGAATTTTGATGTGATCGACACCATTCGAGGCGAGCTTGCGGATCACCTGGCGGACTTCCCATGGGCCGTTGACTTCGCCATAGTGCATGTCCCAGGGGAGGGTGATGTCAGGAGCCAGACCACTGTCAGAACCCGCGCCGCCGGTGATGGTCACATAGGCGCCGGCCACGTACATGCGGGGGCCGATGATATCGCCGCGATTGATGGCCTCGCGAAGGGCGACGTCGCCGAGCGCGCGGTACGTGCCTACGTCGCGTACTGTGGTGAAGCCGGACTCAACCATGGCGCGGGTGTTGGGCACGGATTCCAGTGCCAGCTCGGCAGCGGTTTTTCGGAAGACACCGACGGGGTCGGAGTCGCGCGCCCCGTCGGCAAGGTGAGTGTGGCAGTCGATTAGGCCGGGGAGCACGGTGGAGTGCGAGAGGTCGATTACTTTGGCATTTGCCGGGATTATTAGGCTAGCGCCTACTGTATCGATTTTGTTGTCGCGGATCAGGATAGTTTGGTTTGTTAGAACTTTGGCAGTGTCGGGGTCGACGAGCTTGCCGGCCCGGATGACGGTAATTTGGGCGGAGGAAAGCGTCGAAAGAAGTAGCAGAACAAATGTGCGGTAGAAAGTGGTGGGGTTCAGCATTCTTATAGGCCTGCATCCCGGCGGCCAAAAGGGTTATCACGAAACGATTTCTATCGCAACGCTGAGCGCTGCGCCACGCAAAATCTCAGCGACAGATATTCCCTCGCATTCTAGTCCGCGCCGGCGAAGCGATTTCTATACCTCTTTTCAGATCTGCCGCTAACAGTCGGTGAAACAATTGCTCCCCCGCCTCGCGACGGACCGAAAGGCGTCCGGCGCGATATGCACGAGACTTCAAGCCCCGCTGCACGTCTTCGCAAATGCCCAGATCTTCTCCTTGCACGCGATTGCCGACGTTCACTGACTGCTCGTTATATTCGCGATGAGCTTCGCTGATATTGCCAAAGTAAAAATCGAAGATCACCGTGCAGTGGTCAACATCGACAGGGATCACCAGATTCGTGTCCATGTATCCCTCGTAGCAGTTGATCATCAGGTTAGGATGCTGCCAGAAATACCACGCGCGGTCGCCCTTGCGCGTGGCTCCGGTCGCGGCATCGTCGGTCGAGGCGACCATTGGACTCGACTGCAGGCAGTAACGGTCTTCGTTCTCGATGGTGTACTGCTTGTAATCGAGAACGGAATTCAGGCCTTTGTGCAGATGAGGAACGTGGTAACCGCCGTCGAGAAAATTGTCGACAAAAACTTTCCAGTTGCAATGTATGTTGTAGGTTCGCCGGTCAAAGTAGTGAAGTTTGCCGATGCCGAGAGGAGCGACGCTCTTGACCAGGCCGCCGAGAAAGTCGACGAGAGATTGCGCGTGATCGTCCAGGTTAATGAAAACGAAGCACTCCCAGGTTTCCACCCGGATAGGAACGAGGCCCTTTTCCGCGCGATTGAAATTCTCAACACCTTCGAACTCGGGCATGCCCTTCAGCGAACCGTCGAGGCCGTAGTTCCATCCATGATAAGGGCAACGCAAAAGCGAGGCGCTCCCGCAGGGTTGAGTTACGACGGCAGCCGCGTGATGGCTACAAACATTGTAGAAGGCCCGCAACACGTTGTCGTTGCCGCGGACGATAACTACAGGTTCTCCGGCGACGGTAGTGCTAATGAACTGGCCCTGCGTTTCTACCTGATCCGTGCGCGCGACGAGCTGCCAAGTCTTGCTAAATACGTTGAGGCGTTCCAATTCAGCGATGCGCGAATCGGTATACCAGGATCCCGGAATCGTAGAAGCCTGGGCAAGAGGCGCGCGATCATCGTAACTGGATAGAATTTGGTCGATCGAGGATTGCATTGCCTGGGAGTCTCCGGTTAAAAGTTCGACGGATGTTTTGAATTTGTGGGTACGCCTCGGTGCGCTATAACGCTTTCAGTTTCGCACCGGAACTGGAAGCGGCCACCTTCCGCAGTTCGTGACGACTGCGAGCGGCAGGGGCCGACTCCGCGCCGACTGCTCGCTGCAGAACTGCGAGAAACTGCTGAATACGAGCCTCTTTCTTTTCCGGCATCTCCCCTTGTTTGCGGAAAAGGCCAGGATCGAGTTCCGCCGTAAGCAAAGCATCCTGGAATCGTTCCATCGTCCAATCCAGAATAGAGACAATCATTTCCACGTCCATATCCTGACGCAACTCACTGCGCGCGAGACCGAAGCGCACGAACATCACAGTTCCGTACGGATCCTCGGCCATTAGGAAGCGATTGATTTCGTGCTTCAAGGTGAGATCGGTGCCGTAATTGCCGAGCAACGCAATGCGATACGGGATCCAGTCTTCGTGCAGCATGTGCTCGGTGCGAATCAGCCAATAGTGGAGAATACTGAAGAAGCCCTCGGTGCGCACGTCTGCCGGCGCATCCAGATATTTGGAAAAAGATCGCACGGCGCGTTTGTAGACTTCGAAAAAAAGCCCATCCTTACTTCCGAAATGCTGGAAGATCGAACCCTTGGCAATACCCAGTGCGGCGGCGATGTCGCCAACACGAGCGGCGTGGTAACCGCTCTCCGCGAAATGGTGCATGGCGGTTTCGATGATGCGCGATCGCTTGGCCTCGGATCTAGGGCGGGCGACGCGTTGACGGATATAGAGAGGCGGAATAACGGGATTGCTGGCGATGCCGGTCATGAATGACTCCAAGTCACGAAAGCATATCGAAGACGATTCTAATAATCAACTTCATTTTTAGGGTCGATTGCAGTAATGTGAAACGTCCAAAGATGTATCTTGTGACTTTAAGTCAATTTGTGTGAAGCGAGTTCTTGATCCTATCGTTTCCGATCCTATCTATGACGCCATTGTCGTAGGCGGCGGCCACAACGGACTGACTGCGGCAGCTTATCTGGCGCGTGCCGGTCTTTCTACGCTTGTGCTGGAGCGTCGCGAAATTGTCGGCGGATGCTGCGTTACCGAGGAGATCGCACCCGGTTGCCGGGCGTCGACAACTTCTTATGTTGCCAGTATGCTGCGGCCGGAGGTGATCGCCGAACTGAAACTGGCAGACCACGGCCTGCGCATGATTCCTTGTGATCCGGCGATTCAAGTTACCTTCCCTGATGGCCAAGTGCTCCCATGGTGGGTCGATCGCGAGCGTGCTAAAGCGGAGTTCGAAAAGCTCTCGCCGAAAGACGCCAAACGCTTCGTTGAGGTTGACGATCAACTGAAAAAGTTGGCGCGATACCTTCAGCCATTTTTTATGGAACCTCCGCCTGAACTCAATACATCGTCGGTGGGCGGCTGGAGCGATCTGTTTCGCGTGGGGAAGCGGTTCCGCGGGATCTCCAGCAGCGAGATTGCCCGACTGATTTCATTTCTAACCGGAAGTCTTGGTGAGTTTCTTGATTGTAATTACGAATCCGAAAAAATGAAGACGCTGTTCCTGGCAAACAATGTATACGGAAAGCATGGCGGACCGTACCAGCCCGGGACGGCGATTGGACTCTTATTTCACTTGTTAAGCGGCGGCGAGCATGAACTGCAGGGTTTCTCCGGGCACGTGATGGGCGGCATGGGGTCGATCACGCAGGCGCTTGCCGACGCGGGAAAGAAGCTGGGAGTTGAGATTCGAACCTCGGCTCCGGTGGCACAGATCGAGGTGCGTAGTCGGCGCGCACGCAGCGTCGTGCTGGAAGATGGAACCGAAATTCGTGGGCGAATGATTCTTTCGAACGCCGATCCCAAGCGGACATTCTTGAAAATGGTTACAGCGCGCGAACTTCCGGAGGATTTTCTGTTTGCCGTACGCGGCATCAAGATGGACGGACCGTGCGCGAAAGTCAATCTGGTGTTGTCAGAAGAGCCACGATTCACGGGAACCTCGCCGCAAGCCACTCCCTTGGAGCGCACCTTCTATACGCTGGTTCCGTCGCTCGAGTTCGCGGAACGCTGCTATGACATCACGAAATTTGGAGAGATCCCCGAAGAGCTGTGGGTGGACTGTGTTGTTTCGTCGAATGCGGATCCGTCGCTGGCACCGCCGGGCAAGCACATCCTGACCTGCTTTGTGCAATATGTACCATACAAATTGCGTGAAGGGAATTGGGACGAGAAGCACGAACTGTTAGGTGATCGCGTGGTGAAAAAAATTGCCGAGTATGCGCCCAATGTGCCGAACGCAATTATTGCCCGGCAGGTGCTAACGCCGCTCGACCTGGAACGGACTTACGGATTGACCGAGGGCAATATTTTTCACGGAGATTTGCGGCTGGAGCAACTTTTCTTTATGCGCCCGGTGGCGGGATGGGCGCAGTATCGAACGCCGATTCGCGGGTTATATCTGTGTGGCGCGGGAGCGCATCCCGGAGGCGGTGTTACTGGCGCGCCGGGGCGCAACGCGGCGCTGCAAGCTCTGCGGGACTGGAAGAAGGGCAGTTTCAAATCGGCGGCATAGATTCGATGTCAAATGTTCGATTTCGACAAGTTAGGGAGCAGGCATGAAAAAGAAAGGAATCCTAGAGCGGCTGAAAGAAGGTCCGGTGCTTGGGGACGGAGGGTACTTGCTGGAACTTGAGAAGCGCGGGTGGGTGCGCGCAGGTCCATTTACTCCTGAGGTTGTGCTGACGCATCCCGAAGCTCTGCGGGAACTGCACGTGGAGTTTCGCGAAGCCGGGTCGGAAGTTCTACAAGCGCTCACGTTCTATGCCAGCCGCGACAAGCTAGCGACCGTCGGACTCGAAAATCGATTGGAAGATTTGAATCGAACGGCGGTTCGTATTGCGCGCGAGGTTGCGGGCGATCATTGCCTGGTGGCGGGAAACTTGAGTCTGACGTGGATGTACGAGCCGGGAAAAGCATCGGCGGCAGACCGGGTACGGAAAACATTCGATGAGCAGTTGGCTGTTCAAGTTGAGGAGGGCGTGGACTTCCTCATCGGCGAGACTTTTTCGTGGCTGGGCGAAGCGCTCATTGCGGTTGAGCGTGCGAAGAAGACCGGTTTGCCCACCATGGTCACCATCTGTTTTGAGAATAAAGATGAAACCGCCGAAGGCAAAAGCGCAGCCGACGCCGCCAAAGCGCTCTTCGATGCCGGCGCCGACATCGTGGGGATGAATTGTCTGCGGCCACCGCAGCACACTCTGGGTCCGATGGAAGAGATGCGTAAAGCGGTTTCGGGATATTTGGCTTGCCAACCGGTCGCCTATCGCACTCCGAAAGAGAAGCCCGATTTCACGAGTCTCCCAGAGTTTCCTTACGCATTAGATCCGTTGCAGCTTACGCGGAAAGAAATGGGTGAGTATGCGGTGCAGGCACGCGACATCGGGATCAACTTTATCGGAGCGTGCTGCGGAACGGTGGCGATGCACATCAGGGAAATGGCGCGCGTGCTGGGGAAGTTGCCAGAAGATTCGAGGACCTGGAAAAAGGGCGGCGAGAAGCCGATGTCGGCTTATGAGTATTACGATCACGACAACATGAAGCCGGCCGGAGCTCGGAAATAATTAAGTTAAACAAACCAAGAGCAGGCTCCCCGCGAGCCTGCTCCGATTGGTTTGCAGACAAGCTAACTGGCATCGCGCAGACGGGTATCTTCTGCATGAACAAGCGGCACATTCACCAAGTGCTCGCTTAGAAACCACACCTGCAACTCGTTGGCGCGCAACACATCGCTCACCACGAGATCGTTCGTGCCAAGGTCGCCCAATTTATCGGCACGCTCAGCCAGTTCACGACAGTGGCCGATGATGATCTGGTGCGCATCCAGCAGACGGGAAATCTGCACTGGTACTTCTTCCCTGCCCCGCGGCGGTCGCTCGATGCGCGTGGTTTCGGCGACATCGGCAGCCATGGCAATCGACACGCCGCCAAGCAGCTGGATTCGCTCGGCGATTGTGTCGACAATCTCGGATTGCTCTCCGTAGTGTTTGTCGAACAGAAGGTGGAGCTGATAAAAAGTCGGTCCCGCGACTTGCCAATGCGATTTCTTGTAGAGATCCCGCAGAGTCATGGTATCGGCAAGCAGCAGATTAAGTTGTTCGGTCATTTCCAAGCGAACCGGCTCTTCCAGTTCGAGAGGCAATAAATGAGACACGGTTCCGTACGCTTGAATTTCTGCAGAGCGCTGGTGAAGGTGCGGCTGTGCCGTTACTTTTTCCCGGCTCGACGCAGGCCCCTTCCCATTGAGATCCTTCTTAGCCATAATTAATTTTCTCCTCGCGATTTCGTTATCTCGATTGTTAATTCGCACACCCTGGCGCTTGTTTCGATGCCGGGTAACCGAAGTTGGATGCGAAGCATCGTCTTAGCGACAGCAATTTCTATCGAAGCAGAGTTCAGCGCCGGAAGCGATGGATCGCCGCCGGCGAGAGAACCGAAATTGATGAAACTGCAAGCGCGGTGTGTGCAGCGATCCTACGCAACCATTCACCGAAGTTTGACGATGTAAGGAGCATTGTTTATGATTGAAGTGCGGGGTGGAGCAGTCTGGTAGCTCGTTGGGCTCATAACCCAAAGGTCGGTGGTTCAAATCCACCCCCCGCAACCAACGCAATCATAAGGTTACGAGGAATTGGTTGTTTTGATTGTGGTCTGAAATGGTCCAATAAGGTTCGAACCGCAACTGCAGAGGCCGTCACCCGACGGCCTTTTGCTATTTGGTGTGACCTTGAACCAACACGCGCTGCACGACGGATGTGTTGGCCTTGCGCTTCGATTCCATGAAGGCTCCGCCATAGACGTTCATTGTGGTTGAGATGTTGGCATGACGCATGAGTTTCTGCTGCACGCCGAGAGGAGCACCTGTTTCGTCGAGCCAAGCACGATAGCTGTGGCGAAACGTATGCCAGCCTATCCGTCCCTGAATCTTCGCTCGTAACGCTGCGGCGTGGAGCGCCTTCTTCCGCAGTGAGCCAGAATCGTAGGGTTTCGCTGTTCGTGGGCTGGGGAAAACCCAGTCTCCCTCCGTCGCCGGACAAAGCCGCTTCCATTCGAGCAGAATGGTTGCGACGCTTCCACTCCCTGCCAGACCCGCGCCAATATGATCCGCATACGTGGCGAGATGTTCTGCTCGGCGTCTTCGAGAATCGCCGGCATCCGGTTGCGCAGGTTCGCCGGTCCTTTCGCGAAGGTAACGCCGCGCTCCAGCAGGAACCCGCGGATCTGGTTGATGATCGCCGTGCGGCGATGCACCAGCCGGTCGCGTACACGATGGAGCGCCTGAAGATCAAGCTGGTCCTCGGTCTTGATGGGGACAAAGCGCATGTCTCCCGAGCAGGCCTCGATGCCAATCAGCAAGCCTTGCAGGTTGGCGGTGTAGGCCAGCAGTTGCTTGCGCGAAAACTTCTTCCTTACCACTACCTTGCCTTGCTCTCCCAGTGCAACCAGGTGAAATGTTGTCTTGCCGAGATCGATGCCGAATAGAAGCGATGTGCATGGGGTGATCCTCCTGTATATGCTGCCAGCCTGATCATCCCACCCTCAGGATGATCAGGCCGACGGAC
>Ga0210390_10000082_pt1 | contig 95356 bp, 81 predicted proteins | sample IncBWH11OmetaG_FD_161050 | JGI IMG/M metagenome (GOLD analysis project Ga0210390, IMG submission 161050) | Forest soil microbial communities from Barre Woods Harvard Forest LTER site, Petersham, Massachusetts, United States - Inc-BW-H-11-O ...
TCGGCTGATCCCGGTCCACCGGCTTGAACTGGCGTGCCATAAATCCATTCTGCCAGCATTAACACCAGAAATCCGGCAGACCGAGTTTTGCAACAGGCCCTATTACCAGCTCAATGGGCCATTCATATGCCTCGAGCAGACCTGACTCGCGCGAGGGACAGAACGCCTGCGGCACCGGGGCAACAGTTTGAAATTAATTAACATGCGTAACGGCATGGGTTGCCTTCCGACCGGGAAAGTTCAGCCTTAGTCGGCGCGGGTCGAGCCTCGAACGGTGTGATGTCGCATGGACAGTGGGGATCGGCCGCTGGAGGAACTGTCAGCGGGGGATCCCTCCCCGGAGGAGCCGTCGCCGGAGGATCCGGGCGGGGAACACCCGCCTGGCGAGGTCCCACCTGCGGAAACCAGCCCCGAGCACGAAGGCGCGGCGGGCGCCAGTCCGCCGCCTGACCCCGCGGCGCGGGCCGTTCGCCGCCGGCGGCGGCGCCGGCGGATTCTCATCTGGGGGTCGGCGAGCCTGGTGCTGCTGATGGTGCTGGTCGCCGGGGCCGGGTACGCGCTGCTCCAGCACTTCAACGGGAACATCCAGCAGGATGACCTCACCGGCCTGCTCGGCCGGCAGCCGGTCGACCTGCGCCCGCAGGCGGAGAACATACTGGTCATCGGGTCGGACACGCGGTATGGCCAGGGCTCGGGATATGGCAGCGGCCTGGTCACCGATCAGTCCGACACGCTGATGATCATCCACATCCCGGCGGATAGGCAGTGGGCTGAGGTCATGTCCATCCCGCGCGACTCGTGGGTGAACATCCCGGCCTGCGAGATGGGCGACGGCAAGATGTCCGCGCCGACCCAATTCAAGATCAACGAGGCCTTCGCGATTGGCAACCTGGACGGCAACCACGCGGCGCTCGGCGTCGCGTGCACGATCAAGACCGTCGAGCAGGACACCGGGATCTACATCGATCACTTCGTCGTGGTCAACTTCGACGGGTTCAAAGACATGGTGGCGGCGCTCGGCGGAGTGGAGGAGTGCAACCCAACGCCGATCGACGACCCGTTGTCTCACCTGTACCTGCCGGCCGGGTACCACATGCTGACCCCGACGCAGGCGCTCGGGTACGTGCGGGCCAGGTACACGCTGGGCGACGGCAGCGACCTGGAACGGATCGGCCGCCAGCAGGCGTTCATGTCGTCCCTGATCAGCCGGGTGAAGAGCCAGCTGCTCAACCCGCTCGCGATCTACCGGTTCCTGGACGCCGCCACCCGGTCGCTGACGATCGACACCCGGCTTGGCGGCATCGCAGGGTTGTACGACCTCGGGCAGTCCCTGCGAGATCTCCCGTCAGACAAGATCGCGTTCTTCACGCTGCCGAACTTCCCGCGCGGCGAGGTCGTACCCGGCGACGACGCCAACGTGCTGTGGACCCAGCCGGAAGATAACGCGATCTTCGCCTCCTTCCGCGACGATGTGCCCGCGAGCACCTCCTTGTTCGGCGCTGCCGCGCACAAACAGAGCGTGGCGGCGGGGCTGTCCGTCGGCGCCCCGCGCCGGGTCGCCGCCCACTCCGCGAGCGGGTCGGCCACGGTCGCCAGCCCGGCCGCCAGCACCGCCAGCACTGCGAGCACCGGCAGCACAGCCAGCACAGGCAGCACAGGCAGCACAGGCAGCACAGCCAGCACAGGCAGCACAGCCAGCACAGGCAGCACCGGCGGGACCGGCGGGACCGGCGGGACCCAGCCAAGTCTCCAGGCGCGGACCGCCAACCAGAACATCTGCGACGGCTAACCAGGCGGCGTCCTGGCACGTGAGGCCGGGTGCAGCGGGACAGGCCGACTGGGTACGCGGGCACCTGATCGGCGGATACCGTTAACCGCGTGAACAGGGCATGGCGATGGGTGTGGCGGGCGGCCGTGAGCGCCGTGCTGTGCGCCGTCCTCGCGCCCGTGGTGCTCGCTTCGCCCGCGTCCGCCGCGTCCGCCGCGCGCGCCGCCCCGCTGCCGGCCAGCGCCGGCAGCGCCGGCAGCCCGGTCGGCCAGGCCGGGCGGGTCGCGCACGTCGTGATCGTCGGAGTATCCGGGCTCCGCTGGACCTTCGCCGACGCGGCCAGCACGCCAACCCTGTGGCGGCTCGCCGGCCAAGGATCGGTTGGCGCCCTCGTCGACTACGCCGAACAGCCGCTCGCCTGCCCCGACGACGGCTGGCTCACCCTCAACGGCGGCGCGCGAGCGCAGGGACCGCGCCCGTGCGCGGCACTGCCCGCGGTCGTCCCCGCCGGCGCTGGCGCCCGGATACCCGCCATGGCGCAGATCGTCGGCTACAACCAGCAGTTCCACGAAAGCCCCGACTGGGGACTGCTGACCAGCCTGGCCGCTTGCGCGACCGCCGTGGGTCCCGGCGCCGCGCTCGCGCTGGCCACTCCGTCCGGCGCGGTCGCCTCTTACCTGCCGTCACCATCGGAACTCACCGCGCCGGTGCTGGCCCGCTGTCCGCTGACCGTCATCGATCTCGGCGCTCTCAGCTTTCCAGAACGGACCGCGGCGACTGCCGCGGATCACGTCCTCGCGCGGATCGTGGCCGACCTCCCGGCCAGCACCATGCTGCTCGTCACCGCGCCGGGAGCGGCCCTTGGCGGCCGCCCGCACCTGCGCGCCGTCGTGATCACCGGGCCCGGCTTCGGTCACGGCCTGCTGCGTTCAGCGTCCACCAGGCAGCCGGGGATCGTGACGCTCACCGACCTGACGCCAACGGTCGCCGGCTGGCTCGGCCGCACCGTACCCGCGCAGATCACCGGCGCCAGGCTGACCAGCGGCCCACGGGGGTCGCTCGCCGCGGCCGTACGCGTGCTGATCGGCCGGGATACCGCTGAACAGGTGTGGATAAGCACCCACGGCTGGTTCTTCATCGGCTACGCGCTGGCGGACCTGCTGCTGCTTGGCGTTCCCGTCCTGGTGGCGCGCGGTAGCGACGACGGGCAAGCTCGGCGCCGCGCGCGCTGGTGGCGGACCGGCGGTGTCGTCGCCGCCGCCGTTCCGGTCGGCACCTTCCTGGCCGCCCTGGTGCCGTGGTGGCTGCACGTTCACCCGGCCGCATGGCTGTACGGCATGTCCATCGCGTGGGCGCTGTTGGTCGCCGCGGCCGCCCTGGCCGGGCCGTGGCGGCGAGACTCGCTCGGGCCGTTCGGCATGATCTGCCTGTTCACCCTGGCCGTGCTCGGTGTGGACGTGATGACAGGGTCCCGGCTGCAGCTCGAGACGCCCTTCGGGCTGTCGCTCATCGAGGGCGGGCGGTTCTACGGGATCGGGAACGAGGCGCTCGGCGTCTACTGCGTCTGCGCGCTTGTCGGGGCCGCCTGGCTGGGCAGGCTCGCCTCCCGGCGCTTCCCTGGGGACGCCCGGCCCGCGATGCTGGCGGCGGCCGCCGTCGGGCTGTTCGCGGTCGTGGCGTCCGGCTGGCCCGGGTTCGGGGCCAAGGTCGGCGGGACGATCGCGCTGGCGCCCTGCCTGATCGTGCTCGTGCTGCGGCTGGGAGGCATCCGGATCGGCTGGCTGCGGGCGGCGCCGGTCGCGGTCAGCGGCCTCGCGCTGTTCGCCGTCTTCGCGATGGTCAGCTACTTCCTGCCCGCTGCCGGGATATCCGACATGGGGACGTTCGCCGGGAACCTGCTGCACGGCCAGGGCGGTGCGCTGCTCGAACGCAAGGTCAGTTCGAATGTCGACACGCTCACGGTCAGCGTGTTCAGCTGGTTGATCCCGGTCGTGGCCGTGGCGGCCTGGGCCGCGTTGTGGCGGCCGGCCGCGCTGCGGCTGCGGACGCTGGAGCGGGCTTTCGCGGCCGAGCCGCTGCTGCCCACCGTCACGTGGCTGATCTGGGTGGTGCTCGTTATCGGCTGGTTCGCCGATGACTCGGGAGTGATCGTGCCGGCGACCGCCCTCCCGTTCGTGCTACCGCTCGTGATCGCGATGGCGGCGTCCGTTTCGTGGGCGTTTGCCGGGGCACGCTATCTTGGTACCGCCTTCGCCGGGTCTTCCGTCGCAGGCCAAGCCCCAACTAGGTAAGGCAGAGGACGCCGGAGTGCAGTACCAGCTTTCGCGTGTGGTGATAGGACCGGTTCTGCACGCGATCGGGCGGCCCAGGGTCGTCGGCATGGAGAACGTTCCCCTGACCGGGGCCGCGATCCTCGCGTCCAACCACCTGTCGTTCATCGACTCGATGTACCTGCCGCTGGTGATCGACCGGCCCGTCGTGTTCCCCGCTAAGGCCGAGTACTTCGCGGCGAAGGGGCCGCTCGGGCGCCTGTGGGCGGCCTACCTGCGCTCCACCAACCAGCTGATGATCGACAGGGACGGTGCGCGCGCCGCACAGGCGACGCTGGAAGCCGCCCTCGACATTCTTCGCGCGGGGGACCTTTTCGGGTTCTACCCGGAGGGCACCCGGTCGCCCGACGGCAGGCTTTACCGCGGCCGTTCGGGCATCGGCTACCTGGCGATGAACTCCGGCGCCCCGGTGATCCCTATCGCGATGATGGGCACCAGGAAGATGCTGCCCCCCGGCGCGCCGCTGCCCAGGCCGACACGGGTCGAGATAAGGATCGGCAAGCCGAAGGAGTTCGGCCACCTCGCCGACGAGCCCCCTGGTAAGGCCAGGCGCATCGTCGCCGACGAGGTAATGCAGGCGATCAGGGAACTGTCCGGCCAGGAATACATCCACGAATACGCGTCCGACGTAAAGGCGAAACTCGCCGACGCGGACTGACGCGGATTTATTTGCGGTTTCCGGTGTCCTGGCACCGCAAATCGCAAATAGATAACCCGGGCGGAACGCTAATCGTCCGCGGGCTCGTCCGGGGGAATCGCGGGCTGGGGGGAGGTACCCGAGTTGGGGTTCCACAGGTACATGGGGCCGCTGTTGGTGGAGGGCCAGTCGGGGATGTCGCCTGGAACCGGGGCGGCGGCGAACTCGTCCGGCGACCGCTCCCAGGGGGCCAGCGACGGTTGCTGTCCGGCGACCGGGGGGCGTCCGGCGACGGCCGGGCCCGTGACCTGGTAGCCCCCGGTGCCCGGGCGTCCGGTGCCTGGGCGTGCTGGGCCTGGGCCTCCGGTGCCCAGGCCTCCGGTGCCCGGGCTGCTTCCGGTGCGTAGGCCTCCGGTGCCCAGGTTTCCGGTTGCCGGGAGCGAGGGCAGTGCGCGCGGCATCGGGAGCGGCGCCTGCGGTGTCTGGGGTGCCTGCGGCGGGGCCGCAGGGTCCCAGGGCGGCTTGTCGGTTGTCTTTTTCTTGCGGCGGCCGTGGCCGGACATGCTGAGGGCGCCTGCGACCTGGACCGGGACGACGCGAGGCGTGCTCCCGGAGCCTAGGGCGCGCGGCTGACGCCCGGCGTCGAGGGGCACGGGTTGCTGCCGCCAAGCATTGGACCGCGACTGGGCGGTCGGCTGCGGCTGGCCAGGGATCGGGCGCGGCCGCCGCGCGTGGCTGCCGCCCTGCCCGGACCGCGGCGGTCCCTGGCGCGCGAACCGGATGCGGCGGCGCCTGACCACGAGCGCGAGCGCGCCGGCCAGCGCGACGATCAGCACGCCGGCCCCGATCACCAGGTCGCGTACCAGAGTTCCGGCGAGCGTGCTGGCGCCCGCCGGGCGGGAGACAGCGCGGGTGGCGGCGGGCTGGGCCGCCGGGGGCGGCGCCGTGGTCGGCGCGGCGGTCGGCGGCCGCGTCGGGCGGGCGGCGGCCAGGGTGGCGGCCGCCGCGAGCGCGCCGACGGCGTCGAGGGTGCCGCGGCCGACGCCTGCAGCCTTGGGGCCGTTCGCGGGGCTGGCGCCGGCTTCCAGCGCCCTGGTCACTTCGGCCGCGGTGAGCAGCGGGAACCGGGACCGGATCAACGCCGCGACCCCGGCGGTCAGCGCCGCGGACAGGTCCGTGGTCGCCAGCGTCTGATAGCCGCCGTGGGGATCGGCCACGGTCAGGCCGGAACCTGGCGCGGTCAGCGCCACGTAGGAGAGCCTGCTGGTGAACGGCGCTAGTCGGCCGCCGCGGTCGGTCGCGCCCACGGCTACGACGCCAGGGTAGGCGGCCGGGTAGTTGACCGATCCTGTCGCCGCGCCGTTGTCCCCGGCGGGGGCGATCAGCACGACGTTGTGGGCAAGCGCGTAGCCGACCGCCGCCCGCTCAGCAGTGCTGCCGCCGGTGATCGAGGGATCCCCTGAGGCGGCCGGTCCCAGGGTCGCCGGGTCGAGCGGTAGCGCGATCACGTCGGCGCCGTGGCTGACCGCGTACCTGATCCCGCTCGCGATGGCGTTCGTGAGCCTCTTGGTGATCGCGGAGTCGGCGTTCAGTGGGTCGTTGTATTCCAGCGTGACCTGGATGGCGAGAACACGGGCGCGCGGCGCGACCCCGGTGATGCCGTCGGTGCCGCCGGCCCCATGCCCGTGCCCGGCGATCAGGCTGGCGACGGCGGTGCCCTCGTAGCCCCAGAACGGGCCCGCCGCCGTGCGGCCGGAACCGGCGTAATCCGGTCCGATCGTCACCGCTCCGGTCAGGTCCTGGCTGGCCGCGTCGACCCCGGTGGACAGCACCGCGACGGTCACGCTGTTGCCTTCAGCGCGGGCGGCCCGCCAGGCGGCGGGCACTCGCAGCGCCGTCAGCCACCATTCGGCGCCGCGGGTCACGTCCACGGCTGGCACCGTCTGCCCGCCGCCAGTGAGCTGCTGGGCGTTCGCGGGCAGCACGAAGCCCATGGCGACGGCAAATGCGACCAGGCACGGCAGCGTGCCGCGTAGCAGACGGGACGCGTCGGACACGCCATCCCCTCCAGGCCAGGGCGAAGGGGCAGTTTTCTGGAGAATTCAGTGCACCATCGTGTCACGCGGACGCCGGAAACGGAACGCTGGGCCGGAGAATAATGCCGGAGAATAATTCTGTGACGGTGAGCGTCACGGATGTCCCCGGGCGCAGCGCGAGCCGCCGCGCGGCGTCGCCGCCGTTGACCGCGATCGAGACGAACCCCGCGCTGTCGGTGTAGCCGACAAGCTCACCGGGCGCGACGTCGCCAAACGTCATGCGGAACGGTACCGTCACGCGCTGGCCGCCGAATTCGAGCCAGGCGACCGCGCCGGGCGCCAGCCCCGACCGCGCCGCGTCCTGCCCGGTCAGCGACAGCTGCGCGTTGCCGAACCTGTCCACGGTCAGGACCTCGGCGTCGGCCGCGCCGTCGCGGACCCGGCTGACCGGCCGGGGCAGCGCTACCAGCCCCGCCGGGTCCACCTCCTCGCCTGCTTCGGCGAGGGTCGTGCCGGCCGCGAAGTGCGCCGCGACCGGCATGAAGATGTCCCGCCCGTGGAACGTTGGCGTCACCGCGTCCAGCCACAGCGCCTTGTTGGTCAGGCTGACCGCCGCGGCCGCGCCGCCCGCCGCGGCGACCGCCCATGACAGCAGGCCGTTGTCCGGCCCGACGAAGACCGAACCGCCCGCCGCGACCGCGATCGCGCGCCGCGCCGTTCCCACGCCGGGGTCGACGACGGCCACGTGCACCGCGGGAGGGAAGTACGGCACGGTCTGCGCGAGCACGGCAGCGCCCCGCCGGATGTCACCAGGGGGCACGAGGTGCGTAATGTCGATGATGCGCGCGTTTGGCGCGATCTGGGAACTGACTCCATGGCAGGCGGCGACGAAACCGTCGTCCAGCCCGTAGTCGGTCAGAAACGTGAGACAGTAAAACGAAGCCACGCTCTGCGAGCGTAGTGAAGGGAGCGGCGGATGCCCGCGTTGTCCGAGCGCGACATGCGCGTGCTCGCCTTCGAGCGCGGCACCTGGCGCACCCCCGGCGCCAAGGAGCAGGACATCGCCGAGGTGCTCGGCATCTCCTCGACCAGGTACTACCAGCTGCTGAACGAGCTGATCGACAGCCCGGAGGCCCTCAAGTTCGACCCGGTGCTCGTCAAGCGACTGCGGGCGCAGCGAGCGCGGCGCCAGCGCATGCGCTCGCCGCAGCCGGGTACCAGATAACGGTGACCTTGCCGCGGGCCGGCACCGATGAGGGCCAAGCCGGACTCGACGCGATCCTGGCCGACCCGGCGCGTGCCCTCATCGCCAGTGACTTCGACGGGACGCTGTCCCCGATCGTCGCCGACCCGGCGCTGGCGTCGGCGGCGCCCGGCACCGCCGACGCGCTCACGCGGCTGGCCGCGTCGGTGGGCACCGTGGCGATCATCACCGGCCGCCCCGCCGTCCAGGCGGTCGCGCTCGGGGGGCTCACGAACGTCGACGGGCTGGTCGTCCTCGGGCACTACGGCGCGGAACGCTGGGAGTCGGGGGTGCTGGAGGCCTCTCCGGCGCCGGACGGCGTCGAGATCGCCCGCGGCGCCTTGCCCGGCCTGCTCACGGCGAACCATGCCGCCGACGGCACCAAGGTCGAGGACAAGGGCACCGCGCTCGCGGTGCATACCAGGCAGGCGGCCGATCCCGAGGCGGCGCTCGCCCGCTTGCGGGAGCCGCTCACCGCGCTCGCGGCCGAGGCTGACCTGACTCTCGAACCCGGCCGTTTCGTGCTCGAAATGCGACCGCGGGGCGCCGACAAGGGCGCCACGCTGCGGGCGCTCGCCATCGAGCGGTCGGCGCGCTCGGTGCTGTTCTGCGGTGACGATCTCGGGGACCTCGCGGCCTTCGCCGCGGTTGCCGCGCTGCGCGCGGACGGCGTGCCTGGCTGCACCGTGTGCAGCTTCAGCCCGGAGGTGCCTGAGGTCGCGGCGGCGGCCGACTTGGTCGTGGCCGGTCCGTCGGGCGTGGTGCGCCTGCTGAGCGCGCTTGGCGATGTGCTGACGAAGTGACGAAAAGCGTATCGGCCTGGCTCCCGCGCATGCGGAAGCCAGGCCGATCTCGTCGGCGCTAGGCCTGGTGGAATTTAGGTGACTACGATGACCTTCTCGGCCTGCTGTCCCCTATCGCTCTGCGTGATCTCGAACTCGACCCGCTGGCCCTCTTCGAGGGTGCGGTACCCGTCCGACTGGATCGCAGAGAAGTGGACGAAGACGTCCTTGCCACCGTCGACGGCGATAAAGCCGTAGCCCTTGTCCGGGTTGAACCACTTGACGGTGCCCTGAGCCATTCCAAACAACTCCCTAACTGCTGCTCGGGCTTCGAGCCCCGCCCTTTCAACCGCGGAACCCGTCGATCGCGACCCGCCGAGCCGTGGCAACGCACGCTCCCGCGTTAGTACCTGCCTTGGGGGCAGCGACCGGAAACGACCTTACCCCCTGCGCGGCGTTTATGACGCCAGATAGCAGTCAATCGCGGCTACGCGCACCGCATTGATTACCCCTGGTATCACGGGGTGAGACTCACCCGCACGCCGCAGCCGTACGGAACGCTCTGAAGCTCATGAAAAAGCGCCGTTGAACCCCGCCGCCTGGAACGCCTCGAGCGTCGGCTTGATGGCCGCGGGAACCCTGATGGCGGGCTCCACGGCATCGAGGGTCTTCAGGCCGTCACCGGAGTTGATGATCACCGTCTCCGCGTCGGGGTCGAGCTGGCCGGCGGCGAGCAGCTTGCGGAGCACGCCGACGGTGACACCGCCCGCGGTCTCGCCGAAGACGCCCTGGCTGCGGGCGAGCAGCCGGATCGAGTCGACGACCTCGGCGTCGGACACGTCGGCGACCACGCCGCCGGTGCGCCGCACGACGTCGAGCACGTACGGGCCGTCGGCGGGGTTACCGATGGCCAGCGACTTGGCGATCGTGGACGGCTTGACCGGCCGCACGACGTCCCAGCCCTTGGCGAACGCCTCGGATACCGGCGAGCACCCCGTCGCCTGGGCGCCGAACACCCGCCAGGGCGTGTCGTCCACCAGGCCGAGCGACACGAGTTCCGTGAACCCCTTGTCGATCTTCACGAGCTGCGCGCCTGAGGCGATCGGAACGACCACTTGCTCGGGCAGCCGCCAGCCGAGTTGCTCGGCGATCTCGAAGCCCAGCGTCTTCGAGCCCTCCGCGTAATACGGGCGCACGTTGACGTTGACGAACGCCCAGTCCTCGTGTTCGCCCGCGAGCTCGGAAGCCAGCCGGTTGACGTCGTCGTAGGTGCCGTCCACGGTGATGAACGTGCCGCCGTACACCGCGGTGGTGATGATCTTCTGGTCCTCCAGGTTGGCGGGCACCATGACCACCGAGCGGATGCCGGCCCGCGCGGCGGCGGCCGCGACCGCGTTGGCCAGGTTGCCAGTCGACGGGCAGGCGAGCACCTTGAAGCCCATCTCGGTCGCCGCGGCCAGGGCCACCGCGACGACGCGGTCCTTGAAGGAGTGCGTCGGGTTGCCGCTGTCGTCCTTGATCCAGAGCCGCCGCATGCCGAGTTCGGCGGCCAGCCCGTCGGCGCGGATCAGCTTCGTGTACCCGGGCTCGGTGTTCGGGCGGGAGGCGACGTCGGACGGAACCGGCAGCAGCGGGGCGTATCGCCAGATGTTCCGGGGGCCAGCCTCGATGTCGGCCCTCGTCAGCCGCGGGAAGTCATAGCTGACCTCCAGCGGCCCGAAACAGTCCGTACACGCGTAGAAGGGGCCGAGCTCCGAGGTCTTGCCGCACTCCCGGCAGGACAGGCCCGTCGCGTTGCCGAGCCGCGGGGCTTCGGACGCGCGCGTGCCGGTAGAAGTCTGAGCTGTCATGTGGGCGAGGCCTCTCTCTCCCATCTTTCCCAGTGGTCACCTTGACCACGGGCCGGACTTGGCACCAGTCGCGCGCTGGCCTCGCCTTACTGAGGTGCGTTACCGCGATGGTTGCCGGGGCTTCACAGGGCCGATCCCTCCACCCCTCTGGATGAGGTATTCAGTTGTGGGGCCGTCATGGACGACCGCCAAACATTTTATCCGATCGGGTGATACCCCCAGCAACCGGGTTAGTGACCGTTTCAACTAGTGTTGGGCCATATGACTGACGACCCGAGGCAGCCGGTCCTAGTCGCCTCGAACCGTGGTCCTGTGTCGTTCGGCTTCGCCAGCGACGGGTCGCTGACCGCCAGGCGCGGCGGCGGCGGGATGGTGTCGGGCTTGCTGTCGGGGCTTGCGTCGGTCGCGGCCGACGGCGAAGTGCTGTGGCTGTGCACGGCGCTGAGCGACGCCGACAGGGAGGCCGCGAGGAAGGGCGAGCGGGCGGCCGCCGGACCAGCCGACATACCGGTGCGGATGCTGGACATCCCACCGGACGTGTTCGAGACCGCTTACAACGGCATCGCGAACTCGGTGCTGTGGTTCGTTCACCACCTGCTGTTCGACACGCCGAACCAGCCGCGTTTCGGAGCGAAGTTCCGGCGTGACTGGGACGCCTACCTTGCCTATAACGGCGCCTTCGCCGACGCGCTCGCTGACGAGTACGTGCCGGGGACCCGGGTGCTGATTCAGGACTATCACCTAGCGCTGGCGCCTCGCCTCCTGCGCGACAGGCGCCCGGGCGCGCGGATCGCGCACTTCGAGCACACTCCGTGGGCGCCGCCCGATTACTACCGGCTGCTGCCCGACGATGTGGCCGCGGCCATCCTGGACGGCATGCTAGGCGCCGACCACGCCGGGTTTCTCGCCGGGCGCTGGGCGGCGGCGTTTCTCGACTGTTGCGAGGCCGTGCTCGGCGCGCGGGTGAGCCGGGGCGGCGACGGCACCGGGCAGGTCAGCTATCGCGGCCGGGTGACCGAAGTCGGGGTGCACCCACTCGGCGTCGACGGCGCCGCGCTGCGCGCCCGCGGCAGCGAGGCCGATGTGGCGGCCCAGGCCGCCACGCTGGCGGGCGCGGCCCAGGGACGCCAGCTGATCGTCCGGGTGGACCGCACGGAACTGTCCAAGAACATCGTGCGCGGCCTGGCGGCCTACCGCGAGCTGCTGGCCACCCGGCCGCAGTGGCGCGAGCGCGTGGTGCACTTCGCTTTCGCGTATCCCTCACGGTCCGGCCTCGCCGAGTACCGCGCTTACACCGAGCGGGTGTACAAGGTCGCCGACGAGATCAACGCGGAGTTCCGCACTCCGGACTGGGAACCGCTGATCCTTGACCTCAAGGACGACTACCCGCGCTCGCTCGCCGCGTGCCGGATCGCCGACGTGCTGCTCGTCAACCCGATCAGGGATGGCATGAACCTGGTCGCCGAGGAGGGGCCGATCCTGAGCGAGCGCGGCTGCGCGCTCGTGCTGTCCCGCGAGGCGGGCGCGGCCGCGCTGTTCGGCGACGAGGCGCTCGTTGTCAACCCCTATGACGTGATCGCCACGGCGGACGCGCTCGAAGCGGGACTTACCATGCCGCCGCCGGAGCGGCGGCGGCGCAGCGCGGCGATCGCCGCCGTGGCGTCGGACCACGCGCCGCGGAACTGGCTCAATGAGCAGCTGACCGCGCTGCGCTAGGCGACGAATCCGGACGGAGCCAGTGAGCCCGTGAGAGGCAGCACGGTCCGTTCGGGACAATTTGATGTTTTTCCTGCTCCTACGGTCGCAAATGCCCCGTGCGGGACCTCAGTGTTTGCACTCTCCACCCGAGAGTGCTAAACATGGCGTTGGCACTCTCCCTGTGAGAGTGACAACCATACGGCGGGATCGGGCGACGAGGTATAGCCCGGTGGCAGGAAGGGACTGCTGCCCGGTATACCGTCCGTCGCGGGCGTCGGCCGGTCTCACGCGTTCGCCACGGAGGACTGTAACCAAATGGCAGCGAAGATGATCGCGTTTGACGAGGACGCCAGGCGCGGCCTCGAGCGCGGTATGAATCAGCTCGCCGACGCCGTGAAGGTAACCCTCGGCCCCAAGGGCCGGAACGTGGTACTCGAGAAGAAGTGGGGAGCACCCACGATCACCAACGATGGTGTGTCCATCGCCAAGGAGATCGAGCTCGAGGACCCGTGGGAGAAGATCGGTGCCGAGCTAGTCAAGGAAGTAGCGAAGAAGACCGACGACGTTGCCGGTGACGGCACGACGACGGCGACCGTGCTCGCCCAGGCGCTGGTGCGCGAGGGCCTGCGGAACGTCGCCGCCGGCGCCAACCCGATGTCGCTGAAGCGCGGCATCGAGGTGGCCGTCGAGCGGGTGAGCGAGGAACTTTCCAAGCTCGCCAGGGAAGTGGAGACCAAGGAGCAGATCGCCGCCACGGCCTCCATCTCTGCCGGTGACACGGCGATCGGCGAGATGATCGCCGAGGCCATGGACAAGGTCGGCAAGGAAGGCGTCATCACCGTCGAGGAGTCCAACACCTTCGGCCTCGAGCTTGAGCTCACCGAGGGTATGCGCTTCGACAAGGGCTACATCGCGCCGTACTTCGTCACCGACCCGGAGCGGCTCGAGGCTGTTCTCGAGGACCCGTACATCCTGGTCGTCAACTCAAAGATCTCGGCCAACAAGGACCTGCTGCCGCTGCTCGACAAGGTCGTGCAGTCCAGCAAGCCGCTGGCGATCATCGCCGAGGACGTCGAGGGCGAGGCGCTAGCCACGCTAGTGGTCAACAAGATGCGCGGGCTGTTCAAGTCCGTCGCGGTGAAGGCCCCTGGCTTCGGCGACCGTCGCAAGGCCATGCTCGGTGACATCGCCATCCTGACCGGTGGCCAGGTCATCAGCGAAGAGGTCGGGCTCAAGCTGGACAGCGTCGACATCGACGTGCTCGGCCGGGCGCGCAAGGTCGTCGTGACCAAGGACGAGACGACGATCGTCGACGGCGCTGGTGACGCAGACCAGATCGCGGGCCGTGTCAACCAGATCCGCACCGAGATCGAGAACACGGACTCCGACTACGACCGCCAGAAGCTCCAGGAGCGGCTGGCCAAGCTGGCCGGCGGCGTGGCCGTCATCAAGGCGGGCGCGGCGACCGAGGTCGAGCTGAAGGAGCGCAAGCACCGCATTGAGGACGCGGTGCGCAACGCCAAGGCCGCGGTCGAGGAGGGTGTCGTGCCCGGCGGCGGGGTGGCGCTGCTGCAGGCGTCCCGCACCGCTTTCGACAACATCGAGCTTGACGCCGACGAGGCGACCGGCGCGGCCATCGTGCGCCGCGCCGTCGAGGAGCCGCTCAAGCAGATCGCGGTCAACGCCGGCCTCGAGGGCGGCGTGGTGGTCGAGAAGGTCAAGACCCTGCCGCCTGGCGAGGGCCTGGACGCCGCCACCGGCGAGTACGTCAACATGTTCAAGGCCGGGATCATCGACCCGGCGAAGGTCACCCGTTCCGCTCTGCAGAACGCGGCGTCCATCGCCGGCCTGTTCCTCACCACTGAGGCAGTGATCGCGGAGAAGCCGGAGAAGGAGAAGGCGCCCGCTGCCCCTGGCGGCGGCGACATGGACTTCTGAGGTCCACTTCTGCCGACTCACCTGTCACGGGAGCGGTCCGGGGCAACTCGGGCCGCTCTCGTGTTTTCACGCAACATTGCCGGGTATACCGCTAGCGCGATCTTGAAATTGGGGAAGAAGATCTGCCGTAGACTCACGGCCTCGCACGCGATCCCGTCCCAGCACCATCCGAACGTGTGAGGCCGTGACCCTTGCTGTCAGGCGCTCGGCCCGGTGGCCAGACCCGGGGGCGGAATAACCCTGCTGCCAATCACTGCGCGGTACCGATAGCCTAGAAGGCGCCCATCACATCCAGTCGGCAATCTGGCCGGCGGGTGCCAGATCCTAATGAACGACGTGAGGTCTTGCTCGTGCCTACCGGCAAGGTCAAGTGGTATGACTCCGAAAAGGGGTTCGGTTTCCTCGCCCGCGACGACGGGGGCGAGGTTTTTGTGCATTCGTCCGCGCTGCCCGCTGGGACGGACACGCTGGGGAAGGGGCAGCGAGTCGAGTTCGGCATCGTGGAGGGACGCAAGGGCGCGCAGGCGCTACAGGTGCGCCTTCTGGAGGCACCGCCGGTAGTCGCCGCCGCCAAGCACCCCCGCAAAAAGCCTGACGAGATGATCCCGATCATCGAAGACCTCATGAAGTTGCTTGACGGGACCTCCGACGTCTACCGTCGCGGCAAGCACCCGGAGGCCAAGGAAGCCAAAAAGATCGCCTCCCTCCTCCGCGCGGTAGCCGACGACCTGGAGCCCTGACCCACGCCCGCGCAGCCACTGGCTGCCCCCGCCAGGGCCGGTTCCGTTTTATTGAGAATGTGCCGCGTACCCCGCGATATTGTCCCTCTCAACCACGGTGGCGACGTCCATCATGGGCGGAATGGTTCGGCGATGAACGGGACGGCTGACATGACTGACCCCGCGAGGATCGTGCCGGGGGACCGGGTTGTCGTTACCGGTGCCTCAGGGTTCATCGGATCCGCCGTTGTCAGGGCGCTGCGGGCCAGGGGGGCCCAAGTCGTCGCCGTGGTCCAGGAGGGGGTCGACTGCCGCAATCTTGACGGCATCGACGCGGAGCGCGTCACGGCGGACATCAGGGACGCGCCTGCCGTTGGGCTCGCCTGCGCCGGCGCCCGCTTCGTATTCCACCTCGCCGCGATGTACCGGTTCTGGGCGCGCGATCCCCGGATCTTCTACGACGTGAACGTCGGCGGGACGCTCAACGTGCTGGCCGCCGCCCGCGCGGCCGGATGTGAGCGGGTAGTGTTCACCTCCAGCGTGGCGGTGCTCGGCCTGCGTGACACCCGCGCCGGCAAGCCGGCCGACGAGACATGCCACGCGGATATCGCCCACTTGTTCGGGTCGTACAAGAGATCCAAGTATGTCGCGGAACACGAGGTGCTGAGGGCCTGCGCGGAAGGGCTCGACGCTTGCCTTGTGCTGCCCACGACCCCGCTCGGCGCCGGTGACGTCGGCCCCACGCCCACCGGCAAGATCGTGCTCGACTACCTCAACGGCAAGATGCCCGGGTTCGTCGATACCGCCCTGAACGTCGTCCATGTCGACGACCTGGCGCTCGGGCACGTCGCCGCGCTTGAGCGCGGCGCCACGGGCCGCAGCTACATCCTGGGCGGCGAGAACATGTCGATGCGGGCGATACTCCAGACGCTGGCCGGCTGCACCAGCCTGCCCATGCCGCGGCTGCGGGTCCCGACGGCGCTGGCGGTGACGGCCGGGGCCGCGTCGACCCTGATCCAGGGCCGGCTGTTGCGGCGGGAACCTCGCGTGCCGCTTGAGGCCGCGCGCATGTCCACGACGAAGATGATCTTCAACGACGAGCGGGCACGCACCGAGATCGGCTACGTCTCACGCCCGGCGCGCGAGGCGATCAGGGATTCCGCCCGCTGGTTCGCCGACAGCGGCTACGTCGCGGCGAACCGGCAGGCGGTCATCAAGTGGCGCGATTGACCCGCGTACCCCGGGTGGCGAGGTCCGGCTTACCTGGTGCTCGCGGGCTGAGGCGGCATGGCGGCGGACGCGAAGCGGACCCGCTGCCTGCGCCTGCCGATAAGCACCACGAGCGCGACGGTAAGGCCCGCCGCGGCGATGGCCAGGCCTACCTGCCCGTTGTCCAGCATCGACACCAGCACGCCGGCCAGCCCGCCCGCCACGTTGGCCACCTGGTTGATCGTCTCCGATACCGCGAAAGTCGATGACCTGATCTCATCGCCGATCTCGCGTTGCACGATCGAGTCCTGGCCGAGCTTGGCCAGGCTGGCGCAGAAGATCGCGGTGAACATGATCGCCACGACCGCCCACAGGCCGAACGCCCAGGCGCATACGATCGCGACCGCGGGTGCGATGGCCAGCACGCTGAACATGATCACTTGCGGCGCCCGGCCGCGGAAGAACGACCCGAGCAGCATCGCGGCGAGGCTGCCCGCCGACAGTCCGGCGGCGAGAGCACCCAGGGCGAAGTTGTGAGACAAGGGGTGGTGCGGGGAGCCCAGGTTCACGCTGCGCACCAGGAACGCCAGCAGAAACAGGATGTAGCCGGAGAAGGCGCGCAGCACCGCGTTGATCGTCATCGCCTCGGTGACCACCGGGCCAACGCTGGCGAGCGTGATCCAGCGTCCGCGGTGACCGTGGGACGTGCCGTGCCCGGACGGCGCGGCGGCGGGCGGCAGCGCGGGCTGCGCTGGCCGCGCGGGATATCCCTCTGGATCCGTCGCCGACGTGCGCGGCGGGCGGGCCTGCCCTCGTTCCCTGGCCGGGCGGCCGGACGACCCACGGGAAGGCCGGTCGTCGCGCGACGGGCGCGGGGCGACCTCGCCGCCAGGCACCGGCGCCGGCACGTCGATCTGCTCAGGCAGTCGCAGGGCGATGAGCATCGCCGCCAGGTAGATCAGGATGCCAACCCGCAACGTCCAGGCGGCACCGGCGGTGTACTGGACGCCGGCGGCGACCCCCGCCGCCACCGTGGACACGGCCAGCGATATCAGCCCGGACCGGGCGTTGGCGGTCACCAGCGTGAGATCGGCGGGCAGCAGCCGGGGCGTCACCGAGGCCTTGACGACCCCGCCAGCCTTCTGCAGGACCAGGATGCCGAACGCGGCGGGCAGCAGCGTCACCGAGTTCGTGACGTTCGCCGACATGGCGAAACACAGCAGCCCGCGAGCCATCATGGTGCCGGCCAGGACGAAGCGGCGGCCTTGCTGGATCCGGTCGAGCGCCGGCCCGATGAACGGCGCGAGCACCGCGAACGGCGCCATCGTGATGATCAGGAACAGCACGACGCGGCCGCGGGCCTGGTCGACGGACGTGCTGAAGAAGATCGTCCCCGCCAGCGCCACCGTGACGAACGCGTCCGCGGCGCCGCTGGCAGCCGTCATCTCGATGAGCGTGGCGAGGCCGGTGCGGCCCGCTCCCTGCGCGCCCGTGATGCGGTGCACGAAGCCTCCGGTGCGCCGGGTAGCCCGGCCACTGGCCTGCGCGCCCGTCCTGAACGCGCGGCCAGTCGACAGCGCGGCGTTCTCAGCTCGCCGCACCGCATCGGACATCCGCATGCACCCAGTATTCTTGGTTAGCGGCACTGCTACGAGTCCCAATCTGGATGAACTGATGGGCCGGCCCCCGCTGTGGTCTGCCGAAGGAGCGATAATTGGCAGCCGTGAGCACGATCAGAAGCCGAGCGAAGGAACCTGACCAGGTCTGCGCGGAAGCCGTTGACCTGGCACGACAGGCCCTGACCGACGAGTCGCGGATAAGCCCTGACCTCGTGGGCGAGCACCTGGGTGTCGAGGCCGCGGGCGATCGTGTCGTGATTCAGCTCTTCGACTGCCTAGATCCCGCCTACACCGGCTGGCGGTGGGCGGTCACGCTGGCACGCGCGCCGCGGTCCAAGCTCGTCACGGTGGACGAGACCGTCCTGCTGCCCGGACCGGACGCGCTGCTCGCCCCGGCCTGGGTGCCCTGGCAGGATCGGCTGCGGCCGGGTGACGTCGGCATCGGGGACCTGCTGCCGGCCAGCGCGGACGACGAGCGCCTCGTGCCGCTGGTCGTCCTCGAGGGGGACGACGCCGTCACGGACTGGTTCATCCCGCGGACCGACGCGGAGGATGAAGACGCGGGACCGCGCGAGCCTTCGGAACTGCCCGCTCCTGGCCGCTCCCGGGTGCTGTCCGCGTACGGCCGCGACGACACCGCCGAGCGGTGGTACGAAACTGACCACGGGCCGCGCACCCCGCTGTCCCACGCCGCGCCCGCGCACTGCATCAGCTGCGGTTTCTTCGTTCCGCTCAGCGGCGGCCTCGGCCGGCTCTTCGGCGCCTGCGGCAACGCGTTCGCCCCGGACGATGGCCGGGTCGTGTCGGCTGACCATGGCTGCGGCGCGCACTCAGAGGCGGTGCTCACGGGGTCGGTAGCGCAGGCGACCGCTCCTGTGATCGACGAGTTCGGTTACGATCTGGTGGATCTGCCGGGCGTTTCCGTCGAGGAGACCGTCTTCGAGCCGCTGTCTCGCGACACGTACCCCGAGTCGGGCGCCGAAGGCTGACCCGCCGACGCCGCGGCCGCGCGGGTCGCTGCCGTGCGCGCCCGCCTGCGCTTGAGCATCGGCACGTACCACAGCCCGAACATCCCCATGACCAGCCCCGCCACGCAGGTCCACAGCCACCATCGGGACCCGGCGGGGATTGAATCGCGGATGATCAGCAGCACCACGAGCGCGACGGCCCACGCGCCGGTGATGACCGCCGTGACCACGCGATCGTCCGCCTCTTTCGGCGGTGGCGGGGGTTCCGGGGTGCTCATGATGCAAGGCTAACCGGACTGCCGCCGCGAGTTGCCGCCGCGCGGGCTTATACCGGGTGGCCGGTCGTGATGTACTTGGTGGATGCCTCAGGCAGATACGCGATCGGATGCGGGACTTGCGACCGCGTTGCGGATTTCCATCAGCAGGCTCGCCCGGCGCCTCCGGGTTGAGCGCCTCGGACTCGGCGGGACAGAAACCGCCATTTCTGACATCCAGCTCGCCGCCCTCGCCGCCCTCGACCGGCACGAGGCGATGACCCCCGGAGAGCTCGCCGAACACGAGAAGGTACAGCCGCCTTCGATGACCCGGGTGATCGCGGTTCTCGAGGAGCGGAGTCTTGTGCGGCGCGCCCCGCACGCGACCGACCGCAGGCAGGTCGTCCTCACCGTGACGCCGGAGGGCCGCGCGCTTGTGAACCGGGTGCGCCGCCGGCGCGAGGCCTGGCTCGCGCAGCGACTGCAGGAGCTCAGCCCCGAGGAGCGGGCGATCCTGCGATCCGCCGCGCCGATCCTGGAGAAGCTAAGCCAGTCGTGACTCTATCGTCCGGGGGGGCGACCCCCCTGGACCCCCCGGTATGGGGGGTTGCGCGCCCCCCATACCCCCGCGCCCTCCGGCACGGGGGGTTGCGCACCCCCCGTTTCCCCCCCGCAGCGGGCGGAGCTTCCACGTGCCCAGCGTCTCGTACCGTGGGGGCCCGTCGCCCAGCCGGCTCTGGATGAGGTAGATCTCCTCTGTCGTCCACGCTGGTCCGCGGTAGCCTTCCAGCCCGGCGACGATGGGGCGCACATCGGCTGGCGCGCGGCAGCGGGCCAGCGTCAGGTGCGGCTGGAACCGGCGTCCGGCGTCAGGCGGGACGGCTCCGGCCCGCCGGGCCCCCGCGGTGACGGAGGCGGCGAGGTCGCCGAGCGCCCGCCGGTCACCGGACAGCCCGCTCCACAGCACGTTGGCCCGTGCCGGGCTCGGGAACGCGCCGGCGGCCGACAGGTTCAGGCTGAACGGCTCGTGGCGGCGCGCCGCGCGCTCGAGCCTGGGCAGCAGCCGGGTAAGGCTGAGATCCGTGACCTCGCCGAGGAAGGCGAGCGTGATGTGCCAGGCCTCGCGGCTGGTCCACCGCAGGTCGTCGCGCGCCCTGAAGGGCGCGCACGCCGCGTCGAGGTCATCCAGGACCGCGGGTGGCGGGGCCACGCCGACGAAGAGCCTCACTCGCCTCCCTCCGGGGGGGTCTGGGGGCCGGGGGAGATGGGGGGCGGGCAGCCCCCCATGCTCGAGGGTGTTCCCCCCGGGCGAGCAGAGTTCCTCGGTAGGCTGGGACGGTGAATCGGGTTCCCCGCTGGCTGCTGCCCGTCGTCCTGGCGCTGCTGGTGCTCGCGGTGGTGATCGGCGCCGTCGCGCACTAAGGCCAGCCGCTCCGCTACGTAATCGACGCAGACGGTGAGCGCGGCGACGTCGTCGGGATCCACGGCGGGGTACATGCCGATCCGCAACTGGTTCCGGCCGAGCTTGCGATACGACTCGGTGTCCACGATCCCGTTGTCCCGCAGCGCCGCGGCCGCGGCGTCGGCGCTGAGCTGATCGCTGAGGTCGATAGTGCCGACGACCGGGGATCGCATGGCTGGATCGGTCACGAACGGTGTGGCAAAGGCTGACTGTTCCGCCCATTCGTAAAGAATTTTGGCCGAACGAAGGGTTTGTTCCCCGCACCAGGTCAGGCCGCCGTTGTCCAGCATCCAGTCGATCTGGGCGGCGAGCAGCACCAGAGTCGATATCGCGGGGGTGTTGAGGGTCTGCTCTTTGACGGAGTTCTCCACCGCGATCCGCAGGGACAGGAAATCGGGGATGTACCGGCCGCTTGCCGCGATCTCGTCGATGCGCTCGAGGGCGGCGGGGGACAGCAGCGCGAGCCAGAGTCCCCCATCGGCGCCGAAGGCCTTCTGCGGAGCGAAGTAGTACGCGTCGAACTCCGCGGGGTCCACGGGCAGCGCGCCTGCCCCGCTTGTCGCGTCGACGAGCACGAGCGACCCGGCGTCCGCCCCGGCCGGCCGGTGAACTGGCATGCGGACACCCGTCGAGGTCTCGTTGTGGGTGAGCGCGTAGGCGTCGATCCCGGCTTCCGCGCGCGGCTCGGGGTGGCTGCCCGGCTGTGCCGAGACGACCGTCGGCGCCGCCAGCCAGGGCGCGCGCGTGGTGACCGAGGCGAACTTCGCGGAAAACTCGCCGAACGAGGCGTGTTGTGACTTCTCCCGCACCAGCCCGAACGCGGCGGCGTCCCAGAACGCGCTGGTACCGCCGTTGCCGAGAGCAACCACGTATCCGTTCGGAAGACTGAAAAGATCAGCCAGTCCGGTGCGGATCCTCTTGACTATGTCCCGCACCGGCGCCTGCCGATGGGACGTGCCGAGCTCTGGAGCGATGGCGAGCAGGGCGGCGTGTTCGTGGCGGACCTTGGAAGGGCCGCTGCCGAAGCGGCCGTCCCTGGGCTTGATGTGGTCGGGGATAACAATCCTGGTCACCCGATTAGCCTACTGTGCTAGACGTTACGGTCGAGGACGCCGGCCGCTCCGGCCACCTCTCTGACGGGGCGCGCCGCTGGTCCGGTGTACCGCGCGGACGGCCGGACCAGCCGCCCGGTCTTCTTCTGCTCCAGGATGTGCGCGGCCCAGCCCGCGGTGCGGGCGCAGGTGAACATCGAGGTGAACATGTTCGCTGGCACCTCGGCGAAGTCGAGCACGATCGCGGCCCAGAACTCGACGTTGGTCTCGAGCACCCGGTCCGGCCTGCGGGCCCGCAGTTCGGCCAGCGCCGCGTTCTCGAGCGCGAGCGCGACCTCGTAGCGCGGCGCGGCCAGTTCCTTGGCGGTGCGGCGCAGCACGCGGGCGCGCGGGTCCTCGGCGCGATATACCCGGTGGCCGAAGCCCATCAGCCGCTCGCCGCCGTCCAGCACGGATCGCACGTAGCCGAGGGCGTCTCCGGTGCGCTCGACTTCCTCGATCATGTGCAGCACCCGGGCCGGAGCGCCGCCGTGCAGCGGGCCGGACATGGCGCCGACGGCGCCAGAGATGGCCGCCGCGACGTCCGCGCCGGTAGAGGCGATCACCCGGGCGGTGAACGTGGAGGCGTTCATCCCGTGCTCGGCGGCGCTCACCCAGTAGGCGTCCACCGCCCGCACGTGCCTCGGGTCCGGTTCGCCGCGCCAGCGGATCATGAAGGCCTCGGCGGCGGTCGTCGCCTGGTCCACCATCTGCTGCGGGATCGCGGGGACGAGGTTGCCACGGGCCGACTGGGCGACGAACGACAGCGCTTGGACCGATACCCGGGCGAGGTCGTCGCGCGCTTGTTCCTGGTCGATGTCGAGGAGCGGGCGCAGCCCCCAGACCGGCGCGAGCGTCGCGACGCCGCTCTGCACGTCGACCCGGATGTCACCGGAGCGCAGCGGCAGCTGGAAGGGTTCCGCCTGAGGCAGTCCCGGGTCGAAGGCGTTGTCGACAAGCAGTCCCCATACATGGCCGAATGACACGTGGCCGGCGAGCTCTTCGATGTCCACGCCCCGGTAGCGAAGCGATCCGCCCTCTTTATCCGGTTCGGCGATCTCGGTCTCGAACGCGATGACGCCCTCGAGGCCAGGCCTGAATTCGGTTTTCTCGGGGGGCGCGGGGGCCGGGGGGGAGGGGGGGCGGGAGCCCTCCATGCCGGAGGGCAGTCCCCCCGGAGCAGGCATGTTCATTCGTCGTACCTCTTCTCCCGGGTGACGGGGTCAGCAAGGCAGGGTGGGCACATTGGTATGTACCTCTACACCCTGAGCTTGATTGAACCGCCGCGGCGCAGGCCCTCGGTAGTCCGGCGGCATGTAAAGATCGTCAATTATGGACAGGACGCTAATACCGGAGATGCTTGATGCTTCCCCGATGACGCAGTTCGCGCGTTGGCTGGAAGACGCCGAGGCGGCAGGTCTGCCCGAGCCGACCGCGATGGTGCTCGCCACCGTCGGGGAGCGCCCCCACGCGCGGACTGTGCTGCTCAAGGCCCATGGCGTCAACGGCTTCACCTTCTATACAAACCGTACCTCCAGGAAGGGCGCCGACCTCGCGGCGGACCCGCGCTGCTGCGCCTTGTTCCCTTGGTACGGCCTCGGGCGGCAGGTGACCGTGGAAGGCGGCGTGCGGCTGCTGTCGATGGCGGAGAGCGAGCCGTACTACCACTCCCGGCCGCACGGGTCCCAGCTCGGTGCGTGGGCGTCGCGGCAGTCGAGGGTGCTGGAGTCGCGCGAGGAGCTAGACGCACGCTTCGCCGAGCTGTCGCGGCGCTGGCCCGAGGGTACTGAGGTGCCGATGCCTGACTTCTGGGGCGGTTACCTGATCGTCCCTGAGACGATCGAGTTCTGGCAGTCCCGGCCGAGCCGGCTGCACGACCGGTTGCGGTACCGCCGTTCGGATTCTGGCTGGGCTATCGAACGCCTGTCACCTTAGATTTCTCAGGCCGGCTGGTTTGTGCCAACAGGTAAGGCCGGCTGGCTTGTGCCAACAGGTAAGGCCGGCTGGTTTGTGCCAACAGGTAAGGGGGGTTGCCTGGGCGCATAGCATCACTGTCAGGAGGTCGCAGTGACTGCCCATGGGCTTATCGACACCACGGAGATGTACCTCCGCACGGTCTTCGAACTGGAGGAGGAGGGCATCGTCCCGCTGCGCGCGCGAATCGCGGAGCGGCTTAATCAGTCCGGCCCGACCGTGAGCCAGACGGTGGCCCGGATGGAGCGGGACGGGCTGCTGCACGTGGCGGGCGACAGGCAGCTAGCGCTGAGCGAGACGGGACGTGTACTGGCGACGCGGGTGATGCGCAAGCACAGGCTGGCCGAGTGCCTGCTCGTCAGCGTCATCCAGCTGCCCTGGGAAGAGGTGCACATCGAGGCGTGCCGCTGGGAGCACGTCATCTCGGAGAGCGTCGAATTGCGCCTGTTCGACCTGCTGGGCCACCCGGAACGGTGCCCGCACGGAAACCTCATCCCCGGGCTTGACGAACTGGTCGCCGGACCGGCTTTGGAAGTCCCCCCGCAGGCCCGGCCGGTTTCTGCCGACAGTCCTGGAGGGCCGGACGAGCCCATGACGGATGCAGTTCGCGAGGCTGATGGGGCTGTGCAGGTTACTGTGACGCGCATTACAGAGCACGTTCAAAGTGATCTTGTTCTGATGCTTAAACTGAAGCGGGCCGGGATACAACCCGGACGCGAGGTCTTGCTCGGGGCGGTTGAAGGTGGGGTCCGGGTGCGTGGCAGGAGCGGCGTGGGCGATGCGCCACCGGCCGATCTCCCGGCCGAGGTTGCCGCACATGTGTTCGTGTCAAAGGGAGTAACCGAGGAATCCGTTCAGTGACCGGAGCGTGCTGATGACGCGCTGCAACGATGGCGCCTTCGACTCGTATCTGCCGGCCGAGCTTGTGCTGCGTCAGGCGGAGATCGGCGTCATCGTGACTGACCGGCAGGGCAACGTGCTGTTCGCCAATGAGTACGTCACCCTGCTCCTGCGACTCCCTGGTGACCCCGCCCGGCTCGCCGGGCAGCCGATGCACGCGCTCGGGTTCATCCCTGACGGGGACCTGCCGAAGGCGGAAGACCTGTCGCGCCAGGTCCTCAGCGGGGTGACGTGGGAAGGCACGTTCACCGGCACTCGCGGCGACGGCAGCCTGGTGTTCCTGCGGGTGCTCGCCGTGCCGTTGCGACACCCCTCCGGTGACATCGACGGCATGGTGATCATGATCACTGAAGCCGGACGCCGGGACGCCCAGCGCGAGCAGGACCGGCTGCGCCTGCTCGAGCGAATCGGGGAGCGGCTCGCCGGATCGCTCGAACTCGACGTGACGCTGCGGCAGGTCGCGCACATCCTCGTGCCCCAGTTCGCCGACCACTGCTTCATCGATCTGTTCAGCGGCGAGAAGCTCATCAGGCGGGTGCAGACGCACGCGGCCGGGTGGGAGCCCCCGGCCGGGACCTGGGCGCGCGTCGGCGAGCCGATCTACTATCCGCCCGGCCATTTCATGCAGCAGGCGATGGCCCGGCTTGAGACCATCGTCGTCCCCGACCTGCACGCCGAGTACTACCCGGCGCCAAGCGAAGAGTCCCTGTCGGCCGCCGACCAGGCCGGGCTGATCTCCGTGCTCGCGTCCCCGCTGTACGCCCGCGGCGAACTGCTCGGCGTGATGGCGCTCGCCCTGTCCAGGCTTACCGAGCGTCCCGACCCGCACTACGACCTGTCCGACGGCGAGTTGATCAGCGCCATCGCCAGCCGGGTCGCCGTCGCCATCGATAACGCCATGCTGTTTGAGGCGGAACGGCAGACCGCACTGGCCTTCCAGCAGAGCCTGCTGCCGCAGCGGGTACCCGATCTTGACGGCTTGGAGGTCGCGTTCCGCTACGTGCCGGCCAAGCCGCTCGAGACGCAGGGCCAGGGGATTCAGACGCAGGTAGGCGGGGACTGGTACGACATCATCCCGCTAGCGGCCGGCCGGGTCGGGATGGTGATCGGTGACGTCGAGGGGCGCGGGCCGCGGGCCGCGGCCACCATGGGACAGCTGCGCGCGGCGCTGCGCGCCTACGCCCAGGACGAGAAGGCGCCCGCCGACATCATGCGCAAACTCGACGAGTGGGTCCGCTCCACCGCCCCGGTGGGCGCGGGCGGCGACCCGCCCACGGTCAGCTGCATCTACCTGATCTACGACGCCTGGTCCCGCGAGCTGACCTTCGCCAACGCGGGACACGCCGCGCCGCTGATGGCATCGGGCGGAGTCGTCAGGCCGCTCGAGGTCCGCCATAAAGGCGTGCTGCTCGGGGTACGCGGCCGGGGAATCCGGGGACTGCCGACCTATAAGGAGCAGACGGTCCAGCTCCCACCGGGCGGCGCCCTCGTGCTGTACACCGACGGGCTGACCGACCGGCGATCGAGGGCGGACGGCTCAGGGCACTACACGGAAGCCGAGGCGGTCGCGCTGCTGCGGGACGCGATTCTCGCCGCGGCGAACGGCGGGGACGCCAGCGCGCTCGCCCTCGCGGCGGAAAACGCTGTACCCGGCGACATCGACGACGACATGGCGATCCTCGTGTTCCGCTCGTCCCCCAAGGACCTCGCGTGGGCCGAGCGGAGCTTCCCCGCCGAGCCGATCATGGTGTCGGAAGCGCGCCGCTTCGCGGCTGCCACGTTCGCCTCCTGGGACATGGACCCGGATCAGGTCGACCTGGCCTGCTTGCTGGTTTCTGAGATGGTGACCAACGCGGTGCTGCACGCCTCGGCGACGCCGGCTCCCGCCGGGCGCCGGGCGCAGACCGAGTTCGACCCACCGGTACCGATCGCCGAGCCGGTGGCCGCCGGGCTGCCGGGTGGCTGGCCGTCCGTCGGGGCCGGCGCGCCCCCCTTCGGGGCCCAGTCCTGGGACAGCCCGGGACCACCCCAACCGGTCCAAGCACAGCGGCCGCGCGAATTCGTGCTCCGCCTGCGCCGCGGGGCGGAGGTCGTGTGGGCCGAGGTATTCGACCGTGACCTGCGGCTGCCTCGGTTGCGCAGCGCGCGGGCGACCGACGAGGGCGGCCGTGGGCTTTACCTGATCGAGCAGCTCGCCACCCGCTGGGGTTCCCGCCCCACATCGGAAGGCAAGGCCGTCTGGTTCGAGCTCCCGCTGGACGGGAAGGGCGGCTGAGCGCGCGTCAGCGCGAGTCGCGTCAGTGCGAGTCGCGTCAGTGCGGGGTGTGACTCGCCCCGAAGGCGAGGACGATGACCACGACGAACACGACGATGGCGGCTCCCCAGTGCTTGCCGTTCACTGGCAAGCCCATTCGGCGCCTGCCGCGGGTGAAAAGCCACGCGACACCCACGCCGATCAGCACCGCCAGGATGAGTCCGTCGTACATGCTGGCCTCCCGCGCCGCCGCGGCGCTGCCGGTGTGCGATCCCTTTCCACCGAGATTACGGCAATATCGCCGTTTCGTCGCGTAGCAAGTAACCGACGCCTCGCCTGGTGTGGATGAGCCGTGGGCCGAGCACGTCGAGCTTGCGGCGCAGGTAGCTGACGTAGGTCTCGACGATCTGGGACTGGCACTCCTGGTTCCAGCCCCACACGCTCTCCAGGAGCTGCGCCCTGGTGAGTACCCGGCCCTTGTGCCGCATCAGGCAGGCGAGCAGCCGGAATTCTGTGGGGGACAGGTCGACGAGCCTGCCCCCTCGATGGACGGTCCAGCGCGTCTCGTCGAGCACGACATCAGCCGCGCGCAGCACGGAGCCCGCGGGCGGCACTAGGCCGCCCGCGGGCTGAAAGCCAGAGCCGACGCGGCTCAGCTCTTGGTTCCCGTGATCGTCGCCGGGGCTGTGGGGACAGCCGTCGTGGTCGGCACGGCCGTGCTTGTCGCCGACGTCGAGACGGAGACGGTGGGCGACGCGGTCGGTGTCGCCATGGTGGTCGACGGCGCCGAGAACAGCACCAGTTCCGCGACCAGCCGACCATGCTCGCGAACGCCGGCGATCATCACCAGGTCACCGGCCGCCACTCCGTGCGTCGCCGTCGTGACCGGCTGGGTGGCCTTCACGGTTGGCGTAGCTGTTGCGGTTGGCATCGTGGTCGCGGTCGCGGTTGGCAGCACGGTCGCGGTCGCCGTTGGCTTTACGGTTGCCGTCGCGCTGACGGTGGGCGTCGCGGTCGCGGTCGTTATCGCCGTTGGCGTTGGCGTCGCGGTTGTCGTCGTCGCCGTGGTCACCGGCTGCGTCACGGTCGCGGTCGTCGGGGTGATCGTGATCGTGATCGTCTCGGTTCCTGTGACGATCGTGACCGTGGTCGGCTTAGTCGGGGCGGCCGCCTGTGCCACCGCGGTGGTGCTGCCGGCCATCACGGTCTGCGCCGTGACCGTGTTCTGGTTGACCATGGCGTTGACCGCCGCGGTGTTGTTGCCGATCATCGCGGTCATACCGGTCGCGCTAGTCGCGACGTTCTGGAACGCCGTCTTGCCGGTCAGCCACCACAGGTGCAGCTGGCCATTTGAGGACTTAATCAGGAGGAAGTGCTTGGTCGCCAGGACCACGACGCCACGCTGCGCGGCGTACATCGTGCGGTGATGCGACCCTCCCCACACCTGGGTGAAGGTGCGCATCGGCACCATCTGCGCCAGCGTGCTCATCGAGCTCTGGTGCGAGTGGCCCCACATGCTAAGCGCGGAGCTGAGCGCCGTCTGCTCACTCATGTGGTGGTGGAAACTCATGATGAATCCGGCGTCGGATGCCGTCGTGCTACTCGGGGCATGGTTGTTGGCGGCGACGGCTGCCACGCCGGCGGCACCACCACCGATCAGTACCGCTGCTGCGACGCCAATCCATGCCTTCATGCCGGCCCGGCGGCCACCGCGCCTGTTGCGGCTTGTCATCGATGCCTCCTTCCGTGGACGCCACGCCCGCCACGCGCGTCACCGAACGTCTTCGTGTGCATGGCTTCGAGAGTGCCGTGATGTCGAGCGGGCCGGTACGCCTTCGGCGCGCACGTAAGCAGTACGTCAGCGGCTTCTCAATGTGGGCGGGAAAAGGCCGGATCATCCGGAACATCGCGGCCCGCCGGTGCCACGGATAGCGGCCCGCGGGCCGGGGTGATGACGGTGCGGTTACGTTACATGCGGTCGGGGACGGGCACGCCAAGCAGGCCGAGCCCGGCGGTCAGCACCCGGGACGTGGCGGCGCAGAGCGCGAGCCTGGCGTCCTTGGTGGCCTCATCATCGGCCTTGAGGACCGGGCACTGCTCGTAGAACGCGGTGAACAAGCTGGCCACCTCGAAGAGGTAGCCGCACAGCCGGTGCGGGTCGGCGGTCTCCGCCACGATGGTGACGACCGCCCCGAAGCCGAGCAGTTTGAGCGCCAGTTCGCGCTCAGCTGGCGCGGTTATCCTGACCGGGCCTCGCACGTCGGCCTCGGCGATCTCCGCCCTGCGGAAGATGGACCTGATCCGGGTGGTCGCGTACTGCAGGTAGGGCCCCGTGTTGCCGCGGAACGAGATCATCCGGTCCCAGTCGAAGATGTAGGCGCTGTCCCTCGCGGTGGACAGGTCGGCGTACTTGATCGCGCCAATGCCGACGTCCTCGGCGATCTCGTCCTTCGCCGCGGCGTCAAGTCCTTCGATCTCGTTGAGGATCGCGCCGGCCCGTTCGATGCCCTCGGCGAGCAGCGCGCTCAGCTTGACCGTGTCGCCTTCCCTGGTGCGGAGCCGGTTGCCGTCGGTGCCCTGGACCATGCCGATCTGCGCGTGCTCGAAGTCGGCGTCGTCCGCCAGCCAGCCCGCGAGCCTCGCCACCGCGAAGATCATGCGGAAATGCAGCGTCTGGTCGGATCCGACCACGTAGATCGCGCGGTCGCAGTTGATCTTGTCCACCCGGTACCGCACCGTCGCCAGGTCCGTTGTGGAGTAGTTGTAGCCGCCGTCGCTCTTGCGGATGATGACCGGCAGCGGGCTCCCGTCCCGTCCGGTGAAGCCCGGCGGGAACACGCACAGCGCGCCGTCGCTCTCCACCGCGAGACCCTCGGCGATGAGGTCATCGACGACGTCGGGGAGCATGTCGTTGTAGAACGACTCGCCGCGGATGTCGTCGTCGGTGAGGGTAACCCGCAGCAGTGCGTACGTGTCCCGCAGGTACTCCCTGGACAGCTCCATGAGCTCATCCCAGAGCCGCTGGGTGGCGGGGTCGTCCCCGGACTGGAGCTTGACCACCCGCTCCCTCGACCGCCTGGCGAAGTCGTCGTCCGAGTCGAACCTGACGCGTGCCGACTGGTAGAAGGCGTTCGGGTCGGTCCGCAGCAGTTGCGCCTCCGGGGCGTCCTCGCCAACCTCGAACAGGTACTCAATCAGCATCCCGAACTGGGTGCCCCAGTCGCCTACGTGGTTGTCCCTGATGACGTGGTGGCCGGCGAACTCGATCACGCGGGCGATGGCGTCGCCCACGATCGTGGTGCGCAGGTGCCCGACGTGCATCTCTTTGGCGATGTTCGGCGAGGAGTACTCGACGATGACGGTTTCCGGTACCTGTGCGAGCGGCGTACCCAGCCTGGGGTCGTCGAGCAGGGCGGTGGTGGCGCCGGCGATCCAGTCGCCCCGCAGCGTGAAGTTGATGAAACCCGGCCCCGTGACCGTGGGCGGGTCGCAGATGTCGCCGACGTCCAGGTGGCCGGCGATGTCGTTCGCGACGTCGCGCGGCGGCCGGCGGAGCCGCTTGGCCAGCGCGAGCGCCGCGTTGGACTGAAAGTCGGCGAACGACGAAGGCCTGATCACCGGATCCGCGCTGGCGTACTCCGCGCCGAATGCCGCGCCGAGAGCGTCGCGCACCCTCGCGCCGAGGACCTGCTGGGGATCTGGCATGCCCCCTAGCCTATCGGCCGGGCTCACGGCGCAGGACCGGGCTAACGTCCGCCGTCGCGCCCGCTCAGCGGTCTTTCTCGCGTTCCTTGTCGCGGTCTCTGTCGCGGTCCCTGTCACGGTCCCTGTCGCGCTCGCGGCGGAGGAAGTGAGTCGCCCGCCGCTCGCCCGTGACCCCGACCCGCTCCCGTATCTTCTCGGTGATGTCGCCACGCGCGAGGCTGCCCGCGAGTGCGCAAGCAGAACTGACCGCTCGCGCAGTGGAGGCCCCGTGCGCGATCACCACGGTGCCGCCGAGCCCGAGCAGGGCGGCGCCGCCGTAGCTCTCGGTGTCCAGCCGGCCTGTCAACTCCCGCAGCCCGCGGCGCTGCAGCAGCGCGCCAAGCCGCGCTGCGCGGGTTCCCGTCAGCGCCGAGCGGAGCTCGCCTGCCGCGAACCGCATCGACCCCTCCAGGGTCTTGAGCGCGACGTTGCCGGTGAACCCGTCGGTGACGATCACGTCGACCGCGCCGGCCATCAGGTCGCCGCCTTCCACGTTGCCGGCGAAGCTGAGCGGCAGCGCGCCGTGCTGGGGTTCGGCGGCGAGCAGTTCGTGCGCGCGCCGGGTGAGCATGTTTCCCTTGCCGGGCTCCGCCCCGATGGTCAGCAGGCCGACCTTCGGCATGGCGGTGCCCAGCGCGATCTGCGCGTACGCCACGCCCAGCTGCCCGAACTGGACGAGCATCTCCGGCTTGGGGTCGGCGGTGGCCCCGGCGTCGATCAGCACCGTGGGGATGGGGTGCGTCGGCAGCACGACGGCCAGGCCTGGTCGCGGCACGCCGGGCAGCGGCAGCAGGCGCTGCCGCGCGCTGCCCACGATCGCGCCGGTCGACCCGGCCGATACGACCGCGGTGGCTTGCCCGCGCCGGACGAGCTGGCAGGCGACGGCGATGCTCGATCGTGGCCGCCGGAAGCCTGCCAGCGCGCCCTCGTCCATCCCAACTATGTCCTCGGCGGGCACCACCCGGAGCTCAGACCCGGCGCCGAGCTTGGCGATGACCGGCCGAAGCCGGGCCGGCGGCCCGGTGAGCAGCGTGGTTACGCCGTGCTCCCGCTGCGCCGCCAGCGCGCCGGCGACGATCTCGTCCGGCGCGTAGTCCCCGCCCATAGCGTCGACCGCGATGACCGGTTCGGCCGGCGGGGACCCGGCGGGCCGTTCGATGGTGGAGCGGCCGGTAGCGGGGGACCTGGGGCCGGGGGACCTGGGGGCGGGGGACCTGGGGGAGGTGCGCACAGTGGCAACGGGCACGGCCACACCGCGCACGGTGGCCGCGCCGACGGGGGGCTGGGCGTCGGAGGGCTGGGGGTCGGGGGACTGGGCGTTGGCTGAGCGACTGGCCCGTGCGGGCGGATCGCTCGCCTGAGCTCTGGTCGGCGGCTTCGGGGCGTCACCGCGGCCCGGCGGCACATGGCTCACGTCTTCCCCGGGCCTCTCCCTGTTACCTAATGCGGCCACCGTGAACGGCTTTCGATTCATTATCCCAAGCTGCGCCCAGGCTATGCGCGCATTCTCCCTGTACGCAGCCCGCTCCCTGCACCCAGCCCGCTCCCTGCCCCGCCCCGCCCCCCGCCCGTGGCGGGCCCGCCCGCGCAGCCTCCCCCGGCCCCACTCCCACCCGTTCCCTTGGCCTCTGCCGCCTCTGGTGTTCACTCACCGCCAATGGCTCAGAAGGTGAATGGCCCATCCAGCTCGTCCCAGCCAGCTGAACGGGCCATTCATCTGACTGAAGCGGGCGGTCTGGGAGCGGGTAGACGGTTTTCGCGGTCGAAATGTCGGAAATGTGGGTGCGAGAAGTGTGCGATGTTGCACGATTGGGGCCTACGAGACGGGTGAGAAAACCGTCACCGAAAGGTCACCGAACGCGATATTCGGCAGGCGGCTTTGCGGACTCGGCTGCGGCGCGGAGGTGGCGCGGAGGTGGACTCGGCTGTGGACTCGGCTGCGGCGCGGAGGTGGCGCGGAGGTGGACTCGGCTGTGGCGCGGCGGCGAGACGGGGGCGCGGGGGCGAGGCGGACGGGCCGCGAGTGGATTTTTGGTGACTTTCAGTGGCAAAGGAATTACCGGATCGATATAGCGGGAACTGGATCGGGACCTGAAACGTAAACGTAACAAGAGTTTGATCACCCGTGACTCACGTGAATCGGGACGTGACATCTCGGAAAATTCGGGCAGTTGGGAGCGGGATGTCCCGGACTGATCTTCCGCGCGGCGCAGCCGGTCAGCGGACGGAGGGAGAACTGGTTGACTGATATCCAGCAGGTGGTGCCGGCACCGCGAGAACTCGCGGGCAGGTTCCGGGCCTACGGCCCGCGGCACTTGGACATTCTCGCGCTGCGGGCGGGCCTCGGTGACGCCGAGCGACTCGCGATCCGTGCGGTGGCCGCTGTGCTTCCGTTCCGGACCAACTCCTACGTAGTCGAGGAGCTCATCGACTGGGACGCGGCTCCGGACGATCCCATCTACCGCCTGGTGTTCCCGCAGCCGGACATGCTGCCCCGTGCCGACATCGACCGGATGTCACGCCTAATCAGTGACGACGCGCCGGAATCGAAGATCCGCGCGGCGGCACACGAGATCCGGATGGGGCTGAACCCTCACCCGGCCGGCCAGCTTGTGCTGAACGCACCGAGCCTGGATGGCAGGCGGCTGCCTGGCCTGCAGCACAAGTACCCGGAGACGGTCCTGTTCTTCCCGAAGCAGGGCCAGACCTGCCACGCGTACTGCACGTACTGCTTCCGCTGGGCGCAGTTCGTCGACGAGCCCGACCTCAAGATGGCCACCGACCACGTTGACGCGCTTGTCGCCTACCTGCGCAAGCACCGCGAGGTGACCAGCGTGCTTATCACCGGCGGGGACCCGATGATCATGAGCGCCGCCGTGCTACGGCGGTACATCGAGCCGCTGCTCGACCCGTCGCTCGACCACCTCGAGTCGATCAGGATCGGGACCAAGTCGCTGGCGTACTGGCCGCAGCGCTACGTCACTGACGCGGACGCGGACGCCACGCTCAGGCTGTTCGCCGAGGTCGCCGAGACGGGCAAGAACCTGGCGCTGATGGCGCACTACTCTCACCCCCGTGAGCTCGAGCCGCCGATCGTCGCCCAGGCGGTCAGCAAGATCAGGTCAGCCGGCGCGGTGATCCGCACTCAGGCTCCGCTGATCCGGTCGATCAACGACACGGCGGAAACCTGGCGGTCGATGTGGCGGAGCCAGGTACGCGCAGGAATGATCCCGTACTACATGTTCGTGGAGCGCGACACGGGTCCGCGCGACTACTTCGCGGTGCCCTTGGCTCGCGCGCATGAGATCTTCCGTGACGCGTACGCCGGGGTCTCGGGGCTGTGCCGTTCGGTCCGCGGGCCATCGATGTCGGCGACGCCTGGCAAGGTGTGCGTGGACGGCACCGCGGAGGTCGCCGGCATGCGGGTATTCGTGCTGCGCATGTTGCAGGCCCGCGACCCGGCGCTTGTCGGCCGCCCGTTCTTCGCGCGCTTCGACCCGCGGGCCACCTGGCTGACCGAGCTGGAGCCCGCGTTCGCCGACAGGTTCCCGTTCGAATCCGACCCCTACCAGGTCAGCTCCGCTGAGTTGTCAGGCATATGGCCGGACGAGCTCATCGAACCCGCTGTGTGACCCGCGCTAAGCTCCGGCTATGGAGCTGAACGGAACATCTGCGATTGTCACTGGTGCGGCCAGCGGCCTGGGGGAGGCCACGGCCAGGGCGCTGGCGCGCGCCGGGGTATACGTTGTCGTCGCTGACATCAACGAGGACGGCGGTAAAGCAGTCGCCGCGGACATTGGCGGGCAGTTCGCCAAGACGGACGTGACGGATGAAGAGTCCGTCCGCGAGGCGGTGGCCGCGGCGGCGTCGGCTGGCCGGCCGTTGCGGGTGGCGGTCAGCTGCGCCGGCATCGGATGGGCCGAGCGCACGGTCAACAGGGAAGGCGCGCCGCATGGCCTGGCTACCTTCCAGAAGGTCATCGCGATCAACCTCACCGGCACGTTCAACCTCATGCGGCTGGCGGCCGCCGCCATCGCCCAGACGGAGGCAGCCGATGCCGACGGTCAGCGCGGAGTGATCATCAACACCTCGTCTGTCGCGGGCATCGAGGGCCAGACCGGTCAGCTCGCCTATTCGGCTTCGAAGGGCGGGATCATCGGGATGACGGTGCCCGCTGCGCGCGATCTTTCTGTCATCGGGGTGCGGGTGAACACGATCTGCCCGGGCGTCATCCACACGCCCATCTACAAGAGCATCGCCGGCAGTGAGCGGGATGCCGAAGAGTTCCTCGCCAGGCTGGCGGCTCCGGTGGTGTTCCCCAAGAGGCTCGGACGCCCAGACGAATTCGGGCAGCTGGTGCGCTCGCTGATCGAGAATGACTACATGAACGCGGAGGTCGTGCGCTTCGACGGCGGCATCCGGTTCCAGCCCAAGTGACACTGCCTGGCGTGGGGGTCGGATGTCGGGGATCGCTGGGTGCCTCGCGCTCGCGGAGGGGACAGGGCCGGACGCGGATTGGGTCGTCCGGGCAGCACGACGCATGGCGCATCGGGGCCCTGATGACGAAGGTGTGTTCTCCGACGGCGCGATCGCGCTAGCCGCGAAGCGGCTGGCGGTCATCGACCCCTCCGCGGCCGGGCATCAGCCCATGAGGTCTGCCGACGGCCGCTTCTGGATGGTCTTCGATGGCGAGATCTACAACTATCCGGAGCTGGCGCAGCGCCTCCGGGGGCGGGGGGTCACGCTGCGCGGCGGGTCGGATTCCGAGGTTCTGCTCGAGGCGTATGCCGCCGAGGGCAAGGACGCCCTCAGGCGGCTGCGCGGCATGTACGCGTTCGCCGTGTGGGACACACACACCAACGAGCTGTTCTGCGCTCGTGACCCGTTCGGTCTGAAGCCGCTGTACTACACCCTGGCGGAAAGCGGCAGACAGCTCCGGTTCGCCTCGGAGCGCAAGGCCCTCACCGGTCCGGGAGAGGTCTCGGTGATCGACCCCGACGCGCTGCGCCGGTATCTGTCGTTCCAGTACGTCCCGGCGCCGGCGACGATGACCCCTCCAGTGCGCCAGCTCCCGCCCGGCCATTTCCTGACCGCCAAGCCGGGCGGCCCCGTCGACGTGTTCAGGTACTGGCGGCCGGTGCTGCGCCCGGCGCGGTCGCCGTCCCCGGAGAGCCCCGAACGGATCCTCGCGGCGCTGCGCGACTCGGTCACCGCTCATTTGCGTAGCGACGTACCGGTCGGCGCGTTCCTGTCCGGCGGCGTGGACTCGTCGGCGATCTGCGCGCTCGCGGCGGAGACCCGGCCCGGCATGCTGACGTTCACCGCCGGGTTCGCCTGGTCCGGATACAGCGAGATCGAGCAGGCGCAGGAGACCGCGGAGGCGCTTGGGCTGAAGTCCGTGTCACGCGTGATCACGGCGGCGGAGTTCGCCGCCAGGCTGCCGGAGGTCATCTGGCAGCTAGACGACCCGATGGCGGACGCCGCGGCGATCCCGCTGTGGTTCGTGGCCAAGGAGGCGCGCCGGCATGTCAAGGTGGTGCTTTCTGGTGAAGGCGCGGACGAGCTCTTCGGCGGGTACGGGGTGTACTACCAGCCGAGCGTGGTCCGGGCCGCGACGCGGCTGCCCGAGTGGGGACGCTCGTCGGCGAGTGCCATGGCCGCCCGGATGTCGGCCGGACAGCGCGGCCGGGGGCTGCTAAAGCGCATCGCGACGCCGCTGCGCAGCCGGTACATCGGCAACGCCTACGTTTTCCACGCCGAAGACGTGGATCTCCTCACCCGGTACGGCGGCGGGACCGCTTACGACGTGACCGATCCGCTTTTCGACCAGGCCGCGGAGAACGGGCTGGACGACGTCGCCACCATGCAATTCATCGATCTCAACACCTGGCTTCCCGGTGACATCCTTGTCAAGGCCGATCGCGCGACGATGGCGCACGGGCTCGAGCTGCGTTCGCCGTTCCTCGACCGCGAGGTGATGGCGGTGGCCAGCCGGCTAGCACGGGCGGAGAAGACCGCCGCGGGTACGACGAAGTTCGCGCTCCGCGAGGCGATGGGGGGGCTGCTGCCGCAGGTAGCCGCGGAGCGCAGGAAGCTGGGCTTTCCCGTGCCGATCGGGCACTGGTTCCGCGGCGAGCTAGCCGGGTACGCCGAGCAGGTCATTCGCGAGGCAAGGACCGAGGAGTGGCTCGACAAGCGCGCCGTGCTTGACGTGCTGCGGCGGTTCCGCGCTCAGGATCCGGACGTGCCGTGGCGGCAGCTGTGGGCTCTCGTGGTGTTCTCGCTCTGGCACCAGATCTACGTGGAGCGGGTATTCGACCCCGTGGCGCTCGGCTGGCAGAGTTGACGACCGGAGAGGATTCTTACGGTGTCTCGGTGGCAGGCGGCAGGCTGCCGCCAGCGAGCAGTTGCTCACGGATCTTGCGGCGGCCTCGGTGTAGCCGGGACATGACCGTACCGACGGGGGTCCCCATTATCTCGGCGATCTCCCGGTAGGGGTAGCCCTCGATGTCGGCGAGGTAGACCGCGGTGCGGAACTCGTTGGGCAGCTCGCGCAGCGCCCGGAGCAGGTCGGAGTCGGTTGCCTGGTCGAGCGCCTCGGCTTCCGCCGAGCGAACCGGGGGGCCGAGCCGGTCGGCGGACATCTGCCACTCCTGCAGGTCGCCGCCGAGCGCCTGCTGCGGCTCGCGACGCCGTTTCCGGTAGACGTTGATGAACGTGGTCGTGAGGATGCGGTTCAGCCAGGCACGCAAGTTGGTGCCGGGCCGGAACTGATGGAACGCCGCGTAGGCCTTGACCGATGTCTCCTGCACAAGGTCCTCGGCGTCGGTGGGGTTACGGGTCATCCGCAGCGCAGCTGGGTACAGCTGGCTAAGCTGCGGCACGACGTCGCGCTCGAACCGGGCGCGGCTGTCCGCTGATTCCGGCGCGCTGTCTATGACGCTGCCGTCCTGATCTTGGTTCAGGCTCATTGTTGGCTCCGGGGGTCGGCACTCCTACTCATATAGACGCACGGAAGGGCCCCGACAGTCCAATCTGTGACCTAAATCACTTTAAGATATGTCGCGACATGGCGAACGTCTGGAGCGTCGGCTAGATCCAGCCGTGATACCACATGTGCCCCAGCCAGGAGAAGAGGCCGTCCAAGGAGCCCCCTGAGTAGGGGATGATCTTGCCCGCCAGGATTGGATAGAAGTACCAGAACAACAGGAGGACGGCCACGAGGTAAAAGCCGACCACGGAGGAACCAATGGCGCGGCGCATCCGGCTCGCCGTCGCGGGGCCGATGATCAGGCCCAGACAGAGCACGATGCACAGGATCATGAACGGCTCGAACTCGACCGCGTAGTAGTAGAACTTCGTCCGCGAGATGAACGGCAGCCACGTCACCCATCCGGCGGCGACGCCCAGCACGGCCACTCCGGCCCGCCAGTCGCGTCGGGTGAACCACCAGCCGAGGCAGAACAGCATCGCGGGGATCGCCACCCACCAGATGGCCGGGTTCCCGATCGCGAGCACCTCTTGCGACCACTCGGGGCCCGTGTACCCGCTCGGGCACACGTGGTAATTGGTCGGCCCTGTGTAGCACTGGTAGAAGAACGCCACCGGCCGGCTGATCACCAGCCAGCCCCACGGTTGCGACATGTAGGGATGTGTCTTGTTCAGCCCGACAGCGAACTGGACCATCTCCTTGTGGTACTCGAAGAGCGAGTACAACGCCGAGATCACGGGGGTGGTGACGCCGTTCTGCTGTCCGTAGTCGCGGTCATACCCGGTATTGGTGACCAGCCAGCCGGTCCACGTGATGGTGTAGGTGACAAGCGGGATCAAGGCGAACGTGAGCGGGAGCCATTTCCCGTCCCTGACCAGGGCGCCGCGGACGTAGTCGCGCAGGCCCACCGCGCGTCGGGCGCCCAGGTCCCACGCGATGCACAGGCCGACGAACGCGACGAGGTACCAGGCGCCGTACTGCTTGCTGGCGCACGCCAGGCCGATGAGCACGCCGGCGGCCACCCGCCACTTCCTGATCCCCAGCTGGGGACCCGCCTCGTCGCCCGGGTGCAGCACCATCGCGGTCGCCAGCCTGGCGCGGGAAACGTCCCTGTCCACGACCAGGCAGCCGAACGCCGCGAGCACGAAGAACATCAGGAAGATGTCCAGGATGCCGGTCCTGCTCAGCACGAACTCGAGTCCGTCCAGGGACAGCAGCAGCCCGGCGACACAGCCCAGCAGGGTCGACCTGGTCATGCGCCGCGCGACCCGGCACATGATGAGGATCGCCAGCGAGCCGATGAACGCGGGGGCGACTCGCCAGCCGACCGAGTTCAGCCCGTAGATCCACTCGCCCACCGCCATCAGCAGCTTGCCTACCGGCGGCTGCACCACGTACTCACCGCAGCCGGTGCCCGTGCAGGACTGGAAGATGTTGGTATGCCCGGCGATGATCAGCTGGTTCGCGTTCGATACCAGGTTCCATTCGACGCCGTGCTTGAGGATGGACCAGGCGTCCTTGGCGTAGTAGGTCTCGTCGAAGATTATGGCGCGCGGGACGGCTAGCCTGTTGAACCGGAGGAAAGCAGCGAACGCGGTGACAAGCAGCGGGCCGACCCAGCCCCACAGCCTGTCGTCTGGCATCGGTGTCATCAGCCGCGCGCGCAGCGCGGCTATCCGTGCTGTTACGTTCTCGTCACCGGGCATGGCAGGGGAGACGCCGACGGCGACCGTCTCGCCGTCCACGCTGTCCGGACGCGGACCATTAGGGCCGTCGTCCTCGGGTTCCATGGCCGGGGATCCGGCCTGAGTCGCGGTCATTGAACGCCATGCTATGTGGAGGGGGGCGTGGGTGGGGAGCCGAAGCGGAGGGGACGGTGATAACGAAGTGATGCACGCAGGTAACGGCGTTCTCACGCTGGCCGCTGTTCCTATCGGCCGGGTCGAGGACGCTCCCGCCCGGCTGGTGACGGAGCTGGAGAGCGCCGACGTCATAGCCGCGGAGGACACCCGCCGCCTGCGCCGCCTTGCGGCCACGCTGCAGGTCCGGCTGGCGGCGCGGGTGGTGTCGTACTACGACGTGATCGAGGCGCGGCGCGCAGCGGAGCTGGTGGCCGAGCTTCAGGCCGGCCAGAACGTGCTGGTGGTCACCGACGCCGGGATGCCCGGCATCAGTGACCCCGGTTACCGCCTTGTCGCCGCGGCGGCGGCGGCGGGGATCAGGGTCACCGCCGTGCCGGGACCGTCCGCGGTGACCACGGCGCTCGCCGTCTCCGGGCTGCCCACGGACAGGTTCTGTTTCGAGGGGTTCCCGCCGCGCAAGCCGGGCGAGCGGGCGCGGAGGTTCGCCGAACTGGCGGCCGATACCCGGACCCAGGTCTTCTTCGAGTCGCCGCGCAGGCTCGCCGGCACCCTCCAAGAGCTCGAGCGCTCGCACGGAGCCGACCGGGCCGCGGTCGTCTGCAGGGAGCTCACCAAGGTGCACGAGGAGATCAGGCGGGGGACGCTCGCCGAGCTCGCGTCCTGGGCGGACCCGCACAACCCCGCGCACCCGCCAGGGGCGCACGGGTCAGGAGGAGTCCGGGGCGAAATCACGCTGGTCGTGGCCGGCCTCGACCGCGCTGTCGCCAAGGCCGCTGCCCGCGACGCCGCCCGAGCGGCGCGCCGTACCGCCCGGCACGCCGCCCGCCACGGTGACCCCGCTGCCGAGATCGCGCCCGGCCAGCCCGCACCGGGCTAGCCAGCGTTGGCCGGAGGTGTCGCGCCCGAACGCGAGCGCCGCGGCCAGGCAGCCGAACGGCACCGCGGTCAGCACGTACCGCCAGTCGAACTCCGCCGTCGCCGCGGGTACCACGATCAGTGCGACCGAGCTCAGCCAGGGCAGGAGTGCCGCTCCTCCCGGGCGAGAGCGCCAGCCCAGCACGATTCCGCCAAGTCCGACCAGCAGGATCAGCCCGTACACGGTGCCGGGCAGGTAGATGTACCGCTCGTAGACGCGGATGGCGCCCGCGAACGGGTTCACTACGGCGGTCGCCGGATTACCGTGCCCGTAGTAGGCCTCGGGCGAGGGGTAGCCGCGGTACGGACCCGGCGGAATGTCCAGCGACTTATATCCGAACAGGTATTCGTCATAGGTGGCGGCGTTGGGGAAGACCGTCCTTGACCAGCTGAAGCTGCGCACCGTGTCGTCGAAGACGGTGTTGGCATACGCGAGCGGCTGCGCCTCGATGGCCTTGATCGCGAACTGCTCCGCGAGCTTGTTGACCTGCGGAGTGAACTTCGGAGCGGGGAACCTGGCGAGCGGGCTCGCGTCGGTCCAGATATAGGCCTGCGCGACCGGCCGCTGATCCGGCGGCACCGTGGTGCACAGCGGCAGCAGGTCCACGGGCAGCCGCACCTGCGAGCAGTCGGCGAACGTCATCACCCGCGAGTACAAGAAGACGCCCAGGGCTTCGTTCGTGGCGAACTCGCCGTGCTGCGCGTCGTACCAGCCCTCGTAGGCGACATAGGGGACGGCGAACGCGACCACGCACGCCGCGACCCCGGCCAGCAGGTACCGCCAGCTCGGCAAGAAACGGATCACCAGGTACACCGCGAAGACCGCAACCAGCGGGAGCCCGGTGGCCCTGACGACCGCTGACAGTCCGAGCAGCAAGCCCGCGAGCAGGCACGCCCACCACGGCGGCCGCGGCCACCACAGCACCAGCGTGACTGCCGCCATGGCCAGGAACAGGAACAGCGTGTCCGCCATGATCAGGTGCTCGAGCTGGATCTCGTACCCGTCAAACAGCACCGGCAGCGAGAACAGCACGGCGACCCACGCGGGCGTCCCGAACCGGTGCCTGGCCAGCGCGTAGATCATCACCCCGACCGCCAGCCCCATCACGTGCTGTGAGATCGTGACGAGAGCGTAACTATGGAAGGGCTCCAGCACCCGCAGGTAGACCGAGTACCCGGACGGCCGGGTCGGGTTGAGGGTCATCGTGACCGCGCTGCTCACGTACGTGAAAGAGTCGTTGAACCAGGATTGCCAGCGGTACCCGAGCTCGGCGTCCACTCGCAGCAGCACGGCCGGGACCAGCGCGACAGCGAACAGTTTGTTCTCGGCGAGCAGCCTGGCCGTCGCCCGCCGTGTCACCGCAGGCATTACCCTCAAACCCGTATCCTCTCTTTCCTGTTGGCAGAAACCAGCCGGCTAGTTCCGGAGCGACTATGCGCAGTCTCGTGTAACGGTAAACGGTGAATGGAGTCCCCGTGGAGCTGACCGTCGTCATGCCTTGCCTCAATGAGGCGGAGACCGTGGCTGCGTGCGTCACGAAGGCGGTCAGGTTCATCGCTGACAGCGGGATCACCGGTGAGGTCGTGGTCGCCGACAATGGCAGCACGGATGGCAGCCAGCGGCTCGCCGAGGAGGCGGGCGCGCGCGTGGTCCAAGTCAAAGATAAAGGTTACGGCAACGCCCTCATGGGCGGGATCGTCGCGGCCCGCGGCGAGTATGTGATCATGGGCGACGCCGACGACAGCTACGACTTCAGCAACCTGATGCCGTTCCTGGCCGAGCTCCGCGGCGGCGCCGATCTGGTGATGGGCAATAGGTTCAAGGGCGGCATCGCCCCGGGCGCGATGCCGAAACTGCACCGCTACCTGGGCAACCCGGTGCTGTCGTTCGCCGGCCGGCTGTTCTTCCGCAGCCCGATCGGGGACTTCCACTGCGGGCTGCGCGGCTTCAGGAGGGACAGCGCGCTCAGGCTGGGCCTGCAGGCGACCGGCATGGAGTTCGCCAGCGAGATGGTCGTGAAGGCCACCCTCGCGAACCAGAAAATCACCGAGGTGCCCACCACGCTGGCCAAGGACGGCCGCAGCCGCCCGCCGCACCTGCGCAGCTGGCGCGATGGCTGGCGGCACCTGCGCTTCCTGTTGCTGTTCAGCCCGCGCTGGCTGTTCTTCGCGCCGGGCCTGGTCTTGTTCGTCGCCGGCCTCGTGATCGGCGCCGTCATCGCGGCGGGCCCGCTCAAGGTTGGCGGCGTCACGTTCGACGTCGACACCCTGGTGGCGGCGAGCGCGATGGTCGTGATCGGCTTCCAGGCTGTGCTTTTCTGGCTGTTCACCCAGGTATACGCGGGTTCGGAGGGCTTCCTTCCCGAGGAGCCGAAGGTGCAGCGCCTGCTCGGCAACCTGTCCCTCGAGCGCGGCCTGCTGGCTGGCGCCGCGATCGGCCTGGCGGGCCTCGTCGGCCTTATCTTCTCGCTGACCTACTGGCAGGCGAACAAGTTCGGCCAGCTCAACTACGAGCACGCGCTGCGGCTCATGGTTCCCTCGGTGACCGCGCTCGTGGTGAGCTGCCAGGTCATCCTGGGCACGTTCTTCCTGTCCATCCTTGGCATCAAGCAGACCAGGCACACCCCGATCGGCGCCAGGGCGGAGATTAAAGCGAGCGACGAGCCAGCGACTACCCGTAGGCTTTAGTCATGTCTTCCGCCAATCCCAAGCACATTCTGGCCGCGCCGGCCTGGCCATACGCCAATGGCCCGCGGCACATCGGGCACGTATCCGGCTTCGCCCTCCCGTGCGACATGTTCAGCCGGTACCAGCGGATGGCGGGCAACAAGGTGCTGATGGTCTCGGGCACCGACGAGCACGGCACGCCGATTCAGGTGCAGGCCGACAAGGAAGGCGTGTCCGCCAGGGAGATCGCCGACCGGTACAACACGGTGATCGGCGAGGACCTCACCGCTCTCGGCATGACCTACGACCTGTTCACCAGGACCACGACGCGCAACCACTACGCCGTGGTCCAGGAGATGTTCACGACGCTGCTGCGCAACGGGTACATCTTCCCGAAGACCACGCTCGGCGCGATCTCGCCGTCTACGGGGCGTACGCTGCCGGATCGCTACATTGAGGGCACGTGCCCGATTTGCGGGTATCCGCATGCCCGCGGCGACCAGTGCGACAACTGCGGCAACCAGCTGGACCCGACCGACCTGATCAACCCGAAGTCGCGGATCAACGGCGAGACACCGCGGTTCGTCGAGCAGGAACACTACTTCCTCGACCTGCCCGCGTTCACCGAGGTTCTCGGCTCCTGGCTGCAGTCCAAATCCGGCCAATGGCGGCCGAACGTCCTGAAGTTTTCCCTGAACCTGCTCGACGACCTGCAGCCCCGAGCGATCACCCGAGACCTCGACTGGGGCGTGCCCGTGCCGCTCGACGGCTGGCGGGACCGGCCTGACAAGCGGATCTACGTCTGGTTCGACGCGGTGATCGGCTACCTGTCGGCGAGCGTCGAGTGGGCCCGCCGGTCCGGCGACCCGGAGGCTTGGCGCGCCTGGTGGAACGATCCTGGCGCCGATGCCTACTACTTCATGGGCAAGGACAACATCGTCTTCCACGCGGAGATCTGGCCGGCGATGCTTCTCGGCTACGCCGGACGGGGGGCCAAGGGCGGCACCGCGGGTCCGCTTGGCGCCCTTAACCTGCCCACCGAGGTGGTGAGCAGCGAGTACCTGACGATGGAGGGCCGCAAGTTCTCCTCCTCCCGCCAGGTGGTCATCTACGTGCGGGATTTCCTTGCCCGCTACGACGTGGACGCGCTGCGGTATTACGTGGCGATTGCCGGGCCGGAGAACCAGGACACCGACTTCACCTGGAGCGAGTTCGTCCGGCGCAACAACGACGAACTGGTCGCGACCTGGGGGAACCTGGTCAACCGCGCGGTGTCCTTCGCGGCGCGGAACATCGGTTCTATCCCGGACGCGGGCGCGCTGACCGACGCGGATCACGCGCTGCTCGACGCCTCCCGGCAGGCATTCGTTACCGTCGGCGACCATCTGTCCCGGTCGCACTTCAAGTTCGCGATCACCGACGCGATGCGCACCGTAGCCGAGGCCAACAAGTACTTCTCCGAGCAGGCGCCGTGGAAACTGCGTGAGTCCGATCCCGCGCGGATGCGGACGATCCTGCACGTCGCCTTGCAGGCGGTGGACGACGCGAAGACGCTGCTCACCCCGTTCCTGCCGCGGTCGTCGCAGGCCGTCCACGAGATGCTCGGCGGCAGCGGCGAGTGGTCGGGCCAGCCGCGGCTCGAAGTGGTCGACGAGGACGACGCGCCGTCCTACCCGGTGATTACGGGCTCATACGACACGTCGGTCCGCTGGGCGTCGCGTCCGGTTGCGGCCGGTGCGCCGCTGTCCGTCCCCGCCCCGCTGTTCACGAAGCTGGACACCTCGGTGGTTGACGAGGAACTGCGCCGGCTCGAAGGCGATTAGCCCGAACGGGAGCGTGGTGACTCCTTCGCGCCACCCTGATTCCGGCGAGGTGGCCCTCCCCGCGCCGGGTGCGTTCGACGCCCATACCCACATGGACATCATGGGCCTGCCGGTCGACGGTGTGCTCGCGGCGGCGCATGCCGTCGGCATCGGCCGCGTGGTCAACGTGGGCTGCGATCCGCCGTCGTCTCGCTGGTCGGTGTCGTGCGCCGCAGAATACGACAGCGTGTACGCGGCGGTGGCGATCCACCCCAACGAGACCGCCGGGTTGGACGCTAGACGTGACCAGGTGCTCGCCGAAATCGAGGCCATGGCGGAATCGCCGAAGGTCGTGGCGATCGGCGAGACCGGGCTTGATTACTACCGGGACTGGTCGCCGCCGCCGGTACAGCGGGACTGGTTCCGCGCGCACATCGCGATCGCGAAGCGGACCGGGAAGGCGCTGATGATCCACGACCGCGAGGCGCACGACGACATTGTGGAGATCCTCGATGAGACGGGTCCCTGGCCGCCCTGCAGCGTGATCTTTCACTGCTTTTCCGGTGACGCGCGGATGGCGGCGCGGTGCGCGGAGGCCGGCTACGTGATGAGCTTCGCCGGCAACGTTACGTTCAAGAACGCGGAACCGCTGCGCGAAGCGGCGCGGGCGGCCCCGGCGGAGCTGATCCTCGCGGAGACCGACGCGCCGTACCTCACGCCGGTCCCGCATCGCGGCAAGCCGAACTCCCCGGCGATGACCGCCTACACGATCCGCTTCCTAGCGGCCCTGAAGAACCTGGACGTCCCCGACCTGTGCGACCGCCTCCAGACCACCGGCGCCCGCGTGTTCGGCTGGTGAGCCGCTTGACCGCAGTTGGCATGTTGGCGTTGGGGTGAGGCTCCTCGGGGCGGGTGAGGTCCGTCAGATCGCGCGGCGACTCGGGGTTCGACCGACCAAGCGGCTCGGGCAGAACTTCGTGGTCGAACCGGGCACCGTGCGCCAGATCGCGGCGCTCGCGGCGCCGCGATCGGGCGATGTGGTGCTGGAGGTGGGGCCGGGACTGGGCTCGTTGACGCTCGCGCTGCTCGAAGCCATGGCCGAGACGGACGCCCGGCTGATCGCGGTGGAGATCGACCCGGTGCTCGCGGCGGAGCTGCCGCGGACGATCGCGGACCGGGCACCGGGGCTCGCGGACCGGGTAGAGGTGCTCGCCGCGGACGCGCTGAGGGTCAACGCCCTGCCGTTGGCGCCCACCCTGCTCGCGGCTAACTTGCCGTACAACGTGGCTGTTCCCGTGGTCTTGCACCTGCTCGCGGTGTTTCCGTCGCTGACGCGCGGCGTCATCATGGTGCAGGCGGAGGTCGCGGACCGGATGTCCGCGGGCCCGGGCAGCCGGGTGTACGGCGTGCCGTCGGCCAAGCTGGCCTGGTACGCGAGCGCGCGGCCGGCCGGGACGGTGCCGCGCAGCGTGTTCTGGCCGGTGCCGAACGTGGACTCCAAGCTGGTCGTGTTCGCCCGGCACGACAGGCCGCCGACGACCGCGAGCCGCGAGGAGGTGTTCGCGGTGATCGACGCGGCGTTCGGACAGCGGCGCAAGACCCTGCGGGCCGCGCTCGCCGCCTGGGCGGGCTCGCCCGCCGCGGCGGAGACCCTGCTCAGGAAGGCGCTCGTCGCCCCGAACGCGCGCGGCGAGGAACTCGGGATCGGCGAGTTCGCCGCCGTCGCCGCCGCACTCCCCCCGGGGGACGAACCTCTCTCATGGGGGGCTCCCCGCCCCCCATCTCCCCCGGCCCCGGTGACCCCCCGTCTGGGGGGACCGCCCGTCTCCCCCGCCCCCCCTGGCCCGGATAAGGTGGAGGAATCGTGACGACAGTTACCGTGCAGGTGCCCGCGAAGATCAACCTGCAGCTCGCGGTGGGGCCGCTGCGACCTGACGGCTATCACGACCTGGTGACCGTCTTCCACGCGGTCTCGCTGTTCGACCAGGTGACGGTCGCGGCCGCCGAGGCGGACAGCGTCGTGGTCAGCGGCGAGGGCGCCGGGCAGGTGCCCGCGGACGGCGACAACCTGGCGCTGCGCGCGGTGCGCGCACTACGCGCCGCGATCCAGCCTGGTGCTGGCCGGCGTGCCGTCGCGGACGGCCAGCCGGGAGTGGCGGTCACGATCCGCAAGAAGATTCCCGTCGCCGCCGGGCTGGCCGGGGGCAGCGCGAACGCGGCCGCGGCGCTTGTCGCCTGTAACGACCTGTGGCGCGCCGGGCTGTCGCAGCAGGACCTGTGCGAGGTGGCCGGCACGGTCGGCAGCGACGTGGCGTTCGCGGTGCTCGGCGGGACCGCGGTCGGCCGGGGCCGGGGGGAGCGGCTCACGCCGGCGCTGGTGTCGCCGGCGAGGTACCACTGGGTCCTCGCGTTCGCCGACGGTGAGCTGTCCACGCCCGCGGTGTACGGCGCGCTCGACCGGCTGCGCGGCAGCGATCCGGTGCGGGCGCCGGAGCTGAGCGCCGAGCTGATGAGCGCGCTGCGTGCCGGTGACCCGGGGCGGCTCGGCCAGGCGCTCAGCAATGATCTCCAGGCGCCCGCGATCTCGATGTTCCCCGCGCTGCGCAAGACCCTCGCGGCGGGCAGCGAGCTAGGCGCACTTGGCGCCCTGGTCTCCGGGTCCGGCCCGACGTGCTTGTTCCTCGCCCGGGGCGCCACGCACGCGACGGACCTGGCGGTGGCGCTGTCCGGTGCCGGCGTCTGCCGGTCGGTGGCCAGGGCGGCGGGCCCGGCTTCCGGCGCCGCCGTGATCGAACGATGAACCTGATCAGCCTGGAGAAGGCGACGAAGGCGTACGGCCCTCGGGTGCTCCTCGACGACGTCTCGCTCGGGATCGACGAGCGGGACCGGATCGGCATCGTGGGAAGCAACGGCGCGGGCAAGTCGACGCTGCTGGCCCTGCTCGGCGGACTGGACGAGCCCGACACGGGGCGGGTGGCCAGGATCTCGGGCCTGCGGGTGGGCTACCTGCCGCAAAGCGATCAGCCGTCCGGGGTGGTCGGCCAGATCGCGTTCGGCGACCAGTACGGCGGCGGGGCGTGGGAACGGGAACCACGGGCCCGTTCCGTAGCCGCGGAACTTCTCTTTGGCATCAGCCTGGAATCGGACGTGACGCGGTTGTCCGGCGGGGAGCGGCGGCGGGTCGCGCTGGCGGCGCTGCTGGCCGTCGAACGCGACGTCCTGCTGCTCGACGAGCCCACCAACCACCTGGACATCGACGCTATCGACTGGCTGGGCCGCCACCTGCGAGACCGCGGCTGCGCGGTGGTCGTGGTCAGCCACGACCGCTGGCTGCTCGACACCGCCTGTGACCACATGTGGGAGGTGGCCGACGGGCACGTCTACCAGACCGAAGGCGGGTACTCAGCGTACGTGCTCGCCGAAGCGGAGCGGCAGCGCACGGCCGAGGCGGACGAGCAGCGGCGGCGTAACCTGGCCCGCAAGGAGCTCGCGTGGCTGCGCCGTGGCCCGCAGGCCCGCGGCACCAAGCCGAAGTTCCGGGTGCAGGAGGCCACCGCGCTGATCGCCGCCGAGCCGCCTGCCAGGGACGGCGCGGAGCTGACCAGGCTGGCGACCGCCCGGCTGGGCAAGACCGTCCTGGAGCTCGAGGATGTGACTGTCACCGTCGGTTTGAACGGGGGGTGCGGGGGGTCGTCCCCCTGCGGCGAGCATGTCGCGGACCGGACGTTGCTCGACGACGTGACCTGGCGGCTCGGGCCCGGAGACCGGGTCGGGATCGTCGGCGTCAACGGGGCGGGCAAGACGTCGCTGCTGCGGCTGCTCGCCGGTGAAACAGTCGACGGCGTGACGGTCGCCGGCCACGTGGTGCGCGGCAAGACCGTCCGGGTGGCCCACTTGTCGCAGGAGCTCACCGAGCTCGACCCGGCAAAACGAGCCCGCGAGGCGGTCGAGGAGATCCAGCTTCGGATCCAGGTCGGCAAGCGCGAGCTGTCGGCGGGTCAGCTGCTCGAGCGGCTGGGCTTCTACGGTGACAGGCAATGGACGCCGGTCGGTGACCTGTCCGGCGGCGAGCGGCGGCGCCTGCAAATGCTGCGGCTGCTGATGACCGAGCCCAACGTGCTGCTGCTCGACGAGCCCACCAACGACCTCGACATCGAGATGCTGACCGAATTCGAGGACCTCCTCGACGGCTGGCCGGGCACACTGGTCGTGGTCAGCCACGACAGGTACTTCCTTGAGCGGGTCACCGACGGGGTGGACGCGCTCCTCGGCGACGGCAAGATAGCCTTCCTGCCTCGCGGCGTGGACGAGTACCTGGAACGGGTCCGGGCGCGCCGGGCGGCCCGGCCCGCCGGACGAGCCGAGGGTCCCCGGCCGGTCTCGGCGTCCGCCGCCGAGCGTGCTGGCCGCAAGGAACTGCAGCGCCTGGAGCGGCAGATCGATCGCGCCGCCGACCGCGAGACCGCGCTGAACGAAGAGCTCGCCGCGAACGCCACGGACTACGAGAAGCTGACCGAGCTCGGCGCCCAGCTGCGCGTCCTCCAGGCCGAGAAGGCGGGCCTGGAGGAGCGCTGGCTGGAGGTAGCTAGCTCGCTCGAGGGCTGAGCTACGCCTTGAAGCCGGCCTTCTTCAGCGTGGCCAAGAAGGTCGAGGACATGGCCCCGTAGCCTTGCTTAGTGCCGTGCTCGTTCGGGCCGACTGGGCGTGGCGCGCACTCCCATGTCCACTTGCAGATCACGGCCACGTCCTTGGGCAGCTTCCCGTGGTGCGGCACGGTCACGAACTGGGTGTCGTCCGTGGTGTCGAACGAGGTGAACGTGTCGGCGACCAGTGCGCCAAGCTTTTCGTATACGCCTGTGAGGATCTCGCCGAATACGCCCGCCACCGCGATGCTGGCCTTGGCGAACGTCTGGCCTGACTTTCCGGTCAGCCATTCCGCGAGCTCGGGGTCGTAGTAGGTCATCCCGACGATCGTCGCTGTGGGGGCGGCGGCGCGCAGCGTCTCGAGCGTCGTGGCCAGGTTCGTCTCGATGGCCGCGAAGACCGGCGGCAGGCAGTTTTCGATCTTGGTGATCGTGCCGAGGGCGATGCACCCGTTCAGGTCGTTCGCTCCGATGTCCAGCGTGATGAGCGTGACGTGGCCGCTGTGCGCTTTCAGGAAATCGACCGCGGCGGTGAGCTGGTTGCCTTTGCGCGCGGTTAGCGAATACCGGTCGTCGCCCTTATATCCGCAGATCCCGCCCTTGTTCATGGTGGCCGAAGTCTCGCCTGGGCAGCCGAGCTTGTAAAACTTCAGGTTGGCGTCGGTGCTATGGAGCGTGGCGTAGAGCTGATCAGCGTAGCCCTGGCTGGTTGGGAGGGTGACGCCCTTCGCGTTCGGCTGGTCACCGACGGACAGTGAGTCGCCCACTGCGAGGTAGTAGCTGGCTTGAGTGGTGCTCGGCTGCTGGGCCGCGGCCGCGGGCAACGCGGCGGCGGTGACAGCGGTGGATAGGGCAAGCGCCGCGGCCGCCGCCGCGGCGCCGATCGCATGGGCCAAACGGGGCATGCAGGACCCTCCTCGTTGAGGAAAACACGGGGGTGCGCGAATGTGACTCGGATCATGTTGCTTGCCGGATGTTAACGCGCCGTTAGGTGCTGATGTAAGGGCCTTGTAAGACCTTGTTGCGATGCATGCGAGTTGTGGCGTTGTCGGTCGGGTTCGGCGGTTAGCCTCGCTGCTGCCTGCCGTCCGCGTCGAACGGGGCTAGCAGCGTGCGGAGCAGGTCGGCTAGCTGCTGACGCTGGTCCTGGCCAAGCCCGGCGAGCAGGGCCTGCTCGCGATCGAGCAGGTCGGTGAGCGCCGCGTCCACCACCGTCTGGCCGCGCTCGGAGAGGGTCACGAGCACGCCCCGCCGGTCCCGCGGGTCCGGCTCCCGCCGTACCAGGCCCGCCGCCGCGAGGCGGTCAATCCTGTTGGTCATGGTGCCCGAGGTGACCAGGGTGGCGCGCAGCAGCGTGCCCGGGGTCAGCTGGAACGGTGGCCCCGCCCGGCGCAGCGCGGACAGCACGTCGAACTCCCACGCCTCCAGGTCGTGCGCGGCGAACGCGCCGCGGCGGGCTATGTCCAGGTGCCTGGCGAGCCGGGACACGCGGCTGAGCACCTGCAGCGGTGCCACGTCCAGGTCTGGCCGCTGCACCCGCCAGTGGGCCACGAGTTCGTCGACCTCGTCGGAGAGCTGACGCATGAGAAACAGCATATCTCTTGACGTCAAGATGCTTGATAGATATCTTGACGTCAAGATGCTTGGCCCGGCAGGATGAGCCGGCACTAGAGAAGGGACACCCGTCATGTGGGACGCGGCGCAGTACCTTCGGTTCGGCGGCGAGCGAGCGCGGCCGTTCTTCGATTTGCTCGCGCAGGTCGGCGCGGAGAGCCCGCGGTACGTGGCGGACCTCGGATGCGGCCCGGGTAATCTCACCGCGGTGCTGGCGCAGCGCTGGCCGCGAGCGCGGGTGGTCGGCGTGGACAGCTCACCGGAGATGATCGCTGCCGCCCGCGGCGATCACCATATCGGCGAGCGGGTCGGCTTTTCCGTCGGCGACGTGCGGGACTGGGCGCCGGACACGGCGCCCGACGTGGTGATCTGCAACGCCGTGCTGCAGTGGGTGCCCGACCACCAGGACCTGCTGGTCCGCTGGGCGGACATGCTGGCGCCCGGTGGCTGGCTCGCCTTCCAGCTTCCCGGCAACTTCGACCAGCCGAGCCACGCGATCGTGCGGGAGATGGCCGCCTCCCCGAAGTGGCGCGACGCGCTGCGGAACGCCGAACTCAACCGCCAGGGCGGCGATCCGCAGGAGTACGCCGCGCTGCTCGCCAGGCCGGGCTACGAGGTCAACGCGTGGGAGACCAGCTACGTGCACATCCTCCAGGGGGAGAATCCCGTGCTCGAGTGGACCAGGGGCACCACGCTGCGGCCGGTGCTGTCCGCGCTCGACGGGGACCAGGCCGGCGCCTTTCTCGACGAGTACGCGGAACGGCTGCGGCAGGTGTACGACCCCGGTCCGTTCGGAACAATGTTCCCGTTCCGTCGCGTGTTCACGGTGCTGCACCGCCGCTCCGGCCTCAGCCTCAACTAATGCGACTATTCCTATTGAATTACTAGAGAAGCTGTGCCATCATCCTCTGGTGAGCCAAGGAAGCGCTACTGACCAGCGGATTCTCAGCCCTGCTCAGCTCGCCGCGCAGGTGCGGCGGCTGACTGCGACCCCGGCGGAGTGGGTGACGCGGGTGCGTCTAGACGCGGAAGGGCGCTGGTATGAACGGATACAGGCCGGCGACGGCTGGGAGGTGTGGCTGATCAGCTGGCTACCCGGACAATCGACGGGGTTTCATGACCACGGGAGCTCGGCGGGGGCGTTCGGCGTGGTGTGGGGCGCTCTCGACGAGTGCGTGCCGCGGGAGGGGAACGGCACTCTCGTGAGTCGGCTGGGTTCCGGCGAGGTCCGCGCGTTCGGCCCGCACTATGTGCATGACGTGCGGAACTGTGCGGATGGCTCGGTCGCCGTCAGCGTGCATGCCTATTCGCCGCCGCTCTCGTCGATGACGAGGTACGACCTGACGCCGAGCGGCCTGGCATTGGCCGGTACCGAGGGAGAGGACGACTGGTGACGGCTAGGCCAGCGGGGGCGCAGTCGATCGACGAGATCCTGGCGTTCGCGCGTGCCCGGCTGGTTCGGGTGGGGCCGCAGGCGGCCTTCGGTGAATGGAGTGACGGAGCGACGCTTGTCGACATCCGGCCAGCCGCCCAGCGCGCGGACCAGGGCGAGATTCCTGGGTCGCTGGTGGTCGAGCGGAACCACCTGGAGTGGCGGCTCGACCCGGTCAGCGAGGCGCGGCTGCCGTGGGTCAGCGGCTACGACGCGCGGCTGATCGTCTTCTGTTCCGAGGGCTACACCTCGAGCCTGGCGGCGGCCGCCTTGCATGATCTCGGGCTGGCCCGGGCCACCGACGTGATCGGCGGATTCGCCGCCTGGGCGGGGGCGGGGCTGCCAACGGCGCGGGCGGCGGAGCGGACCGTCACGCTCGCGCCGGGGGCGGCCCCGGCCTGGACGCCGTAGGAGGCAGCCCTCAGGCCTTCGCGTCGAGCTGGGACAGGCCGTTCCAGGCCAGGTCGATCATGTTCGCGGCGACCTGCTCGAGCTTGGGCTTGCGCGCGTCCAGCCACCACTGGCCGGTGAACGCGACCATGCCCACGAGCATCTGGGAGTACATCGGCGCCAGCCGGGGATCCCGGCCGCGGGACTTGAGGAAGTCGGCCATGATGTATTCCACCTGGCCGGCGATGTCGGACAGCAGCGTGCCGAACGTGCCGCTGCCCGAGCCGGGGTTAGAGTCTCGCACCAGGATGCGGAAGCCGTCGGCGTTGTCCTCGATATACCTGAGCAACTTGACGGCGGCGGCCTCGAACTTGGGCCGGGAGTGGTCGCCCTCGAACAGCATGGTGGTCATCGTCGTCAGCCGTTCCACCTCACGGTCGACCACCACCGCGTACAGGCCTTCCTTGCCGCCGAAGTGCTCGTACACCACGGGCTTCGAGACACCGGCCTGGGCGGCTATCTCCTCGATCGAGGTGCCCTCGAACCCCCGTTCCGCGAAGAGGCGGCGCCCGATGTCCAGCAACTGCTGCCGGCGCTCCTGCCCGGTCATGCGCTTTCTGCTGGCTCTCGGGGATTCGGTCACCGGAACATCATGACGTTATGCGGCCGCCCTGTCAGTCGCGTTTTCCGTTTTGTCCGTCTTGCCCGTCTTGTCGGTCCTGGCGGCCTGGTCGCGGATGGTCATCCCGCCCAGGCTCCGCCTCGAGGTCGCGGGACGCTTGCCGCGCAGCCGCGCCTCGTCTGGCCAGCGCACGTCGTAAGCCCAGCCGAGCTTCTCGAAGGCCCAGATCACCCGGGCACTCTGGTCGATCTGGCCCTTCAGCGCGCCGTGCCTGGCGCAGGTCGGGTCCGCGTGGTGCAGGTTGTGCCAGGACTCGCCGAACGAAGCGATAGCCAGCCACGAGACGTTGCGCGACCGGTCCCTAGCGTCCCAGTCCTTGGTGCCGAAGGTGTGGCAGATCGAGTTGATCGACCAGGTGACGTGGTGCAGCAGCGTGATCCGCACCAGGCTGGCCCAGAAGAACGCGGTGATCGCGCCGTGCCAGGACATCCCCCACAGGCCGCCGATCAGCGCGGGGAGCAGCAGCGACACCGCGACAAGCCAGATGAAGGCGTCGTCCACCCTCCTGATCTTCTTGTCGGCGAGCAGGTCGGGGGAGAACCTCTCCTGCGAGGTCTGGTTCGGGTCGAACAGCCACAGCAAGTGCGCGTGAAGCAGGCCCTTGGCCAGCGCCTTCGTGTTGTCGCCGTACCGCCAGGGCGAGTGCGGGTCACCTTCCTTGTCGCTGTACTTGTGGTGCCGCCTGTGATCGGACACCCAGGTGATGACCGGCCCCTCCATCGCCATGCTGCCCGCGATCGCCATCGCGACCCGCAGCCATGGCTTGGCCTTGAACGAGAGGTGAGTGAAGTACCTGTGGTAGCCCACCGTCACGCCGAGTCCGGAGATCCAGTAGAAGACCGCGGCGATCGCGATGTCGTGCCAGCCGAGGCCCCAGCCCCAGGCAAACGGAATCGCCGCGACGAGCGCCGCCGTCGGGATGAACACGAATAGGCCGACGAGGACGCGCTGAGCCGTGCTCATCTGCTCGTCGTCGAGGTCCGACAGCGCGGTGCGAACGGGCGGCGTGACGCCGCCGCCAGGCCGTGCGGCGACGGTCGTGGCGCCGCCGATGCCGTTCGTGTCGTGTGCGCCGGAAGTCGGTGACATGACGCTCCTATGGGTATCTTGCCGGGCGGCCGAAGCCGTTTACGCTTACGTAACCGTAGCCTACGTCACCGTAGGTTGTGCAAGGCTTCAAAATGAATTCTTGCGAATCGGAGCATGAATCCCGTATGCGCCGCCTCGTCACCGTCTCACTATCTGAGACGCATCTGCGCGTCATCTACGCCGTCGCGACCGCCATCGCATGCCGCTGCTCCTGCTCGACCCACTGCCCCGCGCTTCATGCTTTATACCTGGGTGAAGGAGTTGGGATGGCCAGGCATCCTGAGCGAGCGGGCAGTTCCGGGTAAAATCTGTGGCGGGCCATCCCGGATCGTCTAACCAGGCAAGACAACGGACTTTGGATCCGTCAATGAAGGTTCAAATCCTTCTCCGGGAGCCAGCCAAGCTAACGGGAGGGGTCGCGGCGGGGGCGGGTCATGCCAAGCATGATCTGGCCGTAGCCGGTGTCCTCGTCCTCGTCGTCGTCCAGCAGGTTCGCTACCGACTCCAGGTTGACGTCGCCGACGTGGCCGCCTGGAGTCCCCTTGGACAGGGCCTCGACCCTGGCGGCCTCCTGCTCGGCGACGGCACGTTGCGTGGCGGCCTGTCGGGCGGCGGCCTGCTGCGTGGCAGTGTGCTCCGCCGCGGCCTGCTGCGCGCCGGCCAGCAAGTGCGGTTTGACCCACATGAAGAAGCTGACCCACGCCGACGCGGTCGAGGCGGACCAGTCGCTGTCGCTGAGGTAGTGCACCGTCTGGACGAGTGCGTGGGCGGCGTTCACGTACAGCGCGTCCGAGTGGCCCTCCACCCAGTTCTGCGCGCCGACCTTGCGCAGTGTGTCCGCGATCACGCCCAACGGCTGGTCGCTCAGCGCGACCCACAGCAGCGACCGCACCAATCGTTCACAGAACCCCCAGACATCGGGAGCCAGAGCTTCGGCCCGGTCCGGGGTTAGCCTCGTGACGTCGTGGTGCAGCTCTTGAATGAACACGTCCTCGGTCTGGGCCAGCCGCCCCGCTGACTGGCGGATAAGCGGCCAGATTCCCGGATCCATGCCTAGCGGATGCGGCGCCTGCTGCTGCTGCCCTGGGTGCGGATGGGGCGGCTGTGGCTGCTGAGCGGCTCGTGCCGAGCCAAAGCTCAGGTTGCTCGCCATGTGGGGTTCCCCCTTCCGTCTTACCCCGTATGCGGCATAACTGTGCGAAAGCCTCCGTCAGGAACGACCGCCTCGCTCGGCGCCTACACCGGTAAGCGCCCGCACCTGCATCCGGGCGAAGCGACCCGAGTCCGCGGGCTGCCGGTCGGTCACCGTGCCGAGCCAGCCGAGGAAGAACGCCAGCGGGATGGCCACGATCCCGGGATTGTTCAGCGGGAAAAATGCGAAGTTGATGTGGGGATTGGTAATCAGCGAGGAGCTCGTACCTCCCAGCGGCTTGGCCTGGCCCGAGAACACCGGAGAGAAGATGATCAGGACCACAGAGCTGATGAGACCGCCATAGATGCTCCACAGCGCGCCGCGGGCGGTGAACCGCGGCCAGAACAGCGAGTACAGGATCGACGGCAGATTCGCCGCCGCCGCGATCGCGAATGCCAGTCCCACGAGGAACGCGACGTTTATGCCCTTCGCGGAGATCCCGCCGATCACCGCGACGATCCCCACCACCACCGCGGTGATCCGCGCCACTCGGACCTCGTCGGCCGGCTCGGCCTCCCCGCGGCGGAGCACGCTGGCGTAGACGTCGTGGGCGAAAGAGGCGCTCGCGGTGATGGTCAGGCCGGCCACCACGGCCAGGATGGTGGCGAACGCGACCGCCGCCATGATGCCGAGAAGCAGCGTCCCGCCTAGCTTGTCGGCGAGCAGGGGGACAGCGGAGTTACTCCCGCCAGGTGCGGCGAGAATGTGCTTGTCTCCCACGAGCCACATCGCGCCGAAGCCGAGCACGAACGTGCACAGGTAGAACAGCCCGACAAACCAGATCGTCCAGGTGACGCTCCGGCGCGCCTCCCGCGCGTTCGGCACGGTATACAGCCGCATGAGGACGTGCGGCAGGCCGGCGGTGCCGAGCACGAGCGCGAGCGCGAGCGAGATGAAGTCGAACTTGGTGACCGTGTTCACCCCGTATTCGAGGCCGGGGCTGAGCACCGCGCTGCCAGACCGGCTAGATTGCGCGGCGTGGTGCAGCAGGGCGGGAAGGCTGAACCCGGCCTTGGACAGCACCCAGAAAGTGGTCACTACGGTACCGGCCGCGAGGATCGTGGCCTTGACGATCTGCACCCATGTGGTGCCCTTCATGCCGCCGATGAGCACGTAGAAGATCATGATGACGCCGACCGCGGCGACGACGACATCCTGGCCGGCTGAGGTAGTCACGCCAAGCAGCAGGCTCACCAGCGCGCCGGCGCCGGCCATCTGGGCGAGCAGGTAGAACAGGCAGACCGTCAGGGTAGACAGGGCCGCGGCGGCACGCACTGGGGGCGCCTTCAGCCGGAGATCAAGCACGTCGGCCATCGTGTACCTGCCGGTGTTCCTGAACGGCTCGGAGACGAGCAGCAGCACCACCAGCCAGCCGACTATGAAGCCGATCGAGTAGAGGATGCCGTCGTACCCGTATATCGCGATGATGCCTGGGGTGCCAAGGAACGTGGCGGCCGACAGGTAGTCACCACCGGTCGCGATGCCGTTCTGCAGGCCGGTAAAGGTCCGTCCGCCGGCGTAGTAGTCGGTAGTCGAGCGGTTCTTCCTGGCGACGCTGACGGCGATGACCAGGGTTACCACGACGAAAAAGGCGAAGATGGTGAAGTTGAGCGCGGGCGTGCCGACGGCGGCGGACGCGAGCGTGCCCGTGGCGGCTAGACCGGTCACCGGCCGCGTCCTCCTTCCAGGCGCTGCCGCAGCCGGTCAGACAGCGGGTCGAGCCTGCGCCGCGCCCATAGGCGGTAACTCGCGGCGATCGCGAACGTCGAGGCGAACTGCAGGACACCGAAGCACAGCCCAACGTTGATGTCGCCGAACACGTGGATCCGCATGAAGCCAGGCGCGAACACGGCGATGATGACGAAAAGGAAGTACCAGAAGATGAACAACACGCAGGCCGGCACGATGAACGACCCGAAGCGCCGCCGGAGAGTCCAGAAATCCCTGCTAGCGCGGACAGCTTCATAACCACTACCGCCCGGCCGGGCCGTCTGGGCGGCGGCCGGGCTGCTGACGCCCCCCCGTTGGGGTTGGGTAGGAACCATGCCGCGTTCCTCTCTCCGGTGTCTGCGGTATATCAGGCTTTCTGATGCCATAGACGTTTTGTAGGGAAAAATGGAACAGGGTAGGGATTTTGGGCAATCCTGGTTGCGAGTGTTGCCCTTCAGCGGGTGGTGGGAGGCGTTCAGGGCCCCGTGCGAGGCCCTTGACGAGGCGGCGCCCGCCCGCCAGCGTCAGCGTCAGCGTTGGCAGAGGCGGACTGTAGAGCGGCGACGTGGTGGGTTAAGGTTAGTTGAGCGCAAGCAAGTTATTCGTTGAGAACTCGGGAGCAGGGGGGCATATGGCGGGCGCATCCGCGACGGCTGGTCGGACGCTTGGGCCGCATTACAAGTGGCTCGCGCTGTCCAACACCACGCTTGGTGTGCTGATGGCGACGATCAACCAGTCGATCGTGCTCATCGCGCTGCCCGATGTCTTTCGCGGGATCGGGCTGAACCCACTGAGCCCCGGGAACACCAGCTACCTGCTGTGGATGTTCATGGGGTTCATGGTCGTGTCCGCCGTCCTTGTGGTGTCGTTCGGCCGCCTCGGCGACATGTTCGGCCGGGTCCGGATGTACAACATGGGCTTCGCGGTGTTCAGCATCGGCTCGATCTTCCTGACCGTGACATGGATGCACGGCACGGCCGCCGCGCTCTGGCTGATTATCTGGCGGGTGGTGCAGGGCATCGGCGGCGCGTTCCTGTTCGCTAACTCGACCGCGATCCTCACCGACGCGTTCCCGGCCAACAAGCGCGGCACGGCGCTCGGACTGAACTCCATCGCGGCCATCGCCGGGTCGTTCATCGGGCTGATCCTGGGCGGCGTGCTCGCCCCGGTGAACTGGCACCTGATCTTCCTCGTCTCGGCGCCGATCGGCGTGTTCGGGACCGTGTGGGCGTATTTCATGCTGCACGACATCGGCATCCGCAAGCCGGCGCGGATGGACTGGTGGGGCAACGTCTTGTTTGGCGGCGGCCTGATCGCGCTGCTTGTCGGCATCACCTACGGCCTGCTGCCGTACGGCGGCCACCCGATGGGGTGGACGAACCCATGGGTGCTGACCGCGATGTTCGGCGGGATCGCGCTGCTGGTCATCTTCGTCTACGTCGAGACCAAGGTCGCCGAGCCGCTGTTCAACATCTCGCTGTTCAAGATCCGCGCCTTCGCGGCGGGCAATATCGCGAACCTCGCGATGGCGCTGAGCCGCGGCGGCATGCAGTTCATGCTGATCATCTGGCTGCAGGGCATCTGGCTGCCGCTGCACGGCTATAGCTTCAGCCAGACCCCGCTGTGGGCTGGCATCTACCTTGTCCCGCTGACGCTCGGCTTCCTGCTGTCCGCGCCGCTGTCTGGCATCCTGTCGGACAAGTTCGGCGCCAAGGCGTTCACCGTCGGCGGGGCGCTGCTGACGGCGGCCAGCTTCCTGGCCCTGTTGTTCTTGCCGGTGAACTTCCATTACTGGCTGTTCGCGCTGCTCGTCTTGTTCAACGGCTTCGGAACCGGCCTGTTCGTATCGCCGAACCGCGCCGAGATGATGAACTCGGTGCCCGCCAACCAGCGTGGCGCCGCGGGCGGCATGATCGCCACGTTCATGAACTCGGCCTCGGTGCTCTCGATTGGCATCTTCTTCTCGCTGATGGTGGCCGGCCTGTCCAGGACCCTGCCGTCGAGCCTGTTCCACGGGCTGACCGCGCAGGGCGTCCCCGCCGCCGCGGCCGGGACCATCTCGCACCTGCCGCCGATCGGCGTGCTGTTCGCCGCGTTCCTCGGCTACAACCCGGTACAGCAGCTGCTCGGACCGCTGCTTTCGCACCTGAACCCGGCGCATGCCGCGTACCTCATCGGCCGTCAGTTCTTCCCGAGCCTGATCACCGGCCCGTTCCACGACGGGATCGGCGTCGCCTTCGGCTTCGCGATCGCTGTCTGCCTGATCGCCGCCATCGCCTCCTCGATGACCCGGCTGCGCAAGTCGCCGCCCGCGGAGCACGAGTCGCTCGGGTCCGAGCTGGCCGCGGTGGCCGCGGAAGGCGGCGGTATCGAGCCGAGCGAGCTGGTCGTGCCTGACATCGTTAGGGACGCGACGGAACGTGCCGACAAGCCCGGCCGGGCTGGCTAGGCTGGTTTGGGTGGGTTGGGGGCGTGCCGGGAGGCATAACAGCTCCTGATACGGGCGCTGTTGACCTCTTCCGTCACGCCTGTCTCCCACTTTCGGGCTACGGGACGGTATCCTGCGGGTGAGGAGCGGGTAAACAGATTTGGTCCTTGCTCCGTTGGGTGGGTTCCCGGGAATGATTGCCCTGGAAATGTTGGACGCGATACCCGAGGAGACCGTTGCTCGTGAGCGAAAGTCGCCCGGCCGCAGTCATGATCCTCGCCGCGGGCGAGGGCACTCGCATGAAGTCACGGATACCCAAGGTGCTGCACTCACTGTGCGGCCGGACCATGCTCGGGCATGCCATGGCGGCCGCCCGCGAGCTTGACCCGCAGCAGCTTGTGGTCGTCGTCGGCCACGCCAGAGACGAGGTGAGCGACGAGGTCGGCAAGCAGCAGCCGCAGGCACGCGTCGTCGTTCAGGAGGAGCAACTCGGTACCGGCCACGCGGTGCGGATGGTCACCGAGGCGCTCGGCGTCCTGCCCGGTACGGTGCTCGTGACGTATGCCGACATGCCGCTGCTGCGCGGGGAAACGCTGCGTGAACTCACCAGCCGGCACCGCGCCGCCGGCAGCGCCGTGACCGTCCTGACGGCCCGCGGCGACGCGGCGGGCTACGGCCGGATTGTCCGCGATAGCGACGGGAAATTCCTGCGAATCGTCGAAGAGCGCGACGCCACGCCGGCAGAACTGGACATCGACGAGTACAACTCCGGCTGCTACGCCTTCGACGGCGTGCTGCTCGCGGACGCGATTAAGCGCGTGACAACGGACAACAAGCAGAACCAGGAGTACCTCACCGACGTGGTGGAGATCCTGCGCGGGGACGGCCACCCGATCGGCAGCATGCTGGCCGCCGACCCCGCGGAGATCCAAGGCATCAACGACCGGGTCCAGCTCGCCGCCGCCCGGCGCGCGCTCAACGACCGGATCCTCGAATACTGGATGCGCGCCGGAGTTACGGTCACCGATCCGGCTACCACCTGGGTCGATGTCACCGTCACCATCGGGCAGGATGCCGAGATCGGCCCGCAGACCCAGCTGGAAGGGCGGACCGCCGTCGCCAGCGGCGCCCGCGTGGGCCCGGGCTGCCTCCTCCAGGACACGACCGTCGGCGAGGACGCCATGGTGCTGCACGCGGTGTGCCGCCAGGCCGAGATCGGTCCGGGCGCCACCGTGGGACCGTTCGCCTATCTGCGCCCTGGCGCCAGGCTGGAGCGGGACGCCCACATCGGGACGTACGTAGAGCTCAAGAACTCAGTCATCGGAGCTGGGGCAAAGGTGCCTCACCTCACCTACGTCGGGGACGCCCACATCGGTGAGCGTTCCAACATCGGCGCGGGAACGATCTTCGCCAACTACGACGGCGTGGCCAAGCACCGGACGACGGTCGGCCACGACTCCTTTATCGGCAGCGACACCGTCCTGGTGGCGCCGCTGACAGTAGGCGACGGCGCCTACACCGCGGCCGGCTCGGCGATTACCGAGGACGTGCCACCCGGCGCGCTCGGCATCGCCAGGGGCCGGCAGCACAACTCCGAGGGATGGGTGGAGCGCAACCGTGCGGGAACGCGTTCCGCGCAGGCAGCAAGCCGGGCTCGTTCGGAAAACGAACCTGACGACCCCGCCCAGCCCTTGGAATAGGACTGTTAGCAGTGCGGCGTAAAGGAGATTAGTCCAGGTGAGTGGCATGACGGCGCCCAGCCAGAAGAAGATGATGCTGTTCGGCGGGCGGGCCTACCCTGAGCTGGCCAACGAGGTCGCCGACTGCATGGGTATCGAGCCGGCGCCCGCGGCGCTTTACGACTTCGCCAACGGCGAGATCATGGTCCGGTTCCTTGAGTCGGTTCGCGGCAGCGACGCATTCGTGCTGCAGAGCCACACCGCGCCGATCAACCAGTGGATCATGGAACACCTGATCATGGTCGACGCGCTCAAGCGTGCCTCGGCCAAGCGGATAACCGTGGTGATGCCGTTCTTCGGCTACGCGCGCCAGGACAAGAAGAGCAGGGGCAGGGAGCCCATCTCGGCGCGGCTCGTCGCTGATCTGTTCGCCGCGGCGGGCGCGGACCGGCTGATGGCCGTCGACCTGCACACCGCGCAAATCCAGGGCTTCTTCGACGGCCCGGTGGATCACCTGTTCGCCCTGCCGATCCTGGCCGGCTATCTGGAGAGCAAGCTGAACGTCCGGAACGTGACGGTCGTCGCGCCGGACGCGGGCCGGGTCAGGGTCTGTGAGCGATGGACCGACCGGCTGGGCACCCCGCTCGCCATCATCCACAAGCGGCGTGACCCGGACGTGGCCAACCAGGTCAAGGTCTTCGAGGTGGTCGGCGAGGTGGCAGACCGCACATGCATTCTGGTGGACGACATGATCGACACCGGCGGGACCATCGCGAAGGCCGCGGACGCGCTGTTCGACCAGGGCGCGGAGCGGGTCATCGTCGCGGCCACGCACGGCGTACTGTCCGGTCCCGCGGTTGACATCCTGAAGAACTCCCGGATCAGCGAGGTGGTCATCACCAACACGCTGCCGGTGGCGCAAGAGAAGCGGTTCGACAAGCTGACCGTGCTGTCCATCGCGCCGCTGCTGGCGCGCGCTATCAACGAGGTCTTCAGCGACGGCTCGGTGACCAGCCTTTTCGACGGCCAGAGCTGAGCCAGAGCTGAGCCAGAGCTGAGAGCGTTAGCGCGGTCTTGCGCCGCGGCGTCGCGTGCGGCGGGTGGCTCCCTGGTCCAGGAGTGGCCCACACCTGGACCAGGGTCGCCGGCCCGCCCCGCCATTCCCCGGTTCGGCGGGACGGGGATCTGCGACATGCTCGGGATCATCCACCCCCAACGATCCCGGCATGCCGGCCGCCAAGCCCCTGGCCGTGTCCCGTGACGTGACGGACGGCGCCCCGGTAGCCGTCCGCCACGACACGGGACACAGACCCGGCCCCCGCTGCTCTTGTGGCGCTTGAATTAGAGTCGCAGTAGGTACTTGCGGAGCTATTAAGTCAGGCTGGGCCGACGTACACCGTCCGCTGTGACCTCGGTGCAACTGAGTTACATCATCGTGTGTCCGATTTACGCCGTGCTTGAGTCGTGATTAAGTGGGTCCTACGAAACCCCGGAGATTGCCCGCGAACCCAGGTATGGGCGGGCGTTTCCGCCTCGCCGGACACTGCTGTGACTACTGGAACTGAGGAGATCGTGAGTTCGGACGGGCGGGCCTGATGCGTTTTCGGATCCTAGGGCCGCTTGAGGTCTGGTCCGAGAGAGGCTGGACGGGAATAAGCGCTGCCAAGTGGCGCTCCCTGCTCGCCTGCCTGCTGCTGCGTCCGGGACAGCTCGTGTCGACGGACACGCTCATCGTCGAACTGTGGGGTGACGCCCCGCCAGCCAAAGCCAACAACCTGGTCAGCATCTATGTACACCGGCTGCGGCGGCTCATCGGCGACACCGAAGGCAAGGTCCTCGTCTACCGGGCGCCCGGCTACCTGCTCCGCGTCGGCCCCGGCGACCTCGACCTGCAGGAATTCGAATCGCTTGTCGCGGAAGGCAGGCGCGCGCTCGCCGCGGGGGAACCAGAGCGGGCCGCCGCGGCGCTCGGCGACGCGCAAGCCTTGTGGCGGGGACCGCTGCTCGCGGACGTCTTGTCTACAGCGAACGTCGCCACCGAGACCGAACGGGCGGACGAGCTTCGCCTCGCCGCGGCCGAACTCCGCGTAGAAGCGCAACTGGCGTGCCAGCGCTCCGCCGAGGTGATACCGGAACTGCGCAGGCTCGTGGCGGAAAATCCGATTCGCGAGGGTCTGTGGGCGCTGTTGATGCGCGCCCTCACGCAGGCCGGCCGGCATGCCGAGGCCCTGGAGACCTATTCGCAGGCCAGGCAGATCATCTCCGACGAGCTCGGCGTCGACCCCGGTCCAGAGCTCCAGCAGCTGTACCAGGAACTGCTCGCCTCTGACGCTTCCACGTCCGCGCCGCGGAAACCGCCCGGGAGCCCGTGGGTCTCAGCGCCCCCACGGCGCCCGGCCGAGGCCGCTCATACGCCTCATATGCCCGCACCCAAGGCGAAGCAGGCGGATCGCATCGAAGCGCCGCCGACGGGAACCGATGAGGACAGCCCGCCAGAAGAGGCGCGGGGCACGATCGCGGTCCTGTCGTTCAAGCAGACCGACACGGCGCCCGGTGCACCAGCGCCCGCGCCCGGCACCGGGCCGGCGCCACGGCCGGCGCAACTGCCCGCCGACATCCGCGACTTCACCGGCAGGGAGACCCACGTCAAGCACCTCTGCGAGATGCTGGTCCAGGACGATGACGGGACAGGCCCTGGCGCCGTGCGGATCGCCGTGGTGGCCGGCACGGCAGGACTGGGCAAGACGGCGCTCGCGGTGCACGCGGCGCACCAGGTACGCGCGTCGTTTCCCGATGGTCAGCTGTACGTCGACCTGTTCGGGGCGAGCCCGCAGCCCGCGGCGCCTGGCGAGGTGCTCGCCCGGTTCCTGCGCGACGTGGGGGTGGACGGCGACAAGATCCCGTCAGGCGACGAGGAGCGTGCGGCGCTGTACCGCACCAGCCTGACCGGGCGCCGGATGCTCGTGCTGCTCGACAACGCCAAGGACGCCGCCCAGGTAAGGCCGCTGCTGCCAGGCAGCGCGTCATGCGCCGTCCTGATGACGACCAGGAACAGGACGCCCGATCTGGCGAGCATGCGGTTCGTTCATCTTGACGTGCTCGATGACACCGATGCGCTGATCCTGTTCTCCCGGATCGTCGGCGACGAGCGGCCGGCCGCGGAGCCGGACGCCACCGCGGAGGTGCTTGTCACGTGCGCCGGACTGCCGCTCGCGATCCGGATCTGCGCGGCACGGCTCGCCGTACGCACGCAGTGGAAGATCGCCACGCTGGCGCAACGGTTGCGCAACGAGCGCCGCCGCCTCGATGAGCTCGAGGTGGGGGACCTGGCCGTGCGGGCCAGCTTCAAGGTGAGCTACGACGCCTTGCGCTCGCGCCAGAACAGTGCCGATCCCGCCTATGCGTTCCGGATGCTCGGTCTCTGGCAGGGCCAGTCGATCAGCCTTCCGGCCGCCGCCGCCCTGCTCGGCGAGCCCCAGGACGACGTGGCGGACGCGCTCGAGGCACTCGTCGACGCCAACCTGCTTGAGTCGCCTGCCCCGGACCGGTACCGCTTCCACGACCTGCTCCGGTTCTACGCGACCGAGTGCGCGCAGACGGAAGAACCTGGCGAATCCCGTGACAAGGCGGCGGGACGCCTGCTCGGCTGGTACCTGCACACCGCACAAGGCGCGGCCGCGGTGCTCTCGCCGCACCGGTACCGCGTCCCCTCGGATTCAGTGCCAGACGGCGCCGGACTGCCCCTGACTTCGGTCGCGGACGCGCTCACCTGGTATGACAGCGAGCGCGCCAACGTCATGGCCGCCATCAGGCAGGCGGCCGCGCTTGGTATGGACGACATCGCCTGGCAGCTAGCCGACACGCTATTTCCGTTCTTCCACAGGTTGGGCAACTGGGTGGATTGCATTGCCGCGCACCGGATCGCGGTGGAGAGCGCGCGCAAGGCGGGGGCCCGGCAGGGAGAGGCGTCGGTCCTCAGTCAGCTCGGGTTCTCACTCGCGCGACTACGGGACGCTGAAGCCTTTGTGCATCTGGAGCAGGCGCTGGCGATCCGCCGGGCGCTCGGGGATCGGACGGGTGAGGTGCAGACCGCGCTGGCGCTCGCGGATGCCCATAACAGGATCGAGGGCCCGGCGGCCGCGCTCGAGCCCACGAAGAGCTGTCTGGAGCTACTCCAGAAACTCGACAACGCGTCCTTTCTCGGCATCGGCCTCATCAACCTCGGAGAGATATACCTGGATCTCGGGCGGCTGGACGAGGCGGCGGAGTGTTTCGAGCAGGCACGAGACGTGTGGAAGGGGATCGGTGGATATGGCCACGGGCACGCGCTGCACAACCTTGGCCGGATCTACACCGATCTCGGTCGGCCAGATGATGCGATCGCCCAACTGACAGAGGCTCTCCGCCTTCATCGCGAGGCAGGTGACCTGGTCGGCCAGGGCGTCGCGCTGAAGTACCTCGGCCAGGCTCATCGCGAGTGCGGCCATATGGCCGAAGCACGGCAGTCATGGACAGCGGCACGCGCGATATTCGACCAACTTGGCGAGGTTGCGGAAGCAGATGAGGTGGCAGCTTCGCTCGCGTGCTTGCCAGCCGATCCGCCCCGGGTGTGACTCTAAGCTTGCCTGGTAACGCTTCGTGGCGACTTCGGGTTGGCTACAATCCGAATTAATCGGCTTCATGCCGATTACCCCTTGTAGTAAGAATGGTAGTCTTTGTGCCACTGGGGACGGGGATGACGGAAAGGACGGGGAAATGACCGATAGCTCGCAGACGCCAGAGGGTTTCGACCCGAACAGCCTCTACCCGGAGAGCGAGCCCGAGGGCGCCGCCAAGCCGAACAGCCTCTACCCGGAAGACGAGCCCGAGGGCGCCGCCAAGCCGAACAGCCTCTACCCGGAAGACGAGCCCGAGGGCGCCGCCAAGCCGAACAGCCTCTACCCGGAAGACGAGCCCGGGGCCTGAGCTTCGCGTTCGCCCCGGGGCGAACGGTCATACATGCGGATGAGTAATGCCGGTATCCGCACGCACGAAGATCTCGGCTAGACTGCGTGGCGCATTGCACGTATCCGCATGAGGAGTGACTGACCGTGCCTGAGGTCCGTATCGAAGCCGAGCTGCGTACCGAGTTCGGCAAAGGGGCAGCCCGCCGTACCCGCCGGGCGGGTCGCGTGCCCGCTGTCATGTACGGGCACGGCGCGCAGGCCCGTCACCTGTCGCTGCCCGAGCATGACCTGATGCTCGCGCTGAAGACCCCGAACGCCCTGCTCAGGATCGAGGGCCTGCCTGGCCAGGCCGGCCTCGCGCTGCCTAAGGCGGTGCAGCGGGATCCCATCAGGGGCGCGATCGAGCATGTGGACCTGATCGAGGTCCGCCGTGGCGAGAAGGTGACCGTCGAGATCCCGGTCCGGGTGACCGGCGAGGTGTTCTCCGGCGGCATGCTCGACCAGCAGATGGTGCAGATCGCCGTGGAGGCGGAGGCCACGCACCTCCCCGACGGCATCGACGTGGACGTCGAGGGAATGGAGATCGGCACGTCGGTGCACGCCAAGGACCTGGACCTGCCCGAGGGCAGTTCGCTTCAGGTGGACCCCGAGGCGCTGGTGCTGCATGTGCTGGCCGCTCCGACCGCGCAGCAGATCGAGGCCGACCTTGGCGAGGTGCCCGAGGGCGAGGCCGCCGAGGTGCCGGCGCCGCTCGCCCCCGAGGGCCGCCCTGCGCCTGCCGAGGGAGAGTAGCCCCGTCCTCCGGAGCGCCCGCGCTAGCCGGCGGGCGCTCGGGAGGCGAGCAGGGACAGTACTGTGGACGAACGGTGGATCATCGTCGGCCTCGGGAACCCGGGGCCCACCTACGCGGGGACTAGGCACAATGCCGGGCATATGGTCCTCGCGCTGCTCGCGGAGCGGATGGGCGCCCGGTTCAAGGCGCATCGGACGCGCAACGATATCGCGGAGGGACGCCTTGCGGGCCAGGTCGTGACCATGGCCAGACCGCAGTCGTACATGAACCTTTCGGGCGGACCGGTAGCTGCGCTGGCGGCTTTCTACAAGATTTCTCCTGAACGGATCGTGGTGCTTCACGACGAGCTAGACATCCCGTTCGGGGCGGTGAGGCTCAAGCTGGGCGGCGGTGACAACGGCCACAATGGCCTGCGGTCGATCACGGCGTCGCTGGGTACCCGTGACTATTACCGCGTCCGCTTCGGGATCGGCCGCCCGCCCGGCCGGATGGAAGCCGCCACGTACGTGCTGCGCGATTTCTCCCCCACCGAACGCAAGGAGCTTCCGCTCGCGATCGACCGTTGCGCCGACGCCACGGAGACGCTCATTAGCAAGGGCCTAGCGGAAGCGCAGAACATCTTCCACGCCGACCCTGCCTAAGCCCGTCACAAGCTGGTCACCAAGCCTGTCACGCACCCCGACGCGCGGTGTGTTCAACTGCGCGGCGCGCGGTTGGAGATCTTCCCTTGACGGCGGGTAGCCTCTGGCGCATGCGATCCGTGATGTCCGCGCCATATACCGGTGAGAGGATCTAGCTTGACGACAGCCGACGACCACATGCTGGCGCGGGATCTCGCGGAGCGGGCAGGCCAGCTGCTGCTTGACTTGCGGGTCCGCGGCGGCGACCCCGACGTGCTGCGAAAGGCCGGCGACCGGCTGTCGCACGAGTTCCTTGCCGCCGAGCTCGCGGCTTGCCGGCCAGGTGACGCGGTCCTTTCTGAGGAGGGCGTCGACGACCAGGCGCGATTGGCCGCGGACCGGGTTTGGATCGTCGACCCGCTGGACGGCACCAGGGAGTTCGGCGAGGAGGGACGCACGGACTGGGCGGTGCACGTGGCGCTGTGGGAACGAGACACCCCGGGCACCCCGGGCACCCCGGACGGCACGGGCACGCTCACCGCGGGCGCGGTGGCCCTCCCCGCCCAGGGCCAGGTGCTGTCGACCGGCAAGGGAGGGCTGGGGGGACTGGTCCCCCCAGGACGGCGGGATTTCGGGGGGTCGCCCGCCCGGGTCAGCATTGTGGCGAGCAGGAGCCGGGCGCCGCAGCTCGTCAGGGATGTGGCCGAACGGATCGGCGCCGAACTCGTGCCGTGCGGATCGGCCGGGGCCAAGGTCGGCACGGTGCTGAGCGGACAGACCGATGCCTATCTGCACGCGGGCGGGTTCTACGAGTGGGACACCGCCGCGCCGGTGGCGGTCGCAACCGCGGCCGGTTACCATGCGTCGCGGATCGACGGAAGCGACCTGGTCTACAACCGGGCAAATCCCCTAATGCCAGATATCCTGGTTTGCCGGCCCGCCATCGCGGGTCTGCTACTGGAAGCGATCCGGGAAGCGACGCATGCGATCTGATTACCTGTTGTCCCAGCTAGACGTGCTCGAGGCCGAGTCGATTCACATCATGCGCGAGGTCGCCGCGGAGTTCGAGCGGCCGGCGCTGCTGTTCTCCGGCGGTAAGGACTCGATCGTGATGCTCGCGCTGGCCGAGAAGGCATTCCGGCCGTCGAACATCCCGTTCCCCGTGATGCACGTGGACACCGGGCACAACTTCCCCGAGGTGATCGCCTTCCGCGATCGCCGGGTCGCCGAGCTCGGGGTCCGGCTCGTCGTCGCGAGCGTGCAGGAGTCGATCGATTCGGGGCGCGCGGTCGAAGAGACCGGGCGGTGGGCGAGCCGGAACAGGCTGCAGACCGTCACGCTGCTTGACGCGATCGAAGAGCACCGGTTCGACGCGCTGTTCGGCGGTGCGCGGCGGGACGAGGAGAAGGCGCGGGCCAAGGAGCGCGTGTTCAGCTTCCGCGACGAATTCGGCCAGTGGGACCCGAAGAACCAGCGGCCAGAGCTGTGGAGCCTGTACAACACGCGGATCCGGCGCGGCGAGCACATCCGGGTGTTCCCGCTGTCCAATTGGACCGAGCTCGACATCTGGGACTATATCGAGCGCGAGGAGCTGGAGATCCCGTCCATCTACTACGCGCATGAGCGGCAGGTTTTCGAGCGGGACGGCATCCTGCTCGCCGACAACCCGTTCATCCCGCGCGGCGATGACGAGTCGCTTTTCAGCGCCACCGTGCGGTACCGGACGGTGGGCGACATGACCTGCACGGGCGCGGTCGAGTCGACGGCGAAGACCGTCGCCGAGGTGATCACGGAGGTGGCCGCCACCAGGATCACCGAGCGCGGGCAGACTCGCGCCGACGACAGGACCAGCGAGGCCGCGATGGAAGACCGTAAGCGGGAAGGTTATTTCTAGATGGACATTCTTCGCTTCGCGACCGCCGGCTCGGTTGACGACGGCAAGTCCACGCTGATCGGGCGGCTGCTCTTCGACTCCAAGGCGATCTTCGAAGACCAGCTCGCGGCGGTCGAGCGCACCTCCCGTGACCGCGGCGAAGAGGGCACCAATCTGGCGCTGCTCACCGACGGGCTGCGTGCCGAGCGGGAGCAGGGCATCACGATCGACGTCGCGTACCGGTACTTCGCGACGCCCAAGCGGAAGTTCATCATCGCCGACACCCCCGGGCATATCCAGTACACCAGGAACATGGTCACCGGCGCCTCCACCGCCGACCTCGCCATCGTCTTGGTGGACGCGCGGAACGGGCTCACCGAGCAGTCTCGTCGGCACGCCTTTCTCACCACTTTGCTCCGGGTCCCGCACCTGGTGCTCGCGGTGAACAAGATGGACCTGGTTGGTTACGACAAGCAGGTCTTCGAGCAGATTTGCGCCGACTTCACCTCGTTCGCGACCAAACTCGAGATCCCGGACCTGACGTTCATCCCGATATCCGCGCTGCACGGTGACAACGTGGTCGACAGGTCGACGAACATGCCCTGGTATGACGGGCCCTCGCTGCTGCACCACCTGGAGCACCTGCACATCGCTTCCGACCGCAACCTCATCGACGTGCGGTTCCCCGTCCAGTACGTGATCCGGCCGCACGCCTCGAACGACCCCGAACTGCACGACTACCGGGGCTACGCGGGCCAGGTCGCGGGCGGCGTGCTCAAGCCCGGCGACGAGGTGCTGCACCTGCCTTCCGGGTTCGCCACGCGGATCCGCGCGATCGAGGCGGCGGGCAAGCCGGTCGCCGAGGCCTTCCCGCCAATGTCGGTGACGCTGCTGCTCGACGACGACGTGGACATCTCCAGAGGCGACCTGATCTGCCGCCCGAACAACCGGCCGGGCGCCGCCCAGGACATCGAGGGCATGGTCTGCTGGATGACTGCCGACCGGCCGCTCGCGCCGCGCACCAGGCTGGTTGTCAAGCACACGACCCGCACGGTCAAGGGAATCGTCACAGACCTGCACTACAGGATCGACGTCAACACCCTGCACAGGGACGAGAACGCCACTTCGCTGGGACTCAACGAGATCGGCCGTATCCGCATGCGGCTGACCCAGCCGGTGTTCGCCGACCCGTACGCACGCAACCGGGTGACGGGCGGCATGATCTTGATCGACGAAGCCACCAACAGCACGGTCGGCACGGTCATGATCACCGAAGCCCGCTGACCCGCCCGCCGACCGCGCATGCCTACCCCCCTCCACGACCTGACCGGGTACATAGCCATTCCCAGGGTGACCGGCCTGCGGCTGTCACCCGACGGGACCTGGCTGGCGGCCAGCGTGCAGACGCTGAGCTCCGATAAGAAGAAGTACGTCACCAGCATCTGGCGCATCGACGCGAGCGGCGGTGCGCCGCCGCGCCGGCTGACCTGGTCGGCCGAGGGTGAAGGCAGCCCGCGCTTCCTGCCTGACGGTTCGCTGCTGTTCACCTCGAAACGGCCCGGCCCTGACGGCAAGACAGAGGACGGCGCTGAAGCGTTGGCCCTGTGGCTGCTCCCGGCGGGAGGCGGCGAGGCGCGGGTCATCGCGTCGCCAGCCGGCGGGATCACCGGGGTGGAGACCGCGTCCGGGTCGGACGCCATCGCCGCCGTGTCGCCGGTGCTTCGGGACGACGAGAGGCTGCGCAAGGAGCGCAAGGACGCCGGGGTCACCGCGATCTTGCACGAGACGGTGCCCGTTCGCTACTGGGACCACGACCTGGGGCCCGCCGAGCCGCGGTTGTTCGCCATCGCGCCGGCAGCAGAAGGCGAGGACGCACAGGCCCCTCGTGATCTGACTCCGGATGCCGGCCGGGCGCTGTTCGAGCCGTCGTTCGCGGTCAGCCCGGATGGCACGCTGGCCGCGACCACCTGGTGGCGGTGGCGGGACGGCGTGCAGTCCCACCGCGAACTCGTGCTTGTTGACCTGGCCTCGAGCAAGCGGCAGGTGCTGCTGGCGGACCAGGACCTCGACTACGGCAGCCCGGCCTTCTCACCGGACGGACGCTACCTGGCGTGCCTGCGCGAGACGCATATGACCGGGCACGAACCGCCCGATGTCACCCTCGTCCTGATTCCGGTCGGCGAGCCGGAGCAGGCGCGTGACCTCGTCCCTGATCTGGACCGCTGGCCGGAAAGCCCGGTATGGGACAAGGCGGGCGACTCGGTGTTCTTCACTGCCGACGACGGCGGCAGGCGCCCGGTTTTCCGCGTGGACATAGCGACCGGTGACATCGCCCGCGTGACCGCCGACCACGGCTACTACAGCGACTTGAGCCCGTCGCCCGATGGCACCGCCCTGTACGCGCTGCGCTGCGCGGTCGACACGCCCCCGGGGCCGGTCCGTATCGACCTGGCGTCCGGCGAGCTGGCCACGCTGCCAAGCCCGGGTGGACGACTCACCCTGCCCGGCCGGCTCACCGAGATAACCACCACCGCGGATGACGGCCAGCCGGTGCGCTCCTGGCTGGTGCTGCCGGACACGGCGGCCCCCGATACGCCGGCCCCGCTGCTGCTCTGGGTGCATGGCGGCCCGCACGGCAGCTGGAACTCCTGGTCCTGGCGGTGGAACCCGTGGCTGATGGCGGCGATGGGGTACGCGGTGCTGCTACCGGATCCGGCGCTGTCCACCGGTTACGGCAACGACTTCATCAGGCGCGGCCACCGGCGATGGGGTCAGCGCACGTTCGATGACGTGATGGCCGCCACCGACGCCGCCGAGCAGCGCGACGACATAGACGGCTCGAGGACCGCGATGATGGGCGGCTCGTACGGCGGGTACATGGCGAACTGGATCGCCGGCCACACGGACCGGTTCAAGGCGATCGTGAGTCACGCCAGCCTGTGGGCGCTGGACCAGATGCTGGCCACTACGGACTTCCAGTACCAGTTCTACTCGCAGTTCGGCGACCCGCTGACGTCGCCGGAGTTGTACGAGGAAAACTCGCCGCACCTGCACGTGGCGAAGATCTCCACCCCGATGCTGGTGATCCACGGCAACCTTGACTACCGAGTGCCGCTGGCGGAGGCCCTGCGGCTGTGGTGGGACCTCAACAATCACATGGTGACCGCGAAATTCCTCTACTTCCCCGATGAGAACCACTGGATCCTGTCGCCCGGCAACGCGAGGATCTGGTACGAGACCGTCTTCGCGTTCCTCGCCGAGCATGTGCTCGGCGAACCCTGGCGGCGTCCCAGCTTGCTGTGAGTGGGAGGCTGTCTTGCATGACCCGTGCTGATCTCGACAAGCGGCCGGCCGATGTGGCGGCCATGTTCGATGCCGTGGCCGACAGGTACGACCTGATGAACGACCTCCTGTCGGGTGGCCAGGTGCGGCTCTGGCGCAAGCACGTGCAGCGCGTCCTGCGGGCCCGCCCAGGCGAGCGGGTGCTCGACCTGGCGGCAGGCACCGGAACCTCGGCTGTGACATTTGCCGCATCTGGGGCGGATTGCGTGGCCTGCGACTTCTCCCTCGGCATGCTGCGCGCGGGCAGTGCGAGGCTCGCGACCAGCGACCCGCTGCGGAACAAGACGCGGGGCAGGGTGACCTTCGCCGCGGGAGACGCGCTCCGGTTGCCCTTCCGCGACGGGGCATTCGACGCGGTGACGATCTCGTTCGGGCTGCGAAACGTACATGGCGCGCGTGACGCGCTGGCCGAGATGCGGCGTGTGACGAGGCCTGGAGGCAGGCTGGTGGTGTGTGAGTTTAGCCGGATAACGGTCGCGCCCCTCGATATGCTTTACCGGCGTTACCTGACCGGCGTCCTGCCAGCGATCGCCAGGCGCGCCGCGCGCAATCCCGAGGCCTACGAGTACCTGGCCGAGTCGATCACCGACTGGCCGGCGCAGCAAGAGCTAGCCGACGTGATCCGGGCCGCGGGCTGGTCGGCGGTCCGGTGGCGTGACCTGACCCTTGGCGTGGTGGCGATCCATGTCGCCAGGAACCTCTAGATAGGCTCTGACCGCCCGCTAAGCCAGGGGTGCGAAAGGGGCCAGACAGGGCGGGGATTAAACTAATGGCAAAGATTTTGTGAAGCAGTTCACAAGAAACCCAGGACCCAACACGTGACCGAGCACGTTTCCGTTGTGCCCAGACCGGAGAACCCGGCTCGGCGCGCGGCCACGACTGCCGGTTGGCACCGGCCAGCCGGCCCGCGGGACGACGACGCGGACGTCATTGTCGTCGGCGCCGGCCCGTCCGGCGCTACTACCGCGTACTACCTGGCGCAGGCCGGGCTAGACGTGCTGCTGCTCGAAAAGGCCCGGTTTCCCAGGGAAAAGGTCTGTGGTGACGGGCTGACCCCGCGCGCCGTCAAGGCGCTGGTCGCGATGGGTGTGGACGTTGGCCCTGACTCGGGGTGGCTGCGTAACAAGGGATTGCGGGTGGTCGGGGCCGGCCTGCGGTTGCAGATGCCATGGCCGGAACTCGACAGCTACCCCGGCTACGGCCTGGTGCGCGCGCGCTCTTCCCTGGACGAAACGCTGGCCCGCCGCGCCCAGGCCGCCGGCGCCAAGCTGGTCGAGGGGATCACTGTGACCGGCCCGCTCCTCGATGACGCCGGGCAGATCATCGGCGTGACGGCGCAGGCCGATGCCGGTTCCGCCGATGATGATCCGGAACGGACCGGGGCTTCTCAGGTCACCCTCCGTTCCCGCGTAGTGGTGGCGGCCGACGGCAACTCCTCACGCCTGTCGGTTGCCATGGGCCTGCGCAAGCGGGACGACCGCCCGCTCGGCGTAGCGGTCCGCACCTACTACAAGTCGCCCCGGCACGACGACGACTACCTGGAGTCGTGGCTGGACCTGTGGGACGGCGACAGGCTGCTGCCCGGGTACGGCTGGATCTTCGGGATGGGCGACGGCACCTCCAACGTGGGTCTGGGCCTGCTGAACACCTCGGCGGCGTTCGGCAACACGGACTACCGGGCGCTGCTGAAGCGGTGGCTGAGGTCGATGCCTGAGGAATGGGGCTTCGCCGAGGAGAACCGCACAGAACCGGTACGCGGCGCGGCGCTGCCGATGGGCTTCAACCGGACCCCGCACTATTACCGCGGCCTGCTGCTGGCCGGCGACGCGGGCGGCATGGTGAACCCCTTCAACGGGGAGGGCATCGCGTACGCGATGGAGTCCGGCGAGATACTTGCGCGTACGATCGCTCAGGCGCTCGCCCGGCCGACCCGCGCCGAGGGCGAGCGCGTGCTGCTCGGCTACCCGCAGGCGCTCCAGCAGGCCTACGGCGGCTACTACACGCTCGGCCGGGTGTTCGTGCAGCTCATCGGGCGCCCGCAGCTGATGCGCTTCGCGACAAAGCACGGCATGTCACGGCCGGCGCTGATGGGCTTCGCGCTGAAGCTGCTGGCCAACCTGACCGATCCGCGGGGCGGCGACGCCGCGGACCGGCTGATCAACGGCATGACCCGACTCGCCCCGAATACCAGGTGAGCCGATGCCTAGGATGAAAGACCACAGAGAGGGGGCGGAACAGTGGTGAGAGCGTACATACCCGTCGTCGTGCTCGCCGTGCTCGCCTTCGGATTCGCCACGTTCTCAGTCGTGATGGGCTCCATAGCGGGCCCGAAGCGCTGGAACAAGGCGAAGCTCGAGACCTACGAGTGCGGTAACGACCCGACCCCGCTTCCGCTTGGCGGCGGCAAGATCCCGATTAAGTTCTACCTGACCGCGATGCTTTTCATCGTGTTCGATATCGAGATCGTCTTTCTTTATCCGTGGGCGGTGACCTTCGGCAAGCTGGGGCCGTTCGGCCTCGTGGAGATGGTCACGTTCGTCATCACCGTGCTTATCGCGTACGCCTACGTGTGGCGGCGCGGCGGCCTGGATTGGGACTAGTGGATGGGTCTTGAGGAGAAGCTGCCGAGCGGCATCCTGCTGACTTCGGTGGAGAAGGTAGCCGGATGGGCCCGTGCCCGTTCGGTGTGGCCGGCCACGTTCGGCCTGGCGTGCTGCGCGATCGAGTTGATGATGACCGGCGGACCGCGCCATGACCTGGCGAGGTTCGGCATGGAGAAGACCGGCTCGACCCCGCGTGAAGCCGACCTGATGATCGTCGCCGGGCGGGTCAGCCAGAAGATGGCTCCTGTGCTGCGCCAGATCTACGATCAGATGCCCGAGCCCAAGTGGGTGATCTCGATGGGTGTCTGCGCGTCGAGCGGCGGCATGTTCAATAACTACGCGATCGTGCAGGGCGTGGATCACATCGTGCCGGTGGACATCTACCTGCCGGGCTGCCCGCCCCGTCCCGAGATGCTGATGGACGCGATCTTCAAGCTGCACGACAAGATCATGAACATGAAGCTGGGCCCGGACCGCGACGAAGAGATCACCGAGCTCGAGCAGGCCCGGCTGGACATGCTCCCGCTGCATGTCACGGCGGGGGTCGATGACCTGGGGAGTGAGCTGTGACGCAGACCCCCGGCGGGGAAACGCCCGCCGAGGAGACTGACAACCTGCCCCAGCACCGTCCCGGGGGGACGACCCCCCCATCCCCCCCGGCAGAAGCGACTAGCGGCGAGCAGCGCCTCGCGGCGTCGGTCGATCGCACGGGCATGTTCGGAGCGCGGACCACCGGGGACACGTCCGGATACGGGCGGCTGCAGGTACGCCAGCCGCCGCCGCTGTCGTCCGAGCCGCCCTACGGCGGTTACTTCGACGTGGTGGCGCAGACCCTCGGCACCGCCTTGCAGGCGGCCGGGATCGGATTTTCCGACGCAATCGACCGAGTGGTCGTTGACCGCGGCGAGATCACCTTCCACGTGCGCCGCGAGCGGCTCGTCGAGGTGGCGGACAAACTGCTGCACGACCCGGCGCTGCGGTTCGAGATCTGCACCGGCGTATCGGGCGTGCACTACCTGGACCAGCCCGGCCGCGAGCTGCACGCCGTGTACCACATGCTGTCGATCACGCACAACCGCCGCATCCGGCTCGAGGTCAGCGCGCCCGACGCCGACCCGCACATCCCCTCGATTACCGGGGTGTACCCCGCGAACAACTGGCACGAGCGGGAGACCTGGGACTTCTTCGGGATCGTCTTTGACGGTCATCCTGCGCTGACCAGGATCGAGATGCCGGACGACTGGCTCGGGCACCCGCAGCGCAAGGATTACCCGCTCGGCGGGATTCCCGTGGAGTACCGCGGCACGAAGATGCCGCCCCCGGACGAGAGGAGGTCGTACGAATGACCACTCACGTGACTGGCGGTGCGACAGACGCCGACGAGGAAGCAGCCGAGGGCCGCGTTTACAACGTGGCCGGCGGTGACTGGGAGCAGGTCGTCACGGCCGGCGACTTCGACCGCGCGGAGAACGAGCAGATCGTCGTCAACATGGGTCCGCAGCACCCGTCCACCCACGGGGTCCTGCGGCTGGTCCTGACCCTCGAGGGCGAGACCGTCGTCGAGGCGCGGGCGTCCATCGGCTACCTGCACACCGGCATCGAGAAGAACCTGGAGTACCGCACCTGGACCCAGGGCACCACGTTCGTCACCCGGGCCGACTACCTGATGCCGCTGTTCAACGAGACCGCATACTGCCTGTCCGTGGAGCGGCTGCTCGGCATCGAGGACAAGATCCCCGAGCGGGCCCAGATCATCAGGGTGCTGATGCTCGAGCTGAACCGGGTCGCGTCGCATCTGGGCGGGATCGGCCCGTTCGGCCTGGAACTCGGGGCGACCACGATCTTCCTGCAGGGCGTGCGGCTGCGGGAGAACGTCCTCGACCTGTTCGAGCTGATCACCGGGCTGCGGATGAACCACGCGTTCATCCGCCCTGGCGGCGTGTCGCAGGACCTGCCGCCCGGCGGCCTGGAGGCGATCCGCGACTTTCTGCACAAGGCGACAGGGATGGTGCACGACTTCCGTAACCTGGTCGACGCGAACCCGGTGTTCAAAGCACGCACCGAGGGCATCGCGTACCTGGACCTCGAGGCCTGCATGGCGCTCGGGGTGACCGGCCCGCTGCTGCGCGCGACCGGCCTGCCGTGGGACCTGCGCAAGTCCCAGCCGTACCTCGGCTACGAGACCTACGAGTTCGACGTGCCTACCGTGAACACGTGCGACGCGTACGGCCGGTACGTGGTGCGGATGGCCGAAATGGATGAGTCGCTGAAGATCGTGAGGCAGTGCGTCGACCGGCTGGCCGAGCGCCACGTGCCGAACGACCCGGTGATGATCCAGGACGCGAAGATCGGCTGGCCGGCCCGGCTGTCGCTGGGCCCGGACGGCATGGGACCATCGCCCGAGCACATCGCGCACATCATGGGCCAGTCCATGGAAGCCCTTATTCACCACTTCAAGCTGGTGACCGAGGGGTTCCGGGTGCCCGCCGGGCAGGCGTACGTGCCGATCGAGTCGGCCAAAGGCGAGCTCGGCTGCCACGTGGTCAGCGACGGCGGCACCCGGCCCTACCGGGCGCATCTGCGCGACCCCTCGTTCCACCACATGCAGGCAGTCGCGGTGATGTGTGAGGGCGGGAACCTCGCCGACGTGATCCCGGCGATCGCGTCCATCGACCCGGTAATAGGAGGCGTGGACAGGTAATGCCGTTCAGTGACCAGGCACTGGCACGGCTGCGGGCGGATGCCGCCGACATTATCGGGCGGTACCCGCGGTCGCGGTCGGCGCTGCTGCCGCTGCTGCACCTGGTGCAGTCCGAGGATGGATATGTCTCCGAAGACGGCATCAAGTTCTGCGCCGAGACGCTCGGGTGCACCGAGACCGAGGTGGTCGGCGTGGCCACCTTCTACACGATGTACAAGCACAGCCCCGCGGGCGAGTACCAGGTCGGGGTGTGCACGAACACGCTGTGTGCGATCATGGGCGGCGACCAGATCTACGCCGAACTCGCTCAGCACCTGGGCGCCGACCCGCACGCGCACGACGCTGCTAGCCCGGGGGGACGACCCCCCAAAACCCCCCCGGGACACGGCGGCATAGTGTCCGCCGACCGCAAGGTCGGCATCGAGCGCGTCGAGTGCAACGCGGCGTGCGACTACGCCCCGGTGGTCATGGTCAACTGGGAGTTCTTCGACAACATGACCCCGGAAAAGGCGAAGAAGCTGGTCGACGACCTGCGCGCCGGCAACAAGGTCACGCCCACCCGAGGTCCCGACCGGCTGTGCACCTGGAAGCAATCCGCCAGGATCCTCGCCGGATTCGGCGACGGCCAGGCCACCGAGGGCCCGTCCGCGGGCCCGGCCAGCCTGGTCGGTCTTGAGCTGGCCAAGGAGCATGGCTGGTCTGCCCCTGCGCCGAAGGCGTCGCAGCCGACGAACAAGGACGCGAAATGACCGACATGCTCACGCCTGTCCTCACCGCGCACTGGGACGAGCCGGACTCCTTTACGCTGGCCGGTTACGAGCGGACCGGGGGCTACCAGGGGCTGCGCAAGGCGCTCGCGATGACCCCGGACGACGTGATCGCCGCGGTCAAGACCTCAGTGCTGCGCGGTCGTGGCGGCGCCGGGTTCCCCACCGGCGTGAAGTGGTCCTTCATCCCGCAGGGCGACAACAAGCCGCACTACCTCACCGTCAACGCGGACGAGTCGGAGCCCGGCACCTGCAAGGACGTCCCGCTGATGATGGCGACGCCGCACACGCTCATCGAGGGTGCCATCATCGCCTGCTACGCCATCAGGGCCGGACACGCGTTCATCTACATCCGGGGCGAGGTGCTGCACGTCGTCCGGCGGCTGCAGCACGCGGTCGCCGAGGCGTACGAGGCGGGCTATCTCGGCAAGAACATCCTCGGCTCGGGCTTCGACCTCGACATCGTGGTGCACGCCGGAGCCGGCGCGTACATCTGCGGTGAGGAGACCGCGCTGCTCACCTCGCTCGAGGGGTACCGCGGCCTGCCGCGGAACCGGCCGCCGTTCCCCGCCGTTGAGGGCCTGTACGCCAGCCCGACGGTGATCAACAACGTCGAGTCCATCGCCAGCGTGCCGTCGATCATGGCCGAGGGCGCGGACTGGTTCGCCGGACTCGGCACAGAGAAGTCCAAGGGCTACGGCATCTTCTCGCTGTCCGGGCACGTCACCCATCCCGGCCAGTACGAGGCGCCGCTCGGCATCACCCTGCGCGAACTGCTTGAGCTCGCGGGCGGCGTCCGGGCCGGCCACCGGCTGAAGTTCTGGACGCCGGGCGGTTCGTCCACCCCGATCCTGACCGACGCCCACCTCGACGTGCCGCTCGATTTCGAGTCGGTGGCCGCCGCCGGGTCGATGCTAGGCACCCGCGCGCTGCAGATCTTCGACGAGACCGTGTGCGTGGTGCGCGCCGCGCTCCGCTGGACGGAGTTCTACCAGCACGAGTCCTGCGGTAAGTGCACGCCGTGCCGGGAGGGTTCCTACTGGATGGTGCGGACGATCCAGCGGCTGGAAAACGGTGAGGGCACCGAGGAGGACCTCGAGACGATGCTCGACGTCGGCGACAACATCATCGGCCGGGCGTTCTGCGCGCTCGGTGACGCGGTGCCCGTGCCGATCCAAGGGGCTCTCAAGTACTTCAGGGACGAGATCGTGCAGCACCAGAAGGAAGGCGGCTGCCCGTTCGACCCGGCGGCATCTACCCTCTGGGCGGGTTCAAGCGGGGGGCGCGGGGGGTCGTCCCCCCGGAGTGATGGGGCGGGACTCAAATGACCGTGCAGACGACTACCGACACCGTCAACGTCACCATCGACGGGTTCGAGATCGCGGTGCCCAAGGGGACGCTGGTGATCCGCGCCGCCGAGATGATCGGCATCGCGATCCCCCGGTTCTGCGACCACCCGCTCATCGACTCCATCGGTGCCTGCCGGCAGTGCCTGGTCGAGATCGAGGGCCAGCGCAAGCCGCTCGCCTCGTGCACCACCGTGTGCACCGACGGCATGGTGGTCAAGACCCAGCTCACCTCCCCTGTCGCGGACAAGGCGCAGCGCGGCGTGATGGAGCTGCTGCTGGTCAACCACCCGCTCGACTGCCCGATGTGCGACAAGGGCGGCGAATGCCCGCTGCAGAACCAGGCCATGTCCAACGGCCAGGGCGAGAGCCGGTTCAAGGAGCCGAAGCGCGAGTTCCCGAAGCCGGTGCCCATCTCCACGGAGATCCTGCTCGACCGGGAGCGCTGCATCTCCTGCACCCGGTGCACCCGGACGTCCGAGCAGATCGCGGGCGACGACTTCATCGAGTTCCTCGAGCGCGGCCCGGACCAGTACATCGGCACCGCGAGCGGCAGGCCGTTCAACTCCTACTTCTCCGGCAACACCGTGCAGGTGTGCCCGGTGGGCGCGCTGACCGGAGCGGCGTACCGCTTCAGGTCCCGCCCGTTCGACCTGGTGTCCACGCCGAGCATTTGCGAGCACTGCGCCGCGGGGTGCCGGCAGCGTACCGACCATCGCCGCGGCCGGGTGATGCGGCGGCTGGCGGGCGATGAGCCCCTGGTCAACGAGGAGTGGAACTGTGACAAGGGCCGCTGGGCCTTCGCCTACGCCAGCGAGTACGACCGGCTGACCGCGCCGCTTGTCCGCGAGGCCGACGGGGTGCTGCGCCCGGCCTCCTGGGCGGCGGCGTTCGCGGCCGCGGCCCGGGGTCTGACCGCGGCGCGTGACGCGACGGACGGCCCGCGCGGGGTCGGCGTACTGCCCGGCGGCAGGCTGACCCTCGAAGACGCCTACGCCTACGCGAAGTTCACCAGGCTCGCGCTGAACACCAACGACATCGACATGCGGGCCAGGCCGCACTCGGTTGAGGAGCAGCAGTTCCTCGCGGCCAAGGTGGCCGGGCACGACATCCAGGTCAGCTACACCGACCTGGAGGCCGCGCCCGCCGTGCTGCTCGCGGGGTTCGAGCCGGAGGACGAGTCGCCGATCGTGTTCCTGCGGCTGCGCAAGGCGGTACACAAGAGGAACCTCCCGGTGTTCTCGGTCGCGGCGCTCGCGTCCCGCGGGCTGGCCAAGCTGTCCGGCACCCTGCTACCCACGGTGCCCGGCGCCGAGCCCGCCGCGCTGACCGCGCTGGCGGCCGGCGGTGGGAATGACGCTGACGTAAAACGGGTCGCCGAACTCCTGGCTAAGCCTGGTGCGGTGATCCTCGTCGGCGAGCGGCTCGCCGAGGTGCCGGGTGCGCTGGCCGCCGCCGTGCGGCTCGCCGACGCCTCCGGCGCACGGCTCGCCTGGGTACCCCGGCGCGCCGGGGAACGCGGCGCGATCGAGGCCGGCGCGCTGCCTGGCCTGCTGCCTGTCGGCCGGTGGATCGGCGACCCGCAGGCGCGGGCCGAGGTGGCGCGGGTCTGGGCGAAGAACGTGCTACCCGAGGCGCCGGGGCGCGACACTGGCTCGCTGCTGGCCGCCGCCGAGCGCGGCGAACTCGGCGCGCTCGTCGTCGGCGGCGTGGACCCGGCGGACCTGCCGGACCCGGCCGCCGCGCTGCGCGCCATCGAGGCGGCGCAGTTCGTCGTCAGCCTTGAGCTTCGGGCCAGCGCTGTCACCGACCGGGCCGACGTAGTGTTCCCCGTCGCGGCTGTGGCCGAGAAGGCGGGCACTTTCGTGAACTGGGAGGGCCGGGGCGGATCGTTCGGCGCCGCGCTTAGCGTTCCTGGCGTCAGGACCGACCTGTACGTGCTGGGCGCGATCGCCGACGAGATGGACGTGCACCTCGGTCTGCCCGACCCGGCGGCGGCGCGGGCCGAACTCGCCGCCCTCGGCTCGTGGCGGGGGGCCCGCCCCTTGGGGCCCGGGGTTCTCTCGACCCCGCCCGCCGCCCCTATCGACGGCGAGCTTAGGCTCGCTACCTGGCATCAGCTCATTGACTCGGGCCGGATGCAGGACGGCGAACCATATCTCGCCGGCACGATGCGGGACACCGTGGCACGGATGTCCGCCGCTACCGCGGCGGGTGCCGAAGTCGCGGACGGCGACAAGGTGACTGTGGCGACCCCGATGGGGTCGGTGACCGTCCCGGTGGAGATCGCCGCGATGGCTGACGGCGTGGTGTGGCTTCCCACTAACTCACCCGGCTGCGCGGTCCGCGCCGATCTTGGCGCGGGCCACGGCAGCAGGGTGACCCTGAGGAGGGCGTAATGACCTCGGTGCTCGCGACGGACCCTACGGCGAGCGACTTCACCCAGCTCATCTGGTGGATGGTGCTGCTGAAGGTCGGGATCGTCTTCGCGTTCCTGATCCTGACCACGATCTTCATGATCTGGTTCGAGCGGCGGGTCATCGGCCGGATGCAGAACCGGCCGGGCCCGAACCGAGCCGGGCCGTGGGGACTGCTCCAGCCCATCGCTGACGCGCTCAAGCTGCCGTTGAAGGAGGACATCGTCCCCACTGGGGTGGACAAGATGGTGTTCTTCGTCGCGCCTATCATCGCGGCGGGATGCTCACTCATCGGCTTCGCGATCATCCCGTGGGGCCCGGAGGTGTCGATCTTCCACCACCAGACGCCGCTGCAGATCGCCGACCTGCCGATCGGCGTGCTGCTGGTGCTGGCCATGAGCTCGATCGGCGTCTACGGCATCGTGCTGGCCGGATGGGCATCCAAGGGCCCGTACTCGATGCTCGGCGCGCTGCGCTCCACAGCGCAGGTGATCAGCTACGAGATCGCGATGGGCCTGGCGTTCGTGGCGGTCTTCCTCTACGCGGGCTCGCTGACCACGACCGATATCGTCACGGCCCAGGAGCATTTCTGGTACGCCTGGCTGCTGCCGGTGTCGTTCCTCATCTACCTGGTCACGATGGTGGGCGAGACGAACCGGATACCGTTCGACCTCCCCGAGGGCGAGGGCGAGATCGTGGCCGGCCACATGACCGAGTACTCGTCGATGAAGTTCGCCATGTTCTTCCTGGCCGAGTACATCAACATGACCACCGTGTCCGCGGTGGCCGTCACGCTCTTCCTCGGCGGCTGGCGCGCCCCATGGCCGCTCTCGCTGTGGTCCTCCGCGAACAGCGGCTGGTGGCCGGTGCTGTGGTTCCTGATCAAGGTCTTCATCCTGCTGTTCTGCTACGTGTGGCTGCGTGGCACGCTGCCGCGGACCCGGTACGACCAGCTCATGGCGCTCGGCTGGAAGATCCTCATCCCGTTGTCCATCGTCTGGATCCTGCTCATCGCCACGATCAGGGCCTGGAGGATCGACACCGGTTCGAAGTCGGTGTACGTCGTCTTCGGGCTAGTCCTGGTGCTGATCGTTCTGCTCGTCGGGTTCTGGGACACCGCGCTGCAGCGGCGGGCGGCCGAGCTCGCGCCCGACGAACCGGGGGTCGGGGACGAGGACGAGGAGGAGAAGGGCGGTCCGGTGCGCGGGTTCCCCGTGCCGCCGCTCGACCTGCCGCACTACCACGGCCTGGAGCTTGGTGATACCGCGATAAGCGGCGCGGCATACGGCGACACGACTAAGGAGGTCACCGGTGCTTGACTTCCTCAACCCCGTCAAGGGGTTCGGGGTCACCTTCCGAGAGATGTTCCGGAAGGTGGACACCGTGATGTACCCGGAGGATAAGCGGCCAACAGCGCCCCGGTTCCACGGGCATCACCAGCTCAACCGGTGGCCGGACGGGCTGGAGAAGTGCATCGGGTGCGAGCTGTGCGCCTGGGCCTGCCCAGCGGACGCGATCTACGTCGAGGGCAGGGACAATACGCCGGATGAGCGCTACTCACCCGGGGAGCGCTACGGGCACGTGTACCAGATCAACTACCTGCGCTGCATCCTGTGCGGGCTGTGCATCGAGGCGTGCCCGACCCGCGCGCTGACGATGACCAACGAGTACGAGATCGCCGACGACAACAGGGAAAGCCTGATCTGGACCAAGGAGCAGCTGCTCGTGCCGCTGAACCAGGGGATGGAGGCGCCCCCGCACCCGATGCGGCTCGGCAACGACGAGAAGGACTACTACCGGCTCGGCGGCGCCGGAATCACGGCCACCGCCCGGGCGCCCGGCATGGCCGGACCCGGCGGTCCGACCGGCCCGGCGATGCAGGCCACGGCCACCAGCGAGCAGGTGGCCGGCCAGGATGAGGTGCAGCCCGGCGGAGAGCAAGTTGCCGCGGGCGGCAGTGAGGTGGCTCAGTGACTCACGTTCTTCTAGCCGCCGGCGGTGGCGGCACCAACTTGGACCCGCTGTACGGCAAGGTCGCGTTCTGGATCCTCGCCACGGTGGCGGTCTCCGCCGCGGTGGCGATGATCTGTGTCCGCCAGGCCGTGCACTGTGCGCTGATGCTCGCGGTCGTGATGCTCTCGCTCGCGCTCCTGTACGCGATTGAGGGCGCGCCGTTCCTCGCGGCCGTGCAGGTCATCGTCTACACCGGCGCCGTGCTGATGCTGTTCCTGTTCGTGATGATGCTGATCGGGGTCAGCTCCGCCGACTCGCTGGTGGAGACGATCCGTGGTCAGCGGGTCTGGGCGGGCATCGGCGGTGTCGCGTTCCTGGTGCTGCTGATCGTGGGCATCGGGCACGCGGCGATCGGGAACGCGGCGCCGCAGACGGCGGCGAACAGCACCGACAACCTAACCGGCCTCGCCACGCTGATCTTCACCACGTACGTGTTCCCGTTCGAGGCGACAAGCGCCCTGCTGATCACCGCCGCGCTCGGCGGCATGGTGCTCGCGCACCGCGAGCGGACCACGCCCAAGCCGACGCAGCGGGAGGTAGCCCGGCGCAAGGTGGCGAGCGGGCAGGTCTCTCCCGAGCCGCCGCCCGGGGTGTACGCCCTGCACAACGCCGTCGACATGCCGGCACTGCTGCCCGATGGGAGCACAACCGAACGTTCCGTATCCCGGGCGATATCCCAGCGGGACCTCGACCTTGGCCGCGACCCGCAGGTAAGCGTGACCTCTGATCTCGAGGTCGAAGAGCGGATCGAAGCCGAACGGCAGATCGAGGCCGCCGCGCGGGGGAGGGAAGAGCAATGAGCCCTGCCGCTTACGTTTTCCTTTCTGTCATCTTGTTCGTCATCGGCGGGGTCGGAGTGCTCGTCCGGCGCAACGCGATCGTGATCTTCATGTGCGTCGAACTCATGCTGAACGCGTGCAACCTGGCGTTCGTCGCGTTCTCACGGCTGCACGGAAATCTGGATGGGCAGGTGGTGGCCTTCTTCGTGATGGTCGTGGCGGCGGCGGAGGTCGTCGTCGGGCTCGCCATCCTGATGGCCATATACCGCGCCCGCAAGTCCGCGTCGGTGGACGACGCGAACCTGCTCAAGTACTGAGAGATTGGACCTAACGATGACGACGCTGGCTGCGACCGGCGTGTTCCGTGTCTCGTGGCTGCTACTCGCGTTTCCGGTCTTCGGCGCGGCCGTCCTGCTGCTCGGCGGTCGGCGTACCAACCGGTGGGGCCACCTGCTCGGCGTGGCGATGCCGCTGGCGGCGTTCGTCTACGGAGTAATTGCCTTCTTCACCCTGCTCACTTACTCCGGCAATCGCGAAGTTGACCTGCATATGTACTCCTGGATCCCGGTGGCGGGGTTCCAGGCCAACATCGGGCTGCTGATCGACCCGCTGTCGATCTGCTTCGTGCTGCTGATCACCGGGGTCGGCTCGCTGATCCACATTTACTCTGTCGGCTACATGTCGCACGACACGGACCGGCGCCGGTTCTTCGGCTACATGAACCTGTTCGTCGCGGCGATGCTGCTGCTCGTGCTGTCGGACAACTACCTCGGCCTGTACGTCGGGTGGGAGGGCGTCGGCTTGGCGTCCTACCTGCTGATCGGGTTCTGGCAGTTCAAGCCGACCGCGGCGGTCGCGGCGAAGAAGGCGTTCATCGTCAACCGGGTCGGCGACGCCGGCCTGTCGCTGGCGATCATGCTGATGTTCGCCGAATTCGGGAAGTTCAACTTCACCGGCGTCTTCGCCGGGTCCAAGACGGCAGGCAGCGGTGTCGCGCTGGCGCTCGGGCTACTGCTGCTGCTCGGCGCGTGCGGCAAGTCCGCGCAGCTCCCGCTGCAGTCCTGGCTGCTCGACGCGATGGAGGGCCCGACCCCGGTGTCGGCGCTGATCCACGCCGCGACCATGGTCACCGCCGGGGTGTACCTGATGGTGCGGTCCAACCCCATCCTCGCGCAGTCCGCCGACGCCAGGATCGCGGTCGCGATCGTGGGCGCGGTCACGCTGCTGTTCGGCGGGATCATCGCCTGTGCCAAGGACGACATCAAGAAGTCCCTGGCCGGGTCCACGATGTCGCAGATCGGCTACATGATGCTCGGCGCGGGCCTAGGCCCGGCCGGGTACGCGTTCGCCATCGGCCAGCTGCTCGCACACGGGTTCTTCAAGGCCGGGCTCTTCCTCGGCGCGGGTTCGGTCATGCACGGCATGGACGACGAGGTGAACATGCGGCGTTATGGCGCGCTTGCGCGTCTCATGCCGGTCACCTCCGTCACCTTCGGACTCGCTTACCTGGCGATCATCGGCATCCCGCCGTTCTCCGGGTTCTTCACCAAGGATCCGATCATCGACGCGGCCTGGGAGTCGGGCGGGACACAGGGCTGGCTGCTCGGGGCCGCCGCTATCATCGGCGCGGGCATCACCGCGTTCTACATGACGCGGATGATGCTGATGACGTGGTTCGGCGACAAGCGCTGGGACTCCCACGCCCACCCGCACGAGTCGCCGGCCGTGATGACGTGGCCGATGATCGTGCTCGCGATCGGGTCGGTGGGCGCAGGCGGGTTCCTGATCGTCAATGACCGGCTCGTGGACTTCCTCGCCCCGGTTGTGGGCGTGCCGCCGACCTTGCACGGCTTCTGGACCTGGCCGGGCGGGATCGCCTTGATCCTGGTCGTGCTCGCGGTCGCGGGCGCGTGGACCGTGTACGGGCGGGTGCCGGTGGCGGAGATCGCGCCGCGCGGCACCTTCGTCACGAACGCGGCGCGCAAGGACCTGTACGGCGACGCGTTCAACGAATCCGTGCTGATGCGGCCCGGGCAGTGGCTAACCAGGCTGTCGGTCTACTTCGACAGCCGCGGTGTAGACGGCCTCGTCAACACGCTGGCGGCAACGGTCGGCGGGTCCTCGGGTCGGCTGCGGCGAGTACAAACCGGTTTCGTGCGCTCATACGCGCTATCCATGCTTATCGGCGCCGTGCTGCTGGTAGCCGGCCTTCTAGTGGTGAGGCTGTAAATGAACGGCTTTCCCTGGCTGACCGTGGCTGGCGCCATCCCGCTCGCGGGCGCGATCGCGGTCGCGCTTGTCCCGGATATGCCCCGGGACAGCGCCCCGGCCGACGTCGAGGCGCGGTCCCGCCTTGTCAAGCTGGCCGCGCTGGCGGCCTCGCTGGTCACCCTGGTCTGGGTGATCGTCATGGCGACCCGGTTCAACACCAGCGGACCTGACTACCAGCTCACCGAGCAGTACTCCTGGATCCCGCAGTTCGGCGTGCACTACGCGCTCGGCGTGGATGGCATCGCGCTCGTGCTGATCGGGATGACAGCGGTGCTGATGCCGGTGGTGATCCTCGCTTCCTGGCACGACGCGGACAACGCCAGGCGGTCGCCCAAGACGTACTTCGCGCTGATGCTCGTCCTCGAGACGATGATGATCGGCGTCTTCGCCGCCACCGACGTGTTCCTGTTCTACGTGTTCTTCGAGGCCATGCTGATCCCGATGTACTTCATGATCGGGTCGTTCGGCGTCGGGCAGCGTCAGTATGCTGCGGTCAAGTTCCTGTTGTACAGCCTGTTCGGCGGGCTGCTCATGCTGGTGGCCGTCATCGCGCTGTACGTGTACTCGGGCGAGTCCGCGGCCACCGGGCATCACGGCACGTTCCTGTTCTCCACGCTGGTCAACGTCACCCTCTCGCCGACGGTCCAGAAGTGGCTGTTCCTCGGGTTCTTCATCGCGTTCGCGATCAAGGCACCGCTGTGGCCGTTCCACACCTGGCTGCCCGACGCCGCGTTCTCGGCGCAGCCCGGCGCCGCGGTGCTGATGCTCGGCGTGATGGACAAGGTCGGCACGTTCGGCATGATCCGGTACTGCCTCGAGCTGTTCCCGGCCGCGGCGCACTATTTCACGCCGCTGATCCTGACGCTCGCCGTGATCAGCATCCTGTACGGAGCGATCGTCGCGATCGGCCAGACATCGATGAAGCGGCTGATCGGGTACACCTCGGTCTCCCACTTCGGCTTCATCGTGCTCGGCATCTTCGCTTTCACCTCGCAGGGCCAGGCCGGGGCGACGCTGTACATGGTCAACCACGGGTTCGCCACCGGCGCGATATTCCTGCTCGCGGGGTTCCTGATCGCCAGGCGCGGCTCGGACAGGATCGCCGACTACGGCGGCGTGCAGAAGGTCGCGCCGGTGCTCGCCGGGCTGTTCCTGGTCTCCGGTCTCGCCCTGCTGTCGCTGCCCGGGCTGAACACCTTCGTCAGCGAGTTCCTCGTGCTCGTCGGGACGTTCTCCCGGTACAAGGTGGCGGCCACGTTCGCCACCGCCGGCATCGTCCTGGCGGCGATCTACGTCCTGTGGATGTACCAGCGCGCGATGGGCGGCCCGGTCTCCGAGTCCGTCGCCGGCATGCCGGACCTGCGGCCGCGGGAACTGCTCGCGGTCGTGCCGCTCGTCGTGCTGATCATCGGGCTTGGCGTCTACCCCAAGCCGGTGCTCGACGTGATCAACCCCGCGGTCAAGTCCACGATGTCGCAAATACACGCCACTGATCCGGTGCCCGCCCACCCAGTACCCGCAGCTGCCCAGAACGGAGTGCAGCCGTGACCCTCGCCGCTGCCGCTGCCACCGCCGCGTCTTCGAACATCCCGGCGCCCAGCATCGAGTACAGCCAGCTCGCGCCGATGCTCGTCGTGTTCGGCGCGGCGGTCGTCGGCGTGCTCGTCGAAGCGTTCGTGCCCAGGGACCTGCGCCGCAGCCTGCACTTGGTGGTCACTTTCGGCAGCCTGGCCGCGGCCTTCGTCTGGACCTGCGTGATCGCGAGCTCCTCGTCGCTGTTCGCGCACGGCAGCTCTGGCCACGTCGCGGCGATGGGCGCCGTCGCCGTGGACCGGCCGACCTTGTTCATCCAGGGCACGATCCTCGTGCTGGCCTTCGTCAGCGTGCTGCTGATCGCCGACGCCTCCCACGACCTGCCCGAGTTCGCCGGGCAAGCCGCCGCGGTGCCGGGGTCGGCGGAGGAGCGGGAAGGGCTGCTGGCCGGCTTCGTGCACACCGAGATCTACCCGCTGACCCTGTTCGCGGTCGGCGGCATGATGCTGTTCCCCGCCTCGAACGACCTGCTCACGATGTTCGTGGCCCTTGAGGTGCTGTCGTTGCCGCTGTACCTGCTGTGCGGCCTCGCCCGGCGTCGCCGCCTGCTCTCGCACGAAGCGGCGATGAAGTACTTCCTGCTCGGCGCCTTCTCCTCGGCGTTCTTCCTGTTTGGCATCGCGATGCTGTACGGCTTCTCCGGGTCGGTTTCGCTGTCCGGGATCGCCGCCGCGGCGGCAACCAACAGCGGCAGCGACACGCTGCTGTTCGCGGGGATCGCGCTGACCGGCATCGGGCTGCTGTTCAAGATCGGCGCGGTGCCGTTCCAGAGCTGGAAGCCCGACGTCTACCAGGGCGCCCCCACTCCGATCACGGCGCTTATGGCGTCGTGCACGGTGGTATCGGCGTTCGGCGCGCTGCTGCGCGTGTTCTACGTGGCCTTCGGCAACCTCGCCTGGGACTGGCGGCCCGCGCTTTGGGTCGTGTCGATCCTCACGATGGTCGTAGGCGCGGTGATCGCCATCACCCAGACCGACGTCAAGCGTCTGCTCGCCTACTCGTCGATCGCGCACGCCGGGTTCATCCTGACCGCCGTCATCGCCTCGTCGGTCGCGGGCCTGTCCGGCTCGCTGTTCTACCTGGCGACCTACGGTCTGACCACCGTCGGGGCGTTCGCCGTCATCACGCTGGTCCGCGACCCGGGCGGGGAGGCGGACCACCTGTCCCGCTGGGCGGGCCTGGGCAAGCGGTCGCCGCTAGTGGCGGGCATCTTCGCGCTGTTCCTGATCGCTTTCGCCGGTATCCCTCTGACCAGCGGGTTTGTCGGGAAGTTCGCCGTCTTCCAGGCTGCCATCGCGGGCGGGGCGACGCCACTGGTGATCATCGGTGTGGTGTCCAGCGCGATCGCGGCCTTCTTCTACGTTCGAGTCATCGTGCTGATGTTCTTCAGCGACCCGGTGGAAGACGGACCGGAGGTCGTCGTGCCTAGCGTGTTCACGGGCACGGCGGTGGCGGTCGGCGCGCTTGCCACGATCGTGTTCGGCATCGTCCCGCAGCCGCTGCTGAGCCTTGCCAACCACGCGGCGACGCAGTTGTTCGTCCGCTGACGTTGTCTCATTGTCCTCGCCTGTGCCATCACCCGACCCTGGTATGTTCCCGCTGGCTGCACGTTCCGTATGCTGGTGAGTTCGTAACCCAGAGGTTAGGCGCGCCGAGAACATGGAGTTCCAGTGACCATCGCAGTTCCTGTCGAGTTCGCTGACCATGAGCTCACCGCGGAGATGTCCGAAGACCTGGCGATGGTCGAAGCCGCGCTGCGCGAGGCCTCCTTCGGCGGGAACGAGATGTTCGCCGACGTGTCCAGGCACATGATGGAGGCCGGGGGCAAGCGGTTCCGCGCCATGCTCGTGCTGCTGGCCGCCCGGTTCGGGGACAGCAGGGACAAGCGCATCGTCCCCGCGGCGGTGGCGATCGAACTGACGCACCTGGCCACCCTGTTCCACGACGACGTGATGGACGAGGCAACGATGCGGCGCGGCCACTCGTCGGCCAACTCGCAGTTCGGTAACTCGGTGGCCATCCTGGCCGGCGACTACTTGTTCGCCCGGGCTTCCCGGATCCTCGCCGACCTGGGCCCGCAAGCCATCAGGATCCAGGCGGAGACCTTCTGCCGCCTGGTGGACGGACAGCTGACAGAGACGATCGGGGTTCAGCCGGGAGCCGACCCGCTCGACCACTACATGCACGTGATCACCGAGAAGACCGGGTCCCTGATCGCCACGTCGGGCCGGTTCGGCGCGATGTTCTCCGGCGCGCCCGACGAGGTCTCGGACCTGATCGCCGACGCCTGCCTGCGGATCGGCGTGGCCTGGCAGCTTTCCGACGACGTCCTCGACGTGGCGAGCACCTCCGCCCAGTCCGGCAAGGAGCCGGGCACCGACTTGCGGCAAGGGGTACGCACCCTGCCGGTGCTCTACGCGCTGCGCGGCGCGGCCACTACCCCGGACATGGCACGCCTGCGTGACCTGCTCGACGCGGACCTGACCGACCCGGTGCTGCACGCCGAGGCACTGACCCTGCTGCGATCCTCCCCCGCGCTTGCGGAGGCCAGGCAGACCGTCCGCACCTGGATCGCGGGCGCCAGGGACCGCATAGCCCGCCTGCCCGACGTCCCCGCCCGCGCCGCCTTCGAGTCGCTCTGCACCTTCGTAATCACCCGCACCGCATAACCCACGCCGCACGCCTGCACCGCCCCCCAGCGAGCTGGCTGGATCCCACTGCCGTCCGCGCTGGTCCTCATTCGTCACATCAGCATCACCCGCTCACTTCGCACACCTTACGCATGGATATTCCGGACATATCGCCCCGGAAAATGGTCACACGGTATGCGAAGTGAACAGCAGGGACGGGTGGTGCCGGGCGGGCTTGGCGCGCGGGGCATGGGGACGCGTACGGTGGTTGTGCCGCACGGAAACGCGGCCGGAGGAGGCACGATGAGCATTTTCGGGTTTCGTAAGACGAAGATGGTCGCTCCCGAGGAGGCGCTGCCGGGTCGGGACACGCCGCTTGAAGTGCCGGAACGGCACGCGGTGCTTGGCACCGCGCTGACGCCCCCGTACCCCGAGGGCAGCGAGGTGGCGGAGTTCGCGCTTGGCTGCTTCTGGGGCGAGGAGCGCACCTTCTGGCAGGTGCCGGGCGTGATCACCACGGCCGTGGGCTACGAGGGCGGGTTCACCCCGAACCCCACCTATGAAGAGGTCTGCACCGGCCGAACCGGGCATGCCGAGACGGTCCGGGTCGTGTTCGACCCGGCCAAGGTCTCCTACGCGCAGCTGCTCAAGGTCTTCTGGGAGTCGCACGACCCCACGCAGAACATGCGCCAGGGCAACGACATCGGTACCCAGTATCGTTCGGCGATCTTCTACAAGAACGAGGCGCAGAAGGCCGCGGCCCAGCAGTCCGCCGCCGACTTCGGCAAAAAGCTCGCCGAGGCCGGATACGGCCAGATCGCCACCGAGATCGTCCCGGCCACCGAGTTTTACTTCGCCGAGGACTACCACCAGCAGTACCTGTACAAGGTCCCGAACGGCTACTGCCCGGACCACAGCACGGGCGTGAGCTGCCCCGTCGGCATCCTTCCGGCCTAGCCCACGCTTCGGTCCACCTCGATCACCGCAGGAACTCCCAACGGGGACCTGGTCGAGGGGTCGGCCACCGTCCCGCTAGGCCAGTACGCCAGCCCGGCCGAAGCCGCCCGGCTCGGCGACTTTACCGATCTGTCCGCCGCGGCCGCGCATGACATCCCAAGCGCCAAGCGCGTGGTGATACCCGACTGCGGCCACATCCCGCACCTGGAGCACCCCAGCCAGTTCCTCGCCAAACTGCTGCCGTTCCTCGCAAGGCCCCGCAGTTAGCCGACTTCCCAGGTGTCGTGGCCGGCCAGCAGGGTCGCGAGATCGCCCGCGCCGCCGGAACGGGCACGCTCGATCTGATCGGCCATCAGCTCGTCGTACGACGACCGGGGAACCGAGCGGAAGACGCCGATCGGAGTGTGCGAGAAGTCACCCGAGTCCAGCCGGGACAGCGCGAACGCGTACGACGGGTCTTCGCGGGTGACGTCGTGGACGACTAGCGCGTCGGCAGGAACCGAATCCGTGTCGACCGCCGTCAGCGCGCCGTAGGGTCCGTAGGTCAGCCCCATCGACCCGGCGGGCCCGAACCGCACAGGTTCGCCGTCGGCCAGCTTGATCAGCCCGGGCGCGCCCGCCTGTTTGACCGGGGCGAACGCGTCGTCGTTGAAGATCGGGCAGTTCTGGAAGATCTCGATGAACGCGGCACCCTGGTGGTCGGCGGCCGCGCGCAGCACCGACTGCAGGTGCTTGCGGTCGGAGTCGACCGACCGGGCCACGAACGAGGCCTCCGCGCCCAGGGCGAGGGACACCGGGTTGAACGGGTGGTCCAGCGACCCGAACGGGGTGGACTTGGTCACCTTGCCCTGCTCGGACGTCGGCGAGTACTGGCCCTTGGTCAGCCCGTAGATCCGGTTGTTGAACAGCAAGATCTTGATGTTGACGTTGCGGCGCAGCGCGTGGATCAGGTGGTTGCCGCCGATGGACAGCGCGTCGCCGTCGCCGGTGATCACCCAGACCGACAGGTCAGGGCGGGAGGTGGCCAGCCCGGTGGCGATGGCCGGTGCCCGGCCGTGGATAGAGTGCAGGCCGAACGTGTCCACGTAGTACGGCAGCCGCGACGAGCAGCCGATGCCGGATACCACGACCACGTTCTCGCGCGGCACCTCAAGCTCGGGCAGGAACGACTGGAACGCGGCCAGGATGGCGTAGTCGCCGCACCCCGGGCACCAGCGGACCTCCTGGTCGGACTTGAAGTCCTTGGTCGTCAGCCCGGCCGCGTGGGGGACTAGCTGCAGCGACCGCGGACGGCCCCGTCCGTTCGGTACATCTTGATTGTCAAGCATGCGCGATCACTTCCTCAATCGCCTCAGCCAGCTCAGCGGCGCGGAACGGCAGCCCCCGCACGCGGTTGTAGGAGATCACGTCGACCAGGAACCGGCCGCGCAACAGCAGCGCGAGCTGACCCAGGTTGATCTCAGGGACGAGCACCTTGTCATAGCGGCGCAGCACGTCGCCGAGGTTGGCGGGGAACGGGTTGAGGTGCCGCAGGTGCGCCTGCGCCACCGCATGGCCCGCCCGGCGCACCTGCCGGACCGCCGCGCCGATCGACCCATAGGTGGAACCCCAGCCGAGCACCAGCACCTTGGCGTCGCCGGCCGGGTCGTCGACCTCGATCGGCGGGATGGACGCGGCGATGCCCTCGATCTTGGCCGCGCGGGTGCGCACCATGAGGTCGTGGTTGTCCGGGTCGTAGGAGATCGTCCCGGCGCCGTCGGCCTTCTCGATGCCGCCGATGCGGTGCTCGAGTTCCGGCGTGCCAGGGATGGCCCACGGCCGGGCCAGCGTCACCGGGTCCCGGCGGAACGGCTGGAACTGGCCCCCGTCGGTGTCGGCGTCGACGTCGGCCGACGTCGCGAACGAGAACTCGGCGCTCAGGTCCGGCAGCGTGGCGACATCGGGGATGAGCCAGGGCTCGGACCCGTTGGCCAGGTACCCGTCGGACATCAGGATGACCGGGGTGCGGTAGGTGATCGCGATCCGCGCGGCCTCGATCGCGGCGTGGAAGCAGTCCGACGGGCTGGCCGCCGCGATCACAGGGACCGGCGACTCGCCGTTGCGGCCGAACAGCGCCATCAGCAGGTCGGCCTG
>Ga0210390_10000084_pt1 | contig 92898 bp, 99 predicted proteins | sample IncBWH11OmetaG_FD_161050 | JGI IMG/M metagenome (GOLD analysis project Ga0210390, IMG submission 161050) | Forest soil microbial communities from Barre Woods Harvard Forest LTER site, Petersham, Massachusetts, United States - Inc-BW-H-11-O ...
TCGCGCTGGAAACTGGGACGCATTCACCTTGGGTCAGCCGGCAGCTTGCCCAGTTGGGGCACGAAGTGATCGTAGCGCATTCGCGCAACGTGCGGCTGATCAGCGAGAGCAGCCGGAAAGATGATCGACTGGATGCTAGGACGTTGGCCCGGCTGGCCAGAATCGATCCCGCGTTGCTCGGTCCGGTGCGACATCGCAGTGCCAAAGCACAAATCCATCTGACTGTCGTCCGGGCGCGGGCTGCTCTGGTCAGCACGCGCACGGCGCTGGTGAATGCGGCGCGCGGGTTGACGAAATCCTATGGTGCACGACTGCGGAAATGCGGCACCGAACAGATGACTCGGGAGCTAACGAAAGAGCTCAAGCCCGAGTTGCGGGAAGCTTTGGATCCACTGCTCACGGAAATCGAATCGCTCCACGAACGCATCGCGGAATACGACCGGCGGATCGAGCAGATCGCCAAGGAAGTCTATCCCGAGGTAGCTCGGCTGAAACAGATAAAAGGAGTGGGGCCATTGATTGCACTGACCTACGTTTTGACTTTGGATAATCCGTACCGATTCCGCCGCAGCCGGGATGTGGGATGTTTCGTTGGGTTGCGCCCCGGGCGTAGGAACTCGGGGATGAGTGAACCACAACTGCACATCAGTAAAGAAGGTGACCGCTATCTGAGAACACTGCTGGTACAAGGGGCGCACTACATCCTGGGACCCTTTGGACAAGATAGTGATCTGCGGCGCTGGGGCCTGAAGCTATCGGAGCGCGGGGGAAGGAATGCCAAGAAACGAGCGGTGGTCGCGGTAGCTCGGAAGTTGGCCGTACTGCTGCACAGGTTGTGGGTCAGCAAAGAGGTTTACGAACCGCTGCGAAATAATCGAAAGCAGATAGCCGCCGTCGCATAGAGAGTAGTCGAACGTGGATTTGAACAACCAAGCTCAACCGCCGAGATCAGGTGACTGCGCCCAACTCCTGGCCCAACTTCCTGTCGAGAGACAGGAGCCAAGGTCGATTATCAGGTCGCAGCACCTACTGTATCAAGGACGCCCAACTGGCAGCGAGCGATCATCGCTCATCACAGACTGCGGATGGAAGGATGGCGACAGAGGCGGCTCGGTGAAAAGGTTAGGATCCACAGATAGGAACACAAAACCATCTTGACTCCGATCGGCCTTCTCATGGAAGGGAGTTAACCGGAAAGGCGCGGTTCCGGGCGCGAGTAGTTGCTCGGTTGTGGGATGAGGCCGTCGCGGTGCCGGACAGCTCCCGGGTGAGCGCGGGCTCCTGGTGGCCGGCCTAACGCGGAGCCGGGTTCCCATCGCAGGGTCCTTTCTCCAAGCCCGTTCTCGGCGTATTCTGCCCGACAGTTTCCTTCATTGGAGGATGACCGTGAAATCCCCACTCACAATTGCTCCGCTTTTTCTTGGTTGTTTGATGATCTCAGCGTTGCCCACGTCTGCGCGGCCGCAGCAGGAGTCGATACCCAAGACGATCGCTGAAAGCGTCGGGGGCATCCTCAGCTACACCGAGGATCAATTTCTTTCCGTCGCGGAAGCGATGCCCGCCGAGAAGTATTCCTACCTTCCCAACGCGCCGGGGGGCGATTTCAAGGGCGTGCGTTCATTTGCGGAACAGGTCAAGCACGTGGCGTGTGCGAATTATGCGTTCTTCACTGAGATCGAAGGCAAAACTCCGCCGGACCTCTGCGAAAAGAGCGGTCCGTCGCCGGCGAAAACGAAGGACGAGCTGGTGAAGTATTTGCGCGACTCGTTTGAGTACGGCAACAAAGTTCTAGCGACGATCAACGAGAAAAACGCGATGGACCGCGTGGAGGGCCGCTACGGCGGTCCGAATACGAAGCTCGGCATCGCGGTGATTGCGGTGTGGCATATTACGGACCACTACGGGCAGGTTGTTTATTACTTACGGCTGAATGGCATCGTGCCGCCGCCGACGCAGCAACATGGGTTGGCGGTTCGCTAGCACGTGTGCTGCGTGTGTTTCCGTCAACGTCAACCGATCATGGCACTGAGAATCAGCGCAGCGAAGGCCACAATCAATCCGAGGGTTCGCACCCAGTGATACACGTCCCAGCGATGCTCTTGCTCTTTCCAGTCGTTGGGAAGAGATTGCGGCGTCCAATTGATGATGCGATTGTTGATCGGCACCGGTCCGAAGAGCGAGAAGGGAATCGCCACAGCTTGAATTGCAAAGGCGATCAGCGCCAGCCGCCAGGCCTCCGGACTGATGTGCTGGTATGGCAGCAGCAATAAGAGATTCAGAAGCGTGGATCCGGCCATCCAGAAGGGCATTACGCGTCCAAACAATCGCGCGAATGACGCCCGCATCAAGATGTGGGTTTCGAGCGGTTGGCGATTGAGCGTGGGATGTGCGAATGCGGCAACGTTCAATTCGCTGCCACACATCAGGCCCAGCACGAGCAGGCTGACGAGGTAGAGTGTCATGAAACTTGCCTCCATCAAGACCACATTTGATGTCTGCAGGTGTCTGCGGAATGCGGAGCCGAAGGTCCCCGTCATCTGTTTTGGAAGTGGACTGTAAGTTATTGCATAACTTTCACTTAGAGGTCCTAAATCCGGCATGGCCTGAAATTACGGAACCAAGCTATGACCATTTAAGGTAATTCCCTACGGAATCTACAGGGTTCGCTGTATAGCTCGAAACAGGCTGATCGTTGATTATGCCGCTGGAAGAAGTGGGGCGCAGGCCGGGAATCCTTATTAATAAAAATACTAAGGGCTGGGCCCATCCTGCGCTTCACTTCTTCACCAAGACTTTGGCCCTCCCGCTTCCCTCCTCCAGGAGCCTTCGCCCCCGCGAGGCTCCTTTTTTATTTTGGACCACATTCGACAGGCGTTTCAAAATAGGGAAGACAGAGAATTTCAGATTCAAATAAGGCGTGCGCATTACTACGCATAACTTTCCGTTGTCGCTCAGGCTTTTACCCGATTGGAGGCGCGGTGAAAACCTCGTCTACTAGGAAACGTTGTACGGTAAGTGGGCGAGAAAGTTGCGCCCGAAAAGGAGATTCGTGATGCAAAGGTTTTGTATTTTATTGGCGCTGCTGGCTGCGGTAACGTTCCTGCCATCGCGGCTACAAGCGCAGGCCGCTGGCAACTCCGGCCAGGACAATGCGCCCAGCGCGAATAGCACGACCGTGACCGGCTGCCTGCAGGCGGGAAAGAAAACTGGCCACTACATGCTGACTGCCGACGATGGCACGACGTATCAGCTGCGCAGCAGGGACGTCAATCTTGGCGAACACGTTGGCCACACGGTTACCGTCACGGGCAAAGTGCCGCAGGGAAAAGCAGCGGGCGAGAAGTCGCCTTCGAGCACCTCTTCGAGCGATGCGTACGGATCGTCATCCGCGCAATCGGGTGAAGGTCAGGATGGACATGCGGGTGGTGGCAACATGCTGTTCGTCAGCGACCTGAAGATGGTAAGCGAGTCCTGCAAGAAGTAAGGAACGAGTTTTGTCCCCCAAGCGCGCGCGGCAGCCATCCTCGACGGATGAAAATCCGGGTCGTCGCGCGCACACCCGCGGAGGGGCGGATTCGGTTCCGCCCTTCCGTGATTTTTTTGTTCCCGCCGCAAGCGACTTCCATCTGCGGACTACGGAAGTGTAGTGGTCTGCTGGGCGCGCGCCGATGCACGGTTTGCCCTCACTCACATCGAAGAGAAGGCGCGCAGACTCGCGGATCGACGCACGCAGTGAGGCAATTCGTTCTAAACTCGGCGGCGCGCGGCGGCCAACGGAATTGGGCTGCGCGCCCAACCGGAGGGTTTACGTGAAAAATCTAGCGAAGAAGTGTCTTGTTGTGGGGATTGTGGTGTTTGGGTTTGCTTCTGCGAAGATCAACCTGGCGGCGGATGGAGCGGTTTATGCCTCCGATGCTGGTGCGTCACATACTCACGGTTCAGACGCTACGCAGTTTAGGACTGACGCGCAGTGCGTTTCTACTGTGCCGCGCTCCTGGGGCGAGTATCGCGGAGGCTCGAATCAGGCGGGCTTGGCGTTCGAAGCAAGTGACGGGACCTTGCGCTTCGTCACCAATCTGCCGTGCGGCGCGGTTCCGGTAATTGCTCTCGAGGTTCGCCGAACTACTAGCTCGGGTAATTGATCGCCGCAGCTAAAGGCACCATAGATAAACACTGATTAACAATGATTAACACAGATATGAAAGATGGAAAGGCATAACAGGATCTGAGTTCGGAGTGTCGTAACATAGGCGCCAGGGAGGGCATCATGCCGTACGATTCACATCAGCGGGCGGCGGAATTTCACGAATTGGCCGCGCACGCCCATCGCGTTGCGATGGCGCACCCCGATAAGGAAGATCACTTAACCGCCCATGAACTTGCGAAGCAGGCGATGGAGCACTCCAGGAAAGCACATGAAGCTTCTGTAAGAGCGTTCGAGGAGTCCCAAGCTGCAGCCAAGGAGCAGAAACAGCGCGGAGCGTCTTGCTAGATAGAGGCGTCTTTGCAAAAGAAAAGGCGGCTATAAAAGCAGCCGCCCGCGTAACGCCGGCTGCCGTCGAATTATCGGCTGCCGCCTTTGCAGTTTCGTTCGTGTTTGCGCAATTCGCTGGACGACCCGAAGGTCTTTCCGCATTTATGACATCTGATTTGTTCGGTCATTGCTTTAGCCCTAGGGGGAATTTGTGAGCCGCTGCCGCCGCCTCACAAGTAGAGTTTCGTCGGGGGCCGCTTGAACGAACAATCGGCGAAACTGTGTATATGGGCAAAGCAGGAATACTAGGGGTGATTACGTGAAAACTCGAAGGTTTAATGCGAAGCGAGTCGCTGCCTGCGGGCAGGTAGGCGTCACCCCGCGAAATGACCGAGGCCCAACGGCACGCTTCGTTCGGGATGACAAACTTTTGGCGCGAACGCTATTGGGGCAGGTGATATTTTACGTTTACGAAGACCTCCTGCTGCATTCCGTTAGCCTGAAAATTGGTTTTCTCAATCAGGTCCAGCGCTTCCTGGGCTAGCGCGGGATCGGAGCCAGGCAAAGCTTCGGCTTCGAGGACTCGTCCGTCGGTGTTGCTGAGAGTGGCATGGATGATGACCGGCTGCACATGGCTCGCTACACCTTCTGGCGCGCGATCGACGCGCATCGGAAATCGCTGCGGGCTGCCGATCACGAACGCAGGCCCATCCGCGCGCATCGCACGCGTGGGCTGGAACATTTCCGGCATCACTCCGACCGCCGGCTCCAGGCTATCAATATGAATTTGCAGGATCGCCGTGTTTCCTTCGGTCACGGTGATGTCGCGCGGTATCGTGCGTCCCGCAAAGCGAATCGCGTCGGCATAACTGTAGTCGGTATAGATGCCGGGGGCTTCGGACCAGGTGCGCAACAAGCCGCTCTCGGCGTCGAAGCAATATTCAGTTTCGTACCATTGGCGCGGCGCCGAAGCATCCGGGGCGGAGGCTGACAGCAACATGCAGGTGAGCTCCTTGCCGTCGCGCATTACTTCGGCGGTGCGGATCACATCTGCGCCAACATTGCGAGCGATCGGCGCGAAAATCGCGCTGCGGACCATCTGCACGCGCATCGGAATCGGGTCGTGAGGATTGCTCGAATACACCACACCGCCACCGGGCGAAAGATGCGTTTGCGACGAGCTGCCGATCTGCGCGGTCCAGCGCCAGCGAGGGCCGGAGGAAATTTCTTCCATTGCGCCGTCGCCTTCGTAGAGTGCTTGTCCCGAGGACATGAAGGAAACTTTCATTTGGAACGCAGGCGCGCCATTGTGTAGGTACAAGTTTTGGCGCGCATGGTCAAAGAGTCCGAGCGCGGCCGCGCGGTCGTCTTGCGAGGTGAGCAGCCTCGCAGGGACCGTGACCATTTCCAGCGGCGAATCAGGGACAGGAGCGATCGTCGTCGCGGCCGTGAGTTTCGCGGCTTGGCAGAGCGCGCTGGGTGCGCAGACGAGCGCACTTGCGGCGAGAATTATTGCAACCACGGGAAGGCTGCACAGGGAAGAGCAGCGCGTAGCGCAGAACCGAGAGATCGGCCGCAGGCTCATCGCCCCACCTCACGTCAAAATCGTTCGTTTCAGGACAGCTGGCCTGCCGAAATGTTAGCGCAAAAGCCGAAAATCTCGCAAGAGTTCAGCGTCGCCTGCGTCGCCTGGCCTCTTTCTTGCCACGCGCGATTTTTGTGAGCGAGCGAGTGTACTCGTTCAGCGTATCGGGCACCGCGGTGCTGTAAACGAACTGGCCATGGCGGCGGCAGGCGATCAGGCCTGCGTCCATGAGCGTCTTCATGTGATGGGAAACTGTGGCTGGCGTCACGCCCTGCAGCGAAGCGATATCGCCGCAATTCATGCGTTTCCGTGTGGCAATGGCTTCGAAAATCATCAGGCGCGTTTCATCGGCCAGGGCCTTCGAAACTTTTTCAATATTTGCGCGATTCATTGTACCGCCCTCAGTGTACCGGACTTGCGGCCGTGAGGCTAGGCCGCTAACGCATAAAAATGCGCGCTCGCAATTAGCTGCGACCAAATAGTTAGACGTTCATCTAAGTATCGAAGTCTTGCCGCCGCGCTAAAGCAGTAATGTCGTGGCGGCCCCGCCCGCGGCGGGCGCGATTGCTTTTTACAACCAAGAACAGCGGCCTTGCAGTTGGCGAATTGAATGTTAAACCCCAACGGGGTGGAGGAATCGATGTCTGTGAACAGATTAGAAGGGAAGGTTGCAGTTGTTACCGGCGGAAACAGCGGAATTGGTCTCGCGAGCGCAAAGCGTCTGAAGGATGAAGGCGCGCGCGTCGCGATTTCTGGACGTGATCGCAAGACACTCGATGAGGCGGTGAAACTCCTCGGCAACGACGTGCTGGCCGTGCAAGCCGACGTCTCCAAGCTCGCCGACACGGACAGGTTTTTTGCGGAGGTCAGCAAGAAGTTTGGGAAGATCGATGTGTTGTTCGTCAACGCGGGCATCGCTAAATTCGCGCTGCCGGAGGCGGTCACCGAGGATCACTTCGACGAAATTTTCGACATCGACGCGAAAGGCGCGTACTTCACCGTACAAAAGGCGCTGCCGTATCTGAACGACAACGCGTCGATTATTCTCAATACCAGCGTGGCCGGACAGAAGGGCCTTGCGAACGCGAGCGTCTACTCGGCAACCAAGGCGGCTCTGCGTTCTCTGGCGCGTACTTTCGCGGGAGCTCTTGCGGCTCGCAACATTCGCGTCAACGCTGTGGCACCGGGGCCGATCGAAACGCCGATCTTCGGCCGGACCGGTCTTTCGAAAGAAGCGATCGACGATTTCGCAAAAAACATTGTCTCCATGGTTCCCATGCAGCGTTTGGGAAAGCCGGAGGAGGTGGCGGGAGTCGTCGCGTTCCTGGCTTCTGCCGACGCTTCGTACGTTACTGGCGTAGAAATCAACGTGGATGGTGGGATGGGGCAGATCTAAGCTTGTAGTGGCCGGCAGCGAAAATGGGAGATTCACTCGCCGCCCATTTTCGCTCGCTGCGGTAGCTGCACTTCAGCACTTAGTGCCCCTTTATAGCGGCGGTCTTCAGACTATACTTTCCTGCCGCACCATCGATGGCGCACTGAAGTGGGTCGTTACAAAGGCGCGTTCATTGCTACCGCATCACTCCATCCGCTGGCTTAGATCGAGGGCACGGGCGGAATGGGTAAGCGCGCCGATGGAAATGGCGTCTACCTCGGCGTCGGCGTAGAGCTCCATATTTGCTTCGGAGATGCCGCCGCTGGCTTCGATTAGCGCAGCGTCCCATACTTTTTGTTTGCGCATGTTGACGATGATGCTGCGCACGTCTTCCGGTATCAGGTTATCGAGCATCACCAGGCACGGACATTCGTGAACCTTCCTACGCTGGAAAGGGCTGGCTGCCTCCTCCGCCTGCAAACGCTTGAACACGCGCCCCGCCGCGAGCGCGGCTTCTTCGCTGCGTACTTCCACTTCGATGAAGGCCGCATTGCGCCGGCCAGCCCAAGCCTTCTCGACGGCCAGGGGTACGGCTTGTTCCTCGCGGCGAGCGAGCAACACGAGGTGATTATTTTTGATCACGATCCCGTCGCCGAGCCCGAGCCGGTGCGTGCCGCCTCCGCCCAAATGGATCGCGCGCTTATCCAGCAGGCCCCAGGGAGTTTTGCGGGTCCCGAGAATTCTGGTGGCGGAGCAGCGTCGGCGCGCGCGTTCTTGCAATCGCGACGTTGCGGTTGCGATGCCGCACATGCGCTGCAGCAAATTCAGTCCGACGCGCTCCAGACTCAGCAACTTGTTTTGCCCGGCCTCTGCGTGAAGTAGAATCTCGCCCGTTTCGAACACGTCGCCATCTTCTTTTTTTAGCGTCACCTTAAGGCCGTGCTTGCGCATGATGAAGGCGTATTCTTCGAGGCCGGCGGCGACACCCGGTTCTCGCGTCACCACATTCGCACAGGCTGCGCGCTCCCTAATTCCGAGCGCAGTGACGGTGATATCGCGCGGCGCGAGATCCGTTTCCAGCAGCGTTTCCATGATTCTGCGCAAGACGCGCACGTAGGCGGGATTTTTGAGCGTTAGTTCGCCGCCGCGAAAAAGGGCCCGTTCAACGCGCTCCTGCCTTTCCACGGGCATGGCATATTGCAGTGCGGCCCTCATCGCAAAGAAACAGTCCGTGCAGTCATGAGTTCATCTCCCAACAGCTTCACCGTGTTTTTGCGCCATGCGGCGCATTGGCTCGCGACGCCTTTACATATTAGTACAAGGCGGCTGCAGGTTGCTCGTGCCGCACGCAAGCTCCATCGGCTGAAAACACGACGGCGGCTTGGCCCTCGATTACCGCGAGGTCAGAAGCCGCCGCCGTACACCCTCGATTGGTTAAAGTCTTTCAGCGGCGTCCGCTGCCGCCGAAAGTGCAGCCATTACTACTGCCCGCCGGTGCTGGCTCCGGTCGTGGTGCAAACCGGTCCGGCGTCCGTCAGGAATGTGCCATTATCGGAGAACCATCCGTGAATTCCGACCGATGGCGCGCCAAAGAACCACGAGAAGAACGCCAGTTCCTGCAAATGGTACGTATAGCCGTTAGGCATCACGATTGGGGGTGCATCCGTGCCGCTCAGCGGGTCGCCCACCTCCAAGTTGCCTTGGCATCCACTCACCTGGCCGGTATGGCCCCACCGCGGCGTGCGATTGTTGCCGAAAGGATCGTTCATCCATTCGTCCACTTCGTGAGCCAGGACGGCGGTGTCTTCCGTGCCCTGTCCAAAAAGTCCGGTAGTGTCAAAATCCGCCGGCGAATAAGTCTGGATGGGGAATCCCGTGGCGCCGTGATAACCCAGAACGCAGCAGGTATTCAGGTTCGTCACGGGAGAGGCCAACACCACGTTGTACAACATGAAGAGCGGGAAATTGGACGGGTTCACTGCCTTCAAGGCCGGCAGAACGTTGGTCGTAATGTAGGTGTCGAACCAATTGATGTCGACAATGCCCATTGGTCCGCAAGCCGGGAAGTCCGCGGCGGGCAGAGTGGTGCTGAACTGCGCCGGAACGTTGATGACGATGGCGCCATGGAATATCGGGTTGAGCAGGACGTGGTAGTCATCGCCGTTGTCGCCCAGAACCTGCCAGAAATTGCCGCGTTGAAACGCATCGCTATAAATCGTGGTACCGACGATCGTCCCGCCGAAATCGAACAGAGCGGGGCTGAAGATCGGCGATTCCTTCAGCAGTTTGACGGGAATATTGTTGGGCTTCGCGAGGCATGAATTATCGCGCGCCGTGGGGTCGAAAGTGGTTATTCCGGGTGCTGTGCCGATGATGCCGGTCGTGGAATTGAAACTCACGCCCACAGTGTTGGTGACGATGATCACGGGAACGACGTGAGTTGGCACCGTTGTGCTCGCGGGATTGGTGAAAGGAGAGGTTCCGACCATCACGCCGGTGTAATCGTTCTGGTCACGCGATGCCTCCACGTTGAAAGTCCACAGTGGAAGTGACGCTGCGCCCTTTGCCGCGGCGGTTGCTAACTGCGATTGCATCGTTTCGGTGTCCATGGGGGCGGGCTTTACGACGTGGTATCCCCTCAACTTCGGCGTGTTCCGCTGCGATTGCGCCTGCGCTGCTTCTTGCGCCATTGACGCCGGCGCAATCGCAAAGATGAAACAGATTGCACATACCGCGATCAGCATCTTTCTAAACATTTATGCACCTCTCCTTATGAATTTGTATTTGGTCGTGCCGCAGCCACGCCCTAGGGTGTGCGCAGCGGTGCGTTTTGCGCCGGCCGATCGCGGGGCGTACCGATAACCGAAAACGTTTCCGCTGGCTGCGCGGAACGAACCGGCCTATCAGTCGCTGCGACGGACAGCTGGGCTCGCTTGAGAGGCGCCCCCAAAGGTTCCTCATTGTAGGATTGCGGTTTGTGCGGTAAGTACGGCCCTCTGCTCCGGCTAGACTTTCCGGAGGCGTGCCGATCATGCCGCTTATGCGTTACGTCTAGGAATCGTCGCGAGGCCGGGCTGGCGAAACGCCTGCGTGATCCACACACCCTGTTTTTTCATCTCTCGCAGCTTCGGTGGCCAGGACTGCGGGAGCCACTCGTCGAGGATTGACTTACCAGCTAGTGGGCGCGAGAGCGGCGCGATTATACTCAAAAAATTCGCAGATGCAAATCTGGTAAATGGTCGCGTTCTGTCGTGGCTTTCGGTGACTCGCGTATAATGCATGTCATGAGCGTACAAAAAGAGAAGGCCGAGCTGTTTCGCCGTCTGCATCATGGGCCGGAAACACTGGTCCTGCCGAACGCCTGGGACTGCGCTAGTGCGCGGATTTTCGAGGAGGCCGGTTTTTCGGCAATTGCCACCACTAGCGCGGGAGTTGCGTTTTCGCTGGGCTATCCGGATGGCGAGTTCATCCCGCAGGACGAGATGATCGCAGTCGTCAAGCGAATTGCGACCTGCGTGAAAGTGCCAGTGACGGCCGATCTTGAAAGCGGCTACCGCGACATCGCAAAGACTACTGCGGCGCTGATTGACTCTGGCGCAGTTGGACTGAATCTCGAAGACATGGAACACGCCGAGTCCAAAGTGCTCACCGAGACCGGCAGGCAAATCGAAAAAATCACTGCCGTGCGCCGCGTGGCCGAAGGCATGGGCGTGAAAGTGGTGATCAACGCGCGCACGGACGTGTATCTCGCACAAATCGGCGACGCCGCGACGCGATTCGAGCGCGCCTGCCAGCGGCTGCACTCATATATTGATGCCGGGGCCGATTGCGTTTTTCTCCCGGGTCTTACGGATGAGCACACCATTCGTCGCGTGGTGGAAGCTCTGAAATTTCCGCTGAATATTTTGGCGACCGCGAATGCGCCCGGCATTGAGCGCCTGGAGCATTTGGGCGTTGCCCGCGTCAGCGTCGGCTCGGGCGTGATGCGGGCCACGATGGGTCTGACGCGCGACATCGCTGCCGAGTTGAAACACGAGGGCACGTATTCGCGCATGCTGGAAGGCGCAATTTCCTACGCTGACGCTAATCGTCTTTTCGAAAATAAGTAGGCTTCCGCCGAGTGAGTGCGCAGAATTTCTCTCGAGTGGTTTTTTAGCTCGTTTCCGCCTGCCGTAGCGCGGATTCTGCTGCGAGGTGATCTGGGGGGATTTCCACAACCTTGCCATCACGCCAAACGTAGATTGGCAAGCCTTGGCGAGCGTGCTCCTCAATCGCTTTCTTGGCCGCCGTCTTGAGCGCGATCAGGCCGCGCTCCGAAATCGGCAATTCGCCAACGTCAGCGGGAACTTCAGTTATAGTTTTCCGTAGCGCTTGATCAAATCATGATACAGCGTTGTTTCTGTGATCTGCACCTCATAACCACTTTTCTTGAGACGGCGAATAATACTCAGATAACTTCGTCCCGAAAGTGTTGTCTCGAAGCTGAAGCTGGTTTTACCGTAACGCGATTTCCTCCGCGATATACAGCCTCGGCAGTATTCGCTCTTGCCGTCGATTTCGCTAGTGTTGAACCACGTGCTGCCCTTCGGCATGGAATAAGGCGTCAACTTTTTTTGTGAAATTAGGTCGCGCCCGACAGTTAGAAATGTCCATCCGGCGTCCGGTTTTACTTTCCAGCTCTTTTTAAGATGTGGGGCCCACAGCATGAGGGCCGACCGGTAGCACGAACGCACGAACCGATGGGCTAACGCGATGTACGGCCGAGTTTGCAGTAACGATTTACGGCATCAGGAACGGTAAGAACGGCACAACGAACGGGAGGAAACGCTCATGAAGCGCAGCACTTTCACTGGAACGTCAGCTCTGTTACTGGGGTCCTTGCTGACCTTAGGATTCGCGGCACCGTCGTATGCACAGGATCAGCAGGAAGATAAGCCCAAGCAGCAGGAGTCTGGTAAACCCCAGGACGCCAAACCGGAGCACGAGGGGAAACCGAAGCAGCAGGCCGAGCCGCCCAAGACGCCGAACGAGCAGCCGCGTCCGGAGAAGGAGAGGGAAGCGAAACCGCCTAAGCAGCAGCCGCAGGCGGAGCAGCCGAAAACAGAAAAGCAGTCCAAGCAGGCGGAAAAACAGAATGAGCAGCAACAAAAGGAACAGCAGAAGCAGTACGGGCAGCAGCGCGGGTATTCGCAGGAACAAAGCGCGCAACCATCGGGACACGGAGGAGGTGGGCGAATCCCCGATGACCGCTTCCACGCGCACTTCGGCCGTGAACACCACTTCCACGTGGGCCATCCGCAGATTGTCGAAGGCCGGCCGCACTTCGAGTACGGTGGCTATTCCTTCATCATCGTGCAGGCGTGGCCAGCGGACTGGGGTTACGACGATGACGTGTACATCGTGGACGACGGCGGTGTGTATTACCTCTGCGACGTCGCGCACGCCGGCGTACAGCTTGAGCTTGATGTAGTGCTCTAGCGCGTTCGGGAAGGGAAGAGCTGTAGCGGCGTTCGCATCGCCGGACGCCATCGATATTGCGGTGCGAAACGGTGGCGGTCTGGAGACCGCCGCTACAACACCCGGTCTGGGAGTTTCTCGACGGCCTGCCTTTCCGAATGCAGACCGCGCGATTCTGAAAATGCCAGGAGGATGAAACGCTGCTCGCTTGGGCGTCACCACCTCCCGAGCTGCAGCAAGAATAGTGCGCGCAGTGCGGATGCTTTTGCCGCGAGTCCCCCAAAGGCTGGAGGTTGACCCCTCCCGGTCTAATAACTCGATGGCAAAGGCGATCCGCACCGCGCGCATTTCGTTTTGGCGCGTTGCGCACGTTGCCGGCGCTTTAATCGAAGAGAGGGGCCTTCCGGTGGCAGGCAGGCCGCTCGGTCAAGATGAGGAGTCAACTGCGAGGCTCGCCATCCTCGCTCTCGCCGCGCTAGGACTGCTCGATCAGTTTAGCGGCGGCGTCAATTGCGTCGGCGATTTTTTGCACTTGCTCGGGCGTCAGCGCGCTTTGTGAAGTCTTCAATCGCAGCGCGTAGCGGAAATTTTCGATGGCGCGCATGATCTGCGGCGCGCGTCCGCGACCGAATTCCGCACCCGCCTTATCCATCCTGGCAAATACCTCATCGACTGCAGCTTTATTCTCTTCGAGCTTCGCACGGCCCTCCGCTGTGATGGTGTAGAGCTTCTTGTTCCCCTCGCTTGTGCTCACTGTTGCGTAGCCCATTTCCTCGAGCAGCGTCAGGGTAGGGTAGATCAGCCCTGGACTAGGAGAGTAGGCGCCGCTAAGCCGATCCTCGATTGCTTTCATAAGCTCGTAACCGTGGCGCGGCTTTTCGGCAATGAGCTGCAAAATCACGTAGCGCAGCTCGCCGCTATCGAAAACGCGTCCGCCGAAAGGTCCGCCAGCCCATCCGCCGAAGTGGCGGCCTCCGCGCCGCAAACGCTCACCGAATTCAGACTCACGTCCGCGGTAGTAGTGACCGCCGCAACGGTGCCCGAAGCGAAAGTGCCGTGCATCGTGGGATGATCCAAATTCATCGTTTGGATGGCCTTCAAATCTGTTGTGCTTCATATGTTCTCCAGTACATCTAAGATATATCATATGATATATCATGTCTCCCCCGATTGTCAAGATCCTCTGGTATGACCTACGATTGGGGAGTTGCTTACTCGGTCTTGACTGGGCCGAACTTGGGCGCTTGCACACCGAGGATTGCGAGAGCTTCCTTCATCGTGCGCACAACATGAAGGTTGGCGCGGGTGCCCTCGGCTTGCAGCTCGAACATACGCGCCAGTCCAAACACCTTGTCCGAGGGAGCCACCACGCAGCGAATCCTGTCTTGATCTGTCATCACAGGAGGCAAACTGGCTAACTCGCGGACGGTATTGGGGGAAACGTCAAAGGAATCGACTGCAGTGAAGTCGGTGATGGCAAACGTCGGATCTTTTGCCGCGACGAGTCTTCCGGCAGCCAGATAATATTCCTTCAGTTCGTCGTCGGTAACGCGCCCTTCGAAACGGCTGCGCAGAATCCGGTGCGAGGAGTCGAAATCGAAGTGATAGGACATCGCAGTCCCTGTGGATCCGAATGAATGTTCCCCGATATTCCCACCAGTTTCGACGGATTGCAATCGTTGCCGATCGCGCCGAGCGAGGTGGAACAGGTGGCAACTCTCGGCATGGCTTACGTGGTGTTGAGAGCACTCAGGACATTCGCGCTGCGTAACCTGATGTGTAACGTACACGTCCCATTAGCAGGGAGACACACCCTGCGAACCCTTGTAGTGATATGGGTGCTAGGTGTAAGCGCTTGTCACGCGCAGGCCCAGGATCCCGGGATGGACGCCGCTCAACAGGCCATGCAGCAGTCGCAAATGGCCGCTCAACAAGCCATGCAAGCGTCCCAGCAGGCTATGCAAGACGCCCAGCAAGCCAACCAACAGGCGATGCAGCAGATGATGCAAGCCACGCAGAATAATACCGCGCCAGCGTGTTGCATTCCGGCTGCCAAGCCGAAATTTTCGATCAAGCCCGGCGTTTACAATTTCCCTACCACGGTGAAAATTACCGACGCCACGCGCGGTGCGATCATCTACTACTCGACTGACGGCTGGACTCCCACGGAAAAATCTACGCGCTATATGGGTCCGATCGAGATTGATTCCACCACCACGCTTCAGGCCATCGCCGTCGCGCCGTATCACGCGCGAAGCTATGTGGCATCGGCGCAATACACCGTGCAGGCGCCGGCGACGCAGCCTTCGGCCGCGACGCCTTTAACGTCGGACGTGCTCTGGCCGGGTGCCAACGCAGCCGCGGCAGGTCTGCTGCTTGCAAAAGACACGCCCGTGCCGCTGCTGTTTGCCGCCGCTGTGAGTTCACGGACTGCTGAAGTTGGGGACAAGATTCCCATGACGCTGGCTGAAGACTTGAAAATTGGCGACACGTTGATCGCTCCAAAAGGTTCACCCGCGGTTGTGATTGTCATCCAGGTAGACAAGACCGGCGCCGGAGGCGCGCCAGGTGGCATCACCTTCAAGGCGGATTCGCTCACTGCGGGCGGCACGGTTATCAAACTCCATCGGTCGGCAACCAGAGAGGGTGACGCAAGCCCGCCAAATGCGGCCGTTCTGATTCCCGTAGTGGGCCCGTTCACCGTGTTCAAACACGGAAAGGATGCGGACATCAAGCCCGGCACGCCGTTCACTGCGTTCGTCAGCGCAGACACCCCAATCGCGCCGCGCCACTAGCGCCAATGTAATCAAAGCTGTCCGGTTCCGCGACAGACCCATTCCGCCAACGAACAAGATGTTAGCTTAATGGCGTTCCTCCATCCCGCAAGTCACTCTATTCTTTGCGATTGCGCCGATGCTGGCCGCGGCAGCGAACGTGCATGATGACAGCCAGCATACTTCTGCCAGGATGGGCCGATGGGGACGTTGCTGCAGGACGTGCGATTCGGATTGCGGATGCTGCTGAAGAGCCCCGGGTTTACGGCTCTGGCGGTCTTGGCGCTCTCGCTGGGTATCGGCGCTAACACCGCGGTTTTCAGCGTCGCCATTGCATTCCTGAAGAAGCCCGTCGCACTGCCCAACCTCGACCGCCTAGTCGTGCTTCTCAAGCTTGCACCGGACCAAACGGTAGGGTGGAGCGATGTCTCTGCGGCTGACTACCTGGATTGGAGAAAACAGGCGCAGTCGTTCGAAGACGTGGCTGCAACCCAACAGATGGACGCCAACTTTACGGGGAAAGGCGATCCTGAAAAAGTACAGGCGGTTCTCGCCAGCGCCAACTTTTTCGGCGTTGTTGGCGTGCCGCCTGCGATGGGTCGGCCATTCCTACCGGAAGAAGAGCAAGTCGGCCACGAACAGGTGGTCGTGATCAGCTACGGGTTGTGGCAACGCCGCTTCGGTTCCGATCCGAACATTCTCGGCAAAACGGCGACGATAGATAGCAAGTCCTACACGATTGTCGGTGTGACTTCGAAGGATTTCGAGTTTCCGGGTGGGACGCAGCTCTGGCTGCCGATGGCGCTGAGCGACAAAGAAAAAATGGATCGCTCGAATCGCTCCATTGAGCCGATTGCGCGCCTGAAACCCGGCGTTTCGTTGTCTAACGCCGCGGCCGAAATGTGGACGATCCAGAGCCGCATGCGTCAGCAATATCCCAAGGTGGAAGAGGGTTGGCATACGAAGGTGTTGCCGCTTGGCGTCTTCGTCGCGGGCGAACTCACCGATCAGTACTGCGAGATGTTGATCGTAGCCGTGCTTTTTGTGCTGCTGATCGCGTGTGCGAACGTCGCCAACCTGTTGTTTGCGCGCTCGACCAGCCGCATGAAGGAAGTCGCGTTACGCCAGGCCCTGGGCGCCAATCGAATGCGCGTTATCCGGCAACTTCTGACCGAAAGCGTGATGCTGGCGATTGTGGGAGCGTGTCTCGGTCTTTTATTAGGGCAGTGGGGCATCGGGTTGATTCGCCACTACATGCCTCCGGAGATCGAGAGGGAACTCCCGGCGTGGCGGCACGTTCGGATGGAAACCGATGTTTTCTTTTACACGGTGGCGATCACGTTTCTGGCGGGCGTAATGTCGGGGCTCGCCCCCGCGTTCCACACCTCGAAGGCCGACGTGTACGAGGAATTGAAGGAAGGCGGACGTGGCGGCACCACCGGGAAGAAACATCAGCGTCTTCGCAGCGTGTTCGTGGTCGCGGAAGTGGCTCTCTCACTGATTTTACTGATGGGAGCGGGTTTGATGGTGAAGGGTGTGCGCGCCTTGTTGTTTGTAAATCAGAATCTCGATCCTGGCCAAGTGCTGACGATGAAGATTGTCCTGCCGGACTCCAAATATAAAACCTCGCAGCAACAGGCCTCCTTCTACGAGCGGGTGCTCGAGCAATTCAAGACAATCCCGGGAGTGAAGGCCGCCGCAGTTGCCGGTAGCAACGTTCCCTTTGGCGATTACGGCACGACCGACACCGTCTCGATCCAAGGGCGGGCCGTGCAGCCCGGCGAATTCCGCCAAGCGAACTTCGAGAGCGTCAATGCCGATTACTTTCGCACGATAAAGACGCCACTTCTGGAGGGGCGCCTGCTGTCGGAATCCGACGGGGCGGATCAGCCGCCCGTGGTGGTGGTGAGCGAAAGTTTCGCTCACCGAGATTTCCCTGGAGAAGATCCGCTCGGGAAATTCATCAAGCGCGGCCAGCAGGATTCCGAACAGCCGTGGGCGAAGATTGTGGGCATTGTCGCCGACGTGAAATTCGATCCTTACGCGAGGCACGAGACCCCGCCCGTATATGTTTCCTATCGCCAGGCGCCGTCGAATTTCGGGTATCTCGCGCTTAAGACCGAAGGCGATCCGACTTCGTTCGGCGTCGCGGTGCGCCGGGCGATTGACGCGGTGGATCCGGATCAGCCGATTGACGAGGTTTGGACGCTGGAGAAAGTGATTTCGAATCAGCTCCTCGGGCTTTCCTACGTGGCCGTGATGTTGAGCGCGTTGGGCGTGATCGCTCTGGTCCTCGCGTCGATCGGGGTGTACGGTGTGATGGCCTACTCGGTTTCCGAACGTACGCATGAGATTGGCGTGCGTTTGGCACTCGGAGCGCAGCAGCGCGACGTTATGAATCTTGTGCTCACTCGCGGCGTGATTCTTACTTCGATTGGTTTGCTGATCGGGCTACCGGTGTCTGTGGCGCTGGCGCAGCTTCTTGCGGGCATAATTTTCGGAGTTAGCGCCGGAGACTTGAGCACGTTCGTCGGCACCACGCTGCTGCTGTGCGCTATCACCATGCTGGCTTGCTACATTCCCGCCCGGCGCGCGATGCGCGTCGATCCCATCGTAGCGCTACGATACGAATAGACTGCGATTTTCCACAGGGTTTCGAGTTTTCCACAGACGTCCTACTTGCGCCGCGTGCGTAGCAATGTGTAAGGTGGCTGCCTTCGAACGGTAATGCCCGTGCTCAAACGCTATCCAACGACCCGGCGTCCACGTCCCTTAATTCCGGCGGTCGGTATTTGCCGGGGGGATCCCGAGCATGGCCGCACCGGACTATTCCTGTGCGATCGCTGTCTGCGGGTTCTATGCCGCCGGTGCCTAGTCGCACATCGTCGTGAGCATTCCCTGGTGGAATCCGTCCGGTTTGGCTGACATTCTTCTTTCGCTTCTTCTTTTGGTACGCTGCTAGTTCCGGACTCCATGCCAGCAGCACCCGACATCTCGAGGTCATAAAATGAAAGCCATCGTTGTGCACGAATTCGGCGGTCCAGAAATCCTGAAGCTTGAAGACGTCCCGACCCCAAAACCGGCCGCGGGACAAGCCCTCGTCCGCGTTCACGCCGTCGGGGTGAATCCGTACGATACTTACATGCGCGCAGGCACATACGCCGTCAAGCCGTCGTTACCGTACACGCCTGGCTCCGACGGCGCAGGTGTGATCGAAGCGGTCGGGCCCGGCGTTACGAAGGTAAAGCCAGGCGACCGCGTTTATGTAGCAAAAACAGTAACCGGAGCCTACGCGGAATATGCGCTCGCTCTCGAAAACCAGGTACACCCGCTTCCCGAGCATGTCACGTTCAGCCAAGGCGCTGGCGTCTGGGTTCCTTACGCAACCGCTTATCACGCCCTCTATCACGTCGCGCAAGCACACGCTTCAGAAACGGTTTTGATGCATGGCGCGAGCGGCGGTGTCGGCATCGCCGGCACGCAAATAGCTCGCGCTCTGGGACTGACTGTCTTCGGCACCGCCAGCAGCCAGAAAGGCCTCGACCTCGCGAAGCGCGAAGGCGCTCATCAGGTTTTCGATCACAGTAAGGCGGGCTATCTCGACGAGATCATGAAAGCCACGGGCGGTGGCGGCGTGGGCATCATTCTCGAAATGGTGGCCCACGTGAATCTCGCTAACGACATGAAGCTGCTGGCCACCAACGGCCGCATCATCGTGATCGGCAACCGCGGCGAGATTACCATCAATCCCCGCGACCTCATGAGTCGCCGTGGTTCGATCCGCGGCTTCACTCTTTGGGCCATCACACCTGCCGAAGAGGCGGATATTCACGCGGGGCTCATCGCAGGCCTGAAAAATGGAACGCTGCGGCCCGTCGTCGCGAAAGAACTGCCTCTGGCTGAAGCCGCGCGCGCTCATCAGGAAATTCTCGAGCGCGGCGCCGCAGGAAAAATCGTACTCATCCCCTAGCGCATCGCCCGTCCTTCGCAGCACATCCTTCATGGGCAGCCCATTACGCGCCATGTGTAGCGCGATTGCCGCGAACGATTTTCTTTGCGCGTGGACGCCATTTCTCCGGACCTCCGCGATTCACGCCGGGACGGACGCTACGAAAAATTGGCGAAGTCCACTGTGCGGTGGGGTTATATGTTCCGCAACGGAACATCACGGACTCGCGGCATCCAGTGTTCCGGGTTCGCTACAATTGGCATGTGCCGAAGCGCCATTGCACAAGCCGGGCCGAGTGGCGGCTGGAACCGGGAAAGTCTGCGCAGCCTCTTTCTGCGCATTACCGGCTCGACTGCGATTATGGAACCGCAGTGATAGCTTGCTGGGAGGACGGTGGGAGTGAGCCAATTTACGTATGTGAAAGTCACGCGAACCAGCTGGGACGGCCTCGCGAACGTCGCCCGGACGTCCGAATCATAGCGACTCCATCGGATGATGGCGCCGATGCGATAAGAAGCGAGGAGCGACCCGTGCTACCGTTCCCCAACTCCCAGCCGCTGCAGGCTCTCGCGAAGATTCAGGAGATCGCTGCCACCAAGCCGAAGCGCTTTGTCGCATCGCAAGCAACGCGTAATCTCACGGCCGCGAGGGCTGAGCAGACGACTGCAGACGTATCCGTCAGATTCCCCGTCCGCTCGGACCATGGCGACAATCCGAGCGAAAACGAGGATCGACCGCAAACTCAGGAGGTCGTTGTCGCAAAGCCGAAACGCTCTGCCGCTTCGGAAGCTGAGCGCAACGTCGTCGCGGCCACGAAGGTTGAACGTCCGATTGCAGATGCACCCGCCAAGTCTCCTGTCCGTGACCTCACCTATGGAAATCCTATGAAGGCGATGGTGGACGAAGCTATCTGGAATTTGGCAACGGGAAACTATCAGGTGTACAAGACCGCGCGACAGCAAGGTAGCTCCGCTGCAGAGGCGGCACAAGCCGCAGGCGGGCAGTTGGCTGCGGTCCATCGCAAAATCAGCGATTACACTTCTAAACTGGACGCTGTTCTTTCGGAATCGAAAGCAATGATCAGTCTAGCGGAGGCCGTGGACAAACCACTCGAGAACGCGGTGCTCAAAATTATCGGTAGTGGGGAACTGAGTGACTTGCAAAAGGATGCCGCGATTGAGCAACTCGGCGCCCTTCAAAAATGGGTGAAGCATGGTCTGCAGGGAAATGTAGCTCCTCTACAAACGAACCCAATCATATTGGCGATCGGCGACCGCCTAAACTGGGGCGGAATTGCCGACGTTTCCGAGGAACTCAAGCCAGTCTATCGTGCGCTGTACGTTAGCTTGAAAACTGCAATTCTTACCGCCGCCCCCGAGGCCCAAAACTTTCACGATCGACTCACCAATTTGTACGCCGCCAAATCCGACCTGGAAATTTGCTGACGACGACAGAGTTTGCGACTCACCTGGGCTCCTTTTGAAAATCGAGCACGAGGAGGGTAATGTCGTCGTCCTGCGCGTGGGGGCCCGCAAAACGGGCTACGCTGTCGAGCAGAGTGTTGGCGAAACGCGCGGCCGGAATTTCGCGTTGCTCTTCCAGAAGATTTTTGCAGCGTGACTTGCCGAACTGTTCCTCGGCAGCGTTCTTTGCTTCTAAGATACCGTCCGTGTACAACAGGCAGCGGTCTCCGGGACATACCCGGATTTCCACCGAAGAGTAGACTGATTCGGGGAAAATGCCTAACGCCAGGCCATTCTCTTCGATTTCGCTGACTTTACGTGCCGCGCCCGAGATCAGCAGCAGCGGTGGATGAGCTGCAGCGGCGTAGTGCAGCAGGCGGTTCTCTAGATCCACATAGAGATAAGCGGCGGTGACGAAGTGCGCGTCGAACTTGTCGCAGAGCGATCGGTTCAAGCCGGTAAGAACGCGCACGGGGTCGCGGGCGTGATCCGCTTGGCCGGCGAAAGCGATCTTCAGCATAGATGCGATCAGCGCGGCGGGCACGCCGTGTCCAGTGACGTCGGCGATCAGGATGCCGACCCTCTTTTCATCAATGCTGAGGAAGTCGTAGAAGTCACCGGCGACGGCGCTCATGGGGACATAGCGCGCAGCAATTTCGAGTCCCGCAAGCGTGGGGACGCCTTGCGGAAGCGTGGAGGACTGAATCCGGCGAGCGATTTCCAGTTCCTTGTTGATGGCGAGGAGCCGTTCCTCGTTCGCGAAGGTGCGGTTCGCGGACACGTATCCGAGACAGGCGACGAAAACCAGGCAACCCAAAACCTCCACGTTCTGCCCGCGGATTACCTGGAGGCCCACCAGATTCGCGTGCAGGATAAACAGAACCCATACGAAAAAACCCGCGGCGAGAACGCGGATTTCGCGGCTTAAGGGAGCGCGAAGGCCCGGGCGCGCCCTGGTGGCGGCCAGGAATATTACGGTGGCCACCAGCGTGGCGAGCACCTTGATGTTATTGGCGACGCCGAGTGTGGCCAGACCGACTCCAAGAGCGGCAGCGACGATCTCGAAAACCGCGTACCCTGCTCGCGCGGTGAGAAGCCAACGAAGGAACTTACGGAGGCGCTCGCCGACGACTTGGTAAAGATATAGGGCTCCCGGGAAGAAAATTATGGAGGAGACGAGCCAACCGAGATAGTTCCAAAACTTTGGCGACTCGTCGAAGAGAGAACGAAACGACGGGAGAGAAGCCAGCACCCTGACGGCATAGAAAATGCAGAACAGGCTGAAGTAAATCAGCGTGAGGTCGCGCGTCCCGGGACGAAAACAAAAAAGAGCAATCGCCGCGCAGGCGACAGAAAGAAGAGCCACCGCGGCGGCGATGTTGGCGAATTCCCAGCGCAGGTCCGAGCGAGAAACAACGGCTTGAGCCAAGAGAATCGCCGTTGCATTCGAGATGTCGGGCATGGGGAAGGATTGAATTGTAGCCAAGTCATAACTCGAAGCACCAGAGGCTGGGGCTCCAAGCCGGCGCGTTCGAGGGCCGACAGAGATTCGCGAAGCGGACCAGAACCTAAGGCGATTGCCATCTTCTATTTTTAACGTGGCAATCATCGGGCCGCAAAAAAACGTCTGCTACTGTCCTTACGCGGCGAGCTGGGCGTGTACTGCTCGTTCGGGTTACCTCGGACGACCCGACGAGCGTTCCGGTACGCACCGCAAATCCTAGGCCTGGAGGTTTGAATGTCCCCATTTCGTCATGTTCGCGCTCTTGGTGTGCTCGCACTGCTGGCTGCGCTAAGCAGTGGGAATGCGAGCGCGCAGGGAAACGACGACGGTTGGAACGAGAATTCCCGCGAAGTGAAGCACGTTTTCGTAATCGCACTGGAAAATCACAACTGGACGCAGCCGGTTACTCTGCCCGGCCAGATTGCGCCAATTTTTCAGAACCCGAACGCTCCGTTCATTAATAGCCTGGTGAACGGAACCGCACAGGTCTTCGTCGACGGCCGGCTCGTGAACATCAGCGAACAGGTCGCCTACGCCACCGCGTACCATAACGTTCTGGCGACTCCCAGCGGAAACAACGCGCACATTCATCCTTCCGAGCCAAACTACTTGTGGGCGGAAGCGGGAACGAATTTTGGCGTGCTGAACGACAACGATCCCTTCCAGGTTCCAGGCGGCACCAACCAGGGCACCAACCAACACCTCGCCGGTTTGCTGCAGCGGGCCGGAAGAACGTGGAAGTCGTATCAAGAAGACATTGACTTGACGACCGTGAGCGGGCAGCTGATCAATTTGCCCTTGTCGGCGGATCAGTGGACCGTGCCCTTGGTGAGCCTCTCGGGGATCTTCGGTCCCGGCAACTACCTGAACGCCTACAACGATTCGATGCAATACAACTATGCCTGCAAACACAATCCGCAGGTGTTCTTCACCGACACCAACGGCGGCAACAATGCGACTACCTCGAATCCACTGTCCCACCGGTACGCGCCTTTGCAGCAACTGCCATTCGATCTGGCGTGGGACCGCGTAGCCGATTACAACTGGATTACGCCCGATCAATTCAACGAAATGCACAGCGGGCTAACCGGGGGATTCGACGGTCTGACGGGCGACGCGGCCAATATCCGGCTGGGCGACAATGCTGTGAGCCGGCTGGTTCCCATGATCATGTCGTCCAGGGCCTACAAGCACGGCGGCGTGATCATTCTCTGGTGGGACGAGTCCGAGGATGACGGCGCCCCCGGGGACAATCAGGACGACTTCAACCACACGCTCGGCGAGATCATCATCTCTCCACTTGCTCATGAAAACGTGAACGGACTGCCCTATTCCAACGCGATCAACTATTCCCATTCCTCCGACTTGCGCACCATGCAGGAAATCTTCCACGTGAGGGCAGCGGGCGGCAAGTCGCCATTTTTGGGTGATGCAGCCAACGCGGCCGATTTGTCCGACCTGTTCAAGCCGGGAGTAATCCCGACACGGCCATAGGAGATTTTGGCGTAGGCCTAGTTCACCCAGCCGACAACCTGGCAACAGCGGCGCAGCGGTTGTAAGTTCGCGACCGCTGCGCCGTTTCATTTTTGCGCCGAGTGGCATCGCGACCTGGTACGTTTGACCGTCCGTTTGATCGCGATATTGAGGCCGTAACGCGCGTGGTAATTGGCGCATGTTTAGCACGCTTGACTTCGCGGCGGCCCTTCGCTAATCTCTGCGCCGTCCTGCCCCCCAGCTTGGCTGCCGGGGTTGGAGAGCTGTTCGAACCTCCCGAAACTGAAAATTCACGTTACTGACAACCGCAAGCTGCCGAAGAGGTCGGCATCTATGAAGGAAAAAATGTATGGAAGTCTGCTTGTAGTGTGTCTTTTGTTCGGAATCGCGTCAGTCACTGCGGCGCAGGAGAAAGCAGGCACGATGGGCCCACCCAAGGTGCTCACCGTTATCCGCGAGGTTTTGAAACCCGGCAAAGGCGGAGCCGCGCACGAGAAATCGGAAAGAGCGTTCGTTCAAGCAATGAGCGCGGCCAATGCTCCCGATCATTACATCGCGCTCGATGCGCTTACCGGTCCCAGCCGGTCGCTGTTCTTTGCTGGCTACGATTCCTTCGCGCAATGGGAAGAGCGTCAGATGGCGGACCAGAAGAACGCGACGCTTTCTGCCGCATTGGATCGTGCTGCGGAAGCCGATGGGGAACTGCTGCAAAGCTATGAATCAGGCGTGTACGTCCTGCGCGAAGACCAAAGCTACAATCCCGGCGATCTCGCGCACATTCGTTACTTCGAAATCTCCGTTTACAAGGTCAAGCCAGGCCATGACGCCGATTGGGAAACCATCGTGAAAATGGTGACGCCTGCCTTGAAGCAAGCCAACCCCGAAGATCACTGGGCCATGTACGAGCATATTTACGGCGCAGGAGGCTCGTGGTTCGCAGTGATGAGGACGATGAAGTCTGCCGCGGAGATTGACCGTAGTTTCGCCTCCGATCCTAAGTTCGCCGCCGCGATGGGAGAGGACGGCATGAAAAAGCTAAGCGAACTGTCCGCCGCCGCGATCGAGAGCAGCGAAAGCAATTTGTTCATGATCAATCCACGCATGAGCTACGCGAGCCCGGATATGATCAAGGCCGATCCCGATTTTTGGAAGCCTGCAATGGCGGTGGTGCCCGCAGGGCAGGGCGCTACAGAAAAATCTGCGCAATAGCGGTTTCGGCTGAGGCGCGATCAATCTGGAGTGCAGTCGCTTGCCGCCGCTTTTGCGATCTCGCGGATTATCGCGAATTCAACGAGGCGAGGCAAGCCTCGGAAGAGAAAGCGTTTAGCAAGCTACCGCACTCCATATAGATCTCGCCGCATGGTTCTGTTATTGAGCACAGAGCGATGGTGCGTCTGTTTCGGTGTCACAGCAACAACCGGTGGCGTCTGAAGACGCTGGCTTTACTGCACCAGCACGGTGGCTTCTCCCGTGACCACCGGAACCGCGTGCCGTTGCGAATCCTGCGCCTTCACTTCCAGGATTAGGATCTTCGATTCTCCCTGGCCTACGGCTCGCACGACTAATCCGAGTATCGTTCCGCTACCATTCACTCCGGCCGCGGCGGGCGGGCCCGCTGTACTCACCGCTGCGAACTGGCCGGCCGCGGCTACGCTGGTGCCCTGACGACGCGTACATGAAATGACCGCTTCGCCCTTCTTCCCATCGATCGTTTGCACGATCGCCACGGCCTGGGTTCCTCCGGAAAGAAATCCGCCATCCTGCACATCCTGAATTTCAATTACTGCCGGGTCGTACTTCAGCAGCAAAGGAAGTGAGAAGAGGTCGTTCACACCGGATATCGCGAGGCCTACAGTTGTCGAATCGCCCGCCTTTAGCTTGATGCTTTCGGGACTGAAGTGGAGTTGCGCCGCGGGGCCTGCGCTCCCCGCGGCTAGTTGGTCTGATACGGACGCAGGAATTACTACGGCGTGGTCGAGAGGAGGGAGCGTTGAGGCGGGAACTGAGTCATTACCGGAGCGAGGATCGGCGGACCGGCCCGCGGCGGCGGCCGGTGCGAGAAGATTCGCGCCGACTTTTTCGCCGGATGGCCGGTCATCGGAAACCTGGTGGAACACGCGTACGTTGGTATCCGTGCCGGAAGCGAGGCGCCGCAGATTCTCCGCGGTGATGCCGGGGAAGCGCAAGATGTGTGGCGTCAAAATGATCAGCACTTCGTCATCGGCGATTTCCTTATCGGTTTGCGAAAACAAATATTTGAAGCCCGGAACGCTCGAGGGTCCGGGTATTCCGTTAACGTTATTGGTCGTCGTGCGCTCAATCAGGCCGCCGAGGATGTTTACTTCGCCGTCCTTCAACCGAACTTCGTGTTCGATCTTGCGCTGGTTAATGACCGGCTCGGAGACACCGCCGATGCTTTGGAATGTCTGTACGGAAGAGACTTCGACCGACAGTTTCATGCTTACGCCGCCATCGGGATGCACGCGCGGCTGCGCCTCGATATTCACGCCCACGTCAATGTATTGAAACTGTGTGTTGACCAGCGATGCGACCGAACTCCCGGCGCCGACTCCCGTGGCCGCCTGCGTACTTCCCGTTGCGACCGGAACGCGCTGCCCGATCTTCAGCACCGCTTTCTCGCCGTCGGTGACGCGAATCTCCGGGTCCTGAATAATTTTCGTGTCGTTATCGGTGAGCACTGCTTCCGCCGCCGCACCCGGCAAGGTGATGCTGTAATCCGCGGTCGAAAGATGTTTCAGATTATTCAGTGTGACCGAAAGGGGATTGGTGTTGGTGGTCGATGAACTCGAACTGCTCGTGCAGTCCGTATTGGTGGACTGCACCGAACATCGCGGATTGAACACCAGCGACGCGTTTTGTCCCGGCAAAATTCCGAGCTGCCGCAGACGGTCGCGATTGGCCGAAAGCACCTGCACGTGCAGCAACACTTCGGGCTTGGCCTTGTCCATGTCCGAGATGACTTTACTCGCCAGGTCCAGCTTGTCCGGCGTGTCGCGAACGATGATGGCGTTCTGCGCGTTCACCTGTTGGATGCGGTGCAAATCGAGAAGCTGCCGCAGGCCGTTGACGATCTCGGTGAGGTCTTGCGGCGTCATGGAATTCGAAATGTAAAATGTGGCGACTTGCTCGTCTTCGATGTCTTTGCGTTTTTGCGGATTGTCCGGCGCGATTTCGATCACCGTGCTGGTGAGCGGTTTCCAGAAGGCCTTGCTTTCGAACGAGACTGCGTCCAGTGCCTGCTCGAGCGTCACTCCCGGCAGCTCCGCGGTGACTCGCCGTGAAACGTAGTCCGGATCAAAAATCACGCAGAGGCCGGCGAGCTTCGCGATCGTTTCGAAAACGACGCGCGAATCGTTGGTCATTTTTAGATTAATAGGTTCGTGCGAGAGAGGCCGCAGTTGTGGAGGCGCGGCGAGCAGCGCTTTTTCATCGGCGTTGAAATCGTCCGGCTTTGGCGCGGGCTGTGTGCCGTTCGCTACTGCCAGCAAGCCGGCGGCCTTTTTCATTTGCTGCTCGGCAGCGACGTTTGAGGGGTCGATGCCTTGCGCCTTTTCGAATTCAGAGAGCGCGAGTTGCAGATCGCCGTCCTGCAGTGCCTTTTGACCCTGGTCCACGTGGAACGACGCAGCGGCATAGCGCATGTGTACCACGCGCAGCTTGTATTCCGCGTCGGTAGGATTGGAGCGCTCGGCACGCTCGTAGTGAATCAGAGCGGTGTCGTAATCCTGGATCGCTTCGGCTTTGCGTCCTGCATCGAAATCGGAATTGGTTTTGTGGCATCCGGCAAGAAGTGCTACTGCGACAATGACTACCGCGCGCTGCGCGTAACTTCTCGGGCGAGAGTTACACATTCACTCGCTCCGTCCAGGGCAGGTCAGGACGCGTTTCATGGAAGGTGTGCCTCCGCGTTTCTAGACGCGGAAGTGTGAGCGATAGTTAGCTCCAGACTTTGTAAACATTGTTAAATCTTCCCAGCCGCGCAACGTGGCGCAGCGCGATGCGACGAGCGTGAACTGGATTCCGTTCGACGCCGGGCGAGACGTGAGATTTGCGTGACCACGCGAAAACGTGGCGGCGCCGTTTTCGTCGGCCGGCGAGTGACCGGAAAGCGACCGAAGTATCCCTAAGATCGCATACCAGCATCCGTGTATTGCCCTGAGAATACAGTCCTTGTTAGCGTTTCGGGGAGCGGGCCACCCGCTCCGAAGGTCCCCCAGCCTTCGTGGTGCACAATGGGATTTTGGGCCATGGCGAAACGGGTTCTGATCGCCGACGATAGCGAGGAAATGAGGCAGCTACTCTGCCGCGTGTTTCAAGCGGAAGAGGGGTTTGAGATGTGCTCGCAAGCGGTGGATGGCGCCGATGCGGTGGCCAAGGCGCGCCAGTTCCACCCCGACTTGATCATTTTGGACTTATCTATGCCGGTGATGAACGGGATTGACACCGCCCGCATCCTGCATCGCGAAATGCCCAAGGTGCCGATCATCCTCTATACGCTGTATGCCCAGGCCATCCAGCAAGCCGAAGCAACCGCCGTCGGGATCAGCCGCGTGGTGCCCAAAACCGAACTTATGAGCCTGGTGCGCCACGCCCGCGACCTGTTTTGCGCCGCCTGACGCCTCTTCCGCGCCTCTTAGCCCTCTTATTCATTCATGGACAGCCCAGCAAATTCTCGTTCGTTGACTCCCCAGGCTCTCCGCGGTACTTTCAAGCGCACCTTCGCGGCCGCCCCAAATTGACTGACTGGTTCAGGAGGACAACTATGGAGAAATATATCCTGAAGGCGAGTTATTGGCTGGGCGTCGTCTGCGCCGTGCTGGCGATCGTGATGCGCTTGTCCAACGCTCTGGGGTTCGAGTTTGTACGTTTTTCCACCCGGGGGAACGGGATTGACTTCCATAGCCTTCTGGACGCCGCGCTCCTTTTCCTTTTCGTCGCCATCGCCTCTTCCGGGTATGCGATCTTCAAGTCGCGCGAACACAAGCCTTAGTACTCGGCGAGAGCTCTAACGCGAAGGGCGCTCGGGCCGTACTGGTGCCTGGGAAATTGGCGCGACGCCTGCTGAACGGCGACCTGTACATCTGACCAGTATCTTTCCGCCTCTGATTTTTTCTATCTTATCTCTGCGCCTTAACGCTGCACCCCGTGGCGTCCAGCGCGCGCACACCGCTCGGACGTCCCACCGTCCGGGCAAAAGGTTGGGGGGGTCACACATGCCAGAAATTGACGCATTAACCGAATTCAAGGAAGCGATCGAACTGCTCAAGGGAGGCTACAACAAGAACGCTCTCCCGCATCTGCGCCGCTCCGTGGAAATTGACAGCAGCAATCCTTATTACTTGTCGTTCCTGGGTGTAGCGATCGCCCGCTCGGAGAAAAGATGGTCGGAGGCAGTGAAGCTCTGTGAAACCGCCCTGCAGTTAAAAAGGAAAGAGCTGCAACTGCATCTGAATCTCGCCGAAGTTTACGCCTCCGCCGGGCGCCGCGAGAGCGCTATCTACACGCTCGATCGCGCGATGGAAAGTTTCGGACCCAACGTTCGCTTGGTAAAGGCGCGCAGCAGGGTCGAGAAGCGCAGGCCGCCGATCCTGCCGTTCCTGCAACGCACCAACCCGCTGAATAAAAGCCTGGGCAGATTGCGCCACCAGGCCTCGAAATATCTGACCAGGGAGTAAGCGGCGCCGCAGATTCGCAAGCCGTAACCGGCTACTTCCTTGTTTCAGCCCCAGCTGTTTCGGCTTTGGCGGGCAGCACGCAGTACGTGCCCTCTGAGAAATCCTGCGCCTCGATTCCGAACGCGTGATTGAATCGGGCGCGAAAATTTTCCCAGGCGATGATTCCCGTGAGCTCGACCAGCTGCGCTTCGTTTAAGTGCTGTCTTAGCGCGCCGAATAATTCGTCGCTCACTGTCACGGGCGTCGTGGTCATTCGTTCCGCGTATTCGATAACCAGCTTTTCCAGCGGGGAAAATAGAGTAGAAGCTTTGTACGCGGGTAGATCGCGGAGCTGTTCTTCAGTAATGCCGAGATCTCTGCCGACGGCAGAGCCGATATCCATTCACCAAGGACAACCTACCAGGGAACTGGCCTTGATCTCGGCCAGCGCCTTCAGCTTGTGTTCCACGAGTTTCGCTCGTTCGAGCGCGTACTCAAAAGCGGTATTGCCTTTGAATATCGCACCGTGATGCGCCTGAATCGCAAGCGGCTCGGGCATTTTGCCTAATCGTTTGCGCGCGATCCCATAGACAAGACGCGTGAACCATCCAGCCTTCGATTTTTCAACGCCCTCGATTCTCGCCATAACTGCCCTCCTGACATGCCGTGGATTACTCAAACGGGACGACGTCTAAATCCCATAGCGAATAGATTATCGAGTTGGAGAAATCGATCAACTGGCAGCGTTCCTTGCCGAGACTAGTTCGCCGAATCAGACGCGGGGATCAGTTTGAGTTGCACTGACTTGCGATCATTTTCGGATACATCCAAAGATTCGGCATCGCTCTCGAAAGGTTTCAGAAAGTCGGGGTCTTTGTAAGCGTCTCCGCTAACGCTCTCCCACGCGTACGCCCTGTAGTGTCCCGGAGGCACGCCACGAATTTCGAAGCGGCCATATTGATCGGTCTTCGCTTCGAGGTAGCGATCCCGTCTTCGGTGTGAAGCACGATCTGGAACCAGAACGACGAGAGCGCCGGGCGAGGGAAGATCGTCCTTGGCGACGACTGTGCCGTTCACGACGCCGCTATTGCTGCTGTATACGATGGAAATGGAGGTGGGCGCCCCGGCGGAGCCGACCTCGACGCCCTGATCCAAGAGGTCAAGGCCATTGGCTCTGGCGGATTTCAGGTAACATTCCGCGCAACTGGAAGCAACCTCTATCGCGTACGACCCGTCTCCGACCTCGTTCAATACGAACGATCCATCGGACTGGACGTCTGCATCTGTTCCGTTATTGAACATACCTTCGCTTTGCGTAATAAGAACAACCGCTGCATCGGTTGCCGCCGCGGCAGCTTTTCCTTCCAACGTAACCCGCCCGGGAATGTCAACGCCGCGGGTCAAAACGAGCGAGACGTCCTCAACGTCGGTGGCCACAACATTCACGGTTTGCGTGGCCGTGCGTGCTTTCCCGCGTGTAAACAAAACCGCCGTGACTTTGTACTCACCCGGAGCGAGCCCTTTGATTTCAAATTCGCCTTTCTCGACAGGATGCATATTTTCGAATTGCTGTCTCGATTCTATTTCTTCGTTGTCGCGAGGAATGGCCATTACGACCGTCATTCCATCCGTGTGTCCCGGAATAGAATTCAAAACGTGGCCATGAATCTTGAATGTTTGATTCGAAGGCCGCGGCGCGATGACGATATCAATTCCTGGCACCTCGTCGCCCGATTTCACCTCAATAGCCGAGGCGCGGGCGATTTCCGTCGTGCCCGGGAAATAGGTTGCCGGATAATTGGGCCCAGAATCTTCAAAAGACGCCCCTCTGGTACCGCTCGCACGAATTAAATAGCGCCCCGGCGGGAGATCGAATATTCGATATTCGCCTAGGTCATTCGTGGAACCCGGGCGCTGGGCTTCGATTTTAGGCTTCCCGCCCACGATGGTACGGCGAAAGGCCTCCACGTTGAGGTCACGAATAGGTTCCCCATCTTCATCCTGGACGCGGCCGGAGATCACTGCTGTGCGTTGCAAGCGGAACAATAGGTCGGAGATTTTCTGGCTGGCCGCGAGAGTGAACACTGCGCCGCGTCGGTCCGGCTGCTGGCCCTGCCCGTATCGCGCCGTCAGGTAGCCCGCGCGGCGAACCTCGAGGTTGTAGCGACCCGGTGAGATGCGCGCTATCGAGAAATGGCCGGCCGCGTCGGTGATTGCATAAAGGGGGTGCTCATCGTGTATTTCTTCATCCTTATTCATTACCACTTGAGCTTTTTTGAGGGGTTCGCCGGTGCTGGCGTTCACGACCGTGCCGGCGACAGCGGCAAGTTGGCTGTCCTGGTCCGCGGCACTTGCTAACGCAGTTGACTGCTGCGCAAGACAGGGTAGCGTCGCAATTGATAGAGAAGCGGCTGCCAGCGCAATGGAACGAACGTATGCTCGCACGTGGCCACCAAGCTCGGAAGGTCGAAGCATCTTACCGTACGAATAAGTAGCGTACCAGATAAAGTGCCAGGAACCGCCTGAAGGTGGATCAGTCTGTCGCTATTCCCTCGTTTTGAGCTTGAGTCGGTGCTTGTTTTCTTCCAGGAATGTGCGCAGGTTCTCCGCCGTGTCCAACAGGCGTATCCATTGCTCGTAGTAAAGCGTCACAGGGAAGCGGCCCAGGCCGTAGACGCTGACGCCGCCCTTTTCTCCCACGCGAAATTCGAGTGAGCCGCTGCGTTTCGAGCCGCCGGCCTGCTTTTCCAGTTCCGCAATGCGCGCGAGCAATTCTTCCTTGGTTGGTTCGCTCATGATGTCCTCTCGCTCGAAAAAGTGTGCGCAAGCCTCTTGCCGCGTTCGCAGGAATGTAATCGAGCATTATACGCAAACGTCCCTAACGAACTCTCAGTTTTTTCAGGACCCAATTGACAATATAGAAGCCGCCTGCACCCAGCCACGCTCCCCCAAAAAGAGTCTTCGCTGCAAGCATCTTGGAGTTTTCGGTCTCCGTCAGGTATACGAACGTTCCGCGATTGTCGAGAGGGTAGATATTTCCGCTCTGCGAATCAGGAACTCTCGGGCAAGTTGAAAAGTAGTGAGAGTTAAGCCAGAAGAGGAACGCCAAAGACACGAACATCAACCCATATAAGACCTTTTCGACTACCGCGGTTTTTCGCCATTGGGTAAGCATAAGGACGACCGCCGTCAGGCCCGCATCTTACGCCCACCCAGAGATTGCTGTCGATAACAGAGGGTTTGTCACCACCTCGTTGGGCTCATCTCATCTGACAAACGCAACAGGCTCAACCGGTCGATCCAACACCGTCCAGTGGATTGTGACGGCCCTCGCATTGCCGCTTTCCGCGAACGTCCAGGACGCAGCGCCTGTCTCCGTGCCGTCCGGGGCAACTCCGGCTAATGCCAACCCAACCATGTCCACGCCTCCGACTGCCGCATCCGCCGAACGCATCCTATTGAAAGAGGGAACGGAAGTGTCGCTGGCTTTCGCCACGGATCTCAATTCGAAGACCGCCGTGGACGACGACACGCTAAACATGACCCTTGCAGAAGGCTTGAAAGTCGGCGACGTAATCGTGGTCAAGAAAGGCGCGCTCGCGCTTGCCACGGTGACCCGCGCCAAGAAAGCCGTCATGATGGGCAAGGCCGGTGAACTCAGCATTCGTCTCGAGTATCTGAAATCAGACGATCAGCGTCTGCGCCTTCGCGGCAGCAAGGGAAAGGAAGGGGAAGGCAAGGTTGGCGCCACCGTAGCGTTGGCAGTCCTCTTCGGCCCGATCGGTCTGATCAAGCACGGAAAAAACGTGGACATCCCGCCCGGCACGCCTCTGACGGCATATGTTGACCAGGATTACCCGCTGCTGGCCGCAAGATAATTGACCAACTCCAAAGAACACAGAACACAGAACACACCGAGAAAGGTACGGAGAGAGCACAGAGAAAACCGTCAGCAAGAGTACGACGCCCCAATACGGTTGACGCCGGCGGCCAATGTTAGCCCGCGCGGTTTTCTCCGTGAACTCTTTCCTTGCTTGCCTTTGTGGCTTCCGTGTTAAATCTTCTGCGGTTGGCGCCACCGAGCCGCAAAAGTTCTTCGCGCAGCCAGCGACTACTCCTCGAAGCTGCCCGTGACCCCCTGGAAGCCGTGGCGCGCCTGCTTGAAAAGCCACTTCATTACCCGACCCACGTCGTAGCAGTACGCGACGTTGTAGCCCAGCGTCGAAAAGCAATTGGGTTCGCAGCCGTGCTTCATTTCCGATAGCTGCTTCACGTCGAACTTCTGATGCTCGACGGTGCCCCAATCGTATCCGGCGTTGTACATCGGGAAACACGGCGCGAGCGTGCCGTCCGTGCGGATGATCAGCCAATTTTGCCCCGCGCGGCATCCCCAGTGTTCGCCGACGCCACGCATGAAGCCCTTCATTTTTTGCAGACGCGCCACTGAGTCCACCATCTTCCAACCCTGGTGCTGCTTGTCTATCAGCCAATCGAGCAGGTCATCCACCACCGGGAAATCTTCGGGCCGGATATACGTGTCGTTTTGGTGAAAGTGCTGAAAATGGTTCTGCTCCATCATCGGGGCTTCGTTGATATGAAAAGTGATCGAAATTCCGTTTTCGTGCGCGATCTTGGCCAGTTCCTTCACGTCGTCGATGTTCGTTCGGCAAATGTTGGTGTTGAAGAACATTGTGTAGCCGTAGCGGTATTGCCGCCGCACCAGATAGTCGAAATAGGAACGAACGTGCTCGAGCGCTTTGGGCAGCCCAGGTTTTTCCTGGATGGTATCCACGGCGAAATTGATCGTCGCGATACCAGCGTCAGCCAGCCGGTCGGTCACTTCCGGCCGCAACAATCGCGCGTTCGTCGCGAGGTAGACCCAGAAGTCCTTCTTCGCCGCGTAATAAACCACATTGTGCACAAAGTCCGGACGCAGAAGCGGCTCGCCGCCGGTGGGCGCCAGGACGCGGCACGGGGTAGCGTGCAGCCAGTCAATCGCGCGACGGGCAGTGTCCTCCGTCATTCCCTTCACGCGATTGTCGTACGACCAGCAGTAGTGGCAATCGAGGTTGCATTTCCACTCGGTGAATAAGTACGCGATGATCGGCTGGAAATCGCCGGGTGTGAGCCGCGATTTGAAATAGGGAAACATCCAGCCGCTCATGTTCTTGAAAATGCGGGAAGCGGGCCATTCGCGCTTGCCGGTACGCAGAACGTGATCGTGCGCGGCGATGTCCGCTTCGTCTAATTCGTGCAGCAACTCAGGATGCTGCGGAAATACCGCCTTCGGCAGAGTCTTGAGTCCGTCGGATGCTTGCAGTTTCGTTCTTTGTGGCTGGGGTTGCTGCAGCAAATTGTGAAGTGGCACGTCGAGTCGGAAGGGTTGGACAGGAAGAGTTGGTAGTGGCTGCTTCAGTTCTGACACAATTCTCTCCTTTGGATAGAGCGGCTCAGGCCGCGCAGTCTCAAAGCCTCGGACCTTTTTACGACAGGGCGTCCGTGGATACAACCGTGCAATCTAGCGACGACTAAAAAGAAAATCCGCGAGCCGTCTTCCTCCGCCCCTCCCTGGCGAATGACATTGGTTGGATTTGGTTACCTGCGACAGAGTGAAACCCTTCGCCCCCACCGCATTACGCGATTGGATGCAGTAGGAGCCGCAAAGTGGCATACAGAGTTTACTGTAGAAACGCCTAATTTCCCGCACTAGGAAATCGGGGAGGCTATGGGTTCGAGGGTGCCGGTTTCTGGGTCTTGGTGGCGCGCGCTTGGTTCGCTTATTGAGCGGTGGCGTTGCGTGCCGGATTGCGTTTGTATCCGCCGCAGTGAATCACGGGCAGACGGGGATACCTCGGGTATGAGGGATCGCTCGCCGATAGCTCACACAGATAAAACAGCGACCCGCGATCGGACTGAATCCTACGTCCATGCGTGCAATCAGTGCACAACCCGGCGTACGCCCGTTCGGCATTGGAGTTGTTAGGCTCGGCCACACCAGGACAATAGCATTGTCAATCGAGGATGGTTGGCCGGTGGCGGTCTGAAGACCTCGGACGGCGGCTGCTACGTGTTGTTATCGATGGACTTCGAATTCTGCGTCGCGAGCTTGTACCACTCCACTTTATCGGACGCCAGAAAGCATACATCCACCTGCACGCCGGAGTAATCGCAGCCGCCGAGAAAGTTGGCGAGCTTGCCGCCCTGAATCCAGAAGCCGCCAGGATTGCGGCTGAGAATCGTCGAGTTCATCGGCGCCTGATTGAAGAGTTTGAAAACCGCGCGCGGGTACACGTTCATAGGATGCACTGCTTTCCGTGGTCTTCTAGGCGCCATAAGCCGGCCGATGGATAGGGAATCTATACCTAATTTTTGAAAAAGCGAGCGAATTGTTTGGATGGATTGAATTCCTCAATCCTTGCAGCGTGACGTGCGCCAAGGCTGCCGATTCGTCTGTGCCGCGGCCTCTGGCTGCCATAAGGCTTGCAGCCGTTTGGCCAACGCGAGAGAATGCGGCCTCAGTGGGCGTTGCATTTCCTGGCTGGATCGTTCTAAGACAGGGGAGGATGACCGTGGCCGAAAATCAAATGCCGGAACAGAAAAGCATGCTGGTAATTCGCGCACCGTTGTCGGAGGATGGCTGGGCTTCGATTTATTTTTCCAGCAACGACGGCAGACAGATGAGCGAGCGCGAATGGTGGCATCTGAAACAACTGATCGAACTTGCGAGTAAAGCCTTCGTGAAACCGGAGCCGAAGTCGCAATCAGCAGCCGCGGGCGGGTAAACGCGCCGGGATAATCGCTAGCCGCAGCATGGGCGGCCTTCTTCAGCAGAGCTGCGACCATGAGTCGATCGCGAGAAGTCTGGGAGCGTGGGAGCAACCCGCCGCTCGCTCACATGCTGGTCGCCGCACATTTTTCGCGCACGTCGGACCGTAGCGCGCGCATCAAGACACGTTCAATTCCATGTTGTTCCATGACCTCTAGATGCGCGGCGTTACGAGCCGACACTTGCCGGTGCCCCATGACAATTTCTTTGGCGCGCTCCGCTGTAGCCAGATCAACCGCGAGTAACTGATCGACGATGCCAAGCAAAGCGCTAAAGGCCGGTTGAATAGCATCGCGGCGATTTATAGCGGCATACCGATGCAGTCTCTCTTGAAGAACCCTGGCATCTGTAACCAAGCGCCTTCGGTCGGTGATGAGATTTTCGAGCAGCCGCCGAGCGTCGGCCTTTTGCGGATGAGACGCGCCGAAGAGGTACATAGGGATATTTGAATCGATCAGAATCAAGAGCGCTTACCAGCGCCGTATCCACTCTCGATCTCCGCTAGCATCGTATCGATGTCGCCGGAAGGGTAATCGTGCCGGGCGGCCGCACGGATCACTTCGAGTTTTTTACCCACTCCGCCGACGGGTTCACGCCGGCGCGCCAAATCTACGGCGCTCCTAACCCATTCCGCGATCGAGAGGTGGCGGGAACGTGCTATGCGCTTGATTTCCCGGTATGCGGGATCCTGCAGGATTACTTGCAGCCTCTTAGCCGTGTCATGAGTCCATTCGACTCAATAGGCGTGAGCCAACAGGGCGGTGCTAATCAACGCGCCGGACGGTGGGGCCGTCTTTGCTTCCGGGGGTTCGGGCGCCGTGGTCGCGCAAGATCGCCGCGGCGCGGATAGCTGATTGCTCTGTGGATGTTCGAACGATGATCACGGCGCCGCCCTGCTTGACGTGTGTGGCGTAGAATTCCTGGTCGCCAATGTAATTCGGTTGTTCACCGGAAAGATCGCGCACTTCAGGTTTTGCCAGCGGGCCGCCCGCGCCGAACAGACGCTCAATCCAGTTGCGCCGCAACGCGGCAGGCTTCGTGGAAGGCTCACCGGGCGTGTCTGCGGTTCGCGCGTCTTCGTCGATGTCGCTGATCACTTCCACTTGTTGGCCCATAATGCCTGCCTGCTCCAGATCCTCGACCGCCGCCTCTGCGTCTGCATAGCTATCAAGGATTCCGACGATCACGTATCGCATGGTAGGAACCTCCTTCAGTCCGCGCCAACGTAGTTTAATTTATTTGGGGTAAATCGGCAGCGAGGGCCAATAGCTTTGGGCTACCGCAGCGCAATCTCGTAACTGAAAAGTTTCTGGCATTCTTTCCGGAGAAAACCGCCGATTACCGGGATGGGATGATTGCCCTTCTCGAATACGACCCGACAGGAAATTAGCAACGCTCGCCATTTGTATTCGTCCGTGCCGTGCTTGCGGCCGTAAGCAGCAATGTCTTCTTGCGAGACGCCATATACGACCGCGCCAATCCTGGACCACACGCACGCGCCGGCACACATCGCGCAGGGCTCGTGCGTCGAGTAGAGAACGAACTCCGGTAAGTAACGCCCATAGCCGCTGGAAACGTATTTGAGAGTTTCGAGTTCAACGTGTTTGATGCTCGATCCGGAGGTTTTCACGCGGTTACCGGCATTGGCGATTACCACTTCGCGCTTGCCCAGAACGCGCGTAATCACCGCGCCGATCGGATAATCGCCGCGGTCACGGGCGCGCCGAGCCTCCGCAATCGCCAGCTCCATGAACTTCTTTCGCGGCTTGTAGGAAGCAGGAATCATCGACGCAGATTATAACCGTTTATCGCCAGTGTTTCTTGGGAGAGACGCATTTCCACTGCCATCTGTGCGTCCCTGTCAAGTAACGGAGATTCAGGGCGGTGGGTCCGTTTCCTATGAGCGCATCAATCAGATGGACTCGGAGACTTGTAGCAGGTCGCCGCAGCGATTTTCCGTCAGCGCCCGGCGGGTCTCCTTCAGTGGCTTCAAGAGGAAGCATAGTATTCAGGTTTGGTCACCCTGTGGGGTTGCCCGTCGAATAGCCATGACGTCTGCGGGGATTGGCCCGAGCGGACCAAATCTACGGATGTAGGCGTGGGAGGGCAAGTTCCGTCGTGAAATGCTATTGTCATGGATTCGCCGCCGAGTACGATTGTAGTATCGTCGGGAGTGGCACGGAATTGCCGCATCGACCATCCATCTCTGTTGTCGAACGTCCATGGATGGGGCTCGAAGGGTGCCGTCTTCTGGCGAATCATCGCTGCAGCATAGGCACCGTATTCTTCCGCTATGGGGCGCTCGAACCGAGACCCCGACCATCGCAACATCCTGGGCCACGAAAGCGCATAAATCTGGCCTTCAAAAAGTTGGAAATGAAAAATGCGGCCTTCATTTTCTCCACTGTACACAGGGAGGTCCGCGACGTAGGTTTTGACGTCCTTAGCCGTCACTCGAAATACTAAGATTCATGCGCAACTCAGGTCGTCCCTCGACTTAACGCCTCCTAAACTAAGGAAAAAAGGCTCCAAACCGTATCGTAAGGACTCATGTGCGCGCCCTCGAAATTTTCTTGCGTAAACATCAGCGCTTCATCCGAATCCCAATACAGCACGCCACCCGCTGAACCTCGGACAACGTAGATTTGCGTATACGTCAGCAAAAAGAGTATTCCGGCGACGATGGCCAGAATCGTTAAATATTTCTTCAAAACACCGACCCCAGTTTTACAGTTCTCCAGACTGACATAACTTGCTCGAAACGGAGTCCTTCAAAAATGATATTGGTTTCCTTCCGTCATGCGGACGGGTGGGTCAAGACTAGCCGTTGGGCGTTCTTTGCCAGTTTCGCTGGATTCGTCTGCAAAACCGACCGGGGCCTTACTTGCTGCAATACTGGCTAAGAAATCCAAAAACGTCTTCGGCCCAGACGTCGGATCCAAAGTAGCCAAAGGTATGGCCGTCCAGAGGGGAGTCGCCGTACGAGGGATAAATCTTCAGTTTGTATGCCTTGTTCGCCTCGCCCATCTTCGCTGAGAGTGTCTTGCTCGGCGACAGGTCAAAGTCGTTAGCGGCCTGAAAGAAAAATATTGGCGCTTTTGCATTTCGCACTGCGCGAGTCATTAGCGACTGTAACTCGGGAGCCTCTGCCCAACTCTGGGCTCCCCCCGCTGAATCGACCCCCGCACAATATCCTCCTCGTTCCACTCCCAGTACAGTTTCTATGCCACCAAACGAGTTTCCCGCCACTGCGATGCGATTCGGTTGAATGAAACTCTGTTTTCGCAACCACGCTAGGGCCGCTAACTGATCGTCCAGATGGTCCGTCTGCAATAATCGGACCATCGTTGCGGCCGCTGCGGTAACGCCTCCGGTTTTCTCAGCAGCCGCGATCTGATCGCCAATATAGGGACCTGCCGAGGCACTTAATCCTTGCCCTCGCCGATAAGGTCCAAAGAATACCCATCCATGGCTTGCGAATACCGGGCCCAGCGCGGCAAATGCTTGCTCGCTCATCATGCCAGGCGCGCTGCCGTGATTATAAATAACTCCAGGAAAGGGGCCGATTCCTTCGGGTCGGTACAGGACTCCGTGCAAAGTGATCTCGCCGCTGGGAAATGTGACGGTTTCCGCCGCAGGCATAACTAAGGGCAGGAGGAGCAGTGCGAAGAGCACGGAAAAATACGCTTGAGTCATTTCTTTCACCTTAGCTAGTCATGCAACCCCGTGTGCCCCAAAAGAGCACGGCCGGGAAATACATCGGGAACGATCTTGCCCTCATTGACCACCACAGTTCCTGCCACCAACAGGTAGTGCACTCCCACACTCGGCTCCATCGGTTTCTCGAATGTGGCGTGATCGCTGATGGTCGCCGCGTCGATCACAACAATGTCGGCGTCAGCGCCCTCCTGTAGCCTGCCTTTCTGGCGTGCAGCGGGCGTGGAACGCTCGAGCATCTCCGCCGGCATGAGACTCATCTTTCGCAGCGCATCCATCAGCGTGATTGTCCCTTTTTCTCGCACGTATTGGGCCAGCACGCGCGAGTAGGTTCCGGCGTTGCGAGGATGGCCCTGAAAGCCATCGCTGGCGATCATCACCAATGGGTGAGGGATCACTTTGTCCAGCACCTCCTGAGAATTGGAGAAGATCAGCACCGGCTGTGGGGTGCTTGAATTGTGGAGTTCGTCGAAGCGCTCTTTAGTAAGGTGCTCGCCGGTGTTGGGGAGAACCAGGTCGCCGTAGCTGATGCCTCCACCCTTTTCCTGCCAGCCCGGGTTGAAGACCGCGGAGTTGATATACGTCATACCCGCGATGTAGGGATAGGCTTCCGTAGTGACATCGAGCCCACGGGAGCGCGCCCCTTCGATCATCGAGAGGCACTCCGGAGCGTCGCGCAAGCAAGAGCTGTTGATGTGCACGATGTGCAGCGAAGCGCCGGTAATGGCAGAAGCGCCGATCACTTCACTCACTGATTCGATCGAGGACCCGGGATCCACCCGGCTCGCACTGCGCACATGAGTGTAAACCGGTACCCTGCGCTCGGCGGCCAGACGGAACATATCAATGATTTCCAGCCGCGTTGCTCCGGGGGTGTACTGAATCCCCATTCCGACGGCCAGTCCGCCCGCGTCCAGCTCCGAACGCAGGCGCTGTTCGATCCGCACGATTTGCTCCTGGGTCGCGGACTGATCGGTGGCGGAGCCGCTCTTCGGCAGGATTTCTCCGGGCGGCAGCGGCGCTCCGAATACCAGAGCGCGTGCCGCCGGATGGCTGGCCGAGCTGCCGTAGTGAATGAGCGAGTGACCCTCTTTCGTTTTCAGGAACTGCGCGACATCGGGCGCGCCGATTTCCAGTTCGAGCGCTGTGGTTACGCCGTCGAGCGCTTTCACGCGCTGGCTCTCTATCTCCTGGCCGTGCTGGTGAAGATCAATGAATCCTGGAGCTACTACCAACCCGCCGGCATGAATAACCCGGTGTCCGCTCAGCGCCTCGGACGAGATGCGGACAATCTTTCCGTCACGGATGCCAACGTTGCGGACGGCATCCAGGCCGGTCTCGGGATCCATCACACGTCCGCCTTCGATCACCAGATCGTACTGCTGTGCGGACACAGCGGGGTTTGTTAACGCCAGAAAAAACAGAAAGAAAATCAGCTTGCGCACGGTTGCTCCGTTTGACGGGCGTTTATCAGGATTCAAGCAGCAGGATGCGTGACTAGCGAATACTCCGAGCTAGTGTTGCGTCGACCCCACTGAGACAACCCGGCACCCACTTTTCGGTCAGCCCGTCAGCTCTTGATTTGCTCCCAGAGTCCGCAGATGTTCCCTTCCGGATCAATGATCGCGGCAAAGGCGCCAACACCAGGAATGGAGGTTCTCGGCAACGCTATCTTCGCCCCCCGATTGATAGCTTGCTCAAGCATGGCGTCAATGTTCGCGACGTCCACGTAGTTCATCCACGGTTGTCGTGGGTCCTGCCTTTTCATTACCGCGCCATTGATTCCGGGTCCATCGGAGCCCGTCTCGCACAGCCAGTATTCCGGACCTGGAAGGGACGTTTTTTGAAACTTCCAGCCAAATACTTCGCTGTAGAACTTGGTGAGTGCCTCAGGTTGATTCGCCGGAATTTCAAAGTGGACGACTCGGTTGTTTCTCATAAGGCTCCTCTCTATGTGTCGCGAGGCCGAATCATATCTGAATTTATGCCCGGGAGCCTGGCAAAGTCCCGTGTCGCGGAAACTGATCCAGTATGAGGCATAGCACTCCGGCGGCGCCGGCGGCTGTCCGTTGACTTGCTTTCCTGTCCCACCTAATATGTCGGCAAATGTCAGGCACCGATTCGCTGATTGGCCAGACCATCTCCCACTATCGCATCACTGAAAAGCTTGGCGGTGGTGGCATGGGCGTGGTGTACAAAGCTGAGGACACCAATCTCGGCCGCAACGTCGCGCTGAAATTTCTTCCCAATGAATTGGCAGAAGATCCGGCGGCCCTCGAACGCTTCCGTCGAGAAGCGCGAGCCGCCTCGGCGCTGAATCATCCGAACATATGCACGATTTACGACATTGGCGAAGCGAACGGACAGACCTACCTCGCGATGGAATGTCTCGATGGGATGACTTTGAAACATCTCATCGCAGGCCGTCCCCTGGATTTGGAACTGCTCCTCGACCTCAGCATCGAAATTGCGGACGCGCTCGATGCGGCTCACCACAAGGGGATCGTTCATCGCGACATCAAGCCCGCTAACATTTTTGTAACTGATCGCCATCACGCCAAGATTCTGGATTTCGGGCTCGCGAAGCAGGTAGGCCGCGCCACGTTTGTCACCGTCACTCAGGACGCGGTGCACTCGGCACAGATGAAGGCGGGCGTGCGGCCGGAAGATCTCACCAGTCCCGGCGTGGCGGTTGGCACTGTCGCGTATATGTCTCCCGAGCAGGTGCGCGGCAAGGATCTCGACGCGCGTACCGATCTGTTTTCGTTTGGCGTGGTGCTTTATGAAATGGCCACCGGCGCCGTTCCGTTTCGCGGCGAAACTTCTGGCGTGATTACTGAAGCGATTTTGAATCGCGCGCCCGTGGCGCCGGTGCGCTTGAATCCGGAGCTTCCAGCAAAACTCGAAGACATCATCAATAAGGCGCTCGAAAAAGATCGCGATCTACGCTATCAGGCCGCTTCGGACATTCGCACTGACTTGAAGCGTCTGCGGCGGGATACCGACTCTGGCCGCCTAACTTCAACGAGCGGTCGCACCGTGCAAGTTCAGGGTTCCGCCACCGAACCGGGCAGCAGCTCATCCACCACAGCGACAGCCAGCGGCAGCGCGGCCGTCCCAGTAACGGCACCATCCGCCACGCACAACGCTGGCAAAAAATATTTAACTCCGGCCGTACTCGCCGTGGTGGTCATCGCCGCAGCCGCCTTCGCCACCTATCATTTCTGGGAGACGTCGCGCGCTCCCAGTGGCCCGATGAAAATCGCGCAAATCAGCCAATGGGATAAGCCCATAGACTTCGCCAGGCTCTCTCCCGACGGCCATACGATCGCTTTCAGCTCGCCCATAAATGGTGTGGATCAGGTTTTCGTCATCCTCACCTCCGGCGGCCAGCCCTTGCAACTGACCAGTGACAACGGCGCCAAAATCGTAGACGGCTTCTCGCCGGACGGAGCTCAGATTTACTACGGCAAATCCGAAGAGCGAGCCGAAGAGTGGGCCGTGCCGACGCTCGGCGGCAAACCCAGCCGAATCGTTTCGGGTACGGATATGTCTCCTTCTCCCGATGGCACGTTCCTTTTCTACACGGACACGGACCAACGCACCGTCTTCCGCGCCGGGAAATCCGGACTGGATGCGGAAAAAATATACAGCTTCGGCGTCGCCGCGCTTCCCATCAGCCGAATCCTGCCGTATCCCGACGGCAGCCGCTTGCTCGTGGTCACCGCGGACCCGGTTTCTTCGCTCGAGGGTTTTCGCGCCCACGAAATTGACATCGCCAAGAAGACGGAAACCGATCTGGACGAAATCCCGGGCATCGCGACAAGCGTGGTGTGGGCCGATCCGGGAAACACCGTCCTTTTCAGCCGCACCTTAAACGGCCTCACCAACATCTGGAAGTACGGGCTAGCGGACAAGAAATTGGAACAGGCAACGCTCGGAACCGGTCCGGACACCTGGCCCATGCCCGATCCCGGTGGAAAAGGACTCTACTTCGTCAACGGCAAGTCTTCCGGATTTTTGACCGCTTACAACACTCGCACCAAGCAGTTCACCGACGTCGCGGCGGAAAACGCGACGCAGCCCGCGATTTCACCCGACGGCAAGAAGGTGATGTACATCACCGTCCCGGCCAGAGACCGCAACGAACTGTGGGTGGCCGACATTGACGGCGGCAACAAAGCTAAAATCGCCACGGGGGAGTCGCTGGCCACCGGTTTTTGGTCGCCGGACAGCTCCCGTTTGTCTTTCATCACGGAAAAACCCGGCTCGCCGGACAAACCCTACATCGCCCGCGCTGATGGCAGCGGTCTGCAGCCGCTCGTCTGGTCCGGCGGCACCGTCCAGGCTTTGCAGTTCAGCCCCGATCAAAAGACTGTCTATCTGAACAGCCTGGAAAAGTCGGTTAACGGCGCCACCATCTCGAAAGAAAGCGCTGAGGGTTCTCCTCCGGAAAGGCTTAGCGACACTTGTGGTTTCGCTTTCGCCGTCGCTCCGGGAGGGAAGTACCTGCTCACTTTACTGGGCGGTGGCGCCAAAGTCGGCATTTACCAGCTGTCCCTCGCCGACCTGAAATGTACGGCTCTGGTGGCCGGCGTCGTCACCTTCGGCGTCCTATTCGAAGGATGACAAATCCTTTACCTATGCGGTCCCGTCGCAGCACGACGTCCCGATTTACCGCCAGGGTTGGCAGGATGGAAGACTCATTGGCAAGCCCCAGGTCGTGCTCACGCTTCCATTCGCGTTTCCTCTGGTTAGCGGCGGCAACGCTTACGATTACACTCGCGACCTTTCCACAGTTGTTTACGCCCGGGCCGGCGGCCACGCCGACCTCTACTTGCAAAGCCAGAAATAACGATGGTCGCCGACCTCGAGCGCACGCCACTCGGCCCGGCTGTGACACTCTCTGTGCTTCAATGGCATCCAATTTATTGAGTTGGAGGTGAGCACATGCGCTCGTTACGGAATCTCTTGCGTGAAGCACAGGAAAATGGTGAGGCAATCGGCCATTTTAACGTTTCCGACTTGGTGCTGCTGAAGGCGGTGTTCGCCGCTGCCTGGGACCTTCACGTGCCCGTCATAGTTGGCCTGTCCGAGGGCGAGCGTGAGTTCGTGGGGGTTCGCCAGATTGCCGCTTTCGTCCGAAGCCTGCGAGAGGAATTCGACTTCCCGATCTTTCTTAATGCCGATCATACGCACTCCGTCGCGAAGGCGGTGGAGGCTGCCAATTCCGGGTTTGACTCCATCGTCTTTGATATGTCGGCCTTGCCCTTCGCCGAAAATGTGCGCCAAACCAAGCAGGCGGTCGAAGCGCTGAAAGCAATCAATCCTTCGATCCTTGTAGAGGGAGAAATCGGGGACATCGGAACCGGCTCTGAGATACACGAACATGCTCCCGACCCGTCGAAGGGACTTTCGACTCCTGAGGAAGCGAAACAGTTTATAGAGAGCACGGGAGTGGACGTGTTGGCTCCCGCAGTGGGCAATATGCACGGCATGCTCAGGAGCATGGTGCGCGGAGAAACGAAAAAGCACTTGGATATCGAGAGAATAGCGGAGATCAAGCGAGCGGCTCAGGTCTTTCTGACCCTACACGGTGGTTCGGGAACCGATGATGAAGACTTGCGCAAGGCAATCGCGGCGGGAATCAACATCGTACACATCAATACGGAACTTCGCGTTGCGTGGAGAGATGGTTTGGAACGAGGCCTGGCTCAACATCCGGACGAAGTCGTGCCATACAAGATTCTGCCGCCCGTTGTGGATTCAGTGAAACAGGTAGTCAGCTCGCGCTTGAGGCTTTTCAACGGTGAACGGCACTTCGCTCGGGGAATTTAGCGCCAATCTCCCGCGCGGCAGCAGCAACACCGATTTGCGGCGCCCCAAAAAAGAAAAGGGGCGATTGCTCGCCCCTCTCCTTCAGTCACGAAACGAAACAGCTGCCAAGCGTTCTCCCGTTTCACCGGGACAAGCCGACCGCGCCAAGTTTGGCTAAGTCAGGTCCGTGGTTTGCGTGGCGCTATTCCGTCAAGCGTTGCTTCACGGGAGCATTCCCCGCCTACCACTGGTCCGGACCTAGGGTCTCGGCGCGATGCCGTACCATTCCGAACTTTGTCGAAGCCGTTCTATTCGTCCGTGCCCTGTGTGCCTCGTCAAGCTTGCGCTCGCCGCGCTCTCAGAGATTCGAACGACTGAACTGCTTTGGCACAGCGGTTGTAACTCTACGCGGACAAGACGTCAATCACACCGCAGCAATTTTTCGATGTGGAAATCTCGGAAATGTGGAAATCCTCCGTTGGCGCCTAGCAGGGAATCGGTGAAACGCGCGCAATATTTAGCTGTGGGTCAGTTTGCCATAACGCGGTTTGTGGACATTGGGTTTAATCAATTGGTTCTACGCCCTGTGCTGCGGAACGGTTGGACTATGCGATGTTTCTACAGCAGCCGGGCGTGGCATGCTCACCAGAAACTTTTGACAGGCGGCATCTCAACAGCTGGTTTACTGTAGTCCGGTGTGTAGGCGATGCACTCAATTTGAACATCGTCCGACCTCGACTGACAGCGAAACTCACGAAGGCTACGGGAGTCGTTCGGGTAACGAATAATGAGCGTCCTAGCGTCTTTCCATTCAAGCCCTAGCAGCCGTGGATCGTGTCCGACCGTGAAGACGGTCATCGAATGCTCTCGTTTTCCAAACAGGCGCGCGGAGGTGCCTTGCTTTTCTCGCCAGAGCGGGACAAAACTCTGAAAGGAATCCACGGCGCCGCAATCTTCTTCGCTGACTTGAGCGATTGAGACGTCCGTCGGCCGATGATACCGGAGGGAAGTCATACCGCCCGCACATGCCAGCGCTAAACAAGGAAAGCAGCAGCATCAATGCCGAGATGCACGCCACAGCGACGGCCCCGATCCTCGCGGATAGCTTCCAATATCGACGACTCTTTCGAGTTGTGTACCATAAAGAAAGAGCAACAGCAGCTAACAATTCAGCGGATAGGAGCAGCACCATGATCGCGGAGGATAGCACGTGCTCGCCGAGCCAAATAATTAAGGAAATTAATTGGTCTGTAAATCGTGCCCTGCAAATATCGAACAGGGTGTAGCTCCTAATAAGTTCGGGTAATCGGAAGCTGACCCACTACGCAATATTTCAACTCCTTTTTGATTTTCGTAAGCCAGATAAAACGCTCCGGGGAGTTCAGGGGCTCTAAACACACGAACGCCCCGTTGGCACCGCGCAGTGCCAACGGGGCGTGGACTGGGCCATCCCCGACTACGAAATCGGCAACCTCTCGATCCTGGCCTGGCCTTCGCTCGTGCTTGCTTCCAAGTACAACGTCGCTTTGAGACCGTCGACATACACCGCTTCAAGCTTTCTCCCCTCACCCGACTTGCGCACCAGCAACGCGCTCTGGCTGCTGACGCGATGTGTCGAGACTTCGCGAACGGGCATGTTCATGTTCTGGCCGCCGCCGTTGATCGTAACCACTTGGCTGGTTCCCTCGGACTTCACTGAAAGCGAATACTGTCCGGGTTTCAGGTTCTTGCTTCCACACTTCACTGCGTAAGGCAGTGAAACTTTGCCTTCAAAATCGGCTTTCGCTTGATTCGTGGTGGCAGTTTGCACGGGCTGGGCAATCGCCACTTCCGTGGCCGAGAACGCGTATTCGTCAGGCGCCATGTCGCTCTGCGCACGCGCCGTCGCCGGCAGCATGAACACAAATCCCAATGTCGCCGCATACACCGAAATTTTCGCGATCGTGGTGATTTTCATTTTCCTCTCCTCGTTTCCCTTCGCCTTAATTTCTGAGTTCGAATTTTTCATGTCGTCCCTCAGTGCACGCGCAGTTTCGTCTGAAAGCGCATTTCATTCAATGCAAGGGAACTCGTTTGTTGGTAAAAGGGAGGTAAAGCCGTAACCGCATGATGCCAGGGTGCTTATGCCATTCAGCGGCCGTCGGTGGGTCAGCCAGCCTCCGATGATGCGACGCCCGGAAGTTCGCCAGACCAGTCAATGCGCGCGAGTTTCTCGAGACCAGTCCGGTTGGGTTGCTTAGGGATTGCCCATCACTTGCCGGGAGGCAGCCCGCACGTCAAGATACGAAACATCAAGAGACGGAATCACTACATCTTCATGCCGGACATTGAGTTGTGTTCCATCCCATGGTCGTCCATACCAGCGCCCCACACCTTCGCTGGATCGATTTCAAACGGGTAGACGTGCACCATCCACCCGGAAAGATGTGGCTTGAAGTAACCACCCGCCGCTGTGCAGGCTTCGGCAGTTGTGATCGAGCCATTCAGCCCGAACGTTGGATCACCCATGAGCCAGTTGCGTCCTTCGGGTTGGGGTGGAACACACATATTCAGGTGTACGTGCCATTGCGCGATCGAGAGCGGGATGCGAGCGTTCAGTTCCTCGTCCGTCGCACCATAACGCGCCATGTACATGACACCGATAAGCTTGTATCCGGCGCTCGGTCCTTCGATTTTCGTATATAGCAGGGCGGGCGGCTGGTCAGGGTCAAAGCGCTCCTTGTCGCCTAAATTTGAGGACTCCCGGATGAAGTGGTAGACATTCTGGTGCTGGTCAGGCATGAAAATCGCGTAGCCGTCAGCTTCAGCCTTGCGATAGTCACGATAACGCTCCGCCGCTTTCTTCGCAGCAGCCAGGATGGCGTCTGCGCGAACCTGGTCGCCAGGCTGCTGCGGCCGTAGCTTGGTCATGCCCATATGAGGATCCATATCACTTGGCGATGCTGCCGCAGACTGGACACTGAGGTCGTTATGCAAGATGGCAGCGCACACAATGATTAGAAAAGTTGAAAATACAATCGAACGGAGTTGAAGCTTCTTCATGACGCGATCCTTTCCAGCTGGTATGCGAGCTTAACGGGAATAGCTGTACCTAGCGTCTAGCTCGGATTCGAGTGTATTTCAAAAGAGAATTCTTGAAGGTTTGGAATTGTTTGTTTTCGGTACAGATTTGCAGCCGGTGCGCCGGAAGGGCGCAAGGAAGGGCGCAAACTTGAGTTCCAGCCGCGCGCGGAGTACATTCATGTTCCCAGCTGCCCCTATGCGCGAAGAGGTTTCCTCTCAGGGTGGGCTTCGCTTTGACGCCTACCAAGTTGATCTCCGTACCGGCGAGCTGCGCAAACACGGCCGGAAGATACGTCTTGCGGGGCGGCCATTCCAGATTCTCGCGTTGTTGCTGGAACAGCCCGGTGAATTGCTCACTCGCAAAGAGTTGCAGGACCGCCTATGGCCCGCGGACACGTTCGTGGATTTCGAGCACGGCGTGAACGCTGCGATGCAGACGCTGCGGCGCGCGCTGTGCGATTCGCATAAGAAGCCGCGCTTCATCGAGACGCTTCCACGCCGTGGTTACCGGTTCATTGCAGCGGTGGAAAGGATTGAGTCGAATGTCGCAGCTGCGGCCGCGAGTGCTGTGTCGGCAAATGTCGCGCCGGCGAACGTAGCCGCGGTTCAAGACAAGCGGCTCGCAGCTGCTACGCTTGGCTCTGAATGGGTCGGTCAGGTGGCCACGATCTGCGACGAATCCGGCCGTAACTATGTACTGCTTCCTATCACTGAGGAAATTCTCGAGGAAATGTGCGGGTGCGAATCAAGCCAGGACGCTCTGGGAATTTCTCTGTTAGTCGCCGCCGAAAAACTTCTACTGGTCAACTGCGGAACAAGAGTGCAAATCCTCGACGCCAGCAACGCGACCCTGGGCTGCAAGGTTCGCATCCTGGGCGGCCAATTCGTAGGCGAAAAAGCCTTCGCGCCCCGCGCCTATCTTTCGGGACTTTCGTAGCATCCCTCCGCGGTCGCTTCCATCATATGATCGGGAAACTTTCTTGAGGTTTGTGGGTTGAACTGGCCATTGCGCGCTTTCTGTTGGAGGGAATCCGTGGGTAAGTTCACATTGCGGTTGATTGTGCTGGCGCTGCTGTGTCCTGCCACGCACACTTTTTGCCAGGATATGAATCCGCCGATCTATTCTGAAGTAATTCCGACCTCATCGGGGCTTCCTTACGATCCCGCAACGGATACGCGCGAGAGGTTTCAGGCTCCGAATGGCAAGACGGTCGAGGTGCTGGTCAAAGGCCCCGCTGGCTCGGGCACTTACACGCGCGCTATCGGGCCGGGTGAAACTCCGGACGCATATTTTCCGGCGGTCGTCTCCGAGGCGATGAAGGCCGGAGCACATCACCTGGTCATTCCGAAGGGCGTTTACACGTTTAACGGGCCAAAATTGTGCACGAGCTTGAAGTCACCTTCGTGCAGTGCGCCGACCAGTTGCAATGCCAATCAGTACTGGAACTGCCAGCCGCACTGGACCATCGGCCAATATCCTAACGGTCCGGTGACGGTGCCGGATAGCGTCACTAATCTCGATATCGATTTGAGCGACTCGGAACTCGACTTCAGCGCTCCGGTGATCGGAATTTGGATTCTCGAAACGCAAAGGTTGCGGCTCAGCAATCTCACGGTGGATTGGCCGTCGTTGCCCATCGCCTCCCTTGGCACCATCACGCCCGATCCGCTGAATCCAGGCCACAACGCGCTGGTCATCGACAGGCAATATCCCTTCGAAGACCGCTACCAAGGCGGTCCCGTGCAGATTCAGGCAGTGGATATTTGGGACGGAGGTCCGAATAGCCCCGATCCGCCGGGAACCTTTGATCCGAAATCGAGCAATAATTTCGAAGAGTACTTTATTTTTGGCAACGCGCCGCAACCGACCTACGTCGGTGACGAGACCTTTTCCTGCAAATCCTGCAATTTTCGGAACAGCCCGACCGACGCGTCTTGCAGTTTTTTTCAGGGCTGTGCGAATTTCGATATCTTCGCGCCGGGGACGCGGGTAATCGTTCGGCACTATACTTATAATGGCTTCGCATTTCTGGTGAATTGGTCGAACGACGTCACTTTCGAGAACGTGAAGCTGCGCACGGGGCCGGGGATGGGCATCGCAGTCGGAAACAATGGCGGCTATCGCGGCTTCCGGCTCGCCAATTCCGAAGTCAAGCGCGGGCCGGGACGGCTGATCTCGACTGCTTCCGACGCGATCAATCTAGGTCTGCAGGCCGACCTTATCCTCGAACACAACGATGTGGGCTATCAGGGCGACGACAGCGTCAACATCCATTCCGTCACGGCGTCCATCACCAGCGTTGATGGCGCGCAAATCGGCGTCGCAGGCCCGTGCGATCCCGATCCGATGGATGCCCCGATCAAGGGCGACGAGCTCGCCTTCTTCGACGAGAACTTCGTTTACAAGGACACTGCTCGAGTCGTTGCTTCCAACGGGAACGGTTGCGGCACGCTCAGCGTAACGCTCGACCATGCAATCGCTGGGCTCGACACCTCCAGCAACCTGCTCGATCTGACCCAGCAGCCTTCGGCAAGATTCATCGTACATGACAATTATTTCCACGAATGCCGCTGCCACGGAGTCTGGCTGAACGCGCCATACGGGTTGATCGATCGCAACAGCATGTACGGAAACACAGAAGGAGCAATCGGCTTCGCCGGCGGTTCCGGCGCAGGCCCGGGCGCCACTAATCTCTCGATTACGCGCAACTTCATGAATCACCCAGGGCAGGCGACGCAGTACTCAGGCACGCTTTCGCTGATTGCTACAACTGCCGATGGAAATATTGTGACTTCGCCGGTCTTCGAGAAGATCCAGATCACCGACAATGAGATCACGAATTCGCCGGGACCGGCGGCTATCTTCACCTCGAGCCGCGACTTTTCATTCGAGCGGAACGTAATCTTCAACTCCAACCAAGTGCAGGCTGCGCCGACAAACTACGGCACGCTGTCAACCCTGGACTCCGTCCTCGTCTATGAGTCGAGCGACGGCCTCGTCTGTGGCACCGAAAGAGTCGGTCAAACGACCGGGCCAATCGGGAATGACCCGACCGACCACGGGGTATTGGTTCACCACGGTTGCAATTCGAATGACAACTGGTGATGCGCCGCTTGTTGCGTAGTCCAACTGACCAATCGCCATCTCAAAAGCAACAGTAGGAGCGCGCGTGTCACGGAACAGTCTCCATCAGTTGCGAACGGCAGCCCTGCTTGTGTCTCTCTTACTGCTGCCCGCGCCGCTGGTCTTGGCGGATTCAGGTCGAATTAATCCGCGGCCCGCGCAAACATTCCGCGGCTGGGGAATGTCCCTGGCCTGGGAAGCGAACGACCTTTATGGCGGCGAGCGCCAGCCCGCGCAAATCAAGGATCCAAAGATTCAGAGCGATTATATGGACCTGCTCTACGGCGATCCGGCGACTCGCTTGACGCTGGGATTCAGTATGGCTCCGCATAGTAGGCACCGGAAGTGTGAATTCGAAACCAGCAAAGGAATAGAGATAATCTCCGCAGATCAGCATGGGAAGAGAGAACAAGCCAAGCAGCGCGGATAGCAACACCTTGAGAACGGTTCGGACTGATTGGTGCATCTCTCCCTCTGGCCGGATCAATGTCTTCAATCAGGAATACCGCCAGTCTTCAAAAGGGCGAACAAGATCTGAATTCAAATGTGCACTCAGTGTACGTGTGATCCCGTTATCGGAAATAATCACCAGTTGACTAGCCGTTGCGGGTCATCCAGAATTTGCTGCTGGTGCGCCGATGATCGTCACTACTGAGTACGTGGACATTCCGCTGTTGGGTTCGCCGATGCGTACGTTTGTTGCTGCGCCCAAGGGTGACGGGCGCTATCCCGGCATCTGGTGCTACTCCGATATTTTTCAACTTACGCCGCCGTTGCTGCGCTTGTGCGTGCGACTGGCTGGCTATGGATTTGTCGCGGCCGCGCCGGAAATTTATCGCCGCATCGAAGCGGCGGGAACCGTCATCCCCTTCGACGACGCTGGCCGCACGCGCGGGCAACAGGACGCCGCGAAGACTCCCGTCGCGCATTTCGATGGCGACTGCCGCGCGGGCCTCGACTGGCTTGGGAAATATCCAAAAATTGCGCGCGGGCAAATCGGTGTTGTCGGCTTTTGCATTGGCGGGCATCTGGCATTTCGCGCGGCATTCCAGCCGGACGTCCGCGCGACGGTGTGTTACTACGGCACGGGAATTCACGATGGCAAACTAGGGCAGGACGAGGATGCTGGATCGCTCGCGCGCGCGAAAGAAATCCGCGGTGAACTGCTCATGATTTTCGGGACGAAGGATCCGCACGTTCCCGATGCGGGCCGCGAAACGATTGATCGCGCGCTGAAAAAGTCCGGCATCCATTATAGGACGCTCCTCTATCCCGCCGAGCACGCCTTCACGCGCGATGAAGGCCCACGCTACGATCCGGAAGCAACGGATCTTTCATTTGGGGAGATGATTAGATTGTTCCGTAAGGTTTTTCGCGATTGAAAGCGCTCACGCAGGCGAGCTTTCACACCGTCGGGTGGTAGCAAATCAATCCGAGCGTACGGCTTGCCACTCGCCATGCCTGCCGCGGTTCCCGAAATGTCCACTCATCTTGTTACCTTCCACTTTTCCTCGGAATGTGAGCACGTCGCGGGTTTTCGTGCGGAATACGATGTGATGCTCGTTGATGGTGCCTTCAATCCCGCCCGATTGGTGAGGGCCTTTGAAATGTCCAGTGAGCTGTGTGCCGTTTTGCTTGATTTCGACGTACTTCGTGGAAGTGCTGCCGTCGGGATCGTTGGCGTAGATCGTCCACCTACCCTCCACGTTATCCGGCGGTTGTTCGGCAAGCGGCTGCTGCGCGCGCGAGACGCCGTTGAGCGTGATCAGCAGCAGAGCCACCAAAAGTAACAGCGACTTCCTGAAAGCGTCTTTCATGAACGAGTCCATGAACTGAATCGATCGGAAATTAGCTGAGTCACTCTATAGCGCAGCTCCATCGTCCGCTTCAACGGAAATCTGGACACATGGTAGTCGGTCAGGGCGCACTCTTCGACTCCGACGTGATATAAAGCTCTCCGATTCCTCGTGACCAATTCGGATGAACCGTCTCGTGAGCGCCTAACTGCGTCGCGGAGAGGAGGGATAGCGCGCGATGTCGCAAACAATCAGCAGGCGCTCGTTGCTCAGGAATTTGTGCGGCACTGCCGCCGCGGGAATTGTGGTTCCGCACCTGTATCCGTCCTGGTCTGTTCCCGTGCAGGAACAGGAACACAACGGCAGCCGCGCTGCGATGGGCCGCATCGGGCGCGCTTTCATGGAGAAATATTCCGTTCCAGGTATGTCCGTCTCGGTTTCACGCAACGGAAAATTTGTGTACGAACATCAGTGGGGCATGGCCGACAAAAAGGACGCTCAGTTGGTGGAGCCCACCAGCTTGTTCCGCATCGCGAGCGTCACCAAACCCATCACCTCGGCGACCATTTTCGCCCTGATCGAGAAAGGCCGCCTCAACCTCAACGACAAAATCTTCGGACCGTCCGGCGTGCTAGGAACAAAATACGGGAAGACTCCCTACCGGCAATATGTCACCGACGTCACCGTGGATCATCTTCTGACGCACACCTCCGGAGGCTGGCCCAATGATTCTACCGACCCCATGTTTCGCTTCGATTCATGGGACCACGCCAAGCTGATTTCCTGGGCCCTGGAGAATTTGCCGCTGACCAGCCCACCAGGACAAAACTGGGCCTACTCGAACTTCGGATACTGCGTGCTGGGCCGCGTGATCGAGGAGGTCACCGGTCAGCCGTACGCGGATTACGTTCAAGCGAATATTCTCGCTCCCTGCGGAATCGGCGATATGCGCATCGCCGGGAACAAGCTGGATCAACGCGCGCTGAACGAAGTGGAGTACTACGGACAATACAGCGAAGATCCTTACAAGATGAACGTCACGCGCATGGATTCGCACGGCGGCTGGCTCGCGACGCCTTCCGACCTGGTCATCTTCCTCGACCATGTCGCCGGCGCGCCGAACATTCCGAGCCTGCTGAAACCGCAGACCATCAAAATAATGACTACGCCAAGTCCTGCCTACCCGCCATCCTCGGCCGGCAAATATGCCCGAGGCTGGATGGTCAGAGACAACGGAGCAGGGAACTGGTGGCACAACGGCAGCCTGCCGGGTTCAACGACGATCATGGTGCATACGTCGACGGGTTTCTGTTGGGCCGCTCTGACCAACACGCGCACGGAACCGTCCGATGAGATTGGCGGCGCGCTGGATCAAATGGTGTGGGACATGGTTCATCAAGTGCCCGCATGGGCCCCTTAACGGTTGGCCTTTTCCAGCTAAGCTGCAACCTGGTACTCGCTCTTAACCAAGCCGCTCGGATAGTGCTGCGTCGATACGTGGCGAAGCCGCACGTCACGCGGCAGACTACCGAAGAGGGGAATTCCTTCTCCGATGAGCACGGGAACTCGCGTAACGATCAGGCGCTGAACCAAGCCTGCGCTTAGAAACCTTTGAATTGTGATCCCCCCATCAACGTAGAGATGTTGTGCGCCGCTCGCAGCGAGTTTCGAAACAATCTCAGCCGGAGTTCCGGTCATCTGTTCCACGCGGCCTCCACGCAAGGCCGATAAATCGAGTGGCCGGCTGCTGAGGACAACTACGCGTTTGTCGCCATACGGCCACTCGGGAAAAGCCAGAACGATTTCGAAAGTGTTACGGCCGATTACGAGCGCATCGACGCTGGCTATGAACTCGTCGTAGCCGTGGGGTTCACCGCCGCCCAGCGGCAGAAAGTCGAGAGCGCCGTTCAGTCGCGCGATAAAGCCGTCAACGCTGGTCCCGACAAAGACAGATACGGTCATGTTGGACTCCTCACGCAGGCCGCCAGAAATCTACCCGATATATTCTAGTTCTTTTAATTCAAACAGGCTGTGAGTGCTACAGTCAGGGCGTTAGCGATGATAGGTTCGGGAGAGATTCATGTCGAACACATTTGGCGCGGATATTCTGATTCAGGGCCGGGATCCAATGAAAGCCGCCCGCTTCTATGTGAAGGAACTGGGCTTCAAAATTACCGACAAGAGCCCGAACATGGTCAGCCTTCACGGAAAGAACATCAATTTGTTTATTGAAAAAGGTCCGGCGCTTGGACCTGTATTGGAAGTTACGGTCAAGAACGTTCAGAAAGCCAAAGCGAAGCTAACGAAGAAGGGCTGCAAAATAATAAAGGACGAACCTGAGTTTCCAAGGTGCTACATCAAAGATCCAAATGGGCTGATTTATAATCTGACGGAATGAGGAGTCCGTTCTCGTGCCGCCGGACCTCTGGCTCAAGAGTATTCGGGTTGTCGGGTAAACGCCTCCTTCGTCTGTTCCCACAATTGAAAAGAGCCCTGGCGCTAAGGCAGGCAAAATTAGGCGTGACAAGAAGCGTCAGGCCGCAGAAAATCAATGCGCTCGATGACCACCGCAACTCCGTAGAGCGTAATTGGTTGACCGGGCAATTCCCAGGTTCGAAGTGTCTTGGAGCTGGCGCGAACCAGTACGCACGTGGTGCGCTCTTTCTCTGGTGGCAGACAAGAAGTCAATTCGAGGTTGGTGCCCACTTCGAAGGAAACCTGCGAGTGGAACAAAATGCCCGTGCGAGAGATGTCACCCGGTTGACCTGTGTGGAACTCCGGCAGCCCGTCCTTAGTCGCGCAGACGTGCGTGCAATCTTGTGGCCATCAATGGGGAGCTGTTTGATTGAAACTAAAGTGGTTGCGGCTGGGCTCTACTCACGGTATCCCTCACTGACGCTGCAAGCTTTGCCTAGTTGTGGGCCGATTTGTACGGACGGAATGAGGGAACTCATACCGGTGTTCTCGTGACAGCAAACCCGGGTCCCGCACCGCGAATTTCGGTTCAGACCATCGCGGAAGCGCTCCCCCGTATCCGCCCTGATTTTCTCGATTCACCACAAATAGAAAACCCGGAACTATCAAGAGCGATCGGGACTCCGCTTATTTGCAAGATCGAAACCCGGAATCCCGTCGGCTCTTTCAAAGGCCGTGCCACCGACTTTTTTGTCAACGCTCTGCCCGCGAATGTCAGGACGCTCGTCACCGCCTCTGCGGGCAATTTCGGACTGGCTTTGGTTCATTCCGGAAATCAACGTGGAATCCGGGTTACGGTGTACGCTGCGGCGACTGCGAGTCAAGCGAAGCTCGAACGAATTCGATCTATCGGCGGAACGGTGAAGATCGAGGCGCTGACGGACCTTGCGGGTGTAGTTGACGATGTTGTGCTCGTCGGCGACGACGCGATCAAGCGAGCCATGCGGCTCATCCACCAACACCTCGACGTCATCGCTGAACCAGCCGCCGCTACAGGTGTGGCCGCCTTACTCACTCATTCCGCACTCGCCCAGGGATTGGTCTGCACTCCCATAACCGGAGGGAACGCAACGCTGGAACAACTGCGAGCGTGGACCACACAAATTCAATGAAACGCCGCAGCCTAAGCGGCCTCGAAACTCTTTGGCCTTGGGTCCTAGCGACTGACCCCGAGCGGATCCGCATGCCCGAGCGGCGCGACTTGCGCCCGCAGCCGAGTCAATTGCGCGCGTAGCCGATCCACGTCCAGCCCAGCCTGCTGGCAGACCAGCGGAAAATCCTTGGGGTCCTGGAACAGATATTTTTCTGCTTCTCGTTTGTAGCGTAAGGGACCGGAAATCCATTCCTGGATGGTGCTCAACACTACCGCTTGCCACAATCGCGTTTCTACCGGCTTATCTGGCTCGCTCTTCAGTGTTGCATAGGTCATTTTCATGGCAGGCCCCCGCTTCCCCAGGTGAAGTAACTGATGCGAGTCGCCGAAGAGCACTGATCCGGCCAACCATCGAATAAAAAGCGATTGAATTCGCTGCCTGTGCCGTTTCGGTCAAGATCAAACGTCCGGTAAACACGGGACTTATCCGCAAGCAGGGCACTCGCTCCGTTGCGACTTGCACCCGCACTTGGAACCCGGAACACGCCGAGGAATTTTTCCCTGGTGGCGGCAAGAATTTCATCCGGTCGCACCCGAGATGCAGCGCCGAGGAGGATTTGCCCGGACACCGCAGTACGGACCGCCGAGCGCGCCTTGCGGATTTGACCGCCAATGATTACGCTGCCGTCTCATTTTGAGCGAGTCCAGCAACCCGTCAGTTATGATTACTTGCATCCCGTCATCGCTAATGCCAGTCTCTGATGAATCTCAGCGAAGAAGTTGGCGTTCCTGCTTTCTTGTAAGGGCTTCAATTCACGCTGGACGTAACTGTGGTAACGAGGAGTGTAACTGTGAACTCAGGTTCGATTCCCTCACGTGTCGGAAGCGCGCTGAAGTTGCCGATCTTCTATCTCCAAGACTACGCGCTGCTGTCTGTTCATTCGGTGCGAGCCATCTTCACGACGACGCGTTACAAGGCCGATTTAGTCGAACAGATGGACCAGATTGGAGTGGGATCGGTGCCAATTATTATCGTGGCGCTGGCTTGCGTGGGCGGCGTCATTGTGTTGAACGCCGCGTCGCAATTTGTGCGCTTCGGCGAAACGGTTTTGACCGGCGACGCTCTTTCGCTCTCGCTGCTCCGCGAGCTCGGACCGGTGTTCACCGCGCTTCTGGTCGCGGGCCGCAACTCCACCGGAATGGCCTCGCAGCTTGGCTCGATGCTGGTTACCGAACAGGTGGACGCGATACGAGGGCTCGGAATCGACCCGATTCGCAAGCTGATGACGCCGCGCGTGCTGGCCGCGGTGTTAATCCTGCCGTTGCTCGTCGCGATAGGTGATTGTGCGGGCTTGTTCGGCGGGTTCATAGTCGCAACTGTCACGCTGCACATTGATGCGCAGCAGTTCTGGACACGAGCCATCAAGGCGCTGGTCGTGGGTGACCTGGTGATCGGTTTCTCGAAGCCGGTCGTCTTCGGATTTCTCCTCGCGACGGTGGGATGTTACCAGGGACTACGAGTCGAAGGCGGCACCGCAGGCGTGGGCCGCGCGACGATTATGGCGTTTGTCGTGTCGTCGCTAGCCATTCTCATCGCAGATTTGTTCCTCACGCGATTTTTGCTCTACGCGTTCAATATGTGACGCGCTTTGGTTCGCGCCTCGCCGATGGTGAGGAGACTTAGGGTTGGTTCGCCTGGTGATTGGGAAGGTTCGGTGTGAATCGCGGGATGATAAATTCCTGAATGATGTTCACGGCGGCGGTGGTGCCGATGCCGATCAACATGTTCTCAAACGTCAATGCCGCGTCGTCTCGATTCTTCGCAGGATAGTAAGCATTTGAGATTCCGCCGGCCGCCAAATCGCCCAGAATGCCCGAGTAATTCGGCTGCCAGTGTCCATTGTCGCCCTTACAGATCACTGCGTTGGCCATTGCATAGAGAACCCGTGATCGCACGCTGCCGGATCCCTTGTAGAAATACCGCGGGTCTTGTTTCAACAGCGAAGGCAGGATGGCGCCGCCGATGAACGTGCTGCTAACCTCATTCCCGTACGCGGCGCCGAAGCGCCTACCGTAGCCGGCCGCGCCTTGCCCATATCCGCTGAAATCATTTTGCGCCTGCTGTACTCCGGCAACAGCCCCGGTCAATCCGAACGTAACTGGATCCACCGTGCTCTTCCAGGCCAGCTTGAACTTTTGCTTGGGCGTGAGCGGCGCGGCATCGGGGATGTACGTCACATAAAAATTCGGAATCACCCCGAACACGCGCTGCTTCTCTTCAATCCTGATTTGCTCCTCGGCCAATTCCACGGTGGTCAAAGGGCCCACGTGCACTTCGGTCACTGCGGTCGCGATGGCCAACTGGATCTGCGGCACCACGCAGAACTCGCCCGGATGTAGTATTCCAGACGACACTTGAGTTGAAAACCCCTGCGCCGTGACGGTCAGCTGGAATGTTCCTGGAGCAACATCGCTGAACGAGAATTGCCCGTCGTTGCCTGAGACTGCCTCTTGACTGGCCGATTGATCTTCGTGCGTCAGTTTCACGTGGGCGCCGGCGACCGCTGCACCGGTGGAATCGAGCAGCGTTCCCGTGACGTGACCGAGCATTTGCAGCTCCTGCTGTGCTGACGGCGTATTGGTCGGAGCTGCGTCGGGCGAGTTCTGCGAGAAGGCCGGAGAAGGGAAGCCGCAAAACAGAACGCCGAGAACGAGACAGGCTAAATTAGCGCGGCTTAGAAACACTCCGCGCAAGCTTCCGCACAATGGTTGGTCGTACGGCTGCCTTTTCGTAAGGTTCACCTTTACTAGCTTATAGCCGTAGCTCTGTCGTGTAAGCGGCATTAACGTTTGATTGTGCGTAGTTGGTTCAGGTTGTCCAGGCAACGGCACTAGTTTCGGATTGGTACTATCTGCGTCGTGCATCCGTTCTAGTGGAGCAGCCCAAAAACCATCACTCCGCTGCGCGTCCCGACGAATACTTTGCCATTAGCGATCATCGGCGTGATGTATTTGTTGTCGGCAAAGGCGTCGCGCATGCCGGCCTGGTTGCTGTTGTACAACTCGTTGGCCAAGTCATTCGCGTCGTAAGCGTGCAGCACGCCGGCGTCGTCGCCGCGCGCTTCCACTGCCCAGACGATCGCGTCATCAGTGCCATTCGCCGAAATGCTCGGTGTGGTTCCAGGATATGCGAACACCGCTGAGGTTTGTGACGCCGGCTTGCCAACCAGCTTGGCGTTCTCGATGGAGAATGCTTTCAGTGAATCGTTCACCGCGCCGAAATAAGCCGTATTCTGGAAATAAGCGGGCATCGACCAGATTCCGCCCGCGAGCTCGTGGTTGATCACTTGATAGATCGCGTTGTCTTTTTGCGTGTTGAATTTACCCATCGAATTGCGATTCACCACGTAGATGCGATGGTCCTTGCCCGCGCCCACGGCAAGCTGCCAGGTGTTGCCCTGGGCATCCTTTAGATCCGGCAGCACGAGCGCGCCGCCCGAGCCGAGGTCTATATCCGCGCGCGATTCAGCGTCGGTATCGTGCGCGTCGAAATAATCGGCAACGGTGAGTTTGCCGCCGTCCGTCGATAGTTTCAAGAAACCGTTGCCGAAGTCGCCATTGGACGGGAATCCGGACTCATTCAACCTGCTGTCGAACGTGCCGTTGCCGTCGAGTAGATAAATGTCGCCCGTTTCATCGGCCGCAGGCCCTGCGCCCGACATCCAAATCGCTCCAGCGCTGCCGTTCGGTGTGACGTTTAGCACGTTCGCCTGCTGCAGCGTCGCGGCGTTGTATCCAATAATCCAGCCGGTGTAATCGCCATTGTCACAATGCGACGCCCAGGTGGTGTACACGACGCCGTCGAGCAATAGCAATGACGCGCGCTCTTTGTATTGTTTCGGATCGAAGCTGGTCCCGCCCTTCAGATTCGGATAGGTCGCCGCAATCGTCGTCGGACTGCCGGAAATCTCTACGCCCGTCGCAATGTCCAGAGCATGCAAGCGCTGAAAATAATTGCCGGCGCTGTCCTTGGACATCGCCACCAAATATATTGTGCCGCGTTCTCCGTCGTAGGCGATCGCCGGCGTCGCCGTGATGCCGATTTCTGGACTTACTTGTCCGCAATTGCGGTCATCACTGGGAGCTTCGTTCGAACCCAGCACGGTGACGTGCCACAGCTGCGCCAGCGTGTCCGCGTCGAAGGCGTAAACCGAATCGTGCTCCGTCGCCGCGAAAACCACGTTGTGCGCATGCCCAGCGATCTTCAGGTTCGAGACGTAGAGCGGCTCCGCGTCTACCAATCCGTCGACGGCAAGAAATCCAAGCTTGCCGAAGCCATAGAAATTCACGTTGGCGGGCGTGAGAATCCTTTCTTCAAGATTCTGGCCCGTGCGCGCTACGTCATTATGATAGGTGAGGACGGTTACCGTACTCGGCGCGGACGGATTGTCGGCGAGTGCCTGCGTATTCCAGGGCCAGCTAAAAGCTAGTGCATCCACCATATGGGGGGCACTTGGATTTCGGCCTGCGCTCCGGAGGTTTCTATGAAAGCTGGTTAACACGATAATTGAAAGACATAGCGCCAATAGAGGTAAGACAAACCCCACCGCTCGTTTTCGCAACGCCAATCTCCCGTATAAACATGCGTATAAATGGACGCGGCGTCGCCGCCTGCGGTTACGCGGCAGAGCAGCAATTGAGCAAGTGTCACAAAATCGACCCAGACTGCAGGAGAAGGTTTTGTAGCGGCCGCTCTGTCCGGACTTTCAGGACGGTGCGGCCCGGTATGCTTTAGGTTGCAGATTGCTGTGCGGGAAAAACGTCCGGGAGTCAGGGCGCGGAAGCCAGGTGGCGGAAAAGGAATGCTTGTGTTTCCAGGACAAGTTGCCGGTGGGCGGCGGGGTCGCTAAACATATGGTCGCTATCGAGCCGCAAGAACTTGACGTCGGCGCCGGCTTTCTTCAGGGCATCGTTGAGCGCCTCGGCCTGAGCGAATGGGACCATCTCGTCTCGCGTGCCGTGGATGATCAGAATCGGCGCATTCGATTTCGCGACGTGCGAGATTGGCGAGGCCTCCCGCCACAGTTCCGGATGTGTCGCGTAGTCGCCGCCCAGGAAACTCGCCACAAACTTCATGCCGTCAGGGTCAGACTGCGCGGCGAGGTCGGTGGGACCGCTCGCTTCCACCACGGCTTGTACTTTGCTTGAATATTTCGCGAGCGCAGGATCGGAATTGTCGCGCGTCTCCATCATTCCGAGCATGAGCGCCAGTTGTGCTCCCGCTGAGTGGCCGTAGGCTCCGATGTGATTGCGGTCCACGTTATATTTGCTGGAGTTCGCGCGGACCCAGCGGACGGCGCGTTGGACATCATCCAGTTGCGCCGGCCAACGATTCGAGTCGTCGTGGAAGAGGCGGTAATCCACAGGAATCGCAACGAAACCGGCCACTGCGAGAAATTGCGCGAGCTGCCGCATCGTGGATTTGTCGAAGCTGGTCCAGGCGCCGCCATGGATCAGAATGATGGCAGGGCGGGGAAGCCCGTCGTTATTGGCAGGTTCAAAAATGTCGAGGAGCAACGTCTGGCCGTCGGCAACGCTGTAAACCAAATTTTCATGCCCTGGCCCGGCGCCCGTCGCGGCCGGAGGCGCGTCGGGCATCGCGGGCGGGATCGGGCGAGCGCCGCCCTGCTGCGCGCAAAGCGGTTGAGCGGCGGCAGCGATGAAGACGGCGCAAACGAGCAGCAGATTTCGCATCGCGGAGATTATAGCCTGTTGCCGGACGCGTCGGCCGCGCGATGCCGCCTCTCGGCCGATGAATTCGTAAAGCGTCACAATGGGCATCGCGTACGCGTCGCCTGATTGGCCTCCGCTCCTATCGCAACCAGTCGGTTGCATTTAATACCGGCTCCTGCTATCTTGCAACCAGGAGGTTGCATATGAACGATACGAAGGGCACGAGCAAGACGACCGACCGGATCGAGAAGAAAGTATTGCTGCGGGCGCCCCGGTCGAAAGTGTGGCGGGCGATCAGCGATTCCTCGGAGTTTGGAACCTGGTTTGGGATGAAGGTCGATGGACCTTTTGTGCCGGGAAAGAAGATGCGGGGAGTGATCGTGACTACTAAGGTGGACGCAGAAGTAGCGAGAATGCAGAAGCCATACGAAGGCAAGGAGTTCGAGTTACAGATCGAAAAGATCGAGCCGGAGCGGCTGTTCAGCTTCCGTTGGCATCCCTACGCGGTGGAGCGCGACGTGGACTACTCCGCCGAGCCGACCACGCTGATCGTTTTCCAACTGGACGATGCCGAGGGCGGAGTGATGCTGACTGTCACCGAGTCGGGATTCGATCAGATTCCGCTGGCGCGGCGGGCGAAGGCGTTCCAGGCGAACGAGGGAGGTTGGAGCAAGCAGATGGAATTGATCAAGGCCTATGTCACCGGAGCATATGATTCCGGAGGTCCTAACAGTGGGACGAAAGCCACCGGTGCGCGGTAGAGCAAGGGCAGCGTTGGGCGGTGCGCGGGGCCGGACCAGACCGCGCGCGTCTGGTTCCGCCCCAACCTTCGCCACAACTTTCTCGGCGCTGGGAGACAAGACGCGGTTGCGGCTTGTCGAGCGTTTAGGCGGCCGTATGAGTGGAGGGACTAGAGGCGATGGAGCAATGTCCATCACTAAGCTGACGGCGGAGTTCAAGGTTAGTCGCCAGGCGATCACCAAGCATTTACGCGTGATGGAGAGCGCGGGGCTGGTGCGCAACACACGGCGCGGACGCGAAAGCGTTTGGCAATTGGAACGGAGGCGTCTCGCGGAGGCGCGCCATTATCTCGGCCTGATTTCGAAGCAGTGGGACGACGCGCTCGGCCGGCTGCGCAACTTCGTCGAGGACTGACGCAGACGCAACGTGCCGCGAATCGTGAGGCGCCGCAGATTGACAAGGGCTGCGAATATCACCCCGGACGGTCCCTAGATGTGATATTTAAGCGCTTCGGTACTGGCCGCTATGCGCTACAGAAATGCTCGCCAATCCGACGTTCCGGCAATGGCGCGCATTCGCGCGGCAGATCCGCAAACCGAAGAGGCGTGGACAGCGCGCATCTCGGCCTATTTAGCGGGAGAGCATCATCCGCAACACGCGTTGCTCCCGCGCGTGAGTTACGTAGCGCTGGACCACGATGCCGTCGTGGGCTACATCGCCGGACACCTCTCGCGCCGCTACGGCTGCGCCGGCGAACTGCAATGGATCAACGTAATCCCCGAGCGGCGGAGAACTGGAGTAGCCGGCGAGCTTGTTCGCCTCCTCGCCAAATGGTTCGTGAAGCAGAGAGCTTTGCGCGTGTGTGTAAACGTAGACCCCGCCAACACCGTGGCGCGCCGCTTCTACGCAAAAAACGGCGCAGAAATACTGAACGAACAGTGGCTCGTGTGGGATAACATTAAAACTGTGCTCAGCAAGCGACAAAGGCATAAGGTAGTAACCTTCTAGGCGAGTTTATCGCCGCACACCGCGAGCCATCGATCCGATTCGTGCGGTCGACGGCGAGGTTGGCAAAATCCTTCGGTAGCCGGCAACTTTCTATTAAGATTCGGCCCGCGAAATACCTCGGGGAACGTCTAGAGACCGTAGGTTCATGATCCTCAGAATCATTATCGTCGCGGCCCTTCTCATCGCGGCTGTTCTGGCTTTCGCGGCGATGAAGCCGGACACCTTCCATTTGCAACGATCGATAACAATCAAAGCTCCGCCGCAGAAGATTTTTGCGCTCATCAACGATTTCCACAACTGGAGCGCTTGGGAACCTCAGGATAAAGGCGACGCCGGCATCCAGAGAACTTATAGCGGACCCGCGGCGGGCGTGGGGGCGATGTCTGAGTGGCAGGGCACTGGCAGCACGGGGAAAGGCCGCATGTTGATCACAGAATCGGTTCCGAACGGCAGGGTTACTGTTGCGGTGGATTTCGTTAAGCCGTTCCAGGCGCATAATATCAACGTGTTCACGTTGGAGCCGGTTGGAGACTCAACGACGGTCACCTGGAACTTCGAGGGTGCCAATGTTTTCGTCCTGAAACTTATGAGCGTTTTCGTGGGCATGGACCGCATCATGGGCGATCACTTCGAAACCGGACTCGAAAACCTGAAAGCTGCTGCTGAACGTTGATTTTCGATTAGCGCGTGTATCAGTACAAATCCGAAACGCGTCAACCTCGCATCACATCCAACCCCAAAGAGACGCCGAGACTTGGCGTGGTCGAATTTCGGCCAAGCGTCTGCGAAGACAGTTCACGCCTCTTCGCTCTAAGGATACAACTTATGTTCACACGCATTCGTTTCGCTTCTTTTCATCTGGTGATACTCGTTTGCATGATCGCGGTCGCAGCTGTGCCGCAACAAAATAGTCCGGAAACGCCGGCCGCCCCTGACAACAAGATCTACCTCGACGTAGTCGTGAGCCCAAAGTCCGGGCCGCCGGTCACCGGGCTGCAGCAGCAAGATTTCACTCTCTTCGACAACAAGTCAGCGCACACCATCACTTCGTTTCAGGCCTTCACCGGTCGCGAGGCGCAGGTTCAGGTCGTCTTGGTGATCGACGCGGTGAATACCGATGCCCAGAACATCGGCTACGAACGCATACAAATCGACAAATTCCTCCGCGCCGAAGCAGGCCATCTCGCATATCCCCTAGCAATCGCGGTGTTCACGGACAAAGGTATCCAAACCTTGGCGGATTTCTCGACCGACGGGAACGCGCTGAGTGCGACGCTGGACAGCGACAATATCGGTCTCCGTTTCATCAACCGCTCCGCGGGATTTTACGGTGCAGCCGAGCGTTTGCAGCTTTCGCTGCAGGCCATGCATCAACTAGCGGCGGCCACGGTTCCGCGCCCGACTCGCAAAATCATCTTGTGGGTTTCTCCCGGTTGGCCTCTGCTCTCCGGCCCGCGCGTGGAACTCGATTCGAAGCAGCAGCAGGAGGTTTTCGCGGACGTGGTGGGTTTTTCCACTCAACTCCGCCAGGCGCGCGTCACTTTATACAGCGTCAATCCCCTGGGCGCAGGCGAGTCGGTTTTTCGTGGCACCTATTACAAAGAGTTCCTGAATGGCGTCAGCAAACCGAGCCAGGTGAACGCAGGGAATTTAGCGCTTCCGGTGCTGGCGCTCCAGAGTGGCGGGCTCGTTCTCGACTTCAATAACGATCTCACCGCGCTCCTGCAACAGTGCATGTCCGATATCGGGCCCTACTACGAAATCTCGTTTGATCCAGCTCCCGCCGAACGTCCGAATGAGTACCACCACCTCGAAATAAAACTAAACAAGTCCGGCCTCACGGCGCGCACTCGTCAGAGTTATTACTCACAGCCTGTGGCCCAGTAAGAATTTCGCAGCCAGTGGCTAACGGCCCCTCGCGCCTGGTTTGAAGTACATCGTCGGGGTGGTGCCCAATGCTTTTCTGAACATGGAAATGAACGCGCTCGGCGTGCTATAGCCCGATTCCAGCGCCGCGTGTGTCACCTTCGCTCCTTCCGCTAGCAGCCGCATGGCTTGCATCAGACGAAGCTGTTGCCGCCACTTCCCGCACGTCATTCCCACGTCATTTTGAAATAGCCTCTCGATGGTTCTCTTGCTGGCACCGGCTAGTTTGCAAATGTGGGTTAGCGGCCGCCGGTCGCTAGGATCTCCCAAAAGAATTTCTGCGACACGAAGCGCTCTTTGATCGCGTGGATTCGGTAGTTGCAACGGAACCAACGGGATGGCTTCCAGTTGGTCAACGATCACGTCGATCCAATGACGCTGCGCGCGAATCGTGTTGTTCAGGGTGGGGTAGGCGCAGGCGCACAGAATGAGTTCTTTGAGCAGTGCTGAAACATTCACCACGCAACAGTCTCGCGGCAGCGCTCTCGCCAGGCGCGTCTTGAAATACAGAGTCCGCATCGCCACCGCGCCGGACATGGTGATGGTGTGCGGCACCGACGCGGGTATCCACACCGCTCGCTGCGTCGGAACCACCCAGGCGCCGACGGCGGTCCGCACCGTCATCACTCCGCGCGAGGCAAACACGAGTTGGTCGCGGTCGTGGAAATGTAGGGGGATCACGTGTCCTGCGGGGTAGTCGTGCGTGAGCGTCGTGATCTGAGACTGTCTATGTCCCAGCCGATCGAAAATCGCTCTTTGCCGCTTTTGCGACATTGCTTGTCACAATAGCGGAAGCGCGCACACGGGGCAATCCCTAAACTCGAATCAGTACGGAATTGGGCAGGTGCGCAGGTGAGGAGAACGCGTGAATCGTCTGCATCACTGGTTGTGCAGTTCCTCTCTCTGGCGAAAAGCCGTGCAGCAGCGAGTTCGGTGGGTTTTGGAGAGCGTCGAGCTAGGACCGAACGTCCTCGAGCTGGGACCCGGGCCTGGGCTCACAACCGATCTGCTGCGTCGGAAGGTGCAGCACCTTACCGCCATCGAAGTTGATCCGCGGTTGGCCTGGTCACTGCGTTCGCGCCTGCGTGACAGCAACGTGAAAGTCATCACGGGAGACGCGACAGCGATGCCATTTTCCGACGGCCGGTTTTCGAGTGCCGCTGGCTTCACTATGCTGCATCACGTGCCCTCTCGCGACCTGCAAGACAAACTGCTGCGCGAGGCTTGGCGCGTCATCGAACCCGGTGGCCTTTTCGTCGGGTGCGACAGTTTGCAAGGCCCGTTCATGCGGCTTATCCATCTGGGCGACACGCTGGTGCCGGTCGATCCAAATACGTTCGGCGCGCGGCTTGAAGCCGCGGGTTTTCATGTCCTGAAAATAGAAAAGAATTCGAGGCTTTCGGTTTCAGGCGCGGCGACTGTCCGCGCGCAGGTAGCGAAGAAGTTCGAAGCGCGTGTGGTTGATCTAAGGAGGAATACGGTCATGCATCAAAACATAGCGATACGAAACCGCAGCTGCTTCAGAATTCTTATGTCGCTGGTCGTTCTCGCCGGCTGCTTGTGGTGTGCCGCGCCCGGCGCTTACAGCGCGACGGAACCCGGACCGTGCGCCGCGGACTCCGCGACCCGACAATTCGACTACTGGCTCGGCGATTGGGTCATCTCCACGAACGAAAAGCCAGGGACAGCCACCAGTAAAGTTTATCTCTCGCTCGATAAGTGCGCCGTTATTGAAAGCTGGAACGACGGCAACGGCCACGCCGGCGAAAACATATTCGCCTACAGCGTTGACGACCACAGCTGGCGCGGCATGTTCGTCGATAACCGCGGCCACGCCCACGTGTTCGTGGATGGCAAGGTGGCGGACGGTGCTGCGGAATTTGACGGACCAAGCCGCGGCCCGAATGCCCAGGCCGTCCTCAACAGAATCAAGATCGTCCGTGTCAGTGTAAATGAGGTGAAGCAAACTTGGGAGAAATCCACGGACAGTGGCGCTACGTGGACCACAGTATTCAGTGGCGCGTACTCACGCACGAACCCCTGAGGCGGTCGGTTAGATGCCCAAGCGCGACATAGCCACTTGCGCTGCGTTGTAACCGCACATGCCGTGCACTCCGCCGCCCGGCGGTGTGGACGACGAGCACAAATAAATGTCGCGGGCCGATGTTGCATAGTGGCTGCGCGTGGGGCGGAATAAGAGCTGGCGAATGTCCGTCGCGCCGCCGGAAATATCTCCGCCGATGAGATTGGCGTCCATGTGTTCGAGATCCGCGGGCGAGAGAACGCGGCGAGCCAAGACACAATCACGAAAGCCTGGAGCGAAGCGCTCAATTTGCGACTCGATAATCCCCAGCATGTCGAACTCATATCCGTTCGGGACATGGCAATAGGCCCAAGCGGTCTGTCTTCCTGCCGGCGCGCGCGTGGGATCGAACAGACTCGGCTGAACTGCCAGCACAAAGGGCCGCTCCGAGTGCCGGCCGTGCCGCATCGCCGCTTCGGAAGCGGCGATTTCGTCGGCGCTTCCACCGAGATGCACGGTCGCTGCACGCAAACATTCGGCCGCTCTCCATGGAATCGGTTCCCGTAGGGCATAGTCAACTTTGAAAGCAGCTGGCCCATAGCGATATTTGCCTAATCGGGTCCTGTACCTCGCGGACAACCGGCTACCTGCCATTTGCACCAATTGATGTGGCGTCACGTCGCACATCGTGACGTCACATACCGGAAGGGACGCAAGACTTTCAACACGCGCCGAGGTCATGATTATGCCGCCGAGTGACGCAAGACAGCCGCATAGTGCGTTGGTCAGCGACTGAGCGCCGCCGCGGGGAATTGGCCAGCCGACCGCGTGCGCCGCCGCACCGAGCAACACACCAAAGGCTGCGCTCAGCGCTTCATCAAGACTCAGAAACGAATGTGCAGCGAGACCAGCGAAGAGCGCCTTGGTGCGTTCGTCGTGAAACGAAATGCCAGCGACCATTTTCGCGGAAGGAAAAGCGGCTAGACCGAAGCGGCCGAGCAACAGCGGATGGCGGGACCACAAGTGAATCGGACGAAGCACTTCGGATGATAGTTCCGCCCAGCGCTCAACGAACGGCAACATGAGTTTGCGCCAAGCCCGGCCGTCCGCACCGAGTGCGGATTCGGCGGCGAGCAAGTCACGCTCGAGGGTGATCGCAGTGCCGTCTTCAAAGGGATGCGCCAGCGGACACGGCGAGTGAATCCATTCGAGCCCGTGATTCGATAATGGCAGGGTTGAAAAAAATGGCGATCCGGCAGCGAGCGGATACACAGCCGATCCAAAATCATGCCGAAAGCCGGGCAAGGTGAGTTCCAGTGTCCGGGCCGCGCCTCCTATCTGAGGCTCAGCTTCGAAAACCTCCACATTTAATCCGCGCTGAGCCAGAACGATCGCTGCTGCAAGGCCATTCGGACCGGCGCCGATAACGCAGGCTCTGAGGTTCACGTGAGATTTTCGATCGTGCGCGAGTCCATCGGCTTCTGACGTCTAGTGATTATAAAGAGTTTCCTGAATCCAAGGATTCTGCGGCGCGCATCACCGGTAGATTGAAAGGTCTTCCCGATTGTACTATTGGTTGAAATCGCAGATTGAGTTTAGTATTTCTTTCTATGCCGACCACAAATCCAAAGACCCGTGAGCTGATCGAAAAACTCGACTCCCTCGCCGCGAGTGCTGGCTCCGCGCAGGACCTGATGTCCGGCATCGCGAAACTTTTCCATCAGGAAATGTTGCGCTACAACTGGGTGGGTTTCTACATGCTCGAAAAAGACGGCCCGCCGGACGTGCTCGTTCTCGGGCCCTTCCGCGGCACCATGACTCCCCACACGCGCATTCCACTCAACCAGGGGATCTGTGGTGCAGCAGCCTCGACCGGTAAGACCATCATCGTGGACGACGTCAACTCCGACCCGCGCTACCTCGCCTGCTCGGTCGAAACAAAATCCGAGATCGTCGTCCCCGTTTTCGTGGATAAAAAAGTGGTGGGAGAGCTGGACATCGATAGCCACTTTCCCGCCGCCTTCACTGCCGAAGACCGCGACCTCTGCGAACACGCCGCCTCCGTGCTAGGCCGCTGGCTGGAAAAGCATCCTTGAAGAGTGTGCGGGGCGAGACAAAAATCTTTCGAGCCTATGGTTTAACTAGACCTTCAAAAATGAGACGCTCTTCACTACCGAGTGCGTTGTGTTGAGGAAGGGAAGCGCATAACATACGAACCTTATGAAAGCGGCATTATTGTCTCTTGTCGTTTTGCTTTTCTTTTCTTCAACGACTCGCGCGCAGCAGCCGAAATCACTTTTTTACATGACGCGCGAGCCCAACTCGGTCCGCTCCTTTCTCGCGCACGCAAACAAAATAGATACACTGGTCCCAGCTTGGTACATCGTGGACTCCACCGGCCTGGTTTCCGGCGGTCCGAACCCACTGGTCCTCGATACCGCGCGGCAAGATCACGTCCCGGTGATGCCCATCGTGGTGGATGCGGGGTTCGTGCAAGACGATTTTCACAAACTGCTCGGCAATCCCGCCGCCTACCGGCAGATGTTTACGCAGCTGCTGCAAGCCTGTAAGGATTTCGGCTACGTTGGATTCCAGTTCGACTTCGAAAACGTCAATTGGGCAGATCGTGACGCGCTTTCCGCGATGGTCGCTGAAGCCTCATCGCTCTTCCACGAGCGTGGCCTGAAACTCACCATCGCGACGGTGCCCAACGCTCCAGGAGCTGCCGGTGAAACAGGCTACTCCGCTTGGATTTACGAAAACTGGCGCGGTGCTTACGATCTCGCGGCGCTCGCGAAATCCGTGGACCTCATCTGCCTGATGACCTACGACCAGCACACGCGCTTGACGCCTCCGGGGCCTGTCGCCGGTTGGTCCTGGACCGTCAGCAATCTCGATTACGCGCTCAAATTTGTGCCACGCGAAAAACTCTCCCTGGGCATCCCGCTCTACGGATATCACTGGTTCGCCGCCGCGCCCCTTCCTCCAGCCGCGAAGCCCACCGACAAACCGAATCCCTCCGCGTCCTACATTTCCACCGCTGACGCGCTTGATCTAGCCCGCGCCTATGGCGGCCACATCGAATGGGACCCGACCGATCGCAGCGCATGGGCTTATTTCTACCGAGACGATGAACGCGAGTGGATTTTCTACACCGACGCACGCACTTTCCGCGAACGCTACGACCTCGCCAAGCAACGCGGCCTGGAAGGGTTTTGCTCCTGGGTTCTAGGTACAGAAGATGCTGGAATTTGGGACGTACTGCCGTCGCATCCCTGAGTTCCGTCTCGGTGCAGCGAGAGGTAAAAAGCCATTCGGTCGCCGGAGCTCACAACTGCTGCTTACTCGCTCGCATAGTTATCAGCGCCTAGAAAATGCAGTGACACGTACGGCGCATCGCCCACCACCCAGCTGTCGTGACCGGGAGGCCCCGGCGGAATGTAAAAAAGCGTGCCGGCGCGGAGTTCGTGAATTGTACCGTCCTCCATCGCTGCGGTAGCACAGCCGGAGAGCACCAAACCCACATGCTCCGCATTGCAGCGCGATGCTCCTACCAGCGGCCCAACGTGTTGCGACCACTTCCATCCCGGCTCGTATGTCGCGCGGCCTATCGTCATGCCTCCGATGCGCACCAGTTCGAATTTGCCTTTCTCGAACTTGCGCACCTCGTCAGGCTGTTCAAATCGCTTCAGAATCGTCTCAATCTTCGCCATAACTACCTCGCGCGTCGCCTCTGCCATGATTCAATTCCTATTTGTGTCGAATGTCCACCGACGCGCGCGTGCGGTCCAGCGGGAAGACCTGTGCTAGTCAGGTGCCACCGCAATTGGCAGCGCCCAGGACGCTTCCGTTTCTGCCAACTCGTGCGAAACTTCGGTGTCACTCTTTCTTGTGCTCTTTAGCACATGAAACGAATGATCGGCCGTTTCGATGACGTGCAATGTCGCGCGGGAGCCTAATTCCGCGCAGATGGGTCGCAACAGCTTGAGGTCGGCGAGCGTGTCGCGCGTGCCCTGCAGGAAGAGCATCGGCATTCGAACCTTGGCAAGGTGGTCGGCTCGTTTCGTTCCGGGCTGCTTAGGCGGATGCAGCGGAAAGCCGAAGAACACCAGTCCTTTCACGGTTTCCAGCAAACCCTGAGCCGCAGCTTGGGAAGTCATGCGCCCGCCCATGGACTTTCCGCCAGCGAATAACGGCAAATTGGGAGCCGCCTCCGTCGCCGCGTGCACCGCAGCCGCGACGGTCGCCGTCAACACGCTCGGCGCGTCAGGAACTCGCCTTCGCGCTTCCATGTACGGAAACTGGTAACGCAACGTGGCGACGTTCACGGCAGCCAGTTCCCGCGCTATTTCTTCCATGAACGGATGATTCATTCCCGCGCCCGCGCCGTGCGCCAGTAGGAGCAGATGCCTCGGCCCAGCCGGCATTAGCAGCAGCGCCGATACTTCCCATCGCCCGTTCTCCACCGAAAGTCGCAGGTCTTTGGTTTGCAGGGTTTGGGTCGCCGCCATTTGACCGCAATTTTAGCAGAACCCCTGCCGCCAAAGGGCCGACGAACTGTGCGGGAAGCCGCGGGCATGGCAACCGCAAAAATTGCTCCGCCATTGAAAAGAGAGTATTACAATGGCGCCGAAAAACATCACGTCGCTGGGCGCCATGGCATGCCAAGATTGGTTAATGGCTTCTTGTTCTTAATAATGCTGGTTAGTTTTCTGACGGTAGTGCACGCCCAAGAGGCACACCCTACTGAATTGAACCGCACTGGAGAGTTGAAGACCGTCGTCGTGGCAGCCGAGGCAACGTCGGGGGCGGAAATTGCAGTACCTCCGTTGACGTCCGTGCGCATTGATCTGAGTGGAGAAAAAAAGATGGCCGACGCGGAGGCCATCGACTTGCCAAGCTGGCTAAGCAAGGTTGCAGCCCTGAACGGGCTGCAATCGCCAGACCTGCTCCCATGGCACATCGCCTTGACCTACGACCAGTTTGATCGAGATGGCGACAACATCCACAGCGGCGTATACGAGGAGTATTGGACTTCGACAAACAGGTACAAGCGCATCTACAAGAGCGATAACTTCACTCAATCGGACTATGCCACCGACCGGGGTCTATATCGCCAGGGCGACCAACAGTGGCCCAACGCTGTCCAGTCGGAGGTTCGCGCGGAGGTGGTTGCACCGTTCGCCTACGCTGCTTCGCTTGAGGGTGTTCATGGCAAAAACGTGGAACGTACTTTCAGCGGCTACAAATTGCGATGTGTCTTACTGGAAAGGGACCAGAAAATTAGTGATCCAACCCAGTATTGCTTTGAACCTGGCGGTTCGGTGCTGCGCTATGATCTCGGGCAGAGTTGGTACCAGACCGTCTACAATCGAATCGTATCGTTTCAGGGCCGTAATCTAGCGCGGGAGGTCGATCTCACGGATGGTGGCAAGCCACTACTGAAGTTGCGTGTGCAAACTATCGAATTAATTTCGCACCTTGATGACGCGGACTTCATACCGCCTCCGGACGCGATTGGCCCATTCGGTGATAGGGTTCGGGATGTCGGTCTGCACGCTATCGATAAGCCGATCCTTTTCGAATGGCCGGCCTCGTTGAGGACCCAACATTTCACTGTGCAGGTGGAAATGCTCGTCGGAAAGGACGGCCATGTCATTAGCGCGCACGGGATTTCGGATCCTCCCGAAGGCTACAAAGCATGTGAAAATGTCGTGAAAAAAATGGTCTTCAAGGCGTTTCTGGTGCTAGATAAACCAGTCGAGGTCGAACAGAAATTCGAGTGTGGCAACAATTAGGCAATTATTGCTTCTTCCGCCGCGAGAGGACGATCCGCACCTGAACTTGGTTCCCGTACGAAGCTCAGTTGGATTTACCGGATTCGTCTTTCGCGTGCGTTTGGTCGGTGATCCAGTTCACTTCCCAAGTCTTGCCTCCATCGTCCGAGAAAGACTGCTCAAAGTGCGGCGTGTCTGTAGTTGTGTTCGTCCACACGAATCGAATCAGGATGGTTTTGCCATTCACCGTGTCCTGCGCGTAAAACTCCCCGCGTCCATCCGTGAACTCGCCAACCTGGGGTGGATCCATGACGCCAATCCTGCTGTTGGCCCAATAGAGTCTCCACTCGCGAGATTCCGGATTATATATGCGCAGGGTCAGGCCTTCGATGTGTCCCGTGGGGCCGTCAACCTCGATTGTGTCCAGCGCAGCGCGCCGATTCCAAAGCGGGTAGCACACTCCAGTACCGTATAAGTCGATCCAAGTATTGGAGCCAGTTAGGGGATTCATCCTCCGCTTTAGATGATATTTCCAGTCGCCGAGAAGGGGCTCAAAATCGTGTTGTCCATCTCGTTCGGCGGAATTCGGTGGCGCACTCGTCTTTACCGCCTCTAGATTCTGCTGCGCCGGCAGCTCGTTTGCTTCATCGCTTATGCGCGCCTGATCTGTAATCCAATTGACTTCCCAGGTCTTTCCACCATCGGTCGAGAAGGACTGTTCCGAGTGAGCCGAGGCCGGAGTGATATCCGACCAGACCATCCGCACAAGAATAGTCTTGCCGTTAAATGTGTCCTGGCACAAAAACTCGCCGCGTCCATTTCTAAATTCGCCGACGTTGGGCGGATCCAGGATGCCTGTCTTGCTGCTGGCCCAATAGAGCCGCCACTGGTGGGATTCGGGATTGTATAAACGCAGCGTCAGGCCTTCGATGTGTCCGGCGGCAGGGCTGTTGGTTTCGAACTGTTCGATCTCGGCGCCATCCCAAATTTTGCGCGTCACCGACTTGCCGTCAAATTCAACCCAGGTATTCGAGCCTGTCAGCGGATGCACCAGGCGCTTGAGGTGGATATTCCACGTGCCGGCCTCGAAATCGAAGTCGCGCCGGCCGTCGTGTTCGGTGGCGGCGGCTTGCGCGGTTGGGGTCGCGGCGTTTGGTTTCTCCTGCTGCGCCTTGAAGGTGGAAGACTCTCTAGTCTTGGCGGAACCTTTCGCATTCGATTTCGCGGAAATCTGGCTGACGGGGAAGAGAAGTCCCGACCCGCACAATAGGCAGCAAATCCAAATCTTCCTCGGTGTCATCACGATTGCATCCTCCCAGCATATTTGACTGTCATCGTCCTGCGAGAAAACTTAGCCTCGGGAGTGGCTTGTCACAATATCCACTTTGTTGTGATACGATATGGCCACTTCAGGCGCATCTCGATGAAACGAATCGCTCCCAGTTTTCTGCCGCCCATCGCGCTCGATTCCAAAAGCGACGTTCCGATGTACAGCCAGCTCTCCGAATGGTTTCGCCACGCCATCCTTAATGGCCAATTGCATCCAGGACAACGCGTGCCTTCCACCAGAAGCCTCGCTGCGGAATTGCGCGTGTCGCGCATTCCTGTTTGCAGCGCATACGAACAGTTGCACGCGGAAGGCTACCTTGAAACTTTCGTCGGCGCGGGCACATGCGTGGCCAGGTCGATCCCGGACGACGCCTTAAAGCCGGCTGGGACGAAAATGGGGCACGCATCGCGACACGTTTCCAGCAGGAACAATCCTCCGCGGCGGATTTCGCGCCGGGTGGACTTGCTGCGCGTGCCGCCGCAGACTTGGTCGAATGAGTTGGTAGCCTTCCGCATGAGCCTGCCCGCCCTGGAGCATTTTCCCACCGAGATTTGGTCCAAACTGGTGAATCGCCATGCGCGAAGACCAACCAGGCAGGCGATGGCTTATGGCGATGCGAAAGGTTACGCGCCGCTCCGTGAAGCGATCGCCGAATATTTGGGCGCCGTTCGCGCTGTGCGCTGCGACGCGTCGCAGGTTCTAGTCACCACCGGATCGCAGCAGGGCATTCAACTCGCCGCACAAGTTCTCTTGGATGCCGACGAGCGCGTGTGGTTCGAAGAGCCGGGATATCCCGGAGCACGCCAGGCATTGCTGATGGCCGGAGCGCAGCTCGCACCGGTGCCCGTGGATCATGAAGGCCTCAACGTTGCGGAAGGAATTCGCCGTGCTCCCGGCGCGCGGGCCGTTTACATCACGCCATCACATCAGTATCCGATGGGCATGACCATGAGCGCGTCGCGGCGAATGTTGTTGCTCAACTGGGCCGAACGCAGCGGTGCGTGGATTATCGAAGACGACTACGACAGTGAATTCAGGTTTGGCGCTCGGCCGATTTCTTCGCTCCAGGGCTTGGACACGAGCGCGCGCGTGATTTACGTGGGCACTTTCAGCAAGGTAATGTTTCCGTCGCTGCGTCTGGGCTACGTGGTCGTTCCCAAAGATCTAGTCGAAGCCTTCTCCGCCGCGCGCGACGCCACCGACCAATTTTCAGCCACGCTGTATCAGGCGGTGATGACTGATTTCATTCGCGATGGACATTTCGCGCGGCACATTCGCCGGATGCGGATGCTCTACATGCAGCGGCGCGCGGCGCTCGTGGAAGCGATTCAAAATCAGATGGGCGGCAAGCTCGAGGTGACCGGCGCCGAAGCTGGCATGCATCTGGTGGCGATGTTGCCGCCGGGTGTTGACGATGTGGCGGTGTCAAAGAAGGCCGCTGCCCTCGGGATTTCGGCTATGCCTCTGTCATCCTGCTATTTGAAACCGCCCGCCCGACGCGGCTTGATCTTGGGTTATAGCGGCGCCGATGCACGGCAAATCCGTGACGGCACCAGCAAGCTCAAGATCTGCATTTGATCGAGGATTCCGTCATGCCGCAGCACAATCATCCGATGCGAAAATTAGCGAGGGGTCGGTGAGGTTAAGCCGTAGCTGAGACGCGAATGCGGCTCTGGCGCCGTGATCGCGGCGGGCGCTTCACGATGATCTCAACGTCTCGGCCAAGCATGGTCAAAAAAGCGCGTGAGCCGCTCGGTGGAAAAACCGGATAGCTGGCCACGCAGTGGGAATTGCTATGGGCCGCGTGGTCCACCTCACCAAGAAAGGCGCATCTCCGCCAAACAGCCGTGGCAGTCTGTGTATGGTTCGGCGGCGCGATTCGTTTTTTTGTTTACCGTTACTGGACTTTATTGCGAGACGATTAAGAACACGATTCGGACGCGCGATGAAACTTCCCCGATTACTCTGCGTGTCGGTCGCGGCACTCACTGCGCTTGCCGGTTATTCTCAAGCGCGACCAGCGACGCAAGACAACGCCGGCCCTTCACAGTCGGACTTCATTGCCGCGTACCGTCGAGCGCATGAAGCCCGCGACGTGTCCGCCATGCGCACGCTTTATTGCTGGGATGGAGTTAGTCCAGAGATCAAAGATATTACCGAGCGGTACGCGTACGACTTCGAAGATACAACCGTAGACATCAAGCTGACCAGCGAACATCCCAAGGACCGGCCAAACCAGTATGCAAAGGATGGCGTCACCTACGGATTTAACTTGCCGATCGTTCTGGAGCTGGTCGTGGAGTATCCTGCGCCTACCCAAGGCGCTCACAACACCAACGATTATCCGGTGGGCGTCAAAGACGGCCATTACCTCATAGGCGTCATGGTGCCGAAGCAGAGCGTCGCGCCGGTTGCGGCCAATGCCGTAGCGGCACCAAACCGAGCGGCGAAAGCTCACACGCGCACAGGCCAAACCTCTGCGTCGGGACAGAGCATCGTTGTGCCCGGCGAGACTGCGCTAACAGTTCGTTTGACACAGTCTGTCGGAGAAAGACTGGTGGGCATCGGGGGTGGCGCGTTCTCTGCAACGCTTGCCGAATCCGTCGCAGTCAACGGCGTCACGATAATTCCTGTGGGCGCGGTCGTACAAGGAATCGTGACCAAGGAAAGCGACTACAGTCCCCAGTTGGCGCTGAGCTCCGTGACAGTGAACGGGACGGTCCGCCGGATCGAAACCACCACTATCACCTTCAACCAGCGAATTGAGTACCCAGCCGGGACGGAGCTAAGCTTCAAACTAATTCGGCCGCTGAACCTGCAAAAATAAGAAGCCGAGTCCGGACCTCGGGCCAGACAGTAAGAACAGGGGACACTCCCAAGCGGAGGTGCTCGGCATGTTCTGGACGTTCGCTGCGAACTACTCGTATCGCAACGCCACCATAGGATCGACGCGCATCGCACGCCGCGCGGGAAGGTAGCAGGCGATGAGGGCAACCGCGGTTAGGAGGACCGCAACGCCGAAGAACGTGAGCGGATCGGCGGGATGAACTTCGAATAACAAACTTGAAAGAAAGCGGGCGAGCCCCAGCGCAACGGGAATGCCCACTGCCAGGCCCAACAGCACCAACTTTGCGGATTCGCCGAGGATCAGCCGCAAAACGCTTGCCGGAGTCGCGCCGAGAGCCACACGAATGCCAATTTCATGCGTGCGCCGAGAAACGGAATAGGAAATCACTCCGAAAATACCCACAGCCGCGAGCAGAAGCGCGATCAGCCCGAATAACCCGATCAGCAAAGTCCGGAATCGCGGCTGCGCAACCGAAGCGTCGAGCGTTTCCGGCAAAGTAGCGATGTCGGTGACCGGCAAGTCTTTGTCAATATCGTGAGTGACTTTGCGGATTGAAACCGCCGCACTCGCTGAACTCAATGAACTCCTAACGACAAGCTGACCGCCCCAGAAAGGCGCCTGTGCAAACGGCACATACATCATCGGGCCCGGGGCTTCGCTCAGCGAGATATCGCGCACATCACCCACCACGCCGACGATCTCACGGGCAACGTCGCCGTCCGGCGGAAAACCAAACTTGAGTTGTTTGCCTAGGACGTCCTGGTTGGGAAAAAAGCGCCGGGCGAGGGTTTCGCTGATGAGCGCCACGCGCGGCGCGGAAGGCGAATCCTGCTCGTTGAACAATCGTCCGCGTAGCAAGGGGATCTCCATCACCCGGAAATAGTCGGGGCTTACAGACGTGAAGTCTGCTGTAACCGCCGTGTTCGGAGGCAAAGGGGGATTCCCGACGATCTCAAACCCTAAATTCACATTGCCTTCGTCGAGCGGCAATGGGGCCGCCATTGCCGAATCCTGCAAGCCGGGCTCCGCGTGAATTCGTTCCAGCAGCGCGTCGGAAAAGGCGCTCCATTGTTGCGGTGTCGAATACTGAAATTGAGGCAGCGAGATATCGGCTTTCACTACGTGCTCGGCGTTGAAGCCAGGATTCACAGACGTGAGCATCGTGAAGCTGCGCATCAGCAAGCCCGCCGCCACGAGCAGCACCATCGCCAGCGCAATTTCCGCCACAGCGAAAAAACCACGCGCGCGCCGCTGCCCGCCGCTTTCACCCGAACGCCCCGCGGACTCTTTGAGTCCCCTCTGCAAGCTGGAATCCGCGGCAAAAAGCGATGGCGCCAACCCGAAAATGAAGCTCGCCACAAAGGAAAGTACCACCGCGAAACCTAGCACCCAGCCGTCCACGCGGATCGTTTGCGCGCGCGGCAAATCCGCCGGCAAAAGAGAACTGAGAGCGTGAACTCCCCAATACGCGAGAACTATTCCCGCGATGCCTCCTAGCAAACCCAGAACCGCGCTCTCGGTCAGCAATTGACGGACGATCCGCTTCCGGCCCGCGCCCAATGCGATCCGCAGAGCAATCTCTCGCGCTCGGGACGACGCGCGCGACAAAAGCAGGTTCGCGATGTTTACACAAGCGATCAGCAAAACGAGGCCGACGGCAGCGAGCAAAACCAGCAATGCGGTTCTCGACTCGCCGACAATATTCTCTTGAAGAGGCGCCACGCGGATTTGCCATCCGGCGTTATCGGCAGGATCTTCCTTGGCCAGCGCCGCGCTCATCGCGTCCATTTCCGCTTGGGCCTGCGCGAGCGACACGCCCGGTTTCAAACGTCCGATGACGCGCAGCCAATGGCCGCTGAACCGCGACATCCAGGGTCCGAAAAGAGGGTCCTGAGCAATAGGTATCCAGATGTCTTCGTGCGCGGTGAGCAGCAGGGAATGAAAGCTCGCGGGCATGATCCCGACGACGGCGAATAAACGTTTGTCCAGGCTGATGGAGCGGCCGACTAGGTTGGGATCGGCGCCAAACTGGCTGCGCCAGAGGTTTTCACTGAGGATGACGACGGGCGCTGCGCCGCGCTTGCCATCCTCAGCTAGAAACGTGCGTCCAAGCAGCGGTTGCGCCTCCAAGAGAGAAAAAATCTCCGATGTCACGACCATGGTGGTGAGGACAGAAGGCTCGCCGGCTCCGGTCAGAGTGAGCTGGTGCGCTTGATTCGCGGCCATCTCCGCAAACGCATGGCTCTGCGCACGACACTCGGCGAAATTTAAGTAGTTAATGCCCGTGAAAGGCACCTGCTCTTGGGGCTTCGCTTGAAATATGATCACCAACTGCCCGGGATCGGCGTACGGCAGAGGCCGCAAAAGGACCGCGTAGACCACGCTGAAAATCGCGGTGTTCGCGCCGATGCCAAGCGCCAACGTCAGCACCGCGACTGCCGTGAAGCCGGGAGATTTGCGCAACATGCGTGCGGCGTAGCGGACATCCTGCCATAGCTGCTCCAGCCACACGCGGCTCCACACCTCGCGCGTTTCTTCCTGCACGCGCCTCACGTTGCCGAACTTCCGCAAAGCCGCGTAGTGTGCTTCGTCGGGCGTCATGCCTCGCTCGATGTTGTCGCGCGTTTCGATCTCGATATGCGCGCGAAGGTCCTGGTCGAGTTCTTGCAGCATTCGCTCGCGCCGCTTCATGGCTTGCCCTCCTGCTCCGACGGCCGCAGAATCTGCGCGATCGCTCCCGCCAGCTTGTCCCACTTGCTGGTCTCAAGCGCGAGTTGCTTCCGCCCCTTGGCGGTCAGCCGGTAGAATTTCGCCCGCCGATTGTTCTCCGACGTGCCCTCTTCGGAGGAAATCCATCCGCGCTTGATCAGCCTGTGCAAAGCGGGATATAGCGAACCCTGCTCAACTTGCAACACGTCGTCAGACCTGAATTCGATCGCCTTGGCAATCGCGTGCCCATGCGTGGGTCCAAGCAAAAGCGTCCGCAAAACCAGTAAGTCCAAAGTACCCTGCAACAATTCGATACGCCGTTCCTGTTCTTTGGTAGACATCCTAGGTGAGCATAAGGGCGTTTCGGTAGAATGTCAAGGGGAGCATTCTTTTTAGTCGACGCGCCTAACGGCTCGCCGGGTCGGTAGCAGCTTGAGCATATATCGCTGACAGGCTATCCTCTGCGCTAGATTCCTGTCTTGCGACGGCCATCGGCGACCCTATTCAATTGCCAAACTACAACGGAGGTGGCAGATGACGGTGCCGACTTCGGAAGGCGAAATAAATCAAGAAATTCCCGACGTGTACCGCAGGCAAATAGAATGGTATGACAGCCACGCCATTCGATACCGTCATTGGTATTTGGGCCTTGAGGCGGCACTTCTAATTCTGGCAGCGATCACCGCGGTAGTGACAACGATCCACCTCTGGGGGAGCGGCGAAGTGCACGATTGGGTGGCGTATTTGCCCGTCGTCACATCGGTGGCAGTCGTGATTCTGGCTGGGATTCTGAATCTCTTCTCATTTCAAGAGCACTGGCTGAATTACAGGGTGACTTGCGAAAAGCTGCGTCGCGAAGCCAGGTTGTTACAGGCGCGTGGCGACGTTTACACAAGTGCTCCGGACCCGCAGCGGATATTTGCTGAACGAGCTGAATCAATAATAGCCAACGAGAACGCATCCTGGCTGGATTTTGCCAAAAAACCGGGGTCCGCGACCCACTGAGGCGACCCGGTCGGACCTCAGGTGCGCGAACGAACACCTTATCAAAGAGTTGGGAATTAGCGACATCAGGACTCGGCGTGAGAACACTGCTGCACTTTAGCCGTTGACAACGCGTCTCATTAGAATTATGAAATGCTGTTCATAACCGGGCGGTCTTGCAAAGATTCCACCAAAGGCCATTGTTCCCGCGCGGCGTAAAACACGGAGGAAGCAATGACCCTTTCCCGCAGCCTTGCACATCCGCGTAGCGCGTTGTTTGAACGCCAGCGCTCACTGGCGAAAAAGCTCGGTCCATACGTCGAGCCTGTCAATGCCGCGATCATCGCCTCCTTGGCGTTCCTCTACTTTGTCGTCGGGAAGTTCGTACAACGGCCGGCGACGCCGAATCATTCGGTAACCGCGATCTGGCTTCCTGCAGGGATTGCGTTGGCAGCCGTTCTTTTGCGCGGCAATCGCGTGTGGCCAGGGGTGTTTCTCGGAACGTTTCTGCTCAGTGTTAACATCACGGGGACAATTGGACTTTCGTTGGGGTTTGGCCTTGGCAACACGCTCGAGGCCCTGCTAGCCGCTCACCTCATCAACAAATCTGCAAGAGGCATCCATGCCTTTTTCAAGATGGCCGACGTTTTACGTTTTATCTTCTTCGCGGGAGTGCTGGCCCCGGCGCTGTGCGCCACAATCGGCACCAGCCTTCTCTGCCTCGGCGGTCGTGCTCAGTGGACTGACTTTTTGACGCTCTGGTTCATCTGGTGGGTTGGCGACATGCTGGGCACTCTATTTCTCACGCCGTTTCTCGTGCTCCTGTTGGGCCACAAGCATCATTCACCCGGTCTCGGGGAGCGGCTCGAAATTGCCGCTCTGATCACCGGGCTAACCGCCATGTGTGTTTTGAATTTCGGGCAGCGGCCGACGTCCTGGATACCGGGAAACGGCTTTCTGTTTTTGTGCGCTCCGTTCCTGGTGTGGGCGGCCTTGCGTTTTTGTCCTCTGGAAGCCGCGGGGGCAATACTCGTCATGGGCGGACTCGCGACGTGGGGCTCGCTGCACGGATTGGGTCCATTTCAGAACCCAAACGGCTTGCCTCTCTTCGTAGGTGCTTTTATGGCCGTAGGCACCGCTATGACGATCACCATCGCTGCGGCAAGCGCAGAACAGAAAAGCGCCACAAAAGATGTGCTGGGCATGTACTGCATTCTAAAGGACACAAAAGAGGGCGAAATTCGCGTGTTGCAAGATACCGTTGAGGCTCTTCAGGTCGAGCTGGCGAGAAACGGAGCCCGGGCGGTAGGCGGCGCGTCTCATAAGGGTGTACAGTGAGGTAGTATCGCTATAAGGTATAATCCGTCGGATACATGGAAGGATATCGACGACTTTGACGATGTGTACGGAGAGGGGTCAAACATGATCATAGGTGACAGACTGCGTATTTTAAGAGAAGAAAAGAAATTATCGCAGGGCGATATCGAGAAACGCACCGGCTTGCTGCGTTGCTACATTTCCCGCGTCGAGAATGGCCATACTGTTCCGGCCATCGAGACTCTGGAAAAGATGGCGCGCGCGCTGGAAGTTCCTCTGTACCAACTTTTCTATGATGGCGAGGAACCTCCCAAGTTGCCGGATTTCCCGCTGCAAAAGAAAGGTGATACCGCGTGGGGCAGCTCCGGCAAGGATGCCCGCGTCCTGAACAATTTCCGCAGGCTTCTCAAGCGAATTAGCGCGAGCGACCGGGGCCTGCTGATGTTCATGGCCCAGAAAATGGTCGGACCAACGACTCGCCGCTCGAAAGCGTAGTGAACTTTCGCTCGGTGATTTGATGGCGGTCGCCCGGAACGAACCGCGGTTCGTGTAGAATCTCGAGCCACAGGAGACCATCATCCCGTGGCGCACACCACTCAGCTTCCCGGGATCGCTCGCCCGGAGCTTCTACTTTTCGCGGCCGACATCGCCGGCACGCTGGTGTTCGCTGTCGAAGGCGCGATGGCCGCGGTCAACGGAAATCTCGACCTCATCGGCATCATGACCCTGGCGTTCTGCACCGCGCTGGGAGGCGGAATCATCCGCGACACTCTGCTGGGCGCGCTTCCGCCTGCATCATTGCGCGACTGGCGTTATCTGACGATCGTCCTTTCGGCGGCGGTGTTGGTTTTCTTTTTACATGCCGGCGTGCGAGCCGTTCCTATCCTCTATATCCAGGTGCTGGACGCCGCCGGCCTGGCCATCTTCGCCATCGCGGGCACTGAAAAAGCGCTGCTGCACAAAATGAATCCGCTGGTAGCTGTGCTGCTGGGCACCATCACTGGAGTCGGCGGAGGAACGATCCGCGACGTTCTGCTGAATCAGGTTCCTACCGTTTTGCGCTTCGAAGTTTACGCATCGGCCGCGCTCCTAGGCTCGATCTGCATGATCGTCGCCACGAAAGTGCGCGTCCCATCCACCTGGGCCGCCACCCTGGGCGGCGCACTCTGCTTTCTGCTGCGAGTAGTAAGCCTGTTCAGACACTGGAACGTGCCGAGAGCGCTGGGCCAGTAACCCACACCGCTAGTCCCCAAAAGTCGGGAACCGAAACCACGCCTTCAATTTCTTATCGGCTGAAAGTCGGAAGATGCACTACGTCGGTCGGCGGCACTGGCTCGAGTGGGTTTCCTGCTCTGCGCCAGGCCGCCAAGCCGCCGACAATCACAAACGCATTGAATCCGTTCTGGCGCAGCAGGTGTGCCACGCTCGCGCTGGTTACTTCGCTTCGGCAGGTGCAGTACAAATACATGTCTTTGTCGCGCGGGAATTTCTTTATTTCAACGTTCAGATTATTGGGCTCGATACGAATCGATCCAGGGATTCGGACAGCGCGCGGACTGTAGTAACCATGGCTGCGCACATCGGCGACCAAGATTTTTGCCGCACCTTCGGCCTTCAGCTTCGCCGCGAGCGCCGCCACCTGTACACGCGGCACTACGCGGTCGGCGCGATGTTTCCAATACAACGAAACGCGATGCGCGGCGTACCCAATCACGGCGATGATGATTACCGCTTCGACCACATGTCCGGCGGTGCGAAGTCCGCTGAAGACCTTCGCGAGGAAGTCCCGGAAGACAAATCCCACGGCGCCATAAGCAAGCGCGTAGGCACTGGCGCCGAGGAAATCCAGTCCCAGAAATTGGAAGAACGGCATTTCCATGCTGCCCGCCAGCGGCGCCGCCATGGTGCTCACGCCGGGAACAAACTTGGCGATCAGCAACGTGGGTCGGCCCCGCTTATAGAACGATTCCGCGGCGCTCAAAACGCATGTTTCGGGATCGACCGAAATCTGGCACAGAAATTTCAGGATTGTCCATCCCGTTTCGTGGCCAAGAACGTAAAGCAGCGAATCGGCCACCAGCATCGCGATCACTACAAATAACGCCAAGGTCGGTCCGTGCAACGCGCCCGCTGCCGCCGCAGCTCCTCCCGCGACCAGAGCCACCACGCCCGGCACCGGCACTCCCATCGATTCCGCAAAAACAACGAGGCACACAACGAAATATCCGTGATGCGCTATCAAGGCAAGGAAGTCGTTCATGGCGTCGGGTCACAAGACTACCACGCAACCCTCTCGCCAGACGACGCTCCGTGAGCGGCGATGGGGACGTAATTGACGGAGGAAGGCGGACGAGCGTAGATTTTTACGCACAGGAAGCACTCGAAGCCATCGCCGAGGGCCTGGGATTCGGGTTCGTAAAGCAGCCAATTTTCGCGAGGACGGTGTCCGCGAGGTCCGTAAAGCCAGCTCGGCGGCCGAGACTGATCGAGGTGAACATGGCGCCCACTACCCGAAGACAATTCGTCCAGACAGCGTTAGCCGCGGCGGCGATTTACGGTTCGCCGATCAATTTGCTTGGCGCCGGGCGCCAGATTATTGGAGAACGCGAGCAGAATGCGGCTGCGGTCGATGCAGCGGCAATCCGGAAGCTAACTTCCCAGATTTCCGGACACGTGATCACCCCGGGGGCGCCCGACTATGAGTCGTCGCGACTGATTTTCAATCTCGCATTCGATCGGCGTCCGGCGCTGATCGTTCGCTGCGCCAGCGCGCCTGACGTCGCACGCGCACTCGATTTTGCGCAGAGCCAGAATTTGCCGCTGGCCGTGCGTGGCGGAGGCCACAACCGAGCTGGGTTCAGCGTGTGCGATGGCGGCGTGGTAATTGATCTCTCTGGAATGAACCGAGTCGCAGTCGACCAAAGCAAGCGCGTGGCCCGAGCAGAGGCAGGTGCGCTGGTGCGCGACCTGGACCAAGCGACGCAGGGATTCGGCCTGGCCACGACGTCGGGTGGTTGTCCGACCGTAGGAATTGCTGGTCTGACGCTTGGCGGAGGGGAAGGGCAGTTGATGTCGAAGTACGGCGCTGCCTGCGACAACCTTCTATCGGCGCAACTCGTGACGGTGGATGGGAGGCAAGTCGAGGCCAGTCAGAACTCCAATACGGATCTTTTTTGGGCGATTCGTGGAGGAGGCGGAAATTTCGGCGTGATAACGGCGCTTGAGTACCAGCTCCATCCGGTAACCCACGTTCTGGGAGGAACGCTGCTGTATCCACCTGGGAGAATCCCAGAGCTGTTGCAGGCCTTCGCCAAGTTCGTCGCGACGGCGCCGGACGAAGTGAGCGTTGTTGGCGGCGTGCTACCGTCTGAAAAGGGGACACGATTCCAGCTGACATTCTTCCATTGCGGCGATCCGCGCCAGGGTAATGAATTGGTCAGACCGTGGCGCGAACTCAAACCGCAGGGAGACAATGTCAGGGTTACGTCCTATCTGGAAGCTCAGGAGGCAGGTTTTCTTCGGGCGCCCGTCGCGCATTTCCAAACGGACCTGTTTCTTCCGGAACTCAGCTCGGCCGCGATTGCGGCGATTGCAGCGGCGACCAGCGATGCACTAGCAACTAACAGGGTGTTCATTGTGCCGTTTTCCGGCGCGATTACGCGGGTGGGATTGAGCGACACCGCGTTTGCCTTGCGGCAGCCGGGCTACGAGGTGGACATCACGGGGCTTTGGCGCGCTCCAGCAGAGAAGCCGGCTGCGGTGCAATGGGTCAAGTCTCTGCGCGACAATTTGCAACCGTCTGCGCAGGGAGTGTACGTCAATCAACTGGGCGAAACGAGTGACGCACTTGTCCGGGCGGCATACGGGCCAAACTACGCTCGCCTGGTGGAAATCAAGAAGAAGTACGACCCCAAGAATGTTCTGCGGTTAAACCAAAACATCCAGCCGAATGGCTAGGCGCGCGAATGGTCGGTACCAGCGAAGGGTCATCTCGAGCCATTTCCCCCGAGAATCAGAACTGGCCAGCTTGACACTCCTCTGCTGCGTTCCTATACTCCTCGACGCTGCGCATTCTTCTCCTTGGGGGAATCCGATGCTTAAATCTTCGATGCTGAGATCATCGCTCGCCATTTTTCTGATTGCTGCTTCTGCAACTTTCGCCTTCGCGGAAGAGGGAGGAAAAGTTCATCAACCCAAAACCACGCCGCAAACCAGCGGCACGACCCAACTGCTGATTGACGTCAGCCCGGTGAACGACCGCGTGGTTTGGGCTGCCGGCACTGGCGGCACTTTTGTAGTCACGACGGACGGCGGAAAAAACTGGAAAGCCGGCGTCGTGCCCGGAGCCGAGAGTCTGCAATTCCGCGACGTGCAGGGCGTCAGCGACAAAATCGCCTATCTGATGTCCATCGGGAATAACACCACGGATTTCAAAATCTACAAAACTACGGACGGCGGCGCGACCTGGACGATCCAGTTCACGAACGAAACCGTGAACGCGTTCTACGATTGTTTTGCGTTCTGGACTCCGGACCGCGGCGTCACGCACAGCGATTCGGTGAATGGAATATTTCCCGACATTCGCACCAGAGATGGAGAGACGTGGCAGTCTATCGCCGCGAATATGCCGCCGGCGCTTACGGGCGAAGCTTCGTTTTCGGCAAGTGGAACCTGCATCGCCACAGAAGGAGATCGAAACGCCTGGATCGCCACCGGCGGCGCGTCCATCGCAAGAATCCTGGCTACGAAAGATGGCGGCAACAGTTGGAATGCGTATGACACGCCGCTCGTCAGCTCGCCCAGCGCCGGCGGAATTTCCGTGGCCTTCCGCGACTCGCGGCACGGCATTCTCGGCGGCGGTGATTTGGCCTCGAACGCTTCCGCTGCGACAGCAACGTCGGAGGATGGCGGCGAAACCTGGACTCTTACGAACAAGCCGCCCGTGCAGGGAGCGATTTTTTGCCTCGCTTACGTCCGCGGCAATCAACTCAGCGATGGGCATGGCCATGATGGTGGCGATGGCCGCAATGAGGACGAAGGGTTTGATCACAACCTCGACCACGCCGTCGTGATCACCGCCGAAACCGAGCCGGATTTCAGTTCCGGAGCCGCAGCCTGGACTCCCGACGAAGGCCGCACCTGGTTCCAAATTCCAGGAGCTAGCGGCTATTGGGCCGTCGCGTTCGCAAGTCCGAAAGCCGGCTGGTTCGTAGGCAATAACGGCCAAATCCTGAAAATCAGCTTCTAACATGGTACGACGCGGTGAGTGCCGCGACCGCCATCCAAAATTGGTCAAGAAGAGACGAAGGGTATAGAGCTATTTCTGAATGGAATAAACAAGCTGCCCTTCCTGGCTGCGCATTCTGACGTGGGTCACTCGACCGCCTGGGTCAGTCACAAATGCGTCAAGCGTCTTGAAAGCTCTGTCGACCGCGTATCTGAAATGGTATGCGTGCTCTCTATCCATTGTTATCGCTGCGATGGCGCCGATTGAGTCGTATGCGATTTCCATTGCCACATCTTCCGAAGAGTTCTGAACCCCGAGGAGTCGATTCTGCATGTCATATTGATATGTATAAGGAAAACGGCTTCCCGTAAGGAACGGATCGTACACACGCGGAAGAAACACCTGGAATCGCTCGGACCACGCAGTCAGCGGAACGTAGGTTCGAGTGAAGGCGAGAGGAATTGTATCCGGCACATACAAATCCGTCTTGATGGGAAAGAATCCTCCCTCGAGAGGGATTTCGAATACGTCGAGCCTGTGCTCGTTCGGTAACAACGATAGGCAGTCATCAACGGACCCGGAATCGATCGATGGAACGTTAACCGCCTTTGGGGCACGATGAAAAGACAGGGTGGAAGGCCGCTACGTCCGGGTTCCTGTGCGATCGAAAGATCAGGCGCAACTTTGATCCGCACTTTCCATTTGGCGTAATCGCTAGGCGGCGATAGGTAGTGCCTTATCCCGGTCCACAGCGTGACGGCCAAGCATACGAAAATGAAATCCTTCCATCCACGAGACCGGAGATAACCCTTTGGTGTCACCCTGAAAATCAGCTTCTAAATATAGTCTGGCAGGTCTGAGGCGCGTGACTCATCGCCGAGAAGATCGTCGAACGCAGCCACCAATTTTGCGCTTTGAACCTGCCAGTTTAGTCCTTGTTCGACTCGTTTCCTGCCGGATTCGCCGACCGTCGTGCGCAGGGATTCAGACTCCAATAAGGTTTCGATTTTGTCACCGAAATCGCAGGGGTCGTTAGGACGCGCATACAGAGCCCCGTTTCCGAGAGTCCGCCGGCCTTCTTTTAGATCGTAAGATACGACCGGCTTTCCATAAGCCATGTATTCGAGGTTCTTGATCATCGTGCATTTGTCGTTAAGAGCGTTGACTGGGTCAGGCGCGACGCATACATCCGCCGCTGAAAGATAGGAACCGACCTGTTCGTGCGGAAGCAAGCCCGTAAAGTGGACGAAATCCTGCACGAGAGATTCTTGCACCAGCGCTTGCAGGCGCGGCGCTTCATTACCAGAACCGATTAGAGTGAATTGTATGTCGCTGCGGCCGCGCTGCTTGACAAGATATTCGATCGACTCGATCAATAACCGGACCCCATCTTGGATTTCCATGACGCCTACGTAGACCACCAGGTGCCGCTTGCCGCGTTTCAGTTCAGGCTTTGGATGCGTGCCGTTGACTGCCCGTAAATCGGCGCAGGTTTGAACGACCACCACCTTTTGCGGTTTGATCTTGCCGCGCGTTATCGCAATTTCCCGATAGGATTCGTTGGTGGCGATCGACAAGTCGGCTGCGCGAAAGCTGAGACTCTCAAAGAGACATACGATGCTGTAAACGAATCCGCGCCGGAAAAATTTCACATCGTAGAGCTCAGGGCTCAGATCATGGTGATCGAAGACAAAGCGCACGCCTAAGAGCTTGAACAGGAAGGCAATCGCAAAAATCGTGTCCGGCGGGTTGCATGCCAGCAGGACGCGAAACGGCGTCCGTCGGTAGATCAATAATGCCAAATAGAGCTCCGATGCGAAAGCGCAGGCGTATTCCAACATATACCCCAGGCGTCCGTGGCCCGGCCACGTTCGATGACGATAGATTTCGATTCCTTCTAACGTCTCTCGGCTCGCCTCGCTTTGTGGGCTCTTGGGAGAGATGACCGATACTCGATAGCCGGCTTGCTGCAGGGCGCGTGCTTCTTGCCAGACCCGCCGATCGAAAGGAACTGGCTGGTTCTCGACGATGATGCAAATATGTGGGCTGGCGCTCTTGGTCATTTCGTAGCGCTCGGACTCGATTTGGTGCAAACCGCCATCGGCAGCGCCTCTCCTGCGGTAGAAACCTCGTTGCCGTTGCCACCCCGTCCAAAAATAAACAAGAACGAAACCGAGGGAAAAAGATCCCGCCATTTCGTGTATGTCATCGAGTAACCTCACGCCTGACCGCAGCACATGATTCGCGGCATCAGTTGTTGTGAGAGCCTAGGGCCCTGAGCAGTTTGAAAATATGTGTGGCTTGGCTTCCTCCGGAAGATTTGCTGAGGAGGGGGGAAACCGCAGACTTATGGGTTGATCGCGATTAGAGGTATTGAGCTGCGGAAGGAGGTGCTCGCCCTGCGTGGGAATTTAGCAGGCAGCCGAAAAACAGCTCTGCGCTTGCAGCTAGAATCGCTTCTGCACGCCGTTGAAATTGTGACAAGACCCTTGGGTTCCAGCAGGCTCCGGCGCGTGACTGCAGGGGAACGTCGAAAGCACCCATCGCCTGGTCGGCGGCCGAAGACCAAGTGGTTGCGAGATTTGTGAATGCTTCGGGAAAAGCAGTTGGTTCAACTCGCGAAAAACCGCCGCGGCCGTCATTGAGAAGTATCGCCACGGGTTCTCTGGACCAGGCGCTGACCAGGACCAGATCAACTGCACGATCTTTATTCACATCGCGGGCTTCAAGGCGGAGGCCACCCGGGGCTCCGACGAACCGGATAGACTGGCGTCCGACCGCGGAAAGTTGCAGCTGAATCCAATAATCCGTTGTGCCGGAGTTATTGGGCCAGGCTTCAATGCTGGCAAGATCAAAACGAAAGTCTCCATCGAAGTCGGCGACTGCAAAAGGCAGACCCTGTCCAATCGCAAAAGCAGGCGCATTCTGAACAACTGCCGTCGCGCTGGCGTTCCCCTCGACGAGACCAAAAAACGACAATAAAATTAGAAGCCGGAGAAGGAGACGGCGTCTCTTGGCAAGGCCACGCGGAACGGCTAGAAGGTTTAATTGGGAATCGAGGGTATCCACTATCTTCGTCGAACATCCTCGATCGGACAATACCATCCGTCAATCTTCATTGGGAAGGAGAACTTGTGATAGATGTTTCATTATGAACACCTTGCAGCTTGTAGCGTAACCCCCAAACCCGACCGGGGGAACGTGTACCAAAGTGTGCCTAGGTTTGCCCGCATTGACTCGCCTCGCCGCCCAACCTAAGATTCCATGCGCAAGCGCTGCTTGTACGGGAGGATTCATAAATGGTAGGTCATCGCACAATTAAAAATGGATTCACGGGGAACTCAATTCAAGCCGCGATCTGCTTCGGCTGCTTCGCGTTGGTGTTACTTGTGTCCGGATGCGGCCAGCAAGCACCGAAGGATACGCGCGCCGCGGATGAAAGCGCGCTTCGCGATCTCGACGCGCAATGGTCCAAAACGGCTGCCGCCAGAGACGTGGACGCGACGGTTTCGTACTACAGCGATGACGCCTCCCTGCTCGCCCCCAATGCGCCGGCCGTCAGTGGCAAGCAAGGAATTCACGCATCGTGGGCCGGGCTTCTGGGCCCGGACACG
>Ga0210390_10000085_pt1 | contig 92784 bp, 93 predicted proteins | sample IncBWH11OmetaG_FD_161050 | JGI IMG/M metagenome (GOLD analysis project Ga0210390, IMG submission 161050) | Forest soil microbial communities from Barre Woods Harvard Forest LTER site, Petersham, Massachusetts, United States - Inc-BW-H-11-O ...
TGAATCCAACTCCTCGGCAAATCCTGTAAGGCTCAAGGGAGTCGTTAGTGCGTGGTGCTCGCCTTCTTTCACCTTTGCGGGAATCACGTTTACCTTCACTCTTTCGTCGACTCTCGCGACTGTGATAAGCAGTGTCCGTTCTTTGAGCAATGGCATGAGTTCAACAAACACGAGTTCCTCCTTGGTACTTCTTGTGAAGCGGATATCGGAAAATGCGCAGGATTGACAGCTGTGTTAGCCAGCGACAGGTGGGCGGTTCGCCAGTTACAGATGCCCGATCAGGGTTCGCAAACTTACAACGGAAGTTTTCGCTTTGGCAGGGGTGGGACAGGATCGTGGCGATAACGCACGTTCCAGTAGATCCAGGAGCGGCGGTCAAAGATTCCAGCTGGCGGGTCGTTCAGCACAGCGTCGAAATCTTCCTCAGAAAAATATCGCAGAGTTGTGGTGATATCGCTGAGCGTGCCGTAGGTCATGACATGGGCAAGAAACAGCTTCACATCCTTCAGCGCGTCGTCAGGCGCCTTGAACCAGACCACTCGTTTGGCCACTGTTTGCAGTTCGGGGTGATTCATTTCGGAACCTCTCTCCGCTGGGAGACGCCGATTCTTGCTTGCATCAGCGGAATTTGGTTCAAGTTGACTTGGCCCGCCAGAGCCCGAAGCTTCGTCTGCGTCGTAGGACTGAGGTTGGGTAGGTCCCCATCCCCGAAGTAGGTAAGTGCTTTGAGGCTGAGAGCTCCATTGAACTCCTTCCCGTATGCGGCGGCGGCAGCTCCAAGGGCTTCGGCCAAATTGATTCCTGCGCCGACAATCGCGGCAATATCTTCGTAGTCCCTAGCCTGCGCTCGCTGTTGAATCGTGGCAAGCTTAGTAGCCGCGACGTCGAGCATCGATGCCACTTGGATTTCGTTATCCGGTGTTACATCGGGGTCTTGGACGCGGTTCAGGTTAAGCCCGCCGAAGAAAGAAACCTTCACGGGCCCGTCTCGTTGCACGATCACGGTCAGGGTATTGGCCTCGGACTGGCTCACTTCGGCACCCTGCACGTATTGAACCCGCTTGCGCAGAGAGTCGGGGGCAAACGACCCGTTTGAGAAGAAGTCAAAGTCTTCGGATTGCCGGTGCCCCAAGCGTAACGCTAGTGCTGTTCCTCCGTAGAGAACAAATTCTTTCGGCGTCTGCCTCAGTTCGTCCCATAGTCGCCGCTGCGCGCGCGGGAGAATCTCCAGTTTTGGGGTCAACATTCTGCCTCTCGTTCTAGTATTTCAAAGTCGCCGAACTGTTCCTAGCACTGGAAACGACGGGATCCCGGTACCGCCTTTTGCCAGAATACTGGAAATGGGATCCCAGCCTTGAGCGCTAGCGGGCTACATTGGCTCTTTGGCGCTCATCTTATCACTGGCACGGAATACTCTCATTGCCACCGTCTTTCCTGTGTGGCCGCCGGATCAGAGCGCGTTCGAAGAGGGGTTGACTTAGGAAAGCGCCGGGACAGGCACTCAACCGCGGGGATGGGGGTGAGTAGAGGGCCGCGTGTGCCCGTCCCTGTCTGTGGCTCTACCAAGGGTAGAGGTTTCCACAGATTTCTTTCTGTCTTAGAAGGGAACGTCGTCAGCTACTGCGGGAGCGGGCTCCGGACTAGATTGTCCGCTTGGCATCTCTCCGCCGCCTTCCTGCCCGTTGTCCCGCGAGCCGAGCAGGACAATGTCCCGGGCGACAATCTCTGTCCGGTATTTCCTCTCGCCACTCTGCTTGTCTTCCCAACTCGATGTCTGCAGCTTGCGTTCGATGTAGAGCTTAGAAACCTTTGCGCACGTATTCGCCCACAATCTCTGCCAGACGCTGCCAGGCGACAACGGTGTGCCATTCTGTCCTGTCTTGCCATGCATTCGTTTCTGTCTTTGAATCGCTCGTTGGTGGCGAGGCTGAGCTTAGCGACAGGAACACCACCAGCCGTGTACTTGACCTCGGGATCCTGACCTACGTTTCCCACCAAGATTACCTTGTTCACGCTCTTTGGCATGTCACACACCCAGTTCCTTCGATTTATGAGCACCCGCTGGTGCTGCCGCACTCCATGCAGCGATAGCAGGAGCCGTTTCTCACCATCAGCGAGCCGCAGATCACACACACGGGGGCATCTCCCAACTCGACAACCTGCCCAAGTGCTTTGACAACGCTGCCTGTCTCACCCTGCGATTGGCTTAGACTCTGGGGCTCAAACAAGGTCCGTTGTTCGCCTTTCAGGAAGCGCAATTCAAGCCACCGGAAGAGGTAATCCATAAGCGACTTGGCGTAGCCAATTTTCGGATTGCCCGACCATCCGCTCGGCTCAAACCGTGTGTGGCTGAACTTGTCGCACAGGATCTTCAGAGGCACTCCGTACTGCAGAGCAAGCGACACCGCAGTCGCGAACGAGTCCATGAGGCCGGAAACAGTTGAGCCCTCTTTGGCCATTCTGATGAAGACCTCACCCGGCAGCCCGTCTTCGTAGAGACCGACCGTCACGTACCCCTCCTGCCCACCCATCGAAAAGTGGTGCGTCAGGCTGCGGCGCTCGTCCGGCAGTCGTCGCCTGACTGCTTCGGTCGCCTTTGGCTCTTGCGAGCCCTTCGTACTGTCTTCGCTGCTTGGACTCGAAGAACCGCCTGGGCGTCTATCGACACTCACAATTTCCTTCGTTTTTGGCATAAGGACCTCGTCAACCAGTTGTGTGCCGGAACAACCTCGGCGGATTGCGCAACCCTTATTTCTGGTTTTCGATTTTCACAAACATCAGTGCAACGCGATCCGCATAAAGGAGGTTCCAGTCCGCTCTTTCGCGCAACACCGTACCCATCGCGGAATCAACTGGAACAAGTGCAGCATTCACTCGGTATCGTGTCAGGATCCCGGCCCAATCTGGCCGGACCTCCCAGACACGCAGTCCTTCCAGAACGAATGGGGGACCGTAAAAATCCGTCCGACCATCGTTGAAGACCGGAACCGAAGGCCAAAGGCGATAGATCAGATACCCACCCCATTGCCAACTCGCGTATAGCCGAAGAGTGGGTGCAGAGTCGTTGAGGGATAGAAAAGTCGCCGCGTCCGTAGGGAAACGACTCCGGTCAAAATCGGCATGCATGGCTCTCAAGCGACCCGGATGAGAAACAAACCATCCCAGCGTGAGCACAGCCAGGCAGGGCGCCAGATGCCAGCGGCTTCGGTTCCGATCGCCGGCGATTACCCCCAGTCCCGTCTCCACCTCAGCCAGACCTGCGGAGAGTTTTCCTCGCCAATCGAGAGGCGAACGTGAGTCCACAAGTCGCAACCAATCGCGCATTGCCAGACCGATTCCAGGCGCAGAGACCACGGCAAAGATCGGAATGTTCCGCACGGAGAATAGTGCCAAATGCGACCAACTCAGCAGCAACAGCACCTGAATCAGCCTTCCTGTGCCTAAGTGCCAGGCTGCCGCAGCGATCGCGAGCACAAGCAAGCTCTCGAAATACGCAGCCGTAAACGAATGAAAATCGACTGACTGAAACTCGCTGATGCGCTCGAAATAAAATGAAGCCCCGAGATATTGGGCAACGTGGACATGCAAGCGATATCCGTATGGGTTCACAAGGCTCGCAATACCACACGCCCCAGCGGTTAATAAATACTTTTGCGCTCGAATCCAAGCACTGCGTTTCCTCCCATGAACCAACTCTTCTCCCGCAGCCCCCATCGCGTAGGTAATTAGCAAGACGATTCCGACGAAGAATCCGCCATGCAGATTCACCCACAGGACCGTGAGTGCAGGTAGCAATAAGAAAAGACGCCTGTCATTGCCTCGCTTCTCGACTCGGTTAAGCAAGCAACAGAACATGCCGGCGAAAAGTGGCGTTACGAGGTGTGGGCGTGCGAGCCAATGTATGGTGCTCGCCGCCACAGCGAGTCCGGTCAGAACGATAGCAATCAGGCGATATTCGGATTCTTCGACCGTGCTCCGGTAAATACAGACCGACGTAGCGCCGAGGAGCACCAGGCTCGCGACGACGATGCCGCCTAAGCCGAAGCGGCTGTGCATTGCTGCCATCAAAACATCAGAGAGCCACTCCCAGGCGAACCAGGCTTGGCCAGCCTTAGTGAATGAGAAGAGGTCTGCTGAGGGAACTCGCCCGTTCTTCAGCACCCACTCGCCAGCGCGAATATGCCAACCTGTATCCGAGTCAGTGAGCAGCCAGCCCACGCCCGTGGTACACCAAAACAAGACAAGAATTGGGATCAAGAAAGCCAGATCGGACAGGGATGGAACGAGAGAAACCCAACGGCTGAGCGGAAGTTCGCGAGCTTGCGCCGTCGCCTCTTTTGCCCGTGGGACACACATCTGGATTGCTCACTGTCGGAGGACGGTCTCGATCTCCGATGCCCTACGGTAGCGTGCTTCGCCTTCGGCAATATTCAGCGCGTACCCAGGACTTCTTGAGACGGGAAAAGAATCGTGTTCGACCACCCTTGGCAACCGTTCCCGATTGAAGAAGTGGATAACGAGTGGCGTACCCGTCGCAGCTGCGAGCAATGCTCCACCAGCGTTGAGGTGCAGTCCGCCCCCAATCACGATGAAGAGAAACACAAACAGGCACCCGATCAATGCCGCCTGCTTTATCTTCGCGAGCACGATGACACCTCCTATCCACTCCACCGTTGATGGCAGCGAACTCCTTCGTCTTCCTAGCCGGCTAGAGTCTCGGGAATTTCACTGCCAGCAACATCGCGATTGACTGAATCGTTCAGTTTCGAAGGGCCGAGCGGATGTGGCTTGCGCAGATAGTGCATGTGGGAGCACCCGCTGCAATTCACCCCTCGTGTCGCTGCGCGAACCAGCCTCAGAAACTTGTTGGGGATCGCGCTCGCCTCGCCGGCCAGCGAATAAAACGTTGGGACGACACTACCCGCCTGGGCCTTCTCCTTCCCGTTGAGATCCAGTTCCAAACGCCCATGAATGCCCCGGTAGAGGATTTCGCATCCCAGGCCTGGCTTCCGCCCGTCCGTCAGCGAGGCTAGCCGGTGACGCGTGATCAGCAGTTCATAGGTTTTGCCTTTTCGGAGCATGTCCGCACGCAGCATGGCGTTCGATATGACAACCCCGTGCAGTCCGTTCACAGCGATGGTTTCAACTGGGTGCAGATACTCCAACGGTTCGCCGTCTTCATTGGCGAACGTCACGTAACGGCCAACATCTCCCGCCGACCCACCCGATTCGAGCCCGCGGATCACATAACGTTTCGCCAGTTGCTGATGTTCGACACTGAGCAGAGAATGAGCATAGATGCCCCGCTCTCTGAGTGTCCGAAGTGCTCGTCTAGCGAGCGGCAACCCCAGCACGCCTGCGAATTTCTGGCCCCTCATGGAGATCGTCACCTCTTTCGTGTTCATGCTGTGTTACCGACAGGAATTGGTTTTCCAAGAGCCGCCCGGATCATTTGCTTGCTGCAGCCCGCCCAACACTGATAAAAGCGCGGATCAGAGACAAGTATCGCCAGGTTGTCTCGGCCGCGATCGCGTCCAGCAAGCGCACAAGATGGGCAACGCGTCACATAATTCCGGCCTACAACTCGCGTCTCGGAGACATAATTAAGGATGCAGAATCTGCGATGTTCTCCTGCAAACGCATTCTGACTGACGAACTCGGCTTCGGATCGCACCTTTGCGATACTCGGCGGAAGGCTCTTTCCAGCCGTGAACTGATCTAATTCTTCTTCGGTCAGTTTTCGCAGCCGCGTCAGGAATTCAAGCTGAGCATCTAACGTGTAATCGGCGCCGTAGAACCAGAAACGTCGTTTCGCGCCGCGGTGAATTCCAAGCGGTCCCCGCAGGGCATTGCCAAATGCGCCTTCTTGAATCTCATCGTGTTTTGGAAACACTTCGATCCCCTCAGCCGGCCCGGAACCTTTTATTGGCACTCCGAGTCTTTGTGCTAGGTCGTGGATGTAGATCCGGCATTTTCTTGCAAGCAGTGGCAGCGCCAGGAATATCCAGAGGTGCCCGCCCCTTTTGCTCATTTCTAGCGCTGATTCGACGCGGTCCTGCGTGAGTTGGTGCTGGAGCTTGATCAAATCATCCATCGCCGTCGAGTAGTCGGCATCGATGGCGACCCACTTGCACCGCTGATTCTGCGGGTTAATCGCGTACAGCCCTATCGTTATCTTTCCATCCAGGTGATCAGCGATGGTTTTGTCGGTGAGCAGCAGTGGGCCGCCGGATTCACGGTCCTTGGGACGGTAATAATAATGACGCCCGCTTTCTAGATGCGGCCGTTTTGATTGGAGGGTGTAGGCGCGACGATTGACGAACAACGTGATATACGTCTTCACCAACTCGGGCGTTGGGACCATTCTTGGGGCCACAATTCACCTCCTTCCCGGCATCTATGGCTTGGTGCTGTGTGGTAGATATGTCGGGATTGCATTTCTGTCAAACGCCGCCGCAGGCCTCTGGATTGCAAGGTGCTACGCAACCATTTCGGCTTGCCTGCCCGGTTCCAATAACCAGCCCGCTTCGGCCCTCAGCAGACCGGGGCGTTCCACCAGACTGAGGAAATCGTATTCGTGTACCAGGAGGTCAAAGTCAGTCACGCTGTACCCACCGTATTGTTCGTCCGCAAAATCGATCCAGAGCCAGATTCCGTTCCTGCGGTCTAGAACGTAAAAGGCACCGGACTCTGGATCTCCGGGGACCACGACAAACAAGAGAACCACTGAGGGGAACTCAATCCATCGAACCGCTTGAGCCGTGTCCGTGGCTGTGAGTAAAGAGTTGACCGCCTCCGCGAGGAGTGCGGTGCGCGTGACTCTGATGATTGGTTGAGCTTTCATGCGACCGAACATAGTCTTTTCCTCCTTCTGAACGTCTGTGTCTGAGCAAATCGAGTGCAGCCATGACAGCGTGATGGTTCTTTCTCCACTGCTAAAATGCTTCCATGAAAATGTTGGGCGGAGCCTGGTCAAAGGGAGATGTGTTGGCTCTTGTTGGCGTTCTCGTGGCCGTTCTGGGCAGGGACAGAGAGGGGCTTGGTGAGAGTCGCGACCTTCAACATTAACAACATCAATAAGCGGTTGGATAACCTCTTGGCTTGGTTAGCCAAAGCTGAGCCGGACGTGGTTAGTCTCCAGGAGCTCAAGACGGAGCAGGAAGCCTTTCCCGTGAATGCCCTTCGAGCTCTCGGATACGAAGCAGTCTGGCAAGGAGAACGTTCCTGGAACGGCGTGGCCATCCTCGCGCGAAATCACGCTCCCGTGCTGACCTGCGCAAGCTTGCCGCGAAATCCTGAAGATCACCAAGCTCGGTACATCGAAGCGGCTGTTCAGGGAATCCTGATCACTTCCATCTACCTCCCCAATGGGAACCCGCAGCCCGGACCGAAATTCAACTACAAGTTGGCCTGGTTTGAGCGCCTCATTGCCCACGCCGCCGAACTCATGGCGAGCGGAGCACCCGTGGTGTTGGCCGGTGACTACAACGTCGTGCCGACAGCGCAAGACATCTATCCGACGCGATCGTTGAATAGCAATGCGTTGATCCAGCCCGAAAGTCGCCAAGCCTTTGAGCGTTTGCTAGCTCAAGGCTGGACCGACGCGATGCGGCGGCTACATCCAGAAGGGCCGCTCTGGACATTCTGGGATTTACAGATTTGAACGGTGGCAGAAGGACAAAGGCATGCGACTGGATCACTTTCTGATCTCACCGAATTTGTCGGTTCGGCTCGTGGACGGCGGTATTGACCGATGGGCGCGTGGACAGGTGAACGCTAGCGACCATGCGCCAGCGTGGATCGTGCTCGATCTTTAGACCTGAGTTGCTGGTTCGGTGCCACCGAGAACGACGAGCCATCAGCGATTCAGGTCGAGGCACGGGCAAACATGAAGTAATCCCAAGGCAAGGTTTGCCGACAATTCACCGGGAACCGGCTCGAAAGCGCTGCTTGCCGCCAACCAAAACATTTTGAGTCCGTGGATTATGTATATAATCCAATAATCCGATATGCGTTATGAACCGGAACACAAGACGCGGACCCGCGATCGTATTGTGCGAAATGCTGCTCGCAAGCTCCGCGCTGAGGGATTGAGCGGTCCCGGCGTCGCAAGCGTTATGAAAGCATCGGGTCTGACTGTCGGCGGCTTTTACAAACACTTTCGGAGCAAGGACGAGCTTCTCGCCGACGCTATTGAGGAAGGTTTCTCGGAATCTAGCGAGAAGATCTATTCCTCCCTACAAGATGTACCGCGCGAGGACAGGTGGAAAGAGCTCGTTCGGCTGTACCTCTCACCGGAGCACTGTGATCATCCCGATTCTGGCTGCCCGTTGGCGGCTTTAGCGCCTGAGATGGCGCGCGCCACACTCGGTGTTAGAAAGCGGATTTCCGGCTTGATCAAAGACCGCGCGGAGCGGTGGGTGGAGTTCATGCCGGGGCGGACTGCCACGGAGCGGCAGCAAAACTTTTCCGTCATTTTTAGTGCGATGGCAGGTGCCGTGTCCGTTGCTCGCATTCTCACCGAGCCTGCCGACAGGCGGAAGGCGCTGGCCGATATGCGAGATCATCTTTTGCGCAGCTTTTGATTTTTTTTGAATCATTGGGATTATGAACGTAATCCTATCTGTGGACAATTACAAAAGGATTTTCATGAAACTCACTGGTCGCACAATCCTAATCACGGGAGGCTCAGCCGGTATCGGCCTGGCTTTCGCTCTCAAATTCCTCGAACTGGGTAATGAAGTCATCGTCACTGGTCGGCGTCAAGCTGTGCTTGATCAGGTGAAGGCGAAGCACCCGAAGCTCCACACGATCCAGAGCGATGTGGCGGACCCGGCGCAGATCGCCGCCTTCGCGGCGCGCGTGAAGTCGAATTTTCCCAAGCTCGACGTGCTGATGAACAATGCGGGCATCATGCTCTACAAGAACCTCAAAGCGCCGGCGGCTGACCTCGCTGGGTTAATGGCGGAGATGAACGTCAACGTAGGCGGCGTAATTACCACGACGTCTGCGTTCATCGATATTCTCAGGACCAACAAGGGAACCGTGATCAATACATCCTCGGCTCTTGCGTTCGTGCCGTTGCCGTCCGCGCCGATCTACAGCGCCACCAAGGCCGCGATTCACTCCTACACCCAGTCACTACGGTTCCAATTGGAGGAGACTGGCGTGGAAGTTATCGAACTCATGCCACCGGTGGTCAAAACCGATTTGGCGGGAGAGCTTGCCGAAGGCGGCAGTGTCACTGTGATCACCACGGACGAGTTAGTAAAGCAGTCGTTTGCGGCCCTTAAGGCAGGTGCCGTCGAGATCCGGCCGGGGCAGTCCAAACAGCTCGCGTTCATGCGCCGGTTCGCCCCCGATTTCATCAACAGGCAGCTCTGGAAGGCGTCTAAGAAGCTGGTTCCGGTCGGGGTCTAGGACCCGGTTGCAGCTGACGCTCTGCACGCCGCCGCCCAGTTGGGACCAAGGAGAACATCGTGGCGAAATTGTCTGAACACCCAAGCGTAAAACGTTTTTACCAGGAACAGGCAAGCCGGGGTGAAGTCCCAACCGATCAGGTCCTTGATGCAGCTTGGCTCCGGCAGTTGTGCCTAGATGCGGGTGCAGACGATGTGGGTTTTGTTGAACGCGACCGTCCAGAAATTGCCGATCAGAGGGCCGACATCGACAACGTCTTTCCCAGAACAAGAACGCTAATCAGTGTTGTCTGCCGCATGAACCGGGAGAACATCCGGACGCCGGCTCGTTCAATCTCCAATCTCGAATTCCATCACACGACGGACGAAACCAACGAAGTGGCCCGCCGCATCGTGTCGGCACTGGAAGAAGTTGGGATTGGCGCAATCAATGGCGGAGCCGTTGGGTTCCCGATGGAGGCCGATCGTTGGGGATCAAAAATGTGGGTGATCTCCCATAAGCCTGTGGCGGTAGCAGCCGGCCTCGGGCAGATGGGGATTCATCGCAATGTGATTCATCCCAAGTTCGGGAATTTCATTTTGCTGGGAACGGTACTGGTGGATGCAGAAGTCTCCCAATATTCATACCCGATCGTTTTTAACCCCTGCCTGGAATGCAAGCTATGCGTTGCCGCCTGCCCGACAGGTGCGATCAGCCCAGACGGTCAGTTCAATTTCTCCGCATGCTACTCCCACAATTACCGCGAGTTCATGGGCGGATTCAACGATTGGGTGGAGAAGATCGCGGAAAGCAAAAGCGCACATGAGTATCGTAAGAATGTCTCAGGGGCTGAGACGGTCTCCATGTGGCAGAGCTTGTCGTTCGGCGCCAACTACAAGGCCGCTTATTGCATGGCGGTATGCCCTGCGGGAGAGGACGTGATCGCCCCCTTCCTCACGAACCGCAAGCAATTTCTCGACGATGTCGTACGCCCGCTGCAGAACAAACCTGAGACGATCTACGTTGTTCCCAAGTCTGACGCGGAAGAGTACGTAGCCCGGCGTTTTCCGCACAAGAAGATCAAGCGCGTGTCGAACGGCCTCGCTGGCCAGGGAACCATTCGTGCCTTCCTGCGGGGCTTGAACTTCGTTTTTCAGAAAGGTCAGTCAAAAGGCCTGAACGCTGTTTATCACCTCACATTCACCGGTCATGAAGAACTGAAAGCAACCGTGACGATTCGAGACGAAAAGTTGCAGGTTTCCGAAGGCCACAATGGACAACCCGATCTCCGGCTCATTGCCGATAGCCAGACCTGGCTGCGCTTTCTGCGCAAAGAAGCCAATCTCCTATGGGCGCTGGTCTGTCGGAAGATTCGCATCTCAGGATCGCCGAAGTTGCTGCTTGCATTCGGGCGCTGCTTTCCATCGTAAACGGGTATACAGATGTTCCTTGCAGTCACGCCTTAGACGTCCAGCCAGCTACAGGGTTCGTGCGGCTCAGTTCCGCGTGCTTGACGAATGACGGCCCAATAGGAAGTTAAAGGGGCGAACCTCTCCGTCTCCATAAACGACTATAGTCAAACAGCAAGTCGTTGAAACTCCTTATGGTTGCCTGATCGGCTTTCACCTCAAACACACTCCAATGACACGGCAATCACACGGCAACGCCCGGAAAGAGCATGCCAGTTCGTTGCTCCTGTTTCCCCTGAGTGAGCACAGAGGTCAGAGGCACTGACGCAGGAGATCCGGTTCGTCTTACTGGTAACGCCAGCGTTTCCTGAAGGAAGTCTTTGAACAGGCCAAAGTAAACTGCACGCTTGCAGTTGAGCTTGTCCGTGACGAAGCAGAGGAGATCGTGGTTTGGCACAAGGTACAGAAACTGATGTACTGAGGTTTCCATTTCAATTCTCTGCCGAACATCCACATAGTGCCGTGCTGCTTTTGGCGTTCGCTCGTACTCCAATGCGAATTTGCAGTCCTGTCCGACGAGCCGAACCACGACAACCGCGTCATAGTATTTCCAGTACCCATTGGCAGTTAGGTCACTTTGCGACCGTATCTCCATCTCCGGAGTCCAGTAGACTAGCGTGCCGCTTCGCTTGAGCGCCAGATGGATCTCATTCAAGTCCAGGGAATGGTTAAGCCGGCCCCGCCCCGTGGAGCTGTTGAGATGGTCGGTGCGAATGAAGCATTCACCCTTGCTGGCCAATTCTGACGCTCCCCTCTCCGAGATTGAATAGACGGCTTCGCGGTTTGTGAATGGCCGCGCGTGTCGGATCAGCAAGTGATGATTCACCAATCGGAGGACGCGGTTATTGAAGGCGTTGCGTGACGAGACGCAGTAGTCCAGTTTCAACAACTCGAACAATTGGTTGTGTGTGACGAAACCTGACTGAAGAACGTGGCGCAGTAACGGGTAGTCGCGCGTCGAACTCAACGCGATTGAACCTTTCCAATAACGCATCGAATACTCCTTATTCTCCGGGACGAAGCACCAGCCGTGGGAGCGGACCGCCGATTGCGGAAGGTTCGAACATGAAGTTGCCTAGGCTGGTACGGAGCCAGTCACCGATCGACATCAGGAGCATGGCCTCCTGCTGGCTGCTGGTTTCACTCAACGAAAGGAGCCAGGTGTTGGGGGAACGCCAGTCTTCGGTACCGACAAGCAACTGACCGACGAGTCCCGATTTTGCGGCAACCAAGAAGCAGTCAGGACACTCGCCTCCGTTCAGGATTCGTCTGAAGAGCAGGTTGTTGTAACCCATCCAGACACATGGCTCAGCGCACTCAAACACGCGCCCAATCATTCTCGAAGGATGGTTAGGATCGAAGCCACCGATCGTATCGAATCGCGCGTAGCCGCAAATCTGCGGCCGCTGGCGGATCTTATGATTCACCATTACACCGGTCGTGTTGTAGTAGACGGCTCTCCTAGAGTCACCATGCGCATCCTGCTTCCCAAGTCGGTGGCGCCACACACTGCCGAAGTCCATGACTGCAACTCGCACGTTCTATCCGCCCCTCAACCTGCGATTGTTACTTCGCTCCGAGTACAACTGCTCCTGCAGATTGTTAATGTGGGTCACCAATCTGGCATCAGCACCGCGTAGATCAGCTGTCGTCTTGGCCGGACTTGCTGCGCTTTTACTCGCGGTCGAGTCCAAGCGAACGGACATCTCGGCGAGAATTTCCGACTTCCGCCGGAGTTCCTCGCGCGCAAGGTCCCGGTCTCTTATGGCGATATCTCTTTCCTCACCTACGCGCATCAACTCGGTTCGCAGCTGTTCCATCTCATTGCTTCCCAGTGCAGGACCAGCTGGGTTATCCCCCAACTCGATCGCGCGGTTACAACGCTCAATGTGCAGGTTGTAGCGTTCAATTGCCTCCTGAGCGACCTGACGGGAATATGCATCCTGGTTGTATAAATCCGCCATCATCTCGGCCGTGATAGACAGTGCCCGCCGGTGATCGATCCACTGCTTCAGGCAGATTGCAGCGGCAAGAATCAACGCAATGCTGGTCCAAGCACTGTAAAGAAAATACGGGTTCTTGAGGCGAAGCTCGATCAAATTACCGCGCTGTTGCTCGACCCAATTGCCGTAGTCAACGTTGCTCGGATTGAACTGCTTCAAGACGAACTCGTACCAAGTGTCCTGACGTTGATACGGCGATTGGACACGCCCTGCTGCGGCATCCGTGTGAGATTTCGGGGGCGCAGAGTCGGTCGTCCTTTGCAAGCCAGAGGCATGCTCTATCGCGAGTCCGATCAGTAGACCGCAAACTATAAGGCTGCCCCTCACAACCATCCTCCTGCTCGCCTGCGGCGGCCGACCGGAGCTACTTCGGGTGATTTGAAACGGAGATTGGCCCCCGCTGATTCCTCCCGTGACTGGCGCAACGTGGGATATAGCTGAGGCTTAAATCGCGGGATAATGACATCCTCCGGCGTCCGCACATGAAGCAGCCCATGCAACGTTCCACGCGCGTCGTCAGTCATCAGGATCTCCATTTGGGCCTTGGGGAGATTCTTGATGTGTTCATCAAGCGCGCGTGTCTCCTTCTCTTCACGATCGACAGCGCGTTCCGTTTGCTCGTATCTCTCGTAGCCGAACAATTTCCACCGCTGCATCGCGATGCTGCGCCGAGTCACCCGATGTTCTGCCGAAGCGCGTAGAAAATACTGTGTTGTCTCCTCGTCACGGGTGCGCAGGATCATCGTCGTGTTGGGCGCCGATGAGATATCCTCTTTGAAGCCTCGGTCGACCTGTAGGAGCTGGGGCAATGCTTGCATGGAGAACAAGAAGGCGGTGTTCGTACCCCGGGCTGTCTGCAGGATCTGTGCAAAGTTGCGGTAACCAAACGGGGCAAACTCGTCGAGCACGACACTGAGCATTGGCCGGTTGCTGCGCGTCCGATGCTCCTCGCTCTCGTAGTGCTTGCCGATCACCAGTTGCAGGTTCTGAAGGATCATCTTGCCGAGTGATCGCATGGGTTCGGGATTCTTGTTGATGTTCAGCGAGACAACCAGTATGAGTTCCTGCTCGATCACATCATCGATCGAAAGCAGCTGTTCGTATGGTCCGGTGAGGACACTCAACTGGTCATCGAGAAAGGTCATGCACTCGTTCAACAGACCCTGAATTTTCTGCACGCGCTCTCGATCTGCAAGGGATGTATACAGGTTCTTGACTGACATCTCGAAATTGAGGCGGCGCTGCGTCGGGAGCGAAGAGGCCATGGCAATGCGCTTTCGAGCTTTCTCGACCTGCTCCTTCATCACTCTTTCGTCCATAGCCATGACGAGGACGTCGTAGAAGTTGAACTTCAAACCGGTGTAGAAGAGCACGCGAACGATATCCGCCAGGTAATTGAGCTGGTGCTTCGCGAAAAACTCTTTGCGCAAGTTGAATGAGCCAAAGATCATGGCGACCACCGGCATATACTCGTCGTCTGAGCACTGGAACGGGTTGTAGCGGACTGAGAGATCGGGACGCGCGGGATTCAGCAGGCGCAATTGATGTAGGCGGCCAGCACGATGCACATGCGGCAAGAGGTCCTGAAAGAACTCCAAATCGCCTTTACCGTCAAAAATGATCATCGGTATGCGATGGGGCTCATCGGATGGACCAACTACACGCGCAAGATCCTGTGAAATGATGTTCCGTAAAAGAGTTGTCTTGCCCGTCCCAGTCATGCCCAGCACGATCGCCTGCATGACCCGGACACGGTCCGGCCAATACCAGGGCTGGCCGTGAATGTCGTATCCGAGCACTACCGAATCCTGATCCCAGGCCTGCCGGGTAATTCTTTCGTCGCGTTTGCGGGAAATCGCTAGCGGCGGATGCGGCCACTGCTTCTCTCGGGACCGCCGAGTGGCCCAAAGGGTACCGGTCGTAACCAGCGTGAAGCTTGTAATGATAAGGTAGGTAGCAACCTCGGTCAGTTGGCGCGCTGTCAGGAAGTATCGTTCTCGTCCGACGTACCACGCGAACCAGCCAGCAAACATCAGAACCGCGGCGATGAGGATCTCAGCGCTCTCGAGGAGAGGCGGATGATGGTGACGGTCGGCATATGTTTCCCGGATCATGATGTTGGTACGCGGTCGAGGAGGAAGGCGAAGGCCTGCATGGCGATCAGCGCAACGGTCCAACGCCACAGGCGCAAGAAGCCTTTCCGCTGACGCTGAACCTCGCCCTCAGGGCATCCGGAGGGCGGAGTGAACATCACAATCAACTTGTACGCGAGCATCAAGAGAGCGCCGAAGAGCCACGCCTGCGGCAAAGCAGCGCCGGTCCATTGGCCTGTGAGGGCGAAACGTGCGCCCTGGCCGGCGGGATGCTGGGATAACCAGTAGACGATTCCACCTTCGAGAACGATAGCCAACATCATTGCCAGGAAGAAAACAACGGCTTCGATTCTGTGGGGCACAGTTGCGACCATCTCAATTCAGGAAGTTGAAATATCCCAAGGCGGCGACCGCCGCAACCAAACTGAGCACGAAAAGCACAAACCATCGGTAGGGTTTTCTTCGCGACTCGGTTGAAAAAGGATTATGCGGTTCGAAGATCATCGCTGTTAATGTATTCCACAGTCCCATATCGGAGCGGCGACGGAGGTGTTGCCGCAGCAAGCGATCCGCTTCTCCCGGCGTAATCCGTTCCATAGCTCACCGCACCAGCAATGCTGCAATCTGTTGTTTGTCGTCGTTGGGGAATTGAAAGCGCAGTATCGTGGGTTCCGTGCTCGATGTTAGGCGAAGCGCTACGACGCCAAGGGATTCTTCACCAGGTGCGAGATGCTCAGTCTGCACGTGACTTTCAAGCACTGGAACTGGAGTCTGCTGCTTCGCTGCGACTCGCAGAGACTCCTGGTCGCCTAGCTGCGAGTCCACCAGGGGATAAAGAGATTGAGGGTAGTGCACGCCTGTAAGCTCAAAGACCTGGGGCGCGTTAACGTCGTAAACATGGTTGCCTCGATTCCGAACGGCGTATCGCACCAGCAGGCGTCCATCTTTTTGGTAGAGATCGCGAATCGTGACCTCGACTGGCTTGTGCGAAGTCTTGGCGGACTGAAGCCGTACTACCTTTCCGGCCAAGAGGATCTCCGTTGGGGATGGCTGAGGCGGCTGGGGGGCGCTGGCTGGCTTAGGCTGAGCGAACGGAACTTGATCTACCGCGAAGTCCATGCCAGGGACATCACCAGCCGGTTCCAGTTCATAGTTCAGTCGTTCGGATGCAGTCCAGATGAACAGATTGGTGGAGGCATCAGCCTCGGTTGGCTGGACAAACACTTTGTTTTCCCGCCACTCGATCTTGAAGGACTGACTCCCGGTGGCGACCTGGGTGACAGGTTCGCGAAGCTCAATCACCGTCAAGTGATTCAGTGCAGTTTTCAGATGAATGATCTGGGAGCGATCGCTCAATTCGCGCTCGATCTTCTGTCCGGCCACCGGGACGGCTGTTGCTGAAATAACCGTAATAATGAGGATGGTCCACACACTTTTCATTTTTCGTGCTCCCCCTTCTTTTCTCGCCAGATTGGGAAAGTCCGGGAGGTTCTAGGCGAACCTCCCAGACATATTCAGTTGGCGGTTTGCGGCAGTATGACGGCTCCGCTTGGAACTTGAGGGCGTCGCTGAGTTCCGGGAAAGGTGACTGCCCCATCCCGCGCCTCGCTTCTGCCGGGCTGAATTGGAAATGGACGGACTCGTTCGATCACGATGGGCGAGCCCTGTTCGTCGCGTTCACGAAAGACCTCGCCTTTTCTCGTCACCTGAGCGAGAAAGATAAGGCGTTCGTGGACTTGACCGTCGCCATTCGTGAAATGGCTGACCAGGAAAATGCGGCCGTCCCGGTCGATTTCGACTTCGCCGTCTGTGAGATCGGGGATCTCTACCGTGACCGGCCGCCCTCCGGTGCGTTTGGCGATTTGGTTCACGACCTCCTGAGGAAACGCATAGAACACGATCGACCCGGTTCCCGGAACAAACTCATGCTCCGGATTCGGCCGTCTATCCCGGCACACGATCGCATGCAAGGCCGACAGGTATGCCAATCGCGTTCCATTCTTGCTTTGGGCCCAGATGCGCACTTGATCGATCAGGCCCCGCAGCTCTTCCCGCGAGCGCTCCTCGAAACTCTGAAGAGCGGCGGAGGCTTGCTTACGGCGGAAAATGGCTTCTTTCCGAGCCACGGCATCCTCTTTCAATGCCTCGACTTCGGCTTCGGCCTTCTCCAGTTCGTCCCAGAGTTCCCGTCGCTGAGTCAGGGTTTGAGTAACGACGGCTGCATAGTACTTGTTGACCGTGGAGCACTCGGCAAAGATTTCCGGGGTAAACTCTGCACCTCCGATCAGCCCGCGGAAATCGCTGAGCGGCGCCACAGTGGCGTCTGAGAAGTAACGCCCGAGCTCCTTGCGGAGAAAGTTGTAGAGGTGTCCGACTTTGTCGTGTTCTGCGACTGGCAAGTGCTCGGCCATCTCCACGATTCGCCGTTTCTGCTTGAGCTTGAGCCACGGCGCCTTGCTGACTTCGTTTCGGATGTCCCGAATCACGTCTTGGTCAGGTTGTGTCCCATGTTTCAATTGGTCGAGGGCGTTCTGAAGCTGGTCGACAAGCTGCCAAGCCAAATCGTCCCTTCCGTTTGCGAGACACGAGGTCTTCAGATCGGTAATCGATCCGATCTGGTTTCCCCGTGCCTGCATGGCGACCTGCGGCAGGTTCCACCATGGACTCGGGGGCTTGGGAGTCTTGTTCTTCTGCGCTGCATGCCGTTCCTCGTAAGCGAATCGGTCGCGCACAAAACGAGGAAACTTGTCGCCTTCGAGCACACACACCTGATCGAAGTCGAAGTCTCCGCCGTTTCGGGCAGCTGCTTCGGAGTGCAAGACCAATGTGCCCTTCAGTTGCAACTGCTCACTGGCCACCGCTGCGACCTGTTGTTCCGAGATATGGCAACCGCGATTGGAAAGGTCGGACGCCAGAAGAGACGTAAGTTCCTCTGACGACAGATTCTCAAACGGGAGCAGGTCTTCCTTCATCCGGATGGGGTAGCGAACGATCAGACCCAGACGGGACGAAACAGGAGCAAACCCGCGGTCTTTCGGAATCCAGTCCGAACCACAGAAAACCTCGCCATCGCTTAAAAGCAGATAGCCATCGTCTGCCAAGGCGAAGCCGGGCAGGCGAAAGCCGCCGCTCGTGCAAAGGCGATACGCCCAGCGAGCGAGCACCTTTTGCAGATGGCTGTTCACGAAGGGATGTTTGAGCATGTAACCCGTGCCATCGGCAACGAGTGCACCGTCAGCAACTGTGTACTCGCCGCAGGTATACTCCGGGTCCGGATCTTCGGCGATGTCGAGCGCGGGCTGGCTCTCCTGTGTGCCCAACAGCTCGAAAAGTTCCGTGAAGTTGTTTTCTTCCCACGCCTTTCGCAGTTTCTCAATTTGCTTCAAAGCGTGGGGTTTGAGTTCGAGTTCTATGGAGTCCTGAGGCGCATGCTCCACCAGGGTGTAGCTCGATTGGAATTCAAGATTTCGAGAAACATCCCGAATGCCGATCAACGCGGACCCGCGATAGCAGTGAGCCTGTCGGTCACCGAGGGCGGACCGAATCGACCGCAGCGTGCCTCCCTGGTATCTGGGTTTGACCGAGGACTTCGGCAGGATGATGTCAGCCTCAAGTTTCTCAGCCACTTCATCCGCCATAACCTTGAATGATCCCTTCGCCTGCGTCCTATCGAAGGCCAGGCGAAATTGATAGAAGCGATTCCTCCGCAGCAGCTTTCGGCCAATCAGTGCCTCGGCTTGCTGTTCGAGAACCTCTCCATCGTCCGGATTCTTTCGAGAGTCCTGTCCATGCTTGCGCAGCAGTCTTTTGACTTCATCGGCCAAAAGATTCTCGCGATGTTGTGCCTGGAGTTTCATGAACAGCGCGTGTGAGATCCATCCCCGACAGTCGTTCGTACCCAATTGACAATCGTCGACGACAAGAACTCTGCACCCTGGGACTTCGATCATGACCTTGCACGAAGACACCAGAATGCCGAAGTAGGTCATGGCTGCCTGCGGCGAGTAGCGAAATCTCTCGGCCAGACGCTTCTCGCAGCGAGAGTCGACGGCGTAGAACTTTCCTTTCTTCGCACTACCGCTCGCGCCCACGAGGCTGTAGCGAATTCCATCGAACTCAACCCGCGTCAATGCCTGCTCGACAATCGCTTGCTCGCAGGCATCCAGTGGTTCGGTTGGCACATCTACTGTGGCCACGCGGATCCCCGGACAGAATCCCTGAAGCAACGTGTTCGTTAGCGTTTCTTGACGACCGAGTCTCATGGTTTTCCTGGAAATGTGACCCTCGCGGTCAAGTTCGAGCGCAAGGATCGGCATCGTACCGTGCTCTACGTGTGACATATCTCATCTCCTTTTCTGTCGGGCAAAGGACGGAGAAGGAGGCTCGTGTCCCCGATCGCTGCCCCTGCCGAAAACGGTGAAATGGCTTTTCGGCCAGGCAGCGAACGCCAGGCCCACGAGTTGGATTTCTTAGCTCACACCTTCCTTACGGTCTCGAAGGTCCCAATCTTCGCTGGTTGCGTTGGGAAGCGAAAGCTAGTTTGTAGCTCCACAACCCACGAAACCTGCGCATTCTGAAACACAACCACTCTCCCACGCCCAACAAGCACAAAGCAACGCGAGCGCTAAGAGCGCGATCGTTGCCGCCGTCACGACATCGGAGATGTCGAGCGGCGGACGTTGAAGACGTATGCGAATCTGATCGAAGAGTTGATAGCCCACGATCAGCGCACCGGCTTTACCCACGACGATCAGCCACGGTTTGAAGTGCGTCAAGAACCGTTGCTTCACCATTTCTCTTCCTCCTTTCTGCCTGAAAACCAGAACAGATCGGAGGGTCGCTCGTGCGGCTCCCTTCGCTGTTCTGGTCGAAAACGTTTCAGGTTCCCGGCCAGGTTCACGAAAAGAACCGGACCAGCATTCATCCACAATCAGCTTGTGGATCGCTCACTACAGACCAACGTCTGTCATGAAACCTCGTGCTATGAATCCAAATGTGATCGCGGCTTTATCCCGTTCCGCTTCTAGTGACTGCCTCGCGTTTGAGCTCCGGATTCCTGCCAGCGAAATCTGCTACGGGACGCCACTCCTGAACGCTGTAGTACGTCACTCCCAGTTTGAGCGCCTCAACCCGAGCCTCACCTTCACTTGCAAACTCTCGGCCCAACTCGAGCGAATTCCCGTTTGTTCCGGTCTTCGGCAGGAAGAAGCGCCTGCCTGGTGCACTTTCCTCATCCGCTGAGGAGGAACGAGCGCGCCGGGATGGCCTAATCTTGGGCCTGGTACTGTCTTGTTCTGTTCTTTCGTCAGAAGTGGAGCTGAGCATGGTCGCCATGTTCGTCCTCATATCCTTGTTCATTTATCGAGTTCACTCCGTTGGAGAAGACCGTTGTCCCGTTCTCCCACCATCTGCTGTTCGAAATAATCGGCGACAAGGAGGCCGCTCGGGTTGAGTTCGGTACGCCGGTCCTCGACTAGCCTGAGGTTGTACTGGCCCACGATCCGGTCTGTCACCTCGGTACCGTACTTGATCTTGTGAACCTCCTTCACGCCGAACACGGCATAGCTCCAGGGAGCGTCTTTGGAGCACTCGATCGAGCGAATCCGGAAATCGGAGATGATCTGATCCTGTTGAATCTTTCCGATGGTGTCGTTATCCCGCAGCTTGTCCATCGTCAGCTTGCGCAGATTCACGGTCATCATGTTCAGCGACTCTGCGAAATTCCGTGTCACCGAGTCGGGTGTATAGGAGAGGTAATGCTGCAGAAATCGACGCAGGACAGCTCTGCCTTCAAGGTCGGTCGGAGCGGCTGAACCGGAGGTGCTCGTGCCAGCTTCGGCCGAGAGGGCTCCGGCCAAGCGCGCCGCGGGGTTCACTCCTAATCTCGCGCCCACAACGGTTGCTTCACCGTCTTTATCCACACGAATGACCGTTGGCGGCTGAATTCGGACGTAGATGGCGAACCCGAGGGAGGCAAGTGCGATCACGCCGAACAACATCGCCGAATACATGGCGCGGTTCGCGTAAGCTCGAAGCATGCCATCGTGCTCGTAGTATTTCGCGTACGCCAGAATCTCGGGGTTTGCGATCGATTTCTTATCCGTTTTCATTGCAATTAATCCATCAGCATCCAGTCGATCGCGCCTTTCAAACGGCTACGACAGCTCCGCCCGCACCGATCTCTCCGGCAGAACCTGCAGCGTTGGCACCTGAACTCGCGCTCAACGGCGTCGGCGGTCTCGACTCAGAAAGCAAGCCTCCTCCTGAACCAGCATTCGCTCCTGCTGCGGCTCCAATTGGACCCGGCCCACTGCCGGTAGGTGGGCCGGGTTCTGACATAGATGGGGGAGGACCGGCTGAGGCAGTTTGTGATGAGGACGCATTCGAGCTAAATAAAACCCTGGCGGCCCTATTCGCGAGTGCAGCGACTGCAAAAACTGTGTTTCCGACCTCGCCACGAACAATTCGACTTGCGATAAAAGGAATCAGGGCGATAGCAATCGAGAACAGAATGCTCACTGCTCCCAACAAAACCATCTGGCTTGATCCCACGAATGCGTTGAGGACCCCGTTACCGTTAAACACGCTGTTTATGCTGTTCATCTGCAGCGCGGTTATGAGGACCTGCAGAATTGCGTAGAGCAAGCCCCAACTCTGAAAGATCATGAGGTTTACGAAGTAAGTGCGGGAAAGTTGCCCCATAATGCGACTTGGCCAAAAGGCCAGCACGAAGGGACCGATCAAATAGAGAATTGATCCATACATCGCGTAGGCAAGCGTGAACAATGTATAGCTGACCGGGAGGATGATCAGGCCCACGAGAATCAACAGAACGTCCAACAGTCCCGAGATTGCTCCTGTGACAAGAGTCCAGAAGCTCGATAAGCCCTGCTGTCCGATGTAGGTGCTGACGGAATTCAGCCAACTCTGGATCACGTCGCCGATGCCGTTGGTGTTGTAAATGAAGTCCGCGACGCTGTTGAACATCCCATTCTCGGAGCGAAAAGCGGACTGGTAGTTGAGAAAGACCAAGCCGAGAACGAGGTACTTGACGCCGGCCACACCGAGTGCGCGAACGTCGCCGCCATTGCTGTACGCCTCGTAGACCGCGCAGAGCAGGCTCAGAATCAGAATCACGCCTGCTATTTGCAGCACGGGACCGGTGACGTTCTGATCGATTCCGTTCAATGCCGTTTGCAGCACTTGCTCAAAGTAAAAACTTGGCATACGCCGGTCTCCGTCTCAGTTGTGCTGCAGCAGGTTCATCAACTGCTGTCGAAGATTGGTGGTATTGGTTGCTCCCATCTTTATGTCCGCGCTTGAGTTCGCGAGGTCGATGGCTCGCAGGCGCATCAGATCAGCGGTTGCGGCCTGGGTATAGGCATTGGTGCGAACCAGCCACGCATCCGCCTGTGCCTCAATAATCGGCGCAGTTCCAGGAGCGGCGCTCTGAATGCTTTGGTTGATCTGACTGGCAGCTTGTAACTCCAAATCGGAAAGGGCGTCGATCTCAATTGATCTCTTCATGGCGTCCTGGGCGGCCGCGTCGGTCATGTCGACCATGTCGCGCACCTGCTGCGACGCATCTGTCGTAGTCGGAACCTGACCGTAAAGAGTCGTATAGTTACTGGATGTTTGCCCGATTTTGTTGGCGTTGCGCGACAGAAGATTCGCTTCGAGTTGCTGAGAGTTGGGCAGAGTCGCGCTGTTTACCCGAATCTGCGTCAGCGACTGAATCTGGTTGAAGATGCCCTGTAAGCCTCCAACAAGAGCACGGGCCTGGTTGATCAGGTTCTGTGGCCAGATAACGTTTTGTTCGAATTGCTGGATGGACTGGTCGACCCCAAGGATCTGGTTCAGGCCACCGCCGATCACGTTCTGCAGAGCGCTCGAAATGCTCGCTAGACCTGCTGCCATGATGGCGCAACATGGATCAACGAACTGCGCCTTCGTAGGCCAGGGTGCAACTACGAGCAGGACGGCGCCGAGTACAGCGGCTCGGAGTTTGTGGCCCACTATCCAGCATTTTGCGGTCTTGAGCGCGTCTCGAAAGCATTTCATGGCATTTCTCCGAAATCAGTTGTGCTGCAGAAGATTCATCATCAGAGTGCGAAACTGCGTAGTGAAAGTTGCGCCTCGCTTCCGGAATCCGTTTTGATGTGCGACATGTGCTGCCTCCTGGCGCAGTTCGGCCGCCAGCATCTTCTGTGTCAGAGCCTGGCTGCGAATACTGGAGGCAACAGCTGACGCGGTCATGAAGGGGGCGGAACCAGGTGCCGATTGGGTGGCAGAGTCCTCTATGGCGTTCGCTGCCTGAAGTTCCAGGTCCGTCGCATTGTCCGATGCTTTTAGGGCTTTCAGACTGTCGAGCGTCAGGGCATCATCCATATCTGACATGTCGCGATCTGCCTGACTTGCATCCACGGAAGTCGGGATTGCCCCGTAGGTGCTTCCGAACCACTGGCTCAACAAGTTGAAATTGTTCACGCGATGGTCGCGCATCGCTGTTTCCAGGGACTGAGGAGTGGGTAAAGTGGCACTGCTCAGGTTCATATTGAGAATGCTCATCATCAACGCACGGTATTGATTGATCATTTGCGTGACTTGTGCGCGCGCCTGATCGATCAATTGCATCGGCCAGACGAAATTCTGGTAAAGCGCGTTCATTGCTGTCCTCGCCGTGTTGATTGCAGTCAGCGCATTCTTAAGCATTCCGTTGATCACGTTGAGCACCGCCTGAATCGCCTGCACTAAACCGCCCTGTGCTTCGGCCAGCGGCGGAGCAACCAGCATGGTCGATACCAGGATTCCCGCAATGGTTACCGCTAATACTCGGCGACTGCTGTTCGCGGTCACCATGAAACACGTGAAGGTCAAAGCAAAAAGAAGGAACGTGATGTAGTGCATTTCAAAACCTCCCTGCGGGCTGTTGAACGGGCAACGTGGAATTTCTTGGAAGGCCCCCGGACCGATTCGCGGATGTCATGACTGCACCCGAAAGTTCCTCGGGCAGTGGTGACACGTCCGCCAGTCCTTGGGGAAATCTCTTCGCAAGGTCCTGATAGTTGTCGAGCAAAGGCCGGTCATAGTGCTCTTCGAGAAACCAACCCCGATATTTCCGCTCGCGTGGATACGTCGTGCATATCCAGTAGGAGAGTGGCGTGGGAACGATGCGTATCGTCTGTGTGGTCTCCGCCTTCTCTCCGATCACCAGCAGCACCTCGGCACTGCGCCCTTTTCGAGGCGCCCCAAGCTGTTTCACCTGGGCGACGGCAACCGCATTTAGGTACAGGTGAGTGTTCAACGCACTCACGTCTCCCGGCTGTTGACCAATAATCTTGGTGCTGGCGTTCTTGAGAATGCCGGGCCCGTGCATCCGGGGTTGAGATTCCGTTCCAACGAAGTCCTCAATTGTCTGACTGATGCCCCACACGCTCGAATTTCGCTTGCGGGCGGTCCGGAACAACTGGACGACTTCAGGCGCCAATGCCGGCGAGTCCAACAAGAACCAACATTCGTCGAGCACCGTGATGCTCGGTTGTCCGCTCTTTCCTGTGGCACGCGCGGCCATGGCCGTCGCAATAAGCATGCTCATCGTGGTCTCAAGCCGCGGATCAGAGCTCAGTCCCTCAACATTGAAGAACAACCAATCGCTATCCAGGCGCATCGTGGTCGGACGATCAAAGAGATTGGCGTAGATACCGCTTTCTCCGGTCCATGAGCGCAGCTTGATTGCCGCGAGATGGGCTTCATCGATCGTGCGCTGTATCTTCTCGGCGTCGCGCCAGTTCGCTAACTCCTCGCGCAGGTCATTAAAGGTCGGGATCGGATTCGAGTAGCGGATCGCGCAGCGTTTGTAGACACGCGCGATCGCATCCGTGAGGACATTGTCGAGCAGGGCTGTATCGGCTCCGGGACTGTCACCGATCATGTGGCGCGTTAGATTCTTCAGGAAGGCCGTCTTTTCGTTGCTGGGAGCGGTTTCTCCCGCTGGCAAGTCCCAGGGATTCAAGGTTTCCGTCCCATCGAGATCGACATTGATCACGCGTCCGCCCATCAGTTCCACGAGGGGTTGGTAGGAATCGCCCCGCTCGAGGATTGATATGAGAGGCTTCGCGCGAGCCATCATGAGCAGGAATTCCTGCGTCATAAATGTCTTCCCGCCGCCGCTCTTGGCCATGATGAGCTGGTTGGCATCACCGAGCGACGGATCGAAAAGGGAGAACGGAATCAGTTGACGGTAAGAAGTCTCAAAGAGCATCAACGGAGAATTCGGCGTGCCACCCCAGGGCATCTCCACAGGCAGCAAGTCGGCCGCGTGCAGGGTCAGCAGGTCTAATTCGCGTTTGTTTGTCTCGGCCTGCCCCGGCAGGCCGGAGAAGAAGAAGCGCTTTTGCGCCAGCGTCTCTGCAATCCCTCGGGCGCCATTCATGCGCGTGATGGCATGCAATACCCTCTGCCGGCGGTCGGAAAGAACGCGCTCCGCGTGTTCGGCCTCGGCACGATTCTGTGTGGGCCGCGAAGTCCGCACAGCAACGGTCAGGCTCATCTGACACGACTTGAGCGAGCTCGAAATGAGGTCTTGTAGCACCTTTATGAGTTGGTGCTCTGCAACCTGGGCATCGACATTCAGCCGGAAGCCTCCGTGAATGTCTTTTTGTGCGGCGGTCATCTTTCGCAGTCGGCTTTTGTATTGCTTGACCGACTTGGCCTGATCGGGAAGCACGACCTCTGCATTGATCACGATCGGGAAGTCCATTACGACCAACTGACGCAGTACTCCGGGAAACGTGGCGTCCGGAAGGTCTTTCAAGCTGATGAAGGAGTAGAGCAGGCCACCGATCTTCAGGTAATCGTCCAGTTCATCTTCGATATTGACGTTGGCAAGTTGGCTGCGTGCGCTTTCGTAGAAGACGGAAGTTTCAGGACGGCGATACGGGACGACATCGTTTCCCAAAGAGTGCAGAGATCTCTTGATTTCAAGGAATAGATCATCACCAGACATGCGAGTGAGCTTCATTCCGGTGGATTGCAATGTGGTCTCTACACCAGCCATCAAGCTGCGAAACTCGGCCACGAGATCTTCATGCTCGCGACGGCTGCGCGCGATGCACTTGGTCGCCGACGGGCTGAAGCTTCCCCCACGCATTCTCTTTTTCCATTGCAGGTCGGGAGACTGATGATGAATCCTCGGATCCCAGATAAAGTAGAAATGCAGAAAATGTCGTAGGTAGAATCCGTCCTGGTCTTTTTTAATCCATGAGTCCAAATGCTCGCGATCAAGGGCCTGCAGAACTCGGCTTGGGTTCTTCTGCTCCCTGTTGTAGCGGGTAATCAGGTCGCCGGTGCCCTCGGTGATTTCGAAGCGCGCCTGCATCCGCATCGAGCGCTCCGGTAGAGATCGAACCAGGGCCTCAAGCGACAGCTTGGTGCGGTTTCTTTCCTCATCGCTCGCGTAATACGAATTGATTCCGCTCACCGCATAGCCAGCCACAAAGGAACCGTTCACCTGGACCAGCAAGTCGTCGACGATATCCCGCACCTTCAACTGCTCGCACAAGGGCGGTTGTGACAGCGACTTCGCGTGTTCTAGAACTGTCAGTGGCATCGTCGTCCTCAACCCTGCAGGTATTCCTTCGTGATCTCGCGATCGCGTTCGAGCGCCGAATAGACATGCGGTTTCGTGTGGAACAGCACCCAGTCCACAAAATATCCACGTTGCTTGCCATACTTGAACAGCATCAGAGCTGGGACGCTCAGAATTGGCACGAAATACTGCAGAACCATGTTCATCGGCAACCCAAACATCTCCCGGTTGAGAAATCTTCCAGCGATGTTCATGACCACGGCCACAGCGAGGATGGCGAAGAGGTCCTCCGCTTCGAGTCCTACAAACGTCACTCGGGTGCGGACATTTCTATAGACGGGTGTCACATCGAGTGCCATTTCGATTCACCTCACTCCGCCGGTTCCTTGCATAACGAAGAACTCCGCCAATCGCAGCAATCCGGAGACCATGAGGCACAGTCCGGCTGCCAGGAAGTGACGCATCCAGCCGCTCGTGGGGTGGATGTAAGAGAACATGCCCATTCGTAGAGCCCCAACTGCGACCTGAGCGGCTGCGTAGACCGGCAGGATGACGTTCCCTACCCAGTCGATCATCGTGACGATTGCCATCCAGTACACGTCAGGGTTGTTCCATGCCCGCTGTGATGCAAAGGTCTCCAGTGCCCGTGTGAGGCCCGAAACCAGCAGGCACGCCAGAGCTCCATACATGGCGTGCGAGAATTCCATTGCTTTCGAGAACTGGATGATGGCCATGATGATGAAAACCGCCGTGAGCGTCGGCATGATCACGTTTCCAACCCAGTTCGCAAGATTCAAGATCCCGTGATCGAACGACATTTGCGAGAGGTTCATATCGGGTTCCTAAGTCATCATTGCTAATACCAACTGCCAGATCCCGGAAACGCACAAAAGCGCCAGTGCAACCGCAATCAGGCGCATGAATGGCTTGCGTGTCGCGAAGTTGAGGATCGCTCCCACCAACGCCAACACCGCGGCGATGGGCATAATTGTTCCGACCAAGTGATTCCAGAGGCTGTCGAGAACATCCGCTGTGGCGTACTGCGTCTGTGTGTTGTAGCCCTGAATTAGCGTGAAGGTTCCTTGAATCCCGAGCAGGAACATCGCGGCGATGACCGAGGGCAGCGGGTGTTCACCCGATGCAGTGTCGAGAATCGCCCGCAGAACAAAAAACGCAGCCAGCGTCGGCACGATTCGCCCCACGACAAACTTGGTGACGAAAGAGGCAACGTCAGACTGAATGTTGGCAAGCCAGGGCGTGCTGATCCCGCCACTCGGAAGAGGAAGGTCGATTCCGAATGACGAGAACCATGTCAGGAGCGGCTGCAGAGTCAGAAACACCACCGCCCAGAACATCCATTTCGTGAAGCCACCACCGATCACAAACGCCGTCGAGCCATCGTGTCGAAGAGCGATGCCTGCCAGTACCAGAGAGACAAACGCCGCGGATGGCGCCAGCAGGAGGAGCAACGAGATGACATCGTTCAGCAGTTGCGGGGTTTGCATCGTCTCACTCTCTAAGCTCGTTTTCCACGTTGAGGTTTTGGCAGGCAGCCCTGTAGCCCTCAGGAGCGTCTGCTGGACTACCTGCCCGTTATGGTTTTGAGTTTTCGTCTAAGTCACTCCGCCGGTTCCGTTTATGATCCAGAACTCGATTAGCCGGGTGACGCCGGAGATGGCTAACAGTGCTGCGGCAGCGAATAACCAGCGTCCAAAGCCTCGCCCCGTCAGCCAGGACACGACTGCACCAAGAACGGCACCACCGGCGCCCACGGGGGCAATGACATTGCCGATCCAGTTAATGAAGTTCAAAAAGGCACCTTCCGGTTGTGCGCCGCTTTCGCCTTGGACGGCCACGTTCGACGCAGGGGCATTGCCCAGATTTTGCGCCCACAGGAATTGGCCGATTACGACAAGCGCAAGAGCAAGCAATGCGACGACAGTTTTGCCTTTTGCTTCGGGCTGAAATCTCATCGGCTCTATCCTCCTTTATGCTCGTCGTTCATGTGCGCCTGAACTCGCACAGCGAACGATGAAATGCGAGGGGAAAGTAGAGCCAAAAGGAAATGCTGTCAAACGAAGGCCAACGACTGCATCAGAGAAGGGTAGGAGCAAAGGTCGAAGGGGCACAACAAAAGACCGAAATGCGGCCGTCCCTCACGAGAAGCACCCGGTTTCGAGATTGTGAGATGGGGTGACCCATTTCTAATTCAGCGGTGGGAGCTAACAGTAATTCTTTTCTTTCTAGGTTGTGAAAAGACAATCCAGAATACCGATATCACCCACGTCGCACTAACCAACATCAGCACTCCAGCCAGAACGCGATCACCATCTGTCCCCGCCGCAGTCCATATCGGTTTTGAAGTGGCGATGGCCCAAACGACCAGCGTCAGTAAGGTTGCCATTACAATTTTGACTGTATCGGCGAACCTCGACCGGAGGCGCTTTGTCACTTCGGAGTGCGTGGATGCAGCGTAGGGTCCGCCGCGAGGCCTAGGGGTATCTCTGGAGAGAATTCTAAAGCGTGACAGCAGAAATTTCGGAAGGCCAAAACAAAACTTCAGCCAGAGGCCCAGTACTCTTCCGATTGCGTCTGCACCAAAATAATCAAGCCAATCAGACCACGGCGGCATAAAAGTAGCCATCCAGCTTGGGCTACTTTAGCTCATTTTCGAATGTGAAGATAGAGTTTAGGAATTGTGACTTGAGCCGGCTAGGTCAGTGGACCTTCATCTCTTGAAGTTCGATTTGGAGTGTCAGCAAGGAAACACCATGCTGTCGTAATTCCTGTCGCTTTTGTGCGATGTAAACGTCGTCGTAAGGCGCTTCCAGCGTCGCATGTAGACCTTCCAGAGTTTCTTCTAACTTCTTCAACTCGAGCTCGAAATCGACGAGATTGTAGCATCCCGAACCGGTTGCGACATAGCAGTTCCCCTCTCATCGTCCAAGTTCAGGTAGCTACGCGTGATTCCGTGTTTGTAGAGGTTTATCCCATTCACGCGTCCCAGGTACATGAAGCCCACGCAGCGTTCTCGTCCCAGACGGCTTTCGAGAGGCGTCCAGTTCGTTTTCATAGCCGTCCCTTGTATCACTGCTGCGCGGCCACAGGCTGAGCGTTCGTCTGCGAGTACATCTGGTTTAACTCGCTCCTGAGCTGAATCAATTGCCGTAATTCTTCAAGAGTTGGAGCTTTCCTCGCTGAGATATCTCCGTTACCCGCATCCGTTGGCCCGGCCGCTGGTCTCCCCGTCTCCTCGGAGGTCCCCTTTTCGACCACGACATAGAAGCGAGTATTACCCGGCACAGTGACCGCGATGCTCTGATTTGCAGAGATCGTATTAATCTCGTCCTGGCCAGCCATTCCGATGTTGTTTGCCATCTGCTCGCGAACAAGAGAATTCTCCGAGATCGGTCCATTGAAACCCGTAGTCCCCTGACCACCGACAACATAGGCCGCTACCGTCCCGACACCGGTCAATGAGCGGACCAGGAAATTCTTGCCTCTGTTCCTCCCTGATACGTTCCCTTTGATAGGTCCGAATTTCAGATCCATCGCTGTCGCGTCGATCTTCTCAACGGTTCCTTCCGGCGTTTCCACACGCTCAAAATGGAAGCCCACGAACCCGGAAGGACTCACACGGGAAACCTTTCCAAATACTCTTGAGCCCGCCGGAAGCACAATCTCTCCCTCGCGCTCGTAGTTGTACTCGACGACAGCAATGACCGGAGCCGGCGCTGCCGAACTCACGGGCGCTTCAAGCCGAGCTACGAGTCTTGTGCCAGCAGGCAGAATGGCAGCCAGAGTGCCGTCTTCCATGGGTGATCTCTCAAAAGCGGGAGTTGCGCTTTGGGTGACCCGGACAAACACTATCGATGGCTTTTTGAGCTCGGAATCAGAGTCTCCGACTGTCACCCGGGGCGGATTAGGGATGGAGGCTGGCTGTGCAACCGCAGGGTCAGAGAAGTCCACGTTCTTGAGGGCGTATGCTTCCGAATTTGCTGGTCTGGCTGCAGATGGTTTTCCGACCGAGCCATTGATGTTTCCGGGTACCTGCCGGAATTGATGGTATTGAGGAGAGGTTCCTCCCACATCCTGCGGTGTCACTTGAGAACCGGAGCCGTTGTCGCCTTCACGAACATCGGCGTTGAGCATCGGCGTGACTGTCTTGGCTGCATCATTCTGTTCCTGGCCGGGTGTTGCTTTGCGGCCCAGACTCGGCGCTCCCCGCCCAGACTCGCCAGGCAATGAAGTGCGAGTTTTCGGGCTGGAGAACACACCGAAAAAGATCAACATAAGCGCGACAGTCGCTCCCACAAGCAGAAGGAAAGACTTGCTCTTATCGCGACTGAGCTCTCGCCGATTGGGGCTTGCCTGCTGATTACGCCGCATTTTTTCGAGAAGGATTCGAAGGCCCTGGAACGTTCCTGGCGTGACCAGTTCTTCTGCGGTTGGGCCCTTTTCGCGTGAGCCATTATCCTCAGCCCTACTATCCACTACACTCTGCTTAGTTCCTTGTTCCTCGCGTTCCATGATCTTCCTCCTGCCGAACTGAACTGACTCCAAACCCGATGGGCGCCAGGGCGGGGCGATCAACCGCGCCCGACTCAGCCATCTGCAAGAAAAGCTGCTCGGTTGATTGTTTATAGGGGGGGCGCTGAAACACCACGACTCCATCCGCACGATCGCCGGTTGCAACTCGACGCCGGCTGAGCAAGAAATCCGCCACTGGCAGTTGCTCTGCGGTGGACCAACGGTCGTGCTTGACCAGCTTTCCTGTCCTGCTTTTGCCGCCGAGTTGGACCTGAGGCGGCATCAACAAGATGGCCTGTTTGCCGGTATTAACCACCGAGAACAGGGCTGTGACTTGGTCGCCGCCATCGAGGATTTCGCTAATGCCGACCCGCAATCGGTCTCCTTTTACGTTCTCGCCTTCGATCCGCTCGCCGTACAACACCGGCAAAGGAGCCTTTTCTTGGCGCTGAAGCAGATCATCCAAAGAACCGGATTGCTTCAAAGTCACTTCGGCGCGAATGGCCGTCGCTTCCGCTGCATTCTGGTTGAACACAGTTGGCAAGAGCTGCGCCGGAGCCTCGGTATTGGCGAAAGGTGTACTCGCTGCTGTGCCAGGTTTTTCAATGGTTGCAGTTTGCCCAACCAGGGGAAATGGTACGATCTCTGGCTCGACCAGAAAACTTCCGGCAGGCTTGTATTGCACAAGGAAATCCACCTTGGGGGATGTGACCACAGTGCCACGGTTCACCAACAGGAAACTGAACTGACGCCCGTGGATGGTGGACACGAGGAGATTGGTCTCCGACCCTCGTTCGGTGAGCGCCTTTACAAGCACCAATTCAGGTTCCCGCTCGGAATGCTCGACCTGAAACAGAGCGGGGTCGCCGACAGCGATCGAGTTTACGGGCTCGGGCAGCCGGATGGCTGAGACGAAGTGTGCGCCGATCTCGACCATAGTGACCTTTCCATCGGCAGCTTGCTTAGTCCGCACTTGTGGACTGACGAGGACCTGCGCTTTCAGCACGATGGTTGTTGACAACAGCCAATAAACTACGACCGCGGATTTCGAGATTTTCATTTTTCATCTCCATGCCCATTTACGACCGGTTGATTCACAGCCCGCCTTCGCTTCGCGCGATAGCGTTTCGCCACCCGTTTTACGTAGCCCTGGACATCCGCGGACGAATAATCGAGTTTTCGCCGAGAGATAGGATTCTCGCCGACGTAATAGGCAGCTGTGACTAACCTGAGATCCCCGTCGAACTCGCGATTCAGCAAGGCAAGATACGCGACTCCTCCGCGAATGTTTTCGTCCGCGCGAAACCGATTGCGCACGCCGAATTGCAGAGCAGTCTGTGGCATCAACTGCATAAGCCCCACTGCCCCCTTCTCTGAGACCGCATACGGGTTCCATCCCGATTCTTCGTCGATGATTGCCACGACCAGGTCCACCGGAACTCGATAGACAGCGGCGTAATATTCGGCCCAACGAATGGAGAGAACACGAATCTCTTGTTGACTGGGTGCAGACTGAGCCGTTAGCGTCCCCACGGCAAAGTTGAGCAGAAGGCACGCCAGGGTCGCGACTTTCATGTCACGGCCTCCGCACCTGAGACCGGCGCTCTTGCGGGCCCTCTCTTTCGTCCCTCATCGCTCATCGAAAGTTCATCACGATATCGCTTGGAATCCGCGACCAGCCCTTCAAAGCCTGCGCGCAGCATCAGGCGTTTGCGATCGGATTCGGTCTTGGCCAGCAGCGGTAACAGGAGATCCCGCTGGTCGTGCGCGATCTCCTCCATACCCAAGATTTCAAGGCCTTGCGCCAGATCGAGCATTTCTGCAATGGATGGAGGCTTTTCCATGTTCCATCCGCGAAGCGCATGGGCCAGTCCAGCTAACTGACCTCGGAGACGAGGACTGTCCGTTCGGCTTCGGGTGCTTAGAATTTCCGTTTCGCGTTCAACGGTCGGGTAGTCGAAACGGAGATAGAAACAACGTCGGCGAAGAGGATCGCCAAGCCGCCGTTCTTCGTTCGAACTGAGTACAACGAATGGAACCGTGATGGCTTTGATCGTTCCGAGCTTCGGTACGGTAACTTGCCAAGCGCTAAGGATCTCGAGCAGTAAGGCCTCAAATTCCTGGGAGACTTTGTCCAGTTCGTCGATGAGGAGGACGCATGCGCGGTGCTGGTGGCATAAAGCGCGAATGAGTGGCCCTTCGGAAAAAAATTCGAGAGTGTGTAGCCGCTGACGCACGTCGTTCCAGTCCCTTGTGAGGCTTTCGCCCTGAGTCTCCAAGAAAAGTTTCTGCAGTGCTCCGTCGAATTTTCCGATCGCTTTCTCTTCGGAGATCCCGACGTAGCACTGCAGGCGCTCCACTACGGTGCCCGCAGCCTCGGCAATGGCGTAGGCAAGTTCTGTCTTGCCACATCCCGGGGGGCCTTCGATGAGAAGCGGTTTCTGCATTCGAGCGGCGAGGTAAACGACGGAAAGAGTGACCGGATCGATGATGTAGCGTGCCCCGCGGAGTTTTTCGGAAAGCTCTTCGGCCGACGAGAACATAAGTTTGTCGTCCCGGCCTGAACGGTACACCCTAAAGAACCTGTTCGCATTTGCCAGCCGTACTTCTGTCGGTGCAGTTCGTGGCTTTTGGGGAATATTGGCGCGGATCTCAACGGCGACGCAAAAACCGTAAGCCCTTGGTCAAAAAGGAAGCCAGTTTGCTTAGGCAGACACCTAAGTCGCCGTCAGCGCGCATCACCAGAGATTCAGATGGGCTTCTCACTAATTTCACTCTTGCTGCCTGCCTGGAACACAAGAGGTTTTCGTCACCAATCGCAGCGTCACTGACTACAGTCGGTTGATCAGTCACTCGATCAAACGGGAAACGGAGACTAGCGGAACCAACGTGCTCACCCCTCGATTTACTTCACCAATCCGTGTGTGACTGACGTGCGAAACTCAAGGTTCGGTAGAGTTGTCGTCAGCCACAAATAACCTTACTGATCCCGCTTTGACTGAAAGAAGTCTCGGGCCTGCCTGGTTGCCGGTTGATTCCGGTCCTTTCTATCGACTGTCTCTTCCATATCATTCACTCTTTTGACAGAGAAATAGTTTCAGACTAATAGTGCAGCGTGAAGACAGATTCGCCCGAGCTAAGCATCCCGTTAACCGAACTGCGCCGAAGGCGGTTGCCCTGTGGAGGTTGGACAGCACTCAGTTCGTCACGTCAGACGTCGCTCGAGGCGACATGCCTTGCAATGCTCGCGCTCGGATTGGATGGCATCGACGCCCAGGCACGCACTCACGAGTTTCTTCTTCGTGAACAGAATCCGAATGGGAGTTGGCCTGCATTCCATGGCGACGACCGGGACGGCGCTTGGCTGACATCGTTCGTCCTGATCGTTCTTCGCGATGTTCCAGCGGCGATACCGGCCAGGCTGGCGGGCATTCGCTGGCTAACCGCCTGCCAGGGCAAGGAGTCCAGTTGGTTCTGGAAATGGAAGTTTCGCACAGCTGACCGACATGTCCGCTTCGATCCCGAGAAGTCTGGCTGGCCATGGGTTCCGGACACCTGTAGCTGGGTCGTGCCCACCGCGTTTGCGATTCTTGCCCTGAGCCCACTGCGATGTTCCTGCGCCAGCCTGAAAGAGATTGGTACTCGGGTCGATCGCGGTATCGCCATGCTGGTTGACCGCGCCTGTCTAGGAGGCGGTTGGAATGCGGGCAACGGCATTGTTTACGGGGCAGCGCTGGCCCCACACCCCGACGATACGGCAATCGCACTTCTGGCATTGTGTAGCCAAACCGACGATCCGATTGTCGAAACCAGTCTGGAGTGGCTGGAGAAGACAGCTTCTACGCTCACGGCACCGTGGAGTCTTTCGTGGGCAATCCTGGCACTTGCCGCTTATGGACGAGAGGTTCGGGCGTTGATCTCGTCACTCGTTGCTCTTCCTGAGTTCTCATCCAATAACGATACGACGACCCTGGCAGTTGCGTGCATGGCTGGTGATTGCGACCGCGCGTTGTCCGCCCTTGGAGTACCACGTTGAACCTAAACCGCCGCGATTTTCTGATTGGAACTACGGCGCTCGCTGCCGGGGCTTCTGTCTCCGCCCCATTCTTCCTCCCCAGGTACCACCTGGATCGGAGACCTCGACGATCACGCGTCGCAGTCTTGAACACTGATCGCTACTCCGAGGATTTAGAACAGGTAATAGCTGCTGGTCTCCGGCTCTTTCCAATCCACGTTCGAGACAAGACAGTTGTCCTCAAGCCCAATCTGGTTGACTACATCCCCGGCAACGCCATCAATACTCATCCGTTAATGGTTCTGGCGACGGCAGAGGCATTCAGATCTTTGGGTGCTAAGAGTGTGGTGGTAGCAGAGGGCCCGGGGCATCAGCGCGACACTCAACTCGTATTGTTGGAAAGCGGCTATGCAGATCATCTGCGCAATCACGCGATCCCTTTTGTCGACCTCAATCGTGATGAACTGGTTCGTACACGATTGCGCGCGAGTTACATGGGGATAAAGAGTCTTTGGCTGCCGCGAACCGTTTTGGATGCGCACTTCCTGGTCTCCATGCCAAAGATGAAGACTCATCATTGGGCAGGCGTCACACTTAGCATGAAGAACATGCTCGGTGTCGTGCCCGGCGCCCGCTACGGTTGGCCCAAGAACATTCTCCACTGGAAGGGGATTCAGGAAAGCATCCTTGATGTGTCCGCAACCATACCAATCAACTTCGTAATCGCCGACGGCGTCATTGCCATGGAAGGCAACGGCCCGCTCAACGGTAGGGCGCGTGCTCTGGGAAAGATCGTTCTAGCGGATGATCCCGTTGCCGCTGATGTCACGTGCGCACGACTCATGGGCTTCGATCCTGAGCACATTCCTCACATCAGAGAGGCAACGCGATTCTTAGGTAACTCTTTGCCCGGTCTCATTGATCAGGCGGCTGACGCCCCCACGCCTGCGACGACTCCGTTCGACGTAGTTCCTGAATTCCGGCATCTTTATGCTCTCTGACACGTGCAGGTCCATTCTCAAGCTGACCAAGAGTGATGGGGAGGAGCAGAAGCCTTATTGGAGTTACGAAGACTTCGGAAAAAAAGTACGCCCCGAGAGTGAGATTCTGAGTGGTCTGGTCTACGCTCCTTTTTCGATTTCGCTCTACTTATGTAACGCGATGTCGGCATCAGTGGTACTTTGATCAATGTCGCCGCAGTCCTTGACCAATGCGATGCTCTTCCCCGATCCCAGTAACAGGCGCGTCGACCTATTTGGTGGGATTCACATCATCCGCCATCAAGGCCAGATGTGGCAATGGAGCGGCACCAACTGGAAGCGGTGGCAGGTCTCAGAACTTGAACTGCACGTCCAACTGCATGCGGCGGGGAGGCAGCGCCGCCACCGCGTGTCCGAAAAATGGCGAGGTAACGATCCCTACATAACTGACGTCGTTAGGGTGATTGAGCACGTTGAAGGAATTTAGAGCCACGGTTAGCGTGCGTGCTTCTTTGCGAGATTTGGAAAGTACAAAATCATGCGCTAGGTTCAGGTCCAGTTCGATCACCCCTGGCCCGGGCAAGGAATTGCGCAACCCACCCGCGGGGCGGTCGTTCACAATTCCATCCTGATTGTTGTCGGCTCCAGTCGTGATGTTGACTGGCTTTCCGGAATAAACCGAGAGCGCAGCTCCCGCAGTGAAATACCGGGTGGGTTGCGACGACGCCAGCAAGTCGAACTTGTGGCGGCGATCGTTGTCCGAACGTGCCCAATCTGCGGAGGGATTGTAGCTATTTCCAGGAAAATATGTGATCCCGCTGGTGTTGTTGTAAGTTTTGCCGAAAGTGTATTGCGCTTGGCCGGCAAACCACTTGCTAAGTTTTCCACGAAAGGTCAGCTCCATCGCGGCGCTCTTCTGGTAGCCCTCCGATTGCATCTCGCGCACCTGTCCCAGATTTGGGTTCGGCCGCGACGAGTAGAACGGCGGCGGCGGAGCGTTGGCATCAATCGAGCGAAATGCATCGATGTTTCGTGATCCCACGAAGGCTGCGCTGACGGTACTTTTCTGCGTCACCTGGCGCTCGACTCCAAGGCTGTAATTCACCGAGTATGGAATCCCCGCTTTCGGGTCCAGTATGACCACGCTGGTCGGCACATTGATCGGAGGCGTCGTCGGATTGGCCGGATCTTGAATGACGGGATTGTTCACAATGAAGCGGAGCAGATTCACTCCGTTGAAGTGGAGCAAGTCTCCAATCGGCGACGGCCCGGTACGGTCATAGAAGACCCCTGCGCCACCGCGTATGACGGTCTTGCCGCGCCTGCTGGGAGCATAGGCAAAACCGAAGCGCGGTGCGAAGTTGTTGGGATCGTCGTGAAAGTAATTCTGAAAGTAGTAACGCATCCCGAGATATACAGAGAAGTTCGGCTCGAGGCGAATGTTGTCTTCGATGAAAGCGCCTAAGACTCTCTCGACGAACACGACGTGGCCGTTCCCTCGCTGCAACGAAAAGGTCGTCGCATTTCCCGCAGCGTAGGCGTTCAGGCTGGGGTAGGTGTAGGTTCCCAGTTGGTTCGTAAAGTCATCCAATCCGCGGCGGCTGACGTCGGGAATGTCCACTCCAAAACTCAGCTGATGTTTCCCACTCGCGTAACTGGTGAAATCGGTGCCGTCAAAGTGATATTCGGTTCGTCGCGAGTCCGCCTGCGCTCCGCCTCCAGTGAAGGCCCCTGAAACCACGGTCTGCGCCGCATTGGTCACACTGCTGACCGGAGCGTCGAAATGGCCGAGGAGAAATTGCAACTGGTTCACCCAGTGCGGCGAGAAACTATGCCGATAGCTTACGTTGATTTCATGCTCCTGGAATTTTGTGTCGGTGGCGGCACTGGGCAAGGTCGTTCCGCCCACTCCCTGATTCGTGACGGTTCGCCGTTCGTAGGAATAGCCGATCCAGAACAGATCTCCATTCGCCAGGTCGTGAAACACGCGTCCTGAGCCAAAGAAGTGCCGCGTAGGATTGGCGACATTCTCATTCAACTGAACCCCGGGCTGCACTTCAGCCACCACAAACGCCTGCTGATCGAGTTGGTCTTCGTCGAGCGAAAGCAAGAAGGTTGTGTGCTTGCTGTGCCCAAGCGGACCGGTGAGCGAGCCTTCGAAGTATCGCCGCTGCTCCGGAGCCTTGCTGGCCGCGAACGCGTTGCTCGCGTCGAATACCGAATCGCGAAACATGAAATTCAGCGAGCCATGAAGACTGGGAGTTCCGCCCTTGGTGATGATCTCGAGCCTTGCCCGGCCCGGTCGCGCAAACCGTGCAGAGTAAGGATTCTGGTTGATTTTTACCTCCTGCACCGCCGACGCTGTCACTCCTGGCCCGTTGGCCTCAATGCCGTTTACCACCAGGCTGACGCCGTTGGTGCTGGTGGCGCTGTCGTCGAGAAATCGCGACATTGTGGTGATGTAATCCTGATCGAACACCGGCACCCGATCGAGACCGCTCCGGTCGATCGTGTTCGCATTCTGATTCTCCCCAACCTCGGTGCTGACCAGCGGCACTCCTTCTGCTCCCACATCCACCGTCTGATTTTCGACGGCAATTCTCATCACCACGCGTAGACTCGGAGCTTGCATGGCTCCGACAACCGCATTGGTCTTTATCTCCCGAAATCCCGCCGCCCGAATGTCGACCGTATACTCGCCCGCTGCTACGTGGTTAAAACGAAAGTCTCCCGCATTGTCAGTGGCTGACTGATCGACCTGAGTTCCATCCGTTCCGATCAAGACAACGGTCGCTCCCGGAATTGCAGCGCCCGAAGGATCAAGCACGGTACCGCTGATCACTGCAACCCCGTGTGGCAAAACCTGAGCAGAGGAAGATGACGTCTGAAGAATCCCAGCCGAAGCGAGTGCTGCCAACAATAGGATTAGCAATTTCACGCGAATTCCGGATCGGCCAAATGTTACGCAACTCGACCTTAAGAATCCCTGAATCCGCGGTGCCCGGCCAGCCAGGACGTATCGGTGATTGCGAACACCAAGATGCTGAGGGAATTTCTGGTCGCGCTGGTGACGCCCGAGTCTTCCTCCCCGATCAACGTTCGGCGGATTTCAGAACGGATCTACGCGACAATGGCAAGCGGAACGGCCGAGGTCGTGAGGAGTTCCGGGCATTGCACCTCCTCGGAGGCTGGACAAAGTGACACGCGCACAATCTGCCATAATTCTTTAGTACGTACCGCGGATCGGCTGTCGGTAAGAAGCAGATCGCCGAGTCGCACTTCGCGCGTTTCGCGAGTTACGTTAGACGACCGAATGCATCTGTCAGTGCAGTATCAAAGCAGCATCAAACAATTCAAAGGTGCCCCCCTGGGGAAAGCCGCAATGCAGATGAGAGCGAAAGCCAACCTGGAGAACAAGGCACACTATGGTGGAGAAGATGAGAATATCGATCGCAGCACACTTGGCACTGGCTGCAGTTCTTGTCGGCAATCTGTTCAGAGTCAGTGCGAACGATGCCGCTGGATCTGTTCCTCCAATATCAATCCCAACGTTTTCCACAGAAAACATCGGACGACAAGGCCATTTCTATGTGGGCGGCAAGTGGGTGGGCGAGCCAGGCAACGAAAGGATGCGCGGTTCCATGTACGTCGAGGTGTGGGTACCGAAGAAGATCCGGCATCCGTATCCTGTTCTGTTCGTCCAGGCGGGAGGCGGGCAAACCAACGTTGCCTTGCTGCAAACACCAGATGGCCGTCCGGGCTGGGCCTATGATTTCGTTAACGAAGGCTATACCGTCTACATGATGGATTTTCCAGGTCGAGGGCGTTCCGCCTACATTCCTGGCGTTGACGGCGAGCTGATTCCACCCCGCACAGCCGAGCACATGGAGGAGGTTTGGACGGGTGGCCATCCGTCCACGAATCCACAACGAAGTTGGCCTCAAGCCAAGAAATACACCCAATGGCCAAGTGACGCACCCAACAAAGGCAAGATAGGCGACCCGGTATTCGACTATTTTGCTAAGACCGAACTCGGGTTCCCATCTGCGGATGACATGGAGCAGCTTTCTGCGGATGATTTGGTGCAATTGGTTGATTTGATCGGCCAACCAGTTATCCTGCTTCTACACTCGAGGTTAGCGACTTCCGGTTGGCTGCTCGCAGATGCCCGGCCAAAGCTTGTTAAGGGCATTATCGCCGCCGAACCTTGGGGCCCACCCATCGAGAACGCGGAATTGGACGCAACAGGTCCCGGGCACATCTGGGGCCTGACCAATTTCCCCATTCATTACGATCCCCCGATTAAGGAAGCGTCCGAATTGCAGACCGTTCGTCAGGCCAAGCCCGATAGGCCGGACCTTATCCCGTGCTGGATCCAGAGGGAGCCCGCACGCAAACTCGTAAACCTTGAGGCTATCCCAGTTCTCAATGTTTCCGCGGAGGCGAGCTATCACCGTCCATACGCGCACTGCGTCGCCAAGTGGCTCAACCAAGCAGGAGTGAAAACCGAGTATGTGAACCTGGAAGATGTCGGTCTGCCCGGCAACGGGCATCAGATGATGTCCGAAAGGAATAGCTCCGGCATTGCGAAGTTCTTCATGAGTTGGCTCGATAAGAAGGTACACTAAGCGACACGACACGGTTCGACGGCGCACCGAGGGATCGTTACCCCGACTCGTCAGAAATTGATGCGCCGGGAAAGCTGCTCAAATCGAGGATCGGAATGAAGACTGCCGAGTTCGGGATCTAACTTCAGAAAAACCATCGAGGTGGATCGATCCTCATAAGCTTTTTGCAGCCAGGTGATGGCCTGATCATTCTCGCCAAGTCCGGCATAAACTAGCGCAATTGCATACGCGGGCACATACTGTTGCGCACCCCGCCCTTCCAACTCCTGCAGTACCTTGCGCGCTTGGTCCGTCTTTCCGGAAATTGCGTGGGCGTGCCCGAGCGAACCCTGGTAACACGAATCGCCTCCAGACAAGTTGACGGCCTGCTCTAGTTCAGAGATTGCCAGTTCGTACGACTTCTTTTGCTCGTAGGCTCTCCCCAGCCGATAGTGGGTTCGCGGGAAAGTGGGATCGATCTCGATCGCCTTTTTGAGGATTTCAATCGCTTGATCGGCGTTACCCGCGAGAGACAAGGTCCATCCCGCATTGCTTCCAATAATGAGCGAAAGCGGATCATCCTCCAGGGCGCGCTCTGCCTCGGCAACCGCTTCCGGAAATCGGCTCATCGCCGCGAGACTCTCGCCGTACCAGGAGTGCGCCATGGCGTAGTTGGGGTTGTCGCCAAGGGCGCGGCGGAATTCGTTGCCGGCGTCGACTCCGTTCCAGTCGTAGTAAAAATTGATAAAACCCAAGGTGGCATGGGCTTCCGCGAGTCCGTCGTCCATTTCCAAAGCTCGCTTCGCGGCTTCCTTGGCGGCTGGGAAAGCTTCCTTCGGAGGGAGCACAGCGTAAAGACCAAGTGTGGCGTAAGAATCCGCGACGCCTACGTAGGCTTCTGCAAAGGTTGGGTCCAGAGTAATTGCCTGGCGGAAGTATTCCAGGCCCTTCTTCATCCCCTTATCGGTTCGCTTGTTCCAGAAATAGCGGCCCTTGACGTACGCCTCATAGGCATCCGGACGCTCTGTAGAGCGCTTGGTAAACCTCCGCGTTTCTTCCCCAGTCAGTTTCAGGCGGATGGACTGGGCAACACGTTCCGAGAGCGCATCCTCGAGGGCAAAGATGTCGGTGAATTCCTTGTCGAAGGTTTCGCCCCAGAGCTGAACGCCGTCGTGTACACGGATGAGTTGTACAGTCAGACGAACGCGATCCGCTTCTCTTTGAATGCGTCCATCGAGAACGGCATCGACGCCCTGCTCCTGACCGGCAGCCTGCGGGGTCAGATCCCTTCCGACGTACTTTTGAATGGCATTGGTCGGTCGTACGATGATCTTCCCGGTGTTTCCAAGCCGGGTGATCAAAGCATCCGCCATCCCCAGCCCCAGGTATTGGTCGCTAGGCTCCGCGCCCAACGTTTGGAACGGGAGGACGGCGAGCGAGCGAATCGCTTCCTCTTGTTGGGCCTGGATGGTTCCGCCTCCACGATGAGTAACCACCCAGACCAGGATCGCTAACGCGCCGAAGCCCAGAGCAACCGCCAGAATAGTCCAACGGAAAGTCCTTGTAGGAGGTACGGTTGCCGGTCTGAGCATGACCGCTGAGAGTGGCTCCCGAGCCTTGCTCTTCTCTTCGTTTACCCGAGGCTCCGCCGGTCGCAGCTGGGGTAGCATGCTTTCCGGCTCACCAACCTGCCTGACATCGGCTACAAACCGATAGCCCCGTTTGGATACCGTCTCGATGTACTTATGCAAGCCGCGATCGTCGTTCAGGGCTTTCCTCAGGAACGAAACTGTGACCGAAAGATTGCCTTCCTCCACGAACGAACCATGCCAAACGGCCTTCAGCAATTCGTCCTTCTCGACGAGGTGTCCACCCCTCTCCACCAAGACCACTAGCAGGTCAAACGCCTTGGGAGTCATGGGGACAGGGCGGCCATCACAGAGGAGGAGACGCTCTGGGGGGTCCAGCTGAAAGGGCCCGAACTCGTACAAATGCTTAACCGGAGTTCCCATTACCATCGAAAAAATAAATTCTTAAGATTTCTTTTGGCAATTCTACAAGACTTTCCGACGACCAAACCACTAAGGTTCCTGCCGCACCGCGAAAAAGTCAAAAGTGGCACGGGAATGGGATTATAGCTCAACTGCGATCTGGCTAAAACCTGCCGATCAGGTGAGGATGCAATCGGTATTGCCGCGGGCGAAAACTGGAGAATCGAGGGGGGCAAGGTGCACAATCGAGATTGGGGAAACCTTGGTGGCGCTTTTGTCACATTCGTGGTAGTCGCGTTGTGCATCATGTTGCCGCTACGCGCCCACGGCCAAGTCGCCGGCGCCACACTCTCGGGCACGGTGACCGATTCCACGGGCGCTGTCATACCCAACGTGAAAGTCTCGATTAAGAATCAGGGCACGGGAGACGACCGCTCCGTCACAGTCGATTCGGCGGGTTTTTATTCCGCGCCTAATCTTTTGCCTGGCAAGTATGATGTCACGGCTACGGCGGTGGGCTTTGCGACCACGGTACAAAACGGCGTTACATTGACCGTCGGCGCCCAACAATTGCTCAATATCAAGATGAAGGTTGGCCAGGTTGCTGAAAAGATTGAAGTGACCGACGCGGCTCCCTCGGTGCAACTGACGAACTCGACCGTTGGCGGCGTTGTCAGCCAGGAAGCTGTCGCGCAATTACCATTGAATGGACGCGATTGGACTTCCCTTGCCACGCTGCAACCGGGCGTAGACTCGGTCGGATCAATTCAAGCGAACACTGGTTCGCCGGACCGGGCTCGCCGGGGTTACGGAGTGCAAATGACCATCTCCGGCTCGCGCCCCACGCAAAACAACTACCGCATCGACGGGATCAGCGTGAATGATTACACAAATGGGGGGCCCGGTAGCGTGGAGGGCTCTACGTTGGGTGTCGATGCGGTTCAAGAATTTTCTGTGCTGACCAGCAACTATTCGGCGGAATATGGGCGCACTTCCGGAGGTGTGGTGAACGCCCTGACCAAGTCCGGAACGAATCAGTTTCATGGCGACGTCTACGAATATCTTCGTAACAGCGCCTTGGACACCAGGAATTTTTTTGATCCTGTGGGCGAGATCCCGGCCTTTCGCCGAAATCAGTTCGGATCAGCCATCGGTGGTCCAATCTGGAAGGATCGGACATTTTTCTTCGCGGATTACGAGGGGTTGCGCCAAAACCAGGGCATCACCGCCACGGTTCCCGTTCCTTCGCTTGCGGCCCGCCAGGGGACACTTTGTTCGATTCCACAACCCGGTGTTTGTTCAACGCACAAGGTTTCCGGCGCTTTCAACCCGGATCCGGCGACCGGAATTGATAAGGCGGTTTTGCCTTATTTGGGTTTGTGGGGCGCACCCAATGCAGGACTGGTTGGCAATGGGGACGTCGGCTTTTATTCGTTTACCGCGCCCCACATTACATCGGAGAACTTCGGAACGGGGCGCGTGGATCACAAGTTTTCGGCCAACGATAGTATTTTTGCAAGTTATCAATATGACGCAGCCACGGCTACGCAGCCTGACCCTGCGAACGATGTACTCGTTGGGAACTCAACGGGGAGGGCGTACGTTGCCCTGGAAGAGACTCATATCTTCACCTCGCAGACGGTCAATTCCGCTCGTTTCGGATTCAACCGGTCGCTACATACCTCACAAGCTGCCAGTGCGATTAACCCCCTCGCCAACAACCCGGCGTTAGGGGAAAGCCCGGGCGCCGACAACCCACAGATCGATGTGCCACCCTACATATCCATCCAGGCGGGAGCCAACCAAGTCGAGCGGCTCGACTTCTTTGAGAATTCGTACCAGGGATACGACGACGTTTTCCTGACCCGGGGAAAGCACAGCCTGCTACTGGGTTTTGCCGTGGAACGAGTTCAACTGAATGCTTATGACCCCGCTCCGTTTGGTGAAATCGCATTCGGCACCCTGGCAGATCCCGCCAACAACGGTTTTCTGACGAATAATCCCATAGTTCTTTTTGCTCCGCTACCAAGCGCGCCGTTCCTTCATTTTAATTTTCGATCCAGCATTTTCGGCGCCTATATTCAGGACGACATCCGCTTGCGCAGCAATTTGACGGTGAACCTTGGTTTACGCTATGAGATGTCGACGGTTCCTTCAGAAATCCACGGCCACTTGTCGGCTCTGCACAGCCCATTTAACCAGACGTTTCAGGATACGATTGTTGGTTCTACCGTGTTTCAGAATCCTACGTATCACAACTTCGAGCCGCGAGTTGGCTTTGCCTGGGACCCGTTCGGAAATGGCAAGACCTCAATCCGGGGCGGTTTTGGTCTTTTCGACGTGCTTCCGCTGCCATACTTGTTAGGACAGTTCGCAACCAACACCGCCCCTTTCACCGAGAACGGCACAGCGAACAATCTGCCTGCCGGTTCGTTTCCGACCGGGGCTTTCGACATTCTTGCCAACAATGCCGCAAATAATCTCGGCCTGCGCATCCCTTATATTCAGCCCAATCCCAAGCGTAATTATGTGATGCAGTGGAACCTGAATGTTCAGCGCGAACTGGCGCCGAATCTCTCTGCAATGGTCGCCTATGTGGGATCACGCGGCGTGCACATGATATTCCGAGCCGACGATATTAATACGACGCTGCCGATACACGGCTCTACGACCCCCTATCTCTGGCCTGCACCGGGAACCGGAACGCAGATCAGCCCGGACATCGGTCGAATGGATACTCTGCAATGGAACAACGATTCATACTTCGACGGGCTCGAAGCCCAAGTTGAAAAAAGAATGAGCCACGGGTTTCAGATACAGGGAAGCTACACATGGAGCAGAGCCATCGATGGAGGCGACGGCTCAATCGCCAGCGATTCGTTCGTGAATTCAATTCCCGCACTTTTCTACTTCCTTCCTGGGTACCGCCGCGCGCCGGCCGATTTCAACATCACGCACAACCTGACCGTCAATTATCTGTGGAGCATTCCTACATCGAATTCATTGCAAGGCCCAATTGCATCCGCTGCAAGAGGATGGCAACTGGGCGGCATCATGCAGATTAGGAGCGGCCTGCCTTTCACCCCTTTAATTGGCGGAGATCCGCTCGGCTTGAAGAGTTCGGCTCCGTTCGCTTATCCGGACCGCCTCACGGGATCGGGTTGTTCAGCTCCGGTCAATCCAGGCAACCCAAATGCCTACATCAAAGTGCAGTGCTTTACTCTGCCCGTCGCGACGCCAGCCATTGCGGCCAACTGTGTACCGTTCGCGCCCAATGGCGTGACTGCGGTTGGCACGTGCGCAAACCAGCTGGGCAACGGTGGGAGAAACGAAATCTATGGACCCGGCCTTATCGATTTCGACTTTTCTGTGACTAAAGACACCAGGATCCGAGAAAATCTGAACCTTCAGTTTCGTGCCGAGATTTTCAATTTGTTTAATCGAGCCAATTTCAACCCTCCGCTGGTCAACCAGGTCTTGTTCAACCAGGACGGGTCTGCGAATAGCGCGGCGGGGGCTCTTGATTCCACTTCAACCAGCAGCAGGCAGGTTCAGTTCGCATTGAAGCTCATTTTCTGATCGCGTCGGCGCTCGATCCATCAATAGCCTGAGTGCCGGCTTAATCGCTCGCGATCGTAGTGCCTGCGAAAGATCTATCGCCGCTTCGTAATCTTGAGCCCCAAGGAATAGGAGCCTGAAATGTTGACAGCCGCTGCATCGAAGCCAGTTCCGTTCCTTATTGGAGGGGAATGGGTCCAGAACACGTCTTCCTACATAACTCACGTGAACCCGGCCACGGGTGAGGTCAACTATCAGGTTTGCGCCGGCACCGAAGCCGACATCGATGCGGCGGTGCGCTCTGCCCACCAATCTGCGAGTAAGGCCGGTTGGCGCAGTATGCTGCCGCACGTCCGGGCGCGAATGCTAAACCGGATTGCGGATCTGATGATGGAGCGTTCCGATCTGCTGGCTCGATGTCAGATGATCGAGAATGGCAAAGTATGGAATGAGTGCAAGAATCAAATCATCAACGGCGCAGCGACCTTCCGATACTGTGCCGCCGCCATCGAGACGCTCGGTTCAGAAATCACACCTCCCCGCGGAAATTATCTGAGCATGACGGTTTACGAACCGTGGGGAGTGGTCGCTGCGATCACACCCTGGAACTCGCCGATCACCTTGACGTGTAACAAAATTGCAGCGGCATTGGCTGCCGGGAATGGCATTGTCGTTAAGCCATCGTCTTACACGCCGACTTCCGGAATTGAGTTGGGGCGTATTGCCCTCGACGCGGGTGTGCCCCCGGGCGTGCTGAACGTCGTACCGGGCCAGGGAAGTAAGATTGGCGACGCGCTCGTCACCCACCCACTGGTGCGAATGATCTCCTTCACCGGAGGGACTGAGGTCGGGCGAAGAATCTCCGAACTGGCTGGCAAGAAAATAATTCCGACCGTGCTGGAGTTGGGTGGAAAGTCGCCGCACATCATCTTTGCGGACGCGAACCTGAAGGCTGCGGCGGACGCGGCGACGGTTGCTATCTTCGAAGGAACTGGTCAATCGTGCACGGCGGGATCGAGGCTGTTTGTAGAGCGCAAGGTCTACGACGAAGTGATTTCAATGATCATGGAAAGGGCTCGCGCCCTGCGCGTCGACTTGCCGGACGCTCCCGATGCGCAACTCGGACCCAGCGCGAGCTTCTCGCAGCGAGATTTCGTCGAGAAGATGGTTCAAGACGCGCGGAAAGATGGCGCGCAGGTCCTGCTCGGGGGCGTCCGGCCATCCGATCCACGCCTGGCAAAAGGCGCGTTTTATATGCCCACGATCCTTGCCGGTATCAAGAACAAATCGAAAACCGCTCAGCAGGAAATTTTCGGGCCCGTGCTGTGCGCTATGCCATTTGATGACGAAGATGACTTAATCCAACAGGCAAACGACACAACTTACGGCTTGGCGTCGGGGATCTGGACCGCGGATTACAAACGCGCCTGGCGGGTGGCGCGGGCGCTCGAAGCAGGCATGGTTTGGATCAACACCTATAAGCAGTTCTCGACGGCAGCTCCATTTGGCGGATTCAAAGATAGTGGACTTGGCCGTGAGAAAGGGTTGCAAGGGATCAGAACTTACCAGCAGGTGAAGACACTATTTTGGAGCATGTCCGACACCTTCGATGGCGGCTTCAGTATAGCTAAATAATAAAGGAATATGCATATGCCTGATAGCGAAGTCCAATTGGCTCGCGTCAAACCAGCGTCGAAGGGAGCAGCGTATATCGCAGACTTCCTCGTCCAACAGAAAGTACCTTACGTGTTCGGAGTCTGCGGCCACGGCATCCTCGGACTGCTCGATGGACTGTTCGACCGGCAGAAAGAGATCAAAACAATCTCCGTGCACCATGAGGCGGCGGCGGGGTTCATGGCCGAGGCGTATTTTCGCATTACCCAGAAACCCGTGGCAACTTACACATCATGCGGCCCGGGATCGGCGAATCTTATCCTCGCAATCGCAGCCGCCTTCGCCGATTCCTCGGCGATGCTCAACATCACGGGAAACGTGCCCACGGGCCAATGGAATCGCGGCCCGTTTCAAGAAACAGGCAAATATTTTCAAGGCGATTTCGTGAATGTCGTCCGTCCATACGTCAAGCGCAGCTTCCAACCAACGCGTGCGGACATGCTACCTCTGGCTCTCCGTCAAGCTTTCGCGCTGATGACCAACGGCCGGCCCGGACCGGTGAATATCGATGTACCGCTTAACGTATTTGTGGAGCGGGTCGAGGAGAGTGTGGCCCGACCCGAGAATCATTGGCCCGCGGCATACTGGTCACGGGCTGCCGCTGATCCGGCGGCGGTAGACGAGGCGCTGCAACTGCTTCAACATGCGGCGCGTCCTGTGATTGTTGCTGGACACGGGGTCGAGTTAAGCGGCGCTGAACCAGAACTGCTCATGCTGGCAGAAGCTTTTCGCATCCCGGTTGCGACCACGCCATTCGGGAAAGGTGTATTCGATCCGCGTCATTCTCTAAGCTTGGGGCCAACTGGCCGCAACGGGTCATACATGGCGAACGCGGCGTGCCGCAACGCCGACGTGATCCTCGCGCTTGGGACGCGATTTGATGACCGCGCGACCAGCGCGTGGCTTCCCGGATTCACTTACAACATCCCACCGAGCAAGCTGATTCACATCGACATAGACGCGGCCGAAATTGGCCGTAACTTCCGGCCGGAAATCGGAATCATCGCGGACGCAAAACTCTTATTGCAACAGCTTCTCGCAGCACGCCGTTCCGAGATTGATAGCCGCCGAAGTGCGTGGCTTGAAAAGATTGCCGGATGGCGAAAGCGATGGGATGCGGCGACCATACCTGCGCGCACCTCGCATGCGATACCGATTCGGCCGGAGCGCGCCGTCGCCGACTTGCGAAAGGTTGTGCCGCCCGATGGCATTGTCCTCGCGGACGTTGGCATCCACCATAACTGGCTCGTCGCCGAATACGAAGCCTGGAAGACTCGCACCTTCCTGCAAACCTGGGGTTTCGCATCGATGGGCTTTGCCGTAGCCGGTTCGCTCGGCGCAAAGCTCGCGGCTCCCGATCGGCCGGTAGTTTCGCTATGCGGAGATGGCGCCTTCATGATGAATGCGAGCGCTGTGCTCACCGCTGTCGAGTATCAGATTCCAGTGGTCTGGCTGGTGTGGAACAACTTTGGCTATTGCGCGATCCGCGATCAACAACGCGGCTACTTCGGCAACGACCGGGAGTTGGCGACCAGCTTTACCGATGCCAGCGGAAATCTCTTTTCTGCCGACTACGCGATGATGGCCAGATCGATGGGCGCCGTGGGAGAGACGGTCGAGAAGCCAGCTGACCTTGCTCCGCAGCTCGAAGCGGCGATTGCATCCGGAAGGCCGACCGTTCTCGACGTGCGAATCGATCGCGAGATCCGCCCCCTGGCAACCGGCAGTTGGGATCTTCCACCGATTCCTCATCCGATGCCGAACTTTGGCTGGGGTGAAGACGAATGACAGCCATGAAATCATTTCCAGGGCGGATTCTATTCCCCCGCTGCCAAATTGCTGTCTCATCATGTGCTGGGGGATCGGGCGGGGTCCAGGGAGTTAGCGGAAGATTATGACAACAGGACCGATCATCGGCGTGGCAGCGTTGCCGGCTGAGCCGGTCGCAACTAACAAAATCGGTTCGCTGTGGTCAGGTAAGCGTTTTTACATTGTCGCCTTGTTGTTCCTTAACCTTTTCATCAACTTCACGCACCGCATTAATCTGTCGGTTGCAGCACCCGCTATTGCGAAAGATTTTGGGTGGGACGCGGGAAAGATGGGCCTGCTCTTTTCGTCTTACCAATGGACCTATTGCCTCTTTCTTTTGCCCTGGGGCTGGGGAGCGGATCGAATCGGAACGCGCTGGGTCAACGGTCTCTCAGTGACGATGTGGTCGATCGCAGGAATGCTCACGGGCGTGGCCACAACTTTTGGGGGCATGTTAGCGACACGATTGGCACTGGGGGCCGGTGAAGCGGCCTCGTTTCCAACTTCAGGCAAGGTCGTCAGACAATGGTTTCCCGCCAGTGAGCGCGGACTCGCAACCGCAATCTTCAACGCAGGTACTTTCGCTGGACCGGCTTTTTCAGCTCCCTTGGTAGCGTGGCTGTTGCTGAAAGAGGGTTGGCGGGTGTCGTTTATGATGACCGGATCCGTTGGCTTTGTTTGGGTGATTTTGTGGCTGAAATTTTTCCGAAGGCCTTCCGAATGTTTCTGGCTGCCCGAGGAGGAGCGAAATTACATCCTGACTCAAACTGATTCTCAAATGAACTCACCCACAGCGCGCAGAGGTGCCCTGCTTCAACTGATGGGCCGAAGAACTATGTGGGGCCTGTTCTTGACCCAGGGATGCTGCGCTTACACCATGCTTCTCTTTCTTTTCTGGCTGCCTTCTTATTTGGTTCAAGCGCGGCGCATGTCGTTAGTGAAAGCCAGTTGGTTTACCTCGGTGCCTTACGCGGTTGCGGTGGTGTTGGGATTGCTTGTCGGGAAACTGAGTGACAGCGTCTTGACCAAAGAGGCGATAAAACAGGGCAGACGACGGACCATGCTGATCGTGTTCATCCTATTATCCGGCGTCGTTCTGTTGACCAACATGGTCGTCAATGAGTATCTGCTCTTATTGCTGATTTCAATATCTTTGACCTGTATTTCCAGCGCCCTATCGCTGAATATTGCCCTTACCAACGATATGGTTTGGAATCCAGCGATCGTGGGCCTCGCGACGAGTTTTTTGATCTTGGGGGGGAACATCTTTGGATCGTTAGTGCCGGTCGCTACCGGATACATCGTCAAATGGACCGGCAGCTTCGATATTGCATTTTACCTGGCAGGGTTTCTATTGTTCGCGGCGGCGCTGATTAGCTTCACGATGACGCGCAAGCCGCTCACTTTCGAGGAAAGCATAGCGTGAGTGATTTTCGAAATCACGGATAAAGGATCTAGAACTTCTGTATATGAACGGCCACATCAAGCAATCCTGGTCCTTAAGGATGGTGTCACCCTTAGAACCAGGAATTGTCTGCGTAGATATCGATCGAATGCTCGGTTTTTATAACGAAGTTCTGGGTCTGAAGTTCGTGACCGACGCGGAAGCATCTCCAGAAATGAGCAGCAAGTTTGGAGCAGCACCGGCCGGCTTTCGCATCGTTCGTTTGCAAACGCCTTATGGGGAGAGAATCAAGCTGGTTCAGCCGGGGAAGGTTCTTCTCAAGCAAAACGACATCCCTGAATGGGTCTTTGAACGTCAGGGCATTGCTTACCTCACCTTCATCATCGTTGATGTCAAGGAGATTGCCGAGCGGCTCACAAAGCACCGAGTTGTAATGATGAGCAACGAGCCAGTCGAGATTCGCGAAGGTATCACCGCGATTTTCGCAAGGGACCCTGAAGGTAATTTCGTCGAATTTGTGGAATATGCAGATCTTGCATCCTATCGGCCCGACCTATTCAAGTGGCGACAATTTTTTTAGGGCTTGATAGGGCGGATGCGCCTTGTCATCGGCGCGCGAATCGAAGGCCTTTGAAGGAGAGTCTTGACCACGAAAAGCCCTGCTGCTGTGCCGCTCCATTCTCCGCCTGCAACGGCGCCCCGCCCCAACGGAAGGCCGCTCTATGCTACCTTGTGGTTCCAGGTAGTGGTCGCCATGGCGCTGGCGGTGGCGATCGGCTATTTCAGCCCTGCCCGCGCGGTGGCCATGAAACCGCTTGGTGATGCCTTCATCCGACTGATCTCGATGGTGATCACGCTGATTATTTTCTGTACCGTCGTCTCGGGCATCGCCGGCATGGAAGACATGCGCAAGATCGGCCGAGTTGGCGGCAAGGCTCTGCTGTACTTCGAGATTGTCTCGACTCTCGCGCTAGTCGTCGGGTTGGTGGTAGGGAATGTGGTGCAGACCGGGCGAGGCTTCAATGCCAATCCAGCCACTCTCGACGCTCACGAAGTGGCAGCATATGCGGGCCAGGCGAAGGCACAAAGTCTCACTGATTTCCTGATGCACATCATCCCCAACACTGTCGTGGATGCGTTCGCGAAAGGTGACATCCTGGAAGTTCTGTTCGTGGCGCTGCTGTTTGGATTCGCATTGTCTGCGTTGGGTGCGTGCTGCAAGCCTTTGGTGGATCTAATCGACGCCTTGACCAAAGCCGTATTCAGAATTGTCGCCATCATCATGAGATTTGCTCCGATTGGCGCATTCGGAGCTATGGCCTTCACGGTCGGGAAGTATGGCATCGCCTCGCTCGGTCCATTGGCTAAGCTGATCGCGACCTTTTATGTGACCTCCATCCTGTTCGTGCTGGTTGTGATGGGAGGAGTGGCTCGCGTCGCAGGATTCGGCATCATCAGATTCCTGTTCTATATAAAGGAGGAAATTCTGCTGGTGCTGGCTACCAGTTCATCAGAGACGGCGCTGCCTACGCTGATGGAAAAAATGGAGCGACTGGGTTGTTCGAAGTCCCTGGTTGGCCTGGTGGTTCCGACGGGCTACACTTTCAACACTGACGGCACCAGTATTTATATGACTCTGGCGGCGCTGTTTGTTGCGCAGGCCACGAACACGCACTTGAGCTTATTACAGCAGCTAACGATATTAGGCGTCGCAATTCTGACTTCAAAAGGGGCGAGCGGCGTGCAGGGCGCGGCTTTTATCGCCCTCGTAGGCACGCTCATGGTGATTCCCGGAATTCCGGTTGCTGGTATGGCCCTGATTCTCGGCATCGACCGTTTTATGAGCATGTTCCGAGCCCTGGTGAATATGATCGGCAACGGAGTTGCTACGCTCGTTGTGTCTCGCTGGGAGAATGAACTGGATCGCGAGACGCTAAAAGAAAATCTTGCGTGATGGGCGTGGACCTCGGGATGAAAAGTGAGGCGCTTATCGATTTGAGAAAGACAATCTCCCGCCGTGCTTTATTGACACGAGCCGCCCCGCTGCTGGCCGGAAGTCTTGCGGCCATCTCTCCGGCGCTCGCCCAGGAAAAATCCGCGGCGCACAACAATCCCACCAAGGAAAAAAACTGGAGCGGCGAATACTGGACCAAGAAAGGCGACCTCGCACTTTACATCTTTCGAAAGAGGCTAGAAGCGCCCCAACCCGGGGAGACAACAAGGCCCATCCTTTTTCTAGCGCACGGCTCTTCTGTTTCATCGAGGCCGAGCTTCGATCTCACGGTTCCCGGTCACGCCGACTACTCGCTGATGGACAAGTTCGCCGAATATGGCTTCGACGTTTGGACAATGGACTTCGAGGGCTACGGCCGGTCCGGGGTCGGACCCGGCAATTCCGATATCGCCTCCGGAGTAGAAGACATAAGAGTCGCCTCCGAAGTGATTTTTCGCGAGACCCGGCAAACGCGCTTTCACCTTTATGGAGAGTCCGGCGGCGCGCTGCGAGTCGGCGCCTTTGCGATGGCGGTGCCGCAACGTGTGGATCGGTTGGTTCTCGCGTCATTCACCTGGACGGGTCAGGGTTCTCCGACGCTTTCGAAACGCTCCGAATCGGTGGATTTCTATCGCACCCACAACCGGCGACGCCGCGATAGAGATATGATCCGCAGTATCTTCACGAGAGATAAGCCGGGAACATCGGACCCTGCGGTTGCCGAGGCCATGGCAGATGCGGAGTTGAAATTCGGCGACACCGCCCCCACCGGCACCTATCTGGATATGACCACGCGCCTGCCAATTGTCGATCCCTTGAAGGTGCAGGCGCCAGTGCTCATCGCCCGTGGAGAATACGACGGGATCGCCACCGAGGAGGATCTGCTCAACTTTTTCCGGAAGCTTCCAGTGCCGGACCGTGAGTTTGTGATCCTCCCCGGGGCATCGCATTCCATCGCTCTCGGCCTGAATCGCCATCAGTTCTGCCATGTCGTGCGCTCCTTCCTGCAGATGCCAGCGCGCATGGACGTCTAACGCCCCGGCCAACCCTAGTGCTCACTTCACTTTGGCTCTAGTCACTTGAAAGAGCGAGAGAAAGATTGGTCGGCCCTGCATGGGTTCAAGGGAGAGGGCATCCTCGCAGCCGTGTACCTCCAGATCGCTGGGCGTATTTCTGCCCGTGGTTTCGAGCGTCGCCGCCAGATTCGCATCCGCCGACCAGCCATGTTCGCTGTCGGTGTGCGTACCATGACTCGGCGCCGCAAACACTGCAGGTTGTCCGCTCGCATCAGCCGCAGCACCCGTTTGTGATTCACCGCGTGGCCGCGCCGCTGCAACTCCGGCGTGATGCGCTCATAGCCGCAGATGGGAAACCGCGGCGCGATCTTCTGCTGCTCGTCGCGCACCGCCAGGTTCCCCGCAGGCGGAACCCGCCGCATCTGGCTGCGGTAGTAATTCATGATTCCCACCTCCGAAGGGTTCGGGATGGGGAGGCACTCTGTTGTTCTGTTGGGCAAGCGCGGGATCGAGCTTTGTCCTTGGCGAAGGCATATATTCCGGCCCGCTCGCCAAATGACAGCACATCTGCGGGATTCGGGCCGTGAGGGATTCTGTTCAAGCTCAGCGAACCATGACAAACAGCAGAGCACCAGCTACCAGCTCGGAACATCAGCGATCGCCACTTTTCTACGAATATGATTCGCACGTTCTTAGATATCCTTTTCTAAAGCGTGGCCCGACTGCGGACTCACGGATCCAGACGAAGTTGATTGGCACATTTACACGAGTGACACCGCGGGCGTCGACGACATCAGCAAGGCTGTCATCGTTGAAACAACGGCTAGAACCCGAAACACCGTGCCGCAACCTGACTGACATGACCCTCCGTCGCCCCCAGCCTGCGATGTGCCATAGAGATTGCCGGACTTGTCGAAAAATCAAGGTTGCGGCGGGAATCCTAGCGTCCGGCGAGCCTTTGAAACTGCAGAGGAGAGAGGTCCCCCACTTAGCTCCCTTGGGTTTTAGCTCGAAAGCTGTTCCAAAATATGCGCCATACACGCTCGCCGTCCCGTATAGATTTCCATTCCCCGCCAAGGCTCAGCCCACCCACCGGATCCGCCCCGTACTGATTGTTGTCCTCGAATCCGTATAGGATTGTCTGTTTCCACGAGCCAGATTCCTCTGAAGGCGGCGTTAAGCAAAACGCCGTGCCATAAGCTCCCGGGCCACCGTTCAGCGTTGTGCCGCAGACGCGCCCCATCCTGTCGATCATGACGCCTGCTTGCGGGTACCCGCCGTCCGAGGTGTCTCGATGGAAGCGGCTAAGCATCGTTTCGGTCCAGTTGCCACCGTTTTTGGTCGGCGGGGGCTAACTTAAATACCGTGCCGCAGCCCTGTCCAGAATCGTGCGGACACTGAAAGCCGTCGGTGTACGTTGTCCCGTAGATCGAACCCTCACTGTCGAGGACCAATCCGCCATTGGGGTTGGCTCCGTCGCCGTTCTGCGAACCTGCCTTCATCGTTTTTTCAAAAGAGGGGGTTTTTCAACAGCCACGCCTGTCCGGACGACGTAGAACGGATGGTCACTCAACTGAAGAAGCTCGATGACGAGCACGTGGTGAAAGATTGGCGGTCAGCCGCAACCAAGCTTCTCCATGCGGTCACAGCGCAGCAGATACATACCACGATGAGGGTTGATCAGACGGAACTGATGCTGACTCAACAGGAGAAAATCTGGTGGAGTATCAACATTCAATCGTTCGAGGAAAAATGCATTTTCTCCTGTACGCCGGGCGCTACGCAAGTCGGCCTCCCATCACGCAACATCGCATCGTCTGCATCGGAGAAAGACAAGTCACTTCTGGTTCAAAAACAAAAGGTTCAAAATCAAAAGCCGGCGTCACCGGATTGATCAGGTTCACTGCTCGCCGGAGGAATTCATTGACCGTTGGGCCCTACACATTCCGGAGCGCTATCAGCACGGTGTTCGGAGCTTTCGGCTCTTTGCTCCGCGTGCGCTCGGGCGAACCTCGGCAGCTATCTTCGCCATTCTAGGACAGCAGCGAAGGCCACGCCCCAAATCTCGCCGTTGGGCGGAGTCCGTAAGGAGAGATTTCGGACATGATCCGCTCCTTGACTACACGGGGCAAAGGATGAAATGGGTGCGATGACTGGCCCCGGTGACTACTAACGATACAGGTTGAGACACCTCGAATCTACTGTCGCCCGTTCCAATGCCGGAAGTCAGCCGCTCCATTTACGACGTAGGGAAAAACGGAAGCACCCTCGTCCACGACGACGAGTTGTGAATTTCTGCTGCGTGACCCCGCATGTGATGAATAGCGCTTGGGGAAACATAGAACGAAATGCTGACGACTTTTTAGTTTGATTGATGAATCTCCTGATTCTGCTCTTGCCCCCTCTCAAGGCAAGGTTCCGACTTCCGGCATGATCCTCCGCTCGACCACACGGGCAAAAGAATGAAATGAGTGCGACGACTAGGGTCGAAGGCATCTCGCTAAGCAGACCCTGAAACGAATGGGACGATCTGGATACTTCTTCCAACCGACGACACCCACTCGAACGCGCCACAAATGCCTCGTTCACGCCGAACACGAGATTCTGATTTTCCTATAGCTTAAAACATCCGATGTCACGGCAGAGGCTCTAACCGAACCCGTCACGGTCCAGAAAACGTTTCTAGAGGAAGTTGGTCGGGTTGGTACCGAAAGCCGACTCGAGGAAAAGTAATCTGCGTGAATGCTCACGCATCCGTGGATCACTAGCGGATGATGGGCGATTCGACTCAACGGGACGAGGAATCGTTGGATTGCGAACCCAACGATCCTCCGTCGTGACGCTTTCGCTTTGCATTCGGGGAAGGTGCCGGTGATGACGACGTCTTCACCGCCTTCTTCCACCGCCGCGACTGCAACTTCGTAAGAGTCGAGGGCGCATGTGAATTCGAACTCTTTTGCGCACTGCTTGCAAGAAATCCTTATTGTCTTGAACTTGCCCATGTCATTGCGATTTTCATGTTTCCCCTAATTCCTGTGGTGAGCCGGCCCACAATTCACTGGTGCATCAAGGACGGCGTGACCACGTGGTGACTCCTGTGGGACGATGCGTGTCGGATCGCGGACATTTGGTCCGCACGTTGTTGAAGTGGCAATCTCAACAACCTTACTTTCACGGCATTTAATGACTTCCGCCGTTTCTCCTGCCCAATCGCACTTTGGCGAGCGCTTTGCATGTGTTAAGCGTGGGTGCCAAACGGCACACTTACAATAAGGAGAAAAGTCATGAAGAAACCAATTGCGTATCTGATAAGTATGTTGTTTGCAGTTCTCGCCATTTCTTCATCTTCAGCTTCCGCAACTGATCAGGAGAAAGACAAAGATCGTTTACAGAACAGCGGCACAGTGTTGAAGGAGATTCTTGATGTTCCCGACGACATCCCACAGGACTTGCTCGACAAGGCCGATTGTGTGATTGTCTTTCCGTCCGTCTTAAAAGCTGCATTCATTGTTGGAGGAAGCTACGGCCGGGGCGCGATGTCCTGCCGCAGAGGCGAAGATTTCACAGGATCGTGGGGATCTCCCACCATGATGGCTCTTGAGGGCGGAAGCTTTGGTTTCCAAATAGGTGGCGAGGCAACGGACTTTGTGCTGCTGGTAATGAATGAGCGCGGTGCGAGCGGAATTCTCACCAGCAAGGTCAAGCTTGGGGCAGGTGTATCGGTTGCGGCCGGTCCCGTCGGCCGCACTGCTTCGGCAGAAACGGACGCCACCCTGCGTGCGGACATCTTGAGCTATTCTCGCGCCCGCGGAGCATTTGCAGGGGTCGCACTCGAAGGATCAACCATTCGCCCTGATAATGGCGCCAACAAACAGATTTACGGAAAGGACATTCCCGCAAGGGAGATCGTGCTGGCTGGGCATGCAGCTATCCCGTTACCAGCTGAGAGAATGGTTTCGACACTGGATACTAAAACTCCACGGCATAAGTCCTGACCCGAGGAGAGAACTAGGTTGGCAGGGTATACGGCGGTTTTGATGAGTCGTGACCATACAGAGACATAGAGAAGAAGTGGTATTCGTTTTCATGGAGGCTTCTTAGCGGCGGACCTTCAGGGCCCCCGGTGCCCGAGATTCGAAGGCTAAGGAGCCTTTTGCCTGCGCCTCGTGCGAAGGTTTACTCGTCCCAGGTGATCAGAGCGTAGTCCTGCGTTGAGACACAGACCTTGATTTGCGCTACCGCAATTGCGACAGCGGGTTCTGCTCCTGGGTGCTACGTGCGGAGCGTTGGTGAGAGGATCTCGAAATCCCCAGCTTTTGCATCTTATGGATCAGTGTAGTGCGCTTCAAACCAAGCTGCACGGCTGCCCCCTTCGGGCCGCCGATCACCCAACCGACCGATTCCAACGCGCGCAGAATCAGAATGCGTTCGGAGTCCTTTAGAGTGGTTGCGGCCGGAGAAGAAGCGTAACTCGAAGTCGAAGCGGAACCCGAAGTTGCCGCCGCCGGCAAAGGATTGGGGAGTACGCCATCGTTGGAAAGGATCACGGCACGTTCGATCAGGTTTTGCAGTTCGCGGATGTTGCCGGGCCACTGGTATGAGTTGAACGCAGACATCGTGGCAGGAGGAATGTGATCGATCGGGCGGCTCATCCGGCGGCCATAGATCTCAGCGAAATGCGCCACGAGGGCCGGAATGTCTTCGCGACGTTCGCGCAGGGGCGGCAACAGGACGGGAAAGACATTCAAGCGGTAGTAGAGATCGGTGCGAAACTCGCCCCGGTTCGACATTTCCAACAGATTACGATTCGTGGCAGCCACCAGCCGAACGTCTACCTGATGAGTGCGAGTGCTGCCCAAGCGCTCGAACTCCTGTTCCTGAAGAACGCGCAGCAACTTCGGCTGCAACGCCTGCGGAATATCCCCTATTTCATCCAGGAAAAGCGTGCCTTTGTCGGCTAGTTCGAAGCGGCCAATCTTTTGTGCGATGGCGCCAGTGAAGGCGCCCTTCTCATGGCCAAAAAGTTCGCTCTCCAGCAGATCCAGCGGAATAGCAGCGCAATTCAGCCTTACGAAAGGTCGTCCGCAACGCGAACTGAGGTTATGAATCGCGTGCGCGATCAGTTCCTTGCCAGTGCCGGTTTCCCCCTGTATAAGAACGGTGGAATCCGTGGGCGCAACCCGTTCGACTTGTTCGAGCACCGTTTCCAGAGCTGGGCTATTGCCAATAATTTGCTCGAATCGGCGCTCATAAGACGCTTGATCACCACTCCCGAATCTTTGGAAAGCTCCCACTAAGAACCTCCTGACGCGCACGCGCTCTTTATCGGATCGGGCTTAATTCTCCAGGGCGGCTCGAACGCTCTCGAGCAGGACTTCATCGTCAAACGGTTTGGCCAGGAACTCCACCGCACCGGCTCTTAGCGCCTGCATCCGCATCTTTGTGTCGCCGTGGGCCGTGATGAAGATGGTCGGAATTCTGCAGTGTTCAGCGTTCAGTTTGGCCTGTAGTTCGAGACCGGACATCCCCGGCATGCGAATATCTGCGATCAAGCATGCGGTCTGCTGCTGCTGGCCGGACTTTAGGAATTCTTCGGCTGAAGCAAACGCTTGTGACGGCAATCCGACGGACTTAAGCATGCCCAGCAATGCGCTGCGCATCAGCTCATCGTCGTCGACAATCGTGACCAGTTTTGCCTTCGTCTGAGTAGCCATAGTTGCACGGTATCCTTCCGCCGGCGACAGCGCAATCATGCTTTGGTATAAGGTCGATAGTACCCGCCTGAAGTCGGTGAAAAGCTATGATGATCATTCGTGGGCCTCGACTCTGGGAAGGGTCAGGTGAAAGCTTGCTCCGCGCGATGAGTTGCTGCCAGCCCACAAGCGGCCGCCGTGCGATTCCACAATAGATCGGCTGATACGAAGTCCCATACCGGTTCCGTGGGGTTTGGTGGTAAAGAAGGAATCAAAAATCTGATCCGCCTGCTGCGCAGGCAGCCCCACTCCGGTGTCGCTGACCGAGACTACAAGTTCCTCGTTCTCGCCTGGTTGTGAGTGGATGGTGAGCTCACGCGTCCCATCGACGTCCCTCATCGCGTCAATACTGTTCATGATGAGATTCATCAGCACCTGCTGCAATTGCACCCGATCCCCCATGGCGCGGGAGAGATCTGCGGCCAGTTCCGTCCGAACTGAAATGGAATACCGCGCTGCTTCACTGCGAAGGAGGGCCACCATCTCTAGAATGATCTCGTTGATATCGAACGGCTCCCATTGCGGGTTAGCTTTTTTGAAAAGCAGGCGAGTTCGGCTGATGATCTCGGCCGCACGGGCCGCGTCTTTGACGACTCTCGCTGCGGCCTGGCGAGCCTCTGGCAGATCAGGTTGATCGCGGTTGAGCCAGCGCAGGCAAGTGTTCGCGTCGGTGACGGCGGCGGCAATCGGTTGATTCACTTCGTGCGCCAGGGAGGCAGTCAGCTCTCCCATCGTTGTGATGCGGTTGATGCGCGCAAGATCCGCCTGCGCCTGACGCAGAGCTTCTTCGGCCTGCCTGCGCTCGGTAATGTCGGTGGAGCTGCCGACGAATTGCACCAGATTCCCGGAAGTGTCCAAAACTGGATGTCCGACACTGTGGAGGTGTCTTATGGCGCCAGTGGGAAGAAGAACTCGGTATTCAATGTCGTAATCCGACTTTTCGTTTATTGCTCGATCTATTTCCTGCTGACGCTTGGCTCGATCATCCGGATGAATGCGCTGCGATCGTTTGTTCCAAGCCGCCATGCCGTCTTCTTGATCGAAGCCGTATATGCGATACCATTCTTCGGATAGATGCAATGCGCGTCTTGCCGCCACGTCCCAGACCCAACTTCCCGTATGCGTGAGCTTCTGCGCCTCCGCTAAATAGGTCTCGCTCTGCCGCAGCTTCTCTTCAGCACGCTTCCGCTCCGTCACGTCCATCACGGTACCCACGTACTCAACGAGATCGCCCGATGGGTTGAAAACGGGGTGAGCTACGACGTGGATGTCCCTGATCTCGCCATCGGGATGGATGATTCGATAATCGGTCTCGTAATCGATCTTGTCACGCCCGGCTGCCGCCGTTATTTCCATGATCTTGGGTCGATCATCGAGATGGACGCGCTGCAAGAATGTTTCGAATGGCGGCGGTTCACCGTACGGATCAAAACCTAGCACGCGAAAGCACTCTTCGGACCAATACCTCATTTCGCCCGTGGCGGAGACGCGTGCCCAACTGCCTGTGTGGCTCAGTCTCTGCGCTTCTGCTAAGTATGCCTCGCGCTCCTGCAACTTCTCTTCAGCGTGCTTGCGCTCGGCGATCTCAAGGCTCAGTTCCTGATTGGCCCGAGTCAGATCTGCAGTTCGTTGTGCGACTCTGACTTCAAGTTCACTGCGTGCCCGGGTGAGCTCGATCATGAGCAGTGCAAAAATCACAAACACCAGATCGTAAAGAGCGCGAGACGCCGCGCCACCTTCAGACCAACGGGAGTAACGGAGAAGTGAAGCGAGCACGGTTGCTACGATGCCTGGCTTAACGCCGCCATACCAAAACGTAATCGCGATTGCGGATAGCGCAAATGCGGCGAACGGCTGTGGCAGATGAAAGTATAGAAAAACACGCGCAAGGCCTAGAGCTGCAGCGATCGAGGCGAAGGCCAATCCATAGCGCAGAGCAGTGGATGCCGCCAGCCGTGTGGTCCATCTTCCAGTAACGCGATCAGTCATCGGCGAAACTACCCCGTTCCGGATGAATGGGACTGCCACTTCTTGCCGGCGGGAATCTCAAGCTTCGCCGCCATTCTGACTAATTCCGCGAGTGATTCAGACTGCATCTTGTGCATCACGTGACCGCGATGGATCTTCACGGTGATTTCGCTCGTCCCGAGGTCATACGCGATTTGCTTATTCAGCATGCCCGAAACCACCAGTCCCATGACTTCACGCTCGCGTGCGGTCAGCGACTCGTAGCGTCTTCGCAACTCGCCGAGCTCACTCTGTTGCTGGCGCGACGTGCGATCACGGTCCAAAGCCTGGTGGATCGCATCCAGTAAATCTTGGTCCCGGAATGGTTTGGTCAGGAACTCAACCGCGCCGGACTTCATGGCCCTTACCGTCATCGGAATATCTCCATGACCTGTGATAAAGATGATGGGGATGCGTACGCCCGCTGCTGACAACTCGCGCTGAAAATCCAGGCCGTTGACTCCGGGAAGTCTCACATCCAGGACAAGGCAACTTGGCGCGTCAGGGCGCTTGCTGCGCAAAAACTCTTGCGGTGTCCCGAAAGTCTCGGAACGCAAGCCAACCGACTTCAACATGCCCTGGATCGAAGTACGTACCAAATCATCGTCATCAACAACGAACACCGTGGGGGCGGCTGTAGGCATCATTCATGCGCCTCGGGCGGCTGCGAGCAATCCGAAGAGATTTTACGCTCATTGCGCGGCTCGAAGCCGAAGATTTCGGCGGAAAGAACGTCCGGCGCTATGAGGCGACAGGCTCCATGGTCAACAAATACTTTAATGCGGAAGCAAGTTTATCTTTCCTCACACACGTGTCTGTCCGTTCCATTGAGCTGTCAATCTGGTCACTGCACAGCACGATTACGGGAACCCATGGGCGAATTTGCCTTAGGCTGTGCGCTAAGTCAAAGCCCGCCCGTTCTGTCGCATCCTGGTCAAGCACGACAGCAGCGACTGAATGCATTACGTACAACAAGGCAACCCCTTCAATTGGACTGTCTGTAGTCGCGACCTCATAGCCTTTTTCCGCGAGTGCAACCAATAGTGAATCGCTACTATTCGCTCGGTCGGAAAAGTAGAGAATTGTGTTGTGCTCCATCATTCTGCCCCCGTTGCGCCACGCACCAACGTTGCGTCTTTCTTTCGCAGTCTGATTAAGGCACGGCAGACGCCAAATCGAGCCGGGATGGGCACTGGAGCAGATCGACGGACTGGCGGAGCACAAGGGCAAATGGATCCATCCACTTACCATCGTGGGGCCCTCGAATTTACTTGGGGCAGTTATTTCGATCAGAGAAGATGGACCCTCTGCGCCGTCCAAATATCGACGCGCTATCAACCTGCCGACACTCGCGACGTCATTGGGTTGCACTGCCGAACCACAAAATCCTGGAAAGCCTTGTGCCGGTGCGAGGTTAGGGTTTGGATATCCGTATGCAATCAGTCGAGACGACGTAGCCGCCAAGACTGGAGCAACCCGAATGAATCCCCTCGATCCATTCTGGCCGTCACAGCGAACGGGGGCTACGTCAAGAATTGCAGTGCCGGCGGTCAGAGAAGCGACCCAAAAGGAAGGAACGAAAATGGCAAATCAAGAAAGCAAAAAGTGCGCACACATACCGTGTCTGTGCGATGTAGCGGATGGCCAGCAATACTGCGGAGAAGCCTGCCGTGCCGCGGGAAGTGAGGAAGTGGAAATCGCGTGCCAATGCAGCCATCCGGCATGTCCGCTCACATTTTGGCAGTCCGCGCCTCGAAGTGCCGCTGACCTGGCAAGTTGAGAACGACACTTCGCGGCGACAGCGCGTCACCTGAGGGAAAGATCCGCCGTTGATCGCCGATACGGTGGGTCGAAGGAGAATCGACCATGAAATTCATAAGACAAAGTTTGTCGCTTTTTCTCTCATGTTGCCTGGTATTAGCCAGTGCACCGGGAGGGTTCGCCGCGCAGGCGGACCAGTCCGCCACACAATCAGCGGTTCAGCCCGCGCAACAGACGCCAGAACAACTGCAGGAACTCGTGGCCCCGATCGCATTGTATCCGGATGCCTTGGTGGCACAGATCCTTGCGGCGGCTACCTATCCCGACCAGGTTGTAGAAGCGGACCGGTGGTTGCAACAACATACCGATTTCAAAGGTGAGCAACTCGGTAAGGAGGTCGATGAGCAGCCCTGGGATCCCAGTGTGAAGGCCCTCACCGAGTTTTCTTCGGTGCTGGCCAACATGGACAAGAACCTCTCCTGGACCTCATCGCTCGGCGATGCTTACGTCAACCAGCAGCAGGACGTGATGAATGCTGTTCAGGTAATGCGCGACCGCGCGGAAAAGGCGGGGAACTTAGAGAGCACCTCGCAAGAAAAGGTGAGCAACAAGGGAAAGACCATCGTGATCGAACCTTCTGACCCAGAGGTTGTTTACGTCCCTGAGTACGACCCTTGGCTCGTTTATGGAGACCCTATCGGGATCTGGCCCGGCTGGTATTCGTATCCAGGACTTTACCTTGGGGTTCCCGGAATTGCGTTTGGCTTTGGCTTTGGAGTTGGCTTCTTTGGCGGGTTTGGCTGGGGCTGGCACCACTGGGGCTATGATTGGCATCACCACGATATCCGTTTCGACCACCACCACTACGAGTCACACAGCAGAATCTTCGTCAATCGCAACAACTTCAATCGCGCTGGCGGATTTCATGGCGCTAGCGGATTCCACGGCAGCAGTTCCTCGGGCGCGCGAGGTTTCGGCGAGTCGCAGCATCGATTCGCGGGCACCCATTCCGGTGCGTTCAGTGGATTCAATCACGGAGGAGTGTCGAGAGAATTTTCCGCTCGCGGCCAGTCGAGCTTCGGCGGCGGCTTCCATGGCGGTGGAGGGTTTCATGGAGGCGGGGGCTTTCACGGAGGCGGGGGCGGTCGAAGGTAATTCGGTTTAATCATGACAAACGCGAATAACGACACGGAGAAGAAACTATGCGCACAAACAATATGATGCTGGAAACAACTGAAACGTTTATGGTGAGACTTGCCCGCGGATTCGTATCCACGATCCTTTTTCCGCTGTTCCTGATCGTCGTGGGCGTTGCCTCAACGAGCTTCGCTCAGGAATCACAACCAAGAATATTCTCGTCTCCTGCCGAAGCTGCTGACGCTCTCTTTCAGGCTGCGCAAAAGGAGGACGAGCCGGCTTTGGAAGCCATCCTCGGAGCGGGAAAGGAAGTCACGTCGTCGAGCGATGAAGAAGAAGACAAGCTCGAACATGAGCAGTTCACCAAGAAATATCAGGAGATGCAACGTTTGGTCCGAGAACCCGACGGAAATACCGTTCTGTACATCGGAGCAGAAAACTGGCCCTTTCCTATTCCACTGGTCTCTGAGAACGGCGCATGGTATTTCGATTCTAAGGCCGGTATGCAGGAAATCCTCTTCCGCAGAATAGGAGAGAATGAGGCCACGGCGATTGAAATATGCGAGGAATTCGCCCTGACAATGACAGAAGGCGACCAGGCTAGCGCGGCAAAGGCAGCCAGCAAAGACCCGATCACACGGTTCGCCCAAAGCCTCGCCACAGCCGGTAAGGTGGATGCTCCCTCTACCCAGGGCACGGAGTCACAGCTTTTCCAAGGGTACTATTTTCGACGACTAACAGGAGATTCCGCGGCCGCTGGCGGCAATAAGAAGGGGCTGGCCCTGGTGGCGTATCCGGTGGACTACCGGTCGTCTGGGGTCAAGACCTTCATGGTCACTCAGAAGGGGATCGTTTTCGAGAAAGACCTCGGGTCCAGCACAGCGACGGTCGCGCCCACGATAAGCACACGCAGTTCGGGTTGGCAGATGGCGGAGTGAAACGTGACGATGCGGAATGGACGGAAAGCTAAGAGACATTTTAATCAGATCGCAACCGGCGGTCATCTAAAACACTATTAAGTGAACATATTGGAGGATGAAAATGAGCGACTCAAAAATAAATCTGTCAGCTGCTGACAGTGGAACAATCTCACTCGGTGGCGAACTCACGGTCAACCGCCTTGGTTTCGGGGCGATGCGGCTTACGGGCGAAGGAATATGGGGGCCACCTAAGGATCCCGCGGCAGCCATCGCCGTTCTTCGCCGTGCCATTGAGCTGGGAGTCAATTTCATCGATACTGCTGACTCGTATGGCCCTAACGTCAGCGAAGAACTGATCGCCGAGGCCCTGACGCCTTACCCTGACGACCTTGTCATCGCTACTAAAGGTGGATGGAATCGTCCCGGGCCGAACCAATGGACCCATGATGCCAGCCCGGCACACTTGCGCAAGGCGGTGGAAGGGACCATGAAGAGACTGCGCCTCGACCGGATCGATCTCTACCAATTGCACGTGCCCGATCCGATCATACCGCTCGATGCTTCGATTGAAGCCCTGGCCAACATGCAATCAGAAGGTAAGATCCGGTTGATCGGGTTGTCCAATGTCACCGTAGAACACATCAAGAGAGCGCAGAAAATTGTACCCATCGTCTCGGTCCAGAACCGATACGGTTTTGCCGATCGTGAATGGGACTACGTGGTGGATTACTGCGAACGCAACGGAATCGCATTCATCCCGTGGTTCCCGTTGGGAGCAGGCACCGTGACCGGAAGGTTGTTGAACCGGATTGCGCAAGTGTGGCAAGTGAAACCGATTCACGTCGCGTTGGCATGGTTGCTGAAACGGTCTCCGGCGATGTTGCCCATTCCGGGGACCTCCTCAGTTGCGCATCTTGAAGAGAATGTGTCGGCAGCATCGTTGGAATTGACTGAGGGAGAATACCTGGAGCTGACTGGGATTGCCGAATTGGCGTCCTGAACCAAGAGTCGTGTGAAAACAACAAACCTACTTATCATCAGTGCACAGATATTCCTCGCAGCCTGGGGATCCGCCCAGCGCGTTTCACTGCCAGAGCCGCCTCAGGTGCGAGCGAAGAACCACGTTGTATCTCTGACCCTTCACGCGGTGAATGAAAATGGCCGGGACGCTTTCGCTTTCAATGGCGAACGAACCCAATCATCAAGCGCATAGCAGTCTTCCATTGCCATTTGCTCAATCACGAGGACAAGGGAATGATGGCGAAGATTCTGTTGAAGTAGGTTGGATGGCGCGCACTTCTCCAGTCGGTTTACTTCGGTCGAGCGCCGTCTCCGACGACACCGAGGTTAATCTGTCCCTGAACCTTGGACCTGCGCCATTGGAAATCACACTCGAGCTTCAGGCATTCCAGTGGTGTGCCTTGCGAACTCGTACAGGGGCCCCCTCGATCGACTGCTGTGTAACCGCAGACGCGCGAACAGATATGGGATCGAGCAAATGACCGCCACTAGAATTGTGTCCTCCAAACATCTAAACATTGTGCACCTCCATTGAAGCGAAATGCATTTCGGTAGCCATTGACGCCCGCCCTTTATCCTGCTCACTTTAGCCGCCGCTTTGGATGAAGTTAAAACGTCCGATTGAAGAACCCCTGTCGAAATACGGACGCGGTGTCAATTGCGGGACTACTTGTGTGACTTTCATTCGGCTGAGAAATGAGCGTCTGACCCAAGGTTGCTGAAAATACAGAGTTAGACCACCGCGCAGCCAATTGGTATGCTGCGTGCCTTTTCCCTCATGAACAAAGAGAGCTGTAGAAGAGAATTTTTATGTGGATCGTTCGATTGGCGTTGCGTCGGCCGTACACCTTCGTGGTGATGGCCATTCTGATTCTGGTGATCGGTGGGATTGCGATCTTTCGCACTCCGACCGATATCTTTCCCAACATCGACATTCCGGTGGTGAGCGTTATCTGGAATTACAACGGCCTGGTGCCCAAAGACATGGCGGACCGCATTGTCAGCGTCACCGAGCGAAACATGACCACCATCGTCGACAACATCGAGCACGTCGAATCGCAATCGCTTTATGGCATCGCGGTCGTCAAGGTGTTCATGCAGCCAAATGCGAGTATCGACCGTGCCGTTGCGCAGATTACCGCCAGTTCGCAAACCCAGCTTCGACAATTGCCCGCGGGTACTACGCCGCCGCTGATCATTGCCTATAGCGCATCGAGCGTTCCGGTGATGCAGTTGGCCCTCTCCGGACAAGGACTCTCCGAGCAACGACTCAATGATTATGGCCTTAATTTCATTCGCACCCAGCTGATCACGATTCCGGGAACAGCTGTGCCTTATCCCTACGGCGGTAAACAACGACAGGTCCAGGTCGATCTGAATCCGTCTGCCCTTCAGTCGAAGGGACTTTCAGCGTTGGATGTAGTCAATGCGATCACGCTGCAGAATCTGATCCTGCCGACGGGCACATCGAAAATCGGCAGCAAGGAGTATGACGTTGACATTCCCAACGCGGCCCCACAGTCGATCGAGGATCTGAACCGGATCCCGATCAGAACCATCGGCAACACGACGATTTACATGAAAGATGTCGCCTGGGTCCGCGACGGATTTCCTCCGCAGACCAACATCGTGCGCGTGAATGGACAGCGGTCGGTGCTGCTCACGATTCAGAAAGCCGGGGACGCCTCTACCTTGAAAGTGATCTCGGGCATCAAGTCCCTTCTCCCGCAGATCACGACAACCGTTCCGCCGCAGTTAAAGATGGTGCCACTCGCAGATCAATCCATTTTTGTGCTGGGAGCCATCAAGGGGGTGGTCCGCGAGGCGTTGATTGCTGCTTGCCTGACCGCGGTGATGATTCTGATTTTCCTGGGCAACTGGCGCAGCACCCTGATTATTGCGACCTCCATTCCGTTAGCAATTCTTACATCGATCATCGTGCTGAGCTTGATCGGACAAACGATCAACATCATGACCCTTGGAGGCCTCGCGCTTGCGGTCGGCATCCTTGTAGACGATGCCACGGTGGAAGTCGAGAACATTAATCGCAACCGGGAAGCAGAACCCGACAAGAACCTGGACGAAGTGGTCCTCGATAGCGCCATGCAGATTGCGACACCTGCATTTGTATCCACGCTATCGATTTGTATTGTGTTCGCACCTATGTTTTTGCTGTCGGGCGTTGCGCGATATCTGTTTCTGCCTCTGGCCGAGGCGGTTGTGTTTGCCATGCTGGCCTCTTATTTCCTGTCCCGGACGATCGTTCCGACCATGGCGAAGTATCTGTTGCAGGGACAAAAAATGGGAACGCACGAATCGGGCAACGTATTCGTTCGGCTCCAGCGGCGGTTCGAAGTCGGCTTCGAGGCCTTTCGTGAGAGATATCACCGGTTATTGGAGAGGTGCCTCCATCACCAGCGGGCGCTCCTTATCATCTTCTTTGCAGCTTGCCTGGGATCGTTGGCGTTAATAGTGCCGTGGTTGGGGCAGGATTTCTTCCCGACCGTAGACGCCGGAAGTTTCAAGCTTCATATGCGTGGGCCAACCGGCATGCGCATTGAAGACACAGCGTTCTTGTGCGATCTAGTGGAGGCTTCAATCAGGAAGCAGATTCCGCCCGACGAAGTGGCGAGCGTGATCGACAATGTCGGCCTGCCCTACAGCGGCATTAACCTGTCGTACAGCAATTCAGCCCCGATTGGCACTTCCGATGCGGACATCCTGGTCACCCTTTTGCCGAAACACCATCCCACCGGCGATTACGTTAATCAGCTTCGTTTGAGCCTAGCCAAGCAGTTTCCCGGGGTGATGTTTTCCTTCCTGCCGTCTGACATGGTCACGCAGATCTTGAACTTCGGCCTGCCTGCTCCAATCGACATTCAAGTGATTGGTAACAACCTGGACGGCAACCGGCTGTGGGCCAGCCAGTTGATGCAAAAGATCAAGTACGTGCCGGGCACGGCTGATCTTCGAATCCAGCAGCCATTCGATGAACCCTACGTGCACCTGAGAATCGAGCGAACGAAGGCTCAGGAACTCGGCTTCTCGGCGCACGACATCGCTCAAAATCTACTGGTTTCGCTCAGTGGCAGCTTCCAAACTTCGCCAACGTTCTGGGTTGACCCAAAAAACGGAGTGAGTTATTCCATCGCGACGCAGACACCGCAGTACCACGCAGATACCCTACAAGACCTTGTGAACACGCCGGTGACAGGCAGCGATCCATCTGCACCTTCATCGATTATGGCGAGCCTGGTCTCTACCCAACGGGGAGCTGGCATGGCAGTCGTGTCGCACTACAACGTTGCACCGGTGATCGATATTTTCGGCTCGGTGCAAGGTCGCGATTTAGGTGGAGTCTCGCGGGACATCAACAAGGAAATCAATTCGGCTCGCAGCCAATTGCCGCGCGGATCGCGCGTCGTGATTCGCGGCCAGGTACAGACCATGAAGTCTTCCTACACCGGACTCCTCCTGGGTCTCTTGTTCGCCATCACGCTGGACTATCTGCTGATCGTAGTGAATTTCCAGTCGTGGCTTGACCCCTTCATCATGATCTCGGCATTGCCCGCGGCCCTGGCTGGAATTGCCTGGTTCCTGTTCATCACTCACACGACCTTGAGCGTACCCGCGCTGATGGGAACGATCATGTGCATGGGCGTCGCGACAGCGAACAGCATCCTGGTTGTGAGTTTCGCAACCGAGCAGATGGCGGAAGGAAAAGATGCCATCGCCGCTGCGCTGCAAGCGGGCTTTACACGTTTCCGTCCGGTGCTGATGACTGCTTTGGCAATGATCATCGGGATGGTGCCGATGGCATTGGGGCTCGGAGACGGTGGCGAGCAAAATGCGCCGCTCGGACGTGCGGTCATTGGTGGGCTCCTTTTTGCAACCGTCTCTACGTTGTTCTTCGTTCCCACATTTTTCAGCGTTCTGCATGGCTACAGACAAAAACACGCACTGCTCAAAGCGCAAACGCTAGATGGAAAGCTTGGTGAATCACATGACGCAAACTGAACTTGATGAACAAGTCGAGAGGCTGAAGGACGCTCTCCGACCTACTACTCCGCGAAAATCATTTCGACGCTGGCTGATACCAGCGCTCGCAGTGCTGGCTGCAGTGTTGGTTTTGATTTTAGGAATCCGGTCTCGAGTGAGAGACCAAACCACTCTTCGGACGGTGACGGACCAGTTGGCAGTACCTTCGGTTTCCGTTGTGGCGCCCAAACAAGCGGCCCCAGCCACGGAGATCATCCTGCCCGGCAACATGCAGCCATTCATATCGTCTCCTATCTATGCCCGCACCGACGGCTATCTGCAGAAATGGTACTTCGATATTGGGGCGCATGTGAAGGCGGGAGAGCTGCTCGCCGTCATTCAGACACCTGAAGTCGATCAGCAGTTGACACAGGCGCGCAGCACACTGAACACAGCGCAAGCCAATCTCGAACTCGCTCAGATCACCAGGGATCGTTACCAGTCGCTGTTAAAAAAGCATGCGGTCGCTCAGCAGGACGTCGACAATGCTGTCGGCGCTTATACCGCGAACAAAGCGATTGTGGATGCGGACGCGGCAAATGTTGGTCATTACGACGCTCTGGTGTCCTTTGAGAAGGTATACGCGCCATTCGACGGTGTGATCACGGCGCGCAACACCGACATTGGAGACCTCATCAATTCCGGCAGCAGTACCGCTCCCAGGACCGACCTCTTCGACATTGCCCAGACTCGCACCTTGCGCGTTTATGTGAATGTTCCCGAGGAATATTCGCAAGGTATAAAACCGGGTCAGACCGTGGCGCAGGTTGCCTTGGCCGAGTTTCCAGATAAGAGGTTCCCGGGGAAACTGGTGCGTACCTCACAGGCGATCAACGCAACCACGCGCACGCTACTAGTGGAAGTCGATCTTGATAATCCCGGCGGCAATCTGCTCTCCGGGTCGTACGCGGAAGTGCACTTGAAGATTCCCACGCAGAATTCAACCTATCTGCTCCCGGTCAGCGCTCTGATATTTCGATCCGACAAGTTGCAGGTTGGCGTGGTGAGGAACAGAAAAATTGTAGTCATTGACGTTACTCCCGGCCATGATTTCGGAGATCAGATGGAAATCGTTGCCGGTCTCAAGGCGGATGACCAGGTGGTTTTGAACCCGCCCGATTCTTTAGTGTCCGGAGAGGACGTGACGATCGTGCAAGCAGCCCTGCCGGGGGATCCCCAATGAAGTGCTTGATTCAGTTGATCGCGCGGACGCGGCAGGTCATTTATCCCGTTCTGATTATTGCCGGCGCACTGACGTTCACCGGCTGTGCAGTAGGACCGAGATACAAAAGGCCGGCAGTGCCGACTCCGCCAGCGTACAAGGAGATGGGAAATTGGCAAACTGCCCAGCCGAACGACCAGAACCTCGGCGGGAACTGGTGGGAGATCTTTCAGGACCCGCAATTGAATGCTCTGGAGCAGCAGATCAACGTTTCGAACCAGAATTTGAAAGCCGCGGTCGCGCAGTATCAGCAATCGCGAGCGGCTCTCCGCTACGCTCGTGCGGACTACTATCCGACGGTGACAGCAGGGCCTAGCGCCAGCCGCCAGCAATATTCCAATAACCGCCCGCCGCAGAGTTCCAACCTTGACGGCATCACTTTCAATGATTTCGTGTTGCCGGTTAACTTTTCTTATCAGGTCAATGCGTGGGGAAGAGTAAGCCGCAATGTGGAGTCTTATCGAGAGCAAGCGCAAGCGAGTGCCGCGGATCTGGCGGTGGTGAATCTGAGCATGCATGCGGATCTGGCGATCGACTACTTCGCGGCACGAAGTTTGGATGCAGAGGAAAAATTACTGAAGGACACGGTTGCGCAGTATGAGCAGGCACTCCAGCTAAACGAGGACCGGTACCAAGGCGGACTTGCGTCTGAAGTAGAAGTCGAGCAAGCCCGGACCATATTGGAGACCACGCGAGCCCAGATGGTCGACGTCGGTGTGGCTCGCGCGCAATACGAACATGCGGTGGCGATATTAGTCGGCAAGACTCCGGCGGATTTCGCCCTGCCACCATTGCCGCTCACTACTCCGCCACCACCAATTCCAGTCGGCGTTCCCTCGACCTTGCTTGAACGGCGCCCCGATATTGCTGCTGCCGAACGCCGCGTAGCCTCGGCGAACGCGCAAGTTGGCCTTGCCAAAACTGCCTACTATCCCTTGGTGAATATCCTGGGCTCGGGCGGATTCGAGAGCGGGAGCATCACCACTCTGCTCCAGGGACCTAGCGGTTTCTGGGCGGTGGGGTCTGCTGCGCTGGTGACCCTCTTTGATGGAGGCCGGCGGCGCGCTCTAAACGACCAGGCGAAGGCGAGCTATGACTCCTCGGTTGCGTCCTATCGCGAAACGGTGCTAACAGCCTTTCAACAAGTGGAAGACAATTTGGCTGCCCTTCGTATTCTGAAGCAGGAAGCAGGAGTTCAGGCCACTGCGGTCGCAGCCGCGCAGCGATCCCTCAGCCTCTCCAATAGCCGCTACGAAGGCGGAGTCACCAGCTATCTCGAAGTCATCACCGCTCAAAATGCCGACCTGGCCGACCAGGTTACAGCCGTCAATATCCTAGGCAGACGCATGGCGAACGCTGTGCTGTTGATTGAGGCTCTGGGTGGCGGGTGGGATAGCGCAGGCTTGCCGCAACACCCCGAGTGCTGCGGAGAGCTGGCGAGAGGTTCGAACTGATTTTTATCAGCGGTCGAGTTTTGGCAGTGACGCCACTATCACGGAATCGACAGCGAAAGCAGCGAATTCAAATCGAGTTTTCAAGTCGCACTCAATAAAGGAAATCGTGCGAAAAGGGACGGCAAGAGAGTTGCTCATCTTTTGGATATGGACGAGTTAGAGGAGGAATCGCAGTGACGTTGAAACCCAAGTTCGTTTTTGCAGCCGCGATTGTCTGGGTAGTTCTATCGATAGCTTCGAACGTTCACATGGAAGCTCAGGATGCCCACTTTCATAATGCTCCAGCTTTCAGCGCTCAAGAAAAGAACCCTTACACGGGACAGCATGCCGCAATTGCGGAAGGAGTCAAGCTCTACACGAGGAATTGTGGCTCGTGCCATGGAATTGGCGCGCGAGGAGCCGGGAATATTCCAGCCTTGTCTCATGGCGCCGTGCAATCAGCCCCCGACGGAGAGGTGTTCTGGTTCATCACCACCGGATCGGTTGCCGACGGCATGCCATCGTGGGTCCAGTTGCCCGAGCAAGAACGGTGGGAGATTGTCGCGTATCTGAAATCGCTCAAAAGCTCGGGCGCGCCCAAGACGATGTCGCTACCGTCAAACTACAAGCCGATGGCAACCAGCGCCGCGGCCCCGCCGGCGCCGTTCACGGACTTCCGCTTTGAGCAGCCCGGGACGATGCGCCATATCAGCGTACAAGACCTGCCAGCGCCACACTCCACGGAATCAGCGAACAACGGACCTCAGTTGGTGACCCGGCCGCAAGGCGCTTGGCCGAAAGCCCCTGCCGGCTTTCGTGTGCAGCAATACGCAACCGGCCTCGATAATCCGCGACTGATGCGCACGGCACCCAATGGCGACATCTTCCTCGCGGAAAGCAGCAGCGGCATCATCAGAGTTTTCCGCGGAATCACGCCCGAGGGCAAAGCGGGCGAGGCGTATGTTTTCGCCAAGGGGTTAAACGAACCTTACGGCATCGCCTTCTACCCTCCCGGCAGCGATCCACAGTGGGTTTACGTTGGGAATACAGATTCTGTTGTCAGGTTTCCGTATCACGATGGTGATCTGCAGGCACGAGGAGTCGCAGAGCATCTTGCCGATTTGCCTCATGGTGCAGGCCACTGGACCCGTGACATACAGTTCACAAGTGACGGCAGGAAGATGTTCGTCTCGGTGGGTTCAGCGTCGAATGTCGATGATCCAGATACTACGCCAGCCGAGAAGAATCGCGCCGACATCCTGGAGTTTAATCCCGACGGATCAGACATGCACGTCTATGCCTATGGGATCCGCAACGCAGGCGGGGGGCTGGCGATCAATCCGAAGACCGGGGAGTTGTGGTGTTCGGTTAACGAGCGTGACGGTTTGGGTGACAATCTCGTGCCGGACTACATTACGCACGTAGAGGCCGGCGGTTTCTATGGCTGGCCATGGTGGTATATCGGCAGCCATCAGGATCCGCGCCACCAGGGGAAACATTTGGAGCTGAGAGACAAGGTACTGATTCCGGACGTATTACTACAGGCCCACAATGCGTCACTGGAAATGATGTTCTATGACGGCACGCAATTCCCTCCGCAATATCAGGGAGACGTTTTTGCGTCGGAGCATGGTTCGTGGAATCGATCGGTGCGGGTCGGATATGAGGTGATTCGCGTTCCTCTGCATCAGTCAGGACGGGCCAGCGGCGAATACGAAGATTTCTTGACCGGATTCGTCGTGGATAACGGACACGTTTGGGGCAGACCGGTCGGTATCACCGTGGCCCAGGACGGCTCTCTGTTGGTCAGTGACGATGGCTCGAACTCCATCTGGCGCATTAGTTCCAGCGGTGGTATGACAACTCGAATGCACCCGGAAAGGAATCACGAGAGCAATGGCACACAGAGCGCATCCAATTAGAAGCAGTGCGACAGCACCGCACAAAGGGCAGCGATCTCGCCTGAGAGAGCATCCCTATAGATTCTCCTTTGCTTGAACTGTCCACTTTATCCTCCTTTTCTCAACTCAGTTCTTCTGCGAATGGCGGCCTAGCGCAGACCACCGGAGGCCAAAATAATTTCTCCGTCAGCCAACTGGCCTCGTCGGAGGCCAAGAACTCTGCGATCCGTCCGATGTCCGAAGGCTGCCCGATGCGACCGAGTGGCGTCATGGAAAGCAATTGTTTCTCGAAGTCACCTCCGACTCCGATTACGCCGGCCGCGCGAGCGCCTTCGGTTGCGGTTGCACCAGGGTTGATCGAGTTCACTCCAATCATTTTCGACCCCAACTCCTTTCCGAGCCCCCGTGTGATTGCATCGACGGCGCTTTTAGTTGCCGTGGAGATCGATTGGTTAGGAGGGTTCAATTGTGACGCAGCTGACCCGATGTTGATGATGCTGCCACCGCTCGGCCCGAAGTGCTTGGTGGCCTCACGAATCATCAGAAGGGGGCCGAGTACGTTCGTATTGAATTCTCGGTGGAATTCTTCTTCGGTCACTTTCTCAAGTGGATCTAACTTGTAGACCGCGGCATTGTTTACGAGCACGTCGAGCGCACCGTAGTTGGCCTTGACTTCGACGAAAAGCCGCGCCACGTCGGCTGACTTTGAAACGTCGCCTTGGAGCACGATTGCCCGGCCGCCAGAGGCGGTAATCGCCGCAACCACAGCTTCCGAGCCGCGCCGGTCGGAGGCGTAATTCACCGCGACCGATGCTCCGGCCGCAGCCAGCCCTTGGCGATCCCCGCCCCGATGCCCTTAGAGGCCCCGGTTACCAAAGCCACTTTGCCTTCTAATCTCAACATTGTTAGACCTCCTAAAGACTGCTATTCAGTACCGCTTGGCTGCTGGACACGACCACCTCCGCGCATGCCATTACTGTTGCCATCCGCCGCCGAGAGCTTGGTAAAGCTGAACTAATGCCAAACGCTCATTCAGTCGTGCCTGCACGAGATTGAGTTCCGCCGAGAAATAATTTGTTTCGCTGGTGAGCACCTGGAGGTAGCTCGCGCCGCCGTTCTTGTAAAGAACCTCGGAGAGTTGATCGGTCTGCTGCGCTGCTTGTGTGAGCAATTCTTGTTGTTCGCGGAACTCGCGGTCTTTTTGAGAAGCGACGAGTGAATTGGAAACCTGTTCCAGGGCGTTTTGAACTGTTTGCTGGTAGGAGAGCGACGCTTCCTGCCAGTTGGCGCGGGCGAGCCTCAGTTGAGAGCGGAGCGCGCCGCCCTGGAAGACGGGCTGACTCACGTTGAAGGCCCCGTACCAGGTCTCCGAGGGCTGGGTGATGAACTATCACGTTTTCATCACAGCACAGGCGGAGTGTAAGGCCAGTTGGCCAAACTGAGCGCTCTCATGTTGAATTAAGCAGCTCATTTCCGGATCAGAGCCATCGCTGCCGGACCGCCGCCCTTACGCCGCGAACCCAGTGAATAAGTATAATAAACGCGATGTTACAAGGGTCATCCTCAGGTATTGGAGATTGGGAAGACGTTCAGTGTGCCGTTCGAACGGTGAATGCTTGAGAGTGCCTTCTTGTAGATTCAGCTTGGCGTGGTTCGTGCTTTAAGTTTGGAGTCGGCTCCAAACGGGACCCGGGGAGATTCTTTGTGACAGTCTCCGCGATCGTGCCGATGACTGGTTTCTACGACTACAGCGAGGTGGCTCGCTCGGTGTTGATAGCCATCGCTGCGTCGTATGCCGCGCTCGACCTTACGGGACGCGTAGCCGCCGCCAGAGGCCGGTTTCGCGTGGCCTGGTTGAGCGGTGGCGCCATTGCGATGGGCATCGGCATCTGGGCGATGCACATCAAGGGAATGCTGGCCTTCCGCTTGCCCGTCTCCGTCGAATACCACTGGCCCACGATCCTGACAGCACTCTTGGTGGCCATCTTCGCATCTGCGGTCGCTATGTCTGTGGCGAGCCGCGAGAAGATGGGCTGGCGCGAAGCATTAAACGGCAGTGTCACTATGGGCACCGGCATCGCCGGCCTGCACTACATCGCCATGGCCGCAATGAGATTGCCTGCAATCACCAGGTACTCTCCGCTTCTGGTAACAGCTTCCCTCTTGCTCGCGGTCTTGTTTTCTCTAATTGCGCTGTTGATGGCATTCGATCTACGACAGGAGACCAGATGGACGGTTCCGCGAAGAGCCGGCAGCGCCATCGTGATGGGGCTCGCCGTTTCCGCAATGCATTACACCGGAATGGCCGCCGCAAGTTTCATCCCCGCTTCACCTGCGGATCTTTCCCATACCGTGAGTATCTCCGCCGTTGGCAACAATGCAATTGCTGTTGTGACTTTGATCGTGCTCGTGGCTGCCACGGTGACATCGTCCGTGGACAGGCGGACGAGCGCCGAAATTCAGCGGCTAAACCAGGACCTGGAATGCCGCGTTGCCGAAAGAACCAGCGAACTTACAACCACCAACGCTGCGCTTGCCGACAGTGAACAGAGATTTCGCAAGCTGGTGGAAGCCCTTCCTGATGCGCTTTTTGTCATAAGCCAAGAGCGAATCGTTTTTGGTAATCCCAGCGGCGTGAGGTTGTTGGGAGCGGAACGGCCCGAGCAGATCGTCGGCAAAGAGCTGTCTGAGATCGTTCATCCCAGCTCCCTGGCATCGATAAGGCGCCGCATCCAGAATTCCTACAAGACAGGAGTCGCGGCTCCCGCAGCCGAGCACGTTCTTCTCGCTCTCGATGGCTCACCCGTGGAGATCGAGTCGGCCTCGATTCCCATCCTCTGGAGAGGGTCGCCCGCCACCGAAGCAATCGTCCGCGACATCCGGGAACGAAAGCGAGCGGAGGCAAGGCTGAGGCAATACGAAAAAGCGGTCGAAGGCCTGGAGGAGATGATCGTAGTCGTTGACCGGAATTACCGCTACGTGCTCGCCAATCATGCGTACCTGAGATATCGCCGGATGGAGAGGGAACAACTGGTGGGAAAGCTGCTCTCAGAAATATTGAACCGAGGTGTTTTTGAAACGATGGTTAAGCCCAAACTGGATGAAGGTTTCCAAGGTAAGGTGGTCAAATACGAAATGCGAGACAGGCATCCGTATCTCGGTGAAAGGGACTTGTTAGTAGCGTACTCTCCGGTCGCAGGACAAACTGGCATCGACGGGTTGGCCTGTGTTTTGCAGGACATCACCGAGCGCAAACAAGCTGAAGAAGCCCTCCGGAACAGTGAGCGGGAGCAGCACAAAATCGCAGAGCAATTGAAGACAGAACGCGCTCGCTTGATCGAAGCCCAAGCGGTCGCAAAAGTGGGCAGTTGGGAAACCGAGTTGCCGAGTCTTGCCATAACCTGGTCCGAGCAGACACACCGGATCTTTGAAACTGACCCCTCCTATTTTCACCCCAGCCGTCCAGGCTTTGTGAAACTTGTTCATCCGGAGGATCGTGCGAAAGTGGATGCGGCCTTTGAGGCCTCGCTCGAAAAGGGTGCGCCTTCCACGGTCGAATATCGGATTGTCATGGCAGACGACCGCGTCAAAGTCTTGGAGGAGCACTGGAAGGTTTTTCATGATGGACAAGGACGGCCGGCGCGCCTAATCGGTACTTGCCAGGACATCACCGAGCGCAAGCGTGCGGAGGAATCGCTGCGGCTCTTCCGCATGTTGCTCGACCAATCCAATGATGCCATTGAGGTAGTTGACCCGGAAACTCTTCGTTTTATCGATGTCAATGGGAGAGCCTGCACCGACCTCGGCTATTCTCGCGAAGAACTTCTGTCCATGAAAGTTTACGACATCTCTCCCAACGCCGAATCGGTAAACGTAAGCATTACTGAAGAGTTGCGAAATTCAGGTTTTGCAGTCTTCGAGAGTCTTCACCTGCGGAAGGATGGATCGACGTTCCCGGTGGAAGTCAGCATCAAGCAAGTACACCTTGACCGAACTTACAGGGTCTCCGTGGTCCGCGACATCACCGAGCGCAAACACACAGAGGAAGCCTTGCAGGAAGCGCAAGATAAACTTGCCCTGATTACACGCGCACATGCGATGGGGGAACTGGCCGCCGCCATTGCCCATGAGGTGAATCAGCCACTTACTGCGATCGTGACAAATGCGAATTTTTCCTTACGCCAGTTAAAAGGGTCCAACCCGAATCTCGAAGAATTACGCATGGCAATTTCGGAAATTGCGAACGACAGTACCCGCGCCAGCGCCGTCATTTCGCGGATTCGAGGCTTGCTGGTACAGGGAACTCCCCGCAGGTTGGAGCTCGACATCAACGAGACCATTCAAGAGGTAATCACTCTTCTGCGTCACGAGCTCGCCCGGAATCGTATCTACTTGCGCACGGAACTTGCGGCTAACCTACCACGCGTGCACGGGGATGCAGTGCAGTTGCAACAGGTGTTGATTAACCTGGTGATGAACGCCATTGAAGCCATGCGACTCTCCACGGAGCAGCCACGGAAGCTTCTAATCAGGTCGGCAAAGAACGCAGATATCGTTTTGGTCCAGGTTCAGGATTCTGGTCCAGGAATCGAGTCGGGGCTGACAGATCGCATCTTCGAGCCATTCTTTACGACAAAGGCGGAAGGCATCGGAATGGGGCTCTCAATCAGCCACTCCATAATAGAGTCTCATGGCGGACAATTTTCCCTTGTGACGAGTTCACAGGGCGCATTGTTCGAATTCACTCTGCCGGTCACGATGAATGAATGAGCCAGCTTCCATCGTCTACGTGGTTGATGACGATCCCTCGATCGGTCGCGCTATCAAACGCCTCTTAGAATCGGTAGGTTTGCACATAGAAGTGTTTGGGTCTGCAGCTGAGTTTAGGAGCAGCAGCCACCCGGATATTGTTAGCTGCCTTATCCTCGATATCAGGTTACCGGGAGTGAGTGGGCTCGAATTCCAACACCAGTTGTCTGAGGCGAACATTAGTATCCCGATTATCTTCATTAGCGCCCACGGTGACGTCCCGATGACCGTGCGAGCTATGAAGGCGGGAGCCATCGAGTTCCTCACCAAGCCGTTCCGCGACCAGGATCTGTTGGATGCGGTTCAGGTCGCACTGGAGCGGGATCGTGCGAGACGACAGCGAGAGGTGGAAATTGCGACGCTGCGGGAGCGCTTCGAATCGCTCTCGGCGCGAGAGCGCGAAGTCGTCGCCATGGTCGTTGCCGGTATGCTTAACAAACATATTGCAGCTGAGATTGGAACCTCCGAAAACACTGTGAAGGTTCATCGCAGCCGCGCTATGGAAAAGATGCGCGCACAATCTCTGGCTGACCTGGTCCGGATGGTTGAAAGATTGAAGATACCTTCGCAAGCCCCCCTAAACTAAAGCACCATAGCCTATTTCTTTCTGTTACCCGGACCGGGCCAAGGCTCAATAGAATTCTCCTCTGCCCAGTAATAACCTAGTTACACCGGGGAAGAGGAAGTTGCTAAAAGGAGCAGCGCGGAGGATGAAGCTCGAAGAAGCCACGCGAGTTGCCAAGGCTGAGCTATGAACTCCAGTACCCTCCCCCGACCCGCCGGCGAGCCCCCCTCACGGCGGGTCTTTATCATTCTGAATCTCAGTAAGGCTGGATTCTTGGGGGTGGGGGCGTGCAATTTATCGTGAAGACGGCAGCGCTCCAACCCTTTCTCGCTTTGCTTGAGTCGGTTGCGGACGCGATAGTTATTGTCAATGAAGTTGGAGAAATCGTCCTGATTAATTCCGCAACAGAAAACCTATTCGGGTACTCGCGCGAGGATTTGCTGGGTCATTCCATCGAGCGACTGCTGCCGCGCCACTTTCAAGAAAGGCATCTCGAATACAGGCAGGCATATTTCGGGAATTCCGCTGTCCGTCCGTTAGGGGCATGGCTGGAACTCTGCGTCCTAAATAAAGATGGCCACGAGTTTCAAGTCGAAGTTAGCCTCAATCTCCTGAAGACGGACGATGGCACATACGGAACTGCAGCGATTCGTGACATTAGCGAAGTTCCACAGGTATCAGAGAAGCAATATCGGTTGCTATTTGACGCAAATCCCGAGCCCATGTGGGTCGTTGACTCGGAGACACTGCGGTTTCTCACAGTTAACAATGCTGCAGTTCGGAATTATGGGTATTCGCAAGCAGAATTCCTCTCTATGACCCTGAAGGAAATTCGGTCTCGGCAGGAATCCAACCCTTCTCTGAGTGCGGTAGTTCCGGAGCGCGACCGTGGCGAGTCCTGTGCAGAACTTTGGAAGCATAGGAAAAAAGATGGAACTGTCATCGACGTAGAGGTCAGTTCACAGCCCATCTTTCTTGGGGAGAGGAAGACTCAACTCGTCTTGGCCCACGACGTCACTACACAGCTGCGTGCCGAAGCGGATGTTCGGGCCAGCAAAGGGCAATTGCAATTGCTCCTCGATTCCACGGCCGAAGCCATTTATGCCATTGACCTAAGTGGAGCCTGCACTCTCTGTAACGCCGCCTGTCTCCGATTGTTGGATTGCAGTCGCGATTCAGAACTGTTGGGGAAGAATATGCATGCTTTGATGCACCACACCCGGTCGGATGGGCGTCCTTACCCCATCGAGGAATGCCCGATCTATCTGGCCTTCAAGGATGGGAAGGGCACTCACATCACGGATGAAGTTCTTTGGCGGGCGGACGGAACTAGCTTCCCGGCTGAATACTGGTCTTATCCCGTATGCGATGACGATCGGATTGTAGGTGCTGTCGTCACCTTTTTGGATATTACTCAGCGCAAGAACTCCGAGGAGGCCTTGAGGCGATCGGAATCAGAGTATCGCTCGATCATTGACGAAGCGCCCTACGGCATATATCGAGTTGACCAGGAGGGCCGAGTAAAGCTAGCGAATCCGGAGTTAGTCGCGATGTTGGGCTATGAGTCTCAGAGCGAGATGTTGGGACTCAACGTCGCCGCCGACATGTTCTTGGATCCCACGGAACGGCATCGTGTACTTTCCTTATACCGATCAGAAGGTCCCGCAGTTCGTCACGAGGCCAAATGGAAACGCAAAGATGGAGCACGGATCACGGTGCGACTTGCGGGGCGGCAATTGGGCAGCGAGCAAGAAGGCCCGTTGGGGTTCGAGGTTTTCGTCGAGGACGTCACGGAACAACGGTCCTTGCAAAAGCAATTTGAGCACGCGCAAAAGATGGAGGCTGTTGGGCGATTGGCAGGCGGTGTAGCACACGATTTCAACAACCTGCTCATGATTATCAGCGGGTACGCACAGCTCATGGAAGAGTCCTCAGCTGATCCTAACAAGGTTGTTGAATATGCCACACAAATCCAGGCTGCTAGCTCCAAAGCCGCCACTGTGACCCGCCAACTCTTGGCCTTCAGTCGGAAACAAATACTCGAACCAGCGGTCCTCGATCTTAACTACATTGTGAGGGACCTGGAGAAAATGTTGCCGCGTTTGTTGGGCGAGGATGTCGAAACAGTGACGGAGCTCGAACCTCAGCTCGGTACAGTGAGGGCTGATCGAGGTCAGATTGAGCAGGTCATCATGAATTTGGCGGTGAACGCAAGGGATGCAATGCCAAAGGGTGGGCGTCTCACGATCGCGACGAGTAACGTGGCACTGGACGCTGCTTACTACCAGGGGGTCGAGGTCCCACCAGGACGCTATGTCTTGTTGGCTGTCAGCGATACGGGCACTGGAATGGATGCCGAGACTCAGGTTCATATTTTCGAACCGTTCTTTACGACGAAAGAAGCAGTGAAAGGCACGGGATTAGGTTTGGCGACTGCTTACGGAATTGTGAAGCAGAGCCACGGATTTATCTGGGTTTACAGTGAACCGGGCAGAGGCAGCATTTTCAAGATTTATCTTCCCCGTGTCGATGCTGCTGCGGATTCTGGCGGGAGCCCCCAACCGGACCCAGTGCCATCCGGGGGGGATGAGACACTTCTCTTGGTGGAGGATGAAGCCGCCCTTCGCGACGTATGCCGAGTGTACTTGGAGTCTAAAGGTTACACCGTGTTAGAAGCTGGCAATGCGAAAGACGCGATAAAGATTTGCCAGAGCTATGATCGCCCGATTCACCTTCTAATCACAGACATTGTGATGCCTGGTTTGGGAGGATTAGAACTGGCCAAATCCGCATTGGAACTTCGCCCGTCACTTGCCGTCATTCTCGTGTCCGGATACACCGACCGTGAATTAGACCACGAGGCGATAGGCTTCGGAGAATTCCTGCAAAAACCATTTAGTTTCGACGCTTTGGCTCGTACCGTCAGATCTCTATTGGATAAGAGTTGAGAAATAATTCTCATTGAGGACATCAGATTCATGCGCGTCGCGCCCGCGACGGAGGCGTGGCTATACCAAGTCAGGGCAATCAGCAGCATGATCTTGTTTCAAGTGGAGGTATGCGTGTGCACAAAATCCTGATCGTGGACGATGACAAGGCGGTGCGGGATCTGCTGCGAGCTTGTTTGTCCCCAGCTTACAAGGTTATCGACACGGGAGACCCGGAACAAGCTTTGGCGCTGGCTCTGAAACACAAGCCGGCTGCGATCCTTTTGGATCTAATGATGCCGAAATTCTCCGGATTCGAGCTCTGCCAAAGCTTTCGCTCACTGAGCTACACCTCCGCGATTCCGCTCATTGTTATCACGGGAGAGTCGGATACAAAATACAAGGATCACTGCGCAAATCTGGGCGCGGTCGCCTACTTTGAGAAGCCTCTCAACCTCGATGAACTCAAGCGTAGGCTCACCATGGAACTGCAGAGCAAACGGTCGGAACAGCGCACCCACGTGCGTGTCCGCATGCGCCTTGCCCTCAAATTGAGGGGCACGGAAGCTAACGGAAGAGCATTTGAGGAAATCACTACTACCGAAAACGTCAGCGCTGATGGGTTTATGTGCAACTGCATGTCTTCCCTGGTCAAGGATGCGATGGTTGAGGTTATTTTGAGCAGCGGAGGCGAACACTATGTTGGACGAGCACGGGTCGTGCGCAGGGAATCCTCCGGAACTCCTTGGAGGCGATATGGCTTCCAGTTTCAGGAGAAGACGGCCGCTTGGCCTCTACAGGGCAGTTAACCGAGCGGACCGAACAGAGTTCACCGCCACCCGGATGCCAACAAGTGTGCACAAGGAACTCTCTTGGGCCATCATAACTCTGGCTCCAACCCGTTCGAACAGTGGCGCTAAGAGACACTAGGACTCCCGCGAACCTGCTATGATTTTCAACCGAGGGGGAATCAATGGCAATCCTGAAGGGACTCGTATCTATAGTGTCGGAGTTAAGGGCAGAAAGAACGAATCTGGTGAACCAACTGAAGTACGTGGACGCGGCTTTGGCGGTTCTGGGCAAGTTAAACGACGGAAGCCCTTACACAGAGCCGGGACGGAATCTCTCGGCATCGGCGCGGAAGAAGATGAGTCTGGCGCAGAAGGCACGATGGGCGAAAACATCGTCGACCGGTCCCGTAGACGCGGTACCTAAGCGCACGATGTCGCCAGCCGCCCGTAGGAAGATCGCAGCGTTCCAGCGAGCGAGATGGGCGAAAATAAAAGCTCAGCAGAAAAAGGCTGCTTAGTCGGTTCGTTGCGAATACCAGCGCTAGTCTGAAGGGCCTTTGAATGTATGCAAGACAGTTTTACCGGAAGCCGACAACCGGAATGCGACTCCATACTCATTCTGAACGCCGCCGAACTCGGTAACGCCAAAGATACTTCCCTTGGCGTTGCGGATAAATCCGCCCAGCGGATTTGCCCCGCGCGTTCCTTGACCACCTGCACAGCTTCAACGGGAAAGACGGACAGCAAGCTGGCTATCTAATGTTTGACGAGGAGACTCAGACAATATACGGCACCGCGGATTTAGGCGGCTCTTCCAACTGGGGAACAATTTTCCAGCTCAAGCCCTGATGGATGAAACTAAGATTGAAGTCGGACGACGCGGCCAACGTGCCAGCGGCGGCGGAATAAATCGCTGGATGCCGCAGACTTGCTGGCAACCCCTGATTAATCGGCAGCTCGGAAGCTATGAAGCCACAGGTCAATTGGCGAAAAATCCCGATTACGCTCATTGAGGGGTTTTGAGCGCTATGGCCTCCCTTGAAAAGAGCCGTAACTGACCGCAAGCAGATGGTTGGCATGGGACCTCTTTTCAAGGGAGGCCATTACAGGTTTTGAGGCGGTGTGAAATCGGCGCAGCTACTGGTGCCCGTAGGTCAAGCGCACACGTCGATTCTTGCTCCAACACCCTTCGTTCTCCTCAGGACAAACCGGGTACAGCTGACCCCAGCCAACCGCCAGCAGAATACGGTTCTCGGGGATTCCTGAGTCGATCAACTTTTGTTTGACATAGTCGGCTCGCCGCTGGGAAAGTCCCAAATTGTAGATCAGATCGCCACGCGTGGACGCATAGCCGTCTACATAGAAGTAGATGTCCGAATGTTCCTTGAGCCATGACGCATTCGCCTGAAGAGGAGTCAGGTCGGAGGGTGAGTCGTGATCATTCCAAGGGAACAGTACTTCTTTAACGGACTGGTCGAACTCGGCTTGCGCTTTACTGAAGAGATAGATGTCTGGCGACGAGTTGTCGGATTGCGCAGTCGCACGAATAGCTGTCAGCCCAACAGCAAAGGCAATCCAGAACGCAACAATGAGAAACCTCATATTCCGATACCTCCGATCTCGATTGGATCCGCCGTTCACACGGCGCTTGCTCACGCACTAAAGGTAGCAATCAGGCTAGGCCTGCACGACTGTTAAAAATGACAGTTTTCCTGCTTTGATGTTAGATCAGGTGATCAGTTCTGGTTTTGCCAGTCGGTCGATGCATTATGAAAGAGCGCCCAGATTGAGAGGGTGGGAGGGATGGGGCCGCCTGCGCTCCGCTACGCTGTGCAGGGCTTCGCTGCGCTACGGCGGCGATGAGCGTAGGGGAAAGATAAGTGTGGGCACGAAGGATCTTTCCCCCAAGGAGGCAACTGCAATGAGTTGACGTTTCGACGCGGAAAAACTGAAAACGCAAGCCGCTTGAGCATCGAACAGAACCCAGGTGATCTCCCAAGGTTTTCATGCCTCGGTGGTGGCCAAGCGGTTCTTGCGATGCTGAGGAAAGAGTGGTTGATGCTCACATCCCCACCCAAGTAGATTGTGGGGATCGTTGGCGTAACATCCCAATTTCGCTCATTGAGGAAGTTCTGAGCGCATAAATACTCGTCTTCTCAAGGGCAACGGTTTTGGGACTGTCGCGTTGACTTCATTGCGGCGGCCCCATAGACTGATTCTCGGCATCTGATTTGGCGAGGTTTCCATGCCAGCGCAGTGCGTGATTCTTGTTGTTGTGTTGCTGTCTCCGCTGATCTGCCAGTTGCCTGCCTTTAGTCAGAATTTCTCGGGTGTTCTCACATGGCACAATGACACTGCTCGCACCGGACTGAACCCGCAGGAAACCATCCTCACGCTCACCAACGTAAACTCCAAGAGTTTTGGCAAACTGTTTTCATATCCTGTGCAAGGTCAGATTTATGCCCAGCCCTTGTACCTGCAAAACGTCAATATTCCGGGCAAGGGTACGCACAACGTGGCTTATGTGGCCACGGAACATGATCAAATCTACGCCTTCGATGCCGATGGACTGGCGTCTCAACCGCTTTGGCAGATTAGCTTGATCGATCCCGCAAAGGGGATAACGACGGTTTCGACCAGCGGTAGCCCCTGTCATTCCCTGCAGCCTGAGGTTGGAATCACATCAACTCCGGTCATCGACAGCATAAGCGGGACCTTGTACGTAGTAGCGACGACGGATGAGAATGGCACCGTTTTCCAGCGCGTTCATGCCTTGGACCTTGCCACGGGTTCCGAGAAGTTCAATGGTCCGGTTGTGATTCAAGCCACGCTCAAAGGTGTAGTATTCGATGCTCGCCAGATCCAGCGTGCCGGATTGTTGCTGGAAAATGGCGTGGTTTATATGGGTTTCGCGTCGCTGTGTAGTCCGCGTCCCTTTCACGGCTGGCTCTTCGGATACAATGCGCAAAATCTACAAAGCCCGCCGATAGTGTTCAACACGACTCCGACCGGTTCTAAGGGAGGTATCTGGCAGAGTGGCGCCGGCCTGACTAGCGATGGCAGCTTCATCTACGTGGCCGACGGCGACGGCACTTTTGATGCGGATAAAGGCGGCGTGAATTACGGAATGTCGATGCTGAAGCTGAGCACACAGGGAGGATTTACGGTAACCGACTATTTCGCGCCCTATAACGAGCGTAGGCTTTCGAAGCAAGACCTCGATTTAGGATCAGGAGGCACTCTGTTGCTTCCAAAACAGAGTGGGAAACATCCCCACGAAGCTATCGAAGCCGACAAAACGGGGAGCATTCGTCGTCGATCGTCTTCACCTGGGAGGGTACAACCCAAAAAGGAATGATGTAGTGCAGACCGTCCGGGGTGCGATGTATGGCTACTACAGCTCGCCCGCATACTGGAATCAATACATCTACTACTCCGGCATTCGCGACTATCTCAGTATGTACACCCTGACCGATGGCCTGCTGTCGCCGAAGCCGGTCTCCAAAGCCCCAACCGCATTCCGCTTTCCCGGCTGTACGCCTTCGGTGTCTTCGAACGGAGCCAGCAATGGCATCGTGTGGGCGATTGAATCGTTCGCATTCACGCAAGGCGGACCGCCAGCGGTTCTGCACGCTTACGACGCCAGCGACGTCTCTAAAGAACTCTATAACAGCAAGCAGAACGCGAAACGCGATACCGCAGGAGCGCAACTGAAATTTACAGTTCCTACCATTGCCAACGGCAAGGTCTACGTCGGAACCCAGACCGAACTCGACGTGTACGGCCTGCTGCAATAGGAATTGTTGAGATCCGACATTCGTTACTGATCACACCGAACAACTCGGCCTTTTCATTGTCCGGGTCCACCACCCACAGAGAAACTTGCACACCCAGCAGCAGGTGAAACGTGTCTGCTGGAGGCTCAGCTAGCTCGATGAATGCCCAGAAACAACTGCTTGTGGGGCAGAGAAAACTGCACTACGCTGATCGTGAAGTTTCAACGGTTTGCGGCGGCAGGCAGCGATTGGTTCTTGGGCAACATAAAATCCAGAAGAGGTTGCGGAACACAGAGGACACAACGTTGGGAATACACCTTACTCCCAACCCCCTAAAGTTCTCACTACCCGCAGTAAAAGGTCAAGCTCCAATAAGTGGAATGAATACGTCAGCTGGTAGCCTTGAACTTCGCGATGATCGCTGTGATGTCGTCGTGTTGCTCCTGAAAACTGAATTGCCGAACACCATCTACGATTGCGGTCAGCAAAGCCTGACACGGCAGGTCCCGATATTGCTGAAGCGATTCAATCAGGCACCGCTCGCCGAATTCCTCTCCTCGCTCGTTACTAGCTTCGGTGATGCCATCCGTGTAAAGCGCAAGCACGTCCCCGGGAGAAAACTCCTGCTCCCGCATCGAGCAATTCCACTCTCTGAACAGCCCGAGCAGCGTGCTGGTGGACTCGAGCCGATCGACCCTGCCGTCGCTTCTTACCAAGAGACCTGACAAATGGCCGCAATTGACGTAGCGCAGTCGCCGCGCCGCCTCGTTGTAGTCGGCAAAGAAAAGCGAAGCATAGGCACTATCGCCGGTGTTGTCATAAAACAGCCGGTTCACAGACTGGAGCAACGCCTCGGGCTCATTGAAGGCCAGCGCCGACTGGCTCCGCAGGCTAGCTTGCAAATTCGCCATCAGTAGAGCTGCGGCGATCCCCTTGCCGGAAACATCGCCGATGATCCACCCCAGCCGCTGCGGCCCGAGATTCAGGAAATCGAAATAATCCCCTCCCACTTGCCGCGCCTGCAGACAGATACCCGCGTACTCGACCGTTTTGAGCTCCGGGTGAATCTGCGGAAACAAGCGCGCCTGCACCTGCCGCGCTATTTCCAGCTCTTGGGCGGTGCGGCGTTCGGATTCGAGTTTCTCGGCGTGCGCCCGCCGCCGCGACTCCAGGCTTTGCCTCACCTCATCGAAGCCTTCCAGGCCAAACGCATTCCCGTCCGGATCCTCGAAACGTGCATAAGTGCCCCCCCAACCCGGCGTCTCGGGAACGGTTAAAAAACGAACACCGCGTTCGCTCCATTCTTTGTACTTGGCGTGGACATCCTCGGTCATGAATAGGACCCAGCGGTAGCCGCCAATCAGTTTGTATTCCGGTTGGTCGGGCTTTGGTTCCACCAGCGCGAGATTCGCGCTACCGTCGGGAGGCGCCACTTCGATCCAGCGTTCGCCGGTGGCAAGGCTGCGTTGCTCAGTAATGAGTTCGAAGCCCAATTGTTGCAGGTAGAACCGCTTGCTCACTTCCAGATCGCGGACGAAAACGACGATGTCCTGGATCGACAGGTAGGGTTCGTCGCGGCCCGGGCGAAGCACGGTCCGGTTCGCCCACGAGAGAAAGGCATCGCTGGCCATCGGCGTGATTATAACGGGCCTGATGAGTGTTGAAATCAGCGCTCCCACTCACAACCCGGACTGGCTACCTTTACGAGCTAGAAGCCCGTTTGAACGAAGCCTTAGCGGCAGACGCTTTCGCGTGCTCGGTGCCGGCAGTGTGCCTGTGAGCGGATAAGGTTGGGTCATAAGGAGATCACCTATAACACCACCTTCGCAAAATGATGCTCGAAGAACTCGATCGTCGTAATTACGCTCAGACTACTATCGACTGCTACATCCAGACGATTGAGGATTTTGCGCGGCACTTTCACCGCCCTCCGGATCAGCTCACTTCGGAGCACATTCGCAAGTACCAAGCGTATTTGTTCGGCGAGAGAAAGCTGGCCGCCTCCACCGTGACGCAACGACCTGCGGCTCTGCGGTTCTTCTACACGCAGACGATCAAGAAAGCCTGGAGCGTAGCCGCGACCCCTTATCCGAAGAAGACCCGCCCCCTGTCCAGCAACTTGCGCGCGGAAGAAGTGGCGCACCTCATCGACTCGTCCCAGACTCGGTTTCATCGCATGGTATTGATGACGCCCTATGGCACGGGGGTCCGCCGGGGCGCGTCCGATAGAGCACTAGCGTTTCTGGATAGCTTCCGGTTAGCCGACGATGGAGGGAACTCCATCGCTAGACCTCTTGGTTGGCGACGACGGCCTGCACAACTTTGACTAAACGGGAGATCAGCGGGAGTTTCTCCGAGTTCGGATTCCATGCGATGCCGATTCGCCACAACGGCTCCTTCCAGCCCAGTTCATGAAATCGCACTCCCGGCACTTTGAGGCGCTGGGCTGACCTCGGGACCAAAGAGACCCCCACGCCAGTACGCTGTGATGAGACCGTTCTATCCGCTATTGAAGATGCTTTTCCCGAACTACGTGACAACGACTGAATGCTTAGGTCGCGCCATGCTGCGCGTGACGACGCGAGGTTTTCCGAAACCTGTCCTTGAGAATCGCGACATCAACGTTATGTGCGCGAAGGACTCGAAATGAAACACCGCATTGTCCACCCCCTTCAGAAATACGTGCTGGACCCGCCGATCTGCATCGCCGACCTCTCGATTTGGTGATTGGTCGCCATGACAAAATCATACAATCTGGAGTGCGGTCCAGAGTCAAGCGAAAGGAAGAAGCCGAGATGAACATCGCTTTCCTGATCGGAAGGATTATCTTTGCTACGTTTTGGTTGGTAGGAAGTTTCAACCACTTCACGAACCTGAATTACATCAGCGAGTACGCGAAGGCGAGGGGAACACCGTCTCCCAAGGTTGCAGTGGCAGGAACCGGGGTCATCCTGCTGCTGGGCGGTCTCAGCATGTTGCTGGGCGTCTATTCTGTGGTCGGGATCATTCTGCTGATCATCTTCCTGCTAGGCGTGTCGTTCCAAATGCACGCCTATTGGAAGGTAGACGACGCGCAGATGAAGCAGATCGACAGGATCAATTTCACGAAGAATATGGCGCTTGTGGGGGCGTTGTTGATGTTCTTGCTGCTGCCGCATCCGTGGCCGATGAGTTTGGGGATCGGATAGTGCCACACGGCATGAGCGGGAGGTCTTTGACCGCGAAGCATGCGGGTAGGAATGGGCAAAGATGCTGGGTCCAGGACAACCGCAAAAATGTTTATCGTGCTGGCTGAGCCCCGGTTGGAACCGAAAGCCGAAAGGATTCTCGATAGGGTTCCACAGGATACCCCTTCGTTTTCCAAGCCGCTAATCCTCCTGTGAGGAACTTGATTCGGGTAAACCCGAGCGCCAGCGCGCGACGCAAAACTGATTGGCTCGTCTTATCACCCGGACAAGTACAGTAAACAACGATATCTTCATCTCGAGGAAGCAGTGAGGGTGTTTTCAGCACTTCTTCTGGCGGAATCCTCTTCGCGCCCGGAATAAGCTCTGGATAGGCCAGGAGATCGAGGGGTTGACGAACATCAAAGAGAAGAACATCTTGGCCAGACACCATCATCGACCACAGTTGCTCAACGGAAATGCTGTGCCGATCTAATTCGCTTTGGTTTTTCTTACGCTTCGCCCAGGTGACGACGATGGCGCAGATGATCGCAATGGCAATACCAAGCAAAGTCAGCGTCATACAATCCACTCAATATAAGATCTGCCCCGCTGCAAGGAAAACCAATCAGTTGGCGTCGTACGCTATTCGAACTCATGCCGCTCGTGATGTCGAGCCCATACGCAAGGATTCGTGAGAATCATTCGCTAGTCGAGATCGTTAGAGTTCCTGTTTCTTCAATTCGCTAAGCCGAGGAAACTGTCCGGCCTGATACTCGGCAAAGAGTCGGGCAACGTCCTGTTTCGTGTCGCCAATAAATGGACCGTAAGAAACGATCGGGTCTCCTTGAGGCTGTCCTGCATACAAGATCAGCCGCGCTCCGGATTCGCCAGCGACCACACGCACGATGCTCGCATCGTTGTCAGTCGGACGATCAAGCCAACCCACCTGGCCCGTGTTCAGCGTAGTCTCCTCAATCCGAACCGAACCACCAATCACGAATACAAAGCCGTTGTAAGATACAGGTACTTCCTGCTCGGCGGATGCGCCTCGTTCCAAATTGATTTCGACCATCGTTACTGGCACATAGTTTCGTGTGCCTGAACGAAGACTTCCGGAGGAACCGCTGTAAACCCGGATCTCCGCTCCGGATTCGTGGCGCACAGGAATCGAATCGGAATGAAAGACCTGAAAGGCCGGCTCAGTCCAGCGTTCTTTTTTGGGTAAGGTCAACCAGAGTTGGAGCAAGCGCATTTTCCCTTTGGTCCTCACATCTTCATTGTGAATAACACCGCTGCCGGCAGTCATCCACTGCACCTCGCCGGCATTCAGGGTGCCGCCTTCATCGCGGTCAAAGATCGCACCATCGAGAATAAGCGTCACCGTTTCGAAACCCGCATGCGGGTGAGGACCGCCTACCGGTCGGTTAC